>Ga0208828_1000003_pt1 | contig 179033 bp, 156 predicted proteins | sample Kivu_160m_FD_185487 | JGI IMG/M metagenome (GOLD analysis project Ga0208828, IMG submission 185487) | Freshwater microbial communities from Lake Kivu, Western Province, Rwanda to study Microbial Dark Matter (Phase II) - Kivu_160m (SPAdes)... | ecosystem: Environmental > Aquatic > Freshwater >... | reverse complement strand
GGAGTTCCCCAGCCCTGGGAGATAGAGTAATATGAGCCGGAGTCGAAGCCGGAGCCTGCGGTGGCAGGGAAGGAGAAGGTGGAGTAAGTAGCTGGTTTATAGGCTAAGGCACCGCTGCCGGGGACGTAGTTAACGCATAGTGTATTGGAGACGAAGGCGAGCCAGTAGGTGGTATTTGAGGAGATGGAGGCAGGTGAAGAGAGGCTGATGGTATTCCAGCCTGGGGAGACAGCCTGTCCTGAGTTATTGGCGCCGAGCAGGCTACCTGGTGAGCCGGAGGCGTCTGAATATATAGCCACCTTGACGTTGCCGTAGTCGCCGCATTTAACGCTGATCTGGCTGACGTTACCTGAGCCTGTAGCTGTCCACCTGGTGAGTATGAAGTAGTTAGCGATGTGGTTGCCGGAGGCGGAGACATCGTTGGCGCCGATGAGCTTGGTGATATTGGTGATTATGATAGAGAGTGTCTGGGTATCTGTAGCGGAGAGGCTATCGGTTACCTGAGCGGTGAAATTAGAGGTACCGGCTGCCGAGGGTGTACCTGAGATGGCGCCGGTAGAGGCATTAAGAGTGAGTCCTGTGGGAAGTGAGCCTGAGGCGAGGGACCAGGAATAGGGAGGGCAACCGCCTTCGGCTTGGAGGGTCTGTGAGTAAGGTGAACCGGGGTTACCGTTGGGGAGTGAGGAAGTGGTGATATTGAGAGGTGGTGGGTTATCGATGGTGATAGACAGTGTCTGGGTATCTGTAGCGGAGAGGCTATCGGTTACCTGGGCGGTGAAATTAGAGAGCCCGACTGCTGAGGGCGTACCTGAGATAACTCCGGTGGAGGCATTAAGAATGAGTCCTAGAGGAAGTGAGCCTGAGACTAGAGACCAGGCATAAGGTGGAGAGCCGCCTTCGGCTTGGAGGGTCTGTGAGTAAGGCAAGCCGGGGCTGCCATTGGGAAGTGAGGGAGTGGTGATGTTGAGGGACGGTGGAGTTCCCCAGCCCTGGGAGATAGAGTAATATGAGCCGGAGTCGAAGCCGGAGCCTGCGGTGGCAGGGAAGGAGAAGGTGGAGTAAGTAGCTGGTTTATAGGCTAAGGCACCGCTGCCGGGGACGTAGTTAACGCATAGTGTATTGGAGACGAAGGCGAGCCAGTAGGTGGTATTTGAGGAGATGGAGGCAGGTGAAGAGAGGCTGATGGTATTCCAGCCTGGGGAGACAGCCTGTCCTGAGTTATTGGCGCCGAGCAGGCTACCTGGTGAGCCGGAGGCGTCTGAATATATAGCCACCTTGACGTTGCCGTAGTCGCCGCATTTAACGCTGATCTGGCTGACGTTACCTGAGCCTGTAGCTGTCCACCTGGTGAGTATGAAGTAGTTAGCGATGTGGTTGCCGGAGGCGGAGACATCGTTGGCGCCGATGAGCTTGACTGCATTCTGGGCGATGAAGAAAGAGGAAGATGCAGCCCAGGAGGTGCCGGCGGAGTTAGTGGCGTAGCAGCGGTAGTAGTAGGTGGTGCCGTTGGTGAGTCCTGAGGCATCGAAGTAGAAGGCGCCGGTGCTTTTAACACCCAGATTTTCGTCGTGGTCCCAGATGCCAGTGCCACCGTCGTTATCACCCCAGCAGATGTGGACAGTGGTGGTAGTGCCGCCTGTGGAGGTAAGTTCGCCGTTAAGCCTGGCTGAAGTTGAGGTGATATTGGAGGCGCCAGTAGAGTTGGTCACGGTTGGAGCTGCAGTAGATACCCCATAAATGGACTGGATGCCAGCTATGTCATCAGTATGAAGAACGCGCTTTGTTGTGCCTGTTGAACCGTAGCCATACATCACCTTGGCGGCATCTGCGGCGTTATACAGGTCATCCAAACACAGCCAGTGTCCCAGTTCATGTAGGGCTATAGTTTCAACGTCGAACTGTCCCCCGGGGCAATATACTGCTGTGCTCCAGCTATAGTAGTCGTTGAACTCTATGTCATTTTCCAAAATGGTGCTGCCGATATACCAGATAAGGGCGTGTGCTATAGTGCCCCCGCTTCCAAAGTCTTTCCACAGAACCTCGTTAACCCCGTCATAGCTGTAGCCTGTAACTGCTGTAGCACCGGTATAGCTGAATGAAAATTTGGCGCCAGCATTGCTCCATGTTGCTGCTGCGGTCTGGACAGCGGCTCCCTCTCCGCTGCAGTCGGCAGTATTTTCATTTATCAGGTATGTTACTGCCGGGTTGGGTGGGTGAGGCCAGCAAAAGCCTGCGTAAGAGTACGGAAAAATAACTGTAGGTGAGGTGACATACAATTCACCTTCCGACAGGGTCTGACCTTTAGAGACCTTGCGTACCCGCTCTTTGAATTCGGATTCGGGCAGATTGTCCACCTTGCCCTGCTTAATGGCAAACTTGCCCTGATAGCCACGGTAGACTTCAAACTCCTCTTCAGGAGGCTGTACTTTGAGAGCTTTTGCCTTGGGAAGCTTTTCCGTTGGGGGTTTCTTCAGAAAAACCACGGCTTTTTCACCCTGGTTAAAACTGGGCACATCAGATACCCACTCTCCTATGCCATCGGCTTCCCCTCCCGGCAGTGTGACAGTAATACTGTTTTGCCCTATTGTGCCCTTAAGCTCTTCATCTATCGCCAGGACTGCTGAGGTGTAGATTCCGGTGTGTTCGTCGTTCCAGTAGCTGCTGCGTTCCACAACTGTTCCGACTATAACAGAGTCGGCACCAGCAGTAAGCTCTGCCAGATTTGTTTTTTCATCGTCAGCTTGCACATGTCCGGTGGAAGCCAGCGGCAGCATCGAGCAGGCTAGTATAAAGAGTGCCAGAATAGCTACCCAGCGAATTCGTTTCATGTTGCGTCTCTCGGCGATTGTATTCTCCTCTCCCTTACTGGTAGTGAACTGCCATCAATTTTCCCTGTATAAGCTTTGAATACACAATGGGTGGCACAAACTTACTGAACACCTAGCTTTTGTGTCTTGTATTTAATTATATAGCGCTGTATTACATATTTACTAGGGGGAAATTGCTCAATGGATTATTACTTTAGTACTTATCTGCGTGATTTTGGTAACGAGCGCGGTGTAGCGGAAAGGTATGCATGAGAAGCTGCCCAGTCTGAAAGTTGAACATGCGCGTGATGATTACAGGCTGGGCTAAGGGTGTTTTGCAATAGTGGCTATTTGGTTTCTTAGCTCAGGGTGATGAAACCTCGTTTGAGGGCGGTGATTACTGCCTGAGTACGGGCGTTAGCATCCAGTTTGCGCAGGATGGAGGTTATGTGGTTTTTGATGGTTTGTTCGCTGATACTGAGTTCGATTGCAATTTGCTTATTGAAGTAGCCCTGTGCCATGTAGGTGAGGATTTCGGTCTCCCTTGGTGTGAGGGGGGAGACAAAGGATTCGGCGCCTTTACCCCAGGAGAAGTTTTGAAACTGCTCCAGTACCTGATGGGCTACCTTGGGTTGGGAGAGGAAAGTATCATTGATGGGATGTTCGCCTGAGGCGGCTCTGCGGATTGTCGTCACCAGCTCATTCGAGGAGACATCGCGCTTTAGATAGCCGGCTACGCGGGATTTAATTGCCTGAAAGAGCTCGTCATCGTTGGGCTGTGGAGAAAAGAGTATCACTGCGGCGCTGGGCAATAGCTGCTTGATGGCTTTGGCTAGGTCCATGTCTTCATTGCTGGACATCTCGATATCGAGCAGAACGACATCAGGGTACAAAGAGCTTATAGCTGAAATAAGCTCATTGCTGGAATCGACCTCGCCGCAGATGTCTACATCAGCTATTTGAGTGAGAGTAGAGCGTACACCCTGTCGAAATAAGGGCTGCTGATCGGCTATCAACACTCTTATTTTCTGACGTTCTTTAGGCATGTATCACCCCTTCTATTGGTGTGTTATGTTCAGTGTAGCAGGACTATACGTAGATGTCAATCGATATCTAAGTCCAAATTCTCAAAATTCTAGATGTCATTCTGAGGGAGTGAGGCAACCGAATAATCTCAACGTGTGGAGAGTGCAACGAGATTCTTCGTTTCACTCAGAATGACAAGGGGTCGGAATGATGGGGAGGGGGCACAAAGTCAAAAAGCAAAAGACAAATAAAAATGCAAAATCCATTACGCGCGTTTTCGGAGCAGTATAACCACTGAAAAAGCAGTCCCCCTTTCCTTGGGTAGGGAGGGGGGATGGATTGACTGAATTGTCAGCGATATTGGCTTATCATTAATGAAGGGGCAAGTATGGCGAAGGTATGAGCGCCGCTAGTCTGGGCGGTTATGGTGCCAGCCACATATTCAGCAGTATCAACCTCCACCCAGGTACCTGTCGTCTCGTCAAAGTAAGCCAGTACGGGCGTGCTGCCACCGGGTACTGTCGCCGGGTCGTAGCTTATTGTCAGCCTAGCTCCCGGCGAGAAAGTGAGTCCTGGTGACAGGAGTTGATAGGCGGCAATTATGTGGTAACCGTCTGGTGCTGTGATGCCTTCGGCAGATAGAATTTGAAAGTCTGTTGCTGGTGTTCCATCTGCGTTCAGCGTCTGGGTACCAGCCAGCATTTGCAGTATCATTGCACCATCGGGACTGACTATTTCTATATCAGCTAATAATGTGCCGTCGGGAGATATGGGCAAAGATGCAACCGTGCCCATTGCCTCTCCTGTAGTTCCTGTACTACCTCCTCCGGCACCAGGTGCATCGATGGTGAAGATTTGGTCTGCCAGCACGTACTCGTTCCCGGCTATATCGAATACCAAGTGCCCGAGGTTATGGTCGCCAATGCCAGTGATGGTGAAGGTGGTGGTATCAGAGTTAACAGTTGTCCAGCTAGTCCCGCCGTCGATGCTGTATCTGATGAAGTCCACCCCTGAAATAGCATCGGCACCGGTAAGTGTCACCGTGATTTCGCTAAGCCCGGTGCGGGCGGTGTCTGTGACCAGCGTAGGTGCAGTCCAGTCTGTATTAACGCCTGATGAAGTGCCTTGACCGGTGTTATCCGCCCAGTCGACGGTGGCTTGAGTATCGGTCTGGTTTGTGCCCTGGGTAGCGATGGTGGAGCCCCAGTTTTTAATGAGTGTGCCAATGTTATCGAAGCCGGATAGGTTGTCATTTGCGCTCCAGAGGATGTCTACCGGGGCATTATACCAGCCATGTGCACCGCTGGGACCTGTTGTTGGGCTACCGGTGACTGTTGGAGCTTGCGTATCGATATTCACTGGTGTGTAGGTGCCAGTGCCCATGTTATTAACATAGTCGTATGCTTTAGCTGTTGCTGTCTGTCCGCGACCCTCGGCACTCAATGTATCCGGAGCCAGGTTATTCCCCGGATTGGAGTAGTTAACTCCGGATAGCGAGTCTGTTGCTGTCCATGAAATCGTTACCGGGCCATTGTACCAGCCGTGGATGTTGGCAGGCTGGTCAGGGCTGCCGGTGATTGTTGGCGGGGACTGGTCTATCTTCACTGTATAGTTGCCCGTGCCCATGTTATCAGCTTTGTCATATGCGGTAGCGGTTGCTATCTGTGTACCCTCGTTGCTGACCGTATCCGGAGAGAGGTCGTTACCGGGATTCGTGGTATTAACTTTGGACAGGGAGTCCGTTGCCGTCCATGAAATCGTTACTGGGCCATTGTACCAACCGTTGTAGATGGCAGAACGGTCGGGACTGCCGGTGACCGTTGGCGCTGTCTTGTCAATGTTAATACCGCTGACCGTAGTCGAAGCCGAGTTGCCGGCTTTGTCGGTGGCGGTGCCGGTTGCGGACCTATTGGTACCCTCTGAAGATATAGTAACATCAGAGGTTACTGTGGCAATCCCTGACAGGGCATCGCTGCCGGTGAAGTGAACTATGACATTGGTATTATTCCAGCCATAGGCGTTAGCAGTGGGGCTAGGTGAGCCGGTGATGGTGGGTTTTGTCTTATCAATATTAACGGTTACAGTTTTAGTGGTATTATTTCCCGCGTTGTCAGTAGCCGTGAAAGTAGTGCTCTGGTTTGCACCTTCGGTGGTGAAGACGTAGGAGCCGCTGGCTGGTGTAGCCAGTCCGGAAAGTGTATCCCTTGCCGTGTAGCTTGCCGTAACGTTGGTTCTGTTCCAGCCGTAGGAGTTGGCGGCAGGGCTGCGTGAAGTGCTGAGGGTTGGCGCTGTCAGGTCTATTTTGTATGGTCCGCTGGATATGGTGGCTGAATTGTTACCAGCATTATCTTTAGCATATACATAGAAAGTGCGGGTGCCCTGCGTCAATGTCTGGGTTACGGTGTGCTGGACTCCGGTACCCTGGTTAGCCATATAGAGGTCGGGCGTCGAATCATTCCATTCGTAGTAGTAACGGTAGACACCACTGGCTAGTGCCTCGTCAGAGTCGACCTCCAGCAACACGTTTGTGCTACGTGCCTGGCTCGAGGATGATGGACTCCTCAGATTTACGCCAGCTTGAAGATTATTTATATCAGCGTATGTCCATGGTTGTCCTGTCGCCGGGTTAGTGGTCCACTCGGAGGAAAACGGGCTATAACTTGTGCCCAGCGTTTCTGCATTAGACCACCATTCAGTGGTTCCGCCCGATGGTCTTATGCCTACGGAGGCGCTGCCACCTGGCGCGGTTGCGGTGGTTCTACAAATTGCCGTCACGGTAACGCTATTAGCTGTCGGTGAACCAGGGTCGCTAACCCCATTCCAAACCATGATGACAGTGGGGTTATTGGACCATACATTCGGAATATGAGAGGTGCTGTACAGGGCCGGATTCTCAGGCTTCACAGTGTCAGTTAAATTCCCAATTGCGTAGAGGTCTTTTCGCCCCGCGGTTGAGGTGTTTGTGGTGTAAACATAGGTGGCATCTCCATCGGGTGTAGCATCATCCACTTTTTCCCAGTTGGAGCCTGCCGATGGAGAGTCTGAGAGCTGTGTCGCCGCTCCATTTCCGTTGGGGCGCAGCACCGTCACCGGGTCGGTAAACAGAGTTAAGCCGCTATTGTTACCGTCACTAAGTGAGACAAAATAGGCACCCTCGATACCGTCTGTCAGTTCGTAGGTGGTGGTTATTGTGCCAGAATCGTCGGCAGTTGCCATCCATTGAGTTTCCGAGCCATCGGGCTTGGTCAAGGTCACCGTTATCTCGGCATTGGGAGTAAAGCCTTGTCCAGCTATGTCAACAGTGCTCCCGGGCATGTAGTCAAGTTGGCTGGTAGAAACAGAAGCCACTTCGGTGTTGGTGGTCGGCGTGTCAGCAATTGGTGTCTCATCAACTTGGGTATCAGCCATTGTAACACTATCATCTATGATTGATGTAGCTTCCACATCATCGGCTGGAGCAGCGGCATCGGCTTCTGTGGTAATGGCTTCGGTAGTTGCAGCACCAGCGTCTGGTTCTGGTATAGCTTCAGTGGCAATGACTGGAGTAGCATCGGTGGTCACAGCACCATCGGCTTCTGTGGTAATGGCTTCGGTAGTTGCAGCACCAGCGTCTGGTTCTGGCATAGCTTCAGTAGCAATGACTGGAGTAGCATCGGTGGTCACAGCACCATCGGCTGAGGTTTCAGCATCTGTAGCTTCAACTGCTGGAGTTTCGGTTATGGTGATTTCAGCATCTGTAGCTTCAATTCCCGCAGCTTCCATTACTGGGGCTTCAGTAGCTGGGGTGTCAATAGCAGGAGCGTCTATAGCGACAGCCACAGCAGCGCCATCGTTGGCGTAAGCCGGCAGGCTGTTCAGCATACTCCCGGCAGAGATGGCCAGAATTGCCAAAGCTGCCAGTATCCTGAGCAGGAACACCTTTCTTCCGTTTCGTATTGCTCTCATTTAAACCTTCTTTAATTAAAAAACCGACCGCTCTGGGTCGGTTTCACTATTGGCTCTGCACCAGTCAAAGTGACCATATTACAACTGGTGCTTCATAGCCACCCATACAAATCACTTCACTCAAAAGGCTTGGTCGACAATGCCTTCTGACTCCTACCTCTATCTTACTTTTACTATAAGACGCATCGTGATTATTGTCAACGCATTATCCTAACTTTACCTCACTAAGGCTAGGACTTTTTTCCTATATAACGTAAGATTTTTCCCTTAGTTGTTTGTAAAACCATTTTCCCTGGCTATGCCAGGACGTTTTTGGTATAGCTGATTAAGATGGAATCGACCCTAAGGCTAGGACTTTTTTCCTAAATGATGTAGGACTTTCTTCTTAGTTGTTCGTAAAACCATTTTCCCTGGCTATGTCAGGACGTTTTTGGTATAGCTGATAAAGATGAAATCGACCCTTTGGGGTTGAAGCTGGATGAGAAGCACGGTACACGTGTGAAGGACAAATAAGCAAAGGTAGCCACGGGTTTTAGCGTGGAGGTATGTTGCAGAAATATGCAGTTGCTGCCCTTCTGGCTTTCTCGTCTATTGAGGCTTATAACTAGCTTTCCTTATCGTTGTAGGGCTTGTGTACCAGCTTGGAGATGGCAATCATCACCAGAAGCCACAGGATAAACAGTACGACGCAAACAATGATTGCCACCCGTAGCCATGGGATAATTGATGTCACTGGTATCAGCTGGATGTTTAGGTCAGCGGTTTCAGTGCTGGGTGGTGTCATCATTGTTCTTGGTGTCGCCTCAGTCTGGAAGCTAAATGTAGCCGACCAGTCGCTCGGTGCTGGCTCCAGAGACATCACTCGCCAGAAGTAGTTGGTGCTGTGGTCCAGCGTGCCATCATACTCGAAGGCGGTGGTGGTAACTTCAGCCTCTGTGACTATCTGAGTCATAGCCGCATTCTTCGCCAGTACGAACTTGTACTTTGTGGTCTCCTTGAATGGTGACCAGGAGAAGGATGCTGGCGCAATGGGACAGCCGAGACAGCCGTTGTTAGGTGCCAGTAGCTGTGGTCCGTAGTGCGGAGTGGTTACCGGTAGACCAGCTTTCACGGTGAAGCTTCTGGTCTCAGACCACGGGCTGCGGACAATCTGCGTGGTGGCGCACTGGCGGACCTGTACACGCCAGTAGTAGGTGTGACCGCATTCCAGGTTGCCCCACTGAGCAACGGCGGATGGGGAGATGGCTTGTGCACCAGCCGGGAAGTAGGCGCACGGTATGAGAACATCAACCGGAGCCAGGAAAGCGGCATCCCAGGTTGCCCAGGTCCAGGCATCCGGCGGAACATTGCCGGCTCTCACCCAGTCGATTATCCGGATGGCGAAGTCATCCGACTTGGCAATCTCGATGTCATAGGCATTAGCCACGCAGAGCTGTTCCCAGCACAGGTTGACTTCCTGAGCCCTGCCGGATACCGGGTCGCAGCCGATGAGTTCCTTATCTTTGCTTAGCAGTTTCGGACCCTTCTTAGCCAGACAGTCGGTGAATGCCCACAGCATGCCTACGCCGTTTTGTCCCAGCGCTGGTGCGTAGGGTCGGTTGTCGATGGCATACAGAATGGTATAGGTATTCAGACTACAGCAGCCGCAAAGCTTGAGTGAAGACGGCTCTCGTGTGAAGTCAACGGCATTTGCAGCCGGTATGCCGACATTTAGACAGTCCCAGATGATGCCCGGCTTGGGCATGCCATCGAGAGGCAATAGCGTGCGGCAGGCACCGGGGGCAACTACAAGTGCTGGGGGGACTGCTCCCGGAGGAGTTCGTTGGTGAATTGAGTACAGTGCGCATTGCCTGTCAGCACCAGTGAAGGCGAGCGCCAGACCATACTGTCCAACCTGATGAGGCGCCAGCGAGCCGCTGGCGCCGTTTATAGCCGCCATCATGTCGCTGTCATCCCACCTTAGTAGACCTGCTGAGGTGTTGCGATATACCGAGCCAGCTCCGGCTGTTGTGGCGTCATCATCAGCGATGAATATAGCGTTGTTGTCATCTAAGTTGGGGTCAAAGGCGACATGGACATTGCCCATGGCTGTTGTCCTGCCCGCCAGAGATAGCACGGTGAATGACGGGGTATCGGTGTTGAAATTGCCGCAGTAGGAAGCAGCATAAAGTAGTGCGTGAGTAACGCTATTTGCACCAACCAGCACCTTGCCCTCGGGATAAGCGGCAATGGTATGCATACCGGGCAGTACCGAGGACACGCTGTTCAGGGTGTTAGCCCAGGCGGTGCCGGTGTAAGGCATCTTCTGCACCAGACCGTTGGGTGCCAGGAAGTACATAACGGTGGCTGATTCGAAGCAGAAGTCCTGAACCGAGTTTCTGGGATTTACTGCCGCCCAGTAATCGCCGTAGTCTGGCGACCACATGGCTATGCCCTGGTTGGGCCAGACAGAAGCCGTGTCGTAAACTGCCCAGCCGACGATTTGACCGGTTGGGTCAGCACAGTAAGGTACCAGGCGCAGCAAAGACGCGTTCGTCTGAGGCTGGATGCAATCGGGACCGGTCGGCTGACACAGGACTCTCTCCCAGTAGTTGCCGAGAGTAGTTGTTCGAAATGGTGAGTCTACCTCACGGTTGATGGTGGAGCGCCACACGCTGTCAAAGCCACTACAGATAGCTCCGGTATTGACTGAAGCCAGATAGATGGTCTTGCAATCAGGCGTGGGTGCCACATCCACCAGTTGGGTTATGGTGGTATCGATGAGGGCGAGCTGGTTCCAAGTCTCGCCGTTGTTGCGACTTATGGCAAAGGCTGATTCGTCGTTGGGGAACGCGCCTGCTAACCAGGGGATATACCAGAAGGCACCAGTAACTATTGGCCGTGAGCCGGTACCAACATAGGCGAGCACGCCGTCAGCTTTCCAGTCGACATTGGCGCTACCATTACCGGTCTGTATGCTGGCACAGGCAGCCTGGTTAGCCGCGCCGGTGGTTGGCTTGAGTGCCGGATACCAGCAGGGGACGGGACAGGTGGTCGGCGAATCGGTGAACCATGTAGGTACGGTTGCCGTGCATGGAAACCCCCTGCGCTCGCCAGCCAATAGCTTTCCCGACGCATAGGTGCCGAAATAGGCGATGCTGTAGATGGACTGGTTGGTATTCTGGGAGGTGTCCAACAGCATATACTGGGTAGTATCGTCGACGCGGAAGATACCGTCTCGGTTTGTGGCAGTCTTTGCGGCGCCAGTCCAGGCGTCAAGGCTGACGTAGACACGGCGTAAGCTAGCTGCCTGGCCGGAAAAGTCAGTTGGCAGCTCTAAGTCAGCTCTGTTCAAAGAAGCAAGGTTGGGTGAGGCACCAGCCGGCGCGTTCGGGTCCCTGACCTCGATGCCAGGAGGTGTGGTGGCGAAAGTCCAGTTGGTTGTCGCGTTTCGGGCAATATCGCGCAGCCAGATGTTGTACCAGGTGCTGGTAACATTGTCGGCAAATACCACTGCCAGTGAGGCATCGCTTGCATAGGTCGGCGAGAATTTGAGGTCAAAGAAATCATAACCAAGCCCTGCAACGACAGGTTGGGTCTGGGGAAGCCAGCTGCTGAAGGCAGCGGAGCTGAGCGCCCAGATTCTGCCGGCGCCAGCGCCGGTGACGGTACCAACAGCGATGTCATGTTCTTCCCCGTATTTAGGAGAGACATCGATGGTGCGGATGGTTTCACCGGCTGCTAGCAACCCTGCTAGCCTCGTATTCCTCCAGGTGGTGCCAGCATCCGGTGTAATCCACACCTCGACCGGACGGTTTCCGGCACCAGCGGGGGCAGCTGAGATAACGATAGCCCAGAAGTTGCCGTCGTCGGGGGCAACAGATGCATCCCAGACGTTCGTCTGTGCACCCAGTTCAATGATCATTGTCCGAACAAGCTCTGCAGATGTGCCCCATGACCTGCCGCTGTCCCCTGACGCGTACAGCAGTAGCGGTGGCACCGTGGTTCTTTGTACGACAGCCAGTAATCTTGAGCTGGGCCCAGCTACTAGCCTGTCAATCTCGGAGCTTGGTAGGATATCACTGATGGGAAGTCCCGAACCAGGAGTGATAACATAGTCCCACTTGCACATGCCCGGGGTGGCTGTCGCTGGGAATGGAAGGGGTAGATTAGCCAATACCGCCAAAGCTGCAACCAATATGGAAATAGCTGAGAGCCTGAGCATGCCAGTGTATCTCGTTTTTGTTACACCTCTTGAGTTTGTTAACACCTGGAGCAAATTTACATCAGCTCATCAGCGCTGTTTGCCATGCAGAACTTCAGTCTATAGTTGATTCTAGCACATATCCTGCATATGTCAATGCGTTTCTTTATACTAAGTTACCGGGGCTTGAAACCTTTTCGTTGTCGAGGTTTCTTGACGTAGCTGTGGTTAATTTATAGAATTGTGCCTGGACTCGCCACAGAATCTGAAGAGAGATTTTTTGTGATGAAACTAGTTGAGGAGATGCTGGCTGGAGATGTTTTGTCTTTAGCGCGGCTGATTACGAAGGTGGAAAGAAATGGTGTTGATGTACCCCAGATAATGAAGCAGCTCTATCCCCATTTGGGTAAAGCCTATTGTATAGGCATAACTGGACCACCTGGTTCAGGCAAGAGTACTGTGGTGGATCGGCTGACAGCAGTGATGAGGCAACGTGGGTTTACAGTGGGTATAATCGCCGCTGACCCCACCAGTCCGTTTACCGGTGGTGCCGTTCTCGGGGATAGGATAAGGATGCAGCAGCATTATCTTGATGAGGGTGTTTTCATTCGGAGCATGGCAACGCGTGGTAGCCATGGGGGCTTACCACGTGCTACTGGTGGTGTGATTAAACTGATGAGCGCCTTCGGCAAAGATTTTATTCTGGTTGAGACGGTGGGTGTGGGGCAAACTGAGCTGGACGTTATGCAAAATGTAGATACAGTGGTGGTGGTTTTGGTCCCTGAGGCGGGTGATACTATTCAGACGATGAAGGCAGGCTTATTTGAGATTGCCGACATCTTCACAGTGAATAAGGCTGACCGTCCGGGGGCGGGTACTCTGGTGACCGAGCTGGAGATGATGGCACGGCTTCGTTCCGGCGAGACCTGGTGGCAGGTGCCTGTGTTAGCCACCGAAGCTATCAATAATGTGGGCATTGAGGAGCTTTATGGGCAGATTGGGAAGCATCGGCAGGCGTTGGAGGAAACCGGACGATTATCGCAGCGGCGGCAGGAGCAGCGCCGACGGGAGTTTCTGGAAATCGTGGAGCGCAGGGTTTCTGACGAGCTTTTGAATCTGGTGGAGCGGGATGTGGAGTTGGGTCGGCATATGGCGATGGTGGAAGCTGGCGAGGTTGACCCTTATTCCGCGGCTGATGAAATCCTCCGGCCGAGGACTTTATTAGCCAGCTGGTCGCGGCAGATGGCTGAAAGGCACCCCAGCGCTTAAGGTATGGTAGCGGTGGCTGAAAGGAAACGCAGGCGCAGGTCTTTAGACCTCTCCACACAAAAAGTATCAACAGAAGATTGCGAAAGTTATGGCTGCACGCAGACATCGAAAGTATGACGTTATAATCGTTGGTGGTGGTCCGGCGGGTATTTTTGCTGCCTTGGAGCTGTGCCAAGCCGCCGATGCTAAAGTCCTGCTTTTGGAGAAGGGTAAGGATATCGATGCCCGCAAATGCCCTCTTCAGGAGACAGGTAAGAAATGCATATCTTGCTCGCCTTGTCATCTGGTTAGCGGGCTGGGTGGTGCCGGGGCTTTCAGCGATGGCAAATTGACTTTGTCCCCAGCAGTAGGTGGTCGGTTAGGTGAATTGTTGGCTGGTGACCAAATTCAGGAGCTTATTGATTATGTAGATAGCCTTTATCTCAAATTTGGTGCTACCGATAGGATTTACGGTGTTGGCGAGAAAGTGGATGAGTTACAGCGTCTGGCGGTTATGGCGGGATTGAGGCTAATTCCAGTGAAGTTGCGCCATATCGGGACGGAACGGTCACGAAAGGTACTTAAGGCTATGCGAGATTTCATTGTCCGCGGAGTGGAGATGAGACTGGGGGAGATGGCGGCTAGTGTCGCAGTTGATGATGGAGTGGTAGCTGGCGTAGAGACGAACCGAGGCGAACTACTGGAGTGTCGCTATCTGGTTTTGGCTCCAGGAAGAGAGGGGGCTGAGTGGCTGACAAATGAGGCTAGCCGTCTTAAATTAAGCCTGAGGTCCAATCCTATAGATGTGGGTGTCAGGGTGGAAGTGCTGGCGCCGGTGCTTGCAGACTTGACCTCGGCGCTATATGAATCGAAGCTGGAATTCTTTTCCAGGAGCTTTGGTGACCGGATAAGGACATTCTGCATGTGTCCCGGCGGTGAGGTGATTATGGAAGCCACGGGCGGTGTTGATCCGGTGATTACCGTCAATGGCAATAGCTACGCGGAACGCAAAACCGCAAATACCAACTTTGCCATTCTGGTGAGTACCACTTTTACCAAGCCGTTTCATGAGCCTATTGCTTATGGAAAGTATCTGGCGCGGCTGGCTAACCTTCTCAGTGGTGGTGTGCTGATACAGCGTTTTGGTGACTTGATGGACGGACATCGCTCGACGCCAGAACGTATTCAGCACGGCGTTGTTGAGCCTACCTTAGAAGCGGCAACACCGGGAGACCTGAGCTTTGCTCTGCCGTTTCGCCATCTTAAAGGTATCGTGGAGATGCTTCAAGCTATGGATAAGCTGGCTCCCGGGGTGGCGTCTAAACACACTCTGCTCTACGGCGTTGAGGTTAAATTTTATTCCAGCCAGCTGGAGCTAAGCTCATGCTTGGAGACGGAAATTGGGAACATGTTTGCTGCTGGTGATGGTGCTGGTGTCAGTCGTGGCTTAATTCAAGCCTCGGCTTGTGGCGTCGTGGTTGCCAGGGAAATCTTGAGGCGGCTGGGCAAGAGTAATACGTAATTATCCTCAAAAGTAGCTGCGGTCGTAGAGCAGGCGGTTAATCAGTATACTTCTGATGTTTGTCTTTGGTTCTTTGAGGTCTTCGCTTAATCCCGCGGTGAGGCGGCGCACCGCAATGGCAATGAAGACGGCTAAGAGCCCGAGAGTCATCTCCACAGGCTGGTTTAGGAGCCATGAGGACAGCGGGGCTATAGCAAAGGCAACGATCATGCCCAGTGGCAAGCTGTTGCTTACGGGGCCGCCGAACATGAGGCGTTCGTTAAGTGTTTGACCTGGTTTTATAAACCGGGGAATTGTCCTGACAAAGAAACCTGTGAGTGCAGGGACAGCAGCGATGATGAAGACCCAGTAAGCATGGGGGGAGTTAGTCATGCTAAGACACACGGTCAAGGTGAGAAGCATTCCTGCACCAGCAGTATTGCCTTTTTCGCCATCGAACTTGCAAAATACTGGCCACATCTGGCCGAGAACACCTGCTGCGCCGGCTGAGACAGTTACAGCCAGGCTAAAACCAGAGGCGAATCCGACTATGATGGGAATTACCCCTTTCAATACATCAACAACTATGCCAGATAAGCCCTCGAGGCGACCCACCTTGCGCCACAGCGCTATGTGCAAGTCCTCTTCCTCGGATAGGTCAACGCCTCGGGCGCGGCCCAGAAGAATCATATAAGGCAGCGAGCCTAGAAGGTAAGCACCTACTACTAGAGCAATATCGGCTAGCAGCATTCAGTCCTCTTTGTAGAGTCTATCAGGGAATTGGGAAAATCCTAGCTGGCTGTTGTCAATACCACCACCTTGTACAGAACTTGATTAAGCAGCTCTGTAATGGTCAGGTTTTCGGCTGTTTTGGGGCAAAACTATGCTTGTTACCGCTCTACTATCTCAGTTGAGAAACCTTTGGTAGTCAGGTCTTTGACAAGCTGCTTAACATCTGTTTTGTCAACGTGAATGCACAGGTCTTGTTCCTTGCCTTCAACTGGTGGCATGCTGTGGAATGAGAGTAGTTTGGCTCCAGACTTCTTGACAGCCTCTAAAATATCTTGCATGCTTTTGGTCTCAGCACCTTTTGAGATGACTATGCGAGTGCCTCCCTTGCCAATGCCTAATACCGGATTTAGTATTTTGTAGAAGAAATCGTTTGTGGTGGCTATGCCTATGAGCTTATTTTTTTCCAGCACTGGCAGCGCGCCTACACCTCTCTTCTGAGCCAAGGCTATGGCAGCTTCTACGGACATGTCGGGGTCGACAGTGACCGGGTCCTTGCCCATGACTTCTTTGACAGTCATCTTTGCCAGGAGATAGTTAATTTCCCAGACGCTCAGGCTGGTGGCTGGTGACGGAGCCGTACGGGTGATGCGCTCCTTGCTTACCATGCCGACTAGTTTCCCTCTGTCAACGACTGGCAGACGACGGACACCATGTGCATCCATGATTTTCCTGGCTTCCATGATAGGTGTATCGCTTGACACAGTAACCACATTCCAAGTCATAACGTCTCGAACTTTCATTTCCCGCCTCCCTTGATTTTTCAGCTATTGTATCATAGACTGGAAATGCTTAAAAGGGGTATCAGTGCTCGTTGCTGATAAATTTGTGTCTTTTGCTGTCGGCTTTAGCCAAATTGTGTTTGTATTGTAGATTGCTGGTGTTACTGAGGTTACAATAGTTATTTGGCTCTTAGACATATTACGAAGCGGTGCTAACTTTTTCGGGTAATTGCACTGAAATTGGAACTTACCAGATAATCACGAATCGATTGATAGTATCGTCACGTGGCGATGGTGTGAAGTTGTTAATCTGGGAATAGCTCTTGCCCGCAACTATCTTTACCTCTAGGTCGAACTGCGGCTCGATAAAAATTAAGCCTCTGTCTGTAGTTTCGAAGGCTATTATGGTATGGCCATAGCCTTCGGGATAGAAAATATCGACGATAGCGCAACGGATGCCTGCAGCGTCAGCATTATTGTTTATGCCAGCGGCGAAATCAGTGCAGACATATTCATCCTGGTTATATGTGTTTGAATTTGTGGCGTCTTGGTCTAGAAATGCCTTCATTTCCTGATAGGTGGGATTTTTCAGGGCGTAGTTGCTGGATGTCTTTTGTTCTGGACTGGGTTTAAAGCCAGCCTCGTAGCCAGATTTATAACCAACATCATAACCTTCGTTTTTGCCTTGGTTATACCCCTGGTTATAGCTGGCGTCATGTCCGGTTTGATAGCCGTACATGTAGCTGAGAAATCCTGAGCCGCCGCACAGCATGAGTATAGCCAGGAATATGCTAAGTGCAGTGGCGATTTTTTGGTTTTTATCCATAATTAACCTCAGTTATTGAAAACAGAGCGATTGTTGTGCCTATTATTAGTTTATCGTTTTTATTGGTTGTAGGGCAAGGAATCCTTGACGGTGAAGGCATGAATGCAGTAGGCTATTAGGATAAAATCGAAGGTGTGAGGAAAAATAAATTGTGGTGCCGTGGTATAAGAGGTGCTATTACAGTGCCCAAAAACACCGAAGAGGCTATAGGGGCTGCGGCTAAGGAATTGCTTCGGAAAATGATAGAAGTCAATGAGGTAGGAATCAGCGATATAGCGTGTATTTTGTTCACTACGACGTCTGACCTTAATGCTGCGTTTCCGGCGGCGGCTGCACGGGCGTTAGGCTGGACACGAGTCCCCTTGCTTTGTGGTCATGAGATGAATGTACCCGGAAGTTTGCCCAGATGTTTGAGAGTTCTGGTGCTTTTTAACACTGATAAAAGGAATGAGGAAATATTGCACGTTTATCTGGGTGGTGCGGAGGCACTTAGAGATGATGGTGAGAGAATCTGGCAGGGTGAGGACAAAAAATGATAGTGGTTATGAAAGTAGGCTCAAGCGATAAAGAAATCGCTGGGGTGGTTAAGCGAATTGAATCCGCTGGATTGAAGACGCATATGTCTCAAGGTGTGGAGCGTACCATAGTCGGTGTGGTAGGGCAAATCTTCCCAGAACTTCAGGACATGCTGGAAATGCTTCCAGGTGTTGATGAAGTCATCCGGGTTAGCAAGCCATATAAACTTAGCAGCCGTGAGTTTCATCCCTTGGATACCACAGTTAAAGTTGGCGATATTAGCATTGGCGGCAAGGAATTAGTTGTAATGGCTGGACCATGTGCTGTGGAAAGCGAGCAGCAGCTTTTGGAAACAGCCAGAGCTGTGAAGGCAGCGGGAGCGACCATCTTGCGTGGCGGTGCCTTTAAGCCCAGCACATCGCCATATCAGTTCCGCGGTCTCGGTGAGCGTGGACTTGAACTTCTGGCACAGGTTAAGAGAGAGGTTGGATTGCCAATTATAACTGAGGCTATGACACCTGGTGAGGTGGAAGTAGTGGCAAGATATTCTGATATCATCCAGATAGGCGCTCGCAATATGCAGAATTTTAATCTCCTTGAAGAAGTTGGTAAAACAGGCAAACCTGTGATGCTGAAGCGAGGGCTATCGGCTACTGTTCAAGAGTGGTTGCTGGCTGCTGAATATGTACTTGCCCAGGGCAATGAGCAGCTCGTCCTTTGCGAACGAGGCATCAGGACTTTTGAAACTTATACCCGTAACACCATGGATATAAGCGTTATCCCTATAATTGAAAAAGTCAGTCATTTGCCCATTATTGCTGACCCGAGCCATGGCACGGGTAAGTGGTATTTGGTGATTCCCATGGCTCTGGCTGCAGTAGCTGCTGGGGCTGATGGGATAATGGTTGAGGTTCACCCTCATCCAGATTTGGCGCTCAAGGATGGAGCTCAATCGCTGACCTTTTCTAATTTTCAGCAACTCATGGCTCAGCTGAAATCTGTGGCTGAGGTTGTAGGTCGGACCATGGCTGGTCATTCTGTTTAATTATAGGCTTAGTTTGTAACACGATGGCTGATTGGAGAAATCAGTCGTGCAGATTGAAAAAGAGCTAGCTAAAGTAAAGCCACAAAAGGAGATGTTGCTTACCATCGGGGTTTTCGATGGCGTGCATCTCGGGCATCAACGCTTGCTGGCTCGTCTACGTGATGAAGCTCGGAGGAAAGGTTGGCTTAGCGGCGTAGTAACTTTTAGCTCTCACCCAGAGGTTGTATTATCTCAAGAGAACGAATTACTGTGGCTGGATGATTTGGAGACCAGAGTTAGCTTGCTTCGGGATGCCGGAGTCGATGTTGTTGTTACCCTGCCATTTAGCTCTGAATTAGCTCAACTCAGCGCTCGGGAATTTGTTCTGTTGCTTAAGGATTGTCTGAAGATGCGTGGCTTGATAGTAGGTCCTGATTTTGCCTTGGGCAAAGATAGAGAAGGCGATGTTGACAAGCTCCGACTTCTAGGAAAGGAAATGGGCTTCAGTTTTGGAGTCATACCAGCGATGGTACTTGATGGACAGGTGGTGAGCAGCAGCGCAATTCGTCAAGCGCTGAGTCAGGGCGATATGAGAATGGTGGAGAAACTAACCGGACGGCTTTTTAGTCTCAGCGGTCAGGTTGTGACTGGTGATGGGCGGGGTAGAACCCTTGGATTTCCTACAGCTAACCTGGAAATGAGTGCCGAGCAGGCATTGCCCGGTGACGGAGTTTATGCTACTATCGCTCATGTTGACCACCAGCTTATGCCTTCAGTAACAAACATTGGTGTTCGCCCCACCTTTGAGGGTAGTAAGCATTTGGTGGAGACTTATATCTTTGATTACGAGGGAGAGTTAATTGGGCAAAAATTCACCATTGACCTTGTAGATAAGATTAGAGACGAGAAGCGTTTTGATACTGTGGAGCAGCTTAAAGCTCAAATAAAAAAGGATATAGAGCAAGCTAGGCAAATTTTAAGCGAGCGGATGAAACAATAGGGGGTTTGACCTAGAGCATGACCGGTTCTGACCTCAAATGGCTGTTAAGACGGGGGGTAGCTGAGACTATAGTTGAGTCTGAGCTGTTAAAATTGCTCGAATCGGGTAAACCTCTTAGGTTGAAACAGGGTTTCGACCCCAGCTGTCCTGATATACATCTGGGACACGTGGTTGGTTTGAGGAAACTGCGCCAATTCCAGCAGTTAGGTCATCGTGTTGTTCTTATCGTTGGTGATTGGACTGCCCAGATTGGCGACCCTAGTGGTGCCTCGGCTACACGTTCCATGCTCTCTGCAAAAGAGGTACAGGCAAACGCCCAAACTTATATGGAGCAATTTTTTAAGGTGGTGGATAAGGAGAAGACTGAGGTGAGGTGGCAGAGTGAGTGGTTCAGCAAATTCGGTCTTGAAGATGTCATTAAACTCACCAGTAAATTCACCGTGGCTCAATTTCTTGCCAGAGAGGATTTTGGTAAGCGGTATAGCTCTGGCAAACCTATAGCTATCACCGAGCTGCTTTATCCTTTGCTTCAAGCCTACGATTCGGTAGCTATAGAGGCTGACGTTGAGTTCGGCGGCACCGACCAGAAATTTAATTGTCTGGTCGGCAGGGAACTGCAGCAGATGATGGGGCAGCGTCCGCAGCAGGTGTTTCTCGTTCCTCTTCTTATCGGCACCGACGGAACTCAGAAGATGAGCAAAAGTTTGGGTAATTATATAGGTGTTGATGAGCCACCCAGTGAGATTTATGGTAAAATAATGTCAATTCCCGATAGCCTTATAATCGACTATATTGAGTTGGTGACTGACATACCGGATGAGGAAGTTGCCGAATTTAAAGCACAAATAGCTAACCAGTCAGTTAATCCGATGACCGTTAAGAAGCGATTGGCATATGAAATCGTAGCTCAATTTCATAGCTCCCAGGCTGCGGGTGAAGCGGAAGGGCATTTTGCTAAGGTGTTTCAGAAGGGGGAAGTGCCTGATGAGACAGTTGTAATGATAAATGCCTCGGCTGGGCTCAAAAGTACTCTCTCGGCTGAGTTGACCAAGGCGGGGTTGACCAAGAGCCGCTCGGAGGCGAGGCGCCTTTTGACTCAGTGCGCTATTGAGATTGATGGTAAAACGATTACTGAAGATTTGGAGATGACACAACTAAAGAAAGGTAGCGTTATTAAAGTAGGCAAACGGCGCTTTGCAAAGATTGCCGATAATTGATAGATAATTGATAATTGATTATTAGAAACAGAGAAATTATATGCAACAATTGAGAATACCTGGACCCACCCCTTGTCCCCAAGAAGTACTGCAAGGCATGGGCAAGCAAATGGTCAGTCACCGCATCGGTCACCTGGGCTGGGTCACTGAAGCTGACATCAAAGAGACCTTGGATGCTATAGGTAAAGCTTTGCCAGAGGCGAGCGCGTAACTCAAAAATTAGGGGGCAGCCATTTAGATTCGTCCGAAAGGATTTGGTGGCTATGAAGATTTTAGTTGCTGACCCGGTAGCTAAGGAAGGTATAGAGGCTCTGAAAGCTCAGGCTGAAGTCGATATCAAACTTGGGCTTAAACCAGAGGAACTTAAGAGCATAATTGGCGATTACGAAGCTCTGGTAGTGCGCAGTGAGACCAAAGCCACTGCCGATATTATTCAAACTGGCAAAAAACTTCAGGTTATTGCCCGGGCTGGTGTTGGTCTGGACAACATTGATGTTGAGGCTGCTACCCGGCAGGGTGTGGTGGTGGTCAACGCTCCTACCGGAAACACCATGGCTGCTGCCGAGCATACCATTGCCATGATGCTGGCTCTGGCTCGGCACATTCCACAAGCCAACGCCAAGCTCAAAGCAGGTGTATGGCAACGCAGCGACTACATGGGTATTGAGCTTAGAGGCAAGACCTTAGGCATCGTTGGACTTGGCAATGTGGGCTCCGAGGTAGCCAGACGGGCTCAGGCTTTTAACATGCGGCTCATTGGTTATGATCCCTTTGTTTCGGCGGATTATGCCCGTAATCTGAGTGTAGAGTTGGTCTCTCTGGAGAAATTGCTGAAAGAGTCTGATTTCATTACTCTTCATCTGCCATTGACTTCCCAGACCAAGCTACTTATTGGTGCCAAAGAACTGAACAAAGTGAAACCAGCGGTGCGCATTGTTAACTGCGCCCGTGGCGGGCTTATTGATGAAGAAGCCTTGCTTAAGGCAGTGGAGGCGGGGAAGGTAGCCGGTGCCGCTGTAGACGTCTTTGTCAAAGAGCCCGTGACCGATAGCATACTTTTTCAATGCGATAAGATTATCGTTACTCCCCACCTTGGCGCCTCAACTACCGAAGCACAGGCTGGCGTGGCTCTTGAGGTCGCTGAGCAAGTCATGGCTGTATTAAAAGGTCAGCCAGCCAGGTATGCTGTAAATGCTCCCCAGATTCCATCTGAGATGCTGGCTATATTGGCTCCATTCATGAATGTGGCTTCAACGCTGGGCAGCTTAGCCCGGCAGCTAATGGAAGGGCAGATAAGCAGCATCCGCATCAAGTACAGCGGTGAGATTGCCAATTATGATACTACTGCCATAAAGGCATCAGTTATCGGTGGTTTACTGGAAGGGATAAGCGAGGAAAGAGTTAACATGGTCAATGCCGCAGTCATTGCTGCACAACGGGGCATAAAGATTCTTGAACAGAAAGAGACCACGTGTGAGAACTATGCCAGTTTGATTACACTGGAAGCTGTCACCAATGTTGGAACTACTGCAGTTGCTGGCACTGTGCTGCGTGGTGAGACGCACGTCGTCCGCATAAACGATCTCTGGCCGGACATTGTTCCCACCGGCGGTTATTTTCTGTTTAGCGACCATCGTGACCGCCCTGGGCTAATCGGCGCTGTAGGTAATATAACCGGCAAGGCGGATATCAATATCAGTTCCATGCAACTGGTGCGGCTTCAACCCAGGGGGCAGGCGCTCATGATTCTGGCTCTGGATGAGGCGCTCCCTGAAAAGCAGGTACAGGAAATACTTGACCTGCAAGATGTCTATACAGCCAAGGTGGTTAAGCTTTAGAATTAGCCCGTTTGCCGTAAAGTAGCGATTTTTTGAAAGGTGTAGTGCAGCGGACAATTACTTCATACTGGTATACAGCAAGCCTCGAACATGTTTGGTGACTTACTTTAATGGCGAGAACAAGCAAGCAGAAGAAGACAAAAATCGGCGAGTCAGCGGAACTGGCACAAGCCTTGATGCGTTGTGCTGGAACAGGAATTTATATTGTCCAGGATGGTAAATTCCAATATATCAATGCCCTTTTTCAGGAACTGACAGGCTATTCGGAGACGGAATTACTAGGCAAGTATTCTCTGGACCTTGTGCATTCTGATGATAGAGAAAAGGTCAGGGAAGAGGCAGTAGAGAGCCTGAAGATTGGAAGCTCTCTTCCCTATGAATACCGGTTCGTGAAGAAAGATGGAGAGATAATCTGGGTATTGGAAAAGGTTACCTCAACGGAATACAAGGGTAAACGTGCCACGGTGGGAAGTTTTATGGACATCACTGGGCGCAAGAAGCTTGAGGAGACTATAAAGAAATCAGAAGAGAGATACCGGACTATACTAGAGGAAATTCAAGATAATTATTTTGAAGCTGACCTTGCTGGAAATATCACTTTTGCCAATGACGCCATGTGCCGCACCCTGGGATATTCCAAAGAAGAGCTGATAGGCATGAATTACCGTGTATTTGCGGACAAGGAAGATGTTGAAGTTGTGTATCGAGATTTCAACCGAGTTTATCACACCGGTGAAACAATCAAAGGTCTATCCTACAAGTTTGTACAAAAAAATGGCACTATAGGATTCGGTGAGCTTTCAATTTCTGCGGTAAAGAACGAGAAGGGAGAGGTTATCGCATTTCGTGGCACTGCCCGTGATGTTACTGAGCGCAAGCGGCTAGAGCAGGAACTCGCTGATATAGCCACCCATGATTTCCTAACTGGCTTGCCTAATAGGGTGTTGCTGCAAGACCGTCTTAATTTGGGTTTGAATCAGGCACAGCGTAATAACACTAATTTGGCTGTAATGATGCTCGACCTAGACCGATTTAAGGTCGTTAATGATACCTTAGGGCATAGTATCGGTGACAAATTACTGAGGGCTGTTGGAGGGCGTTTGTCAGACCTTGTTCGTAAAAGCGATACGGTCGCCCGCGTTGGTGGAGACGAGTTCTTGGTGTTGCTGTCACAAGTCGCTAAGGCGGAAGACGCAACCAAGGTCGCCCAGAAGATCTTAGGAGCATTTCGAAAGCCCTTTGTGATTAATAGTTATCAGATTTGTGTTACCACTAGCATTGGCGTTGCCTTCTATCCTGAAGATGGCGATGATGCCGATGCCTTGCTGACTAATGCCGACACTGCAATGTATTGGGTTAAGGACCATGGCAGAGATGACTATGCGTTCTACTCCGTCGGCAAAGCAAAAATCTCGTGAAGAGACAGGGAGCCCGCGTTTACAATGTCCCCTCAAGACTATTGATGACCAGTCCGGTGGGTAATTTAGGATAGAAATAGGTTGATTTACCAGGCATCTTGTCGTTAGCATCCGCGATTGCCTTAATGGTTGTTACTGATATTGGGTTTAGCAGAAAAGCCAGTTGATATTCACCGCTTTCCACCAGTCTACGAGCCTCCAACATGTCTGGATTATAGGTAACGCTGCTGTTTTTATCCAGGGCTATCAGATTGTCTATGACAAGGTGCTGGACAATGCTGATGTCTAACCTTTTATATACTTCGGAATGCTCCTGGGGCATTATTTCCCTGATGGACGATGGCTGGCGGAGTTTCAGGGCTATGACGCTGCCTGTCTCCAGCCCTAAGACTTTTGTAGTGGCTCCTCTTATCTCAGGTAAGCCGGTTTCATCCAGAGGCACGGATTCCAATTCGAAAAACGTTTCTAGGTTGCTTCTGAATTGAGACAGGGCTTCAGGGGATAAATTACGTATCAGGCGGTGGACGGGTAGCACGACAAGTCCGGGGTCGGAGAAGGACACCAGTGTTATCATGACAAAGTTGAAGGCTTGGTCACCCGTACCGGGTGGATTTTCTTGGCGCTTTTCATCTCGATAAGCCAGCGCCGTTTCATAACGATGGTGTCCATCGGCGATGTAGATGGGCTTGGAAGCTAGGAAGTGAGTGACCCTTTGGACGAATTCAGGCTCGTTAGCTACCCAGAGCTTATGTGTTTCACCGGCTTCGCTAAAGTCAATCACTGGCTTACGCCCAGCCTGTGAGGCTAATAGTTTGCTCACTTTTTGTCCCAGGTCTTCGTGTAGTCCAAGGAGAGGGCTGAAATTTGTGGCGCAGGCTCGCATCAAGTCTAGGCGGTCGCTTTTAATCCCGGGAACAGTGTTTTCATGAGGAAATATAATTCTCTTCTCCCATGGTTCCAGTTTGACGCAGGCAGTTAAGCCTAGACGCTTTTTCCTGATGTTTTGGTGAGTGAACGTGTGTTCGTGGATATAGTATGAAGGCACATGGTCGACAACCAGCACACGGTCTTTCAGCCACTGATTGAAGGCAGCTCTGGCTCGGCTATGCTTGTTGCTGGTTTTTGTATCATCGGGCAGTACTGCTCCATGCTCGAGGCGTATGACATTATAATCGCTTCTCTCATAATAGGCTTTCTGTTCCTGTGGAGAGATAACATCGTATGGTGGGCAGATAACTGATGCCATGTCCCCAACAATTTGTTGATTGTAACGTATGCCTGAAAAAGGACTGATCTCAGCCAAGCGTTTCCTCCGTTTATAATAATTTTTCGAGACCATCCCACCAAGCCTCCCCCAGTTGTTTTAGAGACAAATCTATGTAGCCTTTCAATGTCAGTCGTTTGCCACCTACTGTCCCTAACCTTGTTGCTGCTATGTGATAGCGGTCGGCAAGCTTCTCTAGTTTCCACATGGATTTTGGTGCTACTGAGACTATGATTCTGGATTGAGCCTCGCCGAAAAGCGCTGCATCCATTCTACCTTCAGCCTTCCAATTAAAACTCATGAAACCCAGACCGTTCACCAGGCAACTCTCTGCCAGTGCCACGGCTAGTCCGCCATCGGAGCAATCGTGAGCTGATTTTATAAGTCCTCGACTGATTGCCTCGAGACAGCAGTGCTGCAACCGTATCTCCATCTCCAAATCAATATAAGGATTCCCCATTGTTATGCCGTGTATTACTTCCAGGTATTCGCTGCTGCCGATACTGCTGCCAATGGTTTGGCTGTCGCCTAGCAAGAACACTAGGTCACCTTCATTTTTGAATCCGGAAGTGCAATGTTTGGCTACGTCCTCTATAAGCCCGACCATTGCGACTACCGGGGTCGGGTATATAGCTTCGCCTTTAGTCTCGTTGTACAGACTGACGTTGCCGCTGATGACCGGAATTTTTAATTCTCGGCAAGCTCGAGCCATACCGGCGATGCAATCCTTAAGTTGATAGTAAACATCGTCTTTCTCTGGATTGCCGAAATTGAGGCAATTGGTGAGAGCTAGTGGTTGAGCGCCGCTGCAAGTCAGGTTTCTGGCTGCTTCAGCCACGGCAATGATGCCGCCGAGATAAGGATTTACATAGCAATACCGGGCGTTGCCGTCGGTGGTTAATGAAATTGCCTTTTTTGTCCCTTTAATGCGCAGTACTGCCGCATCGCTACCCGGTAGGACCACGGTGTTGTCGCCCACCTGGTGGTCGTATTGACGGTATACGCAGCGCTTGCTGGTGATATTAGGTGATGCCAGCAGGCGTAGAAGAGTTGAGTTCGCATTCTTACGTGACAAATCGGGAATTGAGTTGGCATCAAAGTCCTGTAATCTGTTGAGCCACTCCGGTTTTTTAACCCGCCGTTGGTAAACAGGCGATGAGGTCAGCAGATTTACAGGTGCCTCAGCCACCACTTTTTTGCCCTCTAAAATTCTGGCTATGCCGTCGCCGGTGACACAGCCGATTATATCCGAGCGTAGTTCCCAGCGGTCAAACAGAGCCTTTACCTTGCCTTCGTAGCCCTTCTTCACCACCACTAACATCCTCTCCTGTGATTCAGATAGCATCACTTCGTAAGGTGTCATGCCTTTCTCACGTCGTGGCACTCTGAGGACATCGATTTCGATGCCACCGCCGCCTCTGGCTGCTGATTCCACGGCTGAGCTGGTAAGTCCTGCTGCACCTAAGTCCTGCATGCCGGCAATCCAATCGGTTTCAGCTAGCTCAAGGCAAGCTTCTATGAGCAATTTCTCCAGGAAAGGATTGCCGACCTGTACCGTAGACCTTAGCTCTCGTTCCTCTTCGAATGTTCTCGAAGCCAGACCGGAGGCGCCGTGAAGCCCGTCACGTCCGGTATCGGCTCCGACCAGCATCAGCAGGTTACCTTCTCCTTTGGCTCTGGCTTTAACCAGTTTATCGGCTCTGGCTATGCCCAGACAAAATGCATTTACCAGCGGGTTGCCTGCATAACAATCGGCAAAATAGATTTCGCCGCCCACGTCAGGTATACCCAGGCAGTTGCCGTAGCCAGCAATGCCGCCGACCACGCCGCCGAAAAGATACCTGTTATGTGCATCGGTTAGAGGACCGAAGCGGAGCGAATTCATAAGGGCGATGGGTCGAGCTCCCATGGTGAAAATGTCACGGACTATGCCGCCTACGCCAGTAGCTGCACCTTGATACGGCTCGATTGCCGATGGATGGTTGTGGGACTCTATCTTCATCACTACCACCAGCTCGTCTCCTATGTCCACAGCACCAGCATTTTCCTCACCGGGCTTGACCAGCACACGTTTACTCCTAGAAGGCAATTGTCTGAGCAGAGCTTTGGAGTGCTTGTATCCACAGTGCTCGCTCCACAGCGAGCCGAACATACCCAGTTCGACTTCACTTGGCTCTCTGCCCAGCTTTTCAACAATAAGCTGATATTCCTGCTGGCTCAGTGCCACTTCATCGAGTATTTCTTTAGATACTGGCAATTATTGACTCCCAAATGATATTACCATCGCTGCTACCGAGCAGAGGCTCGCAGGCTCGCTCAGGATGCGGCATCATGCCCAGCACGTTGCCTTTCTTGTTGATAATGCCGGCGATGTTGTTCATTGAGCCGTTTGGGTTTGCCGGTTCAGTGATTTTTCCTGTCGCAGTCGTATATCGGAAAATAACGCGTCTATCAGCCTCCAGTTCAGCCAGTGTGGCATCGTCGGCGTAGTATCTGCCTTCGTAATGACCGATAGGAATCTTGAGCACCTGCCTCTTTTGACACTGTGAGGTGAAGGCTGTCGAGGTATTTTCTGTCCTCAGATGTGTCCATTGGCAGCGATATTGCAGGTTGTCATTGGTCAGTAGTGCCCCGGGGAGAAGCCCTGATTCGCATAGTATCTGGAAGCCGTTACAGATGCCGATGACCAGTTTGCCCTGAGCAGTGAAACGCTCCAGCGCTGTCATTACGGGAGAGAAGCGAGCAATAGCTCCAGAACGCAGGTAATCGCCATAGGAGAAGCCGCCGGGCAGCATGACGCAATCATATTCGGAGAGATCTGTCTCCTTATGCCAGATATATTCAACTTTCTGTTTCAGGATATCACTGAGGGCATAATGACAGTCCCTGTCGCTCCAGGTGCCGGGAAAGATGATTATGCCGAACTTCATGCTTGTTTATCCTGAAAATAACAAAGATGGCGGCATACTCTGCCGCCGCATATTATCCCATTTAGACCTAGAAGGGCAAGATGCGATATCTAGGTGCTGCTCAGTAGTTCTGAGACAACCTCACTGACCTCCTGCCCTTGAGCTTTTCCTCTAAGCTGGGGCATAAGCTGGGACATAACTTTACCCTTGTCCTTCTGGCTAGTTGCCCCCAGTTCAGCGATTACCTTGCGTGCTGTGGCTGCAATCTCCTCCCGGGTCATCTGCTCGGGCATGTATTCTAATATGATGGCTAACTCAGCTTTTTCTTTAGCCACTAAATCCGGGCGATTGCCTTTTTCAAAAGCCTCGATGCTCTCACGCCGCATCTTGGCTTCTTTCTCTAGAACAACTAATATACCGCTATCGTCTAAAGTTTTCTGCTGGGCAATTTCGGCGTTTCTTATGCTTGACAGGACCATGCGGAACACCGAACACCTTAGGGCGTCTTTATTTCTTAATGCCTGTTCCAGGTCGGTTCTAATTTTTTGAGCCAGAGTCATATCCTAGCTGCTCCTGGCGCTTTTCCGCCGTTTTGCCGCCTCCTTACGCTTCCGCTTTATACTGGGCTTCTCGTAGAATCCACGGCGGCGGGCTTCGCTGATGATACCTGCTTGCTGCACCTTCTTGGTGAAGCGTCTTAGCAGGCTCTCAAAGCTTTCTCCCTGTGACAGTCTTACTTCAGGCACATGAAATCACTTCCTTCCTCAACTAATTAAAATACCTGCCCAACACAGGTAATCGGCAAAGACAGATTTTAACCTTTATCCTTCGTAGTGTCAAGACGAACATTGGTTTGACATGTTTTTGTGTGGTAAGGACTGGTATTTCATGGTAACTGGGCATATAATTAGTGGCACAGAAATTCGATTAAGAGGAGGTAGCGATGGCTGTTTATCTTATGCTGACGACGCTCACCGGCGAAGGCAGGAAAAAAATGGAGGAGTATCCTGAGTGGCTTAAGGAGCTTAACAAAGAAGTGGAATATATGGGAGTTAAAATACTGGCTCAGTACGGGCTTCTGGGGCAGTATGATTTCGTAAATATCGTCGAGGCGCCCAGCGACGAGATTGCAGCTAAATTGGCGATACATTTAAGCGTCCGGGGTGGGCTTCAGACCTTGACTTTGACCGCCATACCTCTGGATAAGTTAATCTCCACTCTGAAGAAGAAGCCAGAACCATTTTAACACCATAGTCGGCAGTTTCATCCCAGTTTTCTTTTGCTGGTTGTGTGGTTGGGGAAATTTTTTCACATTGACCTGCGAAAAACAAAATACCTAAAGGAGAATCGTAATGACTGATAGCAAGGCTGTGTTGTTCGAGGTACAAGACAAAGTTGCCATGATTACTATTAATCGACCTGAGGTCAGGAATGCTTTTAATGCCGATGTGCTCGGCGGGCTTAAAGCGGCTGCTGAGAACATACTCTCTCAGACTGATATACGAGTAGCTATACTTACCGGTGCCGGAGACCGTGCCTTCTGCGCTGGCTTAGACCTCAAAGCAGCAATGGCAGGTGAAGCCCTCATGCCGCCGCAGGCTGTCCGTTCTGAATTTGAGGCTCTTCAGATGAGTGGGCAGGTTTATACCATGCTGGAGAATCTTCCGGTGCCAGTCATAGCTGCCATCAATGGCTACTGTCTGGGCATTGGCTTCGAGCTGTCGCTGGTTTGTGATATAAGACTTGCCTCGCAAACCGCTATTTTCAGCATACCTGAAGTGCAGTTAGGCACTATTCCCGATTTTGGAGGTACCCAGCGCCTGACCAAGCTTGTCGGCGCTGGCAAAGCCAAGGAGCTTATATTCACCGGACGCAGGATAGATGCTGCTGAAGCTTTGAGGATAGGGCTGGTTCAGCATATTTATCCCCCGGATAACCTGATGGAGGAGGCTAAGAAGCTGGCTCAGGAGATAGCCGCCATCGCCCCGCCGCTAATTCAGGGTGCCAAAAAAGCTATCAATGTGGCTGTGTCCTATCCTCTGGATATAGGCTTAAGCTGCGAGACAATCCTGGCAGTCAGCACCCGCCAGGATATAAAATCGGGCTCTGCCTCCCTCTTGGAAAAATCAAAATCGTAACCTGAAAGTGGAGAACTTGCCTGTCATTGCGAGTCCTTCCAGTATTGGAAGGACGTGGCAATCTCGGTTTTATGCCTGTTCGAACTCGTTCTTTGATATTGCCGTAAAAACGATGGCTGCTATGCCCAGAGGCCATGAGGCAAAGAATGCGGCTATGGAGCCAGTCAAGGCTAATCCCCATTTCCTCCTTTGCAGTGCGTATATGCCGCCTATTATGGCTAATATGTCGACGATGATAGCAAATACGGCAACTACAGCCGCTATTGTTAATATCATGGTTGCCGGAATTCCCATTGACTGGTCAATGCCACCCGCAGCTCCTAAGGCTAAAATTCCGAAAAAGGCGAAGATGAGCCCGACAAAAGACAGAGCACCTGCCACAATATCAAGAATACCGGCAACTGTAGGCTTCCATGTCCTTTCCATTTTTACCTCCTCGTTCTGGCTATATGCTCAATGTTTGCAATCTCGGTGTTATGCCTATTCGAACTCGTTCTTTGACAGCGCTGTGAAGACAATAGCTGCTATCCCCAGAATCCAGAACCAGGGGGAAAAGAAGGCTGCTATAGAGCCAGCCAGAGCCAAGCCCCAGATTTTCCTTCGTAGTGAGTATATGCCGCCCACTATTGCCAGTATTCCCAGAATCACAAAGGGCACAGCTAGCGCCGCTAAAAGTGGCGCTAAAAATGGCGGTACGTCTGGCACGAGCCTGGTCACTCCACCAACGAATGTAAGAACGAAAGCGACCAATAACTCCCAGCTACCACAGATTATGTCCAGAATCCCTGCCGTCGTTGGCATCCATGTCTTTTTGCCTGCCATTTTTACCTCCTTAGTTTAATTATTTCAGGTGCGGTCGATGTCCCCATTTTCTAATACTACTATTTACCACAAGACACACGGAATGTCCAGCGTTAATTTAACCTGTCATTGCGAGTCCTTCCAGTCCTTCCAGAATGGAAGGAGGAAGGACGTGGCAATCTCGGTGAGGGGACTGTAGAAACAGATTATGTCTGTACCTATTCTTGGATTGTCATTCTGAGTGCAGCGAAGAATCACATTCAGTCATCTAATTTGACGTATATCGGTTTGTTGGGTTAACCTAGCCTTGTAAGTATGAATACACCATCGGTGCCACTGCTTAAAGTTCTAACCGAGGCTGGAGTTGGCTCCAGAAGGCGGATAGCCGATGCTATAAAAACTGGCAGGGTGGAAGTGAACGGAGAGCCGGTGGAGAACTTCCGCCATCCGGTGAACCCGGAGACCGACCGCGTCTCGGTAAATGGCAAAGTCATTGACCTGAAGCCGAGGCGCACAGTCTACCTGATGGTCAACAAGCCAGCAGGCATTATAACCACTACCAGCGATGAGCGAGGCAGAAGGACGGTTCTGGACATACTGCCTGAGAAATACCGCCACCTGAGATTATACCCCGTGGGACGGCTGGATAAGGACAGCACCGGGCTTTTGCTCTTGACCAACGATGGCGAGCTTACCTACCGGCTTACACATCCCAGGTTCGAACACGAGAAAGAGTACCTGATTCATATCGACGGCAGGCTCAAGCCAGACGAAAAAACAAAACTAGAAAGAGGCGTTGAGCTTGAGGATGGCATGACCTATCCTGTGGTTGTAAAAGAGATAAAGTCACCACCGCCGTTCAACTACAGCCTAACCATGCACGAGGGCAGGAAGCGGCAGGTGCGCCGCATGCTGGCAAATCTCGGCTACCGCGTCCTGGAACTCAGGCGCATCAGGATGGGAAACCTGCATCTGGGCAACCTCAAGGAAGGCGCCATCCGCGAGCTAACCCCTGACGAAGTCCGCGCTCTCATGACTGCCAAGCCACCCAAATCCGCAAGCCAGAATAGAAACTAATTATTCGCCGTTTATCTTCACCATCTGGGTTTATCATCACATCTAAACAAAAGGGATTTCTTTTACGTTTTTATATATGAAAGAAGTCCAAGAAGGGGATAATTAGCCAGTCTGTGTGAAGTGGTTCTTGGTTTGAGAGAGTACGATTATGGAGCATATATTAGCCTGTCCAAATTGTAAGGCACCAAACAGGTTCGGTGAACCGTTATGCCGGTTTTGCGGTCACAGCCTGGCACATAAATGCGCTAATTGTCAGGTTGATATTGACCCCGGTATGTCTTACTGTCCGTATTGTGGTGAGACATCATCAGCATGGTTAATCAGGCAAAGTCTGGCAAATGGCGCACCATCCAAGAATCCTGATTTTGTCCTGGAACGTAGTTGAGCTAGCGTGCAGCCGTGTCCCCACACCATTTCGCGACTATAATCTACAGCGAATCAGTTTACCTGCGTAGCTTTTAGACTTTTGGTGAAACCGTTGCCCTGAATCTTGTTCATCGTATATAATTGGTGCGTGCCAGCGTAGCTCAGTGGTAGAGCAGCGGTTTCGTAAACCGCCGGTCGTCAGTTCGACTCTGACCGCTGGCTCCAGACTATTCAAGTAACCCCTTCGAGAATCACTTAACAAAACTGATACCCTAAGCGGGAGTCACGTTAAGTCACTTCTTGGTCAACTGTTGGTAAAAGTCAACGCTACGGAGGCTCACTACCCGTATAATGATTTTAAGGCAGCGGGGTCATCAACCTCCATGACATTCAATATGTCCTTGTGCATCACATTCTTTATTTTGGTAACTATCGCTCTTTCCTTGTTCAGTCCCTTGGCAAAGGATAGCGCTTCACTCATCAGTTCGTCCATAGTGCAGGCTTTCCTTATAATGTGGCGTGCCTCGCACTCGTCAGCAGTAAGTCTTCTGGCAGTGAGCTGCATATCTTCAACTAAATCCATTGGTATAGCTTTTTTAACCATGGCGGTGTAACTGGGAAGAAATGGTATACCTAGATTGACCTCGGGAAAGCAAAGATACCCACGGTCTTTCCTCATGAATCGGAAATCGAAGCAGCACGCTAGTATGGCTCCGCCAGCAAAGGCATGTCCCGTAATCGCGGCCACAGTAATCATAGGATAGAAAAGTATCCTCTTTAACAACTCGCTCAGTTTGGCGGAGAAAACGTCCGTTGCGCCTCTATCACCTTTCTGAACAAGCGGCAATAGCCATTCCAGGTCTATTCCGTTAGACCATATCTTCTCGTCGCTCGACCTGACTACTAGCGCCTTAGCATCGGTGTCCTTTTCTATTTGGTTCAGCACCGATAGAAATTCGGTAACGGAGTTTATATTAAATTTGGTTTCATTCATGGTAAGCAAAGCCACCTGTTCATCCAGCGTGAACTCATACATTGCCATCGTTAATACCTCCTATATGAATACGAGGTCCTAAGCCTTGAGAATATCCTTGTGCCGTAGGGCGCGCTCCAGCGACGGCTGCATTTTCATATCACGGAACTCGGCGATAGCAAAATCAAGGTGCTCTAGCGCCTCGGCTCGCTCCTTCGGATAGTGCTCCAGGAGCAGCTCGGCAAGCTGGAGGTGGGTGAGGGCTACTTCAGGACGGAATTTTAGTTCTGTAGCCACCTTCAGCGCTTCCCGATAATGGGAACGGGCCTCGTCAGGTCTGCCCAGAAGCGCCGCGGCGGCTCCCAGATGGCGACCTGTGCATGTAGCGACCCATAGGCCACTGGTGACGATTTTGCTGCCAGTGAATCGGCGAAGTAGCAGCTCAGCCGCCCGTTGATGTCCTGCCAGCACCGCAGCCTGTAAAGCCGCATTATCGAAACTTGGTGTCATCTCGTCCTTTTCCGAACCTATGCCGGGTCGTGATACGACCCGTCGTTCCAACATCTCAGCCACCTCGGCATATCGGCCCAGGTGTGTCAGGCAGTACAGTATCACCTGGTCACCACCCACGTTCTCGGGAATGCTTCTCGCGCCCTGAAGTTGAGCCTCTAGGGCTCGTCCGGCATCGCCGAGATACACCCTGGCGGGCAATATCCAACTTGTCCACATAACTGCGAATTCAAGGATACCCAGTTCCTGGGCACGGGCCAAAATGCGGCGCCGCATCTCTACCGCCTCCTCCAAGCGCCCGTCCCAGATAGCCATGATGACGTCAGTTACCATGCATATGACAAGCAGGTTTGGCTGTCCGCTGCGTTCAGCCAGTGTCCGCATCTCAGCCATAACGTCCTGGGCGCGGTGGCGCTGGCCAAATTCCAGAAACGTGTGAACTACGAAGAAAAGTATCATAGCCAGTATTAAAAAGTTCACTCCGTGCCGGGACCGCTCCGCCAGCTCCTCTGCCATGCGCAGCCGCTCCTCATCATGCTGTGGCGTGCCTCCGCTAAATACTACCATTCCATCTACCCACCAGTACGTATCGGGGTCTCCTAGACGATGGGCCAGGTCAAAGGCTCGACTTTTGAGAGCCTCCACTTCTGGCGAGAAATTATATACAGAGTTCTTCACCCAAACGAGCATGGTATCCGCCCAGGCGCGCTCCACGGTCTCTGGTTCGGCGTAACGGTCGGCTTTCTCGGCCCACTGTGCTGCCTGGGGAGTGCCCATCGTCGGCGTTCCATAGATTACCATCCCCTTCATCGCCAGCAGACAGGCACGGGATGCCCGCGTGTTGTCGGCGATAGCCTCAGCCAGGGACAGCGCCTGGGGCGCTTCCATATCGGTAACGCGTTGAGTCTGCCCTGCCAGAAATAAGACATCGCCCAGAGCCAGTAGCAGGTCACACCGCTTGGCCTTATTCTCGGGGTCAAGTACTTCCTGTACCTTGAGCGCCTGCTCCAGCAGCCGTATAGCCTCTCCGTAGGCGTATACAGATATCGCTCGCTGTGCCGCCATTACACTATAGCTAACCGCCTTGGCCAGGTCAGCAGCGTCGGAGGAGTGGGAGAAGTGCTCGGCCAGTTCGGCGGCGTGTTCCTCGAGACGGCTGGCATACAGTTCCTCAAGTGCCTTGGCTACCTGCTGGTGCAGCCTGATGCGCCGGGGAGCAATAATCTCCTCATAAAGTGTCTGACGAATGAAGGCGTGGGCGAACCGGTAAGTCACCGCCGCTGCCACTGCTGAACGTTCCTCCACTACTGCGGCTCTCCTAGCTTCATCTAGGGCAGTTATAAGCTCGTCCTCGGCGACACCGGCCACACACTCTAACACCTTCAGCCGGAACTCTCTACCGATAATGGCGGCAATAGAGAGCAGGCGATTGCACTCGGCGCTGAGCCGGCTCAGACGCTTGCCGATGACGTCACGCAAGCCTTCAGGTATGCTCATCTCCAGCGGCGTATCCCTGGTCGCTCGCCAGCGTCCCCGGTCTCTGGTGATCAGTCCCTCCTCAGCCAGGTAGCGCACCACCTCTTGAACAAACAGCGGGTTGCCCTCAGTCTGACGGTGAACCGCCTCGGCAAGGCCCCAGGGCACCTCTTGCCCGGTGATGTTTTCCAGCATGCGCCTGACCTCGTCGGCGTTCAGGCCACGAAGGGTTACCCGCCCATACGTGGAGACGCGGCGCAGCTCAGCCAGTGCGGCTGACAGAGGATGAGCCCGATCTACCTCTATGTCACGATATGTGCCAACAAGAAGTAGCCGTGTCCCGGACAGGTTGCGTGAGACATGGGTGAGCATCTCCAGGGTGCCCTTGTCAGCATTGTGCAAATCTTCAAGCACCACCAGCAGCGGCTGTACAGTTGCAGCGTTACTCAGGAAACCGGTGACAGCTTGCATCAGGCGGTAGCGTTCCTCATCAGGATTGCCCGGCGGCCGCAGTTTCACCTTCAGCTTCTCTCTGATTTCAGACACGATGCGTGCCACATCAGCAGCGCCTGTACCCAGCTCCTTCCGCAAGTCCTTGACATCACGGGTGAGGACATACGACCGCAGTGCCTCCACGAAAGCCAGGTACGGCAATGACATAGGCCCTTCTTCATAACAGTGCCCGACCAGGGTTTTCCCGCCCCGCAGGCTGACATAGGTGGCTAGCTGCTCGCAGAGGGCAGTCTTGCCGATGCCCGGCTCTCCCACCACCATCACCAGTGACCCCTGCCCCGACATGGCGCCGTCGAAGGCAGACTGAAGCTGTCGCAGCTCCGCCTCACGACCGACAAATACCCGGCGGTAAAGCGGGCTCCCGGTCGCAGTCGGCGCTTCCTGCGATGGTGCCTGTCTAATCGTCCCTGCCTCAATGGATTCTAGGACTTGATATACGTGGGAAGCAGAGGCAGGACGCCGCTGCGGGTCTTTCTCAAGTAACTGTAGAATAAGGGCTTCCAGAGCTGGAGTTATCTCAGGACGGTGCCAGCTGGGTGACACCGGTGGCGTATTTATTTGCTGACCGATGATACCGTAGGCATCGTCTCCCACGAAGGGTGGCCGCCCCGTCACCATCTCATAGAGCATTGCCCCCAGAGAGTAAAGGTCTGCCTTTGCTGTGACCTCACCACCCATTGCCTGCTCTGGCGGCATGTAATTAAACGTGCCAACCATCATCCCCGACTGGGTCAGGCGCGATAAGTCCACCGCCAGTGCCAGCCCGAAGTCCCCTATCTTCACCGTGCCGTCGGCACTCAACCACACGTTCCCCGGCTTAAGGTCACGGTGCACGATTCCCTTGGAGTGAGCGTATTCCAGTCCCAGGCACACAGATTTGGCGATGGATATAGCCTGCTCGATGGAGAGCCTGTGCTCGGGCGCCTTCTCAATCAGCCCTTCCACGTCACCTCCGGGCATGAGAGGAAGGACGATGTAGGGCTGCCCTTCGTGCTCCCCGAGGTCAAAGACGGTGACGATGTGCGGGTTATCACCAAGCCGTCCCATGGCCTGGGCTTCTCGTTTGATGCGGGCTCTGGCCGTGTCATCCAGTTTCTCCACCTTGAGCAAGGCAATGGCCACGTCCCTGTCGAGCAGAGTGTCGTGGGCGAGGTAGACCTTCTTCTTGCCCCCCTCGCCGAGGAACTTCTTGACTTGATAGCGGCCTCCGCCAAAGGAGGTGGGCATAGCTGATGGCGGGATTGGTTGGGGTGCTGCCTCGCCTAGGGAGTGGGCACACTTATTGCAGAAGCTGCTCCCCTGGGGATTTGTCTGCCCGCATTGTGGGCACACTAACTCTGACTGGAGTGCTGCTCCGCATCCATTACAGAACCCTACTCCTTCAAGGTTATCGTGTCCACACTTAGGACACTTCATGATGAATTACTTGCCCCCAGGAGTTACAGTTTATGACCGTCGACTAGGAATGTCAAGCCTTGCCGGATTGCACTTTATGACGAAGTATAATGGAGTAAGGTAATGATATCACCTAATCGGTGGGCCGCATTGGATTCGGGCTTTTCGTCTGATTCTACATCGGAGGCGTTAAGCCAGAAACGGCCGGCTGCTTATGGGCAGCGAATGGTCATTTTTCTTTAATTTTTTCCGATTTTCCTCTAATATTTCCTCGTAATTGGCCAGGAGGTTGATATCCTAACCAGGTAAAATCGGGCGGAAGTTGTGAAGCTAAATAGCTGTCAAAACCGGCAAAATCATGCCCAGGCTTCGTAAACCGCCGGTCGTCAGTTCGACTCTCACCGCTGGCTCCACACTATTCAAGTAACCCCTTCGAGAATCACTTAACAAAACTGATACCTTAATCGGAGGTTAATTCCACGTTATTTCCTGTTCAACTGCTGGTCACTTTTTAATCAATTATTGATTTTCAATTCGGTGGACCGCACTGGACGGATTCCGAACTCGTGTTTGGCAAGAAGCAACTTATCCCGGCTCTTCAGCAGCTCCTTAGTTCTTTCTAAACAACTCGCCTTTTCGTGTAGTAATAAGCTAGTTAAGAACCTGTGCGATTGACCTCTGGGCGCGTATAATCTGCCGTTTCGGCATTTTTAGATACAAGATGTTACACTGCTTCGCTTTGTTTTCTTGGCGATTTAGACTTTCCAGCTCCTGGCCGTAATTGCACTTCAATACCACCGACAATCTTGCCTTTATCATTTCTTTGCATGATGTGCATGGTGACAGCTTGCTCTAATTTCTTCCCATCAATATTAATTTTCAGGCTCATTTCGTAGGATTTCATTTTTGCCAGCGATACGGGGAACATGGCATGCTGGACATCGAGCATGCGAAGCATGGTTTTTTGGTCAGCACGTTCTAGCTTAAATCCCTCCACTGGCAAGAAACCTTGATGCTGAAGTTCTTTAGCTGGTGTAGTAACAGGGGTTGATTGTTGTAGTTTCTCAACATTAACTGACTCAAGCCCTGAAACCCGGTGATACAGTTTACCACCAATTTCCTGCAATTCGCCGAGTGATACGCGTGGATCAAGCTGGATATGAAGATCAGACATATTAACCGACTTTGTTATCTCTACGACGGCATATTGCGATCCCGATTCTGTATTTCCGACCGTAAATGGTATGTCATACCCATATTCGCCAATTGTCAAATATTCGATCACAACGTTCTTTTGTGCCAGCTTATTATTTTCCCAGACATGATGCAATTTATTGGGCTCGGTGCCTAGTGGGATAATTTCTACCAACAGGCATGGATGCCAGTCCAGCGAAGGTGGTATCTTATCTTTGGGCCACTTTACCTTAGCGACGGCCGTCCCGCCTGCGGGAACAGTGGGCAGAGTGGTTGTGTCAATCAGGCTTTCAGGGTGCCAGTCAATCGGATAGATGACCTCTGTTCTCGGTATAGCCGTATCCGCCGTATCCCTGCCGCTGAAGCCCATATAGTTAGCCAGGTAAAAGTTGACGGTCACGTCATCATAGTTCGAAGCGCTTTTGTTGTGTATGCGGGCATAAATCCAGTTATCCTGGTTGACTTTGGCCTTTTGGTGGATCATATCATTGGGAATATTCTGATCCAGGTATTGATTTGGATCGTCCTCCTGATTTCTAACAAATATGTCTGGACTATTCCAGAATTCGCTGCCTGGAAATCCTGCCCAGATATCACTCGTGTTATCACGAATATATATATCATTTATGTTTGGTCTTAGTAGCGACGTATCTATCACAGATCGCCCTGAAGTCGCACGGCGCCAGTTAATGGCGTGGTTTGCTCTTTGCATTTCCGAGTAGTCAAATGCTGAGAAGCCTTCAAAGTTTTTTTGGTCGTAACGTGCGATGTCACTACAGACGATGATGACAGCCTGATGAAACACTCTCTGGCTGTCCAGATGATCTGGCTCTCGCCAGCAGCACTCGCTCCATTTGATGTTTTGGGCGGTAATAGTCGCAGGTGTGGCGTCATAGTCCCCATCAGGGCGCAAAACGGGGTCTTTAATAATCTGGTAGTCGCCTCCCGTGGCTGGATAGACCGGTGGGTCACCATTAAATGGATTACCAACACGAGATGAGGCAACTACGTCCGGACCAGCAAATCCCATGAGATACTGCTCCAGAGGAGAAAACTTAAAATAAGCATCCCCCGCATCTATCATAGTGCCATTACTACCTGCATACTCCCAGCTCAGATCAGTTTCGCGGTATATCCCAGGAGAGATTTCTATCCAGTCATGGCGCGCGTAACCCATGGGGGAAAGGTCGTTGTCCGGCCAGGTACCAGGGTGAGCCGTCTTCTGCAAAGAATCCGGCCACTTTTCACGCCAGGCTTCATGGAGGAGACCTTGTACTGGTCCGTGCTCGTAATCGCAGTAGTCTACGTAAAATAGCCAATGATGACCAATTTCATGTAACATCTGGGCTAGTGAGCGCTCAGAATAACGTACATATGACAACAGACGGTTTGTGTTCCAATTCCACGCTGCGCGATTATCACATGGATCAACGCCGAAGCCCTTCTCAGAAGGGTCATGGAATAAGGGGGTGTTTGCGTTTGTGTTTTTGATACCTTCTGGCCAGATTGAGTCGTTCCAAAAACAGAAAAAAGCGACAAAGTCATAGTCGTCACCGAATTGACCTCGAAACAATTCCCAGGTGCCTACCCAATCCCATATTTTTTCTCCAGCGCTGGTAGTATAACTAAGGGTTGCATTTGGATCCTCGATGATAAATAAGTTTCCCCGCACTTCAGTTAATAGTGGTGGAGGGGGGTAATCCCATGGAGGATTATTGCTAAATCGTTTTGGCGGCTTTTTTCTAGGCTCAGGCGCCTCAACTTGCCGCTTTTTCTGCTCTACGCTAAGGCGGTGAATCTTGCCCCAGTCTAGAAATCTCTCTGTTGGCCATGCTTCATAGTCTTCATACAAGCCTTTGTCACCTTTTCTGCTCTTCTTTCGCTTGAAATGGACTTCTTCGACATCGGTTGGTAGACTGGCGAAGGTTTTAGGTATCAATTCTCCCTTTTTGACCTTCTCCTTGGGAAGTTTCTTTTCGACAAAAACCACAACGGCGGTTGTTTTTGTGTCTTTCCCCTTTATTCTCTTTGTTCCATAACCGATACCGAGTACCCCCTCATAAGATATGAATACCTTGTGTGCTTCTTGTCTGATCTTTTCCAGTTCTTTGTATTGCATTTTTATTTACCCCCTCAGATTTTGTTCTGTTCGGATATAATTTCGTTCTATCACAATAATCTACACAACAGTATCTGTTATGTAATAGCCATAATCTCAAAATTTCAGCTAGTGTTACTAATAAAAAACCGACCATCTATGTGGTCGGTTTCACTATTGGCTCCACAGCATCCCAGTGCCCCCTCACAGACACTGCTTCTTCGCCCCCACTAATTTTTGTCTTCTTTTATGTTTATCGCAAACGCCCTTGGTGCAATTATACACCTTTTGTCAAGCCATGCAGGATTGCAGAGGTGTAGAAGGTAACAAAGAGAAATGTATACAAAACTTGGCTATCTTTCGTGAACGTACTTAAGCAATTGGTAGGCAGTATTGGGCAGTTCCCGAACTCGTGTTTAAGAAGAAACATCTTATTCCAGCCCTGTAGCAGCTCCTTGTCTCTTTCTAAACACGATAGTGAATTGTTGGATGATTCTGCTGTATAATTGGGGTACTCAAATTGTAGACAACATGAGTATTAATTGCCCTATGAAGAAAAACGGTGGCGAATCAACGAAGGAATTGAATATGTGAGGGAACAAATGGTAAAAAGAAACGTCAATTTTAATCCTGGACCGGCTGCTTTGCCGCTAGACGTCCTTAGAATCGTGCAGGAAGAGCTTCTTGATTACCAGGGCAGCGGAATGTCAATTTTGGAGAGCTCTCATCGCGGTAAGGAATTCGAAGCGGTCAATGACCAGGCGATGGCGCTGGTACGGGAACTTCTTGGACTCGGCACTGATTACCATGTGCTGTTCTTGGGCGGTGGCGCATCAACCCAGTTCGCACTGATACCAATGAATTTCATCGGCGATGGCGAGATGGCGGCTTATGTAGACACCGGTGAGTTTGCTTCCAAAGCCTTGAAGGAATGCCAGAACGTGGCTAAAGCACACGTGGCATTCTCTTCCAAAGAGGAGAAATACAGACGGGTGCCGAAGATGAGCGAAATTAAGTACCCGGATAATGTGGCTTATCTCCATATGTGCTCCAACAATACCATTGAAGGAACCCAGTTCCACGAGTTTCCAGATACTGGAAATGTTCCACTGGTAGCAGATATGTCTTCGGATATCGCCTCGAGGCGGCTGGATTATAAGAAATTTTCCTTGTTCTATGCCGGAGCACAGAAGAACCTGGGTCCAGCGGGTGTGACGCTGGTGGTTATTCGTGATGATTTTCTGTCGAAGGCTAAACAAGGTATCGCGACCATTTTGAGCTACAAGACTCACGCCGACAATAAATCGCTATATAACACGCCTCCCGTATTTGGGGTTTATATCATGAAGCTGGTATTGGAGTGGATAAAGAGCCAGGGAGGTCTGGCAGGAGTGGAGAAGCTCAACGTAGCCAAAAAGGATTTGCTATACGGCGCCATCGACGCTGCTCCAGATTTCTATAGAGGTCTCGCCGAGAAGGACAGCCGGAGTTGGATGAACGTCACCTTGCGACTGCCGACTGGAGAGATAGAAGACAAATTCATCGCCGATGCTAAGAAGGAAGGACTGATAGGTCTCAAAGGTCATCGCTCCGTCGGCGGCATCCGCATCTCGATATATAACGCGGTGTCTCTTGAGGACGTGCAGAAGATGGTCGACTTCATGGGGCAGTTCCGCAAGTCTTGTTAATAAAAAATAAGCTGTAAAGCTGAATGGCTGTCAAAACCGGCAAAATCAACCCCAGACTTTGTAAACCGCCGGTCATGAGTTCGACCCTGACCGCTGACTATATGGATTTCTTGAACAAGTAGTCCGGAGCCTATTATTCTAAGGGAGGTATTTAAGATGAGTAAGCAGTATGGTGCATTGTTCCAGCCAATAGAAATAAGTGGTCTGCAGCTTAAAAACAGGCTTGTTGTGCCACCGATGGGGTCCGGGTTTGCCGCAGAGGACGGCAGCGTGACGGACAGGCTGATTAACTATCACGAAGCCAGAGCCAGAGGCGGTTTCGCCATGATTACGCTGGAGGTGACGGCAGTGGACGGGGTGGAAGGTAAGGGGAGCGGACACCAGTTGAGCATATTCGATGACCGCTTTATTCCCGGCTTCAAGCGCCTGGTGGATAGGGTGCATGCTGCCGGCGCTAAGGTGGGCGTGCAACTTTATCATCCGGGTAGGGTGACAATGCCAGCTTTTATAGGCGGCAGGAAGCCGGTGGGTCCTTCAGCGGTGCCTGACCCTATATGGAGACAGGAGACGAGAGAGCTGACCATAGAGGAGATACACAAACTAGTCGAGGCGTTCGCGCAGGGCGCCAGGCGGGCTAAGGAAGCTGGCTTCGACTATGCAGAATTGCACGGGGCTCACGGTTACATCATCTCACAGTTTATGTCGGCTTATGCTAACAAGCGGACGGACGAGTACGGCGGGGGTTTTGAGGGGTTTATGCGCTTTCCATTGGAGATAGTGCGCCGGGCAAGAGAGCTGGTGGGGTCCGACTTTCCCGTCTTTTTCCGCATAAGCGGCGACGAGCTTGTGCCTATGGGCAGGTCGGCGGCTGAAAGCGTGGAGATGGCTAAAAGGCTGGTGCAGGAAGGGATTAATCTTATAGATGTTTCCGTTGGCGTGATGGAATCGAGTGCCGTAACCAGCGCTCCTCCGGATATGGAGGAGGGGTTTAACGCCGATATGGCAGCAGCATTCAAGAAGGCTCTAACGGTGCCGATTATAGCGGTGGGGCGCATCAACGAGCCGGATGTAGCCGAGAAGATAATTAGCTCAGGCAAGGCTGACCTAGTTGCTATCGGCAGGCAGTCGCTGACCGACCCAGAGTGGCCCAATAAAGTGGCTGCAGGGCGCAAGGATGACATCGTTAAGTGCCTTTCCTGCAATGAAGGGTGCATCGAGGGTCTGGCTATATGGCTGAGACCGTCGATTACCTGCGTTCAAAATCTGGCACTGGGCAAGGAGGCAGAATACGCCTCTCCGCGTGCCGCTAAGAAAAAGAAGGTGTTGATTGCCGGTGGAGGTCCGGCAGGACTGGAGGCAGCCAGGACAGCAGCCCTGTGGGGGCACCAGGTGATTCTGTACGAAAAGGACACGGCTTTGGGCGGTCAGGTCAATATTGCAGCCATTCCCCCCAAGAAAGATATTTATAGAGAAGTAACGATATCACGTGCCAAAGCGATAAAAGAGTTGGGGGTTGAGATACATCTGGGCAGAGAACTCACTCCCGATATGGTTAAGCAGATTGCTCCGGATGTTTTAATCATAGCTACTGGTTCAAAGCCACTTATTCCGAAGATTTCAGGTATTGAACGGAAGAATGTCATTACCGCTAGTGAAGCTCTTAAAGGAGCCAAAACGGGAGAAAAGGTGGTTATCGTGGGTGGCGGCTTGGTTGGATGCGAAACCGCGGACTATCTTGCCCAACAAGGCAAAGAGGTAACGATCGTGGAGATGCTTCGCCATACGGCACGCGATATAGGTCCGGCGGCGCGCTTTTTCCTGCGGCGGAGAATGAAGGAAAAAGGGATAAAGATTATGACCTCGACGACCGTGGAAGAGATTGCTGATGACGGCGTTAAGGTGAAAACAGGCGAGGGCAGTCAGGTGTTGGGTCCTGTGGACACAGTGGTGCTGGCTACAGGAGCTGAATCAATTAACGAGTTGGAGCCGGCGGTAAAGGGCATGGTGTCAGAAGTCTACGTTATAGGAGATGCCTGCAAGCCGGGAAAGATATTAGCAGCAGTGGAGCAGGCAGCCGACTTAGCCCGCAAGCTATAGAGTAGTTATTATTCGGTTTCTTTCGGATTAGCCCAGATAACCTACGAACTTGCGACTGTGTCTGGGGTGGCGCAATTTTGCCAGTGCTTCTCTCTCCAGCTGTCGTATCCGCTCCCTGGTGAAGCCCAGTTCTGTGCCGACCTCTTCAAGGGTTCGGCAACCTTCACCGTCCAAGCCAAACCTCATCTCGATGATACGGCGTTCCCTTGCTGACAGCGAGGAAAGGGTCTGGGCTAACTGTTCTCTAAGTAAGCCATTAGCGGCTTCGTCAACAGGCTTTGGTATTTCTTTGTCCTCGATGAAATCGCTAAGTTGTGATTCTTCATCACCTATCGGTGTTTCAAGAGAAATAGGCTTGCTGGCATTCACCTTTGATAAAAATTCAAGTCTCTCGAGTGATATTCCCATTGCGGAAGCCAGCTCCTTACTCGTTGGCTGGCGGCCATACTTCTGGTATAACCTCTGGCGTGTCTGAACCAGCTTCATCATGTTATCAGCCATGTGTACTGGAAGTCGCACGGTGCGTAATTGTTCAGACATAGCTCTGCCTACCGCCTGCCTAATCCACCAGTGAGCGTAAGTGCTGAACTTGTAGCCTCTGCGGTGGTCGAATTTCTCCACAGCTCGCATTAGCCCTATATTGCCCTCCTGGACGAGGTCCGCCAAGGGCATGCCATAGCCCATATATCTTTTTGCCACGCTAACTACGAGGCGCAGATTTGCCTGAGTCAGGCGGCGGGCAGCCTCGTTAGCCCTCTCTTGTGTTTTCTTAATATGAAGGCTAATTTCTGGATGAAGTTTTTCCAACTCGTCCCGAAATCCCGACGAACGTATTATCTGCTTGAAATCAGCTATAGAAGTGGTCTTCCCTAGGTCTGCAATTAAGTCCCAAGGTATCAACCGGCTGCTGAGCGACAATTGAATTACTTCTTGTGTGGTTTGAGCCTCGCTGGCTTCGGTGGCGTTCGCTATGGCATTGGATAAATGCTGGTCTATCTGGCTATCTATTGCGCGCCGTAGCTTGGAATGCGATACCGCTTTTGCTATTCCTGCAGTAAACTTGATGCCAAGATGTTTGCACAGCGTCTTAAAAAGCATACCCGCTTGAAAGAAACGCCTTGTTAATTCGAGCACTAAATCGGTTTCCGATGGGGGCAAGCCATTTTGAACAACCAGCTCTTGCTTAAGCTGAGATAGATATTTACCATCCTCTATCCATCTGCCCAGCTTCTTTTCCTCGTTGGCATTGAGAAGAGGAGTTTTGCTGCATTCGGCAAGATAAAGGTCGATAGAATCTCCCAAAAATTCAAATTCCCCGCCTGGAGAAATGCTCTTAACATAAGGGAGACCCTCATCACTGCCAGTCTCATCATTAACCAGACGCAGCTCCTCGTCTGAGAGGAGTTGCTCTATATTTTCGGCATTTTTTAAAACCATTTTATTTTCCCTTCGCCTTGAATAACTGCGGCTCACAGGTGTCGCTCAAAGGGCAATTGAGATGTTTGCCCCTCGTGACTATAAACCTTTTATAGTTCCACACAGGTGGCAAATGACTGAAGCTCGCCGCCTAAACAGCTACTACTTCTTTGACCTCAGGCAACCGCTCTTTAAGCACTCGCTCGACACCATTTTTTAGTGTCATTGATGCCATAGGGCAGCCACCGCAGGCACCAGTCAATCTCAATTTGACCACACCATCGCTGGCATCTACAAGCTCAACGTCGCCGCCGTCTGCCGCCAGGTTAGGTCTTATTTGATTTAGAACTGCCTCCACTTTCTCGCGCATGTTATGTCTCCTTTTTTGTTAATAAACCCCCTGCTTAAACCAGGTCCTTTTTCTTCTCTTCGTATTCCTCTTTTCTTATCTCGCCCCGGGCATATCGCCTCTTGAGCACTTCTAGAGCTGAGTCTGTTGCTGAGGAGTCACAGTATCTGTGATTGCTTAGACTACGGACTAGGGCAAAGACTCCCCAGATAATCAGTCCCCAGAAGAGAATCATCACCAGAGGCATAAACCAACCCCATCCGAATCCTCCCATCATACCCCAGTGTGTCCCCTGCCATCCCGAAATGCCTCCCCAAAGCAAAGGCAGTACTATCAGAACTGCAAGTACGACACCGCCGACAATAAGTCCTGTTCTGAGATTCTTGTTCATAGTTAACCTCCAGTTTCATGTGTAATAAATTCTAGCTCAAAACAAAGTCAGTGTATGCGACTTTTATCTCATCAAGCAGCCAGGAGTGAAACAGCCAAAAAAGAGACAGTATGGAAAATGATGATGGTATTTAAATGCGGTGTCTTGACTTACCTTAGGGTTGCTCTATAACTATCTCGAATGGACAGCTTAGTGCCCCAGTGAGGCAAACGGCTTCGCATTCAGTACACCAATCGCATTGTTCTGTTTCGATTACAGTAACAACATTGTTAATCAGTACTAGGGCACCGCATTGGCAGACACTGACGCACAATCCACATCCGGTGCACTTTTCTGTATCTATCACAGGTGTTTCAATCATGGCTGCTAATATCCATTTTTTATATTTTAAAAACAAGGACAATTATTTGTATGTGACCTTTGTCTCACAAAGGTTCGTTCATTATCTTTTCCAGCATTGCCTTATCGGTAATTACTATGCGATGGTGGTCTAGTCTGATAGCTCCTTCATTTTCTAGAGCTTTGAGCGACCTGCCGACTATTTCCCGAACGGTACCTGCCATAGCCGCCATATCCTGTTGCGTCAGCCGCTGTCCAGTTCCTGTCCCGTCACCGGCATGATTGAGAAGTATCTTGGCTATTCTGCCGATAACATGTTTGAAGGACAAATCTTCCACCAGTGATAATAGGTAACGTGCCCGATTTGCCAGCACTTTAATGGCATTCAAGGCAATCTCTGGGTGCTCCCGAATGATAGTCTTCAGGTTATCTTTTCTTATTCCGTAGATAACAACAGGTCCCATGGCTTGGACAGCAGCAGGATTTGGTCTGCCATCAAAAACAGCAACATCGTTGAATGAGTCCCCTGGTCGTGCTATGTTCAGTATCTGTTCCTTGCCGTCAGCAGATGTCTTCAATACCTTAACCGCACCTGATACCACAAAATATAACACCTCATCCGTTTCACCTTCGAGCAGGAACATCTCCCCTCGCTCAGCCTTTTTCTCGAAGAAGAAGTTTGCTATTGAATCAAGAACAGCAGGGTCAAGGTCAGAAAAATATGGGGTACGCTTCAGGAAATCGGTTTGAATAGACATACTTTTGTTTTGTAGGCTGTTGCTTTAAAGCTGCCAGACGCTGACTAGCTGCTGAAAATCTATCATGCCGCTTTCAGCGACATTTTCCACTTCGATTCCTGCTTCTACTGCTGCAGCTACAGGATTCAATCCACCCAGTAGAACCATGCCAACACGGTTCATGCCGACAGAGATTTGACAAATCGGCTCGCTGATATTACCCAGAGCGAAGACGCCGTTTACACCGGCTGCTTTGAGTTCCGCAATAGTCTCCTCGACGATTGACCTGGCTGGTGCCGGTATCTCTCTGAAATTAGCCAGTATCTTGCCGTTGCCTGTTTTAGCTGCTTCGCCGACGCTTGTCATTCCGGCACGAATATATTGCTCGGAAGGGTCAAGAGATGTGCCCCCATAGTTGATTATAGCAACGAAACGCCTTGGCTTAGAATCCTTGATTTCAAGCACTCCTCCGAACTTGGATTCCATGGGGACACCATGTTTTAGCAGTACGCCGTTTACAGTTACACCGCAGACTGTTGCCAGGCCGACTTTGCCGTTTGGAATGACCACATCTCCGAGCTTTTGACCTTCGGACGCTGTAGCCACCAAATCGCTTACACATATGCCTGCCTTAAATACAACTCTCATAATTTCCACAGCTCTGGGGAAGTCGTTCTTGTTGAAGAGCGACGTGTTTATGGGGATTTGGCCAGTCCGGCTCTCCGGGCTAAATGTAGTACGAAATGCTAGAAGCTCAAGCTTTTCTAAGATGAAACCGATTTGGTCTGGTGCCAGGGCTATTCGCAGCTCCTCGAGTCCTCGCGATGTAATCATCCGCCCGTCGATGCCCAGAGGCTGAGTATAACCTCTCTCATCCGTAATCTTCAGGTGGTATCTGACAGCCCTCTCGCTTAGTAAAAGCCCGTGTTTCTCTAACTCCCGAGAGATTGTGATTGAGCCTAATGGTTCGGAAGATTCACTTAATACTCTTAGTATGGATAGAATCTTTCTCTCTGTATCGGAGTTGGCACTCGATATCATTTTTATAGCATCGCTTTGTTATAGATTACCATGTATTATACTATCTCCGATGCTAAAACAGAATAGTTGAGCTTACAACATGAGTAATACTTAGTGAGATTGCTGAGAACTATTTAACTTAACTAATCGGGTACCGCCAGATATTCTCGAAGCGGCTTGACACTGTAGATTTGGTTGCTGCTGGCTAGTGCATTCAGAGCCACGCGGGCGGTGTCGAGCGATGTAAAACATGGTATTCGCTTCTCGGCAGCGGCGCGCCGAATATGAAAACCGTCTCGGAGCGGAACACGACCGCCGGTAATAGTGTTGACTACCCCGTCTACTGAGCCATCATTTATGATGTCAAGTACGTTTGGATGACCTTCGCCCAGCTTCTTGCCAATCTTTTTTACTTTCATGCCAGCAGATTCAATCATAGCTGCTGTACCTTCAGTGGCATAAATCTGGTAGCCTAGTGAGTGGAAGCCTTCGATTATGGGTAAGGCTTCGCGCTTGTTCTGGTCAGCAATGCTGAATAATAGATTGCCTTGAGGTGGCAACATAAGACCAGCAGCCAGAAGTGCTTTTATTAGAGCGGCTTCATAGGTGTAGTCGATTCCCATGACTTCACCTGTGGATTTCATTTCCGGTCCAAGATATGTATCTACTCCGACGAGCTTAGACATGGAGAACACGGGAGCTTTTATACCTACCAGTTTCTGTCTCTTCCATAAACCCGTGGTGTAACCTTGCTCTTTTAAACTCGTACCTAACATTATCTTGGTGGCAATCCGAACCATGGGCACAGCGGTGACTTTGGAAATAAATGGGATGGTACGGCTGGCACGAGGATTAACCTCAAGTACATAAACAGATGATTGGCTTTCGTCGCGCATTATGACTAGCTGGAGATTCATCAACCCCTTCACCTGGAGCGCCCGCCCGATTCTTATCGTGTAATCAACGATGGTGTTCACCTCATTTTGGGAAAGGTTCAGGGCGGGATAGGCAGCTATTGAATCGCCACTATGTACTCCGGCACGTTCAATATGCTCCATGATTCCAGGGATAAGAACGTCCTGTCCATCGCTGACAGCATCAACTTCAACCTCTTTGCCCTCGAAATACTTATCGATTAAGGTAGGATGTTGACTGTCCATTTCTAGAGCCAGGGACATATAGCGCACCAATTCCTCTTCATTGTGGACAATTTCCATAGCTCTGCCGCCGAGGACATAACTGGGACGGACCAGCACCGGGTATCCTAGCAGCTTCGCCGTGTTGATACTTTCCTGTAAGGAAAAAACGCCGGCTCCTGGTGGCTGGGGAATACCAAGCTGATTTAGGAAGTCCTCAAAGCGGCGACGGTCCTCAGCAATGTCGATAGCTTCGGAGGTGGAACCGAGTATTTTTATGTTGCTGCGGGCTAGGGGTTCAGCCAGGTTAATAGCTGTTTGCCCACCAAACTGGACAATAGAAGGTGGAACCGGGTCATCTTGGAATGGAAAGCTCTCATTTTCAAGTATGTCCCTCAAACTTTCCTCATCTAAAGCTTCGAAATACAGGCGGTCGCTGGTGTCGAAATCTGTGGAAACGGTTTCCGGATTGGAGTTGACCATGATGCTCTTGATGCCCGCCTCCTGCAGTGCCCATGCGGAGTGAACAGAACAATAATCAAATTCTATCCCTTGTCCGATTCGGATAGGTCCACTGCCTATGACTACAGCTTTTCTGTCTTTCGATGGTCCGGCTTCATTTTCTTTTTCGTAGGTGCTGTAGAAGTAAGGTGTCTCGGCATCGAATTCAGCGGCACAGGTATCCACCATCTTATACGCAGGGCATATTTGCCAGTTATGTCTTAGCTGCCGCACTTGTTCAGGTAATCTATCAGATAGGGTGCTGATTTGCTCATCGGAGAAACCGAGCCGTTTAGCCTGCCACATAAGCTCAGGAGCTAATGGCTCGGAAAGAAGCCGTTTCTCCATCTGGACGATATTCAGTAGCTTATAGATGAACCAGGGGTCGATGCCAGTATGTTGGGCGAGTTGTTCACAGTTTGCCCCGCGTCGAAGTGCGGCTATTACTGCCCATAACCTGAGGTCATTGGGGTGCAAAGGATAAGAATCAAGGTTCCCATTGTTACCCCAGCTTCTATCTTCCCAAAGTAGAGATTTCTTTCCAAACTCGAGGCATCGAACTGCTTTCTGCAGGGCTGCTTCGAAGCAACGGTCAATCGCCATGACCTCACCTGTAGCTTTCATCTGGCTACCTGTATTGCGGTCACCCAGGGCGAATTTGTCGAAAGGCCAGCGCGGAATCTTTACCACACAGTAGTCCAAAGCTGGCTCAAAAGCTGCCATTGTCTTGCCGGTCACCCGATTGGGTATTTCGTCTAACTTTTTGCCTGCAGCTATCTTGGCAGCCACCCTGGCGATAGGATAGCCCGTGGCTTTGCTAGCCAATGCTGAACTACGGCTAACGCGGGGATTTACCTCTATCACATAATATTCACTCATCTTCACACTTAATTGGTCTGGCGCCCATCTTTTAGCCACCACAGGGCTGGGAGTCAATGCGAATTGAATATTGCAGCCGCCTTCAATGCCTAAGGCTCTAATGATTTTCAGGCTGGCTGACCGCAGCATCTGGTATTCCTTGTCAGTCAGAGTCTGGCTGGGGGCGACGACAATGCTGTCACCGGTATGAACCCCCATTGGGTCGATATTCTCCATATTGCATACAGTTATGCAGTTATCGGCAGCATCGCGCATTACCTCGTATTCAATCTCCTTCCAGCCAAGAAGACACTTTTCTACCAGCACTTCGTGGCTCAAGCTGGAAGACAGACCGCTGGCTACCGTGTTTTCGAGTTCTTCCATAGTGTGAGCTATGCCTCCGCCGGTGCCACCTAAGGTATAGGAAGGTCGAATGATCAATGGCAATCCGATTGATTCAGCTAACATCTTTGCCTCATCTACGGAATGCACCGTGGCACTTTTCGGTACCGGTTCACCGATGTCTAGTATAAGTTGCTTGAATAGTGACCTCTCCTCTGCTTTTTTAATTGTCTCCAGCGGCGTGCCCAGTAGCTTGATGCCGTATTTATCCAGTATTCCGGAGTCTGCAAGCTCAACAGCTAAGTTCAGTCCGGTCTGTCCGCCAAGCGTAGGCAATAAACCATCAGGACGTTCTTGTTCTATTATGCGAGCGATAATATCTGTGGTTAATGGCTCTATGTAGACAATGTCGGCGATGCCTTCATCGGTCATAATAGTTGCCGGATTGGAATTCACCAGCACAGTGGTTATGCCCTCCTCGCGTAGCGATTTGCACGCTTGAGTGCCGGCATAATCAAACTCTGCCGCCTGCCCGATAATTATGGGGCCAGAGCCGATGACCAGAACCTTGGAGATTTTAGGCATTTGTGCTCCTCTCCCTTATCAGCTCCAAAAATCTGTCAAACAGGTAAACATTGTCTTGAGGTCCAGGAGAACCTTCGGAGTGATACTGTATAGATATTACTGGTAACTCTCTGTGGTGCAATCCCTCAACGGTACCATCATTCAGGTTTATCTGACTGACCTCAAGCCCACCTTTCAAACTGTCGGCATCGACAGCATAACCGTGGTTTTGGGTGGTAATATAGACTCTGCCGCTGGCTAGGTTCCGGACTGGATGATTGCCGCCACGGTGACCAAATTTTAGCTTGAATGTCCTGGCACCAAAGGCTGTGCCTATCAGTTGGTGTCCTAAGCAAATGCCCATTACCGGCTTCCGCTGTACTAGTTTCCTGACTGTCTTTGTAATGTAGTCGAGGAGAGCTGGGTCACCAGGTCCGGGAGAGAGGACGACGCCATCTGGTTTTAAGTTTAGAATATCCTCGACTGCCATAGTGCAGGGGACAACAGTTACCAGGCAGCCGAGCTGGGTCAATATGCGGGCGATGTTATACTTCAACCCCAGGTCGACAATTACTATGTGATGTAGGAGGGCGGCATCATCCGAAGTCAAGCCCCACTGATATTTCTTATCGATAGCGACTTGCTTGACGAAGTCGGTGGAATCATAGCGCGGCAATCCTTTTAGCTCTTGCAGAGCTTCCTCTGGCGTCATCTCCGAGGTCAGAATGCCCATCATCACCCCTGCTGAGCGAAGACGGCGTGTTAATGCCCGGCTGTCCACTCCGCTTATTCCGGGGATTCCATTTGCCTGCAAGAACTCGGATAAACTGCCGGTGCTTTGCCAATGGCTAGGCACAGGGCAATGCTCTCGAACTACAAGACCTCTCACCTGCACTTGCTTCGATTCGAAATAAGAGTCGTTAACTCCGTAATTGCCGATGAGAGGATAGGTGAGCACCAAAATCTGACCAGCGTAGGAGGGGTCAGTCAGCATCTCCTGGTATCCGGACATGCTGGTATTGAAAACTACTTCGCCATAGGTGGTATCTTTAGCACCGAAGGAATAACCTTCATAAATTGAGCCATCTTCTAAGGTTAAAAGGGCACGTTTACCCATATTCTCTTTTGAGCTTTGGCATCTATATTCGCTCAGCGGCGTCTTTAAATTATACACTAATGTCCCCTGAACCTATTCGTAATGGGCAGTCTCCGGTCTCTACCGAAGGCTCTGGGCGTTATCTTGATTCCCGGTGGCGCTTGGCGCCGTTTATACTCGCTGGTGTCAACCAGTCGAGCTGCTTTCTTAACCACCTCTTTTTCAAACCCTGCGCTAATAATCTGTTCAACACTCCTATCTTCTTCTACATAGGCTGTCAGTACAGGGTCGAGCAGGTCATAGGATGGCAAGCTATCGATATCCTTCTGCTCGGGTCTTAACTCAGCCGATGGCGCCTTATTTATAACGCTGGACGGTAAAATCTCATGACCAGCTATTGAGTTACGGTATTCGGTGAGCTGGTAGACTAAAGTCTTGGGCACGTCCTTTATCACGGCGAAACCACCAGCCATGTCTCCATACAAAGTGGTGTAGCCCGTGGCAAATTCGCTCTTATTACCCGTAGTCAAGACAAGCCAGCCGAACTTGTTAGATAGAGCCATTAGAATATTGCCTCTGATACGCGCCTGGATGTTCTCCTCAGTTACATTGGGTTTAGTATCACCAAAATGGTCTGCCAGAGTATCAACGTAGGCTTGGAACACTTTCTCGATGGGAATGTTGATATGCCTGATGCCAAGATTCCGGGCTAGAAGCTCGGCGTCCGATATGCTCCCGGAAGAAGAATATCTCGAAGGCATTGATACGCCTACTACATTAGCTGCTCCTAGCGCATCAACAGCAATGGTAGCCACCAAACTGGAATCAACGCCACCGGAAAGACCTATTACCACCTTTTCAAAGCCGTTCTTGAATATATAGTCATGAGTCCCCAGTACAAGAGCATCATAAACCTCACCAGGGAGACCCCGTATCTCAGCCTGTCTTGTCGATAGGGTTGGTTTTGGAGTAGCGGATAGTGGTTCAGATACAGTTATTCTGGCTGTTTGCCATTGCTGCTCATGTGACATTATTGCCTCTTTTCTCCATCTGGGGTCATGTAGGCGAGCGCGAAAAACAGCTTCCACATCAAGGTCAGTCACTATCAGGTCTTCTTCGAATTGTTTACCTCTAGCTATTAGCTCACCTTTTTCGTTCAATACCATGCTGTTACCATCGAAAACCAGCTCATCTTGTCCGCCCACAAGGTTAGTATAAACGACGATGGCTACATTGTCTGAAGCGCGAGTTCCCAGCATTCTCTCTCTAAAATTGCGTTTACTAGCATGGTAGGGTGAGGCGCTTATGTTTATTATTACTTCTGCTCCACCATATGCCTGACCAGTAGCTGGTCCTGCTTCATACCAGATATCCTCACAGATATTCACGCCCACCCCAACTCCGCATATTATGTACACTGGACATTCCGTGCCCGCCTGAAAATAGCGATTCTCATCGAATACACCGTAATTCGGTAAGTATATCTTGTGATAAATGCTAATAAGTTTACCATCGTTTATTATGGCGGCAGCGTTATAAATATCTTCCTTAGCGTCAACGAAACCGACAACAACTGCAAGTCCAGTGGTTTGCTCGATGATTTTCTCAAGACATCTCAAATTGTCTTCGATAAACTGCGGTTTGAATAGTAGGTCTTCTGGCGGATAGCCGCATATAGCAAGTTCAGGGAAGGTAATAAGATCCGCTCCCAAAGCCTTGGCTTCGGTGATGGCTCTTATAATTTTTTGGGCGTTGCCAACAAAATCGCCTACGGTGACATTAATTTGAGACATGCCTATACGTAACTTACGCATGTTTGTTTCCCTCGAGTCTAAGCCGCGAGTAGTTGGGGCAAACGCCAAATGCACCTTGAGTTGACATGCGACTATGTAACTCGCGGTGTAAATGCCAAAGAAATAATCTATAGCGACAGTTGGATAATCTAATTCTGGACATTAACCTCCGCTATATTTTGTCGGGCAATGGCAGTTTCTGCACCATTCTTCTTGACGAAGACATGCATTAGTCCCATCACTTCGTACTGTCCATTCTTCAGGCTGGCTGTGTCCCATCTGGTGGGGAAATTTTGATGCTCATCGGATGATTCCCCGATTTTAACCCAGGTTTCTGCTCCCTTCTTGCGGTAATACCACGGGTTGCTAATTTTGGCTATAGGCCCAGCGATGCCTAGTGCCTCCATCTCCTTGCGCAGCAGATCTTCATCAAATTCCTCCCTTAGCACAACCACCCCTGAATAGCTTTTCAGAACATCAGTGGGCACAATGTAGTGCGGTCCCCAATTGTAAGACATGATTCACCTCCTGGATATATTCATCGGTTTTTGCTTATTGGCATAGTCAATCATTATCCTCTATAGGCACCTCCTTCTCAGATTAATTTGCATGGGTATATGAAACAGTTTTAACATCTAACTACAAGATAGGTAGGTATCTATTAGTTTCGTATTCGGTCACATGAATTCGGTACTGGTCCCACTCTATCTTTTTGTTCTTTAAGAGAGCGTAAAAGATATGCTCGCCCAGGGCTTTGCGCACCAACTGGCTTTTTTCACATAATTGAATCGCTTCGTGCAGGCTACCTGGCAAAGTGCCGATGTTGTTTTTCTTTCTCTCTTCGTCTGTCATCTCATAAACGTTTTCCTCAATTGGTTCAGGCGGCTCGTACCCCTTTTCGATTCCATCCAGACCAGCAGCCAGCATTACACTGAAAGCTAGATAAGGGTTGCATGCAGGGTCAGGAGACCGGAATTCTATCCTCGTCGCCTGCTCTTTTCCTGGCTTGTACTCGGGCACTCGTATCAGGTCAGCTCGATTGCGTCTTGCCCAGGATGGATAGACAGGCGCCTCATAGCCAGGGACCAGCCTCTTGTATGAGTTAACCCATTGGTTGCAAACTAACGTAATTTCCGGTGCATGCTTCAGGAGCCCAGCGATGAAATTTTTCGCCACCTTGGACAAGTTATAATTGTCATTGGGGTCGAAAAAGGCATTCTTTCCGTTCTTGAACAATGACTGATGTACATGCATGCCACTGCCGTTGATGCCGAAAATAGGCTTGGGCATGAATGTGGCATACACCCCATTCTGTATAGCCACTTGTTTGACTACCAGTCGATACGTCATGACGTTGTCCGCCATGCTCAGAGCATCTGTGTATCTCATATCTATCTCATGCTGACTGTGCGCCACTTCATGATGCGAGTACTCCACGCCTATGCCCATCTCATCCAAGATAAGCACAGTTTCTCTCCTAAGGTCGGTAGCTGCATCCAGAGGCACCATGTCAAAGTAGCCTCCTTCATCAAGAATCTCTGTTCCCTTAGAATCCTTGAAGTAGAAATACTCCAGCTCAGGACCAACATAATATGTGTAGCCCATGTCTGCCGCTCGCTTTAAGTTCCATTTCAAGATGTATCTGGGGTCTCCTTCAAAAGGCTCGCCGCCAGGCTTCGTTATGTCGCAGAACATCCGCGCCACCGCACGATGTTCCCGTGGTCGCCATGGTAACAACTGAAAGGTATCAGGGTCGGGCATAGCCACCATATCGCTTTCGTCGATTCTGGCAAATCCTTCAATAGATGAGCCATCGAATCCCATACCATCTTCAAGTGCTTGTTCTAGCTCCTCACTGGTGATGGCAAAGCTCTTGAGGAAGCCCAGGATATCAGTGAACCACATCCTTATGAATTTGACATCGTGTTCCTTTGTCATCTTGAGTACATATTCCTTGCTCTCATCTTTGCTTCTCTTTACCATTTCTAGCCTCCTTTTTAGTTTTATTTATATCGCATTCTCGCCTATTTCGCCGGTTCTAACGCGGACCGCACCTTCAACCGGAATAACGAATATCTTACCGTCGCCCCTTTCCTCTCCTGTTCGAGCATTTGTGGTAATGACATTAAGGACTCTGGGGACGTCCTCATCAAGGACGACGACTTCTATCTTAATTTTGGGCAAAAAGTCCACGCAGTACTCTCCTGCCCGCCATTGCAGTGTCAACCCTTTCTGCCGACCTCTACCGCTCACCTCGCTGACCGTCATGCCGAAGTAACTCTGGTTCTCGAGGGCAATTCTGACGGCGTCCAATTTCTCTTCTCTGATAATAGCCTCTATCTTCTTCATCTTAGAAACCCTCCGTAGGCTCGCTCGCCATGCTGTGAGATATCGAGACCCACAGTTTCTTCTTCCGGTGCGACCCTTAAGCCTATTGTGACATCTATCAGCTTTGCCAAGAGCCATGTTACGCCGGAGGCGAAGCTCACAATGACAGCAATTGCAGCTAACTGTATTGGGACTTGCAGCCAATTGCCGTCAATAAGCCCCTTAGCTCCACCAACCCCCACTGTGGCGAAAATGCCTGTAGCTATAATTCCCCACATTCCACCGACCCCATGACAAGCGAAGACATCCAGAGACTCATCTATTTTGGCCTCCTTGTTTCTCCAGAACATAACATAGTATGAAAGTACAGCGGCTATGATGCCAATGGGTATGCTGGCGAGGGGTTGCACGAAGCCAGAGGCTGGAGTAATAGCGGCAAGTCCTACAACAGCGCCGGTAGCCACACCTAGAACCGATGGCCTACGATGTATCCAACCTAGTATCATCCAAGTTAGAGCGGCGGCGGCACCAGCAGTGTTGGTAGTGACGAAGGCGCTTGAAGCTAGTCCACCGGCTGTCAGAGCGCTACCTGCATTGAAGCCAAACCACCCGAACCAAAGTAAACCACTCCCTAACACGACCATGGGTATATTATTTGGTTCCATAGTTTCCCGTTCTTTGAATCCCTTGCGTGAACCAAGCACTAGGGTAAACGCCAGCGCTGATACGCCGGCGTTTATATGCACTACAGAACCCCCTGCGAAATCCAGAACACCCAGCTTGGCGAGCCAGCCACCACTACCCCATACCCAGTGGGCTATCGGACAGTAGACCAGAGTCAGCCAAAGAGTGGAAAAGATGAGCAAAGACCCAAATTTAATCCTCTCCACAACGGCTCCGGTAATAAGTGCCACTGTGATGATGGCAAACATCCCTTGGAACATCATAAACGCCAGATGGGGAACAGTCTTGGCATATACAGATGATGGTTCTTGCCCCACTCCCGTGAGTCCAATCCAATCGAGTCCCCCAAGTACTCCGCCCTTGTCCGGTCCGAAACTCAAAGTGTAGCCGTAGAGAATCCAGAGGATGGACACCAGAGCCAGGATGGCAAAGCTCATCATAATGGTGGAAAGGACGTTTTTCCTTCTTACCATTCCACCGTAAAACAAAGCCAATGCCGGCGTCATGAGCATGACCAACGCCGTCGATACCAATAGCCAGGCAGTGTCGCCAGTATCTATGGCCATGTGCACACCTCCCTTCTTTTTTACTGACCCGGCATCAGTTTAGCTGGCAATTGTTACCGACATATTACAGACTTATTAAATCTATGTTACTGAATCTCATGGATAAGCCTATTATGCTGACCCCCAGAATACGCCTCATTGCTGAACTTGTATCCAATATTCCGCACGGTTTGAATATACTTATTTGTATAATCGCCGAGCTTGCTTCTAAGTCTCCTTATGTGCACATCCACGGTCCTATCGCCACCGTAGTAATCATATCCCCAGACCTCATTGAGCAGAGCCTCTCTTGTAAAGACTTTTCCTCTATTCCTAGCGAGGAGTTTCAGTAGCTCATATTCCTTAAATGTCAGGGTGAGCAGACCATCGTCAGTTGAAACTTCACATTTAGCCGTGTCTATCATCAGGTCGCCACATTTTATTAGGTCTCTGCCTTGTGTATTGTTCGACCGCTTGATAACTCGCTTTGCCCTGGTCGCTACCTCAGAGGTGTTCCAGGGTTTAACCACGAAATCATCTATTTCCAGGTTAGAATCGAGACGACCTAGACCTTCGCCAGAGACGAGGGCGATGGCAGGGAGATTTCTTGTCATCCTTAATTCACCTAATTGTTCCAATATCGGTTCAGTCTGGGCTGGAGATGATGAGCCATCGATGTCAACAAGCAGCACGTCGCATGCCTGCTTTATGAGTTCGTCAGAGAAGCTCAAGCCGTTATTGGCAACCGAACAGGCAAAACCCATGCGGCTAAGCCCTGCATGCAGTGCTCTAATCTCTGCTGCTTCCTTAGCTATTATTAATACTTTGTGCAAGGTAGTGCCTCTTACAATTCAATTATGTAATCCCTCACAGGCTCCAGAAGCTCTTTAGTTCTCCAACTCCGACGACGCCGTTCATGGCTTTACTGGTCACATCAATCCCGCTCTCTGCAGTTGCTGCTATCGCGTTGAGACCACTGGGAAGCACTAATCCAACTTTATTTAACCTCACGGGGATTTCACACACTGGTTCACTTGCCTTACCCATGATGACCAAATTGCAGAGGTTTGCTGTTTTTAGCTTCCCCACAACTGTCTTAGCCTCTTCCTTTGAAGGTAATGGGATCTCCTGAAAACTGGCAAGTATCTTGCCGTCACCGTTTTTAGCCGACTGGATGACGCTGGTCATCCGACCAGCAATGAATATTTCAAAGGGGTCAATGGTAGAGCCATTGTACTCAATGAGCTCGACAAAACGCATTGGTTCGTTGTGCTTAAGTTGAAGTATGCCTCCAAACCTAGAATCTACCGGGATACCGGTCTTGAGCATCGACCCGCTGACTATTGCACTGCATACAGTGGCAAAGCCTATCTTACCCTGCGGCACCATTGTCTCTCCCAATCTTTCGCCCTCTGTGGCTATAGACACTAGATCGCTAACACAGATACCGGCTTCAAAAACGATTTTCATTACCTCTAGGGCTCGAGCGAAATCTCTCTTGTGGAATAGGGATACGTCGATTGGAATGTAGCCGGTATGTCTGGGCAGATCAAAGTTAGTGAGATAAGCAAGAAGCTCGAGCCTATCGGTTACAAAGCCTACCTTGTCGCAGACCAACGTGCTTTTTAATTCCTCAAGCCCAGGCTGGGTTATTGACCTGCCATCTCTATATTTCTTGGTACTGGTAAATCCACGCTCATCCAGCAGTTTGAGATGGTATCTTACCGCCCTCTCGCTGAGGTCTATGCCCTGTTCTTTGAGGCGGCGGGATATAACTCTGCCGCCTAGCGGTTCTGGAGAATCGCTAAGAACCCTCAGAATTGCTGCTATTTTTCTCTCTACCTCGTGACTTTCCTGCCCTATCACTTTCAAATCCTCCGCTAATAAGTGTAAAGTCTGCCGTATGGTCGCAGATAAAGTGGGAACAGCTTGATGAACTTTTGCCTTAATATTTCCTTTGCACTATGACCGAAATGAAAGGCAAACTCGCCAACGTATTTCTCTAGGTCCATGTGGTCCTTTTCATCAAGTTCAGCCACGCCTACCTCCTTACCTAACTGGAAATTGGAGATGTTTCCCCTGAGATAGAGAACACCACCGTGCATGCCTGTCCCTATATAGCTAGCTCGATGCGTTTCACCTTCTTTTAAATTCAAACCGAGAATTATCAAAATTCCACCAGCCATATATTCGCCCAGAAAGTCCTGGGCAGTGTCACCTATGACCAATACTGGCTTTTGGTCCCCGTATTCTTTCATGTGTATACCTGCTCGATAGCCGACACCATCCCTTATGAAAATCTTGCCACCTCGAGCCGATAGACCGGTGATATCGCCGGCATGACCATGGACTATGATTTCCCCGGCGTTCATGGTGTTTCCGCAGCCATCTTGGGCATTGCCGCGCACAATAATTCTCGGACCATCCATGAACGAGCCTAGGTCGTTACCCGGGGTACCAAATATCTCAATCTCAACAGGCTTACCCAAGTCAGTACCAATATATCTCTGCCCATAAACATTTCTGAGCTCGATTTTCTTGACGCCGTTACTTGTCGCCTCTCGCAGGCGTGTATTAAGCTCACGGGTTAAAATGCCACTGGCATCGATTTCAACCACTGAATTTGTTTTTTCTCTGACAGCACGTGCCATTTTTAACCTCCTGCCATCATTACTCCTAAGATTTCTAACTCCGTATCGGTGAGCCCAATTCCTCTTAGCGCCAACCTGTTGCCTCGTAGGCTTTCTATGGCATTGATGCCCATACCGCCGAGTATGTCTTTTAGCTCAATACTCCAGCCTCGAAGCAGGTTTGCCGCACGCCTAGCACCTATGTCAGGATTGACTCTTTTGGTCAAGGCAAGGTCACTGGTGCATATACCCCAGGCACACTTGCCAGTATGACACTGCTGGCAGCAGGTGCAACCGAGCGCCATTAGAGCTGCGGTGCCGATATAGACAGCATCAGCACCGAGAGCGATTGCTTTGGCTACATCACCGCTGTTTCTGATGCCACCGGCAATCACCACCGATGCCTGATTGCGTATGCCCTCCTGCCTCAGCCGTGTATCCACTGAAGCCAGAGCCATCTCTATGGGAATGCCAACATTGTCACGGATGATTTTAGGAGCTGCACCCGTAGAACCTCGTAACCCATCGAGAACTATCATGTCTGCCCCTGCCCTAACCATACCGCTGGCGATAGCCGCTGAGTTATGAACAGCCGCTATTTTCACTGATATTGGCTTGGTGTAGTCTGTAGCCTCTTTGAGGGCATAAACTAACTGAGCCAGGTCCTCTATTGAGTAAATGTCATGCTGTGGCGCTGGAGATAGAGCATCGGTTCCCTTTGGAATCATCCTGGTCATAGCTACCTCGGCACTCACTTTCTCTCCGGGAAGATGCCCACCAATACCCGGCTTAGCACCTTGCCCGATCTTAATTTCCACTATTGTAGCGGCGTCAAGGTATTCGGGATGTACGCCAAATCTTCCTGAAGCTACCTGGACTATGGTGTTTTTGCCATACTTATACAGCTTGGGATGTAGTCCGCCTTCACCGGTATTCCACAAGGTGCCAGCCTCGGTAGCTGCCCGAGCCAGAGATTCCTGTACATTCAGGCTTACTGCTCCATAAGACATGGCAGAGAACATCACAGGCACCTCTAATTTAACCTGAGGAGCCAGCTTCGTCTTCAATTTAAGTGCACCATCGCTTACCTCGACCCTGTCTGGTTTACGGCCGATATATGTGACCAGCTCCATAGGCTCCCGCAGTGGGTCGATCGAAGGATTTGTTACCTGGCTGGCATTCAAGACGAGATGGTCCCAATATACGCGATAGCCCTTGTCATTTCCCATACCAGTGAGAAGCACACCGCCTGTCTCAGCCTGCTTGATGATGTCTTCGATTACCTCGGGTCGCCAGTTAGAGTTTTCTCTATAGTCGAGCGGATTTTTTCTGATGCTCACGGCATTCGTAGGGCAGAAGACCACACATCTATGGCAGCCGACGCAGTTTTCCTCGCGGCTTCTTACCTCGTCATCGGCAGCATCATAGCTGTGCACATCGAAACTGCATTGGTTGACACAAACCTGGCACTGTATGCAGCGGTTTGAGTCTCGTTCTACGATAAATTTTGGTGGCAAATAGGTCTTCATCTTAATACTCCAATCTGTTGGTCTGTCCTTATCGGAATCCCTCTTTCCGCCAAGTAGGTTTTTGCTTGACTTATAGAATAGGTTTGGTAGTGAAAGATGCTGGCTGCAAGAACCGCGTCAGCTTTGCCGACTACAAGCGCCTGATACAAGTGCTCTAGGTCTCCAGCACCGCCACTGGCGATAACTGGCACCGTCACAGTCTCGCTGATGGCGCTGGTTAAATCTAAATCGTAGCCTGCCCTTTGACCATCAGCATCCCAGCTGGTCAACAATATCTCCCCTGCACCTAGCTGAACCGCCCTCTTTGCCCACCTGACGGCATTTATATCTGTTGGTACTCGACCACCATGAGTGCAGACTTCCCATCGAGGTTTGCTGCTGTTCTTGTTTCGTCTGGCGTCTATGGCTACCACAACACACTGAGAGCCAAACCTGCGCGCTGCTTCGCTAATAAGGTCAGAACTGTAAACAACGGCAGTGTTTACGCTTATTTTGTCGGCACCTGCCTCCAGCATATGCCGCATGTCTTCAATATTGCGCAAGCCGCCGCCGACAGTAAGCGGGATAAAAACTTGTTTCGAGACACGTTCAACTACATCCACCATAATGTCACGCCCTTCAGGGGTGGCACCGATATCCAGGAATACCAGTTCATCGGCACCTTCCTTATAATAGAATGCCGCCAGTTCTACAGGGTCACCAGCATCACGAAGGTCGGTGAAACTCGTGCCTTTGACCACACGCCCTTTGGTTACATCAAGACAAGGTATAATCCTTTTTGTTAGCATCGGTTTAAAACCTTCTTTAAAAAGCTAGCTTACTTTGGCTGATTTACCTGTCACCATACCTTTTCTTTGTTGAATCGGTTTCTCTAAACTACCTATTATTGGCTCGCCACCCGTCGGAATCCATGCCTCATCCAGGTCGGGACAAATCAGACGGATCGCTGATTCCTCTGAAGAGAGATATAGCATCTGGTCTTTTATTCCAGCGGTCAGAGGTCGCAACCTGATTCTGTCAGTCAGTCCAATCATTTCACCCTGATGAGCAATGATTATGGTGAAAGGTCCATTCATTAGAAGACTGCCGTATACCTGACGCAAGGCGCGGAGGGATTCTTGCTCCTCCGGAGGACGACGCTCTATATCATTCCAGAAAGGAGGTGCAAATACTGTAGCCATTACCTTTATTGGCAGACCATGCTTCCTAATTAAGAGGTCGACAGCATAAGCCACCACTTCGGTGTCAGTTTGTAGAGTGCAGTGATAGCCAAATTGCTCTAAATATCGCCGGTTTATGCCATACGATGAAATCTCTCCATTATGAACCACTGTCCAGTCGAGTATGTTGAAGGGATGGGCACCACCCCACCAACCAGGTGTATTAGTGGGGAATCTGCCATGTGCCGTCCATAAGTAGCCCTCATAATTATCCAGACAGAAATATTCAGCTATCTCCTCAGGGTAACCTACTCCCTTGAATACGCCCATATTTTTGCCGCTGGAGAAAACAAAGGTGTCTTTTATCCTGGTATTGATATCCATGACCCTATCTACCACGTAGTCGTCGTCCGGTTGCCCTTTAGATTCTCGGCGGTTAACTTCCAGGAAGTAACGCCATACCAGAGGCGGATTCACAATGGCACTTGTCGGTTGAGTCGGTACTACTCCATCGCGAACTACCTGAAATTTCTGCTTAAGAAAGCACTCCGTATCTTCTTTTCCCTCCCGGCTAAGATACATGATATGAAACGCATAAAGGTCAGCGTATTCTGGGTATAGTCCGTATATGGCGAAGCCACCACCAAGTCCATTGCCTCGGACATGCATATTAGCAATAGCTTTTATTATGTCCTTGCCAGAGTAACACTTGCCTGTGGTGTCCATCATCCCAAATATGGAACAGGCGTCGATTGCCTTGTCATCACAGTATGGATTGCTAATCTTTGTAATGTCTATCATTTCACTACTCCAGTATTCATCGCTTGTTTACTGGCACCGGGACATTTCCCAGACGCTCCTGCCACAGCTCTCTGGGCATATATGCCAGACCGAAGTCACTAGCCAGAAGTGCCTGCTTAAAATTAGCTACGTTAACCCTGTCTTTCATTAAGCTGAAAATCATGCCGGATTTGTCGATGTCACCAACAAAAACCATCCCCATTACCAGGTCACCACTCAGGATAATCTTCTTGTAAACGCCGTCGTTTCGCTGACTGAGCACCTGCCAGTTCTTGTCGGGTGGGGGAATTACTGCTCCGGCTGTAGCAATATTAAGCCCGAAATAGTTGAGCGAATTCATGGCTGTACCGCCGGGATATTCGGTTCTGACACCTGCCATGTTATAGCCAGCGACCCTACCCCCGATGTACGCATTGGGCCATATAGGAGTCACTCGGTTTGCGTCATAAACAAAATCATAAGCTTCGGCTACATCTCCGCAGGCGTAGACATTGGGATAATTTGTAGTCATAAGGCGGTCTACTAATATGCCGCGATTCACTTTTATCTCCGTGCCAATTGCAAGTTCAGCACGTGGCAATACGCCAATCGCCATAACTACCAGATTGCACGGAATGTTCTCGCCACTATCTAAGATGACACCTTCGGTCTGTCTATTTCCGATTACCTCGGCTACAGTTCGGTTGGTGACGACCCTTACGCCGGCTTTTTTAAGAGTTTCTTCAGCGATAAAAGATGCTGTTTCGTCGAGTATGGTATTAAGTATCCTGTCTTTCATTTCGACCACAGTTACACCTATTCCTCGCTTTATTAGAGCTTCAGTCACGCTGATGCCGATAAGTCCTCCGCCAATTACGACGGCTTGGAAGCCATCTTTTATAAACTCATCTATTGCTATGGCATCTTTTATGGTCAGGAATGTGAATACACCGTCCTTATCGCCACCCTTCATCTCAGGCACTATAGGTCTACCACCTGTAGCAAGCAACAGTTTTCCCCACACGATTTGCCCTCTCTGCTCCAGCCGGGCAGTATGATTGTTCAAGTCCAGTTGTTCCACCTTCCTATCAAGCACAAGTTTAATGTTGTTTCTGCTGTAGAAATCGGCGGGTCGGAACAGTATTTCATCTATACTGCGTTCGCCAGCCAGATATTTTGATATCAGGGGGCGTGAGTAGGCATGGTAGGGCTCATCAGAAACTATGGTTATGGAATTTGTCTTGTCGACCTCGTGAATAGCTTCAACAGCCCCTATGCCACCGGCTGAGTTGCCTATGATTAAATATTCAGTTCTAATTGCTTTACGATTTCCCATGACGTCCTTCCTTGCCAAGTGCAATTTTTAGAAAATTAGAATACATCCTTAAACCCCATTTGCCGCTTTTTTCGGGATGGAATTGGGTTGCTATCAGATTGTTCCTGATAACCATGCAGCACATTGTCGTTCCATAATCCGTGGTGCCAGCTACAATTGACATATCCTCCGGTTCTACATAATAGCTGTGAACGAAATAAAAATTTGCTTCATCCGGTATGCCGTTAAAGATTGGATGTTTCACCTGTTGCTTGACCTGGTTCCAGCCCATATGAGGAACTTTAAGACCCTGCGATAATCTCTTTACGGTGCCGGGGACTATATCCAGGCATTTATGAAAACCACCTTCTTCGGTGCTGGAAAACAGGAGCTGTAGTCCAACGCAAACGGCGAACAATGGTCGCTTCTCATGTATTACCTGTCGAATCGCATCTGCCATACCTATAACCTCCAGCTTTTCCATGGCGTCACCGGCAGCACCGACTCCCGGCAGAATAACTGCTGCGGAACTGAGGACGTCGTCTGGTCTATCAGTGATGTTCGGCTTGTAGCCCAGCTTCATGATTACGTTGGCGACGCTACCCAGATTTCCGGCACCGTAATCGATTATGGCAATCATTTCGACTTTTTACTCCTGCAATATCGACCGCTAATTTCGGACAAGTTGCTCAACTTTGCTATCCTCAGCAAATACCAGTGCCTCATTGGGGCAATTAGCCACACATGCTGGCACATCGCTTCCTGGGCACAGGTCACACTTCGCCACAACCTTTCTGCCTCCGTCCCGGGCAAGTGCTCCGTTAGGGCAGGCTACTATGCACGTCCAGCAGCCTATGCATTTCTCAGCATCAATAGCTATGGCTCCAGTGACTTCATCTCTGTGCATAGCACCGGTTAGACATGAGTAAACGCACCAGGGCTCATCGCAATGCCGGCACTGAAGAGAAAAACATACCTCTTCATTTCTCTCTACACGAATACGAGGCACAGGTCGGGGGGTCTCTCGCTTAAATGCTTTGATGATATCTCGTGCCCTGGAATGCTCAGCCAGACAGTAGACCCGGCAAAGCCCACAGCCCATGCAAGCCTCTTCTCTTACGTAAATCTTCTTCATCTCGTTCCTCTTAGCATATGGTATACGGCAACCGCTTGCCGTATACCATATTAACATAGTGTCATTTATCCTGTCAAGAGGCTAAGCGCGTTTTTGTGGAAAAAATTTAAATTCCTCGTAGAAGTAACGTTTTTTGAGTGTGGAAGGGCTGATGTGTTTTGGGTATTTAGAAGGTAGTATCTATAGATAAGCTAAAAGCGAATATCGAGGTTCAGATTACCGCCGACCTTGTCGGCACTATTACAACTTGGCTGCCCTGTATTTTTTGCTCCAGGTCTGTTCTGATAGCGTCGATGATTTCCTGGACTTCTGACATCTTGCGCTCGTCTTCGAATTCGAGGAATATTTCAATATAGACATTGCCGCCTGTTCTCCTTGAGCGTATGCCGTGCAAAGCCTCATATTCATGAAAATGAGAGGCTAATTCACGCAATATGACCAGTTGCAGTGATTCCTCTAGAGCCCGGTCCAATAAATCATACATTGACTGTGAGCTAACGCTGTATATCGAATAAGCTAAGAACAGGGATACTATGATTGAGCCAACCGGGTCGATGTATAAGGACCAGGCATACTTGCTAAAGATAACGCTGAGTACCAGCGTTAGAATGACAACTGCGGTGGACACTGTTTTCGACCTGTATAAACGCCACAGAGATTCCATCACCGGAGAATGTTCTTTTTTTGCCAGGTGATAGTCGTGATTCCACAGTGCTATGCTGCAAATGAGAGCGATGACAGAAAAAACAAGGCTTATATCCACTCCTGTGGGATGCATCTCGACACGCGCCTGGAAGCGTTCTATGGTGTGATATAGTATGAAGAAGAAGGAGACTATCATAACTGCGGCAACTATCAGCCCTGAAAAATTCTCTAGCTTGCCGTAGCCGTAGTTATAACCCTCCGTCTTTCCCACGTTGACCTTCCTCAAGCTTAACCACGAGAGAAAAACGGCTACGGTAAGGCTGGCGTTTTTTAATACCTCGGAAAGAACAGCCGTGGAATTTGCAAACAGGGCAGCAAAAAGTCCGGTTACCAAGCCGAATAAACCCAGAACGACCCCAAGCAGGATAGACCGTTCCTTTTGCTGTGAGAGGCTGGGTTTAATCGACTTTCCCTTTTCCATGGTTCCAATGATGTGGCGGTAAAGATTAAGGTTACGGCCGCCTTTAATAATACCAGATTTTTCTGTGATGGGTCTCTCGGTTACAAATTGATTTCGAGCAGACTTTTTGCCTGATTTGAGCCATCCGCGGCTCATTTTGTCAGTTAATCTACAATCCGACTGCAAACAAAAATCATTTATTGGTGGCAAACAATGGGGATTGTGCTGGTCATGTGTGCTATACTTTACGTCGGAAGAAAACCAAACCAAAAAATCCCTTATGCATTCGAATCGGCAAAACTCGAAAACTAGGAGGCAACAGAATGGACATTGTAGAGAAGAAGCTGGAGGGTGTGAATGTGCTCTCCCTGTCGGGTAGGTTAGATGCCTATTGCGCAACTGAGCTGGAGAAGAAGCTGGACTTGTTGATTGAGGCTGGTCAACCTCGCCTGGTAGTCGACTTTGAGAAGCTGGAGTACATCAGTAGTTCAGGGCTCAGAGTCTTTTTGGCAGCGCTTAAGAAAACAAGAAAACAGCAGGGGGATATCAAACTAACCTGCATGAAACCCTTTATAAAAGAAGTGTTTGACATCGCTGGGTTTAGCCAGCTTTTCAACATATTTGATACTCAGGAGGCTGCTGTTGGTGGTTTCACTGAGGCGCAGTGAAGATAGCCATAGCTGATATATCTCCCGAACAGTCTTGAAGGTTGGAAGTTGGACCATGTCTTTGCTCTTTTAAGTTTCTCCTCTTACCTCTGTTTTATGTCCCGAATGAGCCAGGTTGCTGATTAAAATAACCTAAGGGCAGCCTCATGAATAATATGCAAGAAGAACAACAAGTGGCTCGTATTACACTTGTGGCGAAGGTGGAATTCCTCCCGGCGGTTGCCAGTTTTGTTCGAGAAATCTCCGTGAAGCTAGGCTTGGCTGGCAATGATATAGAGCAGCTTGAGCTCGTGGTGGAAGAAGCCTGCATGAATGTGATTGAACATGCCTTCGACCCTGAAGAACGAGGTTCCTTCGATGTTGTTATCCTGCGGAAGCCGGGGCAGGTTGTGGTGGCGGTTGAAGACCAGGGGTTGCCTTTCGATTTCAGGAAATTTGACGTTGAGAAAAAATCAGGTCTGGGCGTTATACTGATGAAAGCCTTTGCTGATGAGATTCATTTTCTCAACTTAGGTCGTCGTGGCAAACGAGTAGAGCTGGTTAAAAACCTTCCCTATAAGGATGTAGAGGCATATATTTCTCAAGAGGAGAAGGACAGAACATTGTCTCTTCCTCCTCTTTCCAAGGATATTCCGCTTACAATACGCTTGATGAAGCCGGATGACTCAGTCGATTTAGCCAGATGTGTGTATCGTTGCTACGGATATACCTATGCTAATGGTGATGTTTATTACCCTGACAGGGTGCGAGAGCTTCTGGAAAGCGGCTTGCTCATATCTCATGTCGCCTTGAGTCCTGATAATGAGATCATTGGTCATATAGCAATACGTAAGGAATCTCCTGATGCCAGGATTGGAGAAAGGGGACAGGCAGTAGTTGACCCGCGATATAGAGGTCATGGCTTGCTTAATAAGTTAATAGGCGCTTCGGTGGGACATGCTAAGAGTGTGGAAATGTATGGAACTTACGGCGAGGCGGTAACTGTTCATACCTATAGTCAGAAGGCAGCTTTTTCCATGGGAGCACGCGAGACAGGTGTTCTTTTAGGATTTACTCCGGCAACTATGTTATTTAAAAAAATTCAGGAAAAAGACCGACAACAGCGTCAAGCTGCGGTTCTTTTATATACCAGGGTTAATGAGGAGCCCTGGCGAGATGTATATCCACCATTTCATCACCAGGCGATTATCCGTCGCATATATGAGAGGAATAATTTCCGACGGAACATTATGAAGGCAATTGATGTTAAAAAATCGGCTGATATTTCTCCGTCTTCGCAGGTAGACGTGAAGGTACAGACTGAAGCCAGCCGGGCTTTTATGCACGTCGCACAATATGGAGCTGACCTGGAAGAGTTGGTGAAATTCCGTTTGCGTGAGCTTTGCCTGCGCAGAATCGATTGCATCTATATTGATTTACCTCTGTCTCATCCGGCTACGCCGAAATTTTGCGCTTCTATGGAGATGCTTGGCTTCTTCTTTGCCGGAGTCATCCCGGAAATGTCTGAAGGTGATGTGCTTCGTTTACAATATCTTAATAATGTGGATACAGACCTTGGAAGCATTCAGATTGCCTCCGATTTTGGGAAAGAGCTGCTTGATTATGTTGCCAAAGCAAGGGGATGAGAGCCGTTACGTAATAGGTTGACATGAACACATCAATAGCCAGTATATTGATAGACCTGATTAAGACAGCCTGCGTAGTTGTCGCCTTTGCCTATGTTGTAACCCGCACCGGATTCTTTACCGAGATATTAGATAGAAAGTTCACTTTTAAAAACCAGGCTATACTGATTTTACTTTTCGGTGTACTGTCCATATTCGGCACGTATGGTGGATTAAAATTGCCCTCTGGTGCTATCGCCAATATTAGAGACCTGGGCCCGATGGTTGCTGGTCTTGTTGCTGGTCCTCTGGTGGGGTTCGGGGCAGGCTTAATAGGTGGCGTACACCGCTATTTCCTGGGTGGATTTGTCTGCATTCCTTGCTCTTTGAGCACCGTCATAGCTGGTCTGATGGGTGGTGCCATCTATCGGCTTAAAAAAGGGGAGTTCGTTGCAATTTGGCAGGCGGTACTTTTTGCTATATTCATGGAGTTATTGCACATGGGGTTGACGCTGTTGATAGCCAAACCGTATGAGCAGGCGCTGGCGGTAGTCAAAGAGGTTATTTTGCCTATGACCTGTGCCAATGCACTGGGTATGGCTATTTTCGCTTTCATAATACATAATCTGATAACTGAGAGAAAGACGGCAGCGGAAAGAGAAAGTTATAGACATGAGCTGGAGCGAACTGAGTATGAGATGGAGACTGCACGGGGAATCCAGCAAAGCTTTCTGCCTGAATCGCCACCTCGAATAGAGGGCTTTGAACTGGCTGCTTTGAACTTGCCGGCGCGGCAGGTGGGGGGAGATTTCTATGATTTCATACCTGTCTCTGAAGGTAAATGGGGAATAATAATAGCTGACGTATCAGGCAAAGGTGTGCCAGCAGCTTTGTTCATGGCATTATCTCGGACCCTGGTTAGAGCCAACGTCGCTGAGGATACCACAGCTTCTCAAGCCATGCAGAAAGCAAATCACCTTATTTCGCAGGAAGCCAAGATGGGTATGTTCGTAACATTGTTTTATGCTGTGCTGGACCAGGCGAAGAGGCGACTGCAATATGTCAATGCTGGTCACAATCCGCCGTTTGTGATTAAGGAGAATTCGGGAGATGTTGTACTGCTGCGAGCTAGTGGTGTAGCCATGGGTGTTATGGACGATGTTTCCTTGGAGGAGAGAGAGATTGAACTGGGCAGCAGTGATATAGTGGTCTTTTATACCGATGGTATAACTGAAGCTATCAATATGGCGGGAGAACAGTTCGGCGAAAAAAGGCTCATTGAAACCATAAATGAAAATGCAGACTTACCGGTGAAAGATTTAATGGTCAGGGTAAAGGACGAGGTGTTTACCTTTGCTCAAGGTCAGCCTCAACATGACGATTTCACTCTGGTAATATTAAAAGCAACTTAGGGGGTGAATGACGACGCAGAATAAATTTGAGTTGAGAACTGAGGCTAAGCTGGAGAACCTGTCGGTAATTGCCGATTTTATTTCCACGTCGATGAGCCAGCTTGGCATAGAAACGGGCATATTCGAAGTCCAGACGGCTGTGGATGAGGCGTGTACCAACATAATTAAGTATGCTTACGTCGCGGAAGGCGACACAATCAATATCACCTGCGAGATACAGGATAATGATTTCGTTGTAACCATAAGAGATAAAGGGAAACCTTTTAACCCCTCATCTGTTCCGCCACCTGACCTGAAGACAGACCTGGACAAACGGAGAATCGGCGGACTGGGCATATATTTGATGAGGAAGCTGATGGATGATGTCAGCTACAGCTTTGATGCCGAAAAAGGCAACACGCTGGTGATGAGAAAAGTGCTGGTTGGGAAGAGTCGGGGGCGCTGAAGAAATAAAGCCTGTCTGTAGCCAATAACAAACGGCATAAACATCGATGATAGCTGATATATTTGCCGGCAGAACAATATCGGCAAAGCTACTGCTCGCCCTCGGTGCGGCATTGTTTTATGGACTGCTGAACTGGGCTTTCAGTGGCTTGCATCTACCAGGTGCCACCCTAATTAGCCTGAGACCGCAGGTTGCCGTTCCTATAACCATGGGCTTGGCTTTCGGACCCCTCGCTGGATTTGTTACCGGATTTGTGGGCAATGTCTTTGGTGACTTTCTTTCTGGTTATGGACTGCAGTACTGGGATTGGTCTATCGGCAATGGACTGCTGGGAGCTATACCGGGCATCGCCTATGTAATAGGTATACGAACTGTCAGGACCGTGGGGCAATTCGGCATAGTCCTTTTATCCATCTTGATAGCTAACTTGGTTGGGTTGTCCACCGGTACCTTTATCGATAGCCTGGTATTGCACAGGCTCACGTTTCAAGAAGCCATTTTGGGCTGGTTGCTACCCTCTTTGCTGACCAACGTTTTGCTTGCCTTCATCATCGTCCCTTTGTTGCTGCTGGCTATCAGGCGTCTTGTGCTGACCCTGGAGACCAGGGTCATACTAATGGTGACTTTTCTGCTGGCTGCTTGTATTTTAGGGACAACAGCCATACTTGTCTGGCGTGCCGATGATACGCTAGTGTCTATTTTGGGTGGTACCGCTGCTGCTCAGGCAACCTATGAAGCTACACTGGACTTGTTACGCTGGGCTGGGTTGGCGTCTGTCGTTGTCCTTGCGGTGGGCACGATTGCATCCGTATTCATGGTTAGGAGATTGACATCGCCCGTGTCGCTACTTTGTACTGGGGCTAAGGTTATCGGTTCAGGCGAGTATCAGACAAGCGTAATTAGCCCTGTTGCCGAACGTAGTGACGAGTTAGGAGAATTAGCTAGGACATTTCAGGATATGGTTGAGAGCCTGAAAATACACATGAAGGAACTCGAGAGGACTACCGCCGCTAAAGAACGCATCGAAAGCGAGCTTAGAGTGGCTACCGAAATTCAGACCAGCATGCTGCCCACGACATTTCCTCCGTTTCCAGACAGAAAGGAGTTCGATATTTTTGCCACCATGGCGCCGGCGAGAGAAGTAGGCGGCGATTTCTATGACTTCTTCTTTGTCGATGAGAATAAACTGTGTTTCGATATCGGTGATGTTTGTGGCAAGGGTATCCCTGCGGCGCTGTTCATGGCAATCAGCAAAACACTGTTGAAAACTGAGGCATTACGCGGCTTGTCGCCAGAGCAAATTCTTTCCCGGGTTAACGATATATTGTATCCTGATAATGACCTCTCCATGTTTTTCACCGGCTTCTGTGTAATTCTCAATACGGAAAGCGGAGAAATATTGTTTGCCAACGGTGGGCATAATCCACCTTTGATATGTTCCGCCGGCGGAGAATTTCAATTCATCCAGATGCCTAAGAGCCTGGTAGTAGGGGTCATGCCAGACGCCAAATTCGAGTGCCAAAAACTTATACTAAAGCCAAACGATGTTATTTTTATGTACACCGATGGTGTAACCGAGGCTGTAAACCCAGAGGACCAACTGTTCTCTAACGATAGGCTCAAAAGCTGCCTGTCGAACTTGAAAGACAGGGAGCCTACCTCCATAATAGACGCAATAGGGGTTGAAATAGAGGCGTTCACTCGCGGTACGCCCCAGTCTGACGATATCACCATGCTGGCTCTGAGGTTTAATGGAAAGAGAAACTAGCCAGCTTTTAAACTGAAGGAGTGATTATAATGAGTGGCTATTTTGAGGAATATCGAAAAAAGCTAACCACGCCGGAGAAGGCAGTTGAAGATATTCAGGATGGTGCCACCATCGTGCCAGGCATGGTCAATGCTGAACCCCCAGCCCTTCTGGCTGCCATAGCAGACAGGGCAAGGCAGGGGGACCTGAAGAACATAAGCATGTATTTCCTTCATCCGGCAGAGAATGCTGCCATGACTGTACTTGCGCCAGACCTTTGCGATTGCATTCAGGTATATTCCTGGTTCGTCGGCTTGGCTGATAGAGCCCGAGTCAGGGTAGGGCTGAACTATTTCGTGCCCAACTATTTTCATCAGATACCGCGGCTGCTGAAAGATTTTATGCAAATCGATGTTACCATAGCCACGGTTTCTCCCATGGATAAAGCTGGCTATTTTACTTTTGGTACCTCTAATGACTACACCTCGACGGCAGCCAGATATTGCAGGAAGCTCATCGTGGAAGTCAACGAGCACATGCCACGCATCTTTGGTGATTCCCTCCTCCACATCTCCGAGGTGGATGCCATAGTGGAAAATAATACTCCTTTGTTCGAGAGCATACCTCAAGAACCTGATACCGAAGATGGAATAATCGGTAAGCTTGTTGCTGAGATGGTCCCGGATGGAGCTACTATTCAGTTGGGAGCCGGCAATGTTCCCAATGCTATTGCTCATTATTTGATGGACCATAGGGACCTGGGAATTCACACCGAGCTTTTCTGCCCCAGTATGGTTGACCTGATAGAGAAAGGCGTGGTTACCGGCAGGAAAAAAACCCTGCACCCCAGGAAAAACATTTTCACCTTTGCCCGAGGTACTAAGAAGATGTATGAGTTCATGGATAATAACCCCACTATGGAGAGTTACCCTGTCTCCTATGTCAATGACCCCGCTGTGATAGCCAAAAATGAAAACATGATTTCCATCAACTCTATACTCGAAGTCGACCTTCTCGGTCAGTGCAATGCTGAGTTCATGGGTGGCTATCAGTTCAGTGGCACAGGCGGGCAGCTTGACTTTGTGCGTGGTGCCTTCGATTCTAAGGGTGGCAAGTCCATCTTAGCCTTCCATTCCACAGCCAAAAGTGGAGCGGTCTCACGCGTGGTGCCACGTTTCGAAGCCGGGACCGTGGTTACTACTCCCAGGATGGATGCCCAGTACCTTGTCACCGAGCATGGAGTAACCGATTTAAAGGGGAAGTCCACGCGGGAGAGGGCGCTTGATATCATCAGCATCGCCCACCCTAAGTTCAGGGATGAGCTTATGCGAGAAGCGGAGGATATGTACTTGCTTTGATAGCCATTGTTGCAACGCCTAGGCTTAATTAACTTCTGAGCGATATAAGGACTACGTTAGGTGCTAGGGGGAGAAAGATGAGAACATATGCCGCAGAATATAAACAGAAGTTAACTACACCCGAAAAAGCCGTTGAGTTAATAAAGAATGGCGATACGCTTGCACATGGCTCGACCATATCTGAACCGCCGGCTCTCTTAGCCGCAATTGCTCACCGGGCTAGAGAAGGCAGTCTCAAAGACATAAAAGTGTATTCCAGCCTGCCTATGGAATATGCCGCCAAAACAGTCTTGTCCCCAGACCTTTCTGATTGTATTCAAGCCTATTCGTGGTTCGTGACTGCTGCAGACAGGGCTCGGGTTAAGGTGGGGCTCAGCTATTATGTGCCTAATTATATCCATCAAATACCGAGGCTGGTCAGCGATTTCATAGATATAGACGTAGTCATCACTACAGTTTCACCCATGGATAAGGCTGGCTACTTCACCTTCGGCGCTGTCAATGACTATACGTCTGTGGCTGCTAGGAACTGCAAAACACTTATCGTGGAGGTAAATGAGAACATGCCTCGCGTGTTCGGGGACTCGCTCCTTCACATTTCCGAGGTGGCTGCTGTTGTGGAAAACCACATTCCACTTCTGGAGATAATGTCGCCAGAGCCGAAACCTGAGGACGAGATTATTGCCAGGCATATTGCTGATATGGTTCCTGATGGAGCTACTATCGAGCTGGGATTGGGTGGCATTCCCAATGCCATTGCCCATTTGCTGGAGGGGCGTAAGGACCTGGGTATTCATACCGGCGTCTTCGTTCCTGCCATGGTGGATTTGATAGAAAAAGGGGTCATTACCGGACGGAAGAAAACACTGCACCCGGGAAAACATGTTTTTATGGTGGCTCAGGGAACCAAGAGAATGTATGATTTCATAAACGATAACCCCAGCATGGAGAGCTACCCTGCCTCCTATACCGAAGCCCCCGCGGTAATCGCCCAAAACGACAACATGATTTCCATTAACACAATCATCGAAGTGGACCTCACCGGGCAGTGCAACGCGGAATTCATGGCTGGCTCTCAGTTTAGCGGCACAGGTGGGCAACTTGACTTTGTGCGTGGTGCCTTCGATTCTAAGGGTGGTAAATCTATACAGGCTTTTTATTCCACGGCGAAGAGCGGCAAAGTTTCACGTATTGTGCCCCGCTTTGAACCAGGCACCGTGATTACCATTCCCAGGATGGACACCCATTATCTGGCTACTGAATATGGAGTAGTCAATCTTAAGGGTAAGTCCACTCGAAACAGGGCACTGGATATCATCAGTATCGCCCATCCCAAGTTTCGAGACGAGCTGCTGCGGGAAGCGGAGGATATGTACCTTATCTAGGCAAGACAGCTTCACAAAAGCTCTACGATATATGACTGTAGGTTTGTGTTGTTAACTACCGGGGTGAGGCTACTTGCTTTTTGTGGTGGCAATAAAGTCGTCCAGGGTCTTTGCCGCCAGAGTTTGTACTTTATCGACTCCTCGTCCGGTAAGATTTAGCGCCACTTTGAATATGACATCATCACTCGGAGCTTCGAAGATGCTGATGAAATCATACTGTCCCAGAGTAGCATACTGACCCAGTATTTTTACCCCCATAGCCTCAATTTCACGGTTGTTTGCCTTAATCCGTGCCGGGTCTTCTTTGATAGCTTTTCTCCCTTCTGCGGAGACATTGGTGAGTGCGATGTAGATTGGCATAACCCCCTCCTTGTGAAATATTGCTTACTTCGCCGAACTTGCTTGACGTTGTTTTATAGCTTAACACAAAATGAATGCCTGAACCAGTGGCAATACTGCTCTGTTGGTCTATGGAATAGCCGCTCCTGAAACTGCATTGAATTTCCTGCTGTTTTCCACTACAATTCCCTTTCGGGTTTGACCCTCGGCTCCATTTTTTGGTTAAACAGATAACTGATGAAGAAATTGCTCTCCGGAAACGAAGCCTTTGCCCTGGGTGCCTATCATGCTGGCGTCATGGTGGCGGCAGCATATCCCGGGACGCCCAGCACCGAGATACTGGAATCCATAGCTGGCTTCGACGATATCTATGTCGAGTGGTCAACCAACGAGAAGGTGGCTATGGAGGTGGGCATGGGTGCAGCCTATGCCGGTGTTAGAGCCCTGGTGTCTATGAAGCAGGTGGGATTGAATGTGGCTAGTGACCCGTTTATGGCTGCCTCGATAACCGGCATTAACGGTGGTATGGTGGTGATTGTGGCTGATGACCCCGGTGTATTTAGCACCCAGAACGAGCAGGATACGCGCCACTATGCCAAGCTGGCTAAGGTGCCCATGCTCGAGCCCAGCGATAGCCAGGAAGCCTATGACCTGATGGCAGTCGCCTTTGAGTTAAGCGAAAAGTTCGATACGCCGGTTCTGGTGCGCTCCAGCACCCGCATTTCCCATTCCAAATCGGTGGTGGAGGTGAACCGTAGCCGACCCAGTTCAACAAAGCCGGCAGCTTTTAAGCATGATGTAGAGAAGTATGTCATGCTGCCGGTTAATGTTCGACTCCGGCGTCCGGTGATAGAGGAACGCCTGGTAAAGTTGAATGCCTTTGCTGAGACCTTTCCTGGTAATCAAATATTCCGGGGCAAACGTAACCTAGGTGTTGTCAGCAGCAGCGTTGCCTACCAGTATGCCAGGGAGGCTTTCCCCGAGGCTTCTTTCCTTAAACTGGGCATGACCTATCCACTGCCGCAGAATTTGCTCCACAAGTTTGCTGAAGGTGTGGAAAAATTAATCGTTGTCGAAGAGCTCGACCCCTTCCTGGAAGATAACATACTGGCTATGGGGATAAGGGTTATGGGCAAGGAATTTATTCCCAGGATTGGCGAACTGAACTCGAGCATCGTTGAGGAGGCTGGCTATCGTGCTGGATTGATAGCCGAACCTTCGCCGCGGAAAACTGTTTTGCCTCAGGGCTTACCCGGGCGTCCTCCTGTTTTATGCGCTGGCTGCCCGCATACCGGCATATTTTTTGTGCTCAGCACTGTGGGGCAGCGGTCCAAACTTCTGGATGCCAGAGGTAAATCGGAACAGGAAGGCAAGCTAATCATAACCGGCGATATCGGCTGTTATACGCTGGCTACCTATCCCCCGCTCCGGGCTATGGACACCACCGCCTGCATGGGGGCAGACATCGGTCAGGCTCTGGGTATGGAGAAGGCTGGCGTTGGCAATAAGGTTGTAGCTGTTATCGGTGATTCCACGTTTCTCCATTCCGGCATTACCGGCTTGGTGGATGCAGTTTACAATAAGGCGGGGGTAACTATCATAATCCTGGACAATGGCACCACGGCTATGACCGGACATCAGGACCATCCCGGCACCGGCATTTCTGCTCAGGGCAAAAAGACCAATATGGTGGAGCTGGAGCGGCTGGTCAGCGGCATCGGGGTCAAGGACGTAAAAGTGGTCAATGCCTTTGACATTAAAGCTCTGAGAGCAGCGGTCAGAGATTCTTTAGAAACCCCTGAGCTTTCGGTCATAATAGTCCGTGGTACTTGCTCTGTGCGGCTGCGGGAACGCTCCGGCTACAGGGCTGTTGACGTGGATAAATGCGATAATTGCCAGGTCTGTCTCAGGATTGGCTGCCCGGCTATACAAAAGCTCGACGAGCAGATTTTTATAGATGCTACTCTCTGTGCTGGGAATGCCTGTACTATCTGCGAGCAGCTTTGTCCCAGGAAAGCTATAGGTCCGTTATCGGCGTAATACGGTTAGGATTTAGATATGAAGAAACTGGACATACTTATGGTTGGGGTCGGTGGGCAGGGCAATGTACTGGCGAGCGATATCTTGAGCGAGGTGGCTATAGCCGCCGGATACGATGTCAAGAAGACGGATACACTGGGCATGGCGCAGCGCGGTGGTAGCGTGGTAAGCCAGGTGCGCATAGCCGATAAAGTCTGGTCACCTCTGATAAGGGAAGGCGAGGTTGATATTCTGGTGTCACTGGAGAAGCTGGAAGCGGTCAGGTGGAGCCATTATCTCCGTGAGGGTAGCATCGCCATCGTCAATAATCAGTCAACGCCGCCGTTATCTGTAAGCTTGGGAGTTCATCGCTACCCCAGCGATAAGGAGATAAAGAAAACCTTGAAGCAGTGGGCAGACCGTGTTTATTTTGTTGATGGCACCACTGAGGCTAAGGAGCTGGGAGATATCAGGGCGCTCAATGTGCTTATGCTGGGCTGTTTGTCGTTCTTTATTCCCATCGATGTCGCTATCTGGAAAGATTGCATTTCTCAACGGCTATCACCTAAAATCTTAAAAATGAACATGGCTGCTTTTGATAAAGGTAGGGAGGAGATGTCCGGTGCCAATCTCAGATAATGTCAGAAGGCGCATGATGGAGGGGTCGTGGATACGGAGGATGTTCGAAGAGGGTGCCAATCTTAAGAAGCACTACGGCGAGGATAATGTTTTCGACCTTTCTATAGGTAACCCGGTCATGGAGCCGCCGCCTGAGTTCAATCAGGAATTGAAGAAGCTGGTGAGAAAGCCCATACCGGGTATGCATCGGTATATGGAAAATGCTGGCTATGCCGACACCAGAGCTGCCGTGGCGGTCCAGCTCTCGCATGACACCGGCATCAAATTCTGCGGAAACGATATAGTCATGACCTGTGGTGCCGCCGGAGCCTTGAATGTGGTGCTGAAAACAATACTGAATCCCGGAGACGAGGTGATTGTATTCGCTCCTTACTTCATGGAGTTCGGCAACTACATAGACAATCATGGCGGGGTTATTAAGGTTTTGCCTACGGATAAAAAGTTCGTGCCCAAACTAGATGCTCTTGAAGTTGCTATCACCGATAAGACAAAGGCTGTAATCATAAATTCCCCCAACAACCCCACGGGCGTTGTCTATAATCAGGAATTTATCAGGCGGCTGGGAGAGTTGCTTCGCAGCAAAGAGGCGCAACACGAGAAGCAGTTTTTCCTTATAAGCGATGAGGCATATCGAAAGATTGTATTTGACGGGTTGCCATATCCACCTGTTTTCCATCATTATCGGGACAGCATAGTAGTTACCTCTCATGCCAAAGACCTGGGTCTCGCCGGTGAGCGTATCGGTTATATTGCCATACACCCGGATTGCAGCCATCATGACGAGCTGGTGAATGGCTTCGTTTTCTGCAACCGGGTTTTGGGATTCGTCAACGCACCGGCTTTGATGCAGCATTTGATGAAAAACCTGCAACATGTAACTGTCTCTATAGCCGATTATCAAAAGAAAAGGGACTTGCTGTACGATAATCTGGTCAAGATGGGCTATTCGGTGGTGAAGCCGCAGGGTGCTTTTTATATGTTTCCCAAGTCTCCTCTGGAGGATGATGTTGCCTTTGTCGGCGAGTTGCATAAATGGAATGTTCTGGTTGTGCCCGGTCAGGGCTTCGGCATGCCGGGCTATTTCCGTATCTCCTATTGTGTCGATGACAAGACCTTGAGAGGTTCGCTCGCCGGCTTCGAAAAAGTGGCTAAAAAATTCAAGCTGCGTTAGGTATAATTAGTATATTGGCGAGGCTTTAGCCTCGCCACAGCGACTATATTAAGAAACCATGGTTAAAAAAGTTGAAAAACCAAAACCGCGACCGAATCCTCCGGCGGGAGGCAGTGCTTCTGACAATGTGGAGGCATTGAAGGCGAAAGCCGGCAAAGAGCCTATCGCTTCTTTCCTGGATATGAAGCTGGTGGAGTTATCTAAGGGCTATGCCAAAGTTTCAGCTAGGCTGAAGCCTGAATACCTCAACTTCAACAACCTGGTCTTTGGCGGCATCGTCATGGCGGTAGCCGACCAGGCTTTCGCCTACGGCACCAACTCGGTAATCACGCCCAACGTCGCTTCCCAGTTCAACATACACTTTATCGCCAGCGCCGATGTAAAGGATGAGCTTATCGCCGAATGCCGTGTGGTCAGAGCCGGCAGGCGTGTCTGCATCTCGGAGATGACGGTCACCAACCAGGACGGCAAGCTCATCGCCCGAGCCACCGGCACCACCATCCCCCTGGTCTAGTAATAATCTCCTTATTTTTCATTTCCTCTCCCTCGATTGGGGTAGGACATATGTGGGTATACAAGAGAACGCGTGAAGTAGTGGCACTGGTGAAAATGCCGTGCCCGGTGTGCAATACTGAAGCGGCATTTCAAATATTGAAACGTAGAACTAAAGCCTGGTATTTGATTGTGCCCTGGTTTAGCACTAAATACTTCGCTATATGTGGGAATTGTGGCACCATATTCAGAATAACTAAAGAGTGTGCAGAAGAAGCGGAAAAGGCATCAAAAAATGAAACAGATGCCGAGTATAATGTTTTTACTTGTCCTAAATGTAGCTCGTTCAATTCTGCAAGTCATAAATTCTGCGGAATTTGTGGTACCAGATACATTTTACAACCATAAAACCAGTTTAAAAAGCACCTGTTGACAACCTTTTACACTTATTGCTATCATTTATAAACTATGGTCGAAATGCATAACCTGGCTCGCAGCTATAGCTGGTATTTCTTTAGCTTCTTTTATGGCACGCCTCAACGCGGGCTGGGGATGATTTTGACCTAAAAAGCAGACAAGAATATCCAAGGCAAGACAAGCCTCCCGCCCGCGGGAGGCTTTCTGTTTTTGAAAGACTATAGTGAATGCGAAGATTGCTATAAGCAAATGTAGCGGCGGGGCTTCAGCCTCGCCGCCGTGACCCTAAAGGGTCATGGCTACAAGGTTAGACATTGTAAAAGGGGGGTAAACAGCCATGATAGTTGAAATGAGAACAGATGCTCCGCAGCAGGAGATAGACGGCGTAGTCCAGCGGGCTAAAAATCTGGGACTGGGCGTCCAGTTGAACCTGGGCACCAATAAGACGGTGGTCGCCCTATTGGGACCCAATACCGGGCAGTTGCCCATCGACACCTTTGCCGTGCTCCCCGGAGTGGAGCGCGTCACCCGGATTATGAAACCCTACAAGCTCGCCTCCCGTGATTTCAAGACCGAGGACACCGTGGTTTCCGTCAACGGTGTTCAAATCGGCGGCAAGCGCATCGTGGTCATGGCTGGACCCTGTGCCGTCGAAGGCGAGAAGCAGCTCATGGCAGCCGCCATGATGGTACAGGAGGCTGGAGCCTGTATTCTGCGCGGCGGCGCCTATAAGCCGCGCACCTCGCCGTTCACCTTTCAAGGCTTGGAGGAGTTGGGGCTGAAAATGTTGCAGCAGACCAAGAAGCAGTTCGGCATGCCGGTGGTTACCGAGGTGGTGGCGCCGCATGATGTCGCCCGGGTTTCTGAGTATGCCGATATATTGCAGGTCGGCGCCCGGAATATGCAGAACTATGCCTTGCTCACCGAAATAGGCAAGAGCCGGTGCCCTGTCCTTTTGAAGCGTGGCTTATCCGCCACCGTTACCGAGTGGCTTACCGCCGCCGATTATCTGTTAGCCGGCGGCAATGAGCAGGTTATACTGTGCGAGAGAGGCATCAGGACATTCGAGGACAGCACCCGCTTCTCCTTGGATATCGGCTCCATACCTGTAATCAAGAAGTCCAGCCACCTGCCTTTGGTTGTCGACCCCAGCCATGCTGCCGGTCATTACTCGCTGGTGCCGGCAATGGCAAAAGCCGCCATAGCCGCCGGTGCCGACGGTTTGCTCATCGAAGCCCATCCCAACCCCAAGGAAGCCATGGTCGACGGTCTGCAATCGCTTACCCCCTCGGACTTCGCCCGCCTGATGAAAGAGCTTAAGTCCATCGCCCAGGCAGTGGGGAGGGTTATGTAGTGGTAAGCAAAGATTAGAGTAACTTTGCAGATTTACCTTTTTCCTGTTTATGTTTGGGTGGTGCTTGAATAGGCGCAACCCAGGGTGGGACATCTGGCACTTTGCCTTTTAATAGTTCCTCTATAGTTAGAATTTGTATTCTGGGGTAATCTTTGCCTAAAGGTGAGTGGTAAAAACCTTTTGTAACTGCTTCGGTTTCCATTGGTCTGGTAGATTGCTCTAGCGTTATGAATATGCCTATATCAGCCTTCTCTCTGTCTATAACATGCCCCAAATCTCTGATATCTTTTACGGAAGTGCCGCCGCCTTTGACTGATATTATGGCTTTCTTTACTTTGTCTTTTTCATCCATGAAGTACAAGTAGCCATCAATACCTGTGTCAGCGCCTTTTTTCTTATCTCCATAAGGTTGACCGCCTATGAGCGAAACTGCCCACCATTGAAACTGATATTTGTTCTGTTTTGCTAACTCGACAGCACTGGATAAGTCTTTCGGCTCTCCAATTACCCTATATTTTATTCCAGGAAATATGGTATCTAACCGCCATTTCATAGTAGCTATGGCAAGGTGGGTAATGTCAATCCCAATCCATTTGCGGTTTAGCTTGTTAGCAACGACCACAGTGGTTCCACATCCGCAAAATGGATCAAGAATTATATCTCCCTTTTTGCTGCTAGATTTGATGATTCTTTCTAGAACCCCCTCTGGTTTTTGGGTAGGATACCCTAATCTCTCCCTATCTTTAGTTGAAAGCCATTTCACATCTTGGTCAATACCTTCTTTTGGTTTACCATATACACAACCCTCTGTGCCGGGCTGATATGCCCATATATCCTGAAGTGGTACTCCAGGAGCATCTGCTAGATAGTATTTATATCGTGGTACTGTATCCTTTTTGCCCCAATGTATTAAGCCGATTTCATCTAATTTGTCCAAACGCTTGAGTAGTGGATATTTTGCCAAATCATCGCCTGTAAGTTCTTTATATTTGGTGTACAAATAAGAGGCGGGTTGCCAGTGTCGTTTCACATTGCTTGGATCATATCCTCGCCAAGGTAGCCCACTGTCTCCACTACGTATTCCTGTGCCCGTTAGTGCCACCGATTGATAATATCCCCGTTCATCTTGTTCAGTAAAAAACTCATCAATATAATTCTTTGTGTAAGGGGCCATCACTGAATAGTATGCAGAGCCAGTTGTCTTAACATAGTACAAAATTGTTTGATGTAAAGGTCCAAAACGTTTGGCAGCACTATTCGAACCAGTTCGTCGCCAAATAATTTCACTTCTGAAATTTCGTATCCCAAAAACCGCATCCATCAATATCTTCAGATAATGGCTTGCTGTTGAGTCACAGTGTAGATAAATACTTCCTGTTGGTTTCAACACGCGTCTTAGTTCCAAAAGCCGGATACACATCATCACTAGATAAGCCATCATATCGTTCTGGTGAATAAAATTCCGGAAGGCTGTTATCAGCTCTGCTATATTTACAGGTGCGTGCATTATTATTTCCTGGAATGTTCGCTCTGATTCAATACCCCAGTGCCAGGTATCATCGAAGGCTGTTATCTGAGCTTGAGATGGTTCACCTGTCGGCTCTTTGAAAAGAACGTTATAAGTTGCATTACTATTGAAGGGTGGGTCGAGGTATATTAAATCTATTGAGTTATCAGGAATGTACTTGCGCAGGATTTGCAGATTATCGCCGTAGTAGAGAACATTGGTTTCCATTGACGTTAGTCCCAGCTCTTGTTCTATTATATGCTTCACGACCACCAAGCTCAATACCTTAGATGAGCAAAGCTTCTTTCGACTTGTCCTCAGGCTTGGCAAGCTGCTGGGGGCTTGACAATGGGGGTGGTTCGTCATATAATGCATTTGATGCAGGGTGTGGGTTCGTAGGAATCCAAATCAAGCATCGCTACTAAACCCATACTGTCAAGTGTGGGTTTTTTACTTTTGAAGGTCGATGTATTTCTTCTATGTTGATGAAGCAGGTAGTCCAGAAGGACACCATGAGCCGCTCTTAGACGGTGAAACTCCTATATTCAGCCTAAATTCATTATGTGTCAAGGAAAATGATTGGAGAGACCTCGATAGAGACTATCTCAGACTTAAAAAGCGATTTTTTCACAAAGAAATTGGAAACGGGATACCAGAATACTTTGAGATTAAGGGCAGTGAACTCACCCGTCCAGGTAATCGCGCAAACAAGCGTGGGCATAGCTTCATCGAGCAAGTGTTCCATTTATGCAAGAAATACAGCACCCCTTTATTTTCTATAATCTTTATAAAAAATTCTGCCGAACCTACGTCTAAAAAATCACTTTATACAATGGCGTTGCAATATCTTTGCGAGCGGTTCCAAGCCTTTCTAGAAGAGGGCGGAACTGGTGAAAATGGGATAGTGATTATTGATTCTCGAATGCATAATATCGATTTGGAAGTGGCACAGTCTCATTTGTCATTTGTATTTGGTCATAAGACTGGCAGAACCTGCGACAGGATATTGGAAGCCCCAATGTTTTCTAACTCCAAGTTAACGGCTGGACTACAAATTGCAGACATTATAGGTTCATGTGTCTATACTAATTTCTATCACCGAAATTGTATGTTTGTTCCAGGTGCTTTAGATTATTCCCATATGGTCAGATATTGGTCTGAGCTTTCAGGCTTAGAGTTTAAGAGTCAGAAATTGTACGATGGTCACCCTCGGAATGGTTATAGAGTGATAGATTTTTACTCCTGAGCGGACTTGAGAATACTTGCGCACATACCTAAAAAGCCTGCGCAGGCACTTTGACAGCAGACGGTTACAAATATACAATGGCTTCTGCTTTCAATTCATTCCAGGAGGTGCAACATGCTAGCTGACGAGGTTGCCGAGTTCATCGGGAAAAGCATCGGTAATATAGCCTGCGAGGTGGAGAAGGGCTCCATCAAGCGCTTCGCCGATGCTGTAGAAGAGACCAATCCGCTTTACTGGGACGAAGAATACGCCGAAAAATCGAGACATGGTTCCATCATTGCGCCGCCCGGCTTCTTCGGCTGGCCGGTTAAGCTGCCCCCGGGACTGACTTTTCAACGACCTACCGATATCTTTGACCCACCTGAAGTTGCCGAAGGTATGAGGATAGCGCTGGCTAAAGCCGGCTATGCTAATGTCCTTGACGGCGGCATCGAGTACGAGTTTTTCCAGCCGGTAAAAGCCGGGGACACTCTGACAGCAAAATCGATGATTAAGGACATACGTGGGCGGGAAGGCAAAATGGGCAAGATGGCTTTTGTGATTATCGAGACGGTCTATTGCAACAAAAAAGATGAGCCGGTGGCTATAGCCCGCGCCACCGCCATTTATCTATAGCTTCGAGGAGGAATAAGATGGCTAAACAGATTTACTGGGAAGACGTTGATGTTAACCATGAGCTGCCTCCCTTACCCAAAATCGCCACCACCCGGATGCTGGTCAAGTGGGCTGGTGCCTCGGGCGACTTCAATCCGCTGCACTACGATGCCGCCTTCGCTGCGGCGGTAGGCGTGGGCAGCCCCATCGTTCACGGCGCCTTGAAGCGGCAGTGGCTGGTGCAGTTAATGACCGACTGGATGGGCGAGCAGGGAACGCTGAAAAAATTCGCCTGCAGCTACCGGGCGATGGACCGTCCGCGCAAGATGGCGACCACGGCTACACCAGAGGAGGGCGAGACCTGGCAGTGCAAGGGTAAGGTAACCAAGAAATACATCGATGACGGTCAGCATTATGTGGACTGCGACATCTGGATTGAGAACGGCAAGGGCGAGGTAACCACCCCGGGCACGGCTACCGTCATACTGCCCAGCCGGGGTTAGCTTTGTGGAAGATTAGTCACCGTTGGCAGCCTGTTCTTTGCGGCGGTGTCTAAAATAAAACAAAAAGGAGTACTGAAACATGGGAGATAGACTGAAAGGCAAAGTAGCTGTAGTTACCGGCGCTGGTGGTGGCATCGGCAGGGGAGAAGCTCTGGCGCTGGCATCGGAGGGCGCCAAAGTGGTGGTCAATGACCTCGGCGGTACCGTTGCCGGCACGGGTTCTTCCACGTCGGCGGCGGATAAGGTGGTTGAGGAAATCAAGCAGAAAGGCGGGGAAGCCGTAGCCAACTACGACTCGGTGACCACGCTGGCTGGCGGCGAGAACATTATCAAGACCGCCGTGGATAGTTTCGGCAGGCTGGATATACTGGTCAATAACGCCGGCATTCTCCGTGACAAGATGGTGTACAACATGACCGAGGAAGACTGGGATTTGGTGATGAAGGTGCATCTCTACGGGCACTTTTTCACCACCAAGTTCGCCTGTATGCTTTTCCGGGAACAGAAAAGCGGGCGCATAATAAATACCTCGTCGCTCGCCGGTATGGGCATGACCTTCGGGCAGGCGAATTACGGCGCTGCCAAAGAGGGCATCGTGGGCTTGACCCGGCAGGTGGCACGGGACATGGGCAGGTACGGAGTTACCTGCAATGCCATACGACCTAATGCCGGCACCCGGATGACGTTGAGCGATGAGTTGAAAGCCGCCTGGGAGAAGGCGGGCAGGGGACACCTTATAGCTGCACTGGAGAAGATGGACCCCAACGATATCGCGCCGCTGGTGGTATGGCTGGCTTCCGACGATGCCGCCAATGTGAACGGTCGTACCTTCTTCGTTCAGACGGGTACGGTGGCGCTGTTTTCAGAGCCGGTGCAGGAGAAGGCGCTGGTCAAGGTGGGTGGCTGGACGATAGATGAGCTATTCGCTTTTATGCCCAGCACGCTGGCAGCCGGGCTGGTGAACCCAGCACCGCCGAAGGCGGACTAGATAAAAGTCAAAAGTTAAAAACCAAAAATAAAAAGTGCAAGTCAAAAGTCAAGAATAGGTTTACCATTCCAGGCCTCACCCTCACCTTAGTCCTCTCCCGTCAAGGGAGAGGAAAATGCATGAAATTCTCTACCCTGGAGGTGGAGAGTCAGAGTGAAGAGGCACTAAAGAAAGTTAAAAGTTAAAAGCCAAAGGTAAAAAGTACAAGTTAAAAGTCAAAAATTTCATTACCGGGATGTTTTACTCATTGGGATTTGAGTATTTGAATTTGTTTGGGATTTAGAGATTAGGATTTAGGGTTTAAGGTTTCGCCTTCACCTTGGTCTTCTTACATCAATTGAGGGTGAAGAGGAGACTAAAATTAATAGGGCAATATGTTGACAGGCTGAACGCATTATGCTATCATCACGCTTTGTGAGTTCAAGAATGCATACTCAGGCTCGAAGTTTTAGCTTCTTCTTTTTCTTTGCCTTCATCTTTACCGTGCCTGCGGGCAAGCCTGGGAAGGTATTGAACTAAACGGAGAAGAGCAGGAAAAGCAGCAAACCGAAAACGAAAAGCCTCCCCAGGTGGGAGGCTTTTTTGTTAGGTAAAAAGTTAGTCGTAGATTGAGGTCAAAAATATATGGCAGTTGTAGAGACAATACCGCAGCTAATTAAGCGGAACTACGAAAACTGGAGCCAGGGAACCGCCGTGTCCAGAAAGCGCCGCGGCATCTGGCGCAGTTATAGCTGGAAGGAATACTATGAAAGTGTGAAATATTTCTCCCTGGGGCTGATAAGCCTCGGCTTCCAGCCCGGGGATGTGGTCTGCATTATCGGCGATAATGAGCCAGAATGGTTCTGGGGAGAATTCGCCGCTCAGGCTGCCGGAGGCATAGCCACCGGCATTTTCGTTGACGCTATCCCTTCTGAGGTGAAATATGTCGCCGCTCACTCGGGCGCTAAGTTCGCCATAGTCAATGACCAGGAGCAGACCGATAAATTCCTGGAGATTAAGGACGAGCTGCCTTCACTGAAGAAAGTTATTTACTGGGACCCGAAAGGCTTAAAAAACTACGACGACCCTCTCCTCATAAGCTTCGCTGAGGTGACAGAGCTGGGCAGGAAATATGAAAAAAAGCATCCCAAGTTATTCGACCAGAATGTGAAGAAGGGCAAGGGTGATGATTGCGCCTTCATTTATTACACCTCGGGGACTACGGGTTTGCCTAAAGGCGCCGTGCTTACCCACAAAGCCCTGATAACTACCGCTGAAGGATTTGTCGGTCGCTTTCCACTGGCGGAAAACGATGATTTAATTTCCAACTTCCCGCCGGCTTGGGTGGGGGACAGCTTTTTTGCCACCATTCCCCATCTGCTTACCGGAGCTAAAATCAATTTTCCTGAGGAGCCGGAGACAATCGCTCAAGATACCAGGGAGGTCGGTCCTGACTTTGTCATATACGGACCGCGCCAGTGGGAGAGCCTGGTCAGCGAGATTCAGGTGAAAATGACCGATGCCAATCCCATGAAGCGCTTTTTCTACAGACTGTTCATGCCCGTAGGTTATAAAATCGCTGACATGAGCTTTGAGGACAAAAAGCCGGGTCTGCTGTGGCGGGTGCTTCATGGTATAGCTTACGCATTTCTATTCCGACCGCTCAAAGACAAGCTCGGCTTGAGCAAAGTCAGTTTAGCCGTTACCGGCAGCTCGGTGCTTAGCCTGGATACCTTTCGCCTCATACATGCCATAGGCATTGAGCTCAGGCAGAACTATGCCAGCACCGAAGCCGGTTTCATCTCCTCTCACGGCAAGGGAGAGATTGACTTCCAGAGCGTGGGCAGACCGGCAGCTGGCGTGGAGGTCAGATTGACAGATGAAGGTGAACTGCTGGTCAGGAGCGACTGCCTGTTTAAAGGGTACTATAAAGACCCGGAGAAGACGGCGGCTGTGGTGGTGAATGGCTGGTGCCACACCGGCGACGCTGTCAATATCAACGACGAGGGGCATTTGATATTCATGGACAGGCTGGAGCACATGGGAGAGCTGGCTTCCGGCACCAGATATGCACCGCAGTATATCGAGGGCAGGCTCAGGTTCAGTCCGTATATTAAGGATGCCATGGTTGTTGGCGGCAAGGACAGAGATTTCGTCTGCGCCATGGTGAATATGGATTTCGCCATGGTGGGCAAGTGGGCTGAGCGCAATGGCATACCATATACCACCTTCGTCGACCTTTCTCAGAAAAAAGAGGTTGCCGATTTGATGCAGAAGGACCTGGTTCGTGTGAACAGCTATCTGCCGGAGGCTTCCAGGGTTAAAAAATTCGTCCTGCTGCATAAGGAGTTCGACCCCGACGAAGCCGAGCTTACCCGGACCAGAAAGCTGAGAAGGGACTTCATGGAGCAGCGGTACAAGGATTTAATCGACGCCATGTACAGCGATAAGGACAGCGTGATTGTCGAGGCGCCGATAACGTATAGAGATGGTAGAAAAGGTATGGTAAGCACAGCTATCAAGGTCAGGCAGGTGAATTAAATGGCTGAACTGCTTCAATATACGATTACCGGAATAGCCGTGGGCATGGTTTATGCCCTTATTGCTCTGGGTTTTGCCTTAATCTGGAAGTCCAGCAGCGTGGCTAATCTGGCTCTGGGGCAGCTGGTGTTGATTTCCTCCTGGTTCACCTACGGTATGCTGGTACAGGCAAAACTTCCCTACTGGATTGGCTTGCCGCTGACCATACTCTTTGCCGTATTTCTCGGTTGGATGATTGAGCGATTCACCTTGCGTCCACTGATTGCCCAGCCTATTCTGTCTCTAATCACGGTAACGCTGGGGGTGGCTTACTTTCTTGAGGGCGTGGTGGTTTTCATCTGGCCCATGAGTGTGGCTGCTCTGCCCCGCCTTTTCCCGCAGGAGCCTATTCACATCGGTCCCGCGGTGGTCTCTCAGGAATATGTCTGGGCGGCAGGCATATCGCTGCTTCTCTTCGGTCTATTATCCTTGTTCTTCAAGTATCACAAGATGGGTATTGCCATGAGGGCTACTGCCGATGACCAGATGGCGGTTCAGGCTTGTGCTATTCCTGTGACCAGTGTCTTTTCCATGTCATGGATTTTCGCCTGTGTAGTGGCTGCTATCGGTGGTGTTCTTATCTCCAGCATCGGCGGTGTTACCTACGGCTTGGTTGAGACCGGATTGAAATCGTTCTCGGTGGTGATACTCGGCGGCTTGGATTCATTCATCGGCTGTATGGTGGCAGGACCGATAATAGGGTTGTGCGAGAATCTCGGCGGCGGCTACCTCACGCCGCTGATTGGTCCCGGGATTAAAGACATAATACCGTTCATTATCATAATAATCGTCATGATTGTTAAGCCTTACGGGCTATTTGGAGAGACACGTATAGAGAGGATTTAGAGTTGTCATTGTGAGCGAAGCGAAGCAATCTAAAATGACAGAGAGTGCAGCAAGATGACTTTTTTGAGGGATAGGATAAAGAGGATATAAGGTAATGGATTTACCCTGCGGTACCCGTAATTACGATTATGCCAGAGACATGGCTGTCTTACGAACCAAGACCCATTGGGTGCTTTTTATTGCCCTACTGGTTCTCCTGTTTACTGCTCCGCTCTATTTAAGTAATTCCTGGCTGAGTAGATGCAACTTAATCGGCATCACCATAATCGCTATCACAGGCTTGAACATACTTACCGGCTACTGCGGGCAGCTATCCATCGGTCATGCCGGCTTTATGGCTGTGGGTGCTTATACCACCGGCATATTGACCGGTAAACTTGGACTTCCGTTTTTGGCGGGGCTTATCTGCTCCGGCTTCAGCGCCGGGCTGATAGGGTTGATTTTCGGTCTGCCCTCTGTGCGTGTCCGGGGTTTCTATCTGGCAATTACCACTATTGCGGCTCAATTTATCATCATCTGGGTTATCAATCACTGGTCACTGACCGGTGGCTTTGTGGGTATGAGCGTGCCGCGCGCCTCAATAGGCGGTTTCAAATTCAGGAGCGAAGCCAGCCAGTTCTACCTGATAATGATAATCACAGCAATCTGCATATTATTTGCCAAGAACCTGGCTAGGGGCAGAGTGGGAAGAGCCTTTATCGCCATAAGGGATAATGACCTGGCTGCTGAAGTTATGGGTATTAATCTGACATACTACAAACTGCTGGCTTTCTTCATCGGTTGTTTTCTGGCTGGAATCGCCGGTGCCCTTTTCGCCCATTGGACTGGCTACCTGAATGCCGAGAACTTCACTCTCACTGACTCCATATTGTATATAGGCATGGTGATCATCGGAGGCTTGGGTACTACCCTCGGTCCTATACTGGGTGCGGTACTTATCCGTCTTCTGCAGCAGGGCATAATGTATATCTCTCCGGTGCTGGAAAGCACCTTTCCTGCAATACCGGCTGGTTTCACCAGTGGTATTGCGCCGATGGTTTTTGGTCTAGTAATTATCCTGTTTCTGATACTCGAGCCACGGGGGCTGGCACACCGCTGGACGTTATTCAAGGCTGCATATCGTCTGTGGCCATTTTCATATTAGTAACAAGGAGGTGTGGAATAATGTAATGTTCTGCAGTTGGGTGCAAACTGAAGTCGTTTGGTAACACCTTTTGTCACTCTTCGCTTGGCTCAGAGTGACAGGGTGATAAACAGCCTCACGAATTGTCAAAAAAATTTTTAAGGAGGAAATAAGTGACAAGAAAATCATTGATACTAGCTGGAATTTTATGTCTGGCACTGATAGTGGCGGTGCTGCCATTTGCCGGTGCCTGCGCGCCTAAAGCCAAACCGGGGCAGGTGTTGAAGGTGGGCATGATGAACCCTACCACCGGACCAGCGGCTGAAAAGGGGAGCGTGATGACTCATGCCAATCTGGATGCCATTAAGTACATTAATGATGAGCTCGGCGGCGCTGGAGGATATCCTATCGAAGTGTTGCCTTTAGACAGTACCTACGATGCCACCAAAGCGGTTACCATCGTTAAGACATTCATGGATGAGGGCTGTCTGCTGTTCACCACGGCGTCATCCAAAGAGATGTCAGCAGCCATGACATCGGCTAACGAAGCCGGATTTCCTGGTATTTCTTGCTTTAGCGCTCCTTCACTGTATCGTCCACCGCAGCATATATACGGGCAGACGCCTGACTATGGCGATGATGCATTAGCCTTTGCCAACTTCTATATGAAGAACATCTGGAAGGGAGAGGGCAAGCCGAAATTCGCCCTGCACCTGCTCAATAATACCACGGGTTACGGAGCCCGTGATGCTTTTAAGGCTAAGGCTGATGAGCTGGGTATTGAGGTTGTTTCTATCGATGAGCATGCTGCTACAACCACCTCTGAGGTCGATTCATTGACCCGAATTAAGGCGGAGAACCCTGATGTGTTGTATATCTCCAGCACACCGGCACCCACCGCCGTCATTATCAAGAATGCCAAAGACCTGGGCATGTATCCGGGTATAACCATCGGCTGCTGCCACGCTGGTTTGACCAAAAAGCTTATTGATTTAGCCGGTGCCGATGTTGTTGAAGGCGTTTATGGCGCCTTTCCTACTGTGCTGTGGGGAGAGGATGTGCCTGGCATGGCAAAGATGGTAGAGTATTGCCAGAAATTGCACCCTGACGACGTGGGCAATGGTGACTATATCACCTCGTGGGCACAGAGCCTGATAGTCGCCAAGATTCTGGAGCAGGCAGTGAAGAATGTCGGCTATGATGCGCTGGCGAAGGGTGATGCCTCAGCCTGGCAAGCTGTCGAGACTAAGGGCATACAGAAGCTGAACAACTATGATGTCGGTGGTCTTCACGGTCAGGTAAGCTATACCGCAGGGGACAACAGACTTGATAAGTTCAATCGGATTTACCGGATCGTAGACGGTAAGATAGCCGAACCAAGCGATTGGGTCGAAGCGCCCTTGATAAAGTATGAAGAATACGATTGGTTTGGTAAGTAGAGGTAATTGATTGGATTAGGGTCTCCCCCTTGCTAGGGGGAGACCCTGTCGAGATAGATTAAATATGCTTAAACTGAACAATATCGAAGTCGCCTATTTGAACGTGATAAGGGTATTGCACGGTATCTCTATGGCTGTGGAGGACTGCTCCGTGGTTGCCTTACTCGGAGCCAATGGTGCCGGTAAGACCACCACGCTCAAGGCGATATCCGGTCTGCTCCGGGTCGAGGAAGGAGAGGTCGTTGACGGTAGCATTGAGTGGGACGGTCAGCGAATCGATAAAAAGAGTGCTGTAGATATAGGCAAGTTGGGCATTGTTCAGGCACTGGAGGGGCGGCGTGTTTTCGGACATCTGACAACGGAGGAGAACCTCATGGTGGGTGCTCATAACCGCAAAGACCGGCATGCCATTAGGGAAGACCTGGGCATGGTTTATGATTACTTCCCCCGGCTCAAGAATTTGCGGCACAACATCGCTGGTTATCTTTCCGGTGGTGAGCAGCAGATGCTGGTTATTGGTCGGGCGATGATGTCGGCTCCGAAGCTTATGATGCTGGATGAGCCGTCGCTGGGGCTAGCGCCGATGCTGGTTGAGGAGATTTACGACATCATACAGAGATTCAATACCGAGAAGAAAACATCCATTCTGCTTGTGGAGCAGAATGTTAGAATTGCCCTCAATATCGCCCATTACGGCTATGTGATGGAAAATGGGCGGATTGTACTCGATGGCACTGCCGATTTCCTCAAAAACAACGAAGATGTGAAAGAATTTTATATGGGATTATCTGCGGTCGGTGCCAAGAAGAGCTATCGCGAGGTAAAGCACTACAAGCGGCGCAAAAGATGGCTTTAAACGTAAGTTAAAAGTTAAAAGTTAGAAATCAAAGGTGCAAGTAAGAAGTCAAAAATTATTTCCTACTTTGTAAAGTCGTTAGGTCAACATAAAATATCTAGGATTGAAATGCGAAGCAACAAGCCACAATTCAGGGATATGCTGGAAAAGAGAGTTTACAGTTTTGCACTGAATGTCATTACATTTGTGGGACAGTTACCCAAAGGTCAAATTTCAAGTGTTATTGGTGAGCAGTTATTACGTAGTGCCACCAGCATTGGAGCGAACATAGTTGAAGCTCAAGGAGCTACTTCAAGAAAGGACTACGCGAACTTCTTTAGCCACGCATTGAAATCAGCTAATGAGACAAAATTCTGGCTAAGTCTTCTTCGGGATTCGAGCAAAGCTGATAAAGCGAGTGCAGATGGACTATTAAAAGAGGCTGTTGAACTGGCTAAAATACTTCTACCAGCATTATCAGCCTGAAGGGGCGGGGATGACTTGAAACTTTTTACAGGCGCTTTTGACTTTTGGCTTTTAACTTTTAACTTTTTCTTCTCCTAGATATGCTGCTATTACCTGCGGGTTGGTCTTGATTTCATCCGGTGTGCCCTCGGCAATCTTGCGTCCGAAGTCAAGAACTGCAACCCTGTCAGCTATATCCATCACCACCCCCATGTCATGCTCGACGAGGATTATACAGCTAACGCCGTCTCTTAATACCGGTGTTTCGGGATAGGTTTCACCCTGTCCCTCAAATATGTCTATGATGAACCGGGCGATGTCCTCCTTTTCTTCCAGGTTCATGCCTGCCATAGGTTCGTCGAGTAGCAGTATTTTTGGCTCCAGAGCCAGTGCCCTGCCCAGCTCAACCCGCTTCCGCATCCCGTAAGGTAGCGCACCGACCACCTTCTTTCTAATCGGCTCTATTTCTAAGAAGTCGATGATGTCCTCCACTGCCTTGCGGTGTTCGATTTCTTCCTTGTGAGCCGGACCGAAATATAGGGAGCTGCTAAGCGTGTTCTGTTTCATCAGGACATGCCTGGCAGCCATTAGATTGTCTAAGGTGCTCAAGCCGGAATAAAGCTCGATGTTCTGGAAAGTCCTGGCTATGCCCATTTTGGCTATCTTGTCCGGGCGCAGTCGGGTGATTTTCTTTTCTTCGTAGTATATTTCACCCTCCTGTGGCTTGTAGAAACCGTTTATGCAGTTGAGTATGCACGTCTTGCCGGCACCGTTCGGTCCGATGATGGCTAGAATTTCCTTGTCTCTTACGTCGAGGCTTACATCTATGAGCGCTCTAACACCGCCGAAAGAGAGACAGAGGTTTTCAATGCGTATCTTTAAATTATTTTGACCTGTCATCTAAGCTGGTCATATTAGCATTACCCCGTCTATAATTCAAACCGCCCGCATTTGAAATTATGAATCACTGTTATTTTTTGCTTTTCCGCTTAATTTTGCCTACAATATGCCATCTGTTGTGAATAAGACAAGCAAGTTTGCAGAAAAGCTACAGCGTATTTACAGGGGCTCAGCACCAGCTATGGGCTTCCGCAAGTCGGCTGAAACCGGAAGTGCTCCGCTGCTATTAGTTGCTAGCCTGACCAAAACGGGTCTCACTGAGGCTAATGCCCTGGCTAATGCTGGAATCGATGCCGGGGTTGTGGGTGTTAAGGGTCTTAGCGCCAAGAGTCTTGGACAGCTGATTGAAGCCATGGGTGATGTTCCCATAGGGTTATCGGTGGAAAGCACTGAGAAGGATGTGATTGCCAAGTCTATTGGTCTGGGCTGTGATTTTGTGCTCTTTGGATTGAAGACGCCGTTCGAGGCGGTTAGCAAGGAAGGCTTGGGAAAGGTACTTAAACTAGAGGCATCGCTGGAGCCGGGTCTGGTCAGGGCGATAAATGGGCTGCCGTTGTCGCTTGATGCCGTACTTGTAGCTGGTGATGAAGCTACTATTACCATTGAGCGTTTGCTTATTTATCAGCGCTTTGCCGAGTTGTTAGACAAACCGTTGCTGGCAGCTTTGACTTCAATTATAACCGCGGATGAGCTTAATGGTTTATTTGAGGCTGGGGTCAATGGGTTAGTACTGCCTGAGGGACTCTCAGCAGAGGCAGTTGCCGACCTTAAGAAGGCAGTAGGCGGTTTATCTAGGACGGCTAAACGTAAAACCAGAGCTGCTGCGCTGCTGCCTCGGCTTGGTGGAGAGATAGAGACCGGAGTGGAGGAAGAAGAGGAAGAGGACATTTAGGCGTCCCGATAATGGATGCAAGTCTTGGTCTTTTTCTGCTTTCTGCCGCTGGCATATCCCTTTCCGGTGTTATGATGCCCGGACCTCTTACTGCAGCCACCATTGCTAAAGGCTACCGCGAGCAGAATGCCGGCGTCTTTATTGCTCTGGGGCATGCCGTTATCGAATTGCCTTTGATGGCACTTATCTATTTTGGTTTTGCTCATTTCTTTGCTTCTCCGGAGGTCAAGAAGGTAGTCGGTCTGGCTGGCGGTTTAATGTTGGTTTTCATGGGTTTAATGGTGCTGCGAAGTATGAGAAAAAACGTAGCAGAAGCGGCTGACTTGCCGTATAACTCCTTTGTCACCGGGATTGTGTTGACCGGGGCAAACCCCTATTTCTTTCTGTGGTGGGCGACAATCGGCATAGCTCTAATATTTGCTGCTGCTGGGTTTGGCATATGGGGGCTGGTTGCTTTTGCCGTGGTGCACTGGTCCTGTGACTTGGTCTGGGAGCAATGCGTTTCAGTGAGCGTGTTCAGGACAAAGCATCTTTGGACGCAGAAAGTACGGCGGATTGTCTTTGGTATTTGTGCTCTGGCACTGGTCGGCTTCGGCGCCTGGTTCTGTGTTTCCGTTTTTGTATAGAAGTTTCTAGCCGGAGCACATACCCTGTATTGCCTGGAAATGCTTGCCTTCGGTCTTTATGGACGGTGCGATAACCATTTTAGCCTTGTGCATATCCTTGATATTAAGTGCACCGCAGACGCCCATCGCTGTGCGCAAAGCACCGACGAAGTTTTCAGTGCCGTCGGTCACTGCGGTGGGTCCGAAGAGAATGCGTTCCAGCGGAGCCCGGACACCCGCCTTGATTCGGGTGCCTCTGGGTAGTGAAGGGTGGGGGTGGGACATGCCCCAGTGGTAGCCCTTTCCCGGCGCTTCCGCAGCCTGTGCCATGATTGAACCCAGCATAACGGCATCAGCTCCCGAGGCGAAGGCTTTGCACAGGTCACTGCCGATGCGTATGCCGCCGTCGGTTATCAGTGCCACGTATTTACCAGTCTCTTTGAAATAGGCTTCGCGAGCAGCGGCGCAGTCCATGGTGGCTGTTACCTGAGGAACGCCGACGCCGAGTACCTCTCTGGTAGTACAGGCAGCGCCGGGACCAACGCCAACCAGGATACCATCGATGCCCGTTCTCATGAGTTCCAGGGAGGCGCTGTAGGTAACACAGTTGCCAACTATGATTGGTATACCCAGGGTCTGACATAGCTCAGAGAAGATGAGTCCGCGATAGCTTTTAGAGATGTGGCGAGCGGTGGTGACTGTGGACTGAATGACGAGTATATCGGCACCTGCCTCTTTGGCAACTGGTGCTAATCGCTTGGTATTGGCTGGAATAAGCGATATGGCGCAAGTGGCTCCAGCCTGCTTTATTGTCTGAATACGCTCCCCGATAAGCTCCTCCTTGATAGGCTCTGAGTACACTTTCTGGAGCAACGAGGTAACCTCGTTATCAGAGGCTTGGATGATTTTAATCAGCATCTCTTCTGGCTTTTTGTATCTCGCCTGAACGCCGTCCAGATTTAGAACTGCCAGACCCCCCAGCTTATGCATCAGAATGGCGAAGTTCGGGTCTACGGCAGCGTCCATGGCTGCGGCTACAATAGGTATGGAGAAGGTGAATTTTCCGATTTTGAAATCTGTGTTCGTCTGGTCAGGATTGACGGTTATGTCCCCGGGGACAATGGCAACCTCTTCAAATCCGTAGGCGCGTTGCATATCTTTGAATTTTGGTGTAGCCATGTTTCTGCCCGCAGGTTATTTTGCAGACTATAACAAAGATGAGGAGTTGAAGTCAAGAGAAAGGAAACAAAATCAAAAACCAAAAGCTAAAATGCAAAATTGATTACAAGCCTCTCATTTTCTGTCATTCTGAGCGCAGCGAAGAATCTCAGCCCTTCCCTCCGCTCATTCTAAGCTTGTCGAAGAATCTAGCTATTTCCCATGCAGTTTAACCTGGGGTGGATTCTTTGATACGGGGTTTATCCTGAGTGGAGATTCTTCAGAATGACAAAAAGCGAAAGACTCTATCAGAATGGCGGGCGATTACGGGGGCTAGACCAGCTACTTAAGGTGGGCTATAATTAGGGCGATTAAGTTGTGCCGACACTCTACGTTGTAGCTACACCGATTGGAAATTTGGAAGATATCTCTCTGCGAGCTTTGCGTTTGTTGAAACAGGTTGAGTTGGTCGCTGCCGAAGATACGCGCACCGCACGCCAGTTGCTTAATGCTTATGATATAAAGACGCCACTGACCAGCTATCATGAGCATAATAAGCGGTCTAAGCTTGGTTATATTATCAATTGCCTTAAGGAGAAAGATATGGCTTTGGTCTCGGAGGCAGGCATGCCTGGGTTGAGCGACCCCGGTTATGAGCTTATCGCTGCAGCTATTGAGCGGGGGATTCCTGTTGTGCCCATTCCCGGCGCCTCGGCAGTGATTACGGCTCTGGTAGTATCCGGTCTGCCGACTAATAATTTTCTTTATCTGGGCTTTTTGCCCCGTCGTCAGGGTGCCAGACGACGCCTTTTCAAGTCCCTAGCTGATGAGCCGTGGACCATGGTTGCTTTTGAAGCGCCACATCGGCTTCTGGAGACGCTGAATGATGCACTGCATGGCTTTGGGGATAGGAGGGTAGCAGTCTGCCGTGAGCTGACCAAGGTTTATGAGGAAGTGTTCAGGGGCAAATTGAGCCAGGCTATAGAGCGTTTTGCCCAGCCTAGGGGGGAGTTCACGCTGGTAATTGAGGGCAAAACGAGTCAGGAACCTGAGATTAGCCAGCAGGTGGAAAAGGAATTACGCAAACTTTATCGGCGGGGAGTTGGTGCTAAGGAATCAATAGCTCAACTGTCTGAAGCCAGTGGTATATCGAAAAAGAAACTTTATCAAGCTTGGTTAAAGGTAACTAAAGGAGATTGAGATGAATCGAGGATGTGTCTCTGTAGGCGAAACCAAATGTGATTCTTGTCAGCGCCTGGTTGAGCAAGGGCAGAGGTATTTGCTAATGGAGGAGGAAGAGGGCGAGAAATCTCGTTTCTGCGTTGAATGTTGTTTAGCCAAGGGCTATGCCGCTTACGTAAAGGAAAAGGGCGAGGAGGTGCTGACTTTTTTCCCGACAAGAGCAGATTCAGAATAGAGTCTGGTATTAGAATTTTGAACAAGAAGGGTATTAGTGGCTGAGACTATTTTTATTGGTGTTGCCTGGCCTTATGCCAATGGTCCGCTTCATCTGGGACATATTGCCGGAGCTTACCTGCCGGCGGATATCTTTGCCCGGTATCACCGCCTTAAGGGCAATAAGGTGTTGATGGTTTCGGGTAGCGACCAGCATGGTACGCCCATCACACTGCGTGCCGAGGAGGAAAAGAAGTCACCTCAGGATATAGTAAGTAAATATCACAAGGAGTTTCTCGATTGCTGGCAGAGGTTGGGTATATCTTGGGACTTATTCACCAATACCGGCACGCCGAATCATGCTCAGACCGCTCATGATATTTTTCTCAGACTTTTGAAAGAAGGCTATATCTATAAAGATTCTGTGCCTCAGGCTTATTGTCCTGAATGCCAGCGTTTTCTACCTGACCGCTATGTTGAAGGTACCTGTCCTTATTGCCACTTTCCGCAGGCACGAGGCGACCAGTGCGACGAATGTGGCAGAACCATGAATCCTAGCGACCTTATTGACCTGCGCTGTCGTCTTTGTTCTGCCACCCCACGCTTTGAAGTTTCCGAGCATTTCTTTCTCCGCCTCAGCGCCTTTGAGGACAGGCTGAAATCCTGGGTTAAAGAACAAACTCACTGGCGTCAGAACGTGCTGAATTTCACCCTGGGCTTTCTGGAGGGCGGACTTAAAGATAGAGCGATAACTCGTGATATAGATTGGGGTGTTACCGTACCTCAGCCCGGTTTTGAGAACAAGCGAATATATGTCTGGTTTGAGGCAGTTATCGGTTATCTTTCAGCCAGCAAGGAATGGGCAAAATCGCATGGAGATGCTGACGCCTGGAAACCTTTTTGGAGCGGCAATGTCAGAAGTTACTATTTTATCGGCAAAGACAACATACCGTTTCATACGCTTATATGGCCAGCGATGCTTATGGGTTATGGAGGACTCAACCTCCCCTATGATGTACCAGCCAACGAGTTTCTGACTATAGAGGGGAAGCGGCTTTCTACCAGTCGCAATTGGGCGGTTTGGCTTCCTGATTACTTGCAGCGTTATGACCCTGACCCGCTGCGTTATCTGCTGTCGGTGAATATGCCGGAGACTGGGGACACCGATTTCTCCTGGCGTGAATTTCTGCGGCGCAATAATGATGAGTTGGTAGCCACCTATGGCAATTTGGCTCATCGCGTCCTCACTTTTGCCTACCGCAATTTCAATGGAGCAGTACCGGCACACGGTGAGCTTGATAGTCAGGACCAGGGTCTTCTGGCTAAGGCGCAGGCGACGCTGGAAGACGTTGACAAGCTCCTTCATGGGTGCCACTTCAAGGAAGGAATAAAAGCGGCTATGGCATTAGCTCAGGAGGCTAACCGCTATCTCGATGATAAAGCTCCTTGGAAAGCGATTAAGGAGAATAAGCAGGCTTCGGCTACAGCTATTTACATAGCCTTGTCGGTGCTTGCAGCTTTGAAGACCGTCCTTTATCCCTTTTTGCCTTTTAGTTCTGAGAGGCTTCATAAATTTCTTGGCTTCGATGGCAGCATTGCGACGATCGGCTGGCAGGCTCAGTCACCGGCACCGGGGCAAAAGCTATTAGCGCCGGAGCCATTGTTCCATAAGCTGGATGACAGCATTGTTGCTGAGGAAACCAGCCGGCTGGGGTCTGGTAGGTCAAGTGAATCTAAGTGATATTTATAAGCCTGTCCAGGAAGACCTGAAGAAGGTCGAGAGAAGCTTAGAAGAGATAGCTGACTCTGAGTTTCCCTTGCTGGCGCAGCTGCTGGCGTATACTTTGAAGAATGGCGGGAAGCGCATTCGTCCAGCTCTTACTTTACTTTCTGCGAAGTTTTTTAGCTATGACCTCAACACCCTGATTCCTATGGCAGTGGCGATAGAGCTTCTCCATACCGCTACTCTGGTTCACGATGATATTGTGGATAATTCCCCGATTCGCCGCGGCAAGCCGACAGTTAGACATGCCTGGGGTGAGAACAGAGCGCTGCTACTGGGTGATTACCTTTTTGCTAAGGCTGGCAGTCTGGCGGCGGGCACGGGAAACTTGAGGGTGGTAAAGCTTTTTTCTCAAACGCTTATGACGATTTCCGGCGGCGAATTAAGGCAGACTGGTGTCACTTTTGCCTTGTCACGTGCTCGTGACTATTACTTTGCCTGGGTCAGCGCCAAGACAGCTTGCCTTTTTTCTGCGGCAACTGAATCAGGAGCTATTTTAAGCCATGCGCCCGAGAATGCCATTGAGGCAATTAGGGGCTATGGGCATAACCTTGGCATGGCTTTTCAGATTGTGGATGATGTTCTGGACTTTGTCGGTGACGAAGACGAGCTGGGTAAACCAGTCGGCTCTGATTTGCGTGAAGGTACAATGACCTTGCCATCAATACTGTTTGCCGAATCTTATCCTGAGGATAATCTGATAAAGAACGTTGTTGAAAAGAAGGATGCGGAAAGCGTAGCGCTGGCTGTAGAAAAGATTCGCAATTCTTCGGTTATTGATGATTGCCTGGTATTGGCTGCGGAATTTTGCTCACGAGCCAGCCGAGCTGTGGAGATACTTTCAGATAATAGTGCTCGTCGGTCTCTGCTGGGATTGGCAGCCTACATAGTAGAGAGACGAAAGTGAATCAAAATTTAAAGGCAAAAAGTCGGAAATTATCGTTTTAAATTTTGACTTGTCACCTTGCCCCCTGTCTCCTCTCTCCTTTCTCCTTTCTCCTGTCTCCTGTCACTTCTGCTCCCTGCTGTCATTCTGAGCGAAGCGAAGAATCTGTGCTTTTGCCTTTAGCAGACTTTAGACATTTTATATTCTTCAGTCGTCCCGATGCAATCGGGACTCCTTCAGAATGACAGAGGGTGTCGGAATGAGCAGAGACGTAGAAAGTTGTTTAGAGCTTTAAGTTTTGTTATTTGGATTTGTTTAGGATTTAGAGATTAGTATTTGAGGTTTGTATGTCATGAGGCTGGTGTGGCTTGTAACTCGGGTGAAGGAAGAGGTTCTTTAAGCAATGCCTCAAATTCTGTTTCTTCTATGGTTTCCTTGGATATGAGTCTTTCGGCGACCAGCTTCAGTCTTTCTTTATTCTTGCCTAGTATCTTCTTGGCAGTATTGTAGGCGTTCTGGATGAGGGTCTTGACTTCATCATCAATCTCTTCAGCCACCTTTTCGCTGTAATTTCGCTGCTCATGGATTTCGCGACCGAGGAAGACCAGTTCCTCCCGTTTACCGAAGGTACGTGGTCCCAACTTGGTGCTCATTCCGTATTCGGTCACCATTTTTCGGGCTAGTCCTGTTGACTGTTCCAGATCATTTTGAGCTCCGGTGGTTATTTCGCCGAATATAAGCTCTTCGGCGGCTCGACCGGCTAGGCTTACTGCCAGCCTGTCCTCGAACTGGGAATGTGTCCATAGGTGACGGTCTTCGGTAGGCAGAAAGCGAGTCCAGCCTCCCAGCATACCTCGAGCTACGATTGATATTTTGTGTACTGGGTCAGCATTGGGCAGCATTTTGGCAGCCAAGGCATGCCCAGTTTCGTGATAGGCAATAATTTCCTTTTCCTTTTGACTTATAATGCGTCCCTTCTTTTCAGGACCGGCGATAACGCGGTCGATGGAATCTTCCAGCTCTTTCATACCGATTTGTTTCATGTCACGTCTGGCTGCCAGAATAGCTCCCTCGTTGATCAGATTGGCTAAATCAGCACCGCTGAAGCCGGGGGTCTGTTTAGCTAGAACTTCAAGGTTAGCGTCTTTTGCCAGAGGCTTGCCTTTAGAGTGAACCTGAAGTATAGCTTTGCGACCGTTTATATCCGGTTGGTCGATGACAACATGGCGGTCAAAGCGACCGGGGCGTAGCAGTGCAGGGTCAAGAATGTCGGGACGATTAGTAGCTGAGAGGACAATTACGTTGGTGCTGCTATCGAAGCCGTCCATCTCCACCAATATCTGGTTCAAGGTTTGTTCTCGCTCGTCGTGACCTCCACCCAAGCCAGCGCCGCGATGCCTGCCCACAGCATCGATCTCGTCAACAAAGACGATGCACGGTGCATTGCGTTTGGCTTGGTCAAAAAGGTCTCTGACACGGGAAGCGCCGACGCCAACGAACATCTCTACAAATTCACTGCCGCTGATGGAGAAAAAGGGGACTCCAGCCTCACCGGCAACAGCTTTTGCTATTAGAGTTTTACCACATCCGGGTGGTCCGACTAGCAGGACGCCTCGCGGGATGCGTGCCCCTAGAGCCAGGAATTTTTGAGGTGATTTAAGAAACTCAACTATCTCCTGAAGCTCGCCCTTAGCCTCATCAACTCCGGCGACGTCGGCGAAGGTGATGCTAGGCTTATTGCCGGATGCTAGACGAGCCCGACTCTTGGCGAAATTGAAAGCTTGAGTATTGGCACCTCTGGCTGAGCGAAAAAGGAAAAAGAGCAGTGCACCAAATAGAAGCAGGGGAATGAAGCTGATTAATACTCCGCCCCAGTCGAAACCACCAGCTTTGACAGTAAAATTAACTCCGCCTTCGCCAAGCGTTAGCCCGGCTTCATTCAGACTGTCCATGAGTTCCTTGGTACTGCCTACAAAGGAAGCCTCGATTTTCTTTTCATCGTCCTTCAAGCCGATGAGCGTAGACCCATCCTGTTCAATAGTGTCGATTTCCCCCTGCTTAGCTTGTTCGACGAACGTGTAGAAGTCCACTTCTTTCGGCTTCTTTGTCGTCGGCAGCAGGCTGAAAGCCAGGGCTAGTATAGCCAACAGGATTAGAAGGTAGAATAAACCGCCTTGCCACCATTTCGGCTTCATATTTTGCTCCACACCATATTATATCAAATGCTGGTGAATATAGAAAAAAGCTTCGATATAAAACCTCTTAACTCAAGGGCTGATGTGAATCGATTACCTATGTGTCACCCGCCTACGGGTGACCATCGTGGTACTACCTACGCTTAGCTATTAAAGCCTAAATATTACCGAAATCGGAAAAATTCTACAAAATGCCCCTATGCTATTGACAAGCGCTCAAAATGTGGTAAGATTTTTGTGAGACCATTAGTATACTAACGATAGTATGCGAAAAACATATATTTTAAGGCCTGATGCTGTGACGAGTATTCTTGGTTCAGTCAAGGCTCAAGATAATTGTTAAGGGGGCAATTAACTCGGAATAGCTCAGTAAGTATAGAAATCGGGGGGCGATGAAGTATCAGCAGAAACGTGGTCACTTAGCTGGTACTGAGCCAATAGTGAAACCGACTCTAAAATGGGTCGGTTTTTAGTTTATGAAAGGCATGAGTGGCTTTTGTCTAAAGCCGGTGAAAACAAGGGGAGCAAAATGGCTAAGTTAAAGGTCTGGAAATTATTCTCGGGGTGGATGGTGATGGTGCTGGTGTTTGGGCTGGGGGTGGGACTGGTGCCAGCAAGCCCGGTTAAGGCAGTGCCAGGCTCCGCTACCCGCGAGGTCAGCCAGCCGGTGCAGCTTACTGCAAACCCAAAATTTGATAGAAATCCCACCTTCTTCAAAGCTAACAATGGCGTGTGGTGGGTATTCTTTGCTCGAGGACGTGGTGACCCGACCGCTCCGGGTTACAATCCGGATATCGATTATTACGATATTTGCTATATTAAATCCACTGACAATGGCGCAACTTGGACAGAGGGGACTTTGCCATCAATTCCAGATGGTCATGGTATGGGAGCCTTCTCACCCGCAGCCTTCCAAGGTGATGGCAAAATCTGGGTGTTCTATGCTGCCAACGGGGTAGGCATCTTCTATTTCACTTCCACGGATAATGGTGGTAGTTGGAACGGACCTGAAGCAGTACCTAATGAAGTCGGCTATACAATTGGGAACCATATGGACGCTATATGTGCTAATGACGGCAAGGTCTGGGTTTTTTATCACGGTGACCCGGGCAGCGCTATCTACACGCGAAATTTTGACAGCATTAACTGGTCTAGTCCAACTTTGATGGATGACGTCTTAACTTATACTGCCACCCCCAGAGCTTTACAGCAAGATGATGGCACCTTTCGAGTCGTTTATATTGCCGGTGACCCTCTTGGCATTTACCTCGCTAGTTCAGCCGACGGCGCAACTTGGTCAAGTTCTCTAATTATTAACACCGTTGATGATGACTATGACCCCGTGCTGGTAAAAGATGGCGCAATGTGGCGACTATTTTTTGCCCCGTATATCCCTGCTAGCGACCACCAGTGGCTGATGACCTCATCATCCAGTGACCTTTCCACTTGGTCAACGCCAGTCCGAGTAACTGCTGGAAACTATGGAGCTAATAAGTGGTGGGACTTTTGGCCAGAGGCTGTCACAGTCTCACCGGAATTGGTACTTTTCTATGCTTCGATGAAAGACGGTGCTCAGAGAGGCGATGGTGAAATCTATATGTTTAGAGTAGATTGGAACCTGACTAACAATCATTACGAAGCCATCCAGCCTGCCATTGCTGCCGCCAATCCTGGCGACACCATCAATGTGATGGCGGGGATATATAATCCAACCTCAACGATTGTCATCAACAAGGACAGCCTAGTACTTCAGGGTCCTCAGGCTAATGTCGACCCACGGCCCTCATATGGCAGCACCCGGACTGCTGGGTCCCCAGCGGAAGCTGTGATTGATGGCAGTACCAGTGCGCTTGGTATGATTATCGAAGTTAACGCAGAGAATGTGGTCATTAACGGTCTTGAGGTGAAGTCTGGCACTGGTGACATGATTAAGCAAAACACTCTCCATGGCGGAACCGCTGTTAAATATTGTATCATCCACGACGGTCGTGGTGATGAAGGTGTTCAACTCAAGAAGTGCACCGGTGGCGTATTGGAATATAACTACGTATTTGAGATTGCTGATGCGGGAGATGGTTTAAATATCGCTGATACGTCGTCTTATGGTGCCATCAGGTACAACGAGGTGGCGGGTATCCATGGCGAGAATGCGGCAATCTACATCTATGGTGCTGAACACATGGAAATTGTCGGCAACCTGGTGAGGGATAGTGGCATTGGAGGCAACGACGGCATCAAAGTCGGCGACAAGAGCGGCGCTGACAAAGCCTTGAGAGATGTCCTGGTAAAAGACAATATCATTCACGGCATAACCCAGGATGGCATCTCGGTCTATATGAGTGGCGTCAACGTCGAGGGGAATGAGATTTACGGCTGTGGCAGCGAGAACGGAGCTATCTACGTGGCCTGGGCCGTTTCCGACATTACCATCAGCAACAATATAGTGCATAACAACACGCTAGACACAGGTAAGTGGGGCAATCCAGGCGCCATAATGATAGGTACAGGGGTGAATGCCGCTACCGTGCACGTCAATTACAACAACATCTACAGCAACACACCCAATGGTGTTACTAACAAGGCAACTAATATACTTGACGCCACCAACAACTGGTGGGGCTCAGCAAATGGCCCGGAGCACTCGGGGAATACCTTCAATGTTGGCTCTCAAGGCGATGAGGTTAGTGATAATGTTGACCATGTGCCGTGGCTGAACGCGACCTATCCCGGAGGCGCCAGCTTCGCTCCGGTCAACAACACCACACGGGGTACGAACTTTTCCTCCGTCCAGGCAGCCATTGGCGCAGCCTCCGCTAGTGATATCATTAACGTGGCGGCGGGTATGTACGCTGAACGCATTAACATCAACAAAGCTATTACACTGCGGGGTGCCACTGCAGGTGTGAGTAAGAAAGGCTTCGTTGTACCCGGCGGTTACGCCTATAATACAGCTGAGCAATCGGTCATCAAACCCTCCGCACCGCTGGAACAGGCAGTCGTTCAAGTCAGCTCAGATAGCGTCGTATTTGACGGTTTCGTTGTGGCCGATGAAGTCTGCCAGACCGGCGGCGTTTACCAGGACCTTTTTGAGGTAGCGTCATCAGTAAGTGCTTCTAACGGCATCCAGGTGCTTAACTGCGTGCTCGGTCCCAATACCAATACCGCAGCACAGGATGGCACCAAGGGCAGGTCAGGTCTGTGTGTGGTCGGGCCACACTCAGCAGGACCTGTCAAGTTTATAGCTAGGCATAACAAGATTTTCGATAACAAGGGTAATGGTTGCGGCATCATGATTGTTGGTCCCTATGGTCCCACATATCATGGCGGCGCAGCATACAACAATTTCTTTAGCGGTTCTGTTATTGAGGATAACGAAATAACCGGCAACCACCGCACCGGCATCGAGCTGGCGGGTGGTGTCCAGGGTGGCACTTCCCCCTCTGATTATGTGCTCATCAGGAATAACATTATCACCAATAATGGATGGTTTGGTGTTTCTGATAAAGATAATCTCAAATATGGACATGGAGTCATGTTTATCAGGGGTGCTAGCGACAGGAATAACGCCGATGCTGCCGGTTCAAAGTACATTAAGTTTGAGGGAAACCAGATCACTGACAATGAAAAGAGCGGTGTCTACATGGGACCTATCAACAGCGACATCTTTTTCATTGGCAACACCATCCAGGACAATGGACTTGGTACTGACGGCTATAGCCCGTGGGATGGAGTCAGAATCGACCTTGATGAAGCATACTATGGCGCACCCAAGGTTACAGATTACACAAAGCTGACTGATATAAACTTCAGCCAGAATGTTATTGTGGGTAACAGTAGCGGGTTTGGACTGAATATAATTCAGGTCCCTGCGGCAGGTCCGCTCAATGCCGAAAACAACTGGTGGGGGGCTAATGATGGTCCAAGTGCCAGCCCGGGAAGCGGTGATAAGATTTCGGCGAACGTTGATGCTGACCCGTGGCTGGTTCTCAACATCAGCGTTGACCCGACGAGCATCATCGTTGGTGGTGCAGCCACTTCTACCATAACTGCAGATATGACCAAGAACTCGGATGATGTGGATACCTCAGCCCAAGGTCATATCCCCGATGGAACTCAAATAACCTTCACCACAGATAAGGGCTCGATTGGCAGCCTGACGGTGGACAAGACGACAACTAATGGCATAGCTACGGCTGCATTGACTTCAAGCAACACTGTGGAAGCAGCTACGGTAACGGCTTCAGCGCCGCCGCATACTGCTGCTGTCACGGCGAAGACTACCGTTGAGTTTGTCCAGAGTGAACCTGAGCAGACAGGCACAGCCACAGGTACAGGAACGGTAACAGCTGCCCCCAGTGTCGGTACAGTAGAAGCCTTTACATCGATAGCAGAAGATACGCTGCCTGCGGCTGGCAAGCCAGCAGGGGTTGTCTTCCCGCACGGTCTGTTCTCGTTTAATATCACCGGAATTGCCCCGGGCTCAACAGTGACCATAACCATTACGCTTCCTTGCCCCACACCTGAGGGTACCCAGTACTGGAAGTGCCAGGGAGGTGTCTGGGTAGATTGTACATCGCTTTTGGGCGATGATGATGGTGACGAGGTCCTGACTCTGACTTTGACTGATGGCGGACTGGGTGATGCTGATGGACTTGCCAATGGTACTATCGTGGACCCGGGTGGACCGGGCATGGGATTTGGTGGAGGAGGTTTTGGTGGTGGAGGTGGCGTTGGTGGAGGCATTGGTGGTGGGGGCGAGGCACCAGGAACAGTTGCTGCTTACCCGGCAGTGCTGACTGCAAACATTCAGGGCAATATAACTACAGCCATAATGACTAACAGGGGGGTTCTCGGTGAAACCATCATAGCTACAGACGCTGCAGGCAAACACAGGCTTGAGATCAGCAAGGGTAGTAGGGTGCTGCTTGCTGGTAACAAGGTGCCACTGCTGCTGATATTCCGCGAGGCATCCATCACACCACCAGCACCCGGAAACGCTGTAATAGTCGGCCCAGTCTACGAGCTCAATGCCTATTCTTCTACATTCACGACGACACCATCACCTATCACCATCTCACCACCAGCCAGACTTATTTTGACCTACGACCCCGATAAACTATCCAAGAACGTCTCGGAGGTATTCATAGCCAACTATGATGCCGAAAGAGGCTGGCTGGCGATGGCACCGGTGTCAGGTGTCGTTGCCGAGGTCGGCAGGGCGCAGTGTCAGGTAAGCCATTTCTCAATTTTTGCTGTCTTAGCCAAGACTACAGCGCCAGCACCGGCTAAATTTAATGTGGGCAAATTGATAATCAGCCCATCTCAGGCTAAGCTCAACCAGGAAGTTAACATTAGCGTTAATGTGGCTAATACCGGTGGCACAAGCGGGAGTTACATTCTAAATTTGAAAGTCAACGGTGTATCAAGGTCAACAAAGCAAGTAACCGTTGCTGCCGGTAAAAGTCAAACGGTTAACTTCACTGTAACCGAGGCTCAACCTGGGACTTATACCGTGGACATTGCTGGGCAAGGTGGCAGCTTCGTTGTCTTGGGTGCTGGGGCAAATATGAACGCTGGTTTGATTGCTGTTGTGATTGCAGCCGTCCTGATTCTGGCTACTGTGGTGGTGTTGCTGCTGACCTTCCGCCGTCGTGCTGCTTAAGCCGCCAGTATAAGATAAGAATAGAGCAAGGGGGGGCGGCTCTTTAAGAGCCGCCCCCCCCCTTCAATTTTGCCACCATGTGGATTTTGAGGCTTCAGCATAGCCGAAACTGAAATTCTGAGGTAACCCTTTGGAACGTATGGTATAATATACGCAGTTTCTGGTAACATTGGTTTGGAGGAGCGAGTTCTGCAATCAATAGAAGTAGCGCGGTGGGCGGTGGAGGTTGCTTCGGATAAACAGGCTGATAATATTGTCTTGCTGGATACTAGGCAGGTGTGCTCCTTCGCAGACTATTTTGTTATTTGCAGTGGGGAGAGCACCCGCCAGATTGAAGCTATCTGGCAAGAGATTCGTGAAAAACTGAAGCGTGAAGGTGTTGTCCCTTCACACATTGAAGGGGCTGCTGATTCGGGATGGATTCTACTTGACCTAGGAGAAGTCATAGTCCACATTTTCTCCCCAGAGCAGCGAGACTATTATCGGCTAGACGATTTGTGGCATAAAGCCACGCCTGTGATAAGGATACAGTAAGCCCTACTGCCGAATTGTCATTCTGAGGGAGCGACGCGACTGAAGAATCTCTGCGAAATAAGAGCTGTTGAGATTCTTCGCTTCGCTCAGAATGACAGGTGGCTTAGCCAATTGATGTCCTAGGCTAATCTGCAATCTCCCTTGGTGAGAAGAAGAGGCTTATTTCCTTTTCGGCGCTTTCTGCTGAGTCAGAGCCGTGGACGAGGTTCTGCTGGATGTCTAAGCCGAAATCGCCACGTATGCTGCCGGGAGATGCTTTGACCGGGTCGGTTGTGCCCATCGTCTGCCTCACGGCTTCTATGGCTTTTTCTCCCTCAAAGACGATGGCGATGATGGGGCTTGAGGTGATAAATTCTACCAGGTCATTGAAGAAGGCTTTGCCTTGATGGATGGCATAATGCTGTTGGGCTAAGGCTTTGTCCATTTGCAGCATCTTCATAGCCACAATTTTGAGTCCTCGTCTCTCCAGGCGGGAGATTATTGTTCCAGCCAGCCCTCTCTGCATGGCATCGGGTTTTATTAGTACTAAGCTTCGTTCCATTTTAGACTCCTTACAAAGTTATTTTATTTCACTTTGCGCTGTGTAATCGGTGGTTGCCGCAGATAAAGCGGTTGGAGGCTAGCTGGATTATTGTGTTGACCTTTGTTTAAACGTTGCCAGCCTAGTGCTGTTATGTAGCTGGCGTGGCGCAGTCTGGCTATAGGGTCGGGGATTATGGCGTGCCTGCCCAGCCTTTGTTGTAGCCGTTCAATGACGGGTGCTGGGATTTCACCGCAGAACAAAGTCTTCCGTTTGATTTGCTGGCACAAGGCATCGATAGTGGTAATGTGTTCTGGAGTAATACAGTGCCACTCATCATTTTGTCTGTAGATGGCTGCGGCAATCTCGCCACGACCGGCGTTGTGAATGGGGCATAGGGGAAGTTTGGTAAAGGCAAAGGGGTAAGCCTCAATCTCTAAGGTGCTTATCCCTACCAGTGGGATATTTAAGGCGAGGGCTAACCCCTTGGCGGTACTTATGCCGACTCTGAGTCCGTTGAAGCTTCCGGGTCCTTTGGCTACGAAGACCGCGTGTAGGTGTTGAGGACTGGTTTTGGTCTGATTCAACAGTCGGACTATGTTTGGCACAAGTTCCACGGTATGGCTCTGTTCCGAGTGCCAGGTCAGCTCGGCTATCATCTCATCCTGGCGAGATAAGCCAATGCTGCAAAAATCGGTTGAAGTATCTATAGCTAGTTCCATTTTTTCAGGTCCAGATTAAGCGTTTTTAATAGTTGGGTGTAGCGTTTACCTTTGGGCTCGAAGCTGATGGAGCGCTCTGTATTGGATGTGTAGCTTAAATTAATCAGAAGATGTTCTTTAGGCAGTACTGATATACCTTTCTCTGCCCATTCGACTGTGCAAACGCCTTTACCGTAGAGATATTCGTCCAGTCCTAAATCTGCTATGTCCTCAATGTTGTCGAGTCGGTAGAAGTCTATATGGTATAGGGTCAGTCTGCCGTGGTATTCTCGCATTATGACGAAGGAGGGGCTGAAAGCGTATTCTGTGACGCCCAGTCCCCAGGCAATGCCCTGTGTCAGACAGGTCTTGCCACTACCCAGGTTGCCGGTGAGTAAAAATACATCACCCGCCTGAGCCAATTCACCGAGGCGTGTTCCCAGGCGCTGAGTTTGCTCTTGGCTATGTGATAAAAATTTTAGGCTTGTCATTTCGGCGTTCATTTTTGAGATTTGAAATGCTCCCAGCCGGCTTTTTCCCAGTGAATAATTTTACCGCCGGAATCAATCAGGGTCACCTGTCCCGGTTTTCCTTGAGTTATCTCTCCAATTGCGGTTATAGGACAAGGCATGACTTTTTTTAACCTGTTAATCGTCTGACTGCCAGTAGTGAACAGCAGCTCATAGTCTTCGCCACCGCTTAAGGCTAGCTGTAAGCATTCTGATTTGAAGTTCTGCTTAAGCACTGGGTGGATTGGCAGCTCGTTCTGCCTTATTCGGGCGCTTACTCGGCTTGCCTGGCATATATGGGTCAGGTCGGCGAGCAGACCATCGCTTATATCTATAGCAGCTTTAACCCCACGATGCAGCAGAATTTGTCCCTCATCTATTCTGGGCATCGGTGTTGAATGTGCCGCGCGTAAGAGTTGAGTGGTTTCAACGTCGAATTTGAGGTGTTGCTTCAGCATCCTGAGTCCGGCAGCCGATAGCCCCAGGTATCCGGTGATAGCTATTTGGTCACCCGGTACCGCCGCCGAGCGGGTGAGCCCGGAAGTAGATTCCAGATTACCTAGAACAGTTACGGAAATCATTGTTTTGCTGGCGGAAGCGACATTGCCACCGACTATGGCGACCCCGAACTTATTGGCTATTTGAGCCATGCCTTTGTATAGGCTCTCTATGCAGCCTGTTTCAAGTTCTCCGGGCAAAGCAAGGGAAATCAGGGCGTATTTCGGAATGGCGCCCATAGCAGCTATATCACTCAAATTCACAGCAATGGCTTTCCAGCCCAATTCTTCCCAGGTAAAGATGTCCAAGTCGAAGTGTGTGTCTTGAATCAGGCTATCTGTAGTGGCTAGCTGGATAGTATTTTCACTTTTCCAGGCAGCGGCATCGTCACCTATGCCGATGAGTAGCTCTTGCCAGGAGGTGTCCTGCGGGTTTCTGGTTTTATTGACGATATCGGTCAAAAGCTCGATTAAGCCAAATTCGCCTATTTCGGAAACCTTCATTGCTGCGATTATAGCATACAGCATATATTTGCCTAAACTTCAATTGTTTTTCTTAAAAGGTCTTGTATGTGTCAAATGCAAGTTATATAATGCGATTAAACGGGTAAGGAGGTTAGTGATATGGAGCAGATGGTCAGATGTCCTAACTGTGGTACAGGAAATGCTGCCGGGCAACAGTTCTGTGGAAAATGCGGAGCAAAGCTCATTGCTGAGGTGCAGCAGCAAAAGATTAAATGTCCTAAATGTGGCTTTCAGAATATAGCCGGGCAGCAGTTTTGTGGTAGTTGTGGTGCGGGATTAGTTGCTATAGCTCAACAAGCGTCACCTGCACCGGCTCAACAAGCGCCAGTTGTACCTGTTCAACAGGTACCAGCTACTCCGGTTCAGCAGATGCCAACTGCCCCAACTCAAGAGGTACCTGCCAAAGTTGTGAAACCTGCTACTCCTCGTCAGCAGGTCGAAGTTAAGCCTACCTGGGGGCTGGCTTGGGGGCTATGGTGGCGCATGTTGTTACTGGGGTTGTTAATTGGCGGTATAATCTACCTCATTATTGTTGTGGTGATGGTTCTTGCTTTTAACGCCCAGCTTCCCTTCAGTTTCTGATGTGACAGGGAGGTTTTAAGAACACATGCAACAAATGGTTAAATGTCCAAGTTGTGGTAGGGATAGTGCCGGTCCGCAGTTTTGTACCACTTGTGGGGCAAGATTGCCGGTTGTCAGTCAACAGGAGGTTTTGGCGCCGCAGCCAGAGCCGGTCGCTAAGCCGACGCCGAGAAAAGCTGCACCAACCACGAAATACGGAGCGTTAAGGGCGGTTGCTACCGTTTATAGGATTATTGGTTGGGTGTTGATGGTGGGGGGTACTATTTTTTCGATTGCTTTGGCTGTTATAGCAGCCCGGGGTGTGGAGGAATTCAGTGAGTTTATCCCCTGGAGTACGGCTCCCGAGGTGGTGGGTGTGGCGATTGCTGGTGTTGTAGGTTCGATATTACTTGGCTTGTTTCTGATAGCTTTTTCTGGTCTCTGTTATGTGCTCATGGATATAGAAAAAAATACAAGGTCAGAAGGCTGAGTTCATATTATTTGCCAGTCCCTGTAGCCCTGCTGAATGACAGTTAAGTATTCCGGCGATGGTGGTAGTGCATGTGATTGGTCGATTTTAATGTAAGTAATAGCTTCTGTTGATTCATTGGTCTCGGTCCAAACCGTAACCTTCCTTCTATCGTAAATGGTGGGATAACCTTCATAGCCATCCAATCGCTTCAAGTCTTTCTCAGATATTTCGTAAACAGCCCCCAAGACCTTCTCGCCTCTATGTGGAGTTATGCTGGCAACTCCGCCTTGCTTTCCTTGCCGTGCCGTGAATGTAAGTTTGAAATTAGGTAGGGTGGCGATGAACTTGGGCTTGCTTTCTGGAGCCCGCTCCGACATCTGTTTCCGATTCAGATTAGAGGCGTAAGCAAAATAATACATATTGTCTCTCCTGACATGCTGTTTTTGGGCTTATCTTGAATATTATTTTACCCCTTTCTATTTTTTTGTCTACACCCTAGACATCAAACTTAACAAACCGGCTTCTGGATGGTATAGTTAGGCGGTATGCGGTATGCAATACTGGGAGATATCCACAGCAATTTAATGGCTTTTGAGACGGTGCTTAGCCATGCCGATAACAAAGGAGGCTTTGACAAGATATGGTGTCTTGGCGATTTGGTGGGCTATGGTCCTGACCCTAACGAGTGCATTGGACGTCTGTGCCAATTTGAGCATGTATGTGTTGCCGGCAATCATGATTGGGCGGCGATAGGCAAGATGGATACTGCTGATTTTAATCCTGTGGCGGCTCGAGCCTGTCAATGGACAGCTCAGCAATTGACTTCCGAGAATGTGGATTACTTGCAGAATTTACCTCTCAGCATTTGCCAGGAAGATTTTACGCTGGTACATGGCAGCCCACGGGAGCCTATCTGGGAATATCTCTTGTCGATAGAAGGAGCACAGGAAAATTTTACCTATTTTGATACGGCTTACTGCCTCGTGGGGCATTCACATGTTCCTCTCATTTTCGAACTTGTTGATAATAAGGCGGTATACATGATGTTTCCAGAAGGGGCTAACTTGAAATTGGGGAAAGTGCGTATGATTATCAATCCCGGTGGTGTGGGGCAACCTCGAGATGGCGACCCCAGGGCGAGCTATGCTCTCTACGATACGGAGGCTGGCAGTGTTCATCATTATCGAGTGGAGTATGATATCCAGGCTACGCAGAAAAAGATGGAGGAGCAGGGATTGCCGACGCCGCTCATTTTGCGCTTAAGCGTGGGCTGGTAGCCTTGAAAAGTTCAAAGCTCCATAGTAGTATTTGATTGGGTCGTGCTAGACGGGGAACTAGCGGTGCCCTGTACCCGAGATCCGCTATAGCGGGGTTGAATCCCGACTCGAGGTTTTTGTCTTTTGGGACTGCTGCGGCAAAGCGGCGTTGAGGGCTGGGTCTTGCGCGGCGGAGGGCTATGAATCCCGTCAGGTCCGGAAGGAAGCAGCGGTAAATAGTATACTCCGGGTGCCGTAAGGCTACCTGGTCGGAGCTGGCTAGCCATGGCAAGCCAGAAGGCAGAAGTCGACAGTCGGTGCACGACCCGTGTTTAAGAAAGTTTGCGGCTATACCATAATGTAAGAGGATATATGGTAATGAAGGCTATTGATGTTCATGTTCATCCAAGCACGGCTGCTTTTGACCGAAAAAGCATGTGGGGACCAGAAGTGGTGGAGTACATTTCTAAGTATTATGGCGTTGAGTACAAGGTCAAGAGCGATGAAGAGATGGCACAAGATTTCAGGGAACTGGACTTAAAGGCTATCCTGATAGGCTGGGATACGCAGTCTGTGAGCGGCTATGATACCAGCAATACCAATGATGAAGTTGCCAGGCTAATCAAGAAATTCCCTGACGTTTTTATCGGCGGCTGGGCGATGATTGACCCCTGGAAAGGAAAGGCGGCTATAAGAGGGCTGGAAAGATGTGTCAAAGAGCTGGGGCTAATGGGGCTAAAATTTCAACAGGCTCTACAGGCTTTTTCCCCCAACGACAGGCGGTTTTATCCACTTTATGAGAAGTGTGTCGAGTTGAAAATACCGGTTTCTTTTCATACAGGGACCACCGGTGCTGGTGCAGGCATGCCTGGAGGTTACGGAATACGCCTGAAATACACAATGCCGATTCCGTATATAGACGACGTGGCGGCTGATTTCCCTGAGCTGACGATAGTTATGATTCATCCCGCTTGGCCCTGGCACGAAGAGCAAATCGCTGTTTTGCTTCATAAAGGGAACGTCTATGCTGACCTTTCCGGTTGGGCGCCGAAGTACTTTCCCGAAATCGTAAAGAGGGAGGTCAACGGACGGCTCCAGGATAAGTTTATGTTTGGCTCTGACTATCCTGAAATCCCCCCGAAACGGTGGCTTCAGGAATTTGAAAGCGGTGGCTATAAGCCAGAGGTGATTGAGAAAGTCCTGTATAAGAACGCCCGAAGAATTCTTAAACTCAAAGTTTGAAGGCGCCAAGTGCCTGGTAAGGGAATATCACCATCAGTTCAGGTCAAAAAGCTGCTTCGCCAGGCTGGTCTTAAGGCTCGGAAAAGTCTGGGACAGCATTTCTTGGTAGACGAGGCAGTTTTAAATATTGTTGTTGAAGCTGCTGAACTCTCTCCGAAAGATACTGTGATTGAGGTTGGTCCCGGTTTAGGCATTTTAACTGCCGCGTTAGTTGATCGAGCTGGTGATGTTGTTGCCGTGGAACTTGACACAAAGCTGGCTTCGCTGCTAGAACGCCGGTTGGCTTCACTGGCGAATTTACGTGTTATTAACGCTGATATACTCAAGGTTAATCTATCACAGCTACTAGAAGGGAAAAGCGAATATAAAGTGGTGGCAAATCTGCCATATTATATTACCTCCCCCGTGTTACGTCATTTTGTCGAAGCCTCGCCTAAGCCTTCGTTGATGGTGGTGATGGTGCAGAAGGAGGTTGGTGAAGCCATTGTTGCCGGTCCGGGAAAGATGTCTATGCTGGCGGTTAGCCTTCAAGTGTATAGTAAGCCGAGGATTATCTCGTATGTGTCGGCGCAAAGTTTCTATCCTGAGCCAAAGGTTGATTCAGCTATACTGCGATTTGATATATTACCGGAGCCTAGAGTTAAGGTGGCTGATATAGACGGATTTTTTCAAATAGTAAGATGCGGCTTTAGTTTACCTCGGAAGCAATTGCGTAATTCTATAGCTTACGGTTTGGGCATGGAACCGACTGAAGTTGCCTCATTGCTGGAGCAAGCCCACGTAGACCCTAAACGCCGGGCTGAAACGCTCAACCTGGAGGAGTGGGTGGGGTTGTACGAGTTTTGGACAGGTTCAAAAAAGGTTAGGTCCCAGTGATGAAGTGTCTGGCGCCAGCTAAAGTTAATCTTATCCTTGAAGTTCTGGGCAAGCGCGATGATGGCTACCATGAGATACACAGCCTGATTCAAACAATTAATTTGTGTGACGTACTGACTTTTGAGCCGGCTGATAAGATTTCATTTGCGTGCACCGAGCCAAGTTTGCAGACTTCGGATAATCTGGTATTTCAGGCAGTTGAATTGCTTAAAGAAACTAGTGGCTATAAAAAAGGGGTCAGGATTAAGCTTGAGAAAAAAATACCATGGGGTGCCGGTTTTGGTGGTGGCAGCAGCGATGCAGCCACTGTTTTGCTTAATCTAAATAAGCTTTGGGACCTGAAACTGGCGAATTCGGTTTTAGTTCAATTGGCAGCCAGGCTGGGCTCAGATGTACCGTTTTTTATCCACGGGGGCACAGCTTTAATACAGGGCAGAGGCGAAAAGGTAACGCCTTTGGCAGCTTCGGAGATGAGCTGGTTTGTCCTGCTCATGCCGCCTTTACCTAAGATACCTCGCAAAACGCAGCAACTGTATTCCCGCTTGGATGCGCGACACTTCACCGGAGGTCAATTCGTTTACAGAGCATTCAAAATGTGGTCTCAAGATAGGCATCTCTCTTCATCGATGTTTTTTAATGTTTTTGACAAGGTAGCCTTTGATGCTTTTCCTGGCTTGGAGGATTACTGGAGATGTTTTGAGGAGGCTGGGGCTAAAGATATCTACCTGGTCGGCTCGGGTCCGGCTTTGTTTGCTCCTGTGGATGATGCGGCTAGGGCTGAGGAAGTACGTAGCCTACTTGGACAAAAGGGACTTGAAGCCTACGCTGTGTCCACATTTGCGCCGCAGGTGGTTTAGCCTGATTGCTTTTGGTGCCAACTGTGGACAGCTTCTTCCTCGTCGTGTCTTGTTCTTATTTCCCCGTTGAGCCGTGCTTTGTGTAGTGCGCTCAGAATCTCGCCTATTTTCGGTCCGGCGGGAATACCCATTCTCTTTAAGCCTTCTCCATTCAGCAATGGCTTTACATAACGCAATTTGGTCAGATATAAATGCAGGTGTTGGCTGGCTATCGGAGATTCTGATGCCAGTTCATTGGCTTGAATAGCTGTTGTTGTGTAGCTGTGAAGCGACTGGTGAATATCGCTGGGCTTTAGTTTAGGGTTAGCTAGGTTGTGAAGCTGCGTCTTGAGTTGTAATGTCTGGCGCATAGCTTGAGATGAATTTTTGGGGAAGTTGAGGCGTGAGATGAATTCCTCGTTCTCCTTTTCAGTTAGATTATAGATGAGTAGGCAAAGGTAAAATGTTGAGAGTGAGACCCTCATATCGACCTGACGAGCTCTGGCAAATATTTTGCTGAGCCAGCCGTTGCCTTTAAGCGAAGGGTGCAGTTGATTGAGGACTACCAGTTCTTCAGCGCGTTTGAGGGCTCGCTCTGGTTCATCTTCTTTCAAAATTAGCTCAAGCTCATGTCTTATGCGGTCGCCGCTTATGGTATTGAGCATAGCTATATCGCGGCGAAGCAATTTTTCTGTTTCCGCCTCCAGCTTGAAGCTTAACCTTTGCTCATAGCGTATTGCCCTTAAGATGCGTGTGGCGTCGTCGATGAAGCTTTTTGAGTGCAGGATACGGATAAAGCGGTTATCGAGGTCGTCTTTGCCGTTATACAGGTCAATAAGCTCGCCGAAGCGATGAGGCATGAGGCACAAAGCCATGGCGTTGATGGAGAAGTCCCGGCGGATGAGGTCATCCTTGAGTTTACCCGGCTTAACGGTGGGCAAGACTCCCGGTTTGCTGTAGGTTTCGCTGCGGGCGGTAGCTAAGTCCAGGCTGAAGCCAGGGTAATTGAGCTTGGCAGTGCCGAAGCGAGAATGAATTTTTAGCTTAGCCTGGCTATCTTTCGCTAGCCTTTGTGCCAGTTTGATGGCATCGCCTTCGACGACTAAATCAAAGTCAAAATTGGCACGGCTGAGAAATAAATCGCGTACCACCCCGCCGGCTATATACAGTTCCTGCCCCAGCGCACTAGCCTCTTGCCCCCCGATTTTTACCAGCGCTAGAACCGGCGGCGGCAGATATTTTTCAAGCTGTGCGGAAAGATTTTCAGACATGACTTAATAATTCCATGGTAGCACTCAATGTCAGTAGATTAACTGCATTAGATGTACATCCAGCAGTTTGCCAAATTTTTTACCTACCTCTCTCATAGTTCCTATATGTTGGAAACCGGCGGATTTGCAAAGGTCTATGCTTATCTTGTTGCCATCGGCTATTCTGGCAATTATTGTGTGTAAGCCTGCCGTTTTGCCCTCACGGATAGTCGCTTTCATTAGCTCCTTCCCAATCCCCTTTCCTCGGTGTTTTTCCTTGATGTAGAGCGATATTTCAGCGGTATCATAGTAGGCACACCTATCAGACCACTGGCTCAAAGATGCCCAGCCAATAACGATGTCATCCTGCTCTGCAATTAATACGGGATGCCTGGCATCATGGGCTGTAAACCATTTTTCTTGCTCTTCAGCAGTTTTTGGCTCACTGTCAAATGTAGCGGTTGTCTTCTTAATAGCGTCATTGTAAATTTCGGTGACTTGCCCTAAATCTGCCAGCGTTGCTTGTCTGATGGTTAACATGTTGTCTCTTGGTACTTCAACACACCTTGTGCTGTTCGTCAATTATTCCTTTGGAATTCTACTGCTTGGAGTGAAGAGGGTCAAGACTTCTGTGATGCTGTTCTGTAAAAACGTTAGTTGACTACACGCTTTGGTAAGTGATATAAGTATAGTATAAGGTGGAAGGCTGTTGCTGAATTAGGAAAGGAGCGTGAGACTATGTGCAAGACATGTGCGGCTCATGCCAAGAAGGCTGGGAAGCCAGCAAAGAAAGCCAGCAAGAAGAAATAGATTTTTGGGAGGCTTGGGTTAATTCATCTGGCTGGTGAAGAGAAATTATTTTTCACCAGGGTAATTGCTCGAAAACTTTGAGCTTTAAGAATCGACCTTTTCCCTCAGCCTTTTTATCACCCACTCGGCTTCGGCGACCGTTTTTTCAATTACGTCCAGGCAAGTGGGTATATCGTTTATCCTGCCAGCAACCTGCCCCAGTGGTATGACAATATCGTTCACATCGCCAGGGTCATGTAGAGCCTTAAGGGAGTCGACGCTGACTGCCTGACGGGCGAGGTCTTGGACACCTCTCTGCTTAAGACCGCTGAAGAAAAGTTTAAAGAAAGGGACATCCAGCATTTTCTTTATCCGCCATCCGCTGGCTACCGCCTGAGTTAGCGATACTTTACCTTCTGCCCGTTCCAGAGCAGCTTTGTTCTTCCAGTACCTGCCGGGAAGTCCGTCGACTCCAGATGAGCGAAATGTGTCTTCTGCTGTAGCTTTAATTCCGACCTCTTTGACTGTTAAGGCTACGGGGCTCTCTTGTGTAAGCATGAACCTGGTGCCCATGGATATGCCATCAGCACCCAGAGCCAGAGCTGCCGCTAGTCCTCTGCCGTCGCAGAAACCACCGGCGGCTATGATGGGGATGTTCACCTGGCTGGCAATTAGGGGTATTAGGACTAGTGAAGTGGGCTCGCCGCCATGTGCTGCTGCCTCAAGCCCGGTGACGGCAAGAGCATCGGCTCCGTCCAGCTCGGCACGGCGTGCATGTCTCTCTGTGGCTACGGTGGCTATAACCTTGCCGCCATACTCGTGCACGGCTTTAATAAGCCAATCACCTTTTCCCAGTGCATAGTTTAAGATGGGCACTTTTTCTTCCATAGCTACCTCGGCGTTCTCTCTGGCGTTGGGGAATAGTAATGTAACATTTATGCCGAATGGTTTATCAGTGAGCGACTTAATCTCTTTGATGATGTCTTTCATCTGCTCTGGTGAATTAGCAGCGCTGTTGAACATGCCCAAGCCGCCGGCATTGGAGACGGCAGCTACAAGCTTGGGTAAGCTGACGAAAGCCATTCCAGCTAACATAATGGGATGCTCTATTCCGAATATTTCAGTCATCCTTGTCTTCATTGGAGTCTCTCCTTCGTTTTGTTTGGATGCCGATAAACATCTGCAGGAAGTATAACAGGGGGGAATAGGGGAATCAAAGAAAAGTTTGAATGATAAAGGACGCCACTTAAAAACTATGCGCAAAACAACAAAATGTTGTATTTTTTATTGACAGGTCTGCCATGCCTTGTTATGCTGATAATAATAAAAAGTTAAGAAGGGGTGGGGAATCGAAAAAGCCTGTTTATATATTCTTTGTTTCGCTGTTATGGCTAGACTATAATTTTCGTGTCTGGAGGTGACTCATGAAAACTAGAATGATGGAACTTTTTGGTATCAAACATCCGGTTATGTGTGGTGGCATGATGTGGCTGGCTAAACCTGAACTGTGTGCCGCTATTTCGAATGCTGGCGGTCTTGGAAATTTGACATCTGGTAACTATGAGACTGGGGGCAGCCTTCGTAAAGCCATCGATAGGACGCGGCAGTTGACGGATAAGCCGTTCTGCGTGAACATTACGTTGCTACCTTCTGTGCGGATTACGAAAGAGATGCATCAGGATTATTTTCGAGTCTGCTGCGAAGAAAAAGTGGCTGCTATAGAGATATCAGGTGCGCCTCTAGATAGATACCTGGGTGTAGATGCCATCAACCAGGCGAAGAAGGCAGGTGTCAAGCTGATACATAAAGTCGGTTCCGTGAAGCATGCCCGGCATGCCGAAGAAGTCGGCTACGATGCCGTTATCGCTGCTGGTTTTGAGGAAGGTGGGCATCCCTTGAATGATGATGTGACGACAATGCTTCTTACTCCCAGGATTTGCGAGTCAGTGAAACTACCGGTTATTACTGCTGGGGGTATCGCTGATGGCAGAAGTCTGGCTGCTGCCTTAGTCCTAGGTGCGGAGGGGGTGATGATGGCATCGCGTTTTATCGCTACAAAGGAGTGTCTGGCACATCCCAAAATTAAAGAGGAAATCATCCTACGTCAGGAAAATGATACCACACTGGTGTTAAGGACAGTTGATTTGCAGATGCGGGCTTTGAAAAATGAATTGGTCAGTAAAGTGCTTGAAGTGGAGAGTCGACGTGGCGGTCTAGAAGAGATACTACCGCTGATGTCCGGCAATCGCTCTGAAAAAGCCTTGGAAAGTGGTGACGTAAATGGCGCTGCTCTTGCTGTCGGTCAATCCATCGGCCTGATTAAAGAAATCCTCAGTTGTCAGGAACTCCTGGAGAAGATGGTGCGCGAGGCTGAAGAGGTTCTGAGTGATGTGCAGCAGCGGCTCCAGCGTGGGGGTCGTTAGGTTCTCTGAGCTTGCACCCCTCTTGTCTTTTAAGAACACAGGCTTGCTATGGTTTCCCCACCTTTTTTCTTGTTGTTTCCAGCGTCTCTTCTGCTTCGGCTATTACTCTGTCTATAATCTCCTTGACACTGAGTAAATCATTTATGCCGCCACAAGCTTCTCCGGCAAACAGAATTCCTTCCTTTTCGTCACCATCATATATTGCTTTCAAGTGTCTTCTTGTGCCGGCAGCCTGGCGAGCTTGTACCCATAGAGGCGAGCCCTCGTCAGACCTCATCATTTTGAAGCTTAGACCTACGAATTGCCAGAATGAAAGCTTAAGCAATTGCTTTATTTCTCTGGCTCCCTTGAATGCTTCTGTTATGGGGAAGCCACTTTTAGTCATGTCCTCTGTTACTTTGGTTTTCAGCGCTCTGCCAGGCATGCCATCGAAACGGTCGCTGTATAGTGTATCCTGTTCTGTGGCTGTTAGGCAGAGCTTTTTGAAATTATCATGAACTCGGCTCTCTTTAGATAGCATAAATCTGGTGCCCATGGATATACCGTCGGCTCCTAATACCAGAGCTGCTGCCAGACCTCTGCCGTTGTAGAAACCGCCGGCTGCTATAAGCGGAACTTTTATCTGACTGGATACAATAGGTATTAAAACCATTGAGCTAGCATTAGCTCCATGGGCTGCTGCCTCTTGACCGGTGATTACGATAGCATCGCAGCCTAATTCTGCTGCTCTTACCGCGTGCCTTGCGATTGCTGTTGTTCCTATAACTTTCCCGCCGTAGCTGTGCACCTGCTCAATGAACCAGGGTTTTCCCAACGAGTAGTTTATGATAGGCACTTTCTCCGCTATAGCCACATCAATGTTTTCCTTGGCTCCGGGACCTATGAGAATTTGGTTTACACCAAAGGGTTTATCTGTGAGCTGCCTAATCTTTTTTATGTTCTTTCGTGTATTGTCGGGGGTGGTGGCTGCGGTAGCCAGTATGCCTAATCCGCCAGCATTGCAAACCGCAGCTACCAGCTCTGGCTCAGTCACCCAGTTCATCCCTGCCAGCATGATGGGATGTTTTATTCCAAATAGTTCAGTCATGCCTGTTTTAAGCATAGTGTTGTCTCCTTTTTGTTGCTTATTCTATCAGAGTTCTGGAGTCGTAGCTAGCGCTTTCTGACTGAAAATAAGCCTAATTACACGTGGGAAAAGTATCGATAGGTTCCAACCCAGATAATTCACGTTTTCTTGGCAGACTTTTTTGTAGCCCCGTTTGGCTGGAAAAATCCTTCTATAGCTCGCAATTGCTCAATTGTGCCGAAAGCGGTCAGACTGCTTGCCTTTTTCACAGTGCTATTCTGGCTTGGATTAGGAACCAATGTCCCATCCTTCTTTTTTAGAGCCAGAATTCTTATTCCGGGGAAACGCTCTTCTATTTCTTTTATTGTAGAGCCGGTTAATGGTGACTCTTCTCCTGCCTCTATCTCTTCTAACAGTAGTTCCTGCTCTTTGCCGAGCAAAGCTGTCTCGACAAACTCGACGGTTGTGGGACGTACAGCTAACATTGCCATTCTCTCACCGCCGCTGATTTCAGGAGCTACCACGCGATGAGCTCCAGCCAGTTGCAGTTTTTTCTGGGCTGTTGTGCTGCTAGCACGGGCAATTATGGGCATAGTATTATTTAACTGGTGGGCGGCTAACGTAGCGTAGGTATTGTCAGCATCGTCACCCAGGGCGGTTATCAGTGCTCTAGCCCTGTCTATTCTGGCTTCTCTTAGCACCTCATCCCTGGTAGCGTCACCTTGGATAGTCAGGCAGCCAGACTGTCGAGATTTTTCAGCGTTTTCCGGGGTTCGTTCTATGACTACAAATTCAGCCCCTTGTTGTTTCAGAGTATTGGCAACTGCTTCTCCTACTCTGCCATAACCGCAAAGGATAAAATGGTTTTTTAATCTCTTAATTTTGGCTTCCATACGTCGCCTCCCTATTCTAATTCCGAGTTCTCCCTCGAGCATGTATTGCACCAGAGTGGTTAGGATGTAGAAGGCGGTTCCAACACCGCTTAGAATCAAGATAATGCTGAAGATGCGTCCGGCTGTTGATAATGGGTGGACCTCAGTATAACCCACAGTGGTTATGGTTGTTATGGTCATATACAGGCAATCTATGAAGGACCAACCTTCGATAATCCTGTAGCCCATAGTGCCGCCGACTATTACAATGAGTAGCAGCCCTACTCCCTTGAGCAGGTTCTGTAGCGGATTTGATAATTTCATAGTAGTACGTATATAAAGAATGACAAGAGCAGTTTACAGAGCTTTCATTGCAAAGAATCGAGCATGACCTCTATTTCTTCCGGACTCTGAAAGACGTCGTCCTTTATTGTTCTGATGATGCCGTTACCGTCAATCAAAAACGTTGTGGGGGCACCACGCTTGTAGGCTGTGCATATCTTACCATCCGGGTCAAGCAGCATGGGAAAGGTGAGTTCCATGCCATCGACTATAGTTTTTACAGTTTGAATACTTTCCCCGCAATTGATGGCGAGTATAACTACCTTCTCGTTTACTTGTTCATCAAATACTGTCTGGAAGTAGGGCATTTCATCTACACAGGCGGGGCATGAACTTACCCAGAAATTCAATAAAACAGTTTTACCTCGGAATTCATTTAAATTAGTGCTTTGCCCATTGACGGCTTGCAGGGTAAAATCAGGGGCGAGCCTGCCGATTTCGGGACCGGTTTCAGCTTTTGGTTTAAGGGTGAGGGATGGGAAGACCTTTTTGAGTGCGCTTTCTATTGCTTCTTGACTCTCGAATGGGCCAATCTGATATGCTTTCAGGATGCCCTGTTCATCAATAAAAAGAGTCACCGGGACACCTGGGATTCCGTAGCTTTGGGCAACTCTCCCTTGTAGGTCAAGTAATACAGGGTAGTTTATTCCAAGACTTGTGATGTAGGTCTGGACGGCTGAGATGCTATCTGCGACATTAATACTCAGTACTGCTATCGTGTCGCTTGACAATTCATCATAAAACGCCTGTGTGCAAGGTATTTGAGATTGGCAAGCAGCACAGTTAATCTTCCAGAAGATGAGCATTACTGGCTTACCGCGAAAATCACTTAGACTTATAGGTTCGCCATTTATGTTTTGCAAAGTGAAGTCAGGTGCATAAAGGACCTCTTCAGATTTGGTGCAGGCTACAACCGAGCTTATCAAGACAAGAGCCAGTCCCAAGAGTAGAATCGGATGCCACGTATGTCTTTTCATGATTCCTTCTCTAATTTTACGTATTTTATATGACGGACTGGAGCCATTGCAATTATAAGTGGTCTATCATCTGTTAAGAGTTGCCCTGATAACATTAGAGTATGGTATAAGAGGTTGTTTCTGCCTATCTCTATTCCCTCAATGGAGCGGGAATAGTCGGAGAAAGCGTTTTTCACGTCGAGGCTGGTCAGGGGGCTATAAATTTTGGAGTATTACGTGGGCTATGGCATGGAGTTAATGATACTTTCTATCTGCTCCAGGCTTTTTAGAGTAGCGGGGTATGATTTTATATCCCTTATAACGCCCTGTGTGTCGATAAAGAAAGTAGCGGGGCTGCGAATTACTCTATATTTTGCAGCGACCTCTCCTGTCTCGTCAAGGAGGATGGGGAAGGTCAATGCTTTGGTATTAACAATGCTCTGTGTAATCCATGGGGTCTGTTTCCAGCTTATGGCAAGTATCTCTAATTCATCCTGTGGTAATTTATCATAAACTGTCTGGATAAGAGATAGCTCGTTTCTACTTTGCTGGATATCCTGCCAGAAGTTGACGATGACTGCTTTGCCTCGGAACTCACTCAAGCTTACCTGGGTACCGTCCAGGGTAGGCAAGGTGAAATCAGGAGCCAGTTTACCCACTTCAGGGGCGGTCTCAGCAGCGACTGACACGGTGCCACGGGTGGTAAAAGTCTGGTCCTGGGATGCTACTTCGTTTCCGCTAGCATCTTTGGATGTGACTTTGAAGTGATAGGTGGTATTGGGTGCTAATCCTGTTAATGTGGTGCTGTGGCTGGTGGTCAGGCTCTCGTCGATTGGCGTGGTTGAGCCGTAGGTATTTGTTGTACCGTATTCCACCTGACCGGTAGCAGGATTGTCAGTTATCCAGCTTATGGTAGCACGTACATCGGTAATGTTGGATATCTGAATGCCTGAAATTGCCAGCTCGGTTATAGCAGCCTGGGCTAGGGTTGTGAAATCTCCTTCGTAGATGGCTTGATTTTCATTAGCGTCGGTTGATATTGCAGTTATGTGATAGGTTGTATTTGACTTGAGGTTACTTAAAGTTACGGAGTGGTCAGTAACTAAGTTCTCGTCGAGCTCTGTATAGGTGCAGCCACCGCCTAGCTCACATGTCATAACCTGGCTGGTGGATGGTTCATCTGTTTGCCAGGTGATAACAGCGCCTGTCCGGGTAATATCTGAAACATTGACCCCTGAGATTACAGGAGGCGTGGTGTCTTTAGGACTAATTGGTAACCAGTCGGGCAATTGGATGCCAGCAATATATTCTTGGATGGTGTTAAGTGGACCTTCAAGCCAGCCAACCTGGAAAGCGGCGAAGCCTGAGAGGACAATAACGGCGATGATGATGAGAGCCACTAGAGCTGGAGGGAATCGCCTTACTCGTATTGGACCGGTGTCCACAAACGTTTTTCTAGTGCTTACTGAGGGTTGTTGAGCGCTGGCGTAAGGCATAGTGCTGGGTGAGCCAGAAGCTGCCGACGGTTGACCACCTGTTCCATATTGCTGGGGTGGCATGGGTTGTGGAATTGGTGTTCCTGATGCGGCGCCCGGCGTTGGAGACGATGGAGCTTGAGGATATGACGGAGCCTGAGTGTATGATGGTTCTTGTCTGGGCTGTGGACCAATTATGCCACCTTGTGGGGCAGGGAATGACCTGGGTGGTGGAGGAGTCGGCTGTTGCTCCGCTGCACCGGGCACTGCTGGACCAACTGCAAAGCCACAGTGGGGACAGAATATTGCTTTGGGCGGAACAGGTCCGTGGCAACCGGGACATATTCTGGCGGTGCAGTGCACACAGAACCGGCTATTTGAATCGATTTCCTGACCGCAGCTAGGACATCTGATTATTCCTGGCACTGTGCTCCTATTTCTCGGTTGCTCTGGTGCCCTGACTTAAGGTCCCTGTATTTATTCTTATTATACACCCTATAGGAAAACGAAACTAGGCGTCTTTTAGTTTATCGTCGGCGGTGCTAAAGCTTGTCCACAATTTGGCTGACTACAGAGACCTGAGTATGTCCTCAATTTCCTCCTGACTTTGGAAAGGACCGATCTTTTTGTACCTGATGATTCCTGCTTCATTTACGATGAAGTTTGTTGGCGGGAAACGTGTGGCGCCATAAACATTAGCAACTTTGTTTTTCGGGTCAGGTAGAGCTGGGAAAGTAGTGAACTGCTTATTATTTACGTAATCTTGCACTACTCTTTTGTCGTATATCATGTGGTAGATGTCCAAGACCGCTAACCCGCCGTTTGCCTGCTGGTATGCTCCCATCAGATAAGGCATTTGCTCTTCACATTCCTTGCAGTTGACGCTGGTGAACACGATTAGCACTGTTTTGCCCCTAAAATCGCTTAGGCTTATGTTTTTGCCGTCAATGCTTTCGAGGGTAAAATCAGGTGCTTTGTCACCCACCTGGGGAATCTGAGCTGTAGTACAGCTTAGTGTCAATAACGATATAAATGTTAGGGTTGCCAATATCATCGGCTTTTTGTTTTTCATGTAGCGAGTGCTCCTTTCATTAACTGAGTTTTAAGACGGGATGAGCTGACTAAACCACTCGAAGTTGCCGCTAAGCATAAGTATGCCTACGATTATAAGCAGCACGCCACTTACTATGGAAATGACCCCAAGATAACGGTTTATGCTCTTCCACAGTGGCATTATGGCTCCCCAGACTAAGCCCAGGATAATAAATGGAATCCCCATGCCTAGGGAGTAGATGGCGAGCAGTAGAGCGCCTTCTGCCACGGTTTGAGAGCTCCAGGCGAAGGTCAAGATGGCGCCTAATATCGGTCCGATGCATGGTGTCCAGCCTAAGGCAAAGGCAGCCCCAATGCCGATGGAGCGGAGGTAGCCGGGGTTGCTGCCAGTTGGTGACTTGAGGCGCTTTTCATAGTTTAGCCAGGGTAATTTGAAGGCGGCTATGAGAAATACACCGAAAGCTATAATTAAGCCGCCAGCTATCTGGCGTAACAGAACTGAATGGGCGGTTATGGTTGTGCCTATTAGACCCACTGAGGCACCCAGAATGATGAAAATTATAGAGAAGCCGAGCACGAAGGCGAGGCTGTGAAACAAAGTTGGCAGGTAGCTTTTTCTTGTATTGGGGTCGATAGCAGTAACGCCAGCCAGGTTGGCTAGGTATGCTGGCACCAGGGGCAAGACACATGGCGAGAAAAAGGAAAGCAGTCCACCGCTAAAAGCAACGATATAGGAGATTTCTGTCATTTGATATCCTGTTTTGCCAGCGCGCTATCCAGCAATTTCTTTAGCTGGTCTTTGGGCTGGTAACCTATGGCATGCTGTACGGGTTTACCTTCTTTGAACACTATGATGGTTGGGATGCTCATAACCCCGTATTTTGAAGCTACAAACGGGGCTTCATCTACGTTCAACTTGGCGAATTCTACCTTCCCCTTGTAGTCCTTAGCTAATTCCTCGACGACGGGGGCAACAGCCCGGCATGGTCCGCACCATGGTGCCCAGAAGTCAACCAGCACTGGCTTTTGTGAATCTAAGACAGCTTTTTGAAAGCTATCCTGGTTAACGTTAGATATGTTTTCCGACACGGTTTTTGCCTCCTAAATTTGTTATTTGGGTGACTGTAATGCTATCTCTCTGCCTGTGTGATGGTAGCACATTCGATGCAGGCATTATTAACAATGTAGCTATTGCTAGCTACAATACAATCTTTTAAGGTGGCTTGCTCTCCTATTGTAACATTTTGCCATAAGATTGAATTTTCTATTATAGCACCGTCCTTTATTGTGCAACCTGTGCCGGTAACAACCGGACCTTTGAGTTGAACATCCTTGCCGATGGTGCAATATTCGTCAACCAGTATTGGTCCGGTCAACTTGGCTTTCGGGTGGACGGATGCCCCCTTATTTATCTGGACATCCTCAGGCCTAAAAGCAACCTGGACGCTTTTGCCGCACATCAAATCACCGTTAAGTTGTAAATATTGCTCTGGAGTTCCAGCGTCAATCCAGTAGGCATCGGTTGCGTAGCTGAAAACGGGTTCGCCTTCAGCTAAGAGCGCGGGAAAAACATCGCGTTCAAACATGAAACGTTTGTCTTTAGGAATACGCTTGAGGACTTGGCTTTCCACAATGTAAATGCCGGCATTTATCATGTTGCTTGTGACCTGTTCTCGCTTTGGTTTCTCCACAAAGCGGGTTACACGCTGGTTGCTATCGGTTTCGACAACGCCGAACCGGGTCGGGTCGTCTACAGGTGTTAAAGCAATGGTTACTTTGGCTCCCTTATCTTTGTGGAATTTGAGCATGTCAGTCAAGTTGAGGTCGGTAAAGATATCACCATTCATGATAAAGAAAGTGTCGTCTATGTACTGTTCGGCATTTTTGATAGCTCCAGCAGTGCCCAGCGGCTCTGTTTCGATGCTGTAAACGAGCTTGGTGCCGAGTTGACTGCCATCGCCGAAATAATCCGTGATGCAGTCGGGTTTATATCCCAGAGCTAAAATAATTTCTTTGATGCTGTGATTGCTAAGGTAACGGATGACATATTCGATAAACGGCTTATTCAGGACCGGCACCATGGCTTTCGCTGTGGTGTAAGTTAGGGGTCGTAGCCTGGTGCCTTCACCACCAACAAGGATGACTGCTTTCACTGGGTCTTTAGCTTGCTCCTCTCAGCTTTCACCTGAATACTTTACTTGATATTTTATCCCATTTACTCTGTCTTGGCAAAGTTCATTTGTCCTTTGCATCTAAGCGGAAGAATTGTTTTGCGTTATGCGTGGTCTGCTGGGCGAGAGTGTGCTCGTTAATCCCTTTTAGCGCCGCAGCAGCTTTCAGGCTCCTCAAGATGTCTGCAGGCTCGGAGCGATACCTGTTTTCTCTTCCATATATCACCGGACAGTCTGTCTCCAAAAGCAGTTTCTCCAGCGGTGTTTCTCTGATAGCCCGCCTGTGTTCCTCGTGGTATTCCATGGCTGGCGTGGCTGATATGAAGTAGCCGGCTTCGATGATATCTTTGAGTACGCTGGAGAAGCCGGTGAACCAGTGGAAAACGGCTTTTTCAATACTGGACTCCCTCACCAGTTCGAAGCTGTCCTGCCAGGCGTAGCGACTATGTATGATGACTGGTTTCGAGTATTGCCTGGCTAAAGACAAGAGGCGTTTCAAGACCTCTTTTTGTAAATCTTTCGGGGCTACTTTTGTAATCCTTTTATCATAGTCCAGCCCTATTTCGCCTATTGCCACGATGTCGGTGATTTTCTCCTCGATGGCTTCTAGCGTGGTGTCGGTTTGGTGAGAATTTAAATTGCTTAATGCCCAGGGGTGTAAACCAAGAGCTGGATAGATAAAATTGTGATGATTAAGACAGATTTCCAGCACCTTCTGGTTTGATTGGTGATTTGAGCCGACGGCAACGACAGCTATAATGCCAGCGTCTTTGGCTTTTTTGAGCGCGGGTTCAAGGTTTTCTAGCTCGTCAAGATGAGCGTGTGTGTCAATGACCTCGAGCAATCCTTGTCCTTAATGGGAGAGTCGTGCCATTTCTTCTGTCTTCTCTTCGATGTAGGCAATGACCAGACTTGGCTGCATGGTGCCCTTTTCGGTTATTATGCCGGTTACCAGATTAAGCGGCGTCTTGTCGAAGCCCGGCTCTATCTCCGACGATTTTGCCACGTAACCCTGGATGTCAAACTTGGCACTCTCGCAGACGACATAGAGGGGTACCTTTTTGTTTCTGGCTGCTTGAGCCAATATGGATGTCGGCTTCCCATTAATAAGATAGCCATTGGCTGTTATACTGTCAGCACCGACCAGGGCTCTGTCCGCTTTGGATATACGAAATTGTATATTTTTATCACTTACTATCTCCGTCGGAATCTGGTACTTCATGAGATGCTCAGCGGTCATTTCTCCATAAGCTTTATCTTGGAATTTGGACTCAGCGACGATAACACGGAATCTTGTCTCTCTCCGGCTTGCCAGTTCCATGACCTTGCATACGGTAGAGCTGTAGCTGCAGGTTATAATTGTATCCAGGTCGCCGATGATTCCGCACCCGTACTCAACGGACTTAGATATGGCTTTTGTGGCTGATTTTAGCAGTTCTTTTCCCTTGGTTCGGGCGAAGCTTTTCATGGAATCTAAGTCATCGTGGTCTTGAGACTTGGTGATAATCTGGTACAGAAACTGGTTGGCATGATTGGCTATAGGAGTTATGCTGGGTCTGGCTTGTGTCAGTTCTTCGGCTACTGTTTTTATCTCCTGGACAAAGTCGGCAACAGTTATAGCCTGAGTTTCACTCACGGCTGAATTTAAAGTGCTGATGGCTTGCAGTGCTAACCAGCTAGCACCGTGAACTCTGTCATCCTTGACCTTGCTGATTTTCTCGATTACTTTGGTATTCACTTGTGCCTTTTAGTGCCAGTAGGTTTTATATTCCACCGTTATTCTATTTCTTCCCCACGTAACTAAACGCTTACAGCTATCCTTTCGTTATAGCTAATGTAGTAAGTATATCACTAAACTGAAGTTAAAGCTCAATATCACTTGACGGTTTCAAGTTTAAATGGCAGAATTTTATTGTAGGGGGTTGTATGGATGAGGGCGTGCTGAGGGCGAAATTCTTGGGCTCTCTGGTTGGCACTGCTGTGGGGGATGCTGTTGGTGCTGGTTTTGAGGGGCGGCGTGTGCTTGAGTCTGATGTGATTGGGGATTTGGTTGCCAGGCGGGAGCTTCTAGCCTATACTGATGATACCCACATGATGATAGGTGTGGCTGAATCATTGGTACAGAAGGAAGGTTTTGATGGCGAGCACATGGCGCGTATCTTTATAAAGAATTATGAATGTGAGCCCTGGCGAGGCTATGGTCCAGGACCGCCGAGTGTATTCAGAATGATAAAAGGTGGCGAAGCCTGGGATAGGGCTTCTGAAAAGTTATACCATGGCGGCTCTTATGGCAATGGCTCGGCGATGAGGATTGCACCCGTAGGGATTTTCTATCATGATGATTTAGCCATGCTGAAGGAAGTAGCTTGCAGGTCGAGTAAAATTACCCATAGCCATGAGCTAGGTAAGGAGGGGGCGGTTTTGCAGGCATACGCCGTGGCTTTGGCTGTGAGCCTGGACCCGGCAGCAGCCTTTGACCAGCGAGAATTTTTAGCCAGGCTAGGTGAAGTTGTTCAGCACGAAGTTTACCGGCAGAAATTAGCCAGGGTAGAGATGCTACTGGGTTGGGTGGATAGGAGTGGAGCGGTTGCTGAGCTGGGCAATAGCGTTGAAGCTTTCAATTCGGTGCCCACGGCTATATATTCTTTTCTGTCTCACCATCGCTCTTTCGAGGAGGCAATACTGTTTGCCGCCAGTCTTGGTGGGGACACCGATACCATAGCGGCGATGACGGGAGCTATTGCCGGCGCTTATCTGGGTGTTGACTCTATTCCGAATAAGTGGCGGTCCAAGCTGGAAAATCGGGCATATATAGAAGAGCTGGCGAAGGTATTGTGTGACGTCTCGCTTCGGAAGCAGCGCGTCAGATAGTTCTAGATGTGGAGCTCGATTATATCGTTGTCTTGAAGGACGTGTTCCTGCCCCACTCTTTGCCCATCGAATTTCCCCGAGCCCCAGACCAGAGCGTATTTCATTTTACTCTTAAAATCCTTGTGAATTTCTTCAGCAGCCTCTTTTACTGTGCTACCCGTCTTAAGTATGACCGGGTCGGTCAGGTCGACTTTCTGCCCTGGGCTTTTGGTGTGGACGCGTATAATCTCCAGGGCTTTGAAAATCCCGCTCTTTAGCATTTCTGTGTTGCTGCCCTCTGATGAGGAGATGGAAATCACCGGGAATTGGGTGCCGTAACGAGAATTCAATTGTTTTGCGCTGATACCTGTATTTTCCAGGTCGCTCTTGTTGGCTATGATTAGCATTTTCCTTTGTCGTTTGCCGATGGTGGCTTCGGTAATGTTATTGGCGACGGGCACTATGCCTATGTTTTCCAGTTCTTGAAGTGTGGCTTCTACCTGTTCCACAGGATTGATGCTTAAGTCCACGACGATGGCTATGAGGTCGGCATTTCTGGCGACATTGTTCAGCCAGACGCGCGAGTCCTTGCCCGTTACCGGCGGAGTATCTACTAGCTGGATTTGAATGTTTTCGAATTTCATCATGCCTATATTGGGAGACTTGGTGGTAAAGGGGTAATCGGCTATTTCGGGCAAGGCATCGGTGATGGTGGCTAGCAGTTGTGATTTGCCGGTATTGGGCATGCCGACCAGGGCTACCTGTCCGGCGCCTTCTTTCCTGATGTAAAAGCTGGCTCGGCTGGTGGCAGCTCTTCTCTCCGCCTCTTCGGTGAGCTTGGCTATTCTTCTTCTCAGGTCGCCGTGCAGGTGGTCGGTGCCCTTGTGCTTGGGCATGATGGCAAGCATGGCTTCCAGAGCCTCGATTTTATCCTCCGGAGCCTTTGCCTGCCTGTAGCGCTTTTCGGCATCAAAGTATTGCGGTGGTAGATTCGCTGGCATAGCTTTAACCCTGTGGCTAATTTTAGCATAATCCACCTGCGGAGATTAAGGTTGAGAGAGTTGCGAAACTCCTTATTTTGATGCAAATCCTAATACTTCTCTGGCTTCAGTCACTCTCTTAATATGCTTACTCTCAATCAATCCCTGTCGACCTATGTACTGAACGGGCAATATTGCATTTATTATCCACATGGGGATAGTTTGCCGAGTAACCTTAAAATAATCTGCCGCTCCTTGGATAGTAAAATTTTGTTTTTTCTCAATTTTTATACCTGTAACTACTTGACAGGGGTTGAGAAATATGTTAAAGTAATATTGCATTTACTTATTGTAGCACTAATATTACATTTCGATGGCCTTAAAAGATTCTTACTTGACTATTTCGCAAGCTGCCGAGAACTTGAAAGTAACAAGGCAAACAGTCTCCCGCTGGATAGCTGAAGGTAAACTCTCTGCCGAAAAAGTTGGTAGGGAGAAACTTATTCCAAGGCAAGATGTAGAGTCGTTCGGAATGCAGAGAGTTGCACCCATCTTTTCCTTGATACTTTCCACGGGATTGAAAAGTGGTCTCGGCTATAATCCAACGGAGATGAGAATTGAAGGAGTAGTTGGGAAAGAACCCCTTCGGGCAACTGTCATTAACGATAAAGGCGAGGTAGAACTTGTTGAAATTGAAGTGGTAAAAGGAAAGACGGGGATATATAACGAGATAAGATTTAAGAAGGTGAAACAGTTTCGTAAACCAATTTATGAACCGAAATGGGATACTGCTACTAAGATAAATTTGGAAGTGGATGAAACGGGAGATATTGTAAGAGCTACATACAAAGACATGAAAAGGGTAGCGGATATTACGAAAGATATAAAATCGACAAAAGTGGTGATAGAAAAGGCTGACTAAAGAGGAATGGCGTGTAAGCGCCATTCCTCTTTTTTACAGTGGAGGTGTAGCTTGGTGAGATAACTCCGGATGGAATCGGGTTGTGATGGTTGGGTAAGCGTTGCCGAGAGAGGCACGCCATTGCATGTTAGATATGTAACTGAGGTTTTTATGTATAAGACAACTAAGCAAACAGCCCAAATGAGAGGCAGGAAAGGTAGGTCTCATTTGGTGAAGACATATAGGCCCGGGGAGAAAATCCCTGTATCGGGTCAATATGCCATCGTAAAAGGTGGTAAAGTTACCAAGGATGAGGTTACTGCTGTTAGCGGGAAAAGATTCCCGCCGACACAGCGACCTAATCAAAGATTCCTGTTGGTAGACAAAACAAACTAATAGGTACTAGCTGCAACTAGTACCTATCGAAAATGTGGGGCAAGGATGCCAAAAGGGCTGTTTGTGAGAGAATAAATGCTTCTTGTGTTGGTAAAATCCTTGCTCCTTCCTCACAAGAAAACAAAAGTGGCTATATTGTTATCACTTATTATAATATTTGTCAAGTACCTCCTATCATTGGCCCTATTTCTTTATATCTGCTACTTTCTTAAAATTGGCACAAACAGTGTCATTCCGAACAAAGCGAAGAATCTAGTACTAAGTTGAGGTAATAAGCATAACTATTTCCCGTCCATGGTGAGCTTGTCGAACCATGAGACTTTGCCCTTCGACAGGCTCAGGGTGAGCGTAACCGTGGCAGCCTTTATATCACGGTCTTTATTACAACTAAGTACTAGTGTAGTCGTGGAGCTTTGCCCCCAGATTCTTCACCCCGATTGCATCGGGGCTCAGAATGACATCCCCGATGGTTAGTACAAGAATTGGCGCTTCTGCTACAATGTGGTGCATCCGGCGCTCCATTCTGTTTCAATACGAGGGGAACAAAAGGCTGAGATAGATTTTTGATTCCTCGGTAACCGGATGCCTATTGTGAAGACAGGAGGTGACGGGGATGGAAAAGCTGTCAATTAAAGAGAGGGTAATCTACCGCTTTATCCTTAACGAAAAGAGAGTCTACAAGCATTGGTACACCAGGTTTTTGATTTGCGGCGTGGATTTAGCCAGGATTCGGCGAGTGGTATCGCGAATGAAGAATTTCTACGGGTGGTGTGCCGAGTGGTCGAAAGAGGGTGATATGCTTTATGAGCTGGCTGAAGACGCACTGTCAAACGGGAATACTTACACCGCTAGATGCTTGTTCCATGAGGCAGCGGGGTGTTTTCATATCGGTCAGCATCTCTACTTTATAGACCTTGAGCAGAAGGAGAAGGCGCAGGAAAAAGCCAGACAGAGCTATAGAAGGGCTATCGAGTTATATGAGGAAGAGAAAAGACCGATAAGGTTGGAGATACCTTTTCGAGGGACGGTGATTCCCGGTTATCTCAGGCTTGCCGTGCAGCCGAATAAGCCGCTGATAATTTATGTTAACGGGTTGGACAATATAAAGGAGGTTGAAAATCACTACATGGGAAACCTGCTGGTGGAGGCTGGTTTTAACTGCTTCGTCTTTGATGGTCCGGGGCAGGGAGAGATGTGGAAGAATATGAAGATGATTCCGGACTATGAAAAGGCGGTCAGCACTATTATCGACTGGTTTGAGCAGAACAATAAATATAATATTAGTCTCAGCAAGATAGGAGTGGCAGGCTGGAGTTTCGGCGGTTATCTGGCGCCTCGTGTCGCTGCTTTTGATAACAGGATTTCTTGTGCCGTTGGCAATGGTGGGGTCGGTTATATCAAGCCAGAAATGGCTAAAAAAGTAACCCCTGTCTGGGCTAGAGATTTGTTGCACGTAACCGGTTTCAAAAGTATTGCGGAAGCTAAGACGGCGTGGGGCGAAGTCGATATTAAGACGGCACCGCGGTTGGACCGTCCGCTTCTTATTATTCACGGGGGAAAAGACATAGTAGTGCCTAACCCCAGAGAACAGGTCGACTATATTATGGATTGGGCAGTCGGAGAGAAGGAATTGAAGTGGTATCCCGACGGTGAGCACTGCTGTGCCAACTACTTCGATGAAGTAGTTCCCTATTCTATCGATTGGTTTAAGAAGCATTTGTTTAGATAGCGAAATCCTATGGTATAATGCTGAATATGAAAATCAGGGATATCTGGAAGCTGGTGGTGGGCATTATCGCCTGTCTGGCTGCCGGCGCCATCGGTTCTATCTTTACGCGGGGGGCGATTCCGAACTGGTATGCCACGCTGGAGAAGCCGGCTTTTAACCCGCCGAACTGGGTTTTTATGCCAGTGTGGACGCTTCTTTATATAATGATGGGTATAGCCGCATTTCTGGTGTGGCGTAAGGGATTGGAGAATAGGCAGGTCAGGATAGCGCTGATTGTCTTCCTGGTGCAGTTGGTTCTAAATGCCTTGTGGTCGGTGGCTTTCTTCGGTCTGGAGTCTCCTCTGTACGGATTGATTGTAATAACAGTTCTGTGGCTGGCGATATTGTTCACCACTTTGCAGTTCTACAGTATATCTCGGGTTGCCGGTGTGCTTATGTTGCCTTATCTGCTGTGGGTGACTTTTGCCGCGGTTCTCAATGAATCGATATGGCTGTTGAACCGGTAAGCCACAGTTTTAACTAAATCGAGCTATCTGCATAATCTATCTCGCTGTGGGTTAATTTTGAGATGAAAGCTTCTGAGTATTGTTACGAGTGCCTGCGAAAGCTGGCTTGCCAGGCTGCTGAACTGGCAACGGATGACGCATCGGCTAGAGCCAGGGCAACAGACGAGAGTTTGAAGATACTTCATAATAATTTCTCGTTGGATTGCGTATCCATCGTGGTTGCCACTGAAATCCATGACGCAGTGAAGAGAATAACCGGAAACCCCGACCCTTACCGGCAGATGAAGGACAAGGAGATTGAAGTTGCCAGGGAGCTGTCTAAACAGATAAAAGTCAAACACGACAGTTTCAGCAGTTGTCTCAAGTTCGCCGCTTTGGGGAATACCATAGATTTCTTCAGACCTCTTGATGTCACAAAAAAAGACATGAAAAAACAGGTGAATTTTATTGTCGATGATTCGAAGCAGTTTAAAGTCAAGCTCAGGCATGGTGGTAGAGTTCTGTATCTGGCGGATAATGCCGGCGAGATGTTTTTCGATTTGCCGCTTCTCAGGTGGATGAGGCAATGGGCTTCGGTCGCCTACGTGGTTAAAGCGGCGCCGGTTCAGGACGATGTTACATTGGAAGACGTTAAGCGGGCTGGGCTTGAGGCTGAGCTGGGCGAGATAATAACTACCGGCACGGCTACGCCGGGTATAGATTTCTCTCAGGCTTCGGCGGAATTCAAGTATGAGTTTGATGCCGCAGAGCTCATATTTGCTAAAGGCATGGGCTACTATGAGTCTTTATCCGAGCTGCCGGCGGAAAGCAGAGTTTTCTACTGTCTCAGGGCGAAGTGCCAGCCGGTGGCTGATTCGCTTGGAGTGCCTTTGGACAGCTATGTGGCAATGCTACGGTAAAAGCTGACTGTGTGCTCAGATGTATTTTGTGACTTCGGTGAGACCGTGGATTCGGGGGCAATCTGTTATGTCAGGGAAGTAGTCATTGCGGTCGATGAGTAATGCTGTCATGCCGACACCTCGGGCGCCGACGATATCCAGGTCATACTGGTCACCGACGTATACGACTTCATTAGGCTTGACCTGAGCTTTCTTTAGCGCCGCTTGGAATATCTCTGGATTTGGCTTGTCGCAGCCTACCTCGGCGGAAGTTACTTTGAAATCGAGGTATGGTTGTAGTCCTAACTCTGTATATGTGGGCTCCATGTCCTGGACGACGTTGGAAATCAGCCCCAGGATTAAGCCGCGGTTATTTAGGTCTTTCAGTGTGGATAGGGTATCGTCAAAGGTTTTGAACTCCCATTTTTGCTCCCGGACTTTTGCCAGTATCTGAAGCGCCGTGTCGCGGCTGATTTCAACACCAGCTCCTCCAATTATCCTGGTTGCGTATTCGATGTAAAAGTTGATTTTTTCCTCCGGGCTTTTCTTGTCTATAGGTGAGCGCAGGTTTTCATTGCGGTAGAAGATATCTGCTGCGGCTAAAGAGCTAAATAACGCTTTGGCTTCTAGCTCGATACCAAGCTCATGGCAGATGTTAACATAAAGCTCCTCTCGTGGTGGATGGTAAGTAGCCAGGGTGTTGTAGAAGTCGAAGAAGACGGCTTTAATCATGTTGGATTGAAATTGTAGGAGAAAGCGACCTGAAGTGTCAAACTAAAGGTCTATCAGACCTATCTGGTTCCAAGTGAAGCCGTCGTTGGTGCTTACAGAGAAGGCACTCTGGTCGCCATTGCCGCCACCGGCGGAGCTGGTGCCGCAGTAAGCTGCTTTGCCGTCAGCAGACCAGGCTACCCTTGCTTGACCTGGACCTGTAGGTGGTTTCTGGCTGCCTTGCCATGTGGGATATGAGGATTGGGGATTAAGTGTGCAATATACCTGGGGACCTCGGAAAAGACCGGTTGTCGATGCTGTTGCCGCCCCAGCCAGCAGCTTGCCCCGGCTGAACATGCCGTAGTGAGCCAGGCTGCAGATAGCGTTAGCACGAACCATGAGTCGGTAGCAAACGGCGTCATCTAGCCGGTAAACGTCATCGTTAGGATTGCCGGCGCTGGCTGTTCCCGGTGGATTATCGCTCCAGCAGGCATAGATATGGCGATGATAAGGTAGATTGCCGACATAGTCTGAGGGCAAAGCCAGGTCGGCATAAGTCAGTGGTGTCCCCGGTGTGTCTTGCCCTGATTGAGAAATTTCCACAGGATAGCCTGCAAAATTGTTCCAGATTGTGGTATTTCCACCGAGGTCTCTGGTGCCGATGTAGAGGTAGGTGTCATCAGTTGGTAGAGCAGTGGCAGCGATGGCTACCATTGTTCCGTCGCTGGCGAAGCCGGGCGAATGCTTTATGGCGAAAACATCGGCATTTGACCAGCCGCTGGCGCCGGTGCTCATATCTTGCCAGCCGCTGGGGAATTCGCTAACTACGTTCACCAAAACCCTGCCATTACCACCACCGGTAGAGGTGCCAACGGCTATTTCCCGGCGACCGTAGCCCGGTGAGATAGCAAGGCACTTCACTCTTTCCCCACCACCCAGATTACCAGCCAATCCGGTGGTGACGAAGTGGGTTCCTCCGTCGTTTGATATATAGACCTCAGCCCCGGCATCGGTGACTACGGCTACTATCCTAGGGTCATCGGGGGCTATAGCTAGTTCGGTCCAGGGTGCTGCGGCGCCTAGACCGCTTGATATGTCAGTCCAGCCGACGCCGCCGTGGTCTGATTTGTAAAGCTTGGCATTTGGGGAGTCGATGGTGTAGATGATGTTATTGTAGGCTACGGCTATGTGACTGACATCGCTGTTTGGGACTATGAGCAAGGTGCTGACGACAGGAGGTTCGACTTGAGGCTCTTCTTCTGGTGGCGTGGCTATGGTGAATTCTACAGTTGCTGGAGTGGCATCGATATTGCCAGCTTCATCTTTTGACTTAACATGAAATATATAAGTGCCATCAGGTAAATCAGTGTAGGTCCTGGTGGTATCAGCACTGAACGGAGAATAGTCGGTGTCGTAGCCTTCTAAATAGTATGAATAGATAAGGTTAGTGGTTAGAGTTTCATCATCGCTGCCAGTCCATTCGAAGGTGACGTTGTTGGAGCTGATGGTTTTACTTGGGGCAATGGTAATTGTTGTTTGAGGTTGTGTAACATCCGCAGGTGGTGGTTCTGGTAGGGGCGGCAGTTGAGGTGGAGGCGCTATGGTTTTAGGAACACAGGAGATGTTTGCCAGAGTCAGCAGAACCAGACACAGGATAAATAACGTTCCAAGCTTACTGGCTGTTTTCATCGGTCGATTTTTGTAGCCTTAATATGCTTCGATTCTAGCATAATTACTCAGGAACATCACTTCTGGGAGCTTTTGACACTCAGACATAAAGTTGATAAGCTTTGGTAAGCTTCCTAGGAGGTTAAGTTGCCTGAGAAAAAAAGCAAAGTAGACATGGAAAAAATTGTCTCGCTGTGCAAGCGGCGGGGCTTTATCTTTCCCAGCAGCGAGATATATGGTGGGTTGGGTAGTTGCTGGGACTATGGACCGCTGGGGGTGGAATTGAAACGGAATGTTAAAGACGCCTGGTGGCGTTCAGTGGTTCAAGAGCGAGATGATATGGTTGGCATAGATGCCAGCATAATGATGCATCCCCAGACATGGGTAGCTAGTGGTCATGTTGAGGGCTTTTCTGACCCTTTAGTGGAATGTAAGGCTTGTCATCTCAGATGGCGGGCTACTGATTTGAATGGCAATAGTTGCCCCGATTGTGGTGGTGAACTGACTGAGCCGAAGCAGTTTAATTTGATGTTCAAGACTTTTATGGGTCCTGTGGAAGATGATGCCAGCGTTGTTTATCTGCGGCCGGAGACAGCTCAGGGTATTTTCGTTAACTTCGATAACGTAATGGCTACTTCGAGGAGAAAGCTGCCTTTTGGAATTGCACAAATTGGCAAGTCATTTCGCAATGAAATCACGACCGGAAACTTTATTTTCAGAACCAGAGAGTTTGAGCAGATGGAGATTGAGTATTTTGTCAAGCCTGGCACCGATGAGAAATGTTTCGATTATTGGGTGAAGGAACGCTTCAATTGGTACTTAAAGCTCGGAATCAAGAAGGATAATTTGCGACTTCGCCAGCATAGCCAGAAGGAACTGGCTCATTATGCTAAGGACTGCTACGACGTTGAGTATCTTTTCCCTATGGGTTGGGCGGAACTGGAGGGCGTTGCTAATCGGGGTGATTTTGACCTGGTGCAGCATGAGAAGCACAGCAGAAAAACCTTAAGCTACTTTGATGAGGAGACCGGGGAGCGTTATACACCCTATGTTATCGAGCCCTCGGCAGGCGTTGACCGCTCGGCGCTGGCTTTTCTTGTGGATGCTTATGATGAGGAGATTGCTGAAGGGGAACTCAGGGTGGTTTTGCATTTTCGTCCAGAATTAGCTCCTATCAAAGTAGCCATTCTACCTTTGAGCAGAAATGCAAAGCTGATGCCGCTGGCTAGGGAGGTATATGCTGAGCTTCGCCGCTATTTTATGACGCAGTATGATGATGCCCAGAGTATAGGTCGGCGTTACCGCCGTCAGGACGAAATAGGTACTCCATTTTGTGTTACTATTGATTTCCAGTCGCTGGAGGACAAGCAGGTTACTATTCGGGAACGCGATAGCATGGCACAGATTAGGCTGCCGATAAATGAGCTGGTGAAGGCATTACAGGCTAAGCTGAGCGGTGAACCTTTTGATGAACAGCCTCTTTGGGTAACTAGAACACCTGATGCTTTAGGGCAATGAAAATTCTTCATTTTGCTGACCTACATCCGGGTGTGGAGACTTACGGCAGTATTGACCCGGCTACAGGGTTATCGACCAGGCTGCTGGATGTTCTCAGGGCTCTGGACGAGGTGGTGCAATATGCAGTGGTTAATGACATAGACCTGGTTCTCTTCTGTGGAGATGCTTATAAAAACCGTGCCTCTTCACAGACTCACCAGTTAGGTTGGGTGGGTGGACAAGCCAGAATTTGACTCCGGTTGAAGTACTAAAAAAATATTTGGAAACTAAAAAAGTGTCTGATGAACGCCAAAAGGTCTTACTGGAATATGGTGAGAGGCTGATATGGGACACGGAGCAAAGGATAAGAGAGAATATGGAGGTTGGAGGGTAGGATGAAAATAAGGTTTGGATTAAGGGGTAAAATACTTATCCCCTTTTTGGCGTTATCATTCGTCTCGCTGGCCGTTATTATTTCACTTTCGCTTCGCAGCATATATCAGATCAGCTATGTTGTTAGAGAGAATAGCGTTACTATGGGAGAAGAAGTTGAACGTCAGAGCATCGCGGCTTTGGAGGACCTAGGCAGGAGATTGATACAGCGGCGAGCATTGAATGTTTCCAATGAGATGATGCTATTTATGCGGTATCATCCGAACGCAACTATTTCCGAACTGAAAGGTAATAAAGAACTTGCGGATATAGCGGTGCAACGTGTTGGGCTAACCGGATATACGATGGTTTATGATAAAACAGGCACGGTCTATTTCCATAACGACCCCAAGATGGTAGGCGTGAACTTACTTAAGGTGGGTGGTGAGCCTGTCTATTTTTCGTCTATTTTGGGAAGGAGTTTTAATGGGGAAGCCTCAGGCTATTATGATTGGGCGGATGCTAACGGAGAGGTCAGGGCGAAATATATGCATTGCATACCTGTAGAAGGGACAGACTTAGTTGTGGCAGCAAGTAGCTATATCGATGAGTATTCAGCGCCTGTCGAAGACTTACTAGAACAGATAGCTGCCGTAGTTTCGGCTACAAACCAATATATAGATGAGGAATTAAACAAGACCCAGTTGATGCTGATTATTGTCTTCGCTGGTATGATTCTTATTGCTACTGGAGTGATATTTTTACTGTCAAGGGCGATTACCCGACCGATACTGGCGCTGACCAAGGGCGCTGAAGTCATAGCAAAAGGCGAACTTGACTATAATATCCAGGCTGACACTGGTGACGAAATCCAGCATTTGGCTGAGCAGTTCAATGATATGGCTAAGGCTTTGAAAGAATCTTATACTGACCTGGAGCGGAAGGTTGAAGATCGCACCAAACGAGAGCGGCAGAGAGCGGAACAGCTGCGTGCCATAAATGAGGTGGCTCGTAAGATTAGCTCTATCGTTAATCTTGATGAACTGTTGCCTTATGTGGGTAATCTGCTCCGCGAGACTTTTCACTATTATAATGTCAATATATTTCTTCTGGAACCGAGCTCTGGCAGGCTTGCACTTAAAGCGTTATGTCTGAGCGGTCAGAAGGGGGTCATACCAGTTGGAGTACCGCTGGAAGTGGACGAGGAGAGTATAGTCGGTTGGGTAGCGCAGACAGGTGAATCGATACTGGCAAACGATGTAAGTGAGGACCCCAGGTATCGTGCTGTTGAAGCGTTGAGAGAAACTAGGTCTGAGCTTGCCGTCCCTGTGAGAGTTGGAGGCAATGTTCTCGGAGTTCTAGATATTGAGAGCACCGAGGTTGATGCTTTTGGTGAGGCGGACTTGTTCACTGCTCAGACACTGGCTGACCAGTTGGCTGTGGCTATTGACAACGCTCGTCTTTATGAGGAGACACGACAGATAGCAGTCATGGAAGAACGTAACCGTATGGCAAGGGAAATTCATGACACACTGGCTCAGGGATTCAGTGGCATTATTATGCAACTTGAAGCAGCCGAACAGGCTTTGGGTAGTGATGTCCCGGCTACAGAGCGACATTTGAGTCAAGCTCGAAGCTTGGCTCGAAAGAGCTTAGCCGAAGCCCGGCGGTCCGTGTGGAATCTCAGGCCTCAGGCTTTGGAACATGTATCTTTGGTCGAAGCGATTAAGCAGGAGATAGATAAATTCAATCAGGGTGTTGGTGTGAATGCTGAGTTCAATGTTTTTGGCACAAGGCATGAACTGCCACCTGAGATGGAAACAGGTCTCCTTCGCATTTGCCAGGAGTCGTTAGCCAATGTGAGGAAACACGCTAAAGCTACTGAAGTAGAGGTAAGCCTGAATTTTACTGAATCGGCAGTGGAGCTGAGCATTCGCGATAATGGAATTGGCTTAAAATCGCGAGCAGCAAGTGGTGATAAAGGCAAACGGGGCACCTTCGGGCTGATAGGTATGCAAGAACGGGCTCGAGGTTTGGGAGGTACGCTTGAACTGCAGAGCAAGAGAGGCAAAGGAACGCTGGTGAGAGTGGTTATCCCTACTAGCAAGGAGGTTTTGTAGTGGAAGCTATAAAGATTTTGATTGCTGATGACCATCCAGTGGTGAGAGAGGGGCTGTTTGCCATGTTGAGCAGGGAGGTTGACTTTGAGGTGGTTGGAGAGGCTAGAGATGGGGTGGAAGCAGTGAATAAAGCCAGGGAGTTGAGTCCAGATGTAGTGCTTATGGACCTTCGGATGCCAGAGATGGACGGCGTAGAGGCTATGCGCCAGATAAGGTCAGTGATGCCTGATGTCAAGTTCATAATCCTGACTACCTATAGCGATGACGAGTATATATTTAGTGGTATAGAAGCTGGTGCTCGGGCATATCTACTTAAAGACGCTCCGAGAGAGGATTTATTCAAGGCAATAAGAGCTGTTCATCGGGGCGAGTCGCTTATTCAGCCGGTGGTGGCATCGAAATTGCTGGACCGTTTCTCTGAGCTATCTCGACGGACACCATCTGGTGAGGAGCTCTCTAGCCGAGAGCTTGAAATATTGTGCCTTATGTCTAAAGGTGCAGCTAATAAAGAAATTGGTGCTCAACTTAACATTGCTCAGAGTACAGTCAAGACACATATTACTAATATTTTTCAAAAACTGGGGGTTAATGACCGTACCGAAGCTGTGACTCAGGCTATTAAGAAAGGCATTATTCGTATTTAGTCATACTAAAGTACTACTTGGTGTAGGAAAAAAGGTTGACCTTAAGGTCAACCTTTTTTTGTATGTGAAACCAGCCACTATCCTGATGGTGTAACTGAGCTGGGACTGTAAACTTAACTTAAAATTAAGATTATTGGCTAAGACATAGGCTGCATCAAAGAAAGGCAGGTCTGGATATCAGGAGAGGTGTAATGGGAAAGATAAAGTTGCTTATAGTCGATGATAACGAAGTAGTAAGGGAGGGGCTCAAAAGCATACTTGAGCCTCAGGCTGATATAGATGTGGTTGGGGAGGCTGTGGATGGACTGGATGCGGTGGCACAAGCGGAAAAATTGAGCCCTGATGTCATTTTGATGGATGCCCATATGCCCGGCATAGATGGAACAGAGGCAACACGCCGTATAAAGAAAAGTCTGCCTGATGTCAAGGTCTTGTTTCTAACGGTCTATGGTGATTATGTCGGGTCAGCACTCGATGCTGGTGCTAGTTGGTATCTGACTAAGGATTGCAGACGTCAAGACTTGATGGAGGCTATCAGGGTTTTGGCACGGAGCAGCCGAGCCAAGGCAGAAAATGTCGATTGAGACAACTCAGACAGAGGTCCTGAGCATCATCTAAAAAATCTCTGTCGTTCTTTGCACTCGAAATTGCTGACATTCTAGCTATCTTAGGCTGGTTAAAACTGTCTCGTAGTTGTCAGTGATGCTTCGGATGACATCACTGACACTCTTTATCTCCTTTATCATACCGGCTATAGAGCCGCAATAAACCTCGCCGTTGACCATGTCACCTTCGAACTGTCCAGTTCGGGACCGGCTATTGCCAATAAATTCTAGGAGCTCTTCAACTGAAGCGCCAGCTGCTTCCATTTCCAGTATTTTGATGGCTACCTCGTTCTTTAATATTCTGGTTGGTCCAAGTTTCCTTGCGGTAATAGCGGTGTCGATGTCGCTGGCTTTTAGTATTGCTTCTTTGAAATTTTTATGTGCGGCACACTCGTGGGTAGCTACGAAAAGTGTGCCCATCTGGACGCCATCGGCACCCAGTGCCAGAGCGGCTACTATACCTCTGGCATCAGCAATGCCACCTGCAGCTACTACTGGGATTGTCACTGCATCTACCACTTGGGGTACCAAAGTAAAGGTAGTTAATTCATCCAGTCCGTTGTGTCCACCTGCTTCGTAGCCCTCGGCAATAACTGCATCGACGCCGCGCCTTTCGGCGCTTTGGGCATGTCGCACTGCTGCAACCAGATGTAGAACCTTTATCCCGGCTTCTTTGAAATGGCTTGTGTATAGGGCTGGATTACCAGCAGCGGTTACTGCTACCTTTACTTTAGCATCAATGACCGCAGCTACCAGGTCTTCGATTTGTGGATTGTTCAATATAGGCAAATTAACCCCGAAAGGTTTTGCAGTTAAGCTTCTTGCTATTCCTATCTGTTTTTTCAGATTTTCCACCTGGTCGCCGTTGCGACTCATTCCTGCGGTGGGGCTTATTAAGCCTAGCCCCCCGGCATTAGAAACTGCAGCGGCTAGCTCAGCATTAGCAATCCATACCATTCCCCCCTGAATTATGGGGTATTCTATGTCCAACAGGTCGCAAAGTCTGGTTCTTTTCATTGGTTAGACCTCCGTGAATTAGATATTACCCCGGGTTTCTTAAACGCGATTTTAGACCTCCATGAAAAGAGCGAAGCAATTTTCATGGAGTGTCAATTAATTTGAATTCCAGCACGTCCACAAGCCCCATATCGGTCAACCTGAGTTCGGGGATTACCGGTAAAGCTATGAAGGAAAGTAGTGCAAAAGGAGCTGGTGGAACATGTCCTAATCCGGATGCGGTTTTCTCTACCTTCTCAAATTTTTTTACCACTGCCTCCAGAGGCTCGGGTGAAAGAAGTCCGGCGACAGGTAGAGGTAAAGCTGCCAGAGTTTTGCCATCGGCGCACACTACTAATCCACCTTGCAATATCTCAATATCTTGGATTGCCGTTAAGATATCGGAATCATTAGTGCCGACTGCCACTATGTTGTGGGAGTCATGCGCTATTGATGAGGCTAGCGCACCCCGTTTCAGTCCAAAGCCTTTGACCAGTCCTATGCCAATATTGCCACTCGCCTTATGCCTTTCTACAACCACCAACTTTAGAATATCTTCTTCCGGGTCTGGCATGACTACACCGTCTTCGACTTTCACCAGCTCGATTCTTTTCTTGGTGATTATCTGGCCGGGGATAATCTCGATAACTGGGAAGCTTTTCCCGCTTGTGGTTAATTTTAGCGCTTTTATGCTGAAAGGCTTGATGTGCACAGTATCGGTTAGCTCTTTAGTTGAAACTTTTGGTGATGACCCAAGGTATTTGCCAGCCCTAGCTACAAGGTGACCTTTATAAAAGACCATATTTATTTCTAGCTTTCGAAGGTCAGTAATGGTAATGAGATTTGCGATATAGCCTGGGGCAATACCGCCTCGGTCGTACAGCCTGAAATACTCAGCGGCGTTGATGGTTGCCAGCTGTATTGCGCGTACCGGTTCAAGCCCGCTTTTTATTGCCTTTCTGACTACAGCATCGATGTCACCTTCGTGGAGCAAATCAGAGCAACTACGGTCATCGACAACAAAAAGGCACCTGTTATATGTCCTGTCATTAACCAAAGGTAAGAGAGCATCCAGGTTTTTCTCCGAGGAACCTTCTCGTATCATGAGATGCATTCCCCGCCTCAGTTTTTCTCTCGCCTCTTCCAGTGTAGTTGATTCATGGTCTGAGCCAATGCCAGCGGCTAAATAAGCGTTCAATCGTTTATTGATAACACCAGGAGCGTGCCCGTCAATAACTTTGCCCTGGGCAGCAGCTATCTTTTTTAGAACCTCTCTGTCGCCGTTGATAACGCCGGGGAAGTTCATCATCTCGCCGAGACCGATAACGCCTTTCATTTTCAGTATCTTTTTAATATCCTGAGCCTTGAGTTCGGCTCCGCTGGTTTCCATGTGCGTAGCTGGCACGCACGATGGAGCCACGAAGAACATGTCAAGAGGTAGCTTCTGTGCCCAGTCCATAACGAACTTTATACCGTCTAAGCCAGCCACATTAGTTATCTCATGCAGGTCAGTAATTACTGCCGAGGTACCTCTAGGGACTACGGCTTGGGCATATTGAAATGGATGTAGCATGGAGCTTTCTATATGTGTGTGACCATTTATTAGCCCCGGAGCCAGATAGTTGCCCTTTAGGTCGATTACCTCTTTAGCCTTGACATAATTGCCGATGCCAGCAATCCTGTCGCCATAGATAGCTACATTGCCTTCTTCTACGATGCCGACAAATGTGTTTATTATCTTGGCGTTCTTAAGTAGCAGGTCTGCGGGAGCATCCCCACGAGCAACTGAAATCAATTTAGCTAAGCTCATATCCTGCGCCTTCCACAAATCAGTCTATATAACATATATCTTTCAAATAACGAAATTTCTCATCCCAGTCAATTCCGTAGCCGACTATAAACTTGTTGGGCACAGTGAACCCCAGGTAATCAATGGTCACCGGAACTTGGTGTCGTGATGGCTTATCGGTCAAGGCGCATAATCTCAGGGATGATGGTTTTTTCTTTTGTAGATAATTCATCAGGAAAGAAACGGTAAGTCCTGTGTCAACTATATCCTCGACCACTAATACATCTCTGCCCTTTATTGGTGTCTTCAACCCATGCATCATCCTGACCTTACCTGAAGTTTCCATGCCCGCACCGTAGCTCGAAACCTTGACGAAGTCCACCTCCACAGGTAATCCAAGCTCACGGACCAGGTCAGCCATAAAAACGAAAGAACCTTTTAGGATGCCGATAAGTAGAGGTTGCTTGCCTTTGTAATCCTGCCTGATTGCAGCAGCCAGCTTAGTTATAGTCTGCCTGATTTTGTCTTGAGGTATTAGAATTGTGGGCTGCCGAGACACGGGGGTGATTATACCCTTAGATGGTCCTGTTGTCTATACACTACAGTTGATTTGTGGCCTCATTTTGAGGCTGTCAGCGCTTGACTATCAATTTTTTAACGGCTTGCTGTAGTCCTTCGATGGTCAGCTCAAACATGGGGAAGATTTTTCTAATCATGGTAATGGTAGGTTCGTTCCAGTAATGCGGTGCTTCGGGATTTAGCCAGACGCAGTGGCTGAAGTGGTCGGCGATTTGCTTGAGGCGGATTATACCGGGCTTGTAGTTTCGTTCATAGTAGTAAATGGCACCATACACACTGTTTAGCTCCGATGGTGCCATCCAAGCATCTCCTATCAGTATCACCTTATAATCTTGCTCTGTGGTGTGCAGTAGATGGTCAGTGCTTATTGTGTCCCGGCGCTCGATGTCCTTATAAACGTAGTCGTAGATACAGTTATGGAAGTAAAAATATTGGAAATCTTTGAAATGTGTGCTGCGGTGAGCGGCTGAAAAAAGCAGGCTGCAGAGGTGGGCAAATGGGTTCATAGAGCCTCCTACATCCATAAGTAGAAGTAGCTTTACCTTATTCTTTCTGCTTCGTCGCCAGATTAAATCTATATCACCAGCATTTTTGGCGGTAGCATCGATGGTCTTTTCCAGGTCTAGTTCGTCCTCTGGTCCGGTGCGATTCAGTTGTCGTAGTCCTTTTAAGGCTACTTCAATTTGGCGGATGTCGAGTGTCAGGTCTTGACGGTAGTTGCGGAATTGACGTTGCTCGGCAATCTGAATTGCGCTCCTGCCACCTCCTCCACCGCCAATCCGGAAGCCAGCCGGGTTTTGTCCAGAATGTCCGAAAGGAGAAGTGCCTCCTCTGCCAATCCAGTAGTCGCCGCCGTCATGTTGTTCTGTTTGTTCCTGGAGCCTTTTTTCAAGCTCCTCAAGCAGTTTATCTAAATCCATGATATCCAGCAGTGCCCTTTCCTCCTCGGTGAGGAATATCCTGTTGAAGGGGTCTTTGAGCCAGCTAAGGATTTGTTCTGAAATTTCTGGCGGAGTTTTTATACCTTTGAAATATTCTTGGAAGGCAACGTCATAGTGGTCGAAGTAAGCTTCGCTTTTTACCAGTATAGCTCGGGCGAGATAGTAAAAGTCGTTTAGACTGGAGATGTAACCTTTGGAGAGAGCTTCCATAAGGGTCATCCATTCTGTAATTGAAACGGGTATCTTTCTCTCTCTTAAGGTGTAGAAAAAGTTGGTAAACATGCGAGTGCCTATCTACTATTATTTATCACCATTTATCAGCGTGACGTGTCTTAGCTGTCCGTGGTCTTTGTGGTTTGCTTCTTCTTCATAAAGGTATTTATGAAATAAGCATAATCCGTTTCTTTCTTAAGCAAGGTGCCGGCGAAGGGGATATCGGTGTTTATTGTCTCATCAGGTGTGCCGCTGGCGATAAGGACGCGAATCCAATCTATAAGTTCGCTCGTTGATGGTTTCTTGCGGAAGTCGTCAATCTTACGTAGTGAGTAGAATGTTGCCAGAGACTGGCGGAGAAGGTCATCCCTGATTTCAGGGAAGTGTACCTTTACGATTTCTTCCATGAGCGCAGGGTCAGGGAATTCAATGTAGTGGAATATGCAGCGTCGTAGAAAGGCGTCGGGGAGTTCCTTTTCAGCATTACTGGTTATTACTACTATGGGTCGGTGGGTGGCAATAATTGTCTCTCCTGTCTCTGGGATGTAAAAGCTCATCTCATCCAGTTCATTTAACAAGTCGTTAGGAAATTCGAGGTCGGCTTTATCAATTTCATCAATGAGCAACACGATTTCCTCTTTGGAGGCAAAAGCTTCCCCCAGTTTACCCGGCTTTATGTATTGTCTGATGTCGGAGATGTCTTTATCTCCAAAGCGGCTGTCGTTCAGCCTTTGGACAGTATCATAAACATAAAGACCCTCCTGGGCTTTTGTAGTTGATTTTATGTTCCAGATGATAAGCCTCTTGTCCAGGTCTCTGCTGATGCTGTGGGCTAGGAGCGTTTTCCCAGTTCCAGGTTCGCCTCTAACCAATAAAGGCCTCTTTAAGGCTATGGCTACGTTAACTGCGTTTCTCAAGGCTTCGGAGGTAACATAATCGTGCGAGCCTTTGAATTTGTCAAAAGTATTATTAATCATTGTTTTAATTTGCCTCCCATTGGTGCCAGTTCTTTGGGCATGCCGTGGCTAATTGTAGTCTATATCTGGGCTTAAGGCAATTTAGTCAATTGAATCTACTGAAGTTATAAGCTTCTTGTATCAGGAAATTTTAAGAAAAAGGGCTTTAGACCTCTTGACAATAGATAAATTTAGTGTTATACTTTTTGTTTACTGTATTGGAATGCCTTTTCGGTTTCTTATTAATTCTTTCCCCAATTACAATCCTTAATTACAATTTGACTCTTGTTTAAAGTGCCGCTTTTGAGACATGCGTCTTAATTTCTGATGGGAGAACTATGTCTATTTTAGTACCTGAAGAGCGTAATGTTGCCTTAGAGCAAAGAAAATCCTTCGCCAAACTACCTGAGGTATTGGAAATCCCCAATCTTATCAAGGTTCAGCTTGATTCCTTTTGTTGGTTTCAGGAGGAGGGGCTAAAGGAACTTCTTCAAGAAATTTCACCTATTTATGATTTTACTGGTACACGACTAGAGTTACATTTCGAAGGTTATGAGTTTCGCCAGCCCCCATTCTCAGTGGACCAATGTCGTCAGCGTGATATGACATATGCGGCCCCGCTGTATGTTAGAGCCAAATTATTAGTTAAAGAGACCGGAGAGATTAAAGAGCAGGAAATATTCTTTGGTGACTTTCCTCTTATGACCGATAAAGGCACATTTATAATCAGTGGTGCGGAAAGGGTGGTAGTGAACCAACTGCTTCGTTCACCTGGTATTTATTTCACCTTGCAAGAAGACCAGACTAGTGGGCGCGAACTATGCACTGCCAAGTTGATTCCAGAGCATGGCGCATGGCTGGAGTTTGAAACGTCCAGCAGAGACGTGATTTTTGTAAAAGTGGATGGTAAGAGGAAGATTCCTGTGGCAATTTTGCTACGCGCTATAGGCTACGGCGATGATAGAGAGCTACTGGAGCTTTTCCAGGATGTGGAAACCTCGTCAGAGCATACCTTCATACAATCTACAATAGAACGAGAGCCCTCTATTAAGACTAAGGAAGAAGCCCTGGTTGATATCTATAAACGATTGCGCCCTGGCGAGCCCCCTACTATTGAGAATGCGCAGAGCTTGCTGAATAATCTTTTCTTTAATCCTAGACGTTATGACCTGGGAAGAGTTGGACGATATAAGCTTAATAATAGATTAGGTATTTATGTCGATGAACATCGCCGTTGTTTAACCAAGGAAGATTTTGTAGAAATAGTGCGGCGCATCATCAAAATTAACAATGGGACTGAAGAACCGGACGATATCGACCACCTGCGTAATCGGCGTGTGCGGACGGCAGGGCACCTTATACAGAACCAATTTCGCATTGGCTTGCTTCGTTTGGAGCGTACAATCAAGGAACGCATGAGCATAGTTGGACCTGAAGCTGCCGTCCCCTCTACCTTGATTAATAATCGCCCCATAGTTGCTGCTATGAGGGAATTTTTTGGTGGTTCGCAGCTCTCGCAATTCATGGATCAAACCAATCCCTTGGCTGAGCTAACTCATAAACGTCGGCTTTCTGCAATGGGACCGGGTGGGCTTTCCCGTGAGCGCGCTGGGTTTGATGTCCGAGATGTACATCACTCCCATTATGGAAAAATCTGTCCTATCGAGACGCCGGAAGGTCCAAATATTGGTCTCATCGGCTCCTTAGCTACCTATGCATCAATTAATGACTACGGTTTTATACAGACGCCGTATCGCAAGGTCATCCAAGGAGTGCCCAATAAAGCTGAAAACCTAATAAACAGAACACTTTTGGAGGACATAACTGACTCGAGTGGAAAACTTATTGCTGCCAAAAAGAGCTTGGTTACTAAAGAGATTGCTAAAAAGATAGCCTCTTTGTCTTCTCGCAATGTAAAGGTTGTTCCTTTTGTCTCTGAGCAGATTGAATACTTAACAGCCGACGAGGAGGAACGCTATACAATTGCTCAGGCTAATGCTCTTCTTAGCCAGAAAAATGAATTCGTTGAGGATAAAATCGGAGTTATAAGAGGTGGCAAATATCTTAAGGAACCCGCAGATAAAGTAGATTTTATGGATGTATCACCGAAACAGGTTTTCAGTGTAACTACATCTCTTATACCTTTCCTTGAGCACGATGATGCTAACAGGGCTCTAATGGGGTCAAATATGCAGCGTCAAGCTGTGCCCTTGCTTCGTCCGGAAGCTCCCTTGATAGCTACAGGGATGGAGAAGGAGGTGGCTAAATACAGCGGACAGGTCATTTTTACTAGGGAGGATGGCGAGGTCGTTTCAGTTGACAATAGTCAAGTTACTATTGTCGGCAAAAATGGGAATGAGTATTTCTATCCGTTGACGAAATTCGTTCGAACTAATCAGGGAACATGTGTCAATCAGCGCCCTGTAGTGTCCAAAGGTGATAGAGTCAAAAAAGGGCAGGTTATAGTTGATGGTTCAGCCACAGACCATGGCGAGCTCGCCTTAGGGCAAAATATTCTTTGTGCTTTTATGAGTTGGCGAGGCTATAATTTTGAAGACGCTGTTATCATCAGCGATAGGATGGTTAAGGACGATAGGTTTACCTCTATCCATATTGAGAAGTATGAGATAGAAGCCCGCGAAACAAAACTGGGTACAGAAGAGATTACCAGGGATATACCAAACGTGGGTGAAGAGAGCCTGCGCGATCTGGACGAGTCCGGCATCATCCGTATAGGTGCTGAAGTTGGGCCAGGCTCTATTCTGGTGGGTAAGATTAGCCCGAAGGGTGAGACTGAGTTAACTGCCGAGGAAAAATTGCTTCGCGCTATCTTTGGTGAGAAGGCTCGTGAGGTTAAGGATAGTTCACTTAGAGTACCACATGGTGAATGTGGAAAAGTTATTGATGTTAAAGTTTTCTTTCGCCATGATAATACTGATTTACCGGCAGGTGTTCATTGTCTGGTACGAGTTTGGGTTGCACAGAAGCGGAAGATATCTGTCGGAGACAAAATGGCTGGCAGACACGGTAATAAGGGTGTTATATCCTGCATATTGCCTGAGGAGGATATGCCTTTTCTACCTGATGGCAGACCAGTGGATATAATTCTCAATCCCATCGGTGTCCCGTCACGTATGAATATAGGGCAAATCTTGGAAACCCATCTGGGTTGGGCTGCTGAAACACTTGGGCTTAAAGTATTGAACCCGATTTTTGATGGTGCTAATGATATTGCTATCGAGGATGCTCTAGCCAGAGCATGGATAGTCCAGCAGGCAAGTGTGGTTAATAGAGCGAGTCGTGGTGATTTTAATGCTGTTGAACTTGACAGGGCTAAGACTTGGCTCGCCGACAATGGTTATAATGCTGACAAAGTATTCGATGATCGCTATCCAAGAGAGGCGAAGAGGGTTTGTCTACGCTTGTGGCTCGATACACTGGGTGTTAAGGTTTACGGGCTTAGCGATGAGGAAATAAGTGGGATTGTAGAGAAAATTTATCTTGAGCAAAAACAGTCACCACCTGTATTTGGCAAGGTTACTCTCTTTGATGGGCGAACGGGAGAGCAGTTCGACCAACCGGTGACTGTAGGCAGCATTTACATGATGAAGCTCATTCACCTTGTTGAGGACAAAGTGCATGCTAGGTCTACTGGACCTTATTCTCTAATCACACAGCAGCCTCTTGGCGGAAAGGCTCAATTTGGTGGGCAGCGATTTGGTGAGATGGAGGTATGGGCGTTAGAAGCCTATGGTGCCAGTCATATGCTTCAGGAGCTGCTCACTGTTAAGTCAGATGACGTAGCCGGCCGAGCCAAGGCTTATGAGTCTTTGGTTAAGGGCGAGGATATATTTCAACCGGGTGTTCCTGAATCCTTTAAGGTACTGTTTATGGAGTTGCGTAGCTTAGGTTTAGCTGTTGAGTTACTTAATGAAGAAGAAGAAATGGTGAGTTTCCTCGAAGAGAGAAAGAAAATTGGGACTAAACTCACAAGTTTGAGCTAAAGGAGGCAGATGACTGAGGTTAATGATTTTAATGCTATCCGTATCTCGCTGGCTTCTCCGGAGCAAATTAAAAGTTGGTCATATGGCGAGGTAACCGAGCCTGAGACAATTAATTATAGAACTCTAAAGCCTGAGAAAGATGGACTTTTCTGTGAAAGAATTTTCGGTCCAACTAAGAATTACGAATGTTATTGTGGGAAATATAAGAAGATACGCTATCGTGGTGTTACATGCGATAGATGCGGAGTTACCGTAGAGCATTCTAGGGTCCGCCGTACACGTATGGGTCACATTGAGTTGGCTGCCCCAGTGGCTCACATTTGGTTCGCTAAGGGAGTGCCCAGCCGGCTGGCACTACTTCTTGATATTTCTCCCCGAAACTTGGAAAGGGTTCTTTATTTTGTGCAATATGTTGTTATCTCAGTTGATGCTACGGCGCTTGACGAGGAGATTAAAAAACTCAAAGAAAGGCTCTCTCAACATATTGCTGAGCAAGAGCAGTTATTGAACAGTCAGGTTGCGGAGCTAGAATCAGAAGCTCAGTCGTCTCCAGACCAGAAAACTCTTGAGAAGGTAAATCAGCTAAGACGTGAGTTCGTTGATAAAAAGGTTGAACTTGAAAGCGAACTCCACGACAGAATCTCAGAGTTAGAAAATCTGAGACCTTTGAGCCTTCTTACCGAAGGGCAATATCAAGAGCTTAAGCAGGAGTTTGGTGAATTTTTTGAGGTTGGCATGGGGGCAGAAGCCATACTGGACGTTCTTAAAGAGATTGATCTTGAAAAATTACGTCATGAACTTGTTGACGAGATACGCTCAAGTTCGGGTCAACGCCGTAAGAAGGCTAGCAAGCGATTACGGGTAGTCGAAGCTTTCTGGCGCAGTGGTAATAAGCCTGAGTGGATGGTCCTGACAGTGCTTCCAGTTTTACCCCCGGAGCTTCGACCTATTGTTCAGCTGGACGGAGGTCGATTTGCCACCAGTGACCTTAATGATCTTTATCGCCGCGTAATTAATCGCAATAATCGTCTCAGGCGACTTATTGATTTAGGTGCTCCAGAGATTATTATTCGTAACGAGAAGCGTATGCTTCAAGAAGCTGTTGATGCGCTTGTAGACAGTGGGCGAAAAGGGCGATTACCAATAGCTAGTGGAGCTCATAGATTGAAATCATTGTCTGACATGCTTCGGGGTAAACAGGGTCGTTTTCGCCAAAACCTTCTGGGCAAACGCGTAGATTATAGTGGTCGTTCGGTCATTGTTGTTGGGCCTGAATTGAAGCTACATCAATGCGGTCTGCCCAAGCACATGGCATTGGAATTGTTCAAGCCTTTTGTTATGCGCCGGTTGATTGAACAGGGTTATGCTCATAATATTAAGAGTGCTCGGAGGCAGGTAGAGAAAGCTAGACCTGAGGTTTGGGACATTCTAGCGGAAGTGGTCAAAGAACGCCCGGTGTTGCTTAACAGGGCTCCAACATTGCATCGCTTAAGCGTTCAAGCTTTTGAACCTGTACTTATTGATGGCAGTGCTATCCAGATTCATCCTCTGGTGTGTACCGCTTTTAATGCCGATTTCGATGGAGACCAAATGGCTGTTCATGTGCCTCTCGCCCAGGCAGCAGTTAAGGAAGCCAGGGAAAGAATGCTTAGCATATATAACATGCTGTTGCCGAGTTGCGGCGAGCCAGTAATGACACCAACTTTGGATATGGTTCTGGGTTGTTATTATCTCACTAATACCAGACCTGGGGCGATGGGGGAGGGGATGGTTTTTTGTGATTTCGAAGAAGCTAAACTTGCCTATGAACTAGGAATTATCAGCTTGGATGCTGAAATCGAGGTGAGAAACAAAGACGGAGACGGGCAGAGATTGAAAACCAGTGTTGGTCGGATTTTGTTCAACGAAGTCTTGCCTCCTGAGTTTAGATTTTATAATCAGGTAATGGACAAAGCTGCTCTGAAACGCTTGGTGTTAGACTGTTATCACTTATTAGGTAATATTCCGACAGTCACCATGCTTGACAGCCTTAAACAGCTTGGTTTTGAGTATGCCACTAAATCAGGCACCACTATTGCCGCTAAAGATATTGAGGTGCCTCGGGATAAGGCAAAGCTCCTTGAAGAGGGTGATGAGAAAATAGCCGTTATCGAGAGCCAATTTAACCGAGGTCTGATAACCGAGGATGAGCGTTACAGTAGTGCAATTCAGGTCTGGACAGAGACTACGGATAAAATCACAGAAACCATCTCCCAATCTTTGAATCGCTATGGTGGTGTCTACATGATGGCAAACTCAGGGGCGAAGGGAAACATTTCACAGATCAGGCAAATGGCTGGTATACGAGGTTTGATGACTGACCCGTCAGGAAGGATAATCGATTTCCCTATCAAGGCAAGTTTTCGTGAAGGGCTCTCGGTGATGGAATATTTTATATCCACTCATGGGGCTCGCAAGGGATTAGCAGACACCGCTTTGAGGACTTCTGATGCTGGTTATCTTACTCGCCGTCTTATTGATGTTGCCCAGGATTTAATTATATTCGAGGACGATTGTGGCACCGAAGAGGGTATTTGGTTGTTTGATAAAGGAGAGAAAGTGCTATTAGCGCCTCTAAATGAGCGGCTGGTTGGGCGTCTGGCTGCAGCTGACGTTATTGACCCCGGCACTGGCGAGATTATTATCAGTGCAAATGAAGAGATTGACGAGGAAAAGGCAAAACAAATTACCGAGGCTGGTATTACCCAAGTGTATGTAAGGTCACCGCTTAGTTGCCATTCCCGCCGTGGCATCTGCAAATCTTGTTATGGACGTGATCTTGCAAGAAGAGGGCTAGTAGAACTGGGCACGGCTGTAGGCATCGTCGCTGCTCAGAGCATAGGTGAGCCGGGCACTCAACTTACATTGCGTACTTTCCATACAGGAGGCGTAGTTGGCGCTGATATTACCAGTGGTTTACCCAGGGTAGAGGAATTGTTTGAGGCTAGGGTGCCGAAAGGACTTGCTGTTTTATCTGAAATCGATGGCATTGTAGACGTAATTGAGACTCAAGATGTGCGAAAGATAAGAGTTACCAGCTCTGAATCATATCTGGATGAATATCCGTTGCCGCCAGGAGCAGAGTTGGTTGTGAACGATGGACAGTGGGTTGAGGCTGGGATAAAACTTGCTGCTTTAGCGCCTACACCTAAAAAGAAGACTCGAAGCAAGAAACCAGCAGTTGTGGAGGAGCAGACAGTGATAGCTAGAGTTTCCGGTAATGTAGTCATTGATGATGGGCATCTCTACATCAAATATGAAGAGGTTGAAGAGCGGGAGTATGTTATTCCGTCTGGGAGTCATATTCGAGTTAAATCGGGTGATAAGGTGAAAGCTGGAGACCAGTTAATTGATGGTTCTGTGGACCCACAGGATATTCTACGCATTATGGGGAGGGATGCAGTTCAACAGTATCTAGTTGAAGAGGTGCAGAAGGTCTACCGCTCGCAAGGCGTGAATATTAATGATAAGCATATTGAGATGATTATTCGCCAGATGCTTAGGCGAGTCCGCGTGGAATCTCCTGGTGACACTGAACTTCTTTCTGGAGACCTTGTCGACCGCTTCGAATACGAAAGTATAAATGCTAAGGTCTTGGCTGAAGGCGGAGAACCAGCTACTGCTCAAACTGTTCTTCTAGGGATTACCCGAGGCTCGTTAAATACAAGTAGCTGGTTGGCTGCTGCTTCTTTCCAGGAAACTACGAGAGTACTTACCGAAGCAGCAATTTGGGGCAGAACGGATAAACTCCTTGGACTTAAGGAGAACGTAATTATTGGTAAACTTATTCCATCTCAGGCTTTGTATAAGGTTATGGAACTTGAAGCAGGTGAATCGGAGACTCCACAAATCGAGGAAGGTGAATCAGTAGCTTCACAGGTTGAGGAAGTTGAATCCGAAGCTCCACAGATTGAGGCAAATGAATTGGAAACTTCACAAACAGATGTTTCAGTGGCGCTGGATGATAAGCACCCATCTGCTCCAGAGCACGAACGCGACCCAATTTAGTTTAAGACTTATGGTTTGAAAAATCCTCGCCAGCAAGCGAGGATTTTTTATTGTTTGCCCATTTCCATTGGCTTTAGTTTAGTGATACTTGATGTGATATAATTTCAGATAAGCCTTGATTGGCTTCCTGAGCGATGAGAGATAAGGAAGTAAAGACACGGATAGTATCAGGCAAGCCCAGCGTTGATGATGTTTCCTTGGATACCAACCTCCGTCCCAGACGCCTGAGCGATTTTATCGGGCAGGAGAAGGTTAAAAGCAATCTTCAAATAGCGATTGTTGCTGCTCAGAAACGCGGCGAGCCGTTAGACCATGTACTTCTTTACGGGCCGCCCGGCTTAGGAAAAACTACATTAGCTTACATTATCGCTGCTGAGATGGGCGTAAATATCAAAATTAGCTCGGGACCAGCGATAGAGCGCCCCGGTGATTTGGCGTCCATCCTGACTAATCTCCAAAAAAATGATGGTTTCTTCATTGATGAGATTCACCGACTTGGTCGTCCGGTAGAAGAGATACTGTATCCGGCAATGGAAGATTTTGCCATAGATATAATTCTTGGTAAAGGTCCAGGCGCTAGAAGTTTACGCTTAAGTCTACCTCGTTTCACCTTAATTGGTGCTACTACTCGTTTTGCTCTGATGAGTCCACCACTGAGGGATAGATTCGGTGCTGTTTACCGCCTCGATTTTTATGACGAACCAGCTATAAAGGCAATCTTGAAGCGCTCAGCAAGCATTCTCAATATAGATATAGACGAAGCCGGTATCAGTCAGATTGCTTGTCGGGCTCGGGGAACACCGCGGGTGGCTAATAGGTTGCTTAAACGAGTGCGTGATTATGCCCAGGTGATGGCGGATGGAGTAATTACTGAATCCGTCGCCGTTGAAGCACTTACCAAACTGGAGATAGACCTCATCGGTCTGGATGAGATAGACCATAAGGTTATACGTACCATAATTGAAAAATTTGATGGTGGGCCAGTTGGGCTAGAAACCATCGCTGCTTCTATAAGTGAAGAAGCAGATACGATAATGGATGTTTACGAGCCTTATCTTCTTCAATTGGGATTCCTGGAGCGGACACCTCGCGGCAGGATAGCTACCAGGCTTGCCTGTGAACACCTGGGAGTTGCTTATAAGAAGGGGCAATCGTCTCAGGCAAGTCTATGGTGAAGCTTCCAGGATGCTTCGTTTTTTGCTTTTGTGATGGGCTTTAGAGACAAACTCGTTATCCTGTTCTTTTCAGCTGTGTTATTGTTGTCACTAGCTTGTCAACAACCATCTGATTTGGCTATGGTGACCGAAGTTATCGATGGCGATACTATTGTTATTGAGGGTGGTTACAATGTGCGTTACATTGGCATCGATGCCCCAGAGAGCGGTGAATCATATTACTTGGAAGCAAAAATGACAAACCAAGACCTAGTGGAGGGCAAAAAGGTTAGGCTGGAAAGTGACATTTCGGACAAAGATAGCTATGGAAGATTGCTACGCTACGTCTACGTTGGCGATGATTTCGTTAATGCCGAGATGGTAACTCGAGGTTGTGCCTGGGCTGTAGCCTATCCGCCTGATGTTAAGTATCAGGTATATTTGGAAGCTGTGGAAAACGAAGCTAGACAAAAAAGGCGAGGATTCTGGAAATAGAAATGACCTTTGCTTTGCCCGTCTTTTCGAGAAGATTTAGTGAGCAGATTTATTGGATGGCTTTAATGGTTTCTGGTCAGCTTCTCTTATCTTTCGCTCCAGCAGTGCCGGACCAAGAAGAAGTATTAAGGCTAGCAGACCAAGGAGCAACCAGCCGCCGAAGCTAATAGCACTATTGCCTCTCAATGCCATCATCAGCAGAATGAGTATTTCCAGCATTAATAGCGCTCCGACTTTGACTCGGCGCTGCCTGATACGGATGAAAGTGGCTACGGTTAAAGCCAATACTACAAAGCTCAGGGCAATCGGAGAAGCAAGCTCATGAAGTTGCTGGTACCACATAACTTTGTCTTCTAGTTCTAGTGCTAGCATCCAGCCTAGAACTATGGGAACAGGAAGTAGCATTAATGAGGCAAACAGCCAGTCCTTTCTAATAGTTTGTTTGGTTACAGGTACTATGACGAGCAGGGCTAAAGGAATGTAGGCAATGGCTGCTAGCCACGTCCAACTGCCCGGTAAATATATTAACAGGATGCCGATGGCTATCACTGGACTTAGGCAGTAACCTAGCCACGGGAACAGCCAAGCTGGCTTGCCGTGACACCAGCCATAAATCACAGAGCAAGCAACTGCAATTATGATTCCGAGTAGCCAGATGGTGTTTTGCCAGCAGTGCAGGGCGAAGAGTGCGGCAACTAAAAGATGGGGTAGGGCGGCGAATAGTGCTTGACGCCAGCTGCCCTGGCTATATACTTCATACATTTGCTTGGCAACAATTCGTGGAGACCCAAAAAGCTTTGCTGCGGTATTGGATGCCTCTTCTTCAGAGAGTCCGGATTCTATTAGTTCGTGGCTTTTGTCTTCAAAGTGCGTGTTGAGCTCTCGCACCACATCGTTTTCGATTGTGGGCTCAAGCCTTAGATAGTCTTTGAGGCTATCCGTGTAGCTCGATTTAGCTGGCATTTCTGTCACCCTGTTGTGGGTTGTATAATTAAAGCCACAGCTGTAGAAAAATCTTGCCAGATAGCTAATCTTTCAACCAGAGCCTTTTGTCCTTTTGGTGTTATGTAATAGTAGCGCCTTTCTTGACCGCTTGGTAGTCGTTGCCATCTACCCTGAATCAGTCCAGATCTTTCCAGCCGGTGGAGAGCTGGATAAAGGGTACCTTCTTTGAATTGAAAGTAGCCCTTGCTTCTTTTGTCTATTTCTTTTATGATTTGGTAGCCATACATTGGCTGATTTTTGATCAGGCAGAGAAGTAAAGAGTCAGTGCTGCCTTTGAGTAATTCGCGCTCGTAATTCATTTCTACACCTCGTTAAAACATCAGGCTCGTTTTTAAGAATAGCATCGGCGGACATTATCGTCAAGTCACCATTGCTTTATTTGACAAAAGTGATTTTTAGCTGTATATTGTCTTCGGAATTTATCCTCTGGTGGTTAGAGCGAGGTGGAACCACCCGTTCCCATCCCGAACACGGAAGTGAAACGCCTCAGCGCAGACGATACTAGGGGGGCAACTCTTTGGGAAAATATGCCACTGCCAGGGGGTTTTTCTAAGCCCCTTGAAATCAAATCTTCTCTATGCAGAACACAATATCAGAAATGTCCTGAATCTTTGACACTGCAAACCAAACGTCTTATAATTTTAATTGGCGGTGCGGTTTAGCTAGCAGGTAGAGGAATCAAAGGACAAGGATACATATGGCAAGCAGGTTCGAGAAATTCTCGGAGAGAGCCCGTCGAGCCTTAACCCGTGCCCAAGAAGAAGCACAACGTTTCGGACATAATTATATTGATACTGAGCATATACTGCTGGGTTTGATAGCCGAGGAGGATAGTGTAGCCAGCAAAGTCTTGGCTAACATGGGTGTACTTCCAAATAAGATACGAGCTGCCGTTGAGTTTGTTGTGGGGCGAGGAGAGAGGTCAGCAATAGGCGAAGTTGGGCTTACTCCCAGAGCAAAAAGGGTGATTGAGCTTGCGGTTGACGAGGCTCGCCGCTTGAATCATAGCTATATAGGTACAGAGCATCTCCTTCTGGGTCTGCTGCGTGACCGTGAAGGTGCAGCGGTTGGTGTTTTGGAGAGCTTCGGTGTCACTTTCGATAAAGCTCAAGCTGAGATAAATAGTGTTCTGAGTCAGGGTGCGCCTCAACCGCGTGCCGTTGCCCGAGGACCTGGCAGGACTCCGGTATTAGACCAGCTTGGAATTGACCTGACCAATGCAGCTCGAGCTGGGAAACTTGACCCCATAGTTAACCGTGCCAAAGAGATTGAAAGAGTTATCCAGATACTCAGCCGTCGCACAAAAAACAATCCGGCGCTTATAGGTGAGCCAGGTGTTGGCAAAACGGCGATTGTTGAGGGTCTGGCACATCGAATTGTTGCCGGCGAAGTCCCAGAGACGCTACAAGGTAAGCGACTTGTAACCCTTGATATAGGTTCGTTGGTTGCTGGCACTAAATATCGTGGCGAATTTGAGGAGAGACTGAAAAAAGTCATTGACGAGATAAAAAGCGCTGGCAATTGTGTGATTTTTGTGGATGAGTTGCACACTATTGTTGGTGCCGGTGCTGCTGAGGGTGCCGTTGATGCCTCCAATATCTTGAAGCCATCGCTGTCACGCGGTGAGCTTCAGTGCATCGGCGCCACTACTTTGGACGATTATCGCAAGTATATAGAGAAAGACTCTGCTCTGGAACGTCGTTTTCAGCCGGTGATGGTGGCTGAGCCGACTGTGGAGCAGACTCTGGATATACTGCGAGGCATTAAGACACGTTATGAGGAGCATCATAAGTTAGTTATAAGCGACGAGTCCTTGCAGGCTGCGGCTTCTCTGGCGGCTAAGTACATACCTGACAGATTCTTGCCTGATAAGGCTATTGATTTGATGGATGAGGCTTCATCTCGAGTGCGTATTATGCGAGGTGGGGTGCCCATTGGCTTGGCTGAAGCCAGACGGGCTCTGGAGGCTATGCGTAGGGATAAAGAGACGGCAATTTCTTCAAAAGAATATGAGTATGCTGCTGAGCTACGCGACCGTGAAGTCCAGCTTGTGGACAAAATCAGCGGCATGGAGCAGAAATGGCAGGCAGAGCAGCAGCAGGAAAAGCCGGTTGTGACTGAGGAGGATATCGCTGAGGTGGTCAGTATGTGGACTGGAGTTCCCGTAGTGCGCTTGACCACGGATGAAACCAGCCGCCTACTGCAGATGGAAGAGGCTTTGCATCGACGCATTATCGGTCAGGATGAAGCTATAAGTGTTGTGTCTAAGGCGGTGAGGCGTGCCCGAGCCGGCTTAAAAGAGCCTCGTCATCCTATCGGCAGCTTTATTTTCCTGGGACCAACCGGCGTGGGTAAAACCGAGTTGGTAAGGGCTTTAGCCGAATTTATGTTTGGCAGTGAGGATGCCATGGTCCGTCTTGATATGTCTGAGTTTATGGAGCGACACACCGTGGCTCGGCTGGTTGGTGCTCCTCCCGGATATGTGGGTTATGACGAGGGAGGGCAACTAACTGAGGCAGTGAGACGAAAGCCCTATTGCGTGATACTGCTGGATGAGATTGAGAAGGCACATCCTGACGTTTTCAATATTTTGCTCCAGATTTTTGATGATGGTCACCTTACCGATGCTAAAGGGCGCCGGGTTGACTTCCGCAACGGTATAGTGGTTATGACTAGCAATGTGGGTGCCAAACATATAAAAGGTGTTATGAGCATCGGCTTTGCCGCCCGAAGCGACGAAGTGAAAAACCGCAATACTGAATATGAGAAGATGAAGGAAAAGGTCCTTGCTGAGCTAAAGACGACTTTTCTACCGGAGTTTCTAAATCGCATTGATGAAGTGGTCGTTTTCCATTCTCTCAGTAAAGAACAAATCCGCCAAATCGTCGACCTTATGCTCAGCCAGGTGGCTAAGTCGGTGGGCGAGAAGAACCTGAAGCTGGAAATCACTGATGCTGCCCGTGATTTTTTGGGCGAAAAGGGCTATGACCCGACTTTTGGAGCGCGACCTCTGCGCCGTGTGATTCAGAATGAGGTTGAGGATAAACTTTCTGAATCTCTGCTCCGTGGTGAGTTCAGTTCCGGCGATACTTTGAAGGTGGACTATGACGGTGAGAAAATTGTGATTCGCGCTGCCGCCGGAGCCTTATCGGGGGAGGGGGTAGCACAAGAACTGAATTGAAGCTACTGATTTCAGCTTATCGATAGCCTGATTCTACTTAGGGCGGGACCGAACATAGATTGTGAGAACCCCCGCCCTTTTTGTCATTCTGAGCGTAGCGAAGAATCTAAAGACCCTTCGCTGTGGCTCAGGGTGCCAGAAAAAGCATGATTTTTGTGGTAATATGACAGCACCTATTGGCTATTATAGAATATGAATTGGTTTAAGGGTTGATAATTTGAATAAGCCCAAATCCAAGGCTGTCTTTGTTTGCCAGCAGTGTGGTAGAGAAAGTCCTAAGTGGTTGGGACGTTGTCCTGGTTGCCAGGAGTGGAATAGCTTTGTAGAAACCGTTGTCACTGTCTCCAGCCAGGTAGCCACATGGCTGTATTCTGAGGAAAATGCCCCCAGTGAACTTTCTAAGCTTAAAACTGAAGCTTATCCCCGGCTGAGTTTTCCTTTTACTGAGTTTAATCGGGTTCTGGGTGGTGGGCTGGTGGCAGGCTCTTTGGTCCTTGTCGGTGGTGACCCGGGTATTGGGAAGTCTACCTTGTTGCTTCAGGCTTCATCGGCGCTGGCTGAGCGGGGAGGTAAGGTGGTATATGTTTCAGGTGAGGAGTCAGCTCAGCAGATTAAGTTGAGGTCGGAACGTCTTGGGGTAGGTGGTGACAGGCTTTTCATTCTTCCTGAGACTAATCTTGAAGCTATACTGGGACGATTGGGGGAATTGTCACCGAATCTGGTGGTGGTCGATTCTATCCAGACGGTCTACATAGAGGGGTTAACCGGAACACCGGGCAGCGTTGGTCAAATACGCGAGTGCACTTTGCGGCTTATGCGTTGGGCGAAGCGGGCTGGAATTCCGGCTCTTATAACCGGACATGTAACTAAGGATGGAGCTATCGCCGGTCCCAGGGTGTTAGAGCACATTGTAGATGTAGTCCTTTATCTAGAGGGTGAAACCTTCAGCAGCTATCGGATACTGCGTAGCACCAAGAACCGTTTCGGCTCCACCAATGAAGTCGGCGTTTTTGAGATGAGCGGTGGAGGTTTAATAGAGGTGGCTAACCCGTCTGAAGCCTTCCTGACGTCACATCGCGATGGAGCAGTTGGTTCGGCTGTGGTACCTACCTTTGAGGGGAGCCGTCCTCTGCTGGTGGAAATTCAGGCTTTGACCAGCCTTACTGGCTTCGGTCCCCCGCGACGCATTGCCAACGGTGTCGATTTTAATCGCCTGCTTTTGATAGCTGCTGTGCTCAGCCGGCGTGCCGGGGTAAACCTTTCCAATCAAGATATAATCACTAATGTTATCGGTGGTATGCGTATTGGTGAGCCGGCTGCCGACCTTGGTATGGCGCTGGCAATTGCATCCAGCCACCGCGATGCTCGGGTTGCCCAGAGCCTTGTAGTCATCGGTGAGGTAGGTCTCAGTGGCGAGCTCAGAGCCGTGCCTCAACTGGAGAGACGAATTGCCGAAGCAGCCAGGTTGGGCTTTAAGCATTGCCTGATTCCCGAAGCCTCAGCCAAGCTTACATCCGGTGCCAAGGGTATCGAGCTATTGACGGCAGGCACCGTGGCTGAAGCCCTCCGACTTGGTCTTGTCAGGACACCGAGGAAGCAATGACATTAGTGTGAGGAGCCGCATGTCTCGAACGGGAGTTGTTATCGTTGGAGCCGGCAGCAGCCAGAGAATGGGCATGGATAAGGTCTTCATGTCACTGGCTGAAAAACCTTTGCTGGCATGGTCGGTGGATGTCTGTCAGAGTTGCGAACTGGTCGACCAGATAGTAATCGTTCTGAATGAAAGCAAGCTTGATTTGGGACGGAGGTTGGTCGCTGAACGGGGCTGGTCTAAGGTGGTGGAAGTATGCCCAGGTGGTGACCGCAGGCAGGACTCTGTCAGACATGGGCTCAATAGACTGAAGAACTGTGATTGGGTGGTCATTCATGATGGCGCCCGCCCTTTCCTGACGTTGGACTTGATTCGTGATGGTTTAGAGGCGGCTCAGTCAACAGGTGCAGCAGTGGTGGCGGTTCCGGTTAAAGATACTGTTAAGCTCGGCGGCAGTGACCTGATGGTCAGAGAGACGCTTAACCGTCAGGAATTATGGGCGGTGCAGACGCCTCAGGTCTTCCGCTTTGATATAATAGCTAAAGCTCATGAGCAAATAAAAAGTGACGTTACTGACGATGCCAGCATGGTCGAACGTCTAGGATATAAGGTGAAGCTTTATGTGGGGTCTTATGACAATATAAAGATAACCACTCCTGAAGATTTGGCTCTGGCTGAGCTTATAGTCAGGGAGAGGTAGATTTATGCGGGTCGGAATTGGATATGACGTACATCAGCTGACACCGGGGTGCAAGTTGATTCTGGGTGGGGTTGAGATTTCGTTTGATAAAGGTCTCTCCGGCTATAGCGATGCTGACGTGCTGACCCATGCCATAATCGACGCCCTGCTTGGCGCCGCGGGACTAAGGGATATCGGCAAGCATTTTCCACCCGATGACCCCAGGTATAAGGATATATCCAGCCTGGCTTTGCTGGCAGAGGCTAATAAGCTGCTAAAGGCGAAAGGCTTCAAGGTCGGGAATATCGATGTCGTCGTTGTCGCTGAGCAGCCTAAAATAGCGCCTTTCGTTGAGGACATGCGCAGCCGCATCGCTAGTACACTGGGTATTGATTCGGTGCAGGTGATGGTCAAGGCGACTACCACCGAGGGCTTGGGTTTTGCTGGCAGGGTGGAGGGGATAGCCGCTTATGCCGTAGCTCTGCTAGAAGAGATAAAGTAGTTTTCAGGTGCAGGATAAAAAATGAGATTTTGCAGAAGCGTTAAGCGTGATATACAGGCGGTATTCGAGCATGACCCGGCGGCGAATAACGTTTTTGAGGTCTTTTTTGCTTACCCCGGCTTCCATGCCCGGCAGTGCCACCGTCTGGCTCATACTCTGTGGAACTGGCATGTCCCTTTTTTTCCTCGCTTGATTTCGCACCTCGGTCGTTTCTTAACCGGCATTGAAATCCATCCCGGAGCCCAGATTGGTGAGGGCTTTTTCATCGACCACGGCATGGGTGTTGTAATCGGGGAGACGTCTGTTATAAAGGACAATGTGGCGTTGTACCAGGGAGTAACACTGGGTGGCACCAGTTTGCTGAAAAAGAAGCGGCATCCAACTCTGGGCAACAACGTGGTTGTGGGCGCCGGGGCGAAGCTTATCGGAGCCATCACCATCGGTGACAATGTAAAAGTCGGCGCCGGTTCTGTGGTTATAACCTCGGTGCCGGCAAATGCCACCGTTGTTGGTGTGCCCGGTCGGGTGGTTGAAATTCGTAATCCCGATACCGATACCGTGGAGAAACTGCCCGACCCGGTTTGGGAAAAGATTGAGACGCTGGAGAAAAAAGTTGCCAAGCTGGAAAAGGCGTTGAAGGATAAAATGCCTGATACCAAGACGGCTGCTAAACGTTCAGCTCGGAGAAAATAGATGAAAATATTTAATACGCTGTCGGGACAGAAAGAAGAGTTCCGTCCCGGTGGTAAAACGGTGAACATTTATGTCTGCGGAGTCACCGTTTATGACGATTGCCATATCGGGCATGCCATGAGCTACGTGATATTCGATGCCATAAGGCGCTATCTCGAGTTCAGTGGTTATAAGGTAAAGCATGTCCAGAACTTTACTGATATTGATGACAAGATAATAAACCGGGCAAACCAGGTGGGGATGTCATCTTCGGAGCTGGCTGAGAAGTATGTCGACGAATATTTCAAGGATATGGATGCTTTGAACATACAGCGGGCACATGTCTACCCCAAGGCGACTGAGGAAATACCCAAGATAATTGAGGTGATACAGGGCTTGATAGCCAAGGGCTATGCCTATGATTCCGAGGGCAGCGTTTATTTTCGGGTAAAAAACTTTCCCGGCTATGGCAAGCTGTCTCATCAGGCTCTGGATGACATGATATCCCGCGGTTCCGCCGAGGAAGGCAAGAAAGAATACCCGCTGGACTTCGCCCTGTGGAAGGCAGCCAAGCCGGGCGAGCCTTTTTGGCAAAGCCCCTGGGGGCAGGGCAGACCTGGGTGGCACATAGAATGTAGCGCTATGGCGCTGAAATACCTGGGCAAAAGCCTTGACATACACGGAGGCGGGCAGGACCTTATCTTCCCTCACCACGAGAATGAAATCACCCAGTCCGAAAGTTTCACCGGAGTCGAGCCTTTTGTCAGACACTGGCTACATAACGGGCTGCTGCAAATGGGTGAGAATAAAATGAGCAAATCACTGGGTAACCTGATAACGGTAAAACAGGCTCTGGAGCGCTACAGCGCCGATGCCATCAGGCTGTTTATCCTCGGCTCCCATTACCGCAGTCCCTTAACCTATAGCGAGGAGGCGCTGAAGGCAGCCGAGGTTGGCATGGAGAGGCTGCGACAGGCTACCAGGGATGGAGGAAAGACCGGTGGCAAGAAAGTCATCGATGCCGAGCCGTTCAAAAGCAGGTTTATCGAGAGCATGGATGATGACTTCAACACCGCACAGGCAGTGGCAGTCCTTTTCGACTTAGCCAGGGAGATTAACCGGGCGCGAGAAAAAAATCACGATGTAATCGGCGCTCTGAATACACTGACGGAACTGGCTCAGGTGCTCGGCTTCACGCTGGAAGAGCCGGCAAGACAGCCGCTCGAGCCTGGACCCTTTATTGCACTTCTAAGCGAATTTAGTCATGAGTTTCGTAAGGCACCAGAGCACGACCTGAAAGTGGAGCAGTTTATTCAGCGGCTGATTGAGGCTCGTGAAGCGCTGCGTAAAGCCAAACGATGGCAGCTGGCTGATGTGGTGCGAGACCGCCTCGCCGGCTTGGGCATAGCTCTGGAAGATACACCCAAAGGTACGGTGTGGAAGCGCATCCTGTAGTTAAAAATGTAGCGGCGGGGCTTTAGCCCCGCCTATCCGGTCTTGGAAGGTCGCCACTGCGGAGATAGGAGGTAATAATGAAGATGGCTTCTGTGTTGTTAGTTTTGCCTTTATTGTTGGTTGTCTCTGCCTGTGCAGCTCCCCAGCCACCGCGTCCCACGGTAAATCATTTCTACGCCAATCCGGCGAGTGTATCCCAGGGAAGTTCCTGCACTCTTAACTGGAGGGTGACCGGCGCAGATACCGTGACTATTGACCACGGCTTGGGCACAGTGCCAGTAGTCGGCAGCCTCGCCGTGAGTCCTGATGAAACCACGGTTTATGAGCTGACAGCCGCCAACAGGTCAGGTGTTACCGTTGCCGACACTTCGGTGACGGTTTCTGCTTCACCGCCGGCAGCGAATATGCCGGTTATCAATCATTTTGAATCGACTCCTAACTCGATTATGCCCGGTGACATAGCCACCCTGGTGTGGGATGTTGCCGGTGATTCTTCGGTGAGCATTGACCAGGGTATCGGTGATGTGGAGGCTCAGGGGCGCAAAGGCATGATACCTTCCGGGACGACTGTGTACACGCTTACGGCAGTCAACGCCGCCGGGGAGGTCAGCGCTTCCGCCAACGTGGTGGTAACGGAGCCGGGCACCTCGCAGCCGCCACCAGGATTGGTTGCCCCTCATATTGCGCTTCAGGTAGGCGTGGGTAAACAGTTCGCCATCAACCTCGATGCCAACACGTCCACGGGCTTCCAGTGGGAGCTGGACTATTACGACCCCAGCTTCGTTGCTCTATTGGGAAGTGAATACCAGCCATATACTGTGCCCCAGATGGGCTCCACCGGTTCGCAGCAGTTTACCTTCGATGCCCTTGAGGTGGGTGATACCAGCATAAAGTTCTCCTATGTCCATCCCGACGAGCCTCTGGATTCCTCAAGCAAGTACTACGATGTGCATATAACTCCGTAATTAATGGTAACGGAGATTGCCACGTCGTCCTTCCTGTTTAGGAAGGACTTCCCCGCAATGACACCCCCGTCATTCTGAGGGAGCCCTTCCCCGGAAGGGCGACTGAAGAATCTCACAGTATCCAGAATAATGCAGCACAGAGCATCGTAGGCCCGTCGCTATCGCTCAGGGTGACATTGGACATCCCCGTCTTAGACAGTGACAACAGTGCCGGCGTTATTGAAAAAGAACTTATCGCCGAACTCATGGAACAATATGGCGGCTGACGGCAGCCCGGTGCAATGCGATACGCCTATCTTCTGAACGCCAAGCCTGTTCAATTCGGCAATGGTGAGGTCCATTTGTTCTCTGGAAGCGTGGAGCAGATGGGTCCCGCCGATGACCATGTATATTCGTTCTACGCCGGTTGCCTTCTGGGCATGGTGTAAGGTGTTTATCATGCCCCTGTGTCCACAGCCTAAAATAACTATCAAGCCTGTATCAGTCTTGATGATAAGCGCCTGGTCATCCCTGAGCGGGTCATGGCGGAGCTTTCCGCCTTCCTTGACCAGAAGGTCGCGGTCAACCTTCTCGTATGCGGTGTGCATGGGTATCTCGCCTGTGGTGACGATGTTATCGGTAATCCATACCGGCTCTTTGGTCAGGTTGAATAAAGCCCCCCGGCTCTCCAGTGATTCTTGGGCAAAAGGCATGCCGACATATTGCGCTTTCTTGCTGAAGGTGCGTGAGTACTTGGCTGCCCAGATGTCAGGGTGAGCGATTACCTCGATTCGCTTTTTCATGGCGTTCAGCACATGTTTGAAGCCGCCGGTGTGGTCGCGATGTCCATGACTGATAACTATCCTGTCAACTGCTGACAGGTCTATGCCCATAACAGCAGCATTATAGACAGCCGAGGTGTTCAGACCTGTATCCAGCAGGACTTTATAGCCGTCCACTTCTACCAGTATGCTCAGCCCCCACTCAGCCAGCAGCCCGATACGACTGGCGGTGTTTTCACTTAACGTGGTCAGTTTAATCTGCATTTTATTTCGTCCCCCACCCGCTCATCCTGAGCCTGTCGAAGAATTCGACCTTTTCCCCTCTGTCATTCTGACCCTGAACGAAGTGAAGAGGAAGAATCTCCCACCTCTCTCCTGAGATTCTTCGGTCGTCCTTCCGGGGAAGGGCTCCCTCAGAATGACAGAAAAAGTAGTCAAGCCACCACCGGGCTGATGCTCGTCGTGCCCACATGTAGCGGTGAGACTAAAGCCTCACCGCTACATTATTCTCTCTAGTCTTATCTCATCTCCTACCTTTGCCCCCAGAAAGGCGGCGGCATTGCCGTTCTTCAGCGATATTTCCAGGTAGCCGCTGCTGCCCACGATGGCTGCCAAGCCTTCTTTCTGGGCATAGAACTGGTTTACACCGCCTATCTGTTGCTTGCCGATGGTTACCGTGATTTTTTCTGCCGGCAAGTCGCTGCTCCTGACACTGGTAATCAGGTTGCCAAAATTATCTATGTGGAGAACGCTGCCTACCAGGCTGCCTCGGGCATGGTATGGTCGGGGTATGGGGAAGGCAAGGACATGGCTCAGGCTGTCTCCGAACTTGTGCACGGGCACGCCCAGGGAGAGATGGGCAGCAACCGGGGCGAAGATATCCCGTCCCTGGAAGGTGGTGCTCACCGGTTTGTGCCAGAAATCGGTGTTGGTAATGGCGACTGCCTTGAGCCTGGCGCCGAGTTTTCTCGGCTCCGGACTGGCGGCTATTTGAGTAACCTGTTTAGCTGGCGTCTTGTCCGGCTCATCTATTACATAGCTCAGAATGCCGTTATCAGGCGCCACAAATAACGCTTTGGCTGTTTTTAATATAATTGCCTTCCGCTGGCTGCCCACGCCCGGGTCGACCACAGCCAGATGTATGGTTCCTGCGGGGAAGTAGTGGTAGGCGGTGCTGAGAATGAAGGCCGCCTGCATGATATTCTGCGGCTCGATGCTGTGGCAGATGTCGACGATAACCGCTTCAGGATTGATGGTCAATATCACGCCCTTCATGCTGGCGACATAGGCATCGCCACTGCCGAAGTCTGTGGTCAAAGTGATTACCGAAGCCATTTCTTCCTCCTGCTCATCCTGAGCCTGTCGAAGGACCTGAGCCTTAGGAAATGACCACAACCCAGACGCAGATAATCACAAACAAGACCGTTAAGGCGATGGTAAGCTGGAAGAGGCTTCTTTCCATGCCCCGCCGTGTCCTGTAGACGCTATCCGGCTGCCCGAATATGCCTCCCAGCCCGCCGCCGTGCACCTGCAAGGTAAGCACCACAATCAAGGCTACAGCTACCACAATCTGGGCAATAAGTAGATAATCAGTCATTCCGTTTCCCTCCGAGTTTATGTAACAGTATTTCCTTCGCCATGCCGGGGTTAGCCCGCCCCTTGGTCGCCTTCATCACCTGACCGATGAGGAAAGCCAGTGCCTGCTCCTTCCCCTTCTCGTAATCAGAGACCGCCTGGCTGTTGCCGGCTATTACCTCGGCTACTATTTTCTCTATCTCCCCCGAGCTGCTTATCTGGCTCAGCCCCTTCTCGGCGACGATGTCGCCGGCTTTCTTGCCGCTGAGGAACATCTCTTCGAAGACCGTCTTGGCTGCCGGACCGCTGAGCACGCCTTTATCCGCCAACTCTAGCATCTCCGCCAGGTGCTTCGGGCTGACCCTGGTATCTTCGATGCTGGTACTGGTGGTGTTGAGCATGCGGCTGAAATCTCCCAGCAGCCAGTTGCTTACTGTCTTCGCCTTCTTGGGCAGGTCGGCTCCGTTTGAAGAGCCTGCCATCAGCTTAACGCAGTCCTCGAAGTAGTCAGCCATAGCCCTGGAATCTACGAGCAGGTTGGCGTCATACAGGGGTAGACCGTATTGCGATATGAAGCGGTCTCGCCTGGCATCGGGCAGCTCAGGCAGACGTGATTTTATTCCCTCCACCCATTTCTGGCTGAAGACCAGTGGTGGCAAATCAGGCTCCGGGAAGTAGCGGTAGTCGTGGGCATACTCCTTGCTCCTTTGGCTTACGGTTACTCCCTTTGCCTCCACCCAGCCCCGTGTCTCCTGTACCAGCTTGCCGCCCTTTTCCAGCACCTCGTGCTGGCGTTTAGCCTCGTAGTCCAGAGCCCGGTAAACGGCTCTGAAGCTGTTCATATTCTTTACCTCCACCTTGGGCAGGTATTCCGTGGTGCCCCTAGGGCGTATGCTGATATTGGCGTCGCACCTGAAGCTGCCCTCCTCCATATTGCCTGTTGACACGCCCAGGTACTGCAGTATAGAGCGCAGCTTCATCAGGTACTGCCTGGCTTCCTCCGGTGAGGTGATATCCGGCTCGCTGACGATTTCCATCAGCGGCACGCCGGAGCGGTTGACGTCCACCAGGCTATAGCTTTCGCCCTCCGGCGAGTTGCAATGTGTCAGCTTTGCCACGTCCTCTTCCAGGTGGACGCGGGTGATGCCGATTTTCCTTTTTATGCCATCGGTTTCGGTTATCAGCCAGCCGTTTTTGCTCATGGGGGCATCGTACTGTGAGATTTGATAGCCCTTCATCAAATCCGGGTAGGGGTAGTTTTTACGGTCGAACTTGGCATGTGCGGCGATGGTGCAGTTCAGGGCTAGGGCGGTCATCACGGTATACTCTATAGCCTTCTGATTTATTGCCGGCAGCACGCCGGGCATACCCAGGCAGACGGGGCAGACGTGTGTATTAGGTGGCGCGCTGGCGTAGTCGGCGCTGCAGGAGCAGAACATCTTGCTCCTGGTAAGCAGTTGGGCATGCACCTCCAGCCCGATGATAATCTCGTAGTCCACGACGTCGGTTAGTATAGCAGCATCGCTCGTATGAGGCAAACGAAAGCGACGGTGTGAAATGCAGCGCTAAACAGAATGACGTTCTGTTGGCCGGTATGACCCGCTCAAGCGGAAGTGGCTTGTTGCTCCTCGAAATTCTTTGAATGCTACTGACAAAATCTTAGCATTATGCTAAATTATCTTGTTCATGACATTCGAGAAACCAAGTGTTCTTGATCGAAGGAGAAAAGCTGAGGCTACAGGGTGATCTGATTGGCTAAAGTTAGAAGAGGCAATCGGACACTATTAAGAAGGTCGAGTTTTTAGACAGTTGCTAAGAAAGAAGGCATTGTGAAAATGGCAATAAGAGGGCTTGAAACAATAAATTATGAGGAGAGAGCCAAAGACGCAGATTACAAAAAGAGACTGCATAAGGTGATGACGGAGAAGGAAGCAGTAGAAACATTTCTGCATAATGGTGATTCATTTTGTATGGGGGGTTTCGTTATGTGGAGGCAGCCTGAATCCATTATGAGGGAGATAGCACGTGAAGGAAAGAAAAATTTATCTATTATAGATGAGAGCGGAAATTTTGAGGGTATAGATTTACTAGTGGAGTTGGGAATGCTCGAAAGGATAGATATAGCTTATAGTATGACACGCCAGGTGGGTGGTATTTCTGGCACGCCAGCGCTGGAGCGCGGTATCAAGGAAGGTGTGCCACGCCCGGTTGAGGCGGGTGGTGTTTTAGCCACGCCGAAAGATAAAATTAAGTCTGATGTGCCTTCACTTAAGATAGTGGATTGGACTAATTTTGAAATTTCATTGAGACTCATGGCCGGAGCAATCAATGTCCCCTTTATGCCCTGCCGTTCCTCACTTGGCTCTGATATCCCCAAATACAATAAAGATATAAAGGTCATAAATGACCCCTATGAGAACAAGCCGCTCCTCCTTATCCCGGCTTACAAACCAGATGTTGCCTTCATCTCAGTTCAGAAGGCAGACCGAAGAGGGAATGGTCAGATATGGGGTTTTAAAGGAACAGATTACTGGAAAGCTAGGGCAGCTAAGCATGTAGTGCTACTTGCTGAGGAACTTGTTGCCACCGAAAAGATATATGAGAATCCTGGGCTGACGGTGATACCAGCCTATTGCACCGATGCTGTTGTCCACCTTCCCTTTAATTGCCATCCCGCAGGTTGCTATGGATGCTATACAGTAGACGGGCTAAGTTTCGTGCCTCTCTTACGACAGAGGCAGAGTCGCGACGGAGCTTTGAAGTGGATTGATGACTGGGTTTATGGCCTCAAAACTCACTTCGAATATTGTGACAAGATAGGATGGGAAAAACTGGATAGACTGGCTAAATCAGAGCACAAGCTAAACAAGATACCTGGGTGAGGGATGTTCATAAAAATATAAGGGAGGTATGAAAATGGGACATCTATATACCACGAGGGAGAAATATACACGGCGGCAAATTAAAGAAATGAAGGAGAAATATGCACCACCAGTGCTTGTATGTTGCACTGGGTCAAGGGAAGTAGAAGATAGAGAGATTGTGTTCGTTGGTATTGGCATTTCTGACCTCGCCGGTGCCATAGCCAAGTTGGTTCATACGCCAAATGCCATACTGGTGGCCGAGGCAGGCTATGTGGGATTTCCCAGCCTTTCCGTCTTGATCAGTCCGGCTGATAACTCGGCAGGCGCAATGGCTATGTGTCATCAAGGTCTTCCCGATATGTTCATAGACCAACAGTCGGGCTTTATTGATATATCCTATCTGGGATTTGCCCAAATGGATAAGTTTGGAAATGTTAATGTTAGTTATATAATTGGACGACAAATGAAGATGAATGGTAGCGGTGGCGGAGGTGACATATCATCATCAGCGGGGAGAATAGTTTATACCGCAGAGTTTAACCCAAGGCAATGGGTGGAAAAACTTGACTACATGACTGAGGCAGGTTTCCTTGATGGCAGTCCCGATGTCAGGAAGAAGGCGAATTTAGTTGGTGGAGGACCCTCCGCCGTGGTCACTGATAGAGGAGTTTTCAGATTCGACCCCGTGACCCATGTGCTTTATTTAGCTGAGGTTTTCCCCTGGCAGGATGAGGCAGACATTGAGGAGGTGAAGAATAGTATCCCGTGGGATTTGAAAGTAGCCAAGGAATTGAAGATAATTGAGCCGCCTACAGAGAGGGAACTTTGGGCACTGAGATTAATGGACCCATTGTGTCAGTATATTATAGCCGACATTATGGAT
>Ga0208828_1000002_pt1 | contig 224460 bp, 245 predicted proteins | sample Kivu_160m_FD_185487 | JGI IMG/M metagenome (GOLD analysis project Ga0208828, IMG submission 185487) | Freshwater microbial communities from Lake Kivu, Western Province, Rwanda to study Microbial Dark Matter (Phase II) - Kivu_160m (SPAdes)... | ecosystem: Environmental > Aquatic > Freshwater >... | reverse complement strand
GTCTTGTGCCTCAACTGGCAAAGCGGCGAAATAGCAACACCACCACAGTGGCGATAACCAACAGACCTATAATCAGAATGGCTATCAAACCACCGTTCATAGGCGCACCAGCAGTGCCGCCAGCGCCCAGGACAACGAAGCTGCCTCTCTGCCCTCCGATGTCCACCGTGTAAGTGCCGGGCTGAGCTTTAGTCACGGTGAACTTGACTGGCTGGGTACCCTGCGGGCCAACGCTGACCATCTTCTGTTGCTCCATCTGCCCGTTTATTGTGAGGGCGACATTATAATTACCAGCCTGGTCACCGCCGTTGACCACATTGGTTGTGATAGTCACCGGCTGGTTGGCAGACGTCTGCTGGGGATTTACGCTCAGGTACCGCAACGAAAGCTGAGCCGGATTAAGCGGCCGAGGCGGTGTCGGTGATACTCGTGGTTTTGGTGGCGGAGGCGGAGGCGGTGGTGGAGGTGAAGGTGGTGTGCCTGAGGCGAAAACAGCACCTGTCAGGTCTGCCAGGCTTGGGGTAGTAGCTGCAGTAATGGTGACCCGGATGCAGCCATTGACAAAAGCCTGATTGGAAGCTACCACCCAGCTTGTGCTATTCCAGTAGTAGATGACCGTACTGGCTGTGGCGGGACAGAATTCAATTGTGAGGCTGTTCACCCCAACAGCGCTGTCCAGGTGCACATCGTAGTAGTTGCCGCTAGCAGTAAAGGTTGGGGTGCCGCCTGGGTTTCCCACATACTTGGCTGTGGTGATGGTATGGTCTCCTGTGGCATCAATGGTTATGCTTCCACCTGTAGCGGTATCAGTTACTGTGCCAGAGCCGGTGACGGTTTCAGATTTAGCTTCTTCTAATTCAGCTCCCAGCCATGGGTCATAATCAACATTGGCTGAAACGGCATCACCGCTGCCAGGTCCAACACCACTCGGCCCATTATTAGCCCCCCACCAGTTGTTGATGGCATTGAGGGTACCAGTGCCCTCATTGTTGATGCCGAAACCCACATTGCCTACGATGTTGTTGAAATTGGCACTTACATTGGCGGCATTAACTGCTGCTTCAATGTGAATTCCTGATGTAGTTGAGACATTGTTAGTGATGGTGTTGCCGGTGATGGTGCTGTCAGCGGCTACTGAGCTTGCGAGGTAAACGCCGTGTTGCCATCCAGATACAGTGTTATTGGTGATTGTGGCTTTAATGTTGCCGGCTGGGTCATTAGCGGGGACATCGCCAATATAGATACCATCCGCTGTAGTCCCCACGTTACCAGTGAGAATGTTATCATCCGCCATAAATGTGACTGAGGCATTTTCATCCCAGGTCTGGCAACCAATTGCGGCGTTCTCATAACCTGCCGCATCGTTAGCTGCTGTCACGGTATTGCCAATAAAGGTCGCTGTCCACGTCCCGACCTTGTAATATTGTGCCCAGAGGCCGATTAATCCCACTTCCCCTCCAGCCACAGTGTTACCCTGTGCCTTCCCATTGCTATCGTCGAACATGACCCCATATTGGCAATCTTCTATCGTATTGTTGGTAACATCTGCTGAGCCGCCCGTAACAACCAAGACGCCAGCACTCCAGTAGGTTAAAGGAGAATAAGACATACTGTTGATAGTATTGGCATTTACCGTCCCCACCGCACTTCTACCGATATTGACGCCATTCTGAACTTCATCCCCTGTGTCTGTCGGGCCTCTACCGATTATAGTGTTGTCATGTATACCAGCAGCGAGCTTATCTCCCATAACCTCTATGCCGTTCTTGTCGTAGTTGGTGATAGTAGAGTTCTTAACTTCCACAGTCACGGTATTGGTGCCAGCGGACAAGTACATGCCATAAGCCCGGTCCCCCCACCGCTCCATTCACCTGTCCCTAAAACAGTGACCGTGTCTACTGTACCACCAGTCTCGCGATAGAAGACGCCAGCAAGGTAGTCTGCTCCGGTCGGCTTGGTGGTAACAAGGCTTTCGTCAATTTTCAGATTGCTTACTGTTACCATGCTGCCATCAGGAACATTAGCTACGATGATACCAGCAACGTTTTTTGTGTCAGGTGTGCCATACCAGAACAAGCCATTAAATACCTGGGTAATATTGGCAGCCGAAGAAGGCTTTACAATAGTAGTATCACCAGCACCCTGGAGAGTAGTCGCCTTATTGATAACTACCTGCTCATCATACGTCCCCGCCGCCACATGGACCGTCCCGCCTGAGCACACGATATTGATGCCATGCTGGATGGTGGCGAAGGGCTGAGCTTGCGTTCCAGGATTACTGTCATTGCCCGTGGTAGCAACCCAGACCTCAGTGGGAGGCACCGAAGACAGTCCAAAGATGTTGCCCGCAAGAAAGGCGCTGAGGTCATAGGCAACGGCACTGCCACCACCTGTAACATTTACCGTGTACAGCTTCTTGTCAGCCCAGCAGCCAGCATATGCAGTCCCATTGCTCAAAAAGGCAAAGCCCCCTTGCCATTGGATATTAGATTGTGACCTGAGCGTGGAGGCACCGGGGTTGGCCAAGTTTAGTTCCACCATTTCACTTCCAGCATTTGCCCAGAAGCCTGCATACCATTTCCCTGTTGTGGGATCCTTATCAAGATCACCGTCGCAGCACATACTTTCGGCTCCAGAGGCAGCGATGACACCGAGGCTGATGATGTTAGACAGGTTGCCAGCACCGTCAAGCTTAATCTGGAGCAACTTTGGAGACTCTGGGCAGCTCCAACCGGGGCATATACCACCACCCTCAATAGCCAGAAGAGTAGTATCATCTACAGCCGTTAGGGCATTTACATGACGGAAGCCTGCAACCGTGAATGCATTTTCCCATGCCTGAATGACGGTGCCTGTGTTGGGGTTCAGCCGGTAGAAATCATCAAAATTGGCAGACGCGCTACCACCGGGACAAGCAACATTGTCATTCGTGCTTCGCCCAATCACATACATATTACCATTGGAAGTTACCGCAATGTCTGAATAGAGCGGATCTGCTTCTACTGCTCTTACAATTGTAACTGCTCCGGTAGTAGTATCCACCTTGAAGACTTGACTGTATTCATTGGCGGCTCCAAAGTTAACCCCTGTCACACCCCAAAGAATTGTCTGGGGTGGACTTGCCTCTACCGGGCTTGCCGGCACTACCGTTGCCGCCAGCGCCGCTATCAACATTAGCACCATCAGGACCGATAAAGATTTCCAAACTTTTAAGTTAACCATCTTCGAGCCTCCTTATATTTTTGATACTTTCCTCCTAGTCATGAGTAACTAATGCATAATTAAGCGCTGTAGCACTATTCCACAGCACTACGGCAAACATTCCTAAATTCAATGGCCACAACAGCTTCGGCTTCCCGAAATGGACAATAGTTAGGACAATCACGAGCGCCAGCAGCCCTTTGATAACCAAGCTATCGCCAAAATGTACTGCGATCGGGTTCAGCTCTAATGCTCCCATACAGAGCGCTCGCCGGGTCAACCAGGCATCAGCCACGTTCAACCCTACAAACAGCGATCCACTTACAATGGCCATTATTTCTAACCTGGAGCACCCGACTTTTTGTAATAAACACATACATCTAAGCTCTTTAGTGACGCCGAAGTATAGCCTTCACTCTGGCTGCTAATTCCGAATATCTAAATAGCTACTACGAAGTTTCTCCTTCTCCTCTGCTCTTTTTCTGGGGCCGATTCAAAGTCGTTCATTACATCCTCAGCAGTAGATGTAGTTATCATGTTTTGGACACAGAACAGCTACTTTCCTGAGTGCTTTACTCCAACGCACTCGGCGTGGTTATTCACTGGTATCCTGCCTTGCTCTTTTCTATCAACAGTGTTACCTGAGGCAGAAACCTCTCCACTCTTTGCGATTTGTGGTTTTACCAAGTTGTATTTCAGCGCCAAAAGCACAGCATGGGTACGGTTATCAGCACCCAGCTTGTACAAAATGGAGGTGACGTGGTTCTTTATTGTATTTCCGCCTATTCCGAGACTGCTGCCGATCTCCTTGTTTGAAATGCCTTGAGCCATCAGGTTTAGCACTTCGATCTCTCGGCAGCTGAGCGGTATTATTTCTGGCATAGGAGTAACTAACTGAACAACCAAACTATCTAGTTCCTCCTGCAGCGAATATCTGGACAGCGCTTGTCTTAGGAATACCCTGCTCAAAACAGAAGGGGAGACTCCTATATAATCGCTAAGTGACTTAAGCTTTGCGTAGTCTCCTTCATCCAAGCGCGTGAATAGTGCTTTGCTTTTCGGGCTTATTAGACGCCGCTTCGACTTGCTCTTTCGCTGCTTTATCGTTTTAATACCAAACTCCTTTAGGGAAACTGCCGACTCTGTCTCCTCTACTGCTAACTCATAGCCAGACATATCTTTAGTCGCCCCTTCACCCTCAAAGCTTTGTCATTTGTCTCACTACTACAAGTTTTACATAGGAACATTTTGCAACAAAATAGTATTTTTGTCAATAGATATAAAGCTGAAAAAGCAGACTTTTTTACCAAAACTAAGGTATAGTTTTGCTTCGGTCTAGCTGAAAAGGCAGTGAAACTTAAGACGCCCCCTTGTGGGTAGGCACTTTCGTGGGAGCGAAAGCAAGCCTGCTCAGACCACTCGGGGGCACAGATAAGTGCCTCCAGCAGGCTCGGAGTATTTACTCCTGCTTTCGCTCCCACACAAACATTATAGCACAGCAGGCATAGGTTTTATCGCTAAACTATCCTTGGTCTCAAGAACTTGCATCCTCGGTAAGGCGAACAAAAATACTATTTAGCTGGCTGTTCCTGCGATGGCACTCCGAGGATAGGCAAGTAGGATTTCGTTTAAGGAGGGAAAGTCATGCAAAAGGAACTAGATAGATTTCTTCACTATCTTGAGGTTGAGAAGGGATATTCTCCGGGCACTATCGAGGCATACCAGCTTGATATAGGAAAGGGGCTAATCCCATTCCTGCATCAGCAGGGCAAATCTAGGGTAGAAGAAGTCACTAAAGATGGCATTCGAGCTTATTTGGACTACCTAGTCATAGAAAAAGGTAATTCCAGCATCACCAGAGCACGCAAGCTAGCAGCAATAAAGTCGTTCTTTAATTATTTAGTCGAGAACGAGGAACTGGAGGTAAACCCAGCAGCCTCGATAAAGAGCCCCAGGATACCTGAGACAGAGCCTGTGTATCTGAATGAGGAAGAGTGCCTTCGCTTTTTGGAGATAATAGCTCAAAAGGCAAGACCACAGGTTAGGGAACGCGATATGGCAATAGTTGTTCTCCTGCTTCATACTGGGCTCAGGGCGTCGGAGCTAGCAAATCTGAAATTGTCCGACGTTGACCTCGACAGGGGACAGATAAAGATAACCAGGAAAGGCAACAAGGAGCAGTATCTTCACTTGAATGGTGAAACAGCAAGGGTATTGGTAAATTATCTATGTAGTCGACCGCAGAGACAAAATGGCAGGTTCTTTGTGGGGACCAGTGGAGGTAATCTAAGTCGTACCTATGTTTATGAGGTAGTGCGAAGATACCTGAATATGGCGGACATAACAAAAGGCAAACACGGACCTCACCTCTTGAGGCATACCTTCTGCACCAGGCTGCATCAAAAGGGAGTGGGGCCCTTCATCATAAAAGACCTCGCCGGTCACAAAAGCCTTAACACAACCATGAGGTATATCAAGATTGAGAATAGGGAGCAGGCTGAAGCCATTGATCGACTGGAGTTTGGTATCCTTGGGAGACCTTGACAGGGTTAGAGGTTCGAACTACTTTAAACAACTCATTTGAACTGATTTTGTACTTGCCCCTGTCTTAAAGAGTTAATGCCTATTTGTACCTTGGTGAGTATTTCAGGACACAGAACGTCAAAAGGTTGAATTACCGGCTATCAAGAAAGGTTCCCCCGGGTCACCGCCACGATGGCTGCGAGTCTTCGGCAGAGCTATGAGTAAGTCTGGTTTGGTTACTGCCATCGGCATTCATAACATACACGTTCCAGTTGCCACCGCGATTAGACTTGAAGGCAATTTTCGTACCGTCAGGTGACCAGCTAGACCAATTATCATCCACAGGATTATTAGTGAGTCTCGTTTGATTGCTCCCATCGGCATTCATGATATATACTGCATAGTTGCCATCGCGGTTGGAGGTGAATGCAATTTTTGCGCCATCGGGAGACCATGCTGGGACCCAATCCCATCTCGGACTATTAGTAAGCCTAGTCTGGTTACTCCCATCGGCATTCATAACATACACTTCCGGGTTGCCATCACGTAAAGACGAGAAGGCAATCTTAGTGCCGTCTGGCGACCATGCTGGACTGGTATCATCAGCGGTATTATTAGTAAGGCGTCTTTGATTAGTCCCATCGGCATTCATAACGTAGATTTCGCCGTTCCCATCACGGCTGGAGTAAAAAGCAATGTTAATGCTATCTGGAGACCATGCTGGCCAACCATCATCCGCAGAATTATTGGTAAGGCGGGTCTGATTACTACCATCGGCATTCATGACGTAGATTTCCCAGTTTCCATCGCGTTTAGACTGAAAGGCAATCTTGGTGCCATCCGGCGACCAGTTGGGCCAACTGTCATTGGCGCGGTTATTGGTAAGGCGGGTCTGATTACTACCATCATCGTTCATGACATATATTTCAAAGTTGCCATCACGTTCAGAGGTAAATGCGATTTTACCCAACTGGAAAACTGGTGTGGTGAACTTCCAGGTTCCTGACCAGGGTGATATGCCGCTGTTATTCGAGGCATTTACCCTCCAGTAATAGTCGGTTTTCCAATTAAGTCCAGATGTCACCTCGTAAGATGTACTGGCTATCTCTGCTTTATCAACGACCAGCTTAGTAAAGGCTGAATCAGTTGCCACCTGCAGGCTGTAAGAGGTTGCATTAGTCGGAGGATTCCACTCCAGCTTGACCGTCAGACTTGAAACAGCGCTCTCATTTGTGGGGGAGCTTAATGTAGGTGCTGTCGGAACTACGTGAGGGCTTGGTGTTGGTGGTGGAGCCTCAATAGGTTCCGGAGCACAGCTTAGACTGGGGATTAGGATCAGGGCCAGGATAGTAATTAGCGAAAACAGAAACCGTATTATTGACATTTCCCACCTCCTATACATCAGTCGTATCTCTTTATATGGTTTCATCATGTGCCTAGCCATCTTTTGCTATTTGAGACACGATTATCTCGATAGAGTCCCATAGCATCCCAAATTATGTCATACTGGTTAACTGTAATTGTAGATTCAATTCTGATTCGAAATCACCGCCACGAAGGGACACCGTTGTTGGCGCAGTTGCTTGTTATTCGTGTTTGGTTAGTGCCATCGGCATTCATAATATAGACCTCGTCGACGTTATTCTTGCAATCGCGATCCGAACCATATGCAATCTTGGAACCATCAGGCGACCATGCCGGGTGCTTATCATTAGCTGGGTTATTGGTAAGTCGTGTCTGGTTAGTACCGTCAGCATTCATGACATAGATTTCCCAGTTACCATCGCGATTAGACATAAAGGCGATCTTAGTGCCATCGGGTGACCACGCTGGATAAATGTCCCGCTCTGGATTATTGGTAAGTCTTGTCTGGTTGCTGCCATCGGTGTTCATCACGTAAATGTCCAAATTGTTGCCGCGGTTGGAGTTGAAGGCAATTTTGTTCCCGTCAGGTGACCATGAAGGGTCGCCATCAAGTATTCCTGTATTGCTGGTTAGTTTGACTAGGTTGCTCCCATCGGCATCCATCACGAATACTTCAAAATCACCGTCAAGATCGGAATTATATGCAATCTTGTCGCCATCTGGAGACCATGTAGGCTGACCATCAGCTGCTGAACTATTGGTAAGTCTTATCTGATTGCTGCCATCAGCATTCATGACATAGATTTCGTAATTGCCGGACATAAAAGCAATCTTTGTACCATCAGGTGACCACTCCGGCCACCAGTCGCCTGTCATATTGCGAGTAATCCGTTTCCAGTTAATACCATCAACATCCATAATGTAAATTTGTGGTACCTTACCTTCGCTGTCTAGACCGGACATAAAAGCAATCTTGCCCAACTGTAAAACTGGTGTGGTGAACTTCCAGTTTTCTGACCAAGGTGATGCGCCACTGGCATTTGAGGCGTTTACCCTCCAGTAATAGTCTGTTTTCCAATTAAGCCCAGATGTCATCTCGTAAGATGTGCTAGCTATCTCTGCTTTGTCAATAACCGGCTTGGTAAAGGCTGAGTCAGTTGCCACCTGCAGGCTGTAAGAGGTTGCATCAGCCGAAGGATTCCATTCCAGATTAACCGTCAGACTTGAAACAGCGCTCTCGTTTGTTGGTTGGCTTAAAGCTGGAGCTGTGGGAGCAAATTGAGGGCTTGGGATAGGCCCGGGAGCTTGCTCTGGCTGAGTAGCACAGCTTAGGCTTAGAATGAGAGTCATCCCCAGAACGATAACCAAAGATACAATAAATCGCTTTATGGTCATATTGACCTCCTCATTGTCTAATTATCTGCCCACTAGCATTAATATGCTACTCTGCCGGAACCATAACCGTACCCACAGCTCGTATCATCCAGTTGACCTTGCTTTTATCTCCGAACCACCCCCAATCACGCTCACAAGGCCACGGGTCTACTATCCTTGTGAGACCACCATCCCGAACCGTGAACTCGGAGTGTTCGTTGATAACACTGTCATCGGCACCAATCTGAAGACCAGGATAAGGGCTGTCGGTATATATATGAACATAGAACTTATCACTTACCTCGATGTTGGGAACTTCAAATTCTGCCCAAACAACTACGCGCTCGCCTGCCAGCATAGGAAATTTAGTATACGGATAAGTTGCTCTATGCAACACCTTTTGGTCTTTATTCCAGATTTCTACATCAAATGTTTTGTTTTCTAAACCTCTGGCATAAATTCCTCCAGCTATACATGCTTTCCTAATAGTGAAAGGTGTAGCTGGTGGCGAGAAATCCACCACGTAGCCACCAAAATAAGGGGGTATAGTGCCTATAGCATCCCTCGCTTGACCATCATCATATTTTAGTTCGAATTCCTTAGCTACCAGCTTTGGCTTTACTGCAAAGCTCGAGGTTAGCCCGCCAATGCCTATTTGGTAAGTGCCAGGGGTATCTTTTACCAATGAAAAGGTCACCTTTTTTGATGTACTTGGCGCAATCGTAACCTCTTTTGTTTCCGCATCCAATCCATCGACGGTTAGTATGGCGGTATAGACACCTTCGCTACCACCGGTGTTTCTCACTTCAGTAATAACACTGACTGTTTCTCCCGCAGTGACTTCTGGCGTCACAATTTCAAGTGACACCACTTCAAATTCTGCCGGGGCTAGCTTAGTACAACCTACGATGAAACTAGCCAGAAGGACTAGCCCCGTAAACAGGATCGAACACCATTTGTGCCTCTTCATTTCAACCTCCTCTACACCAGTCGTATCTCTTTATATGTTTTCATCATATACGTGGCCATAGTGTTCAATAGAATAATATTCACTTGTGAGGCTTTATATCTATGGTTGTCCAGCCTGAGGGATATAGGTCGTATAATATATAGTTTTCCCAAGGAAGAGTGGTGGAGTACCCCGACAGATAGTCAGCAGCATTTTCTATAGCATCAGAAGCACCCGTCTGCATCGCTATGCTATGAGCACTTGAACTATCGATGATATAATATTTATTGTCCTCTATATATAAACACCCAGAATGGCCCATTGAAGGGTGCTCAATTGGCCCTCTAATCGCTTGAAGAATATAACTTTCATAGCCATTTTTACCCAAACAGCAAGTTGCAAAAGTGGCGTGAGCATTACAATTACCTGCTTTCAGATTGAAGGCTTCAGCCGTCTGATAAATATGTTGTTGTGTGAATCTAAACTGGCTTCGCATATATTGACATACTAAATCCGGCGAATTTAACCTTGCGCTTACCTCATGAAGGTTTTGCCATCTTTCCGAGTTGTAATGGTTTGAAGTAGTTGTATCTTCCCATGCAGCATCAATGAGTTTTGCCAACGAGTAATTCATGAGGGGATTATCTTGGTCGAGCTCTCGATCATAGGCAATCCATAACAGTGCTTCAAGAGGTGTGCAGTATTTTCTGTAATCTTTTATCCCCTCATTTAGCATTGACTCAAATGCTGTCCTGTTTTTTGAATCTAAAGCCAAGTGAGCAATATCTTCTAACGCCTCTTCGTCTTTGGTGTCTATCACTGCCAAATCAGGTAACATTAACAACTCTTGTAACAGTTCAGGGTAAGCAACTTTCAGTTGCTCCACAAGAGCAGGTTTTTCCTTTACTCCGAGGTCTTTACCTTCACCAACAATCCGTATCATCCAGTTTACTTTACTCTTATTCCCAAACCACTGACTACGAGAATAGGGCCACACGTCCGATATCTGAACAACTTTTTCTGCTGTTCGAATTGTAGTGTCAGAATGCTTGTTTATGACACTGTCGTCAGCACCAATGTGAAGACCAGGCCAAGGGCTGTCTGTATATATATGGGCATAGAATCTATCGGTTACTTCGATGTCAGGCACTTCAAATTCCACCCAAGTAGGATAGGCAGTAAATTTAGTATATGGGTAAGTAGCGCTATACAATATTTTTTGATCCTTATCCCAGATTTCTACGTCAAATGTTTTACCTTTTATGTTTGAGGCTCTACTGCTGAGCATTCCAGTTATCCGTATCTTTTTGATGGTAAAGGGGGTACCTAGTGGCGAGAAATCCACGATATGGCCACCAAGCCAGGGGATATCAGCGGATATAGCATCTCTTGCTTTACCATCGTCATATTTTAGTTCGAATTCTTTGGCTACCAACATTTGCTTTACTGTTAGACTTGAGGTTTGGCCGCCAATGCCAACTTGGTAAGTGCCAGGGGCATCTTTTAACAGCGAAAAGGTCACTGTTTCTGATGCACCCGGCGCAATCGTAACTTCCTTTGCTTCCACATCCGCTCCGTCAACAGTCAATATAGCAGTATAGACACCTTCGCCGCTACCGGTGTTTCTTACTTCAGCGGTAACACTGACTGTTTCTCCAGCGGCAACTTCTAGTGGTACAATTTCAAGTGACACCACTTCAAACTCTGCCGGGGCTTTACAGGCTGGCACAGTAACCATTACTGCCACAAGTAATGCTATGAAAACCCAAGAGCTTTTTCTCATAACCTTATTCACCTCCTCTTAGCTTACTTGCATCGTCCCGTTATTCTTACAACTTCTTGCCCGCCTCACTTATATAATGAAAGGCGTCCGTGCAACTTGGAATAAGTACGAAAAAGAAAGGGCACCGGCAATCATCACCCTAAAGCGTGTGCCGTGCCCTAGTTTCATCCCTAACCTCGCTCTAACCCAACCGATTTAGTGTCTGCAGGCTTATTCAGCGTGCGACTATCTCATTGTAATTCCCCCTAACGTTTGTTGTCAATACTTTGTACTCCCAGCCGACTGTTGCACACTTCATCGTTTCGTGTTCCCCTGCCTATTCAGCAGAACTAGATCACGTTCTTTTAGGTGAAGATAGGGTAATCCTTGGTGGTTGATAATAGGCAATTATGGTTTGCCTACCAAACAGGAGGATATCCTTTCCTAAATCCTAGCTAGTGTAGCAGGGGGAGACCCCCTCCCCCTGTGGTGACATCTCGATGGGGTCGCACCTTGGAGGGTCGCACCTATGAGACCGCATCTGTGTGAGAGTACGCCCTTCGCACCTATGCCTGCACTCTTGTACAGGTGCGAAGTAAACACGTATAATGGCACCTGGGCAAAGGTGTGAACCTGTGCGCTCGCCGCACCTATGAAGACACCCCTGCAGACCAACGGGATAAGAGGTTGTTGCGAAATAATCCACGCTAACTACGACTACCATCAAGGTGTATGATAAACTCAAACGAACATATAAGGAGGTAAATTGTGGCTAAAATTACTTTTAGTGTTCAGATAAACTTTGATGTAAGTCGCGAATATACTGAGGATGAAATGCCTGACCCGTCTGCTGTATCAGAAGAGACACACAGGATTATCGAAGTCAGTATGGGCATTGTCCATAAAACGCTTGAGTCTGGCTATACGATTTCAAATGTTCACCTGACTGGCTTCCCAAGCTATTAATATTAAGACAAGGGAGTTTCGCAACTAGTTCAGGATGATACGGGCGCATTTTTGTAGGTTAATTTTCCGGTACCGGGCAAAAACAGGCCTTGACAATGGGTAACATATGTGCTATCATTCTACATGAAGCAGAGGGGGTTGTTTATGGATAAAGGGACAATCAGAGCACTGAGGCACAAGCTTGGTTTAAGCCAAGAAGGACTGGCCCGAAAAATCGGGGTGAGCGTACTCACCGTAAGGCGTTGGGAAAAGGGAAGTTTTAGTCCGTCTCCTCTGGCAAGGGCTAAAATCGAGAGAATAGCCAAGAAAATAAGTAGTGAGGCATAGAAGATGAACAAAGGACTACCTGGAAATCAGATCAAGCGTCACCCCGCAAAACAAAAAACACCACACCTCTTGCTTCGTGACCCTAATTTCGTATCTGGTCCCGGAGACCTCGAAGCTAACGCCGCACCTCTTGCGTGTGAAGCAAGCGCTCTAACCGCTGAGCTAACCGCCCCGAAAACACATCTATTTTAGTCGGAAAAGCAAGCTTTGTAAATATATACCTTCGAGAGTGTGCGGGAATGCCGCATTCAGGTGGAGAGATTTTTCACGGAGTTTATGCTGAGCCAGATTACATTCTTCGATAGGCTCAGAATGAGCGGGGAAAGGGCTCGCAATGATAGGGAACTACTAGAGTGGAGATTCTTCGGTCCTAAACTCCCTCAGAATGACAGAGGAAAGGCTCGGAATGAGCGGGGGGCTTGATGAAAATAGCGGAGGGTTCCCTGGCTAGAAACTTATTCTTTCTTGTCTGGCAGCCGGCGCACGCTGTTCGATTTGCACTTAGGGCAGACCCGCTCCTGAGGTCCCTTCTTGACATCCGTAGTAGCTTTATATTCGAAGCCACAGCGGAGACACTTGAGTTGTTCTTCCATCCCGATTACACCTTTGCTGTATCGCCCAGCTCGTCTTCGACGGTGGGCTCTTTCTTTGCTTTCAACCTCTGCTCAGCAAGCACCTTTCGGGCATGGGCTATCTCCTCAGGCGTGACTTTGTGGCGCATCTCCTCAAGCTGACGCATGATTTGAGCGAAACGAGGTCCCTCAGCAGCGCTTATCCATTCCAGTTGCAGCCGCTCGGGACGAATGCCCAGTCTTTCCAGTTTGTCCCACAGCTTATCTGCCCGGCGCATAGTCCAGTGATTGGCACTTATATAATGACAGTCACCTAGATGACACCCTGAGAGCAGCACTACAGGTGCGCCCTTTTCGAAGGCATGGAGGATAAAACTCTCATCCACCCTCCCGCTGCACATGGTGCGGATGAAGCGGTTATTGGGTGGAAACTGCATCCTGGATACTCCAGCCAGGTCACTGGCGGCATAGCTGCACCAGTTGCACAGGAAAGTAATAATCTTCTGCTCGGGGTCTGTCTCCAGAGCAGCGTCTATTTGAGCAAGTACCTGGGCATCGCTGAAGTGCTGCATAGTTATGGCATCGAAGCGGCATTCAGCGGCACAGGTGCCACAACCAGCACAAGCGGCAGCTATCAATTGAGCTCCAGTTTTAGCCTTGACATCTACTTTTATCGCCCCGTAGGGGCAGACGCGGGCACAGACGCCACACGAGGTACATTTGTCAAGGTCAATAATCGCTTTTATAGCCTCGCCTTTGATGACGCCGAAGTTCAGGAGTATGGAACTCCGGGCAGCAGCGGCTCCAGCCTGAGTGACGCTGTCCTTTATGTCCTTAGGTGCCTCGACACAGCCGGCGAAGAAAATGCCCGGCGTCGGTGCATCTACCGGCTTGAGCTTGGGGTGAGCCTCCATCAGAAAGCCATCGCTGGTCTGTGAGAGATTCAGAATACCGATGAGCCGCTTCAGGTCAGGCTTTGGCTCAAGCCCCACCGAGAGCACCACCATATCCAGCTCATATTCTTCCACCCGTGCCGTTGTGGTATTCTCCACCTTGACGAGGAGATTCTTGGTCGCCGGGTCTTCCCTGACTTCGCCAGGTATGCCTCGAATATAGCGCGCACCAGCTTCTCTGGAACGGCGGACTAAGTCCTCAAACCCTTTACCGAAGGCACGAATATCCATGTAGAAAACGAAGATTTCAGCCTCCGGGTCATGCTCCTTGATGAGCAAACTGTCTTTAACTGTGTTCATGCAGCACACGTTGGAGCAGTAAGGATAGCCACGGTTCTCTGTCCGTGAGCCTACGCACTGGATAAAGCCAATGCGTTTGGGGGTTTTGTGGTCGGAGGGACGTATCAGGTGACCTTCAGTGGGACCACCACCGCATATAAGCCTCTCAAATTCCATGCTGGTGATGACATTTTCAAAACGCGTATAGCCGTACTCATCAAGCTGAGTGGGGTCATAAACACCCATGCCGGTGGCTACGATTATAGTGCCAACTTCAAGCTCCATTATTTCGTCCTGCATGTGTAAATTTATGCACTTCTTTTCGCAAGCATCCACGCATTTGACACAGGCTACAGGTTTATTCCCCAGGCAATGCTCCATATCGATAAGGAATGCTGAGGGCACTGCTTGAGGGAAGTCGATATAGACTGCCTTGCGCGAGGAAAAACCCTGCTGGAATTCATCAGGCAATACCACAGGACAAGCCTCAGCGCACTTGCCACAGGCGCTGCACAAAGTTTCATCCACATAGCGGGCTTTCTTGCGGACACGGACTTTGAAGTTGCCCACATAGCCAGAGACGTCTTCCACCGTACTGTAAGCAAGCAGTTTGATTCTGGGGTGGCGACCCACGTCCATCATTTTTGGTCCCAGCACGCATATAGAACAGTCCATTGTGGGGAAGGTTTTGTCCAACTGTGCCATAATGCCACCGATTGATGGCTTCTCCTCCACCAGATACACCTGATGTCCGGCATCAGCGAGGTCCAACGCAGCCTGAATACCGGCTACGCCACCGCCAATCACCAAGGCAGCGTCAGTCACCGGGATTTCCATTTCTTGCTGCGGCTGAAGAAGTCGAGCCCGGGCTACAGCCATCTTCACAATATCCTTAGCCTTCTTAGTAGCCGACTCGCGGTCATAGAGATGTACCCAACTACAATGTTCCCTTATATTAGCCATTTCCAGCAGGTAAGGGTTAAGCCCAACATCAGCGATACATTTACGGAAGGTGGACTCGTGAAGCCGTGGGGTGCAAGAAGCTATGACTACACGGTTCAGCCTGTGCTCATTGATGTGTCTTTTTATCTCTACCTGACCAGGGTCAGCACAGGTATACCGATTTCTCACAGCAACCACCACGCCAGGAAGCTCTTCTGCCGAACGCCGCACCTCTTCAGTATCTACCGACCCGGCAATGTTGAGCCCGCAATCACAGACAAATACACCTATTCTGAGTTCGTCTTCAGCCAATTAGCTTACCTCCTGGTCGAGTGACCGGGCTACCAAGCTGATCAAGTCCAGTATATCGACTTTAGGCATTCCACCATTCCGGCTACGCTGGGCACATTTCAGATGAATCTGGCACTTTGGGCAGGAAGTCACCAGTATGCCAGCTCCGGTAGCCTCTGCCTGGGTAAGGCGCTCATCCTGTATCTGGCGGTTTGCAGCTCCACAGTGTACCCAGGAACTTGCACCGCAACACAATGCCTTCTCCCGACTCTGCTCCATTTCCACCAAATTCAGACCATCCACTGCGCTCAATATCTGGCGAGGTGAGTCAAAAATCCTCAAGCCTCTTCCCAGAGTGCAGGGGTCCTGATAAGTAGCTTTTTTCTTTAGCCTGCCGAGATGTAGCTCACCGCTCTGCAGTAACGGAGCTATAGCATCTGTCCAATATACCACTTCAGCCACTGTGCTGCTCAGCATTTTTGGATAGTCGACCTTTAATGAATAGTAACATTCCGGACAACTGGTGATGATTTTTTTAACGCCTAGTCGATTAAATTCATCCATATTTGCCTGTGCCAGAGCCATAAAGCCCTCTTTATCTCCCTGGAGCAACAGGTCACGCCCGCAGCAACGCTCGTTAACCAGAAGATTAAAGGGCATTTGAGCTCGGTTTAGCAACCTCAATGCACCTTTCACACCTTCCAGTATATTCACTCCCAGGTCTCTGAACATGACGTCAAAATATGGCGCACAACCCACAAAAAATATGGTGTCATACTGCACAGACAACTTGATATCTGGTGATAGCCAGCCCAGCCGCTCCTGAGACACGTCCCAACCGGTCATCAGATGCATCATGGACTGTAATGCACCGCCATGACTGCATTCTGCTTGAATTCCCTTGCCAAGTGCCTCAGTTCTTAAAATACGGATGAACTCCGGGAATTCTACACGGTAGTTGCACCGCTCCAGACACATATAGCAATTTAGGCAAGACCAGATTGTTTCATCTTGAAAGTTCCGATTTCCCTGCTCCGTGTTTCTCTGGACTATAAGCCGCGGGTTAAACTCCGGGTTATACTTTGCCACCGGACAGACCACCGTGCATTTGCCGCAGTCGAGGCAAAGATGTATCCGAGTATCTTTTATTTGCTGCTCGCTGTTAAACATTGCGCTTCCACATCCTATTATCCCGCCTGCTCTATTTCAGTAATGAAATTTGCCACTTGTCTAACAAAGCCTTCTCCATCACACCGCGGTAAACGAGCAAGCTGGAGCTTGTCAGCACCCAAGCCCAACAATCCCAGCACTCCACGCGTTTTTTCATATTCCGCGACATTAAAACGGTCATCATTTTCATAATAGCAATTATCCGGCTCACATCCTAAGAGCATTACCCCAGCCGCACCCAGCTCGAAAGCCTTCAGTATCAGACCTGAATGCACCCGCGAAAGGCAGCTCACCCTAACCACCTTTACCGATGGGGAGTAGCTAAGACGGCTTTGTGCCGCTGCCTCAATGCAGCTAAGACCATCCCAGTTGCAAGTAAAAACTACTATGTCAGCATCACTCCGACTCATGCAGTCACACCAACCTTGCTAGACTTCTCCAATATAGCTTCCAAGGTACTAATTATGCTTAAATCGCTTTGGACTCGCTGAGTTATAGCGCCAGTAGGACATGAGACAAGGCAAGCTCCGCAACCCAAACATAACATTGGGTCAACATAAGCATAAGCGGTGCCTGAGTCACTAACTTTCATCTCTATATAAGGACACACCACAGCGCAATCACCACAACCACGACACAAACGCCTATCGATATTAACTGCCGTAATCCGCGGTCTAATTACGCCCTGGCTCAAATAGCTCGAGACCCTGGCTGCCATCGCCTGTCCCATAATAACCTGTTTCCCAGGCGACTCCGATGCACCTGACGACACGATGAATATACCGGTAGGGTCTCCAATAGCGAATTCTCGTAAAGTGAAGCCTAAAATTGCCTGATTGTCTGGATGAATATTCCAGGAGAGAATGCGTCCAACGAGGCTTGTCTTGAAAGCGGCATCAGCCTGAGCAAGTATTTTATCCAAAGCTCCGGAATCCACTATGACGGCACCGACTTTGACATTAGTCGTTTTCGAAGATAACTCAAGCACAGCTTCATAGCTGCCAGGCATGCCATCAAACTTTAATGTTCGGGGCCAAGGTAGGACAGACGCCCCAAGCTTCCCCAGCTCTTTTAATAGATTAGCTTCTCTTTCGAGGTATTCAGTCGTTCGCTTTTCCTTTTTCTTTTCTAATTCTGACCTGTGGATGACAGTTACCTGATAAGCCTGAGACGCCAAGCCCGTTGCAGTTGCCAGACCTGAAAAACCAGTGCTTATCACCAACGCGCCTTCAGCAATCAAATGCTCACTAAGCATCACCATCGAAGTGCCTTGAGACCGAACAATCCCTGAACTGACTATCTCTATAGCCTTACGGGTAGCACCTGCTGGATTGTCGCTATGCACCCAAGCGCATTGCTCACGAATATTAACAAATTCCACAGACGTGTCCTGAGCTGCGCCCAGGTACCGCCTCAAATATTCTTTACACCTTACCCGCTGCTCTGTACAACTGAAACAGACTTGCTCCAGATTACAACACCGGCAAGCGGCTATGACCAACCTGCCCAGTTTCTCCTCCTTAAACAGAGATTTAACTTCACGCGCTCCGTCTTCAGTGCATAGTTGAGATAACTCCCTTACATGAGAAACGCCGGGAAGACGCTGTATTTCACTGACCACCTCAGAAAAGTCAATTATAGAACTAATGCTGCCACCACAACGGCACAGTACCACGCCAGTGCGCTCATCACCAACACTGACCAGCCCTGTTACATCCGGCTCGAAACCCAGCTTGCCACCACGATTCCTCTTAGCATCCGCACCTGCCGAGGCAGCTTTCTCTCGTAGCTTCAATTCCTGTGATACCTCCAGTGCAATTGCCGAAGCACAACTCAATTCATCCCATAAATCTCCATCGCCTTCAGCTTCCACGACGAAGATGCCCGGACTGCGACTCTGACGAGTTCTACTTTGAGCAGACTTAGGACGAGGCAGGTCAGCCATACCACTGTTAGGAATAAAATCAACTACAGCCTCGGCTTCCATCTTCACCGACCTGACATTATCTTTATGGGAAACAGCATTTATCTGACATACCCGCTCACATTCCAGACAACCACTACACAAGGCACAACTAAGGCAACGCTCAGTTTCTGTTTTAGCCACGTCCGCAGGTAGTCCTATCTTAGTCTCCTCAAATGTCCCCATTCTAGCCACATGAGGAATAATCGGCATTTCAGCTCGCTTGTGAGGCGAGACATATCTTGCCTCAATATCAACTTCAGACTGTTGATGCCTTTCCGAGGTACGACCTTTCCTCAAGTCACGCCCGCTGAGATACCTGTCCATCGATTCCGCGGCTCGGAGACCGGCAGCCATAGCTTCGACAACAGTGTTAGGTCCGGTGATACAATCGCCACCAGCAAATATATCAGATATGTTGGTCTGAAGTGTTATCGGGTCCACATTTATAGTCGCATCGTCATTGACCTTGATGTCCTTTATTCGGAGTAGATTTGTACTTGGTCGCTGACCTATAGCCACCACTACATGGTCAGCATCTATGGTAAACTCCGAGCCCTCAATAGGCACCGGCTGGCGCCGTCCTGTAGCATCGACCTTGCCCATTTTCATCCGCTGGCAGCGTATTCCTGTAACCTTTGTCCCATCGCCGATGATTTCAACAGGGGCAGTAAGATATTCAATCAGTACACCCTCTTCAATGGCTTCCTCAACGTGTTCTTTGATGGCTGTCATCTCGTCTGATGTGCGCCGATATAGTATTCGCACGTTGCCTTCACTTCGCCTCTTGACTGCCCTCGCTGAATCCACAGCGCTGTTGCCACCACCTATGACCACCACATTGGAGCCGACCGTAGTGCCTACCTTCAAATTAAGCGCAAAAAGCATTGAGATTACGTCGACAACACCTTCGAGGTCTTCTCCGGGGATATTTAGTTTATTATTCAAACCAGCGCCTATAGCCAAGTAAAAAGCCTTATAACCCTGCTCCCTGAGGTCAGAAAGCGTTATGTCTCTACCTACGATTACACCTGTTTTTATATCCACGCCCATAGCCCTAATTGCCTCCACCTCCCTCTCACGCACCTCGCGGGGGAGACGGAACCTGGGGATACCTGTAGCCATCATGCCGCCGACCACCGCATGGGATTCGAATATGGTAGGGGTGTACCCGCGTCGTGCCAGTTCCCAGGCTGATGCCAGTCCAGATGGACCACTGCCGACAATAGCTATTTTTTCTTCTCTTGGTTTCGCCTGGCTTCTGCGGCTATAATTAATGCTGCCAGAAGCGTTATCTGCAGCATAGCGGTGCAGAGCCCGAATGAAAACAGGAGCATCAACTTTAGCCCGCTGACAATTATCTTCACACGGATGACTGCACACCCGGCCAAGTATACCAGCCAACGGTGCAGCTTCATTGATGAGATTTAGCGCTTCGTCTGCCTTTCCCTTAGCCAGCAGGCATATAAAACCGGGTACATTGATACCAAGGGGGCAGGCTACTCGACAAGGTGCAGTGTCATTTTTATCTATAGAATAGGCTGACGGCACCGACCGAACCCCTATCAATGGGGCATGGATAGCACCGTGTGTAAGTACATGGCTGTCATAAGAAAAGGGTATTTTTACCGGGCACGCTTTCTGACACATGCCACATCCAGTGCATAGTGTCTCATCCACATAACGGGGCGACCTCTTCATCTTAACAGTAAATTTTCCATTTCTCTCTGTTACAGCTTCAACGCAAGAACCAGTGTAAAGCTTAACCTTGGGATGAGTCGCTGCCCTGAGCAACAATGGCCAGATGCCAAGACATTCTTTAACGGCACCAAATGAAGAACTGCTATTTTCATCACCATATAAATTCAATGCCTTAGTAGAGACAACCAGGCTGACCTCAGCACCCATTTTAGCCAAGGTCAGGGCACACTGAGCCGCTCCAAAACTATCACCAATTACTGCAACACTACTCGCCATCTATAATCATGCTCTACTTTGCTTTGACTCGCTTTAGCCCGTATTCATACCCCAGCGTGAAAGCCTTGATGTTGAATTCCCCTGTGCCTTCGGGCACAGTAGCCAATATAGATTTCTTGAGCGCTTGAGGGGAAACCACGCCGCTGACTGCTGCCAGAAATCCAAGCATTATGATATTGGCTACCACCACCCGCCCCATCTCTCGAGCCAGCTTAGTAGCCTGTATAGAGAATATCTTAACTTTCTTCGATGCATTATGTTTGACCAGGTCAGGGTCTATAATGACCAATGTATCTGGGCTGAGATTTGACGTGTACTTGTCATATGCCTCTTGTGACATGACAACCAGCACCTGTGGACTTATCACATAGGGATAGCCTACGGACTCATCCGACACGACAATTTCAGCAGAACAGGAACCACCTCGTGCCTCCGGTCCATAGCTTTGAGTAAAGGTAGCAAATTTCCCTTTTTCATATAGGGAAACAGCCTGACCCAAAATCTGACCAGCAAGCACAATACCCTGTCCGCCAGCACCACTTAATCTTACTTCTGTCTGGCTCAAGTTCCTTTCTCCAAGAGTTTTTCCCGAATCAGCCTACAAATACCGGCTACCGTTTTTTGGGCTTGTTTGCTCTATCAAGCATCTTTTGGTAACAATCCCACAAAGTAGGCCGTTCTATATCAACGAATTTGCCTACCACGATGGGACCATCTAGAGATAACTCAGCGTCTTTGGGGTCAGCCCCGTCCCTGATTATGCTTCTTTCCCTGTAGCTGCGCATTTCATCCAAGCCTCGCGGCGATTTATTTTGACGTCCGTAGACGGTAGGACAGGGACTGAGCACCTCTATAAAGCTGAAGCCCGGCTTTGTCAAGGCTTCAGCAATTGACCTTTCCAGTTCTCGTAGATGCAATACCGTCCATCTGGCAACGTAGGTAGCACCGCAGGCAGCAACTAAGTAAGGCAGATTAAAAGGATACTCGAAATTGCCATATGGTGAAGTCGCGCTCCGGGCATCAAGTGGCGTCGTCGGTCCCACCTGTCCGCCGGTCATGCCGTAATTAAAGTTGTTAATACAAATGACAGTCATATCGATATTACGGCGGGCGGAATGAATAAGATGGTTACCCCCAATAGCCACGATATCTCCATCTCCTGAAAAGACCACCACATCCAATTCCGGATTCGCCAGTTTGAGACCAGTAGCAAAGGGTAGAGCCCGTCCGTGTGTGGTATGGAAAGAGTCAAGTTTAATATAGCCAGCCACTCGACCCGAACAGCCAATCCCTGAAACCACAGCTACCTTGTCTGGGTTCAGCCCGGCACGGTCAATAGCTCTGACAAAACATCCAGTCGCTGGCCCAATGCCACAACCAGCACACCAGATATGTGGTATCCTATCTACCCGGAGGTAACAGTCTATAGGATTCGCCTCTACCGTCAGCATCTTCGTCATTTGGCTTCCTCTCGTATAGCTCCTAGAATTGTCTCGGGGAGATGCACTCCACCACCCATGTGAGGCACCAGCCTAGCCTTAGCTTTACCTGCGGCACATCGCTCCACCTCCCTCACTATCTGTCCATAGTTTATCTCCGGTACTATGAAGGCTTTCACTTTGGATGCTAGCTTTCTTATGCGGTCTTCAGCAAAAGGCCATACTGTTATCAGCCGCAGAATGCCAGCCTTTATCCCCTCGTCTCTTGCCTTCCTTACCACATACCGAGCAATACGGGCGGATATTCCATAGCTAACCACGACTACCTCAGCATCATCAACATCGATTTCCTCATATTTTATTATGTCTTTGGCATTCAACCGTATCTTGTCCACGAGACGTCGTACCAATTTATCCTGCGCCTCGGCGGTCATTACCGGATAGCCCTTCTCGTCATGTGTCAGTCCAGTAACATGAAAGCGATACCCCTCACCTGCTATAGCCATCGGAGGCACCAACCCACCCTTGGAATCATAGGGTGAATATTCCTCCGGAGCCACCTTAGGACGAGGCCGGCTGACCAGTTCCTTTTGGTTTATCCGCGGTATAAAGACTTTCTCACTCATATGACCAACCGCCTCATCAGCCATGAGCAGCACAGGTACCCGATACTGTTCAGACAAATTAAACGCCTCAATAGTCAGGTCAAACATCTCCTGTGGCGAGTCAGGAACAAGAGCGATGATTTCGTAGTGCCCATGGGCGCCCCACCTTGCCTGCATCATGTCCCCCTGCGCGACAAGGGTAGGTAATCCTGTAGACGGACCTGCCCTCTGGACATTTACCACAACACAGGGCGTTTCCAGCATAACACCTAAACCCAAATTCTCCATCATTAAGCTGAATCCTGGTCCCGAGGTAGCAGTCATCGCCTTTACTCCCGCCCAGGAAGCCCCAAGCACCGCGTTCATAGAAGCTATCTCATCTTCCATTTGAATAAAAACACCGCCTACTTGAGGAATCCGCTCGCTCATCCTCTCAGCCACTTCGGTTGCCGGGGTGATAGGATAACCAGCAAAGAAACGGCAACCGGCGCTTATAGCCCCTTCGGCACAGGCTATATCGCCGTTCATGAAAAACTCGCCGCAGAGTACATCCTCTTTAGACATGTGTTGCCTAGACCTTTTTTGCTGCTTTATCTCCTGTAATATGATAAATGCCAAATTCGGGACATATCGCCTCACAGAGACCACAGCCCAGGCATTTACTCTCGTCGACTACCCTGACCATGTCATAACCTTTAGGGCTAAGCTCATCGGTCATCTTTAACACCCCGCGAGGACAAAATTCGGCGCAATAACCACAGCCCTTGCATCTATCTACGTTAATGTGCAATTTGACTGGCTTAGGAGCCTTATCCGCCATATCAAAAGGCTTTCTCCATAACTTCATATCGGCACCGCTCACCACTATTTTTTGAGGTTATGTCCAGGTCTTTATAAAGAAATAACAGCCAGCACCGCTGGCTCTATAACCACATTAAGAAAAAAGTATAGCAAATTCGTATTTACTTAACAAATTGTTGAGATTCAACGATATTAAGGCTAAAATTCAGGCAATGCATAAGTTGCTGTTGTTAGTTTTGGTTCTACTTGCGCTTGTTACAGCCTGTGCTCGACAATCAGAGCCTGCCTACATACCAGCTCCGACGGCAGATTTCGCCGCCAGTCCAGAAGAAGGGGTAATTCCCTTGGTGGTTAGCTTCACCGATTTATCCACGGGTAATATTAGTCGCTGGCACTGGGATTTCGGTGATGGGCAGTTCAGCAGCCTGCCAGAGCCCAGTAATACTTATGCCACAGCCGGGGTTTATACCGTTTCGCTGGCAATAATGGGTCCAGGAGGAAGCGACATAGAAACAAAAGTAGAATACATAAAAGTTGGCAGTGGGATTATAAGTTGGGAGGAAGCCAGCAGCTATATTGGTCAGTATAAAATGGTCGAGGGAATAATTGTTGGAACTCACTATGCAGCCGACACTAAAAGCCAGCCCACCTTCCTCGACTTTCACAAGCCTTATCAGGACTATTTCAAATGCATAATCTGGGGTCGCGACAGGGGAAATTTCATAAACGAGTTTCCACCCAACCCCGAAAGTCATTTCCTGAATAAACACGTTCAGGTCACTGGTTTAATCGAGGAATATCCTAAAGGGTCAGGCACCCCAGAAATGATAATCAGAGAGCCGTCTCAGATTAAGGTCATTGGAGAATAACCGGCTCCGTGAGACTGGAGTTAGACTATAGTAAGATGCAATCTCAATGACTAAAGTCATAGCTATCCATTAGAAGATTTATTGATGTTCGGCAGCGCTCTAACGTATACTATTTGCAAGAACAAAGTGTCATAAAAATTATTTTACGAACAAAGATAACAAGCTATTATGAAAAACGAATCTATTAGGTGCTTAATTTCATTTGCAGCGTTGCTCTTCTTAATACTCAACCTGGTTGCGGCGTGCGCCCAGCCAAATCAAAGTCCGCCACCAACACCACCTGAACCTCCACCAACACAGCCGCCAACAACCAGCGAAACCCAGCCGCCAGAGGAATCACCCCCGGTCGATGTAGCCACAGATGAAGAGGAATGGTACACAGCGGAAATCTTTAGCGGTGAAGTGAGCCAGACAACACCTACATTCCACATATATGGCATAGAATGGCGCATCACCTGGACAATAGATGCCGAAGACCCTGAAACTGCCATCTTTAAACTGGTTATTTATCAAAAAGATGCGCCCTACGCGATATGGCAGACAGTTTCCAGCTCGGGTAGCAGTAGCGGCGAAGTCAATTATTTTCTATTTCCAGAAGATAAACGCGATTTCTTCATTAATGTCACAGCTCAGAATTTGCGCCGCTGGACTATCATAGTGGAAGACAACGCCCCCGGGACAAACACTTCCCCTGTCAAAATAACTTATATTCACTACAAAGGTACGGTATATCCGGCAGACCCAGAAAATGGCATTTGCTACAAGAGAGTCGAGCCCGATGAATATGTGGTCATCAAAAACCTCAGCGATTGCTATGTGGATATCACTGGCTGGGTGCTAAAAAACGCAAACAAGCTATATCCCTCCTTCACCTTCCCGTCCTGTACACTACTCCCTGGTGACATCATACGGGTTTACACAGACGAGGTACATCCCGAGACTGGCGGCTATCGGCTCTACTATGGTACTGACTATATCATGATCGAACGTACTGGAGGCCTTTGTTTTTACTGGGGTCCTGGCGATATCTGGAGTAACGACAAGCCCGATGTAGCCGTTTTGTACGACGCCCAGGGCAACGAGATCTCCAGAAAAAGCTACCTACTCCCAATGAAAATAAATGAGGCTAACGAGTGAACAGCGAAATACGGTGGGCTAAGGTGACACTCAAAAAGAACCCTGCCCTTTTTTTGTTGAGCATGCTCGTGGCTATACTGCTGATTCAGATTCAAGCCTTCCACTCGCCAGCACTCGCCAAAGAACCTGAACCAGAAGGCTGGGCTGTAATTATAGGTGTAACAGAGTACCACTGCCCGTTCTGCATGTTTGATGAAGAATGGAATATATATAGCGAATCAATGATAAAACATCCTGATGACGATGCGCGAGACTTGGCTGCTCAACTATCCCCCATCATCGGTGAAGACCACATTAAGCTATTGCTAAATAATGAGGCGACTAATACAGCCATCTATTATGCAATCGAATGGCTGGCTGAAAGGGCTGGTGCTGATGATACCGTCCTATTCTATTTCTCGGGACACAGTGCCCCTCAAAACATCGGAACCTATGACAACCTCATCTCAGATTGGCAGATAGCTGACTGGTTGGACAAAGTAAACTCACAAAAGGCAATCATAATCTTGGACACCTGCTATGCCGGCTCCTTCAGAAAAGAGCTCGGTCAGAACGGCCGTGTAGTCCTGATGGGTTGTCAATTGGATGAAAGCTCCCTTGAGGACCGTGAGCTTAAGCACGGTGTTTTCACGCACTACATCCTGCAGGCGTTAAGTGATTTCAATGCCGCCGACACGAACCACGATTATGAGCTCTCCGCTGAGGAGATATTCGAGTATGCCGAACCTAAGACCATAGACGAATTCATAGCACCTTTCGCTAATTTGCCAGCTTTCTCAAAGGGGAATGTGCAGCATCCTACACTTTATATCCCCCCCTACCACTTTGATGAAACTAATCTGTTCATGAACGCCATCTTCGATACCGACACCAACTTTCCATCTGACGTCACTGTCCTAACCCTGGACGGAAAATCATACTTGCCAGGAGAGTTACCCGCATCGTTAAACTGGTTATCAGGCTCTGCCCACCATCTCGATGTTCCCCTACAAGTGAGCACCGAGGAGGGAACGAGGCTGGTGTTCAACTCGTGGAATGATGGCAATAAGTCCGCATCAAGGACAATCACACAGGGCGGCGAATATTTGGCAAATTATACAACCCAGTACAAACTCGACATCGAATCACTCTACGGTAACCCCCAGGGAGCAGGCTGGTATGATTCAGAATCAATAGCTACAATCTCAATAAACTCTACGGAAGGAAAGATAATCAAGCATATCTTCACGGGCTGGAGCGGCGATTTTACCGGACAAGAAACCACCGCGTCGGTGACCATGAATAAGCCAAAGACTATCAAAGCTGAATGGGAAACTGATTATCTGTGGCTCTACGTGCTAATATTCGGCTTCATAGCCCTCATTGGAATCACTGCAACAGTTGTGATATATATAAACAAAAAGAAATCACTGTAGGAGTCCGCCATCTATTCATCATTATCGTCAGCGCGTATTGCATTTTTATATATCGGATTGTCACTCCTGATTGCCAGTTCGACTATGGCGTGTGGGCTAACGCCACCAACTACACCGGCAACCGAACCCGACATACAACCACCGAGCCAAGTTGAAAATCAAACGCCGCCCGAGATTTGCCTGCCGGAGCCTCCACCACAAGAGACAACGAGCGAAGCGGAATGGAACACTATTGAAATCTTCAGCGGCAAAGAGAGTGAGACTACACCACCATTTCATATATCCGGCACGGAATGGCGTATCATCTGGACGGTAGAAGTTCAATACCCTGAATACGCCGTTTTCGACATCGTTATCTATCCCCAAGACGGGCTAGGCACTATAACAAAAAGGGTTTCGTACTCAAAAGGCACTTCCGGAGATACTGTTTACATCTACGAGGGCGGACGGGACTATTATTTGAAAGTCATTGCTGCCAATTTGAGCGATTGGACTATAACGATAGAAGACTACGCCAAGCAAAATTTAACCTGCCCTGTCCAAATAACCTACATCTATTACAAAGGTATGGACTACTTTCGCAGCACGGAGGCTGGCCATGAAATACCTGAGTTCGACGAGTATGTGGAAATCAAAAACCAGAGCTATTCTCCTCAGAACATAACGGGTTGGGTGCTGAAGAACATAACAAGAGGAGAGCCTGCATTTACCTTTCCACCCACCTTACCGTGTTCCTGCGAATTGTACGACAACTGGACAGATTGTATTGAACACTGCTATCCCCCACGCCCGTGTGTAATAGAACCGAATGAGAGCATTCGGGTCTACACTGGCGAACCACATTATGAATCGGGAGGTTTCTGTTTCTACTATTTGTCAGGTGACATCTGGAACAACAATACGCCCGATACAGCCGTTCTATATAATGTTGAAGGGCAGGAGGTGTCTAGAAAAAGCTACGTGATACCGACTGAGGATAGTGTTACATCAGATAATTAGCTCGGGTCAGTCCAGATAAGGCGGCAAACAACAGGTTGAAGACCAATTCTGCCTACTGTATAATTTCAGAAACTTGACAATTTAGCTATTGCTTTCCCTGAACCATCAGATGTATAATCTTTATAATATAGATTGGGACTTAAAAAAGATAAGTAGTTAAAGTTTAGCAGGGACAGAAGAAATATAGAGAGCTGAAATATGCAACAAAGGTGCCCTAATTGCGGTGCGCCAACCGTGCCAGGCCAGCGGTTTTGCGGCGGCTGTGGTGCTCAGATGAGCCTCTCTTGCCCTCAGTGTAGAATCACAGTCAGCCCTGGAACCAGGTTTTGTCCTAACTGCGGGGCTACGCTGGGCGGAGGTATGCCCCAGCAGCCCGGCTGGGGACAGCAGGCAGGCGGTATGCCACCACAACAGCCCGGCTGGGGACAGCAGCCAGGCGGTATGCCACCACAGCAGCCCGGCTGGGGACAGCAGGCAGGCGGTATGCCACCACAACAGGCAGGCTGGGGACAACAACCAGCATGGGCACCGCCAGCACCAAGTAGCCAATCATCATCGTCTAAAAGACCTCTTCTCATACTATTGTTATTAGTCCTACTTATTGGACTTGGAGTACTAACTTACCTGTATACACCAATTGGTGATACCATAAAAGACCTTCTCGGAACTGCCACCGGTGGCACCGGTTCTAGCCTAGATATCTCAAAACCAACGATCTCAAATGTTCAGGCGGGTGCGGGTCAAACGAGCGCCGTTATTACCTGGACAACCAATGAGCCAGCCAGCAGCCAGGTTGAATACGGCACAAATAAGGAACAAGCTTCGCTTTCCACGCTACAAGATGACCCAACTAGTGGCACTTCTTTGGGAGTCGTTACCCACTCCGTAACTCTGACTGGACTCACCCCAAGCAACCCCGCAGGCAACATCCAGTACTATTACAGGGTTAAGTCAAAGGATGCAGCCGGGAACGAGGCGGTGTCAGAGTGGAAAACCTTCAACACGGCACTTTCCGATACATAATCACAGCCGCCCTTGACATGAGCTCCAGGCAGATAGCAGCCAGTTTTTCAGCTTTTTCCGTTTTACCGCCGCAAGTTGTATAATCAGTGCGGGCATTATGTATAAACTTGAAAGCAAGGTAAAGGCGATTATGAGATACATATTTCTGCTAGCCATCATTGCTATTTTACTTTTGTCCATGGGCTGTGCTCAGATGAATAAGGCGCCTCGCCATACAGCCGGCGAGGTGATAATGATAGCCAAGAGCTTCAACCCTCAATGCCGGGTGCAAGTAGCTTCCGAGAAATGTGGCTGAGGTTCCCCTACTCCTCAGTATGAGGAGGCTGACCCGATTTTCACCACTGAGTACGTGGGTAAAGGAATATGGAGTATAAGCAAAGCCTGTCCCATAAACTCAGAATATGACTATCACTGGTATTTCTACGACAATACCAATGAATTAGTATGGAAGTGAAACTTATACCGGACAATTCAGAAAGAACTGGGGTTAAAAGTGAGTGACATTCTGGATGAAGCCCAAGCACTAGTTCAATGCAAGGCTTGCCCATGGTATAAGAGCTGCGTCCTGCCCATGCGTCTGACGGAGGATGACCTAAGAAAACAGTTGGAGTCTTCCATACCCGGCGTCGCTACGCCGGGAGCAGAACAACAAGGCATGCAGCAGTTGCTATCAGGTCTGGCAGCCGCTGCTGAAAACTCCCTACTTGAAGGTTGCCCGATATTCATCAACAGGCTCCGCTCTAGCCCCAATCTCGCCGAACAAATAAAGAAACTTATGCAACAGTGGTCTAAGGAAAACCAGGAGCAAACCCCCTGAACCAAAAGCTAATCCCTGCGCCCACGCTTAACAGCCGAAGTCGTAGATAAGGAAAATTGCCCGTTTAAATAAAGCAAGAATGAAGCGACCCTTTAGAGTCGCATTCAAAATTGAAGTGCTTATTAGCTAAATGAGCCACCTACCGAAATCTGGATGGTGGCTAATTCACCCAACCGTTTTGCCACCTTAGCAGGAATCCAATTACTGGGTTTCCAGGACCCTTTATAACTCGGCAACAAAACTAGATAATATCCATCATCGCTGGTTATACCTATTTTACAGCCATCATCTAAATCTATGATTTCCTTTGGTTGCCAAACTAGTGGTCTTTCACATACAATATTATTCATCTCACACCCCATAAAAAATATAGTTACACCTGTAGTCGATGATACTGTCACCCTAAAATAGATACCAGGCACAGAAGAAGAAAACCAGACACACAAACAGGAAACTACCAAGTATAGCGATAAGCTCTTTGTTCATGGTCATTTTTCACACCCCCTCTGATTTCTAAATATATAACGAATCGGAGCAGAAATTGGTTTAGGCATCGGTGCCTAAAAATGTAGGTTATGAAGATGAAACTGAAGTGGTTTTACATCATAGCTCTAATACTCGTTCTACTGCCAGTCGCAGCCTGCATTCAGCAAAAAGGTCAAACGGAGCCACAGTTACTCAACCCCTGTGACAAGATGAAGCATCACATACAGCAAGCACAGGCTACCGCCTCAGACCTCGAGGATTTCAACTGGGACGAATTCTCCGATGTCGGTGTATTATGCCCACCAAAGGGAATATGCCCGGTTGGCAGTCTGCCTATCGTCGAGAAAAGCTCAATCAATGAAGAATCAGCGGAACGGTGGGTCTCTTTAGTTGAACGGATGCCGTATCCACAAACAGCAAAGACGTACTCTATACAATGCGCTAGCTGTTTGGAGCTCGCTCAAGAGGTTTGTTCGCATATACCCCATGATGAAGCGCAAACGCCAATGCCGGAGACAGAGGAACTAACAGTAACTCAGTGGCAAGATTTGTGCGACCAACTGCAATCAGCCCTACAAGGAGCTGAATATCTAGCCTTCAGAGATAAAACCGTTGCCGCAGAGTACACATTCCCCCAAATCCTGGCGTACTTCATCGACTCCGATGAAAAGATAAAAAGGAAATACCTTAATGAGTTTGTAGCTAAATCCGATAAATATATTAAATTACAAGATGAATTTATACATAATATACAGCAGGCGAAACAATTGGCAATCGAGCTAGCGCCAAATGACAATTAAGTTATCAGAGCACTGAAGAACAACGAGGCATGGTAAACAGCGACATTCTTTTCTACTCCGATTCGGTGTATAATCAAAACAAATTGGAATGCGCAAGTGGCTGGGATGAAAACTAAACATGGCTGGTATATCCCTCTGGCTTGCAGCCTGACTCTACTATCAGCTTGCGCACTTATTTCCTGCAGACCAGCTCCACCGGCTATCCTGCTCTTCAATGCTACTCCACCAGAAATCAATCTCGGCGAGTCAACAACCTTAAAATGGGTCATCAAAGATGCTACCAGTGTGACTATAGACCAGGGTATCGGGGAAGTTGCAGGTACGGGTTTAGTTGAACTATCACCAGCTAAAACAATCGCCTATACACTAAACGCCACAAACGCCGGCGGTACTGTCAGTAAGTCAGTAGTCATCTACGTCAACATCCCGATACCACAACCGCCAACTCCTGATACCACGCCACCCGTAATCAAAAACATCTCTGCCTCATCTGACACTGAGACAAGCGCTGTCATCACCTGGACGACAAATGAGCCAAGCAACAGCCAGGTTGAGTACGGCAAAACTACAGAGTACGGCTTAACCGCCACTTCGGACGAGCTAACCACCACTCATAGCATAACTTTGAGCGGTCTTGAGCCCAATACTGCCTACTACTATCAAGTAAAGTCGAAGGACGAGGCGGGTAATGAGGCTTTGTCAACAGACAATATTTTCGTCACACGCCAAGAGAAGTCACCGTATTCCCTGGAATTACTTTCGCTGGAATGGGGCAGAAGAACAACAGGAGGAAGTGTGGACGACGGCTGGGGCGTGAGTCAAACAGAGGGGGAAAAATATCTCTTCATCGAGTGCAAATTACAGAACAAGAGCCATGCAACTCTGCGGACTATAATATGCACCATGAACTGCTGGAACGGCACCGACCTTGTGAAATACGAGATATATGTGCATCGTGCCCCCGTCCTGCCGGGGAATACCTTTACCTTCGAGATTCAAACTGCCGATGACCCAACAGTTAACAACGTGACTATAGACTTTGCCGACGAACTGGGAAGGGAAATCGTTGTAAAAACAGGAGGGCAGTAGACTATGGATTGGGTCTTCTTACTGGTGGCATTTGTTCTTTTCTTAATAGGTGCGGCTCTAATAGTCTTTACATTCAAGCGAACAGAAAAGGGCTTGCTGAGAAACTTCTTGTTGACCGCAGGGGCTTCGCTAACAGGCTTGCCTCTATTTGCCCTTCTACACAATCTGCTGTACGGTTTATACACCTGCCCGCTTGTGATGGGCTTCTGGGGTAGAATTGGCATTACAGAAGAGCCTTTCTTCTTTCTGCTTGCTATTCTAGTATGCCCGTTAGGGTTTCTTGTGGGAACAATTGGCAGCGTAGTTCTTATACTCAAGCACTCAGCAACCAAGCCATAACCAAAGAGCCTAATCAATTATCATTTAATAAATGTTCCCGCTAAGCTAGAAGGGCACGCGAGCTGATAAAGGACACCCATCATTTATTCAGATATAATAGTGCCATCATGCAGCTAAATTCTCCCAGTTCTAAAACTGACCCGGCTATTGAAAACACTTCAGGGCAGGGGCTTTCAGCCGCCGTGCCGCCGGATATCGAGGGATGGAACTGGGGCGCTTTCTTTCTCACCTGGATATGGGGCATAGGTAACCGGGTATGGCTGTCCTTCCTAGCCTTAATACCTATTCCACTTGTGGGACTGGCAATGATGGTCATTCTTGGAATCAAGGGCAACGAATGGGCATGGCAGTGCAAAAAATGGGACAGCATAGAGCAGTTCCGCCACAAGCAACGTATCTGGATGTACTGGGGTATTGCAGCTTTTATAGCGCCGTTTGTCTTTCTCTTAGGGCTGGCATTGATTATAGCGGGATTACTCGGTTACTATGGTTATATTTAACGGTCGCTCAACAGAGTTGCCAATCCTCCCTCAATGAAGCTATGAAAAAAGTAAAGATATTCGACAGCCGCCAAAACAAAGTACTGCTCGTGGATAAGATTCACAAGACGAACGCAGAGTGGAAAGAGATATTGACGCCCGAGCAATATCAAACCACCACCGATAAAGGGACGGAGCAACCGTTCACCTGCACTTTCGATAACATCAAAGAGTCCGGCATATACCAGTGTGTCCGCTGTGGCACAGACCTCTTTAGAGCCGCAACTAAATTCGACTCCGGAACGGGGTGGCCCAGCTACTACGAGCCAGTCTCAGATTTTAATATCACACTGGAAGAAGATAACAGCTTCGGCATGTGCAGGACTGAAGTGCTCTGCGCCAGATGTGATGCCCACCTGGGTCACGTGTTTGATGATGGACCGCCACCAACAGGCAAGCGCTACTGCATTAACTCGGCAGCCCTCAGCTTCGTCAAACAAAAGCAGCCATGAGCACAGAACAAATCAAGCGGACCAATGGTAAGGAGGTGGCAACGCTAGCCGGAGGCTGCTTCTGGTGTCTTGAGGCAGTTTTCAAAGAAGTCGAAGGTATAGAGAAGGTGATATCCGGATATTCCGGCGGTACGACTGTCAACCCGTCTTACGGCGAAGTTTGTACCGGCTCAACAGGACACGCCGAAGCAGTGCAACTAACGTTCAACTCCGGCAAAATTTCTTTCCAGCAAATCCTACAGATTTTCTTTGCCATACACGACCCCACTACATTAAACAGGCAGGGAGCTGATGTCGGCACCCAGTATCGCTCGGCAATCTTTTATCACAGCGAGGAACAAAGAACTGTAGCCGAGCAAGTTATTCAGGAGCTAAATGCTGCCCATGTCTGGAAATCGCCCATCGTAACCGAGGTCACGCCGTTTCAGGCATTCTATCCGGCTGAGGACTATCACCAGGAATACTTCAACCAAAACCCATCACAGCCCTACTGCCGCCTGGTGATTGCTCCCAAACTAGATAAATTCAGTAAACAGTTCCCCAAAAAAGTGGGGGGAAATAGACGGTTCCCAGCCTAGCAGGCATATATATCCCAGTCCTTGCGCATCAAAACTATGTGATCTCTCTCAGCTTTTTGGTGTTCTCTAGGATGATAATGGCGATAGCCATACCCAGTGCGTTGGCTAACATCATAGCCGGGATGGCAATTTTGACTACCTCGATGGCTTCGGCAAAGGGCCTGGATATGAGCAATGTAAGTCCGCCGTGTAAGAATTCAACGAATACAGCCAGTAAAACACCTTGCCATATCCCGATAAGCTTGCCCTTCTTAAAATAGTAGACGGTACCACCGGTTAAACCTGCCAAAACTGTCGCCAGCCCGCAAGGAATGCAGGTAAATCCACCAAGAAGTAGACGGTGTATGCCGCCAATCAGTCCCACGGCTAAACCGATTATCGGTCCAGCCGTCACCCCGGCAACCATTGGTGCGAAATCCCTTATATTAATTACGGCACCAGAGGCTAACGGTATGCCGGCATAGGTACCGAATATGGAAAAGCCTCCAAACAGGAGAATGAAAATAGTTTTATCACGCCAGTCTGCCCTTTTGACCATGACCCGTTGGATGTGTTTTATCCTGGCGACGATTTCCATAAACACGAAGATAAAGACTTCTGTTCCCGCAAAAAGACCTAGGATTCCTTCCATATCCCATGAATATTACATTATTCGGCGGTTTTCTTAAAGAGGCTACTGGTTTTCACTATAGTAGCGCCTGTCATCTCCGAATTTTGTATCTCTAAATCACTTCATTGTTCGTCCCAGTGTGGTGTATAATATCCCGATATTTGTGAATTAAATATGCCGGGAGCAAATAAATTATGAGAAATAAATTCATCGAACTTCTGCTTGCCTGCGCCATTCTATTGACACCTGCCGCCTGCCTCCAGCCGGCAGCGCCAGACGATACCGCAGACCAGGCAGCGCAGTTAGTTCAGAAAGGCAACATGCTCAGCCAACAAGGAAGCTACGACGAAGCCATCGGGGAATATACCGCTGCCATAGAGTTGGACCCTGCGCTTACTGACGCTTACATTGCCCGCGGTCAAGCGTATTACTTCAAAGACAGAAACCTTATGGCGGTATCCGATTATTCCAAAGCAATAGAGCTGGACCCCGAATCTACAGCCGCATATTACAGTCGGGGCTGGGCACATCTGGCTAACCGGGCATACGATTCAGCCATCTCAGATTTCACCAAGGCTATCGAGCTCGACCCGGCTCTGGTCAGGGCATATAACGGTCGCGGCTGGGCTTATCTCAACAAGGCGCAATGGCTCTTCGAGTCATACAACTACCTGTTCACTCTTTTCGAGAGCCACTCTGACCTGGCAAAGGCATTTAAAGGTCGAGGCTGGCTGTACGTTAAGCAGCCGCAATGGGAGATGGCAATCATTCCCGACCTGACAGAAGCAATGACACAGGACCCGGACCCAGCGGAGGCGTATTGCAACTTGGGTTTCGCTCATGCTAAAGAGGCGCAGTGGGCACATGCCATCGCAGATTACCAGGCGGCAATCGCCATAAACCCAAAACTCGACTGGTCGCGCTTCAACAAAAGCTGGGCGCTGGACATGAAGGCTAAATGGGACCCGGTTATCGCAGACTATAGCAAAATAATAGAGCTTATAACGGCACAGGCTCCACCCGCCGCTGATTCAGGCAGTACCCCCACAGAGGCAGAGGAATGGAACCTGGCTGTCGCCAACTACAATGAAGCAATTAAACTGTCACAAGACCCCGCCCTGACTCAAAAGGCTGAAGAGGCAATAGCGCTCATAGACGAGATACGCCAGGATATAAACAGATAACCTAACCACCAAAAGAAAGAGAGGTGAAATCATGCCAATAAAATTATTGTCTATCTCGATATTCACGGTTATCGGGCTCTTTTTGCTCAGCGGCTGCGCTCCACAAAATACCAGCGCGCCGACTACACAACCCGCCGTGAAACCACCACCTGTTGCTGAATATCCCAACATCGACAGGGAAAGTAAGATACCTCCCAGCCAGGCAAAGATGACGCCGGAAACCGACCTTTTACCACCGATACTGCATTCCGATGAATATGAGCAGCCTGTACCCATGCCTTACCCCATAAACACAGCAGGTGCCGAAGATTCCGGGTTCATGATGCCGGATGGAAACACATTCTACGTGTGGTTTACTCCAGACCCAAAGGTGCCGCCGCAAAAACAGGTTATCGACGATGTCACTGGCATCTATGTATCGAAGAAAGTCAATGGACAATGGCAAAAACCGGAAAGAGTATGGCTGCAGGACCCGGACAAGCTATCTCTGGATGGATGCGAGTTCGTGCAAAATAATAAAATTTGGTTTTGCACCGCCAGGGAGGGGTATACGGGTTTGCATTGGGGCACGGCAGATTACGTGAATGGAAAATGGCAAAACTGGAAAGTTGCAGACTTTAACCCTGATTATGAAGTTGGAGAACTTCACATCACTGCGGACGGCAAAGAGCTTTACTTCCATTCTCCCAGAGCCGGAGGCAAAGGGCAATACGATATCTGGGTCTCGAAGAATGAAAATGGCGCGTGGCTGCCCCCGCAGAATGTCGCCATAGTTAACAGCCCTGAGACGGACGGCTGGCCATCTTTAACACAGGACGGCAACGAGCTCTGGTTCACCAGGACCTACATGGGCTCACCGGCTATCTTCCGGTCAAAAAAGGTAAACAACGAATGGCAGGAGCCGGAACTAATCGTTTCGCAGTTTGCCGGTGAATCATCGGTCGACAATGAGGGGAATATCTATTTCACCCATCATTTTTACAAAGACGGAGTGATGTTAGAAGCAGATATTTACGTTATCCACAAAAAATAAATGTGTCTCTATTCTCTCTCCCCTGGAGGGAGAGAGTTAGAGTGAGGGGGAAAGTCTCAGGTTTCACCCTCACCCTGCCCTCTCCTGTCAAGGGAGAGGGGGAAATACTTCCAAAGTGGTACAATAGCCCAGGGACAGGTCACAGAACTAACCACTACGAAAGGGCAGGAGCAAAAGATATGAGATGGTTCGGCTGCGCACTAACTATTCTAGGCATAATACTTGTTATCTTCATACTCACGCACCTCTCAGAAATCTGGAGTTTCCTGGAAGACCTGCTTAACAGGTTTGGTTAACAATCTAAGTAAATGGCGTTAGCGGCAATAGAAAATTTAATACACAGAAAAATACCTGACGACGGGGGACATATATGGGGGTTCGCCGATTTAACCGGCTTGCTCCACCAGCGGTTCAGTGGATACGACTACGGCATAGTGGTGGGGAAAAAGCTGGACGATAGCATAATCGACTCCGTTATAGACGGACCGAACACGGAATACCACAAGCTGTACGTTGATACCAACCGCTATTTGTCTGTCCTGGTAAAAGAGATAGCGGAGGAATTAAAGGCGCTGGGCATTAAAAGCCTCGCCATCAACCCGACCCCGAACGAGATTGACCGCGCTGACGATTATGACCAAACGCTGCGGCACACCTTCTCTCAAAAGATGGCAGCCACCCGTGCCGGGATGGGCTGGATAGGCAAGACCGACCTCTTCATCTCGAGGGAATTCGGACCCAGGTTAAGGCTGGCTTCGGTGTTGGTGGATTACCCCTTAAAATCGTTGCACCCACCAATCGACGAAAGCAAATGCGGCAAATGCGACAAGTGCGTAGAAGCCTGCCCGGCAAAAGCCGCCAACGGCAAGCTGTGGAATATCCACGTCGACCGCGACGAGTTCTATAGCGCCCGTAAGTGCAAGGAGACCGCCAACCGCCTCTCTCTGAAAAGAATTAACCAGGACATGCGCCTGTGCGGCATCTGTGTCTCGATATGCCCCATAGGACAGCACAGGCACAGCAAGTCCTAAAGCCACCCCCCTGTAATACTTCTCCGGATTATCCGTATATTACTGTAGAAAAACGGATAAAAGGAGGTTCGCCATGAAAGGCACAAAATCAGTTACCCATCGGATTCTACCTCTTTTTCTAGTCTTGGTGCTGCTGGCTACGGCGCTTGCCGCAGCCTGCGCCGCCCCAAAAGGAGCCGAAACCCCGGCTCTGCCTGAAGCACCGTCTCCAGCTCCCCCATCAGGTACCACCACCCCATCCTACGCACCACCCTCAACCCCACCAGCCACAAACGAAGGGCTGCTGAAACAGTACTTCGGCGAATCATGGCGCGATTCAGATACCATAGGGCTGGCGGTAGGCGGCGCCAAGGGCATAGATAACTTCCGGGCTAACATCGAGAACGGCTACCTGCCCCTGCCCACAGACATGACCTACGAAGGTTTATTCTATGAGTACTACTTCGACACAGGTCAGACGAAATCATGCAACAAGCTTTTCTGCCCCTCTTATAGCTACGCCGTTACTAGAGACCCCTTCTCCAACAAGACCGAGTACTACCTCTCCGTAGGCTTGAACTCGGGGATGAAAGAACGCGACTTCGAGCGCAAAAAGCTGAACCTGGTCATCGTCCTCGATATCTCCGGCTCCATGTCGTCCCCATTCAATCAATACTACTATGACCAGTTCGGAAATCAGGTGGAACTCGACTGGAAGGAACGGAACACTCAAAAAATCGAGGTCGCCAAGGACGCACTCGTCGCCGTTCTGGACCAGCTGAACAATGACGACCGCTTCGGCATAGTGCTGTTCAATGACCGGGCGTACCTGCTTCAACGTATGACTCAGGTACGACACACAGACATGGACGAAGTCGAGGACAGCATATTCGACATAAGGGCGGACGGCAGCACCAATCTAGCCGACGGCATGCAACTTGCCACGGAGCTTGTGGGAAAATACAGCGATTATGACCCCTACGAGTATGAAAACCGCATTATCTTTCTCACCGATGCCATGCCCAACACCGGGGAAACCGGAGCCTACAGCCTGCTCCGCCTGCTTAAGAATAATGCCAGCGACAATATATACACCACCTTCATCGGCATCGGCGTCGACTTCAATACCGAGCTCATCGAGACCATCACCAAGACCAGAGGCGCCAACTACTATTCCGTGCATTCACCCGGCGATTTCATGGAGCGTATGGGCGAGGAGTTCGACTACATGGTAACCCCGCTGGTCTTCGACCTGCGGCTGACGCTGGACAGCGAGGACTGGGACATCGAAATGGTTTACGGCAGCCCCGAAGCCGATAAGGCGACCGGCGAGCTTATGAAGGTAAACACGCTGTTCCCCTCCAAGAAAGAGGACGGCGAGACCAAGGGTGGCTTAATACTGCTGAAGCTGAAGAAAAGGGGAGATGACAGCAGCAGCATCAGGCTCAATGTAAGCTATGAAGATAGGGCGGGGAAAGAAGACAGCAGCACAGCCAAGTTCTATATCGATGACGAGTCACCGGAATACTTCGAGAACGGCGGCATACGCAAGGGCATACTGCTCGCCAGGTACGCAGACCTGATGAAGGACTGGATAATCGATGAGCGGGAACACGCCCACTGGAGCCGTCCCTGGGAGCCGATGGTCAACCCGGAATGCGGCATCATCGTGCCTCCGCTGGGCGAGTGGGAACGCCAGTCGCTGCCGCTGATGGTGTCAAGAGAATACCGTTCGCTGTTCCAGGAGTTCAGCGACTACTTTGCCGACGAAATGGATGAAATAGGCGATTCAACGCTGGAGCAAGAGCTGGATATACTGGAATCTTTGAGCGGCTACCGGGATTAAGTCCTCCTTTTTTAAAGCCTCTGCCCGTCCTGCTTCCGGAAAGAAAGGGGATGGGCAGGGGCGGATAGCTGGATTTCAGGGAAAAGGCACGACTTAATTGAAAAAACGAGTTGATTGAGATACCGAACGTGCTACAATGTTACAACGGAATAGTGAGTCGAGAAAACACCGTGGCAGACAAAAATCTTGCCCATCGCGGAACCGCCGTAAGCGGTTTTACCGCGCTTTATGAGCAGCACATGAGCTACGTTTTTCGCTATATAAACTACCGGGTAGGCAGTCGAAACGAGGCAGAAGATTTGACATCGGTCGTCTTCGAGAAAGCCCTGGCTGCCTTCCACAAATATGACAGCCAGAAGGCGGCGCCGCAGACCTGGCTGCTCGCCATCGCCCGGAACACGGTCACGGACTACTTCCGAAAATCATCCAGAAGGAACACCATGTCGCTGGAGAACGCCGTTGGAGTTGAGTCCGCCGACCCTTCGCCGCAGGAAGAGACGGAGCGGAGAGAGGAATATGAGCGGCTGCGTGTCTGCCTGGCGATATTGCCTCAGCGCGAGCAGGAAATCATATCGCTAAAGTTCGGTGCCGAGCTGAACAACCGCCAGATTGCCTCCGTGCTCAGCCTATCGGAGAATAATGTCGGCACCATACTCTTCCGCGCCATCTGCAAGCTGAGGAATTGCTTTAAGGACTGGTCGAATGAAAAAAGATAAAGCCACCGAGAAACAGTTCATCGAGCATCTGGACAGGCTGCTGGCGGGCGAGGAAGTCAGCCTCGGCGACGATGCCAGCGATGAGCTGCGCTCAGCCCTAGAGCTCGCCCGTAAGATGCTTGCCTACCGAGAGGAACCTTCAGCCGATTTCACGGCAAACCTCAAAGACAGACTGCTCCGCCAACTAGCACAGGAAGAAGCCACCGCTCAGGCAAAGAGAGAGGAACGCCGGGCATGGACGGCAAAGCTGTTTCCTCAGAGCGCAGTGTGGCGCGCCGCCACCAGCGCTGCGCTTGTCCTGCTGCTCGTAGTCATCGGTGCTGTCTGGTATACCGGCAGATATGGCGGCGCACCGACGCCGCCCTCCACCCCCACACAATCGCTGCTTGAGGGCGACTACTCGGTCAACCTGCCCTCGAACATCGCCCCGGAATATATGACTTTCATCGCCAAAACGTCGCTGTCAACCAGACCCGGACAGGCGCCGGTTTACAGGGTAGAAAGCGCTGAGGTAACCACTAAATCCGTTACCGAGCTAGGCAGAAGGCTCGGCTTCAGCGGCGAAGCCAAATTCGTTGACGGAGACAGGATTGCCATGTTCGATGGCGAGGGCGAGGACAGGCGCCAGCTTATCGTCTGGACCGCCTCCGGAGCCGTCGAGTACGGCTACGTGGAACCTGACAGGCTATATACACCGTACCCGCCCGACCTGCCCTCGCAGGAAGAGGCGGAGCTTATCGCCTATGACTTCTTGCAGCAGGCAGACCTGCTACCGCCCGGCTACCAGACTTTCGCCAAAGTGAAGGGTGAGACAACGGCAATCGCCGGCGGTGGCTATCCCGCCAGCCAGAGATATGCCGCCGAAGCCGCGCCATCCGAACCATCGGCACCGACCGCGCCGGCGGCTGCTACCTACTGGCTAGTCGACTTCCCCTATTTCGTTGACGGAGCGGAAGCTACAGGTCCCGGCTCCAAAATCGAGGTCAGCGTCGGCGATAACGGCGAGGTCGTCAGGCTGCTCTGGGAATGGCGGCAGATGTCGCCGATTTCCGACCACAACATCATCTCCCAGAAGCAAGCCTACGACGACCTGATTCAGGGCAAAGGCAGCCTCGATATTCCTCTCGACTGCGAACAGGTGGTCGTTGAGGACGTTCAGCTCAAATACTGGCTGGACCCGCCCTCAGAAATGCAGACCCATGCACTGCCCGTGTACGAGTTCACAGGACAATGCCTGGATGAAAACGGCAGGCACCTCGAGGACTTCACCGCCTGGACACCCGCCCTGTCCAGTACCTACTGACGAAATTCCTGCCCTTGCCTCGGCAAGCCCGGTGGCATCTAAAGACATCTTCAAAATATAGAAATTGTATAATGCACAGCATGGATTGGCAGATTGTCTTCTATACTGATGAGAAAGGCGATGAACCTGTAAAAGATTTCATTTTATGGCAACCTGACGGCGCGATAGCAGAAATTTTGCACGTATTCAAATTATTGAGGCAATTCAACGTTACACTAGGAATGCCGTACGTAAGGAAAATCGGCAGGTCTGGTATCAGGGAACTTAGAATTAAACACGGTTCGGACATATATCGTATTTTCTTCTTTGCCCATGTAGGGCGCAAGCTCATACTGCTACACGCTGTTCTAAAAAAAGAAGATAAAATATCAGAAGCCGACAAAAATTTAGCCATTCAGAGAATGAACGATTACAAATTACAGTCTTGACAATATAACATATATGTTATATAATTGGGAAAATCCAAATGATAAGGCAGTAAAATGGCAAACAAAAAAGCTACCAGATATGAAGACTTCGAGGCAGAACTACTTAAAAAGCCAGGAGTTCGCCAAGAATATGAGGCTTTACAGCCTAAATACGACATGATACGGAGTTTGATAGAACGCAGAAACCAATTGCGAATCAGCCAAAAGCAACTTGCTGAGATTGTGGGCACAAAACAACCCGCCATATCCAGATTGGAAAAGGGCGATTACAACACTACACTTAGCACACTCTTCAAAGTAGCCGATGCTCTTGACTTAGATATTTCTCTCCGGGCTCGAACAGAAACTAAGCAAACACGTAATAAAGTTCCTGCTTAGACCGGCGGCGAGTGCTCTGTCCCGGACCTATTGACGAAATTCCTGCCCTTGCCCCGGCAAGCCAGGAGTCCCTCCAGCTTTTCTCTCCGCTCATCCTGAGCCTGTCGAAGGATCTGCCCCCTTACCTATATGTCATTCTGACCCTTCCTGAAGGAAGGGCAAGAATCTCACCACGTTGTTGTAGTTAAAAATCACCGTAGCCTGTAATTATTTTTGCATTTTTACTTGCACCTTTGACTTTTGACCTTTAACTTTTAACTTTATTCCCCGCTTGACCTGTTCCACAGAGATTTCAAAAATTCTCCTTCGGGGTATTCCATTCCGAGATATGTAGATGTATAATCGTAATCAGACCACTTCTTTTGCAGGCGGCTGATACAATGAGTGTGCGGCATCAGAGTCAGAAGCTACTACAGAGCCGGTTTGATATCGTCTGGCAGCGCCTGGATGAAGCCGGCGAACAGCAGATGGTAACGCCGGACGGTCACAAGTTTATAGCCCTGGCTTCCCAGCGCAAAAGGGCTCCGGAAGGTCAAGACCCGCGGTACATCAGGGTCAAACAGCGCGGGCAGGAGTTTGCCCGTATTTACCCCTGCTGCTGGGGACACACCACCAATTGCCACGGTACGCGCATAGGCGGCTACAGTGACGGGCTGGACGCCTGGGTTAAAGGCTTGATGATAAGCCAAGAGAGCCTGACCTTAAAACCCAGTGACGAGGTCATTCACCTGCTGGGCAAGTTGCTCAACTCGGAGGAGCTCGACTATGACCATGCCTGCCTGCACCTGCCCACCAAACCGGGAGTCTATCTAGTCTACGATAGAAAGCAAAAGAAATACATCTATGCTGGCAAAGCTCTGGATATACAGAAAAGAATCCGGCAGCATGCCCAGCGTCAGAACAGGCTGTTTGGCTCCAGCCTTCCGCCGATTCAGAAAGCGCTGATTGATAAAAAACTTTGTGCCGACTCAAATGAAGCCCAGAAATACTTGTCCGCCAACTGCACCGTCAGGCATCTGGTGGTGCTCGATGAAAAGCAAAGAAAGCAGCCCTGGAAGAAGCGCTCGCTTCTGGAACATTACGCCATTTGCGTTATCGAGCCTGAATACAATTTCTCTGGCGAATCCGAGCACTAGCCACAAGCCAATACCCCAACAACCATAATGTAATTTACAGTAAGAAGGAGGTGAGGCAAGGTGTGTTCTGTAAATTGGATTGCTATAAGTGCCTTAGCCACAACAGCTATGGTTATCATCAGCTTTATAGTTTTTATTAGGCCTACATTCAAAAGGCCCAAGTTCTCAATAGACTATGATGGAGGGCTACCGTTTTGCAGACAAACAACTAGCACCGACTTCAACAACTCAGATCTGTGGGTAGATACCTATTGGGTACGGTTAAGAGTAAGAAATACTGGGAAATCGATAGCTAAACATTGTCTGGGGAAAATTATCAAAATAATGGATGCCAACGGTCAAGAAAATAACAATTTCGACATAATGCACTTACATTGGGTAGGCACTGGTTGGCATGAGGCTCCGTTCCAGACTTTGGATCTGAATCGAGGGGAGTCTGCATACTTAGACATACTTGCAGCTCAGTCAAACAATAGAGACATATATCCTACGGGCGACCAATTTCCATGGGCTATAGAATATGAACGAAGACAAATCCTTGATCGTCTACCACCAGGAAAATATATATTGAGCATCTCAGTATATGGAGATGACGTTAATCCGGAGACAAAATATGTTAGCCTAATATGGGGTGGCTCTAGCATAAGAGACTTCAACATGGAAATACACGATAATCTTGGCAAAGCGAAGCCTTGGCTTAATAAAAAAGTAGAAGAGACATCAATGGTTAGACAACCGAAGCTAGATATAGACAAGCATATGCCTACAATGGTTTCATTAGGACAGTATATTACATCTCAAATTCCAACATATTTCATTCTAGGCCTTATTCTTATATACATATGTTTCTTGCCCCAACCTATTCTCATTAAACTTTTTTGGGCACTTCTCGCGACAATAGCCTTATTCTGGACATTCGGCTTGTGGAAAATTACTTTTAATTGGAAGTTACCACAGAAATTGAAAAAAGCAGAGATAATAACGAAATTTATGGAAAAATATAATGAGGTTTTTTATGCTTTTGCTTCAATTGTTGTCCTTGCTGTTAGTTTTTTGACTACTTGGGTAGAACTCAAAAAAGTGGGTATGAAAACCCTATTTTCAATATCACTTTATGCTCTTTGGCTAATTTTAGTCATATTAAATATCGTATTCGCTTGTCGGTCTCGATGGCAACAAGGGCGTGGGACGAAGACTACATAAATTAGAGAGCAGAAGTTGGGACACCTTTCTATTGTAAATCTCCACTTAATAATAACAGCCCACCGCCTTGCAATATCTGTTTGTCACCGTCAGCGCATTATGCCCACCAGATATTGACTCTATCATATTGATAGCTCAACAAGAGGGCAGTTGTCTGATACACAATTGGTTGAGTGTTTGAGCACATTCGCCAGGGTGTGGCTAAGGGTGGGAGGTAATGGCAAAAATGGTGATTACACCTTTGGCAGGACCGTAGTACCAGAAGACCCTATAGGCGGCGGGTGTACTCTGCTCGGCATACGCCTCAAAAACCTTCTCCCCGTTGGGTCCTTTCAAACTGATATATTCATGGGTCTGGAGGCTGGGATGCCGGGGATTCATCGCCAGGAACTTGATGGTCTTTCTGACAGCCTGGTAATGTTTGCTTTGGGAGGCATTTTTTTTAAGCAGATTATAGGCTTTGCCTGCCTCCGCTGTCCATTGTAATTCAAACAAAGCTTTTGATCTTACAAAGATTTAAGGTCAACTTTTGACACCCTGCCCCTGGCAGCATCGGTAAGTCCCCGCCTGACCGAGGCGAGAGTCTTGGGGTTATTGAATAGCCATACCTCTGAAGCAGGGATGGTTACCTGCGGGTCGAGTAAAATTTGCCCCAGGCTGTTGCGGTATATATGATAGCTGACGCCTTCCTGTACCTGAACCTTCTGCAGAACTACCCGCCTTTTAACGTCCGGTTTTACGCCGTCAGCAACCTTTTCGAAGTCTGCATCCCTTATTATTGTAGCCATAGCAGCATTAGCATACCATAGGTGGGATTATATGTCAAGTGGGATATTCCCACCATTGAGAATGTCATTGTTGCTATTGAAAGCCCCGTCGGGGCAATTGGGGTATGGCAATCTCGGTTACTTTTCCCTGTCATTCTGAGGGAACCCCGATGTAATCGGGGTGACCGAAGAATCTCGGTAGGGAGTGCGGTGAGATTCTTCGCGGAGTTTATTCTGAGCTAATGCAGATTCTTCGTCCCGATACATCGGGACTCAGAATGACAAAAGGCGAAGGGCTCCTTCAGAACGACAGGAGGCAGGCTGAGATTGCCACGTCCTTCCGCGGAAGGGCTCGCAATGACAGAGTATCCTTCGACAGGCTCAGGATGAGCAGGGAATAAAGTCAAAAGTTAAAAGCTAAAAGTCAAAGGTACAGATAAAAAATCAAAAATAATTACAGGTTGTGGCGATTTTCTAAGACCACGGCGACAAGGTACGGGGTCTTGACAGGGTACCTGGCAGGTGTGATAATTGTACGGGGAGTAGCCCACAAAAAATATAAAGGAGGTAGCTAGATATGGCAAAGGGTAAGAGTAATATCCTGGGAATGGTCGGTTTTTGGGCATTTATCGTCGGTCTAATTATCGCCGTAGTGGTAGGCATCATGGCAGCTCTAGGCATGGCGACGGCTATTATGCCCGCAATTATCATCGTCCTGATTATTCTTGGTCTCGTGGTAGGGTTCTTGAATATCACAGCGAAGGAAATACTGCTTTTCCTGGTGGCGACCATAGCCCTGATAGTCGTCGGCGGCGTGTTTGCACCTCTTAAGACATTCGGCATCGGCGCTATACTGGACAATATACTGGCGTTGGTGGCTACGTTGATGGCACCGGCGGCGGTTGTGGCGGCAATAAAGGCACTGTGGGCTGTGGGAAAGCCCGGGTAATTAGCTAATAATAGCTCTATAGCCTGAATCATATCCCGGTAACAGCGAAATCATTATACAGTCATAACCCAAGATAGCTTGGGTTATGACTGTTTGTTATTTCTAACCTGATTAATCCGGTACTGAAAGAGGTCAGGAAGTGATACAATAAGGGGCTTTTAATCGATTGCTTTCAGAATGCGGCAGATAACGCCAAAAGGAGACTTGGAATGTCTGACGTTTATGAGAAACTGCGCCACAGACTGGACATGTTCCCCCAGGGATTCCCTAAAACCGAGAGCGGCGTGGACATAGAAGTGCTACGGCACCTGTTTAGTCCGGAGGAAGCCGGGCTTATGCTGCACCTAGGACCCCGCCCGGAAAAGGTATCGGCTATAGCACAGAAGGCGGGTAAGGATGAAACGGAACTGGGAGAAACCCTGTACGACATGTCAAAACGTGGACTGCTCATGCGCTATAGAGCGCCCGACAAGGAGATTTACTATTTCCTGATGCCGTGGATGGTGGGCATCTGGGAGTTCCAGATGAACAGGATGACACTGGAAGACATCGAGCTGTACGAGAGGTTCTACTTGGAAGGCATGATACCTGCGTGGGGAAAGTTAAAAACGGGCGCCTTCCGCGTCATCCCCGTGGAGAAAGAGATACGGGGCGGCAGCGAGGTCCAGCCCTATGAACAGGTCTCGCAGATTATCGAATCACATACCAGGTTCGCCGTTGCCGACTGCGTTTGCCGGAAAGAAGCCAGAATGATAGGAAAAGGGTGCGACAAGCTGCTGGAGGCTTGCATGAGCTTCGGTCCGTCGGCTGATTTCTACATCGAGAACGGACTGGGCAGGGAGATTTCAAAGAAGGAGGCAAAAAAGATACTTCAGAAAGCCGAGGAGTCGGGCTTGATTCACTTCTCCTCAAACCACGCCGCCAACAAGACATTTATATGCAACTGCTGCGGCTGCTGCTGCAAGGCTTTAGCCAGCATAACAAAATACGACAGCCCAGGATTCATTGTCAGGTCGAACTACCACGCCACCAAAGATGTCGATACCTGTATCACCTGTCTCGTCTGCGTGGACCGCTGCCAGGTAAATGCCATCAAAATTGTGAACGACCTCAGCGTAATCGACAGGGAAAGATGCATCGGCTGCGGGCTTTGTGTATCTACCTGCCCCACAGGGTCGATTTCCATGGTCAAAAAATCGCCCGAAGAAGCTCCACCAATTTTCTCCAACGAGCTGGAACTGCTGCAGGTTATAGGCAAGGAAAAAGGTAAAGAATACCCCTTCAAATAAATCTGGGATACACCCCTAAAACAAGACCGGATTAAGCTACAGATATGTCAGCCTTTACTTCGACTTAGGTCGGCTGGGTAAGAAGAACAGAAAGAACAAGAAGAATAAAAAGAAAATAAAGTACAGCCTCGACATTGCGAGTCCTGAGAACCCCAAGAATCCAAGAAATCCCAACCAGCCTAAATTGTTAAATTTAGTCTGCATATTATGCGCCTCCTACTATCGACAACTTGTCCCGTCTTGATGCCTATTTCTTTCTGTACTTGCGATATAGCTCAATAAAGATGATATTCAAGGCAATCGATAAAAGCAGAGGTATCAAAAGCAGCCATAGGTTCTTGTATATATCGATGCTGAAATACTGACAGGCATAGATCATAACAAAGGTTATTACTATTCCTAAGGCGGCACAGCCTACGGCAAAATAAATAAGCTCCAGTATAAAACTGTCTCGTCCGCCCATTCCAGGCTCTTTCTCCCCAAGCGATACGCGGCTCTACGATAAGCTACGGCATGGCGAAAGTCAAGCATATAGGCAATTCCCCCTGCTCATTCCGACTTTCTCTTCCGCTCATTCTGAGCCCTTCTTAATGTCATTCTGAGCGTAGCGAAGAATCTCAACGTACCACCTACTGAGATTCTTCAGTCGTCCTTCTAGTACTGGAAGGACTCCCTCAGAATGACAGGTTAAGTGACCGAGATTGCCGCGCCCTTCCACGGAAGGACTGGCAATAACAGTAAAAAGGACGATATGGCGAAAGTCAAGAGGCTGTCATGTTGACTGAGCAGATAGTCTATAATAGAATCCAAACGTAACAAGGGGGTTAAGAAAATGTCACGATTATTGCCAGTTACCTTAGTTTCAATTATTTCCTTGGTCCTCATATCCGTAGCAATATCATGTGCTCCCGCGGTGCCTACTACCAGTGTACCAGGCGGCGATATTGACGCTTTCCGCTCGTCGTTAGACAGCGACTTCACCTTGAAACTGGCGCCGTTTATCCGTGTGGACTTAGTTAAACTATATGAAGCCGGGAAATTAGCCAATGCTGCCGCCAATAACGCCGGCGCGCCTTACAGAGGCGTGTTCGGTGCTATCCCAGATAATATCAACATAACGGATTTGAAGGAAGTATCTAACGTTCAAGAGAAGATAGAAAACTTTTTATATAATACTCCCGGGCTGATACAGGGATGGCAGATGAATCCCGATGATGCACTTGTTATCGTCACCAAGACACCTCCGGAATGTGCCTATTTCAGCTACTGCGGTTTCATTTCTATAAGTACTATGAAAAAGACCAGCAGCGCAAATGGGTCTGGACCAGCTATAATGACCCGCTGAATAACCTGACCATCAAAACTTCCGGTACCCCAAATGGGACAAAGGGTAACCCGTTCAATCAGGATACCATTATAATCGTCACGGCTGACAAAGGTACAGACCAGCGTATACGCAGCGCTGCGGTGGCGGCAGGGTATTCCGAGGATATCATAAACACGTATGTAATCCCGAGCTCTATGGTCAAATTGGGCACAGGTCCCGAGTGTGACACCATTGTCTTTGGTCAACGCATGGCGCTCTTCGCCGATGAAAAAGCAGGCGAGGAATATGTAAATGCCGTGTCGGCAGCCATCCGGGTAATACCTAAATCACAGGTGGAACTCGACCCGTTTCCGGCGCCTGAGCTACGCGTCAGGGGTACAGGCAAAACCGAGGTAGATTTACAGCCGGCACTTGATGATTTGCGCCAGGCTATACCGGCAAAGTACAGCAACTTCTCAGCGAATGAGCTGGAAACCTCTGTCTGGCTTTCTGAATCTTACGAGGCAGTCCAGACAGAGACTTATGTGGCAGGAGAGAGCCGTGACACTGTCTACCTGCGCAGCGATACCTTTACGCTGGGCGATGACCCGGATGAGTTTGTTATCGTCTATGGTGTTAACCATGCCGCCACCGGAAAAGCTACCTACTCAAACTGTTCCTTCTACGGCGAAGCTGGCTGGAACGGGGTAGTCGGTATCTATAGCCCCCAGTATACAGGCAGCGCTGAGGAGTATTTACCCGGCAACCCGCTGGCTAAATATCTTTACGTGTATAAGTTCGCACGTAGCTGCGGCTCTGAACAGACCTGCGTGATAGTGCCAACGGGACCTGGAGCATATGGAGTTGGGCTTGACGAGCCTGCCTTTGTAGCCATTCGCGCCTATTTAGAGCCAGCTACCAGGGTAGGTCCAGCATATTCCGAACTGCTTTACGACCAGGCTATAAAATTCAGCCGCTAATAGCATAGCTTTTTTGTGTCTTGCCACACGGAGCTTATCCTGAGCCAAGGGAGATTCTTCGACAGGCTCAGAATGAGCGTGGGGAGATTCTTCAGTCGTCCTTCTAGTACTGGAAGGACTCCCTCAGAATGACAGGGAAAGTGACCGAGATTGCCAGCCCTTCCGCGGAAGGGCTGGCAATGACAGAAAAGTTACAGCCCATAATCTTATGGTACTATCAAATATTTAGTACCATAAGACATCAAAAATCGGTACTTAACGACGATTCCCTTTTCCCACACCGATGTTAAACTAAAGTTAACAAAAGTGAAGGTGTCAACCTTGTACAGCATTGAATATGAAAAACCAGGAACCTGGCAGCCCACGGAAATAATCGATTTGGGTGATGGCTGCAAGATAGGTATAACTACCCAGAATGGTTGTTATACGGTCTTTTTGCTGGACGATAACGGGTCCTGGGAACCCACTAATTGGATTCCGGCTAGGGCGGCAAAACGATTAGGTGAATTAGCTGCTATCCAAATTGCGGTAGGTAGCTCATTTAGCTGATAATCACATAGTACTATCAAATATCTAGTACTATCAGGTATCGAAAATCAGTACTTAACGACGATTCCATTCCGATATAGCAATGTTAAACTAAAGTTAACTAAAGTTAAGGAGTTAACCGTGTACAGCATCGAATCTGAAAAGGAAACTGAAAAGCAAGTAAACTGGCAACCCAAGGAAGTAATCGATTTGGGTGATGGCTGCAAAATAGGCATAACGACCGACGAGGGTTACTACACAGTCTTGCTGCCAGGCTATAACGGGTCATGGAAACCCACTAACTGGATTCCGGCTAGGGCGGCAAAACGGCTAGGTGAATTAGCCACAATACAAATCGCCATAGGTAGCTCGCTCAGCTAAAAGCAACCAGGCTGCAGACCGCTACCTACCCAATATGGCTTCCCAAAAAGGCATCTTTTCTACTTTGTAAACCGTCCGCTGTTTCTCGACCTGGTAAGGGACCTGGTACGGCACCTGCTTTTCCGAGGTAATTGTCTTTTTGCCCATCATTTCATCGACCCAGACCAGTTGAACACTTCTTATAGAATAGGCGTGCCAGGTAGTGGCTAATATGCCGAACTCCCTTATGCCATCAGCATCAAAGATAATATAGTCATCCATGCCTATGCCAGTGCGCACCTCACCGAGAAGACGCGCGGCGTTGAGCGTGTAATTAAGGCTACTCAACCAGTTCAGTTCAGACGGCTGATACCCAACTTTTTTGAACGGGGTGGGGCGTGGGGAAATCTGTCCTCTGCCAGTAAGGTCGTAGACCCGCACCAGCCCTTTTTGCCGCTGCGCACCTGACGAAACGCGGACTTCGATCTGGGCTTTAGAATGTCCTGATGGGTCAACCTGATAGCCATAGTAGTAGGTACCGCCTGAACCTTCAAACCCGGCGATAACCACGTCGGTGTACCATTTTATGCTGGGTCTAAGATAATTTTTCCCCTGCCGGGAGTCCACTACAACATCCACGGTTTCTGTATAGGTCTCAGTCTTGTATTCGGTCCTGTATTCAGTCTGGTAATAAGTCTCCACCACAGGAACTTCCGTAGTAACACAGGACACCGCACATAGAGACAGAGCCACAACAAGAATGGTAAGGGGTAGCACAATTATCGGGCGCAGGTCAGAGCAATTTAAACCCACTTTTCAATCCACTCAAGCATCTTCCCTGGCCTGTCTTGAAAATAGCTGTACGATTCAAAACGGTGAACCGTATCCTCAATCCAGAAAAAATCTTTGGGGTTATCAGGGGTTTCTTCATAAAAAGCTTGAATGTCGCTCAGTTCAGTCCAGGGGTCGTTTCTAGCCTGAACGTACATGGTCGGCACCTTTAAATCCTTGACATATTTCTTAGGAGACATTTCCCCTAAAGGATAAGCGCCCCGCCAAACAACGAATTTCTTAACCATAGGCAACAGAAGTTTCGCCCCGACAGGAGTAAGCAATTTCTTGGAGTAAGTCCGTATAAAGACTTCCATGGAAATCGGCTGGACGGCGAACAGGCATTTAACATTTTTGAATGCCTTCGGTTCCTTGCTCATGGCGATGATAGTTGAGTTGGCACCCATACAGAAGCTTACGAAACCAATGCTCATGTGGCTTAATTCATCTCTTGTCTTTATATAATCCATTGCCGCCACCACATCCCTGTATTCTTTCAATCCTACGCTGGCTATGCCCTTATTCGGGTCGGCACCGCTTTCACCATGATTGCGAAAATCAAACATCAAAATCCAGTATCCCTTTTTATGCAGATGCCTGGCTGTGAGCAAAAACTCTATTTCTTTATTATAAAGTTTGGTCAAGTTTTTATAGGCGACAGTCGAGCCGTACTTAGTAAGACCACCAACGTGGGTCATTACCACCAATTTATTCAAAGAACCCGGGATAAGCCAGCCCTTAATATCCACCCCGTCAGACGTCTTGAACTCTATGTCCTCAAAATCCATGCCGTAATTTTTAGGGTTCTTGGGAACCGGCTGGCGGTTTAGATGAATTATCGTGCCGGCGATGAAATAACAGATAAACAAATAAATTAAGACGATAGCAGCTATGGCAATCAACAAATATGTCATGGTTAATACCATTAAATACTTACGATTTCGTATAACTATAGCATACTTGACAAGCAACAGCTACCGACCTTAAGTCAGTACTTTCGGTCAAATTAGCTGTTATTTAATCTAGTGTGTTTCCTATGCTGATGACTGCCTGGGGGATATGTGATGATGGTATGCCTGTAGCGTTTTGAATGGCTTCCTGCTCGTCAGAGGTTAATTTTGTCCTAAAGTCACATCCCAAATCGATTGCCGAAGCTTGAATAAGCATATTACCGGCAACGAAACCCACTTCTAACCGAGCGAACTCCTGCCCCGCATAAGAAGACTCAAGGCAAAGTATGACATAGCACGGCGCCTGACTCAGTCCATCTACAGCAGATTGCAGGCTTTTTCTTACATCACCTTGATCTATACGTTCGAGTCTATGGTCTCGAGTGGTTAGGTCTGTGCTGGGATTTCTATTGTGATAACGGTAAACCCCATTTTCATTTGCCAAATAGATTGTCCCGGTTAAATAATATCTAGCCATGGCTGAAGGAACTGTTAAGCCCATCCTGCCATTCGAGGTTATATGAGGGGTGCAACCATATCCTGCCCATAGAATCTGGGATATTTGCTGCTTTGTTAAATTTGTTTGGTTAAAATTACTAGTGTACTTTAGATTAGCCAACACTGCTTCAAGGGAATTATCCCCTGTGGTTTTGGGGTCTGGGAGCCAGCCGTCCTCACCATCAGGTACAGAAGAATGTGCCACCAGTTCAGAGGTTAATCCTCTAACTTCTTGTACCCCGAAATATAACTTTGACCTCATCGGGCAGTTCGACACAGACGGCTCACTGTTATTCCACAGGGAAACAGACATTAGTATTGCCGGCATATACGATAAGCCAGCATCGAAATCAAGCTCTCTCGCATAACTAATCACGAAAGCACCTCTGTCCGCTACATCTTTCGAATACCAGTTAAGTGATTCATCACTCGGGTCATACAAATATGTTGCAGTCGGCGTAGCCACATAAATGTCCCTGAAAGAGCCGGTGACCGGAACCTTTCCGGCAGCCCACAAAACACTGCTCAATTGCTGTTCACTGGCAGTACCAGTGGGATTATGAGACGAATATCTACTGTTTAAGCAGAGCTCCACAGAATTTTTAGTGGGTATTGGCTTGGGGAGAGAAATCTTAGATTCCGCATCTGATACAGAAGGCGGTGCTGGCTCAGTTGGAAGTGGAGCAGAAGGCGCAAGACAACTACTAAACAAAACCGTAATGATAACTATAGCCGAGGCAAATAGTGCTTTCTTCATTTGACTCTATGCTATATCAACAGTATGAATATAGCAAAATTCCGTCGGAGTAGCAACGACAAAATTGAAATTGGTGGCAGCGGCTGGATTTGAACCAGCGACCCAAAAATTGAACGTTATTGTGCTTTTATTTGATAAATCTGGCGTAAATTAGTCCGGCAACCATCGCCTGGATTAATATGCTGATACTCCAGGTCACCACCATGAGCAATGATATCGGGAAGCTACTATAAGACATCACCATTCCCGGAATGGTTATTACCCAGTAACAGAGCCCAAAATATATCCCCCTTCTCCAGGCTTTTTCAGTTTTGAACAAGCCTTTTGTAATGGAGAATATCCAGGCAAGTATAATGCCCAGAATGAAAGGCTCTACGAGCATAAGGTACATGATCGGGTCGGACCATGGTCTGAACAGATTCGTGTTGTTATATTCCGCTCCTAAGGATGGGAAAATAAGATTAAACAACGGGCTAAGCGCCAGACTTACTACAAGCATAGCCAAGCCTGCCAATAAACCAAAAAGTATAACTTTTTTCATTCAATCACCTCCTGATAATTTTATGATTACACCTATAATATCAGAGATTGCCAAACCCCGCTTGCAGTGACAGGGGGGACGACATGCCATGACAATTTAGCTGAGGATTGGTGGCAGCGGCTGGATTTGAACCAGCGACCAAGGGCTTATGAGTCCCCTGCTCTGCCACTGAGCTACGCTGCCACACGTTAAAAGTTAGCACAGTCAGATTCGAGTGTCAAACCTTCCTGGACTTCTTTTGCCGTTTCTTAGAGCCGGCTTTGAAGTTCTGACACAAAGCTGCATGGGCACAGTAAGCCTCAATCTGCCGTTGCTGTTCAGCCTTGCTCCATCCTAGAAGACGTCCCATCTCCTTTGCCACCACCTCCACCCCATCCAATCCTTGACACGGAGCAAGACCCAGGGCGCTGCGGCGCAGCAAAAAGTCGCTTACCGTGAGTGCGCTTTCCTCTTTTACGCTGTGCTCTATCTGTGCCAGAATATCCGGACAGTGAGGGCAGATGGGCTGCTCACCTCGCTTTTCACGTTTTGCCAGCTTCAAGACCTGCGAGAAGTGAGAGCCATAGAGGTCGGCGAGATACCTTACAGTCTCAACGGGGAGACCGCTTTCTTTAGCCGCCTTTGTCACTTTATCCCTGGTCACAGCCGGCGCACCGGGAAGAGGCACTTCCGCCGTGTTGCACTCTGCCTCCACGCCCAGCTTGCCACAGACCATGTCCACAACGTCTTTAGCTACGGCACGGTAGGCAGTTATCTTGCCTCCCAGCACCGATATTAAGCCCTCTATACCATCCCTCTGTTTGTGGTCAAGCACCTTGTGCTCACGCGTAATATTTGATGCTCTTTCACCGCCAATGTGAGCCAGGGAACGTAACCCGGCGGTAGTATAAATTATGTCTCCTTCACACAATCTGGGAAAAGCCTGGTGTAGTCCCTTCAGCATATAAGTCGCATCAGCTTCGTCAGCACAAACAGCATCAAGGTCTCCGTGATAATCGGTATCTGTGGTGCCTATGAGAGTGTAGCCCAACCAAGGCATGACGAAGAAAAGTCGACCATCTACGGGAGAGAATAGAACCAATGCCTTGTTTGTCAGCTTTGGGGTGAGCAGGTGTATGCCTTTGGTCCGGCGTACCGTGCTGGCAGGACCGCCGCGCAGCAAATCCCTAACACAGTCAACCCAGTGACCGGCGGCGTTGACCACCAACCGCGCCTTTATCCTGTAGGTCTCTCCTGATAGGCAATCAAGCGCTTCTATACCGCAGACATCGTTACCATCTCTGAGAAACCCGGTAAGCTGAGCATGGTTTATGATGGTAGCACCGTGCTCCGCAGCACAGAGAACGTTCTCTATGCCCAAACGCTCCGTAAACGGCGCCTGGCAATCGTAGTAGAGTATGGCACCCTTCAAGCCATTTATCTCCGCAAGCTCCGGCTCCATATCCAGAGTCTCGCGCCGTGACAGATGTTGATGGGAGGGCAGAGATTTGCCCGCAGCCATAACATCATACAGTCGCACGCCCATACTCAGAGCTATTTGGTAATAAAGACTGGTCAGGGGTATGATGAAGGGATAGGGATGCACCAGGTGAGGTGCGATTTTCAATAGAATCTCTCTCTCACGCAGGTCCTGTCCCACAAGATGAAACTCCAGCATGCGGAGGTAACGCAGACCTCCGTGAATCAAGCGCGAAGAACGAGAAGTGGTACCATAGCCAAAGTCCTCCTTCTCAATGAGCAAAGTCTTTATGCCGCGCAGAGAGGCATCCCTGGCGACGCCGGTGCCTATAATGCCACCGCCCACCACAATCAGGTCGAATTTTTCCCTGGCAATAGAATCAAGATTTCTTTTCATACAGTATTTCTCCTGAAGGGTTGCCTTGTTCTGTAAGATTAAGCCTCAGCTTTCTATCCAGCCGCGGGCACGCTCCACAGCGCGCTTCCAGCCGGAATAAAGTGTCTCCCGCTCGTCGGCAGACATGCTTGGTTCGTAGGTCTTAGAGGCACGCCACATTCGAGCGAGCTCAGCAGTATCTTTCCACATACCCACCGCCAGCCCCGCCAGGTAGGCAGCACCCAGAGACGTGGTCTCAGCCACTGATGACGGCTGAATGGGCACTCCCAGCATATCAGCTTGAAATTGCATCAGGAAGTCATTGGCAGTGCCTCCACCATCCACCCTGAGCAATGACAATTGGATACAGGATTCATCAATCATCACATCTACTACATCACGAACCTGGTAGGCAATTGCTTCCAGGGTAGCCCTCGCCAGATGTCCTGCGGTGGTGCCCCTCGTTAGACCGACGATGGTGCCACGAGCATACATATCCCAGTAAGGAGCACCCAGACCCACAAAAGCAGGGACAAAGTAAACCCCATCGTTATGAGTAACGGAGCGGGCAAGCGGCTCGCTCTGGGCAGCGCTTTTTATCAGTCCCAAGCCGTCCCTTAGCCACTGGATGGCAGCACCGGTGATGAAGATGCTTCCCTCCATGGCATAAGTGAACTTGCCATCCAACCCCCAGGCTACGGTCGTCACCAGTCCTTTCTCAGAAGGAATCGGCTTATCGCCGGTGTTAAGCAGGATAAAAGAGCCCGTGCCATAGGTGTTCTTTGCCATGCATTCATCGTAACATGCCTGCCCAAACAGAGCTGCCTGCTGGTCGCCAGCTATGCCACCCAGAGGTATCCGAGCATCCCCTAACAGCCCAGCAGCAGTCTCACCATAAACCTGACTGGAAGGCATAACCTTGGGAAGAACAGCCTCCGGTATGCCCAGTATGCCGAGAATCTCTTCATCCCATTTAAGAGTGTGGATGTTGAATAACATGGTACGTGAGGCATTGCTGTAGTCGGTAATATGTGCAGCGCCGCCGGTAAGATTCCACACGAGCCAGCTATCTATAGTTCCGAACAACAGCTCGCCCTGCTGGGCACGGCGTTGCCCCTCAGGTACGCGGTCTAAAATCCAGCGCAGCTTAGTACCGGAAAAATAGGCGTCTATGGGCAGCCCGGTCTTCTCCCTAATAAGTCCACTCAAGCCTCTTTGCTTAAGCGCCTCGCACATCGAGGCGGTACGACGACATTGCCAGACTATGGCATTGCTAACAGGTTCGCCGGTGCGGCGGTCCCATACCACAGTTGTCTCCCGCTGGTTGGTAATGCCCATGCCTTTCACTTTAGAGGCGGACACCCCAGCTTTTTGGAGAGCTTCCTTAGCCACTGCCAGAGAGGTGTGGAAAATCTCTTTGGGGTCGTGCTCTACCCAGCCGGGCTGAGGATAGAACTGGGTTATTTCGCTGTCGGCACTGGAAACTACCTGCCCATTCTCATCAAAGAGAAGAGAGGCACTTCCTGTGGTTCCTTGGTCGATAACTAAAATGTAGCCTTTACCGGGCATAAAGGTTACCTACCGAAATTACTACAAAACTGAAATAGTATAGCACAAACGAACAGCGACTGATAGCCTTTGGTTTCAATAATTCGGTTGCTTCTCTATGCCTGTCATGCTACGCTGTAAATGCAGGGGCTTTGTGGTGAGACCTTTTGTACTAATAAATACGAATATCACCCGTCCACCGGTCAGTCCTGTGGGACTCGAATATGTAGCCGAAACGTTAGACCAGGCAGGAGTTCCCATACATATCCTCGACCTTGTTTTCGAAGCTGATTGGCGGGAGGCTATCAGGAGAGAGCTCAGGGATAATGAGCCACTGGCTGTAGGTCTTACCGTGCGCAACGTCGATGATTCATCTTTTATATCGAAAAAGTCTTTCTTACCATGGATTTCCGAACTCGTGGAGGAAACCAGAAAACTGACCCCAGCACCTATCATTCTCGGCGGTATCGGCTTCTCAGTAATGCCGGAGACTGTTCTTGAGGTTGTCCCTGCCGACATGGGAATCTATGGCGATGGCGAAGAGGCAACGCTACTCCTGGCTCAGTCGCTCATCGCAGACAAAGATATCTCGAACCTGGCTAATATCGTCTATCGGCATGGGGACAAGATGGCGCGCAATCCCAGAGTTGATGTCGACCTCGACCACTTTCCGCAGGCTCACCGCAGATTGTTCGACAATCGGAAATATGAGCAGATGGGCGCAATGGTAGGTGTAGAGACGAAGCGAGGCTGCTCAGAAGCATGTATATTCTGCGCTGACCCGGTAGCCAAGGGGAAAAAGGTGCGCATGAGGCATCCAAATAATGTAGTCCATGAGCTTCAAGCCCTTGCCCAACAGGGCATATCGTGGCTACATCTGTGCGACAGCGAGTTTAATCTGCCCCCAACACACGCCAAAGAGATATGCCAGGCAATCATCCAACACCAGTTACATGATAGGCTAAGATGGTACTGTTATTGCTCGCCGATACCTTTTGACCGCGAGCTTGCCAGGCTCATGAAAAGCTCAGGCTGTGCCGGCGTGAACTTTGGTGTCGACTCTCTCTGCGACGAGCAGTTGCTCAGACTGGGCAGGAGACATAGGTTAAAGGACATTGCCGAGCTGGTGTCCATTCTAAGACAGGAAGAGCTCAACTTCATGTTTGACCTGCTTGTAGGCGGACCCGGCGAGACAGAGCAATCGGTGACCACAACAATTAAAAAGACAAAAGAGCTGGATATCCCACTGACCGGGATATCAGTGGGTGTACGAGTGTACCCCAACACTCCCCTGGGTAAAGCCGCGGCAAGCGGTTTTGGCAACGAAGGGCTGCACCCCAGGACAGCTTCTCTGCTCGAGCCTGTTTTTTACTTATCTCCACTGCTGGGCAACGAGCCACTAACCTTAGTCCAACGTCTTGTGGCTGATGACCCTCGTTTTCTATTCCTGGCTGCACCTTCAGACAAGAAAAGCTACAACTATGCTGACGATGAATTCCTATGCCACCTGATAGAAGAAGGTAACCGGGGAGCCTACTGGGACATTATCCGGCGAGCAAAAAACATTGGCTAGCAGTATAGCCTGAGGTTAGTGCAACGCCCAAGCCTGGCTTTATTTCCCTTCCAAGGCTTCAATTGCTATGCAGCTATGTGCCAGGGCACCGCCGGCACGCAGCGATGCGGCGACAAATATCGCCTCAGCCAGCTCTTCAGCCGTGGCACCTGCTTTTTTGGCTCGCTTCGTATGCCCATCGATGCAGTATGGGCACTGTGTAATGTGAGCACAAGCCACAGCAATCAATTCTTTGTTCTTAGTGCTCAAGGCACCATCGGCAAAGACCTTGCCGTCAAACTCCATAAACGCCCGTAAAAGCTCCGGCTTCAGCTCATACAACTTGCCCAGCTTCGAGATGCTCTCTTTGTGGTAATGACAATCAGCCATCTTTATCTCCTTTTCTCGAAACTTAATAAAAAGCCTAAGACCGACAAATAATCAGGTATCGAATAACAGCCTCTACTTGCCCATCGGACAGGAGTTTATGCACTCGTAGCAGGTGTACATCAAAGTCACGCTCTGCGCTTGATATATATTCCAGTATTCGGGGTCCCGCAACATCGATTTCTGCTGCTCTAGCGGTGCTTCCAATAGATTCTGCATGTATTGGATATGCTTCGCCATTCCCCATTTCTGTTGTTTGCCAAGGCACTTGACGGCATCTTTAAGAGTATTTGTGTTGAGCGCCTGCGCTGGACAGGATTGCACGCACATATCGCAATCATCGCACAGCCGTTCCTCCATAGGTTTTCCTGCAGCCAGCGGTGCATCAGTAACCACAGCGCCCAATCTCACTCTAGGTCCCCATTTATGAGTGAGCAACAGACGGTTTTTACCTATTACCCCAAGACCAGCACCCACAGCAGCATGACGCAGAGATATATCACCCAACAACCCTCTGGTCTCACTGCTCATCTCAATGGGCGAAGCTGGTACTATTACAGATGCCTTGTAGCCGCGCTCTTCCAATAGTCTGCCCAACCTTAGCGCAAGTATCTCCGATTCCTTGTAGGTCGCATGCGTAGATATCATGGCAGAATACAGACTTTTGCTTTCAATCGACCCGCGTAGCATGGGAATTGCGAAAACCACCACGCTGCGCGCTTCAGGCATCACCTTGGTTACCAGCAATGGGGGCGTGCACGGTGGAATAGATTCGATAGCTGCCACTCCGACTAACGATGCCCCGTTAGCCATCGCTGTTGCCTTAACCTCTTGCGTGAACTCCTGCATCGCAGACTCAACACCCATATCGACAAGCATATCACACAGGGAAATAAGCCAACAATCAAACGGAAAACTAGATGTGTTTGGCTAGCCAGGCTTCCACATCAGCCATGACCTGCTTGTGTTCCGGCTCGTTGAAGATTTCGTGGTAGAAACCATCGTATAATTTCAGTGTCTTGTCTTTTGAGCCTGCCCGCTCATACAGCAACTCACTGCCTCTCGGGTCAGCTAAATGGTCGGCAGTTCCGTGCATAATCAGCACAGGCAGCTTTATCTCCGGCATATGCTGGGGCAGCGTCTTCCACATTCTAGCCAGCTCAGCACCCATCCGCGCCGGGAGCTTGCCGCGATACACAAGCGGGTCATTAACATAGGCGTCCACGACAGCCTTATCCCGGCTGATGGCAGAAGCATAAATTATGTTGACGCCCATTTTCGGCGCCAGTGCTGAGACCACTCCGGCTATGGCGAGGAGCACTGGCGACACGCTAGAACCTGCCACAAGAATAGCCCCGGAAAGTATCAGACCGCTCAACTCTTTTTGATGCTCAATGGCATATCCAGTAGCAATGGTGGCTCCCATGCTATGACCGACAAGAAAAATCTTGGCACCTTTATTCTCTTTGCGCATTATATCGAAAAAGGTTTTAAGGTCAACGAGGTAATCAGAGAAGCGGTCGACGTAGCAGCGTAAGCCATCCGACTTGCCATGACCCCTGTGGTCAAGGGCATAGACAGCATAGCCTTTAGGGACAAAGTAATTGACCAGGTTTTTGTAGCGTCCGCTGTGTTCAGCCAAACCATGAGACACCAGAAGCACCGCCTTGGGGCTTTTATCCGGCAGCCAGCACTGGTAATACAAGTCAAAGTCTTTAAGACCTTTGTATTTACCTTCTTTATGTTTCACGTGTCTAGCTCCCTTCCTCTATAATTTGGCTAATCAGGATGCTTGGTGATGCATCTGTCAGGTCGAAGGCGTGCCATACAGGCTACTTTGGCAAACAGGATACGCCGTTGTTCTTAAAGTTCAGGGCTTCTGTCTCTCAACTCTTTCGAGTTTTCACGGCAGCCAACAGATACATGAACGGCAAGAGGAGCACCCAGATAATCCACAGTGTGTAAAATGCAACCCAGTCGAACTTCCGCGTCCTCATTGCCACAGTAGCCTAATACTTTGCCTGGGTGATGTCAAGTGCTCAGTCTGGCGTAATGGTATACCTCCTTCATCTCATAATCTGTAAAGGATAGATTGGATGTAAAGGTAGAGCTGGATGACCTCGGAGATAACATTGTGGAGACTGGATATACGCGCTTTTAACAGGTCCTCAATGCTAACGTGGTAGAACTGTTTAAAGACCCTGAAGTAGACCTTACGCTCACTCTCGATTGCGTCAGCCAGCTTGCAGGATTCTACCCAGGGTATGACATCGTCGGTAAAGGTGTGGATGATGGCGATTTTTGTTTTGAGTTGAGCGATCTTAGTATGTGGTGACAGGTTATCAAGAGTCTGGCGTATCTTCGGGTCCAGCCTTGCCCAGAGGTCCCCTACTCGTTCAGGCTCACGATTAGCAAGCACTTCATACATAGCCTGTCCTGAAGGAGAAAGACTGCTCCTAACAGAATCTGCCGAGTCACCACTTAGCATCTTCTCAATGCAGGCTCTGTCCGAGGCGTTCGGCAAAAGCTCGATAAGCCATTTAGGGGTTTCCTGCATCAAAACGGGGCGAGGTTTCCACGATTTAAGCTCACCATTATCAATATAGTGTTGCGTTATAACAGCCTGGAGCCAGTCGTTAATGTTGTAAAAGCCTCCCCAGGAGCTGACAATGGCTAAACCACGGCTGACATCAGGCTCAGTGGCAGCCAGCAGCACGAGCGGAGCGCTTATACAGACGCCCAGCATACCTATCTTTCCGTTGCTGAACCCTTGTCTGGCAAGATAGCGAAAGCTGGCAACCAACACATCAATATCGTCCTGGTGAAGCCGAAACTTACGCAAATTATCCAGTTGAGGCGCCAGAACAACATAGCCAGCGCGAGCCAAGCTTTGACCAGCGAACCTCAAAGCTTGGTCATTTTTCCCATCCTTGATAGCGCCATGAGCCAGTATGACGGCGGAATGCCTACCCCTGCCAGCCGGACGGTACAAATCAGCGAGCACGTCTCGACTACCGCAACCGTAGGTGACTTCGGAGATAAGAATGCTTCTAGGTATAACCTTAGCATTACGCTTATAGCTGGCACCAAGGTCTAAAATAAATGCGGTGGCTCTGAACCATACTCGAACCGGCTTGGCTAGCAGAGCTATTACCAACACAACAAGAGTTAATACACCTAGCAATATCCACTGCCAGCTCATGGCCACAAACTCAATTATCTGTTGCACCGGGCAATTTACACTTTAATTAATTAGCCCTTAAGAATAAAAACTAGAAATTCTTGTTATCCCTGAATGCTCTGACTATTCTATCACGCGCAAAAGGTATGACCTTACCGTTGAGATGTACTTCATCGGCAGCATATTCCTTCTTCATAAACCCGTTTTCATCTGCAGAAATCGACTGCACATCTATATAAAGAATGCTGCTCTCCCGGCAAAATTCTCCCAGCTGCTTGTTAAATTCTATGGATATTTCACTGCGTTGTTCTGGGGTGCCGAGAAATGGTAAGTTGGACACAAAGTTTTCTCGTGCCGCTGGCGGTATGCCATGAACACACACCGCAAATCCATCGTCCTTTAACCTCATGATGGTCTCACCATATTTCTCCACGGTATTCCCTATAATTCTATCGATACTTACCTTTTCGTTATTTTTCTTATACTGGAGATAAATATGCACCCGAGCATCTATCTCCCCGAAAACGAGAAGTAAAACGTCCCTTTGTTTGTTTATGCCGGGCAAGAATGAGTTCAAATATCTCTTCGACTGAGAGAAGCTGTTTTCCTTATTGAGATTGTAGGCAGTTGCTTGTGAGATGTGGTGTAACAGAAAAGGACTTCTAAACACAAAGGGTCTTAAGTGACTGTCACCTATAACATGAATTATGGGGTGATTAAATAGCTTCGCCTTTAACATGAGACCCGTGTTGTATAAACACAGCCAGGGATATTTAAAAACAACGTCAACATAGTTGAAATAAATGGAACCTCTTTTTGATAACGCTTTTCTGAACGTCTCATTTGTGATTTCAAAAGCGATTTTCATTGCCATCAACTTCACAGACAGACTAAATTGGCTTTACTTTATCACTTGGAATCGGCAAGTTTCAATAAGAGACACGGGCATAAGCCGGATTGGAATCGGGTAGGATGCTAGTGAGGCTAAAGCCCTACTGATACATGCGCTTCACCAGAAATAAAGAAGCCCCGAGTAACCTCACCTGTTCCCGGCTTTCCCCCCACCTCTGCTTTCGGCTTCGGATAACCTCGTGCCCGGTCGGCTACCACACACTTGTCACCCTCTACCGAACTCCACCCCGCCAGGTCTAAGCTTAACCACTCGGGACTTTAACTATAATAGCATATTTTGGCTTGATTTGTCAAATCTCATAGCTGGCAACCAAGGAGGAGTGTAATCTGCAAAGAGGAGATAGGTCGTCTTCTGGCAAGAGGTCTACACTATCTTTGACAACCTACTCGAAGGTAAACCCCTTCTTGGTAAAGAGTTTTATACAAGCCTCCACTACATCTGGAGAATAGAGGACGCCCTTTTGCTGCAAGATTTCTAAAAGAGCCTCCTCCACGCTTAGAGCCGGACGATAAGGTCGGTGAGAAGCCATAGCTTCAACAACATCAGCCACACCCATTATCTGCGCCTCGATGAGAATTTCGCCGTCAGAAATCCCGAGAGGATATCCAGAGCCATCCATCCTCTCGTGGTGCTGGAAAACTATGCGGGCAACAGGCCAGGGAAATTCTATCTTGTTAAGTAGGTCATAACCCACCTGGGCGTGGTCCTTGACTAGATTAATCTCGTTTTGTCTTAAGCGCCCCGGTCTGCTGAGAATCTCCGCGGGCACATATATTTTGCCGATATCATGCAGTGTACCAGCAACACGCACCCCTTCAATCTGCTCTTCAGGAAGACCGAGCTCTCTGGCGATAACACAAGCTAATTTAGCCACGCGGTGCTGATGACCAGCGGTATAAGGGTCTCTGAACTCAGTCGTTAAGGCAACAGCGTTGATGGTGCCCTCGATAGCCCTCTGTAATCTCTCCGAGGTTTGTCTTAGCTCTTCCTCTGTCCGTTTGCGCTCAGTGATATCATGGATAACACTCAGCATCAACTTGCGACCGCCTGCCTTTATAATGCGGCTCTTTACTTCCACTGGCATCAAGGAGCCATTTTTACGGATGTGAGTTGACTCGAAGGTCAATTGACCATTTTCCATCAACTCTTTAATCTTCCCCTCAACGGTACTTATATGTTCTGTAGCATTCAGCTCATAAAAATTTAGCCGCACTAACTCTTCTTCGTCATAACCGTGAGACCTGTATGCCTCCTCATTTGCATAGACGCACTTGCCATCCAATTCATGCACCATAACTGAATCAGTGGCAGCACTGAAAAGCTGAACATTGAACTCCATCTGGTCCTTTACAAGCTCATGTCTGCCAATAATACGCGCTAAGAACCACGACCCCACAGCACCTGGGATAAGCGTAATTGCAAAAGCCGTCAAAAAAAGCCTGGCAGACACGGCATCAGTGACAATCCGCAAAGGGTCCGAGGAACTAAGAGGCATGGCTTGATAATAGAACAATATCAGAGCCGCTACCACCAAAACTGTCAGAGACAAAAATATAGCGAGAAAATATCTCAACACTTTCCCGCCGAACCAAGGGCCCTGTGGATATATTACTGGTGGCTTATGGCTCATGAATATCTTCTTTTTTAACGCCACCGACATGTTAGCACTAACTTTAATTCTTAGCAATAATCGTATAGATATTATCAGTCTCAGGGCATCTTAGAATTTTTGCAAATTTAACTGCCCCTTCCATACCGCCGAACAAGAGGAACGTCCGTGCAGCCGAAGACCTTAGTAAGCATTGCGACCTGGAAATCATCATGGTATAATGCCGCCAGTTCAACAATAGCTTTCCGAGCCTTTTACCCTAAAGGAATACCCAGGGGTATCGGCCGGCAGGGTGCCACTGGAAACGGTGACGCCTCCCATGTTTGGAAAGGAGAGCCGGATTGAAAGTTTTTGACTTTGACATCAAAAACGCCCTGTTAACAGCGGCGTTTTATTTTTGGAACAGAATCAGCTCACATTCCTGCGCTTCTTTCTGTGACTGTTTACCAGTTTCTCAAGTTTCAGTGTCATATTTAAACTCGTCGGTTGTCTGATTAAAGGCATTATACCCGATTGAAAAATAATAAGGAGGATAGACAACGAACAAAAGGTTTTTCAGGAAATTAGCAACATTTATCACAGTAGCGGTGCTGTTTTCGCTGCTGATTGGATGCGCGCCTTCTACCCAACCTGAGCAACCAACTCCGCAATATCCACTGCATGCCCCCGAAACAAGGTTCAAAATAGCTACCACGACCAGTCTATACGATACAGGGCTGTGGTATTATCTGGAGCCTATGTTTGAGAACTATGCCGATGTGGAAATGGATATCATCTACGCGGGCACCGGAATAGCACTTGAATACGGCAGGAGAGGTGACGTGGAGGCTGTGATTGTTCATGACCGTGCCGCTGAAGACAAGTTCATTGCCGAAGGTTACGGAATCAACCGAAGGAACTTCGCTTATAATTTCTTCCTTATCGCCGGACCGCCCAGTGACCCTGCTGGCATTAAAGGTGCCACAGCAACCGAGGCATTCAAGAAGATATATGAAGCAGGTATGAAGGACCCGGATACTGTCAAATTTATCTCCAGAGGCGATAACTCTGGTACTCATTCCAAGGAAAAACTTATTTGGAGCAAAGCTGGGTACAAATATGAGGATGTTGAGAAGTCCGGAAAATGGTACATAGAAGCTGGTAAGGGAATGGGACCTACCCTGCTGATGGCTAACGAAGAGCAGGCATATGTACTCGCCGACATATCCACATTCCTCGCCTATACAAAGAAAACAAACTTAACCACTGTACCCATAGTAGAGGAGGACCCTGTGTTCCTCAACGTGTATGCGGTAATCGCTGTCAATCCTGACACCACAAATGTCCAAAATATCGATATCGCCAACAAGCTTATCAATTGGCTCATCTCACCCGAAATCCAGAATGTAATCGGGACTTATGGTAAAGCTGAATACGGCAGGCCTCTTTTCTTCCCGTTGGCTGATGGTGGCTGCAAGATAGAAGGTTGCCCATCACCTGAGGAATACTCAACACCAGTCCCATAATAATTTTTGAGAGCTAAAGGCAGCGGCTGTCTGGCAACACCAATTCTAAAATCATACAGGGCGGTAACATAAATTGGCTGCAATATGGCAAGGGTTTCTAAAAGCAATTGAACTTATTGTCACGCTTAATCCTGAAGTGCTGGAAATCACCGGCAGGACACTGGCTATCTCCATTTCCTCAACTATTATCGCCAGCTTGATTTGCTTGCCCCTGGGCAGCCTGATTCATTTCAACAATTTCCGTGGTAAGAGGACCATGATAAATTTGATACAGACTTTCTATAGCGTGCCCACGGTGGCGGTTGGCTTAATCGTATTTCTAGTTTTCTCCCGGTCTGGACCACTGGGCTTTCTGGAGCTTCTATTCACACCTCAAGTCATGGTGATAGGTCAAGTAATACTTATCTCTCCGATAATACTAGGGCTAGTGATAGCTGCTTTAAGTGGTGTGGACAAAGCCGCATATGAAACCGCAGTAGCCATCGGTGCCAGCCAATTTCAGGCGACAACCACTGTCATAAGAGAAGCTCGATATGCCATTTACTCTGCTCTGATAATGGGGTTCGGCAGAGCTATATCAGAAGTCGGTCTGGCTTTGATGGTAGGTGGTAACATACGTGGATACACCAGAGTAATGACTACGGCTATATCCTTGGAAACGTCAAAGGGTGACATCGTGTTATCTATCGCGCTCGGAATAATACTCATCAGTCTGGCACTAATCATCAATTTCGCTCTTAGTAGACTACAACAGAGGTGGAAATAGATGGCTTTACTGGAAACCGTAAGCTTGACACAAAAATACGATGGACACCAGGTCTTAAAAGACATAAACGTTGATGTCGCCAGTGGCGAGGCTTTTGGTCTAATTGGTCCCACAGGTGCCGGCAAAACAACACTTCTCAGACTTCTAGACCTCCTCGAAGTGCCCACTTCAGGCACAATTTATTTCGATGGCGTGGATGTAACCCGCTCCAGAAAGAGCAGACTGGAGACACGTCGCCGGATGTCATTCGTGCAACAGAAGCCAATGGTGTTCACAATGAGCGTCTACGATAATATAGCTTGTGGACTCAGATGGAGAGGAGAGAAAAATGAGGCTATCCGCAAGAAGGTAGATAATGCCCTGGAACTTGTCAATCTGACCGAATATAGGAACAGAAATGCCAAAACGCTCTCTGGGGGCGAGACACAAGGGGTGGTTATTGCCCGAGCCTTAGTTACACAGCCTGAGGTACTCTTCTTGGACGAGCCTACCGCCAATCTGGACCCTGTCTCGGCATCACAGGTAGAAAAGGTTTTGAGCAACATCATCAAGGAGCAAATGGTAACTGTGATAATGGCTACCCACGATATGCCCCAGGGACAACGCCTTGCCAGCAAAATCGGAGTACTTATAGGTGGTGAGATATTGCAAATAGGCAGCCCAAACGAAATATTCTGTATGCCTAAAAACATGGAGGTAGCTCAGTTCGTCGGTGCAGAAAACATCCTAAAGGGAATTATAGCAGATAAAGATGGCAGCCTGGTGAACATAAAGGTGAATGACAGCACCATCCAGGCTGTCTCAGATTGCGAAATCGGCGAATCAGTTTATGCCCTTATCAGACCCGAAGACATAACATTTACACAGGCAAAAGACAGGAGCAGTGCCAGAAACGTATTCCGGGGCAAAATAACCAGAATAGGCTCATTGGGACCGCTGATAAGAATCGAAGTGGACTGCGGCTTTGATGTACTCGGCGTGATAACAAAGATGTCAGCAGAAGAGCTCGACCTGGACATCGGCAAGAAAGTTTACGCCAGCTTCAAAGCCACGGCAGTACACGTGATAAGAAGGTGGGCTTAGTAGCTCGACTACTCTTAGCGTAAATAAGAGCCTATGATGTCCAGACAATTTCCCGACCCAGTGTGCTGGATTAGCTTTTTATTTTCGCCAGTCCAGCGAATGTCGCCACACTCCATCATAATCTCAAGATGAGCCCTGATTTCATTTTCCGCCAATGCTTTCCCCATACCGGAAAGCCTCGAGGGAGGGAAATGCTGGACTACGATATCCTCTACGCCAACCGATTTGCCGTCAATAATTCTCATGATATCGCGACAGCGGTCTATATGGAACTGGATGACTTCCCTAGCCCGCTCAGAGCTGTCAAGTAGATTGAACTGACCATTATAAAACAGGCGGTGGGCGGGGAAGGTAGCCTTAAGGGGTCGAGCAGGAAGACGGGCTATCTTGCTTAAAGATTTGATATAGTTCATCAAACCATATATATCGTTTCTTTGTCGATATTCCTCTGGCAAAATCCGATGATTGACCTTAAAGGCATACATCAGGGAAGGATGAGAGGTAATGCCAGGCAATAAAGTATCGCCGGTAAATATAGCTTCCTCCTCTAAAACGATGCACAGCGCATCGGGACTGTGCCCGGGGGTAAATAAGAAGTTTAGGTCTTCGCCCGGCAGTTCTTGGTCATCCTTAATAGCAAAGTCGACTTTGAGAGAACTCCTTGTCTTATGATATGTCAAACAGTTCTCAGAATAGAAGACCTCAGGCATTCTACAGAGACGACAAGACCCGGGCAGCTCAGGATGCGGGGCACCATCCATTACATGAGGATGATAAGAAATCATGTGACGGTAAATTGTGTGTGCCCACAATTCAGCCTGCGTCGCAGATATTATTTCAGCCACATTGCCATCGTGGTCTTCATGGCTATGGGTAATAACGATTCTATCAATATGCGAAAGTCCTTTGCCAGTCGACTTTAGAAGAGAACCAAAAATCTCAAAGTTTCCAATCCTGCCGGTGTCAATAAGGGTAGTCTTCTGCCCAGCAATCAAATAGCACCACGTAGGTCCAAGGTCCCAATCAGTATGGGTATATATGTTAGGTATGGCAAGTCCGAAGACATCGGTTCCTTTGCCGGTCTTGTAGTGCATAACCATGCCTTCCCCGTTATCTTTTCCCCTAACAATTACCTCCGGTGTCTTCATTATTCGACCTCTATACTTTCTACGTAGCATTCTTGTCCGCTAATCACGTCAAGGCTAACGCCTTTACAATTCGGGCAAACCCAGGCTGAATCCTTTGGCTTAAAGGCAGTCAGGCAATCTCGGCACCGCAACTCTGCCGGCACCAGTCTAAAATCAAGGGTGGCTTCCTCGGCGGCATTGCCTTTTTTAAGGAAATCGAAGTAGAATTGCACACAATCGCTGACGGTTCCCGAAAGCTCCCCGATGACTAAATTTATCTTGGTGACCTTACTTGCCTGAGCCGATTTTGCCTCGTTCAAGACGATATCCAGTATATTTTGCGTTATAGCTAATTCATGCACCGTTACTAGCTGGGATACCTCCGTAAACTCAATCTTTGAATTATAGACTTTAGCCCTTAGCTTTTCAAAAATTCGGCATGCCCGCCCTTGACAAAACATGGTTGACTCGCTAAAGTCTTTAACCACGCGGTAGAGCACTGGAGATTCACAGCCTTCTTAATAGACGAGGTGAACAAATAGATGTTAATTGCTGTAGATGCCATGGGCGGTGAATATGCCCCACGGGAGGTGATTAAAGCCGCCGTTGAGGCAGTCAAAGAGCTCCCTCTAGATATCGCTCTCGTGGGCAATAGAACCATACTCGAGATGTTACTCAGGCGCTCCACGCGAAAGTCCAACATCACCATTGTCCAAGCCAGCCAGGTTATCATGGATGGCGAGGAACCAATACAGGCAGTACAAAACAAACCAGACTCGTCAGTAGCGGTAGGAGTCAGGCTGGTAAAAGATGGTATTGCCGATGGTTTCGTATCTGCAGGTAGCACCGGGGCTGTAGTCGTGGCATCGTTCTTAAGCCTAGGAATTGTAAAAGGCATCGAGCGGGTAGCACTTTGTGCGGTGTTCGAACCCACCCAGCCCAATCCAACATTGCTCATTGACGTCGGGGTTAATCCTAACTGCCGACCAATATTTCTGGTGCAATTCGCCCAGCTAGCCAACATTCTGGCGGAGCAGGTCTTTGGCATAAACTCACCGCGGGTTGCACTACTAAACAACGGCGCAGAGGAAATCAAGGGCAATACCTTAGCCAAGGAGACTCACCAGATCTTAAAGAAAACCAATCTGAACTTCATAGGCAATGTAGAAGGTTTCGATGTACTGAGAGGAAAAGCCGATATAATTGTTATGGATGGCTTCACCGGTAACGTATTGGTTAAAACCATAGAAGGATACTCGGAGGTCATCCAGAACTTACTTGAGCTACAGGAAGCTTCCGAGCTCGACCGACAACTTGCCGGAGCCGCCCTGGCTCAGTACGTGCAAATGGTTTCCGCTATCAAAAAGTTAGACTACAAAGAAGTAGGCGGCGCATGTTTGCTCGGGGTGAATGGCAATGTCATCATAACTCACGGACGCAGTCGGGCGAAAACTATAAAAAATGCTATTCACCTGGCTTATCTCACCGCAAGACAGAGAGTAATCGAAGCCATCAAAAACGGCAAATACGCCTCAGAATAGCATCATCTCTTAAAGCCAAATCATGGCGCAGGTTTCATGATACCAGTCTATAAATTATGCTCCTTAAGCAGTTATCGAGGCCCTGTCTTGCTTATCTGAAAACGCTTCAAGAGCATAAGCGCGACTAGAAGGAAGGGGTATATTACCAGAATCAGAGGCGCTTTCTGGACAAAAAGAAGTATAGATAACGCAACAATCAAAACTGCAGTCATCAGCCCTGATTTCTTTCTCTTCATGATAAGGAATATAATAAAGACAGCTGCTGCCACTGCCAAAAACTGCCACCATACAAGGGTAACAAGCACTCCAAACATTGTCGTGGCACCCAGTCCACCTCTGAATTTCAAAAAGACAGACCAATTATGTCCAACGACCGCAGCAAAGCCCGCAATCAATACAGCTAATTGAGATTCGGTAAGCACCTCGGCAATCAACACAGCCAGCACCCCCGCGCCCACATCCATTACGACAACCAATACAAACGGAACAACGCCCAGCTTTCTGTGCACGGCAGCTGCGCTTATCCGACCGTCGCCCTCCTTACGCACATCAATCTTCCCCACCAAACGCCCGATAATATAAGCTGACGGAATGGAACCTATTAGATAACCCAGAACTACTGCTATAACTTCATTGAGCAAAGCTGTCATCTTTATAGTAAGCTAGAGCGAGTGTTCCCCGACCTGTGGCATAACCCATGATAGGGCTGAAATCAGTAATAAAAATCTCAACGCAATTGAACTCGGCAGCTACTCTCTCCTTAAGTTTTTGGGCTTCTTCCAGAATATCAGCATGCATTACCGCCACGTGGACCGGTTCTGAACTGCCGATGTGATTTTTCATCATCTGGAGCATTTTGTCAATCCCGCTCTGTTTAGTCCTGGCGGCAGCGGCAAAGCCAATACGCCCATTGGAGCCGGTCAGAATAGGCTTAATAGAAAACATAGAGCCTATTTCAGAGGCAACTCTGGGCATTCTACCAGTTCTATAGACATAGCGAATGGTTTCCAGAAGTCCAATGAATTTCACACGGTCTTTGACTTTCTTGGCTATGGCAACGACTTCATCAAAAGGCTTGCCCTCAGCAGTAGTCCGAGCTGCTGCCAGAGCGATAAGTCCTTCAGCGGCAGCCACAGTTTCGCTATCCAGGACTTCGATATCAGTTTTAGACGCTTCCTCCCTGAATATCTCCTTGGCAGCTTGGGCACTATTGTAGAACATGCTCAACTTCGAAGAAATGGTGACCACGAGTATACCATGAGCATGCTGGCTGAGTTCTCGATAGGCTTCAAGGTAGTCTTCGGGGGAAGCCGCGGAACTTTTCCAGAATTCGGGAGCTTTTTCTAAAAACTCATAAGCCTGAGTCGAACTCAAGTCTATAAAATCTCGATAAACCTGACCGTTAAACAATATGTTGACCGGGATTATTTTAATCCTGTAGCCCTCAGCTTGCTCTTTCGGAATGCAGGCAATACTGTCAGCTATAATAGCGATGCCCATTATACTTCGGGTACTCATACGATAATTATATTATGCCTCGGATAACGAGGCTATCGTAGCACCAGATATCATCGCTGTCAAGCAAGCATAGCCATCTCTAAAAAAGAGGGCTCAAATTTGCTCTAGTCACTTGTCTGAAGTACAATTCCCTTGCCCATGGCTAAAGTTGGTACGTTAGAATTAGCGCGAATCAGCGCCCGCGGAGTAGTTCAAGGGGTTGGCTTCAGGCCTTTCGTTTACCAGCTAGCTAGCAAATACAATCTGAAAGGCTGGGTCTGCAACACCTCAGAGGATGTCAAAATCGAAATCCAGGGAGAAAGCAAAGACCTGAAGCGTTTCCTAGCCGGGCTTCAAAATAATGCGCCACCGCTGGCTTGTATAGAAAGCATCTCCGTTACATATCATCCGCCGGAAGACTACACAAGCTTTGAAATCCGCCACAGCATCGCCCAAGAAGGTAAGTACCAACCTGTGTCGCCTGATATAGCCACCTGTCAGGCTTGCCGCAAGGAAATACTCGACCCTGAAAACAGGCGCTACCATTACCCGTTCACCAACTGCACCAACTGCGGACCCCGCTTCACCATAATAGAAGATGTCCCTTACGACCGCCCAAAAACTACCATGCGGTCTTTTATAATGTGCCCCGATTGCCAAGCGGAGTATGATAATCCTCTAGACCGCCGCTTTCACGCTCAGCCCAACGCCTGCTCTAAGTGCGGACCACGATTGGAACTGCTTGACACCAAGGGAAACCATATAGAAACCTCCGACGTTATTGCTACTGCCACTCAGCTTCTCAAAGAAGGGAAAATAATGGCAATCAAAGGACTGGGCGGTTTTCTCCTAGCTTGCGACGCTACAAACGATGAAGCAGTTAAAGTATTGCGCCAGAGAAAGAGGCGCCCCTTTAAACCGCTGGCAATAATGGCGGCAGATATAAAGGAAATCAAAAGACATTGCCTAGTATTTGAGGCAGAGGAGAAACTGCTTACATCCCCACAGAGCCCCATTGTTCTACTACAGTGGAAGTCGGAGTCCACAGTATGTCAGGCGGTAGCTCCAAACCTGAAATACCTCGGCGCGATGCTGCCGTACACTCCACTGCATCATCTCTTGCTCAGGGAAGTAGGGCTACCATTGGTAATGACCAGCGGCAATATCAGCGAGGAGCCGATCGCCAAAGATAACAATGAAGCCATCAGACGGCTATCAGGCATTGCCGACTATTTTCTGGCACACAACCGCGATATATATGCCAGGTATGATGACAGTGTGACCTTCGTAGAAAAAGGCGTGGCTCAGCTTACCCGACGGGCGAGAAGCTACGCCCCTTATCCTATCCACCTGAATTTCAAAACTAAACAGGTGCTCGGCTGTGGTGCCGAGGAGAAGAACACTTTTTGTTTAACCAAAGACAACTATGCCTTCATCAGCCAGCATATCGGCGATATGGAGAATCTGGAAACATTGGAACATTTCGAGAACACACTGGCTCTGTATAAAAAGCTATTTCGCATCGAGCCTGAAACCATTGCCTATGACCTGCACCCAGAATACCTTTCCACCAAATACGCGCTTGAGCTGAGCAGCCAGTTCAGCCATCTCGAGCTCGTTCCTGTTCAACATCATCACGCCCACATAGTTAGCTGCATGGTTGACAACGCAGTCGATTCTCATGTCATCGGCGTGGCTCTGGATGGCACAGGCTATGGCAGCGATAAACGCATCTGGGGAGGCGAATTTCTGGTCGTCGATTACAAAAGTTTCCACAGAATGGGACACCTTGAATACTTGCCTCTGCCCGGCGGAGCTGCCGCCATAAGAAGACCCTACCGAACTGCCTTGGGCTATCTACTCAAATTATTAGGAGAGAACTCTCTTAACCGCAAACTGGCTTTTTTGAAGCAAGTGGATACCGTTGAAATCGGACTTATCAAGCAGCAAATCCAGACCGGGCTTAATTCTCCGTTGGCTTCAAGTATGGGGCGGCTTTTCGACGCCGTATCAGCCTTGGTAGGAATAAGAGGCGAGATAGACTACGAGGGACAGGCGGCTGTCGAACTTGAGATGACAGCCTATGATGCTCTCGATAAAGTCGGCAACAAAGGCTATCCATATTCCATTATCGAGAGTGACGGTGTAAATATTATCCAGCTAACAGAACTGTTCTCCGCCATAGTCAAAGATTTGTATCAAGGCATGTCTAAAGCTACAATATCAGCCAGGTTTCACAACACCGTCGCCCAGATGATATGTGAAATGTGCCAGCTAACAGCCAAGAGAACAGGAATAAATCAAATAGCTCTGAGCGGTGGTGTCTTTCAAAATCGGTTGCTACTTAGAAAGGTCATACCCTTGCTTGAATCAGCCAGCTTTTCTGTGCTAACCCACAAGCACGTGCCGTGCAATGACGGCGGCATCTCCCTGGGTCAAGCAATAATCGCCAATTTCAGTTGAAAGGAAAACTATGTGTCTAGCTGTTCCCGTACAAGTCGTTTCAGTAGACGGTAACGAAGCCGAGGTGGAAATAGGCGGCGTAAGACGCCGGGTCAGTATAATGCTTACCCCCGAAGCCAAGGTCGGCGACTACGTCCTGCTCCACACCGGCTATGCCATAAACGTCATCAACGAAGCCGAAGCCCAGGAGACATTGAAAATACTGGAGGAAATGGCAAGTCTGGATGAAGTTCATTGACGAGTACCGTGACGTTGAGCTGGCAAAAAAGCTGGTAAACAGGATAAAGCAGCTATCTACCAAGCCGACCAGGTTGATGGAGTTCTGTGGAGGACATACTGTTTCTATTATGAGAAACGGTATCCGCCAGCTTCTGCCGCCCACCGTAGAGATGCTCTCCGGTCCGGGCTGCCCGGTATGCGTCACGGCTAACGCCGATATAGACAGGGCAATTGCCCTGTCTCACCTGCCAGATGTCATCATCACCACCTTCGGCGATATGATAAAAGTGCCCGGCAGCTATTCCAGTCTTCAACAGGCTAGAGCCGATGAAACCGACATTCGCATAGTCTATTCCACCCAGGATGCGCTACAAATCGCCAGAGACAACCAGACGCAGTCAGTCATATTTATTGGCATAGGCTTCGAGACCACCGCTCCAACCATCGCCGCCTCTATACTCCTGGCTGAAAAGGAGGAAATCAAAAACTTCTATGTTCTCTGTCTTTCAAAGCTATGCCCCCCCATAATGAAAGCTATCCTTGATTTGGGTGAGCTCAAGCTGGACGGCATCGTCTGCCCCGGGCATGTTAGCGCCATAATCGGCTCCCGTCCCTACGAATTCATACCCCGCGACTATGGTGTTGCCTGCGTCGTCTCAGGCTTCGAGCCGCTGGACATTCTGCAGTCCGTAGCCATGCTGGTGGAGCAAATCGAGAGCGGCAAGCCGACAGTCGAAATAGCCTATCGCCGCGGAGTCAAACCCGAAGGTAATAAAACAGCATTAGAGCTAATGGACAGCGTTTTCAAAGTCGGCAGCGCCGATTGGCGAGGCATAGGTGTGGTGCCAGCCAGCGGGCTAAAGTTAAGGGAAAAATTTGAGCGCTTTGATGCCGAGCAGGCTTTCTCGGTAACCTTGGAGCCAGTCCGAGAGGCGAAGGGTTGTATCTGCGGCGATATACTACGCGGCGTAAAGACACCTGACGAATGCAAGCTATTCCGCCAGGTCTGCACACCGGAACACCCAGTAGGTCCGTGCATGGTATCTTCAGAGGGTTCCTGCGCCGCCTACCATCAGTATGGAACTGGTTATGAATGATGAAACCATCTTGCTGGCTCACGGCAGCGGCAGCCGACTCAGCCACGAGCTTATAGAGAAGAATTTGTTGCCGCCACTGGCTAATCCCTTACTAGCCAAACTGGACGATTCGGCAGTTTTTGACCTCAGTGGCCGCCTTGCCTTCACCACCGACAGCTATGTGGTTAGCCCCATATTCTTCCCCGGCGGCGATATTGGTAAGCTAGCCGTCTGCGGCACAATCAACGATTTGGCTATGAGCGGCGCCATGCCCTTATATCTAAGCCTGTCCTTAATCATAGAAGAAGGCTTAACTCTCGGCGAATTAAAGAAGGTGGTCAGCTCGATAAAATCTGCCGCTGAAGAAGCTGAGGTGAAGATAGTAACCGGCGACACGAAGGTGGTAAACCGGGGCAGTGCCGATAAGCTATTCATCAACACCTCCGGCATAGGCATCGTCCCTGAAGGCATGGATATATCCGGGGGCAATGCCAAAGTTGGCGACAAGGTCATCTTGAGCGGCAATATCGGCGACCACGGCATCGCAGTGATGAGCCAGCGTGAAGGACTGAAATTCTCAGTACCAGTTCAAAGCGATTGCGCCCCCTTGAACAAACTTGTGTCACAGATGCTAGAAGCCTCATCTCAAATCCACTGTATGCGCGACCCAACCAGAGGCGGCTTAGCCACCACGCTTAACGAGTTTGCCAGGCAGTCAAAAATAGGTATCAAGATAGAAGAGGAAAAGATACAAATACATGATGGCGTGCGGGCTGCCTGCGAGCTTCTGGGCTTCGACCCGCTCTACGTTGCCAATGAAGGCAAACTGGTAGCTATAGTGGCTTCAAGCGATGCCGACAAGGTCGTGGACAAGATGAAACGAAACGTCTACGGTGCTGACGCCTCAATCATTGGCGAGATAACCGATGAGCATAAAGGCAAGGTGATAATGAGGACCCGGCTAGGGGCATCCCGCATCGTAGACATGCTCAGCGGAGAACTTTTGCCTCGAATTTGCTAAAAGACCATTGCAATTCACAGAAATTCTATTGACAATATAAACTTTTAGGTATATTCTATCGTTCATAAAATATAAAAGGAGGTACACAGATGCAAGCGTACTGTATGAAATGCCGCACTAAAAGGGAAATGAGCAATCCGAAGGCTATCAAAATGAAGAATGGCAAGCCAGCCACACAGGGTGCTTGTCCAAAGTGCGGTACCAAAATGTTCCGCATCGGCAAGAGCTAGATACCTCAAAAAACGGAAAATAGAAAGCTGGGCATTTTCAACATGCCCAGCTTTTTATTTTCCCAATTACAAACTACTGACTATCTCTAATTAGTCTTTAAGGATTGCAGGAACAGTATATCTGCGGATACATGGCTATTCATGCCGTAGAGACTCTATGGGGTCCAGCCGGGCAGCTCTGAATGCGGGATAGGTACCAGAAATCACACCAATTCCGATTGATACAGTAAGCGCCAGTATAACGACACCAACTGAAATTTGAGCCTCAATAGTCAAGTCCCCCATAGGAACATTCTGCATAAACATTGATGCACCTACCGCAAAAAGCAAGCCAATTAAACCGCCGGATAAACTCAGTGCCGCCGCTTCAATGAGGAACTGAACTAAAATATCACGCCGCTTGGCACCGATAGCTTTGCGTATGCCGATTTCCCGCGTGCGTTCTGTGACTGACACGAGCATGATATTCATGATGCCGATGCCGCCAACAATCAGCGAGATAGCACCTACGCTACTCAGGAAAATCGAGAATGTAGCCAGCGTCTGCTGCATGCTGTTAAGCACCTCACGCATGTCTCTGATTTGGAAATCGTCTGCAGCCCCCACGGCGATATAATGCCGTGCCCTCATTATTGAGGTTATTTCAGAAATCGCGGAATCTACCTGGTCAGGACTGACCGCCTTCACGGCAATCTGCTGAATGTTGTTGCCGCCCGATATTTTGGACTGCATGGTAGTAAGAGGCATCAATATATAACTATCTCCACCGAACCCACCCATCTTTTCAATAGCCCCGATAACTTGAAATTTCATGCCTCCAACGCGTATGCTCTTGCCCAGCGGAGACTGACCACCAAATAAATCCAAAGCTGTCTGGTAGCCGAGCACAACCACGTTCTCTCTTGCCGTAACATCCTGGTCAGATATAAACCTGCCCTCTGCCAGTTCATAATTTCTTATCTGTGTTATAACTGGAGTGACCCCTGTTGCCTGCACGGTCACATTACTGTTGCTGTAAGACGCGCTTACACTTGTGCTGAGCGTGGGGGAAACCACGGCTATCGCCGGAGCTAATGCCTTATTCGCCAAAGCTTGCGCGTCTTCAAACGTGAGCGGACGCAAAGTTTTCACCGCCTTATCTGTCGAGCTAGATACATAAAGAGCGCTGGCTCCCATGTTCTCGAAAGTTGTCTGCATACTAGTCTGAAAGCCTCGCCCCAATGCCACCAACAACACCACCGCGCTGACACCAATGACAATTCCTAGCATTGTTAGAGAAGACCGCAACTTATTGGAAAATATAGATTTCCAGGCGGTCCTAATGCTCTCCCATATATTCATCTTTTTCTTTCCTCGACTATCTTTCCATCTCTCAGATAGATGGTCCTCTGAGTATATGCCGCTATATCCTCTTCATGGGTGACGACGATTATAGTTATACCCTTCTTACTCTGCTCAAGGAGAACAGCCATGATATTTTGACTCGATTTCGTATCCAGGTTACCCGTCGGTTCATCAGCAAGTATTATCAGAGGATTGTTTATCAGGCAACGGGCGATTGCCACTCTCTGCTGCTCGCCGCCTGACATTTCGCTGGGGTGATGGTGTGCCCTGTTGCCGATGCCAACAGATTCCAGTGCACCGAGGGCACGCTCTCGCCTGTGACCCTGACCAGCATATACCATCGGCAACTCCACATTCTCCAGAGCAGTCATTTTAGGCAAAAGATTATAAGACTGGAAAACAAAACCCAATTTCCTATTTCTTATCACTGCCAGCTCATTGTCATTGAGGCTGGAGACATCCTGCCTCTCCAAGAAGTAGCTTCCACTACTCGGCTTGTCCAGGCAACCGAGTATATTCAACAACGTAGATTTGCCAGAACCGGATGGCCCCATGATAGAAACCACCTCACCCTTCTGGCAGCGAAAAGAGACACTATCTAAGGCATTGACCTTCACCTCACCTATGTCATATATCTTGGTTACATTGTCCAGTTCAATCATTCGGTGACACCCAATTTATAAAGATTATGCAATATGTATGATTGCACTATTAGTGTATGATAATGCGAGCTCCGCCTCGCGGAGTCCCTTGCCCCGATGTGTTGGCACCGGTACCAGCATTGGGTACATACTCTGAAACTGTTACTTTTTCTCCCTCCTTCAGTCCCGACAATACCTCGGCAAACTGGAAGGTTTGCTTACCCAAAGTAACCTGTCTGAATTCCGGTTGTCCCGTAGCCTCGTTGATGACCGCTACCGCGGGACCCGAAGGTGTATTTACAATTACTGATACGGGCACCAGCAATACGTTCGTAGCGCTGTATATATTGATATCGGCAGTAGCGCTCAATCCACCCCTGAGCTCGACGTCATAGGGGTCAAGCTCAATTGTGACAGCAAATTTAATAACATTACCGGACTTTGTACCAAACGGAGAGATAAATTTCACTGTTCCTGTAAGTATCTTGTTAGGCACAGCATCCACAGTAATACTGGCTTTTTGTCCGGGTTGGACTTTCATAATATCTATTTCATCAACAAGCCCTTCGAACCTTATTGAACTGGTATCAACAAGCTTAATAGCTGTCTTCGATGAATAGTCTTGCGCAGAAAGGACAGAGGATTTCTTAAGGTCTACGCTGACTACGGTGCCGTCGGAAGGGGCTATGATAACCGTCTTCATGATATCCTGCTTAGCCTTGTATAAATCTATTTCAGCGCTTTGCAGGCTAAGGTTATATTGCTGCAATGTCTTCCAGTTGATTTCGCCTCCGCTTTCAAAAATCAAGGTCTGGTTTTCCAGAACATCCCGCCCAACAAGCAGGTTAAGCTTGGTGATATACAACTGCTTGGCGGCTTCGATCGCCTGAACATCATCCTGTGCCAGGTAATCCTCCAAGTCCTGTAATGCACGTAGGGACGATTGCAGAAAGGCAACACTGGTGGGAGTATCAGCAAACTCAAAGATGAACCTGCTCTTAACAGACAGCGTGCTTTTTGCCAGTTGGTAAGCGGTTAACATTTCCTGCTGGGCAGCATCTAATTCAGAGGCAACTCTCTCATAAGCTCCGATTTTTATGCCATCGCTTATATCCAACAGTTCTTGCCGGTAGCTCTTCAGGTACTCAACCACCTTCTTGTCATTCTCATCGCTGGACGGCACAGATTCAGAGGTGCCCGCGTAAAGGTCGGGATAGTAGGTGGAATTTGTCTTGGCTCCAGCCAATACGGCGGCATTGGGCTTAGATTCAATCAGGTTCTCGCCAACTTCAACATCAAAATAGGTCATGATTAAATAATACCCTGCGTCCTTGTAATCTCCCTGCTTAAAATAGTTTATGGCTTTATTCAAATCTTTTTGTGCCTCGTTAAATATGCGGGGTACGCTCAAATCCGGGTAATTGTAAGGAAGATGGTCGGTACCGCAACCAAATGTGATGTTATTTTTCGCCGTCTGCATGCTAAAGAGGGCAGTCTTGATTGCATTTACCTGTGCCGAGTCATCAAGTATAGCCAGAGGCGTGCCCTGTTTGACTTTGTCGCCCTCTTCTACCAGTATTTCTTGCACCTGACCATTGGTTCCGAAACGCAGGTCAAACTCATCAGGCATGGTAAGATTACCGTCGGCAGATACGACAATATTAAGGTCCCCACGTGTCACTTCGAAAATTTGCCCGGGAGTAACCGTATCTTTGCCGCAACCGCCGAACAATAAGGAAAGCAAACCTATATTTATAAAAAGTATGGCTGTAAGCTTTTTTTTCATCTTATTATCTGCCCGGCGGCGGTCCTCCAGAGCGCTGTGGGAAACCCGTTACCACAGGTGCCCCGCTTATCTTTTCTTCAATTACGACTCTGTCGCCCTCCTTTAAGCCGGATAAAACCTCGGCAAACTGTAAGTTTTTACCACCGAGGGTGACCTGTCTTTTCTCCGTCTCACCTGTGACCTCATCAGTCACTGTGACAAAAGACCCATCAGGGGTGCTGGTAACCGCCGACAAAGGCACCAGTAACACATTCCCTGCACTGTATATAACAATATCAGCCGTGGCAGTGAGGCTGCCCTTGAGTGCCACGTCGGTAGGGTCAAGCTTTATGGTTACCGGAAACTTAACAACATTATTCGTGTCCGGTGTGCCGTAGGGCGAAATGAAAGTCACCGTGCCGGTAAACGTCTTATTGGGCACAGCATCCACCGAAATTGTAGCCTTTTGCCCAGTTTTTATTTTCAGGATGTCAATCTCATCAACCGAACCCTGGAACTTTATCTGACTGGTATCCACAAGTTGAACAGCGGTCTTGGAGGCATAGTCGATGGCAGAGAGTACATCATTTTTCTTTACGTCCACGCTGACCACTGTGCCATCAAAAGGCGCCAGTATAGCCGTCTTGAGAAAGTTATCTTTAGAATTACCAAGGACAACCAAAGCTTTTGCCAGGTCAACCTTGTACTGCTGCTCATTTTGTAGAGAGAGCCCATGCTGCAATACATAATAGTTGCTGCCCAAAATGCTGTTGCATATTTGCATATAATGGCGCGCAATTCTCAGGTTGTTATATAGTCCAGATGAGCTGAGCCCATCCTCTTCTAAACATTTCAGCGCGGCATCCAACTTGTCCGCGGCAGCTCCGTAAAAATACAGGCTTATATCTTCACCGTAAACGCTGGTATAGTTGTGCGCTTTTATTACATTGATATTGTTGACTATCACTTTGCCTATGCTTTTTATACGCTTGAAAAGCGGGGCGAACGTGGCATTCGCTTCCTCATATTTCTCTTGGGCAATCAATCCCCTGAGCGTCTCGATATCTGCCTGCCCCTGCTTTATCAGTTCAACCGCCTTGCGCAGCTCCACAATATAAGCCACAGTGAAAGATTCGCCCATGTAGACCTGCAAAGCAACTATGCCAGCTTCATCCTCGGGCACAAACGGCGCTGTGTTGCCCAGTCCCGACTTCGGGTTGTTTATAGTGTCCTCAAATATTTGTATACAGGCTTCCAAGTCGGCTATAGCAACATACAACTCAGATGCCGCCGCATCATAACCTTTAATCTGGCAAAGCTCACACGCCCGGTTGACCTCATCCTGTGCCCAATTGAAGGCAGAGAGGGCAGTAGCGTTGGGATAATAGTATGCAGAACCGGTGTCCAGCTCGGCATCTTGCTTCTGCCTGCTAACATACCTAAACGTAGTTACCTGTTCAGTCACAGTTGTGGTCTGAGTCTGAGTGCCCGGAATTGGACCCGCCACGGCAGCTCCTATTGTCGTGGTTGTTGCAGTTATTGTCTGTGTGACTATTGAGCTTCCGGGGGTATCCCCATCTAAGGTCGTCGTCTTTCCAGTTATCGAAGTTGTGGCTGGCACCCCTCCTGGATGTTCAATAGTACCCCCGGGAAAATATAAATCTGTATGTTGCGTTGTTGATAGGGGACTTACTACAGATGGACCTAGAGGAATTTGCTCATAAAGCGTAGTTGGAAATTGGGGCAGCAGCGGCACTGTCTCATAAAGGTCACTTAAAACCGTCTGCACATCGTTATTTGAGGATTGCACGTCCAATCTCTGCATCGTGTCATCCAGCCGAGCTAGTATCGCCCCTTCCTTGACGAAATCACCCTCTCTCACCAGCACGTCCTTGACATCTCCCGGGGCACCGAAAAGCAAATCAAACGCCTGAGGCATTACCAGATTGCCGTCAACTGAGACAGACACTTCAAGATTACCTGGATGCACGGTAGCAAGCTGTTTTTCTAACTCCGGCGAGTTTGGTTCTGATGCGCAGCCGATACCTGAAACAAACAAAATAGATAGGCAAATAAGTGTAACTAATTTACTAAATGCTCTGGTCATGCTTTTTCTGCACAGTTTACCAAATATCACTTTAACACGGAAATATTAAGACATTATTAAGGTTGCGATGAAACGGGACACTTGTGGTATTGACAGCCCAAACATAGAGACAACGGGCAATTTAACTTTAAAGTTTCCTATCTCCCTGGCATGCATATTGCCATTTTTTCTGGAAGAGTGTAAAATGCATGTTTGGTTCGGCAAAGAAAGACGGCTAAATGGCAAGGGCAAAAGCACAAGCAAACCCAGCTGAACGAATACATAAGTCCCCGAATGGGATTTGTAGTCTCAGTTCTTAACTCAGTTAGCTCAATTTTTTCTAAGCCCTTCCATTTGCCTATAAACATGTATCAGCAAGTAGGGCTAATCAGCTTGTAATAACTAACGTTGGCAAAGAAAGGGGGTCGAATGCCTAAAGCAACAGTTCAAGAAATTCCGGTGGTCTGGATACAGACAGGCACTTGCACCGGATGTTCAGTCTCAGTCCTCAATTCAGTCAGTCCAACCATCAAGAATGTTCTCATCGACGAAGTCGTCCCCGGTAAACACATAAGCTTGAAATTCCAGGCGACGGTAATGGCGGGAGAAGGAGAAGCCATAATTCAAGTGCTCGAAAACATGCCCAAAACAAATAAAGGTGGCTATGTCCTGGTAGTCGAAGGCGCCATACCCATTAAAGATGGCGGTATCTACGGGACACTTGGTGAGAAAAATGACAAACCGGTACCCATGTCGGAACGGGTCGAAGCTTTAGCCAAGGATGCTCTAGCGATTATCGCCCTGGGCACCTGCGCTGCCTACGGCGGTATAGCCGCCGGTAAACCTAACCCCGGTGGCTACATCGGCACCGACAAATTTTTGGAATCTCGCAAAATCAGCAAGCCCTTAATCAATCTACCCGGCTGCCCACCACATCCCGACTGGTTCGTGGGTACGGTCGCCTCGGTGCTGCTTCTAGGGCTACCCAAGCCAGAAGATCTGGATGAACTTAAACGTCCCAAGACCTTCTACGGTAAATTAATACACGAGAATTGCCCCCGACGTGCTTATTTCGATGAGGGTAAATTCGCCCGAAAGTTCGGTGAACCCGGCTGCCTGAACGAGCTCGGCTGCAAAGGACCAGTTACATACGCCGATTGCCCCTTAAGGCTGTGGAACCACGGGACGAACTGGTGCATCGGTGCTGGTTCGCCGTGTATCGGCTGCTGCGAGCCCGGATTCCCTGATTTGGTGGCACCCTTTTACCAAAAATTAGACGACGCCAACATGCCCGCTATCGGTAAACTCCGAGGAAAGGAGAATTAGAAATTGAGCAAGATTATAGTTGACCCCATCACCCGCATTGAAGGACATCTCAAGATTGAAGTCACCACCGAGAACAGTGTGGTAAAAGATGCTCACAGCTCAGGTATGATGTTCAGAGGTCTCGAAATCATCCTCCGGGGCAGAGACCCCCGCGATGCCCAGAGATACACCCAGCGTATCTGCGGAGTCTGTCCTACCAGTCACTCTATAGCCTCCACACTTAACCTGGACAGCGCCTTCGGACTAGCCGACAAAATACCCGATAACGGCAGAATTGTTCGTAACCTCATCCTGGGTGCGGCTCACATCGCCGACCACATACTCCATTTTTATCACCTTACCGCTCTTGATTACGTAGATGTCACCAAGGTGCTAAAGTACGATGGCAATGACCCCACCTTGAATTCAGTTAAAGAGTTCGCCAAGCGAGGAGAGCTAGCTCCATTTGTGCCTCGCTACGAAGGCGATTACCGCCTCAGTGACCAAATGAACATAGATGCCCTAGCTCATTACGTTAAAGCCCTGGAGATGAGGCGCAAGGGTCAGGAGATGCTCACCATCTTCGGCGGCAAGATGCCCCATAATATGGCAGTTATTCCCGGAGGTGTCACCGAGAACGTCACTGTAGATAAAATAGCCTCTTTCCTGTGGCGGTTGAATGAACTACGGGACTTTATCGACAATATCTATATTCCTGATGTACTGGCAGTGGCTGAAACTTATTCCGACTATTTCGAAATCGGCGCCGGCTGTGGCAATTTGCTTTCCTACGGACTTTGGGATCTGGAAGGCGACAATCCTGACTACACCAAGAGGAAAAGGCTTGTCAGGCAGGGAACTGTCTCGGCTGACCTCAAACCGGGAGCGCTGGAGCCCAATAAGATTATGGAATATGTGAAGCATTCTTGGTATGCCGACTCGACCAGCGGTAAACATCCGACCCAGGGCATGACGGAGCCCCAGTATGGTAAGAAAGGGGCTTACTCATGGGTAAAGGCACCGCGTTATGATGGCAAGGTCTACGAGGTTGGACCTTTAGCCGGTATCGCAGTCAGCTATGTCAACGGTGAGCCAACAGTGAAGAAGCTGGTTGATTCTGTTCTCTCCAAGTTCAAAGCCAGTCCCAAAGCTTTATTCTCAGTCCTCGGTCGCCATGCCGCCCGTGCCCTAATAACAAAATTTGTAGCCGACTCCATGCCCGGCTGGCTGCTACAACTCAAGCCCGGCGAGCCAGCTTATATAGACTATCAGATACCTGACGAAGCCGTGGGAATGGGGCTGGTTGATGGTGCCAGAGGTGCTCTGGGACACTGGGTTGAAATCAAAGATAAGAAAATAGCCAATTATCAATGTGTGGTGCCCAGCACCTGGAACTTGTCTCCCAAGGACGACAAGGGACAGCCAGGTCCTGTAGAACAGGCACTGATTGGCACCAAGATAAAGGACGAAACCAATCCCTTCGAGATCGGGCGTATCGTCCGTTCTTTCGACCCGTGTCTGGCATGTGCCATACATGTGATTACACCTAAGGGGAAAACTCTTGGAGTATACAAGGTCAGCTGAGACAATCTTTCATTCTGAGCCCCTCCTTCCATGTCATTCTGAGGGAGCGAAGCGACCGAAGAATCTCACTATGACAAAGCCTAAAGACCCTTCGCTACCGCTCATGGTGACAGGTAAAGGCAGCCCCAGAATCGCAGTTCTAGGGATAGGCAACCTTCTGCTTAAAGACGAAGGTATAGGCGTCCATCTAGTTCAAAAACTGGCTGACGTCGTGGACAAAACCAAAGTCAATATAATTGACGCTGGTACCTCTCCCGACTTTCTGTCTTTGGTAGATGAAAATATAGATAAACTGATTGTAGTCGATGCTGTCAAAGCCGGTAGTGAGCCGGGAACTATCTACCGCTTCAGCCCGGATAACCTGGATTTAGATTCTACGTGGCTCATCTCTTTGCATGATATTGGTGTTTTAGACAGCCTGAAAATTATGTCCTTGTTTGACAGGCTGCCAGAGTCTACGGTAATCATAGGCATCGAGCCGAAAACGATAGACTTCGGACTCCACCTATCCCCAGAAGTTGAAGAAAAGCTACCCGAAATAATCAATTTAGTTCTCAAGGAAATAGAGGAAACCACAGCTATGGAGGTAAGAAATGATAATCTCTGAGTTAAAACCGTTTCCGGAAATCTTGGGCTATTTAGATGGGGACAAGAAAATCTTTATAGTCGGCTGCAAAGGTTGTGCTGAGGTCTGCCAGACCGGCGATGAGCCTCAGGTTCTGGAAATGAAGCAGAAGCTGGAGCAAGAAGGCAAGACCATAACCGGCTATTGTGTCGTCGATTTTCTATGTGATAAAGCTCTGGTTAAGACCAGACTGTTTCCTCATGAGAATGAGATAGACGCTGCCGATTCCCTGCTGGTAATGACCTGCGGCATCGGGGTCCAGGCTACCGCTGCCGTGGTAAACAAACTCGTTCATCCAGCAGCCAATACCATAAATGTCGGCGGTGCCCGTGGGGAATGGCGCGGCAGCGAGAGATGCCGTGAATGTGGCGACTGTGTGCTGGATTTAACCGGCGGCATCTGCCCTCTGACTGCCTGCACCAAATGGCTAATTAACGGACCTTGTGGCGGCACGAAAAATGGCAAGTGCGAGGTTGAACCTGATGTACGCGATTGCGGCTGGCATTTAATCTACGAGAGGCTAAAAAAACTGGGTCGGCTGGATAAAATGCAAGCCTTACCAATGGTAAAGAACTACAGCAAAATGCAGCCGCCAAAGAGTTTAAGGTCAAGCATAATGTGGGCACTGGAGCAACAGGAAACAAAAGTTTAGCTATCCGCCACTCTTCATGTCGCCCTGAGCGACAGCGAAGGGTCTCTGGATTCTTCGCTCCGCTCAGAATGACAAGAGGGATGGCAAACTTAGAGCATCCTTTAAGGAGGTAACGACACTATGAGTCTGCGTGAAAAACTTCAGAACGGCAAATTTGCAGTCACCGCTGAAATCGGTCCGGCTAAAGGTACGGACATCCATGAGTTCAATGAGAATGCCGATTTGCTTAAAGGCAGAGTAGATGCGGTGAACTGCACCGACCAGCAGAGCGCTGTCATGAGACTGGGCTCACTGGTCGCGTGCCACCTACTCAAACAAAAAGGTATCGAGCCGGTGTTCCAGATGACTTGCCGAGACCGCAATCGCATTGCACTCCAATCCGACTTGCTCAGTGCTTACGTTATGGGTGTGGAGAATGTCCTCTGTCTAACCGGAGATTATGTCACTTTAGGAGACCATCCTGATGCCAAACCTGTCTTCGACCTCGATTCCGTTTCTCTGTTGTATGCTGCCAGACAACTGGAGCAGGGCAAAGATTTAGCTGGCAAAGAACTAAAAGGCACACCTAAGTTCTTCCTCGGTGCTTGTGTTACTCCCGGAGCCGACCCTGTCGAACCACAGCTTATCAAGATGGAGAGAAAAGTTAAGGCTGGCGCCCAGTTCTTCCAAACTCAGGCAATCTACGAGCCCAAAACGTTCGAATCCTTTATGAAAGAAGCTAAAAAATTTGGCGTGCCGATTTTAGTCGGTATAGTCGTGCTCAGGTCAGCAGGTATGGCAAAATTCATGAACAAAAACGTAGCCGGCATACATGTCCCGGATGAGCTTATCGACGAGATGGACAAAGCGCAGGACAAATTGCAGAAGGGAATAGAAATAGCTGCCCGTCTGATAAACGAGATGAAGGGCATGTGCCAGGGCACCCACATAATGGCTATCGGACTGGAATCTAAGGTTCCAGCAATTCTCGATGCTGCCAAGCTGTAGCACCAGATAAGGGGCAGATATGCGAATCATTCGCTTTATTGCCCACGGTAGAGCTAAATATGGTCTGCTAGCCAAAAATACCGTAAGCGGACTCCGCGGCAGCCCTTTTTCTCATTTTGAGCATCTCAGTAGCCCATCTATATTCGATGGAAGCAGCTACACGCTTGATAAAGTCAGGGCGCTTTCCCCTTGCCTCCCCTCCAAGATAATTTGCCTTGGGCTCAATTATCGCAGCCACATCGAGGAGATGAAGCTGCCTATACCCACCATGCCACTCATCTTCCTCAAACCATCCACGGCAGTCATTGGACCCGATGATAAAATAATCCTGCCCCGCGGCTGGAAACGCATTGACTACGAAGGTGAGCTGGGTGTGGTTATAGGCAAAAAGGCAAAGGATATCCCAGAAGAGAAAGCAAAGGAATACGTGCTTGGCTATACCTGTTTTAACGATGTCTCCGACCGCCACGCCCAAGCCGCCGATGGACAGTGGACTAGAGCCAAAGGTTACGATACCTTCGCCCCCATAGGTCCATGGATAGAGACGGAAACCAATCCGGATAACCTGAAACTGGAAACGTACCTCAACGGTGAGCTACGCCAGTCTGCTTCTACAAGCGACCTCATTTTTGGGATATCAAGACTGGTCAGCTTTATTTCCGGTGTAATGACGCTGCTCCCTGGCGACGTCATCGCCACAGGCACACCATCAGGCATAGGTCCCATGAGCCCGGGCGATGTGGTCGAAATCAAAATCGAAACCATCGGCACACTGAGAAATTCCGTTGCCGCCCAAGAATAGCCCGCTTGAGCTGCACCCCACCACAAGACACCTGCCATAGAAGTTTAGGTATTGACAAGTCCATCGTTAAGGACTACACTCAGGCGAGGAATGAACGTCGGCCCACCTTTGAAGCCTGAAGAAGGTTCACATGATAATCTTGCTGAGCAACTGCAATCTCTACAGGAAGAAATCCGTCGCCTGAAAGAGATTGTTGGTCCAGTAAATGACCGTATAGCCGAGATCGAGCGAACACTGGGGTCAATCACACCACCAGAGCTCGTGTCACCGCCTTCACCCGAGCCAACACATGTGCCCCCACAAGAGCCGGCTCCTAAAATAGCTACCGCTGCAACTCAGCCGACAGTTCCAAGCCCTGCAGTCAAGGCTCCGATTCCCGCCAAGCTCCCACCACCTCCTCCAGCTAAAAAGGCACCAGCTAAACCAAGAGAATGGGAGCAGATTTTAGGAGGTAACTGGCTGGCTAGAGTAGGCGTCATCGCCCTTATTATCGGTGTAGGCTTCTTTCTCAAGTTTGCCTTCGACAACAACTGGCTTGGACCCGTTTCGCGAGTCATTCTCGGTGTCGCTGCCGGTCTGGCTATGATAGGCGGCGGCTATTACTGGCGAAAGCGATATCCGACATTAGCCCAAGCTATCAGCGGAGGCGGTATCGCTCTCCTATATTTGTCTATCTTTGCCGCTTTCAACATATTTAGCCTGATTCCTCTTTATCCGGCGGTTGGTCTGCTGCTATTGGTCAGCATTGGCTCGGCAGTCCTAGCTCTTCGGCTGAATTCCATGGCATTGGCTATAATAGGTATCTTCGGTGCCTTCAGCGCTCCCTTTATCCTGGGCAGCGCTGCACCCGAAGCTGCTCAAACCGGCACTGGCATACAATTACTGGCATACGTCATTATTGTAGACCTCGGCGTGCTGGCGCTGTCCACCTTTCGCAACTGGCGCTGGTTCAACCTCCTGGCAATTTTCGGCTCGTTGCTGACTTTTGGAGGTTGGTATTTCGAGTTCGGTGACCAAGCCGGTCTGCTAATACAGCAGCTAAGCCTCACGCTTATCTTCATCATCTTTTTCGGAGCCACATCATTATTCCACCTTATCTGGCGACGACCTGCCCGGGGATTCGATTACGCGCTCATGGTGATTAACGCAGCCGCCTATTTTGGAATAAGCTATGGACTAATGCACGAGGACCTGCGTGAATGGATGGGAAGTTTCACCCTCCTGCTCGCCCTCCTTTATGGTGACCTGGCTTATTTAGCTATACGAAGGGGCGCTGAGAATTTCAGGCTTAGCCTTTTCGCCCGGGGTATTGCCCTGATCTTCTTGACAATAGCAATACCCATTCAGCTGGGCGATAAAGCATGGACTACTATAGCGCTGGTGGCTGAGGGTACTGTCCTCATGTGGTTATACTTCAGGCTTCGAATTTCTCACTTCCGTGGCTACAGCTACGCCGTGTTCGCTCTTGTTGTCATACGCCTGATGTTCTTCGACACAAGCGTAGACACGCGCCACTTTCTACCCGTGTTCAACGAGCGTTTCCTGGCTTTTGTGGTCAGCATCGCCGCTATGTATTTGACCAGCTATTTTCTCTGGCGGCAACAACAGGAGAAAGGCAAAAAAGCAGGCTACTCTGTTTTCTTGGTCGCAGCCAACATCTTTTCCATATGGATTATAACCGCGGAAGTTATAGGCTACAGGCATATCCCGGTGACATTGCAGGGGAGCCTCAGCCTCATCGTCCTTCTTATCCTTGCCGGAGTGACTATACTCTATCACGTCGTATGGCGACGTGTTCCTCAGGTATTTGACCTTGTCCTGTTGGTGATTGGCGCCGTAGCGTATTTTGGTATGAGTTGGTTATTGTGGGAAGACCTGCAGGCATGGATGGGCAGTATCTTTTTAGTCCTTGCCCTCTTCTATGCCAGTCTGGCTTATACAGCCATCAGAAGAGGTGCTGACTATACCCGGCTCGGCTCTTTCTCACTGGGCATTACACTCGTTTTTCTCACGGTAGCCATACCTGTCCAGCTACGCGATACGGCATGGACCACGATTGCCTGGGCGGCTGAACTCGTTCTCCTGGTGTGGCTATCATCTGCCCTCCACTTGCCACAGTTACGCTATTATAGCTATGCCGTATCAGTCATACTGGCCGGGCGCCTGTTGTTTTTCGATACTTCTATCGACCTGCATAATTTCCGTCCGCTGCTTAATGAACGCTTTCTTGCCTTTGTGGCAGGTATAGCCGGGATGTATTTGGCTGCTTACTTTATATGGCGAGCCAAGAATACAATGACGAAATGGCACATCCCTGTTACCGCCTTCATTGTGGCTGCCAACTTTTTTTCACTATGGGTACTTAGCTTTGAGATCTGGGATTATTTTGGTAGCCAGCTCACCTTGACGCCACCACACTCAACTACTGCGATTGCCCTGCAGAATGCTCAGAATCTGTCTCTTACTGTTCTGTGGACAGTTTACGCTGTCATCCTTTTAGTCATAGGCATAGTAAAACGCTGGCGTCTGGTAAGACTGGGGGCACTGGCTCTGCTGGCAATACCGGTCATCAAGCTTTTCGTCTACGATGTGTTTGCGTTGGAACGGGTATATCGTATCGTTGCTTTCGTTGGACTCGGGTTGCTTCTCCTTATCAGCGCCTATCTTTACCATCGCTACAGCAAAGCAATTCGGGGCTTTCTGGCTAACAAGTGATGGCAAAATAACCAGGCTTTATTCGTGCTTGAACATTGACAGCTACTTGCCTCCGTGATAATCTGCTCAACAAACAGGCTCCCCGTTACTTTATTGTGTCTTTATTGTCTTAATGGAACGGAGCCCGGCCCAGCGGAGGTACGACATGAATTTAACTTTAATTGAGGCATATACTATTGGAGACGCCTGGTTCCAATGTCTCGAGAAGGCTCTGCTGGAAGGAAGGACATATCGTATAGAGCAAGGTAGTTTTGAAGGCACTCATCGAAAAGAGATACCTCTAGTCGCAGTTATAATCCGCACTCCCGGTGTTAGACCATTGAGACCTGACGTGCCTATGGGGGTACCAGCACCAACTACAGATGAAGTTATCGAAGAGTATATGTCATACTTGATGACTGCTGCCAAGCAGGAAAACGAAGAATACACTTACGGGGAAGACCTGGCTGCACAAATCGATGAGGTAATCAGGCGTTATAAGCAAGGTTTTGACACCAATCAGCTATGCATGACGATTGGGAACCGCGATAGCATCTACCTCAAAGACCCTCCTTGCCTGAGGTTAGTCGATACCCGAATTCAGGATGGTCGCCTCAATTTTATACTTTACTTCAGGAGCTGGGATTTATGGGGTGGTTTCCCTACAAATCTGGGCGGCTTACAGCTCTTAAAAGAGCATATGGCTAAGGAGATTGGGGTAGATGATGGTTACCTGATCGCCTTCAGTAAGGGGCTCCATTTATATGAACATTGCTGGGACTTAGCCAAGATGGTGCTGCGCATGCCACTGGAATGAATATACTAAACATGCGCTGCCTATTTCCTAAGACCGGCAGCCTAACCTAAGTAGGTTATCTCGGAGGACGGCTTCTTTCTGACCTCGAACTCTATACCAGCCTCGTTGAACAACTCAATAAAGGAATTATCGGCATATTCGCCGAAGGTAACAAACCGCTTTATCCTGGCGTTGACCAGCATCTTGGCGCACAGTATGCACGGCGTATGAGTAACGTAGACTGTAGCGCCCTCAAGGCTGACTCCGTGAAGCGATGCCTGTATGATTGCGTTCTGCTCGGCATGAATACCACGGCATATCTCGTGTCTAGTACCGGATGGTATCTTCATCTCATCTCTCAGACAGCCAAGCTCAAGGCAATCCTTAAGTCCGGCAGCAGCGCCATTGTAACCGGTGGCTAATATATGCTTGTCCCTCACTGCCACGGCTCCGACATGGTGCCGATGGCACGTCGAGCGCTCCGCCACTACAGAAGCTATTTTCAGAAAATATTCGTCGGCATCCGGTCTGGTCATCTTCTTCATCTCAAAACAGCCACAACCCGCTCAATTCCTTTTTTCAAATCTTCCAATGAGGACTCATTTATGATGGTGAAGTCAGCCATGGCGATTGGACCACCTTTATTGGTATTCTCCAGCTCGGCAACATCTCGACTGGCAGCTTCTTCCATCGTCAGAGGTCTAATCTTTCTCTTTGATAGCCTATTATATCGCGTCTTAGGCGATGCCCAAACAGCGACCACGTGAAAATCATCACCATAGCGGCTCTTCAGCAACGTATATTCTTCCCAGGAATAAAGACCATCGATGACCACATCTGAGGAACTGAGCCAGGCATCAATCTTAGGCAGGTTCAGTTTGGCGTATGCCGCCATTCCATACTCTTTTCTCAACTGCTGCCTGACAGAGCGTTCGTTTTCCTCATTCAGCTCCAACCCTCTTTTCTTGATTTCCTCGTCGGTAATGTCTCCAAATCTTATTCTCTTGAAACCATTCCTCTCAAAGGCTCTGGCTACTTCGGACTTGCCCGAACCAGCCATGCCCACAATCGATATCACCTTCATCTCTCAACCGTTTTCAAATTAAACTCGTCTCCACATTATATGGAAAATCTTCGCGTCGAGCAAAGTGCCGCAAGGTAAAATCTTTGAAGCCCTGTCCCCCCAATGTTATAATTTCTCCAAAGCCTCATGAATATCCGCAATCGAGCCGATTTCTGCCCAAGATTAACTACAGATAGAGGAGGATACAATATGAGAAAAAACCTGTTCACCATGCTGGCTCTTACAGTGCTTATCACTGTGGGACTGATTGCCAATCTTAGCTGCGGTTCCGCTGGCTGTGCCGATGTTTATCTGGAAGGAGTAAGCATCGGTTCAGTTACAGTCGCAGGAAAGCCAGTTACCGGACTGCCCACGCAGACGGTGAACGTTCTGCTCAACGTTAACGCCAACAAAATAACCATAAGTGCTTCTGGCGGAGAAACTACCATCAAGATTAGCCCATCAGGCGCCACCATAGTCAGCGGTCCGAATGGAATAACATTTGCCGGTGTCAAGCCGGAGCAAGTAGAAATTAAATGGCAGAGCACAGAGTAATCACAAGAATCAATGGACGTTCTAGCTGAACTGAACCCAGCCCAGAGAGAAGCCGTCGAAATCATCGATGGACCGCTGCTCATTGTTGCCGGACCCGGCAGCGGCAAGACTAGGGTCATCACCCACCGCATCGCCTATCTGATAAAGGTCTGCGGCATAAACCCTCACCGTATCATGGCGGTCACCTTCACCAACAAGGCTGCCCGGGAGATGGCGGAGAGGCTGGAAAAGCTGCTGGGGCAGACAGCAGATGCCTTAACTCTGGGCACCTTCCACGCTATTTGCGCCCGCATACTGCGCCAGGAGGGCAAAGCCATCGGGCTCGACTCCAAGTTCGTTATCTACGACGAGGAAGACCAGCTAAGCCTGATAAAGCAGAGCTTGCAGGAACTCGACCTCGACCCCAAGCAGTACACGCCCAGAGCCATTCAATCAGCCATCAAGTACGCCAAAAGTCGGCTGCTGACCCCTTCAGATTACGCCCAGCAGAGCCGTAACTATTTCGAGGGCATAGTCCAGCGCGTCTATGAGCGCTACCAGCAATCCCTCACCCAGAGCCATGGAGTTGACTTCGATGACCTGCTGATGAGAACAGTACAGCTCTTCAATGACCACCCCAAGATTCTGTCCAAATACCAAACGCGCTACCTGCATATACTTGTCGACGAGTTCCAGGATACCAACGTCACCCAATATATGCTGATAAAGCAGCTAGCCGGAAAACACCGCAATGTCTGCGTCGTCGGCGACCCTGACCAGTCAATCTACTCGTGGAGGTTCGCCGACCTGCGCAACATACTCAGCTTTGAGAAAGACTATCCGGATGCCAGGGTGGCTTATCTGGAGCAAAACTATCGCTCCACCAAGACCATACTGGATGTAGCTTCCAGCATTATAACAGTCAACTCACGTCGCAAACCGAAACGCCTGTGGACAGAGAACGAGGTCGGCGTTCCAATCTCCGTCATCGAGGCTTACAACGAAGATGAAGAGGCTCAGTTTGTCATCAGCGAAATAGAGCGACTGGTGGAACAAGACCTGGTCTCGCCCGGCGGCTGTGCCATTATGTACCGGGTAAATGCCCAGTCGCGAGCCCTGGAAGAATCTTTTATGCGCTACGGTGTGCCCTATAAGCTTGTCGGCGGCACCCGCTTCTACCAGAGGCGAGAGATTAAAGACGTCATCGCCTACTTGAGGCTGATTCAAAACCCCTCCGACAGCATCAGCCTCGCCCGCATAATAAACGTTCCCGGCAGAGGCATCGGGCAGCGCACCCTAGCCGAGCTGTCAGGCTGGGCAAAAAATCAAGATATGCCCCTGTATGCAGCGCTGAAGCTGATGGCAGAAAAGAAAGGACCGGCTTTAACGCCGCGTGCCAACTACGCCTTAAAAAGCTTCTTCGACCTGATTGACGAGCTCATCACCAGAAGCCGTGAATTAAGCCTTACCGGTTTGCTGGACGCGGTGCTGGAAGGGACAGGCTACAAAGCATATATACTCAACGAAGAAGATGGCGAAGAGCGCTGGGAGAACATACAGGAACTGTACACCGTAGCCAGAGACTATAACGAGCTTAGCCCGGCGGAGGCATTAGCCGCTTTTTTGGAAAAGGCAAGCCTATACTCAGATACAGATGAACTTAATGAAAAGGCTGAAGCCACCACCTTAATCACCTTACATCAAGCCAAGGGGCTGGAATTCCCGGTTGTTTTCATCGTCGGTATGGAGGAAGGTCTACTGCCACACAGAAGGTCGCTGGAAGACCCTGAGGAACTGGAGGAGGAACGCCGCCTGTGCTACGTAGGTGTAACCCGGGCGCAGCAGCGGGTCTATCTGCTGCACACCTATCGCCGCAGCTTATTCGGCGGCAGCTCGGCAACTCAACGCTCCCGATTCCTCGAAGACATACCGCCGCAATTCATAACCCGCAAAGGCATGTTGGGGGAAGAAGAAAAAGAGGAAGATTTCACACCGGTAACCGTTCTTTATTCCAAGGCGACACCGAGACCATTCAGCAACTTGAGGTTGGAAATAGGCGACCATGTCCACCACAAAGTCTTTGGTGACGGCGTGGTCATAAATTGTTCGCCGAACAAAGACGACCAGGAAATCACCGTCGCCTTCGAAGCAGCCGGTGTCAAAAGACTGCTCCTCAGCCTGGCACCTCTGGAAAAAGTCGAGAAAAATTGAGATTTTATGTCTAAAAACCATTGACAATATACACGAAAACGTGTAAAATGTAAATAAGTACAATGCCGACAACAAAAGAAGTTATCGAACGTTTTAACTGGCTAAAGAATCAACATGTGGCGGTTGCTATCTGGTGCGAGGATGACGTGCTGGAATTAGCTGAGGAAGAGGGCATCAAGTGCAGCCGCAAACGCGCCCGAGCGATTATCGATGAGATAGACCACAAACAGGATGCCGACATTGGCATTTCATGGGATACCATCAGAGACTATTTGCATGGATATATCCATATCAAGAAATAAAATAGATGCGCTTGAGCAAATGGAAAAAGCATCAGAATTATTGACGATCAATCAAGCAAGCAAATGGGCTAGTGAACATTTGGGTAGAAATGTTACGACATCAAATATCTCTTATCTAATACAGTACGGTAGAATTAAGAAGGCTGCTAACGATGGGAAGACACTAATTGACAAAGAGGATCTTATCAAATATTACGAGTCATATATTGGTAGGCGAGAGAATGACTGGATAAACAAGCTCGGAGATGACCTGAATTGGAATTTATCCTTCGATTACCTAAAGGAGTCTGATAGGACTAAACATGTGCATAGACTGCATCCCTATAAAGGTAAATTTATACCCCAGCTAGTAGAGTATTTTCTGGATAGCCATGTTGATAGCTATAAGACAGAGACCTATTTCAAAAAGGGAGATATCGTTCTTGACCCCTTCTGCGGGAGTGGTACCACCCTCGTACAGGCAAACGAACTTGGGATGCATGCAATAGGTATTGACGTTTCGAGCTTCAATGCGTTAATAAGTAACGTAAAGGTAAGCAAATACAACCTAGTTGAATTGTATCACGAAGTCCGGAGGATTACTTCATCTCTAAAAGAATTCACTCTGGGTTCCAACATACAAGAATTTCAATATAAGTTGACAAAAGTTCTGACGGATTTCAACAATAAGTATTTCCCCTCACCTGATTTCAAAATAAGAGTGAGGAGAGGGGAGATCAACGAAGATGATTATGGTCAAGCAAAAGCAGTAGAATTCAAGCCAATATATCAAGGTCTCATTAGCCAATACAACATCTCACTGAACCATGTGAAGGCTCATAACTTCCTCGATAAGTGGTATATAGAACCTATAAGGAACGAGATAGATTTTGTCCGCAATTTAATCGAACAAGTTCAAGACGCTAACATAAGAAACGCGTTAGTCATTATCCTCAGCCGGACGCTCCGTTCTTGTCGGGCGACGACACACTTTGACTTGGCTACATTGAAGGAACCAATTTTGTCTACCTACTATTGTCATAAGCATGGCAAAATCTGCAAGCCCTTGTTTTCTATTCTAGAATGGTGGATACGATATAGCCAGGATACGATCAAAAGATTAGCACATTTTGACAAATTGCGAACCAATACTATTCAAGTATGCTTAACAGGCGATTCGAGGTCTATTGATATCATTAAAGCTTTGGACCAGCAAGACCACGCTTTTGCCAAACACGCCAACGCCCAGAGAATCAAAGGCATATTTTCAAGTCCGCCATATGTCGGACTAATAGATTATCACGATCAACATGCCTATGCATACGATTTATTCCGTTTTGAAAGAAGAGACCACTTAGAAATCGGCGCATTGGCTAATGGGCAAGGCATGGAAGCTAGAGAATCGTATATTGAATCGATCGCACAGGTTTTGAACAATTGTAGAAGGTTCTTAAACGATGATTCCCATATTTTCTTGGTTGCAAACGACAAATATAATCTGTATCCCAGTATAGCCCAGAAGTCCGATTTGCAGATTGTCAAGCAATTTAAGCGCCCTGTACTTTGCAGAACTGAACGCGATAAGGGCGCTTATTCGGAAACAATATTTCATCTAAGGGCTCGTTAAACATGGGGCTTGCCAAAGAACAAATATCCAACGTAGAAAACATATTAAAGAGCAGTTTGAGGCACAAGTTTCAAAACTATGATCCTGAGCCTGCCTCCATGCCTTTTCACGCAAGACTACTTGGCAAGGATCGCTTGGCTCTATATTCGTTTATCCATTCCCTGACCACAAATTTTGGTACCGCAATTTTTGAACCTGTTGCAGTGGCAATCGCAAAAACTAAATTCAAAGAAGCTAAAACACATACCACAGCTGGGGAATCTATTTCTGAAGAAGCACTCACTGAAATACAGAAGATAATGGACAACCTAACTACCGCAACACTATCACCTAACAAAGCAGAGGAAATTGCTACTATAAGGCGAGTTTGCCAAATCCAACCTATGCGAAAGGTCAAGCTTAGAAAAGTGGACTTATATATTGAATCCTACGCTAATGAACTTTATCTATTTGATTTAAAAACTGCAAAGCCAAATGCAGGAGGTTTTGAGGAATTTAAGAGGACTTTACTATCGTGGGCTGCAGCCGTATTAGCGGTAAATCCAAAAGTCAAAATAAATACTGCAATTGCAATTCCTTACAATCCGTACGAACCACAACCATATGCTAGATGGACGATGCGAGGAATGCTGGATTTGAGTCAGGAATTGAAAGTGGGTGATGAGTTCTGGGATTTTCTTGGAGGCAGAGGAACTTATCAAGATTTATTAGATTGCTTTGAAAGAGTTGGCATTGAGTTAAGAAACGAAATTGATGAATATTTCGCTAGGTTCAACAAGTAAGCCAGAGCCAATCTAAAGAGAGAAAAAGTAAGATTTCCCAAAACTTTAATTGCCACCTCCTTTGTCTCACCTTCCCCAAGCATGTAAAATAAACCAACATGCCCATCAAGATTTTAACCCGGGAAGTTATTTCGAAGATTGCCGCTGGGGAGGTGGTGGAGAGACCGGCTTCGGTGGTGAAGGAGCTGGTGGAGAATGCTCTGGACGCCGGTGCCACACAGATAAACGTCGAGGCACAGGGCGGCGGTGTCAGCCTTATCAGAGTAACCGACAACGGCAGCGGCATACCAGCAGGCGACGTGGAGCTTGCATTTCACCGCTACGCCACCAGCAAAATCGGCACACTAACCGACCTGGAAAAAATCTCAACGCTCGGCTTCCGCGGCGAAGCTCTGCCCAGCATAGCCGCCGTCGCCGAGGTGGAAGTTTTGACCAAAGCCGACGGCGATACCGCCGGCACCTATGTTTATCTCAAGAATGCCAACGTGGTAAAGCGCGAGAAACGCAGCCGACCTCAGGGCACTACCGTCACCGTGCATCACCTTTTCCGCAACTTCCCGGCACGACTGAAATTCCTGAAGTCTCCAAACACCGAAAATGGGCACATCGCCAACCTTCTGAGCCAGTATGCACTGGCTTTCCCCGAGGTAAAATTCAATCTTGTCCTCGACGGGCGGCTGACTTTAAAGACACCGGGCAACGGCAACCTGCGGGATGTCGTCGCCGAAGTTTATGGTCTGGAAGTAGCCAAACAAATGCTGGAGATTGGCGAAACAGACCAGTCGCCCAACGTTACTGGCTTGGTAAGCCCACCTTCCCTGTCCCGCTCCAGCCGGGGCTACCTCAGCTTCTTCGTCAATCGCCGCTGGGTGCGCAGTAGCCTGCTAGCTCGAGCCTCCGAAGATGCCTATCACGGCTTGCTTATGACCGGCAAGCACCCCATCGTCATCTTAAACATCTACCTACCACCGCAAGAAATCGATGTCAATGTCCACCCCACCAAAACAGAAGTGAAATTCCGCAACAGTCAGACCGTCTATACAGCCATACAGAAGTCACTGGGAAAGGTGTTGGTAAAAGCGCCACCGCCTAAAATCAAGACTGGCGCACCGGCATTTACTCCACCACCAAGCCTGTGGGAGCCGAAAGACAACGTAAAGACTTCCTTACCTATACTAAGGGTTGTGGGTCAATTAGCCAGCAACTACATAATGGCTGAAGGTCCCGAAGGGCTTTACCTTATCGACCAGCACGCCGCCCACGAGCGTGTCCTGTTCGAAAAAATCCTGGCTCAACGTTCACAGCAGAAGATAGAAGTCCAAGGTCTGCTCGAGCCGGTAAACATCGAGCTAAGCCCCAAACAAGAAGAGGCTTTAAAAACAAAGGGGGAATTGCTCAACGAGTTCGGCTTCAACCTCGAGGCATTCGGTACCAGGAGCTACCTGCTAAGAGCCGTGCCGGCAATGATGAAGGAGGGAAATCTAACTGAAGCAGTGAAGGAATTGCTGGATTCCCTAGTCACCCAAGAAGAGACTTTGAAGCGCGAGGAGAAAATAGCTCAGTCCATAGCCTGCCACAGCGCCGTCAAAGCGGGACACTCACTAACCGCCGAGGAGATGAGAGAGCTGATAAAACAACTGGAACAGACCAATCAACCCCGAACCTGCCCCCACGGCAGACCCACCATGATACATCTAAGCTCACACCAACTTGAAAAAGAGTTTGGCAGAATCGCCTAGCCGAATTCCTTACAATTGCGCTTACATAAGCCATTCTCTGCCGGCACGCTCATTAAGGTTGCACAATGACAAGTCCTCGGAGCCCCTGGCTTTCTTCATTTCAGGAATAGACCTGACACAATTTCTGTTACACGAATCACACAGTACTATGTCGCCAAATCTGCCTTCCTGTGCCTTCTTCGCCCAATAAGGGTCGGTGATGAGCTGACGACCCAAAGCCACAAGGTCAGCTTTGTTCTGGGAGATAATATCCTCGGCTAGCTGCGGCGAGTTGATTCGCCCCACAGCTATCACCGGGATACCTACTGCCTGCTTTATCGTCTCAGCCTGAGAAACATAGGTGCCCATTGGTTGTTTTTTGGAAGGCATAACCTGCCTCATAGAGCGCCCGTAAGAAACGTCGATGACATCGATTCCGGCTTTTTCCAGCGCCTGAGCCAATTTGACGCTCTGCTCCAGCGTAATGCCGCCCACTACTCCCTCCTCGGCAGACAGTCTCCAGAATAAAGGATAGTCTTTGCCCACAGCCTTCCTGACTGCCTTGACACACTCAAGGGCAAAGGTCATTCTCTTCTCCACGCTGCCGCCATATTTATCGCTCCGCTGGTTATCCAAAGGTGAGAAAAACCTGTGCAACAGGTAGGCGTGGGCACCGTGGATATTCACAAAATCCAGCCCGGCTTCCTTGGCACTAGCCGCAGCAGCAGCAAACTTGCCAGCTATTACTTTAATCTCAGCCGCCTTGAGCTCCCGAGCATCTCTCGTGGGCGAAGGGGCAATCAATTCTCCCTTCACACCGCTGAGCCCGGCAGGAAAATGAAAACCATGCCATAATTGAATGCCCACCCTAGCTCCAGTATTATGAATATCGGCAACAAGAGACGATAGACCTTGCAAAAATGAAGCTAAAGCCCCACTTTTACCCCAGGCTTCATCGGAAGCCAAAATGTCCACCGCTGTAGCCGGCAAGGTGATGGCACCTACGCCACCTCGTGCCCGCTCCAGATAAAAAGCCTTTGCCCTACGGTTACGGAATCCCAAACTTAGCTGTAGCGGCACCATTATTATCCGATTCTTGATTTCCAAGCCTTTGATGGTAATCGGCGTAAACAACGCCACTAAATTCTGATTAGGCATTTCTTAATCACCCTCTCTTTTTTCGTGATAACGTATAAATCGGTCGAGAGCTATAGCCGCGCCATACAGCAATAAATAAATCTGTTACCTCAAGTCCGCAAGCGGATATTTAGAAGTCATCAGTAATTGCCGCTCACGTCCATGATGGCGCGAAATCCCGACCCAACGCCCTTATGAGAGAGGAATAAGGTCGGGATGAAAGACAAAAGCTCTTTAGACCCTATAACAGACCTCGGGGAGTTTCTTCCCCGGATTGCTATCCCGCACATATCTAAGCATATGAATTACATAGAGAATGACGAAGCCAGCCAAATCCTCCCCCTTCATCAGCTTTATCCTATCACCGGAGAACAGGACTTTCAGGCTGCTGGGGAACTCATCATCGGCGCGGTTAAAAATAAAGAATACCTGCACCCCGGGAAAGATATCTTTGCTTATTGCCCAGTCCTCGCCCATTCCCAGCGATTCCACTTTACCACCGATAAACTCGGCTAATTTAGACACATCAGCGACATACTCAAGTGCTTCCTTCCGGGCTTTCAGAGCCATATCAACTTGCTTTGTATGCGGGCTTACCGCCCCCTCAATTTCCTGCAGGCTAATCAATTTTTTATCCTTAAGCCCCATGTGATACCCTCCTGCACAAGCCATTCATAGCCCGAGCTTAGAGATTATTTCTTTTGCCGCCTGCCTCAGCGGTGAATCCTCAGGAAGCTCAATTATCGGCTTGCCCTTTATATCCAAATCGGTAAGATTCTGGTCCTCTGGTATAGTAGCCACAAGGTCAAGACCGAAATCGCTGATAGCCTTGCCTATCTCCTGTGGCAGACCATTCTTGACCCGGTTCACCGCTAGCCCTATCTTCCCCACCTTAGTCCTCATCTCCTTAATAAGCTCCTTCATCCGGGCTGCCGTGGTGATACCCCGCATAGTCACATCGGAGACAATAAGCAGAAAGTCCACGTCTCGCGTAGTCTGTCGGCTTATGTGCTCCATTCCTGCCTCAGAATCGACCACCGTATAATCGTAGTTTTTAGCCAATCTATCTATAGAAAGGCGCAGCATGTGATTGGCAGCGCAATAGCATCCCGGGCCCTCAGGTCTCCCCATAGCCAACAGGTCAATCTTCGCCGACTCCACCAGCGCTTCCCGTATCTTCATATCCAGAACATCTTGCTTGGAAACGGTGGGGGAAAGACGCCCCTTTTGTATATCGTCGGTGACATCCTCACGAGCCCTGCCTACGGTTCCTCCCAGCGGCAGACCCAAAGCAGTATTGAGATTGGTAGCAGGGTCGGCATCTATAGCCAGGACAACCCCTTTCTTAGACAGTAAATCAATAAGCAAGGCAGCTACAGCCGTCTTGCCCACACCACCTTTACCCGCTACGACAATCATTTTCCCCATTTCATTCCTCCAAATTCAGGCTCTAACAATTGAGACTCAACCATGCAACCAGTACATTGCCGCCGGTTTTGCGACGTATTATTATACCTTTAAATCGAATTCATAGCCATTTTAGCTCTGGTAGTCCATATTAGTGTTTAATTTGCCAGCTTTTGCAAATGGCTACTCTTTGATGTATAATGCCTTCTTAAGTGGTTTCAGTTTAGGTTATCACAAACTTAGTTTATATCACTCATATCTACTCAAGTGCTGGATGACCAAGGCTCCAACCAACTATTTATAAGAGAGGAGGTCGTCCAATGAGTTTTAAGGACAAGTCGATCCAGTGTTCCGACTGCGGAACTACCTTCACCTTTAGTGCTGAAGAACAAGAACTCTTCGCGTCCAGAGGCTATACCAACGAGCCCAAGCGCTGCCAACCCTGCCGACAGGCAAGGAAGTCAGAACGCTACGGAGACGGTGGTTACAGGTCTCAACGGCAAATGTTCCCGGCAACGTGCGCCCAATGTGGCAAAGACACCGAAGTACCGTTTGAGCCGCGCGAAGGCAGACCAGTATATTGTAGCAACTGCTACAATAAGGTCAAACTAAGCAGGTAAGGCTGCTTTTTTAAGGGCATGCACAAGCCGGCTATACCCGGCTTGTGCATGTTTGCATCGCACATCAACCAAAGGAGGTAGCAAATGAATATCTATGTGGGCAACTTAGCCTACGAGGTAACCGAAGAGGAACTGCGAGAAGAGTTCACGGCTTTCGGAGAAGTAGCATCTGTAAACATAATAAAGGACAAGTATAGCGGGCAATCCAAGGGGTTCGCTTTTATTGAAATGCCGACGTTGTCTCAAGGTCAAGCAGCAATTAACGGCATGAATGGTAAAATGCTACACAACCGGGCAATATCTGTAAGTGGCGCTCGTCCTCGTTCCGACAGCAGAGGGCGTGGTTCCTATGGTGGTGGTAGAGGCGGGGGCTACGGGGGTGGCAGAGGAGGCGGTGGCAGGAAAAGATACTAAAATAGCCTCATCATCCTAAGATAAGGAACAGAGACATAACTCACAATATACACAGCAAAAGGACCAAAGTTAAGAACCTTAACGTCCGTTACCTTGCCGGTGGGCAAGGTGACCCACTGATTATAATACATGGTGGTGGCGATGGCGCCAGAGCCTGGCGAAAAAATGCCGAAGAGCTTTCTAAATACTATAGCGTATATATCCCCGACCTGCCCGGCTTCGGTCACAGCCAATCGGCTAGCGATAAGTTTCGTCTACCAGAATTCGTATCTTTCATAGAAGACTTCAGGCAAGCACTGGGCATAGAGCATTTCCATCTTGTGGGACACTCGGTTGGTGGCGGCATCGCCTTACATTACGCGCTGAAATTTCCCCAAAAGGTAGAGGGGCTAGTGCTGGTTAGTAGCTGGTGCCTGGGAATCGAAGCGGCACTTTGGGTCAGGCTGTTGTCTCATCCAGCTCTTTGCCAGTCCCTTGGGGAAGCAGCCATTGCTATCTTAAGGGGTGTTAAATGGCTGGCTCGCCTGTTTTATGCTCCTTTTAAATTCGCCAACCCTATTACCCGGGTCAAGATGGACGTGGGTAAGACCATGATAACATTGAGAGGGCAGACTACGGTATTGCAGGACCGGCTTTGTGAGCTGAATATGCCTACGCTGATAGTCTGGGGTTCCGGCGACCGTATCGTACCTGCGGCTCATGCCTACGTTGCCGCTGAGCTGATTCCCGACTGCCAGCTACATATCTTCGAAGGCTGCGGTCATAGCGTCTACAAGCAAAGAGCCGGGGAATTTTCACAGCTTCTGGCAAACTTCCTGGACTAAACCGCAAAAATTTTGAAATAGCCCCCTCAGTCGTGTCCACTACCCCTTTCCAGGTGGTTTTTCAAGTTGTATACTACATCATTAAGCACTGCTAACCTCGCCGCAATCTGTAACTAATTAAACAACAGGGAGGGGGCAAGCAATGGGCGAATATAAAATCTACAAGTATAGATGGGTTATTCTGGCTATATATATGTATATAGCCGCTCTTACCCAGCTGTACTGGCTGAACTTCGCCGCCATTGATACCTTCATCGAAGAACGTTTAAGCATACCAGCGAGCAGCGTTATGTGGTTCACGCTGGTTTTCCCCTTGGTGCAGGTCTTACTAACCATGCCAGCAGGCATGATTATCGATAAAAAAGGGGTTAAATACGGCGTGGGCATAGGTGCCCTCTTTACCGGCATATTCGCCACGCTCCGCCTGGTGAGTCCTGACTCATTCGCTGTCCTTCTAATCTCCCAGATAGGAATTTCAATAGGGCAACCTTTCGTGCTAAACGGCGTTACCAAGCTTGCCGTAACCTGGTTTCCACAGAAAGAAGAGGCAACTGCGGTGGGACTCGGCTCCATGGCGCTGTTCATCGGCATGATGGTCGGCTTGGGGGCAACTCCAGCGCTGGTGCACTCACTGAGCTACGAAACAATGCTCATAATCTACGCCGCAATGGGAATTTTGGGCATCGTGTTATTCTTCTCGCTGGTAAAGCCACAGCCAGCAACACCTCCCAGAGAAATAGAAACGCAAGAGGAAATCACAGGCTGGCAGGGCATCAAGCACATCCTAAAAATGAGGGATTTTGTAATTCTCGGCTTTATAGCCCTGATAGGCATCGGAGTTTTCAACGGGCTGGCTACCTGGCTGGAAAAAATGCTGAACGAGCTGCATCAGATTTCGATGACCGATGCCGGCACTATCTCCGCGGTATTAATCCTAAGCGGCATGATTGGCTGCATTATCATACCTATGGTTTCGGACAAAATAATGAGGCGGAAGCCATTTCTAATACTGGCATCTGTGATAGGAGCCGCATCCATCATCGCCCTGATGCTCGCCAAGGGCTATGCGTTTAATATGGTCAATGGCATAATACTGGGCTTTTTCCTGATTTCAGCACTGCCCATAATGCTGACCATGTCCGCTGAGATTACGGGCGCCAGGTTCGCCGGCATTTCAGTGGGTTATCTGCAGCTCCTAGGGAATGCCGCTGCCGTACTTATAGTTCCAATAATGGAATTCATGCGCGGTAGCACAGGGCAGTGGATTTTACCGCTGGCATTCATCGCCGGACTGCTGGGCATAAACTTCATACTGTCAATAGTGATAAGGGAGCCAGCTAAAAGCTAGGCGGGCTAAAGCTACCCCTCGCTCTCACCATAGATAGCAGCGAAGAACGCCTTCTCCAGCCTGACCACCTCAGGGGCAAGCTGGTTAACCTTGCCCAGACCCAGGGCAGAGACGTATATTTTAGCCAGCTCCTCCGCCAGCTCACAGAAAGTCAGGGCTTCACGCATGTCCCTGCCCACAGAGAGAACACCATGATTCGCCAGTATGACGGCATTTCTCGGTCCCAGTGCCTCGACTGCGTTTTTAGCCAGCTCCGGAGTGCCAGAAAGAGCGTACTGGGCGACCTTTATCTCTCCGCCGATAAGTATTACCTGCTCATCGATGAGTGGAGGTATATCCATGCCGGCAATGGAAATGGCGCTGCAAAAAGGGGGGTGGGCATGAACCACAGCGTTTATCTTTCTCCGCGCCTTGTGCACTTCAATGTGCATTACCGTCTCTATGGTAGCTTTTAGCTCACCTTCAACCTTCTGTCCGGCAAAGTCAACCACCACTATGTCGTCAGGCTTGAGCGAATCGTAATAGCGTCCGCTGGGAGTAATCGCCAGCAGTTCCCGTCCGTCGGGGTCTTTGAGTCGCAGGCTGATATTGCCCGCCGTGCCCACCACCAGCCCCTTACTCTCCATCTCCTGAGCCGCCTCAATCACCGTCTTCTTTTCAGATTCCCACATAGTCACCTCTTTTCGTCAGTCAAAAATTACACTTACTCCAAGCCCAGAGCGAAATGAATAGCTGCCTCAACCTCTTTGAGTTTTCCAGGGCTCAAGGTAGCCAGCCGGCTATGAAGGCAGCTTTTGGGGATGGTGGTTATAGTATCCAGATTAGCCACACAGTCCTGGGACATCCCATCATCAACCCCTAAAGGCACTTCGGAAGGAATGTGACGGATTCTAGTAGTAACCGGTGCCACAATAACCAGTGAGCGGACGCTGTAAGCCTCATCGCGGGACAAAAGCACCACCGGCCTTCGCCCTGCGGGAGGCTCCAGCTCTGCCCACCAAACTTCGCCCCGTTTCATTCCCACGGTTCCTCAGCCAGAATACTACTGGCAGCACGGTAGGCTGCGGTAATCTCTTCTTTAGTCTCGGGCAGGCATTGATAGGCGCGCACATATTGCTGACTCATTTCCTGTTCTCGCCGGCGGCGCAGCAGCATCTCCACAGCACGGCGAAAGAACTCGCTGCGAGTCTCACCGCTTTCCTCCCGCTCCCGCTCCACAGCATCCAGCACCTCCTCAGGAAGACTAATGGCGACTTTGGCTATTTTAGACATTACACGGCTCCTTCATACCATTTTCATACCATAGTATGAACCAAGTCACCCCCGTCTGTCAAGTCGCCGGCTTCGCAAAACGCCGGGGGCGTAGCGACGGTCTGTTCGCTGAAGTCACTGTTCCTGTATAAGCTGGAACATAGAGCCCTCAATAGCCACAGATACGTTGAATCTCTGATATAATGAGTTAAGAAGTAGTTCGAGAAGAACACAAGACAAAGACATGACACAATCAATTCAACTTAATCTAAGTAGGCTTTGCGAGGAGATGCATCAAGCAGGCTACAGCGACTATATGATAAGCCGGGCAGTAGAAATCGTGAATGAACTTCAACAAAGGGGTGTGCAAGGCTTAGGCAAATTTGTGGGTAAGCTGTCAAAAAGACTTGGTAATAAAGAGGAGTATCTCGATATTTTGAAGGAAGGTCGATTTGCAAGGACACTTGCTAGGAACAGGTTTAAACAAATTGAAATAGAACACACCAAAAAAGGCCCCGACGTAAAAGCAAGCTACAACAGACGTACTGTTTATTTCGAGATAACACGAAAACGCGAGAATGAAGAGGACGATGCAATACATCAATCCAAAGACGGTGTTGGCTGGATATCACCTTATAGATTAGAGAATATACTCAGCACTATACAAGGCAAACGCGGCCAGTTAAAGGATGGAGAGCTAAACATTGTGGTGCTTTGGAGCGACACTATATCGTTAAACGAACGTGAGTTTGAAGAGGCAACTAGATGCATCCAGCAAGAAATCGATGCCACACAACAAATATACAACAGAAGAATGAGTGGCATATTATTTACTACAGGCGGCGTATCCTACTCCTACGGAACACCGAAGCAGTTCCATCTATTTATCAATGATAAGGCTGATATAAAGTTGCCAAAGCACCTAGCTAATACATTACAATCTATGACTGAGGAAGACCCTGAAAAATTACGTAGGGGATACGAAGGCCGAGTAGCAGCGATGAAAAGGCTCAGCCATTAGCTGTCTTATTCAGATTTTTTGATATCTGAAGCCGGCACCAAGCTGGGTGGGGAGAGGCGGATGACGGCATTATATTCCGGCGGGCAGACAAGCTGGCAACTGCCGCATTTGGTACACTTGGACTGGTCGATAACCTTTATGCCTTTGGCATCGGTGCTGATGGCTTTCACCGGGCAGGATAACACGCAATGCTCACAAGCTCGCTCGCATTTCTCAGGAAGTATGTAATAGGCGATTAGCTCCTTACATACCAGCGCCGGGCACCGCTTCTCCAAGATATGAGCCTCGTATTCATCGCGAAAGTAGCGAATCGTGGTCAGGGCGGGATTGGGCGCCGTTCTGCCCAAGCCACACAATGAACCTCCTCTTATATCCTCACCCAGTTCAACCAGCCAATCAATATCCTCAATGCTGCCTTTGCCAACAGTTATGTCCTCAAGTATATCCAGCATGTGCTTGGTGCCAATCCTGCAGGTGGAGCACTTGCCGCAGGATTCTTTCTGTATAAAATCAAGAAAGAACTTGGCAGTATCAACCATGCAGTTATCCTCATCCATGGCTATGACGCCGCCTGAGCCCATAACCGCACCGGCTTGGCGCAGCGAATCGAAATCCACCGGAGTCCTCAGCATATTTTCAGGTAAACAGCCGCCGGAGGGTCCGCCGATTTGCACCGCCTTGAATTTCTTTTCACCACGAATGCCGCCGCCTATGTCGAAGATGAGCTGGTGTAGACTTGTGCCCATGGCTACTTCCGCCAGCCCTGTGTTAACCATCTTCCCGGCTAGGGCGAACACGGCTGTACCCTTGCTGCCTTCAGTGCCGATGCCGGAAAACCAATCAGCTCCACCAGCCAGTATCAGAGGTACATAGGCATAGGTCTTGACATTGTTAAGCACCGTGGGCTTGCCCCATAAGCCGGATTTCACCGAATGAGGCGGTCTGGCTCTGGGCATGCTCCGCCTACCTTCGATAGCATACATCAAGGCGGTGGACTCACCGGAGACGAAGGCACCCGCCCCCTGGACTATCTCAATATCGAAGCTGAAGCCAGTGCCGAGTATATTATCGCCTAGCAGTCCCAGGTTCTTTGCCTGCTCCAGGGCAACCTGCAAGCGCTCAACAGCCAGAGGGTATTCAGCCCGAATATAGACAAACCCGTCATGAGAACCGACGGCATAAGCGGCGATGGTCATACCTTCGATAACCTGCTGTGGGTCGCTCTCCAGGACAACGCGGTCCATAAAAGCCCCCGGGTCGCCCTCATCAGCGTTACAGATTACATACTTTGTCTCGCTGAAAGCCTCCCGGCACTGTTCCCACTTCCTGCCTGTGGGGAAGCCAGCGCCACCCCGTCCCCTGAGACCAGACTTCTTCACCTCCCTGATTATAGCAGCAGGCTCCATCTTAAGAGCCTTAACCAGACTGCCGTAACCACCATTGGCGATATAGTGGTTTATGTTCCCCGGGTCGATGTAACCGCAGTTTCGCAGCAACAGACGATATTCATGCTCAAACCTGGAAAGCTCCGGGATATAAACCGCTTTTCCGTCACCACCGTCAAGTGTACCCAGAGCCAAATCGAGGCAGGGGTCATCGCCCACGACATAGCCTTCAACTAGGGTGGACACAACCTGAGGAGTAACATTGTTGTAACAAACAGTGAAAGAACCCGGCTTGATTATTGTTACCAGCGGCTCCAAGGAACAAAGACCGATACAGCCAACCTCGGTCACCCTGGCACGGACACTTCTATTTGCCAGCTCTCTGTTAAAGGCTTCGACTACCGGCAAGGCACCGGCAGCTCGGCCACAGGTCGCCATGCCGATGAGTATGTGTGGGGCTTCGCCGTGGTACCAGGAGTCCCAATCTGCCTTAGCCTGTTTTTGAATCTCTTCAAAGGTCATCAACTGCCCTCACCCTCATTCTGTCATTGCGAGGAGCCCCGATTGCATCGGGGCGACGTGGCAATCTCTGGCAAGGTACCGATGAGATTCTTCGCTCCGCTCAGAATGACACTTAGTGCAATCACTTAACCTTTACTGCTTCTCTGACTGTTCCTGACTTACCGGCTTGATGGTCACCAGCACCTCTTCCACCTTCGGTGGTGTCATCTTCGGGTAGACAGAGTCACCGACCACCACAACCGGAGCCAGAGCACAGCAGCCAACACAAGCCACCCTATCCAGGCTGAACTCTTGGTCAGATGTGATACCGCCGACCTGGATGTCAAGTTCTCTAGCCATAGCCTCAAGGACAAGCTTGCCTCCAGCTAGATGACAGGCAGTGCCCATGCAAACCTTCACCGGGTGCCTGCCCAGAGGTGTAAAGCGGAATAGATTATAAAAAGTGGCGATGCCGTACACCGTGCTTTCCGGGACTTCCAGAAAGTCGGCGATGGCTAGCATCGCCTCTTTTGAAATATAGCCAAGCTTATATTGAACTTGCTGAAGAAGGGCGATTAAATGGCGTCTATCCTTCTTGTCTGCAGTCAGGATGTCTACCAGTTCTGGCTTCAGTTCTTCCACTTCTTCACGAGGCTCGGTAAGTAGGCTGGTATCTCGCTGGCTTCTCTGGGACCGACGATGATTTCCCAGCCGGGCAGCGCCTCTTCTAGCTCTCCTTTAATTCGAGCCACCTTACCCGGTATAACAAGCTTCTTGTGCTTTACTTTACCTTCAATTCCAGTCTTCTTTATAAACGGACCGATGGAGTCGCCAGAGAACTTGCCGGCAGCCCAGCCGGTGAGTACGCCCAATCCCTCTGTATCTTTAACGCACAGCCATGACGGAATCTTGCTGCCTTCGATTTCCGATGCCACAATAAAGTAAGTCAATGCCCAGTTGCTGGTAATCAACACCGGTGACTCGTCACTCGGCTCGCCTATCTCGTAAACCTTCTGTTCCACAGACATAGGTATCCGCGGGTCGGTATAGATATTGAGCCTCTGTACCAGCAGCGGCAGCAACGAATATCGGTCAAAGTCGGAGAGAACAATTATGCCGGGATATTTAATCACAAACATGGCGGCAAGCAGAATCTCTCTGACCCCATCTTTAGCTATAAAGCAGGGAAAACCGATAGTGGGATAACCCAGAGGTCTGAAGTTCTGCTTCAATGCCGCTCGACGAATCAGGGTCTGGTCCCTGATGGCTTCCTGCATATTCTTGGCAATTGGGTCCAGAACTATCTCGTCAATGCCAGCCTCCTTCAGCTTGGAGGTCAATGGTATCAACTCCTCCACACTGTGCCCCCTCACCACCACCGGCGTCGGAGAACTCTTAATTCCAGCAATCATCTTATCGATGTTGTCTTTAGTTACCGCATAAAGCAGTGGTTTCCTATCACCGCATATCTTTCGAGCTGAAAGCAGGACATCGACATCTTCGGACATCAGCACTACAGGCAAGTCATTGTCATCACAGACTTTCTTAACCAATGCCTCAAATTTGGCTTTATCGCCCGACTCAAAATGCAGCGCCAAAACATTTGCCTTAAGGGTTAACCCCACCCAGGGGAACTGTAGCTCTTTTATCTTCTTCAGCTTCTCATCTACCTTGGCATCAGGCTCCTTGTCCGAGATAAGCAGGGCAATGCCCGGCTGATGGACAAAGGTCTTCTCATGTCTGTAAACCACCTCTTCGCCGCCGATGGTGAGGGCATTTTTGCCAGAGCCAATGGTCACCGGTTTGATAGGTGGTGCCAGAGCTTCTTCCAGCTCAGCCTTGACATCCGCTGGTAGATAAGGGCATTTATCCAGCGAAACGCCTCCTGAAGCCAGCTTCATGGCAAAGGCAAAACAGGTAGGAAAACCGCATTCCCGGCAATTCTTTTTGCCTCCGTCAGGAAGCTTCTTTACAACATCAGTCCCTTTTAGCGCCATATCATTCCTCCTAGCTCATTTTATACAGGTAGTTCCACCTCACCCTTCACCCAGGGATGACCTACCTTATCCAAAAAGGCAATCAACTCATCAACGTTTTTGGCATCTTCCTCTGTAGCTATCTTGTCATACACATCTGGGGGTATAGCGTCCTTATATCTCTCTTTTATCTCCTTGGGCATCCAGACGCAGCGCCTTATGCCGCCATCGGCATACAGGAACTTTGGTGACCTGAGATATTCCAGCGCCAGACCCAAAAAGCCTTCCACCTGCCTGCCACCGCTGGTGTCTGCAGCCATGGTGGAGAAAGGCACACCGACTACGCTAGGTCCAACAAAATCCCTGTGGACAAGACCAAAGGCATCAACTTCAGGAATATAGAACCAAATAGCCTGGAAGCAACCGCAAGAGGTATGCGGATGCTCAAAAGCGCTGTGGAGAAAGACCCTGTCGTAAGTCCCCATAGACTTTACTGCTCCCAGCTCGTTGCATCCCTTGTACTCTCCTCTTATCGGGTCCAGGCATTCGCCCTTCTTTACCTCCTGCACCGGTCCTTCGGGGTCGAGCTTATAAGCGGCTCTGCCATCGAACCAGTTTATGGCTCCACAATTAGCAATCCTCTCCGGTGTGGCAATGCAGATATGTGTCGGGGCGAAACTCTGGCACAAGGCACAGCTATAGAACTCCTCCACATCGTCTTCTTTTAAGCCGCGGGCTCTCTCATCCCTTGCCTTATAGACCTCGCGGGCTTTGACTAGAAGCTCCTCGACCTTTTTCTCATCGGTAATAAAGGTGATGGAAATCTTCTCGATGACATCCAATTCCGATGTATAGAGGAACATCAGTATCTGACCAATAGCTTCAAAGGAGTTAAGCCCCTTGGAAACAGAATCCTTGCTCAACCTGATCCAGACTTCGTCTCTCTGATTCATGTGATACAAACCTTCTATGTAGTTAGCATAAAGGTGCATCCTTCGTTCAAACACAGGCTCCATGTCTTTCTCTAACTTGGCGCCAGCAACATCAATCATTAAGCCCAGGGGGTAACTACCACCTTCCTGCAAGTCTTTGATGTCCGGTCCGATGACCTCAATCTTCTGGTCCTCAACCTCATCAATGCCCTTTAGAGTCACCAACTCAAATTTACTTTTAGCCTGTGGTCCGCCGAACTCGACATACATGTCGCCTTTTCTAATTACTTCGCCCTCGTACTGGGGACCAACATCTACTGGAAAAATTCCTGCCATTTTGCTATGCCTCCTTACTCTTTAAATTTGTGATTAGATTATCCAAAAATTCCTTCCACTGTTCGTCTTTTCTCATATTAGGAAGGGAATAACTGGCATGCGGATAATAAAATTTGCACAAGGTCATAGTTTTGAGGTGCGGTGCGTAATGCTTCAGAGTCGACAGACCCTGCTCACCAAGGTCAGTCCTGAACCCTAGAAACATCACCAAATCGTGATTGCCTTCTTTTTTAACCCCCTTCCATTCCGGGTCTTTGAGATGATTGAGTATTTCTATAATGTCGTAGCTGCTGGCTGGCTCAACGCCCAACTCGAGCAGCTTCTTCTTGGTGTGGGCAGTGGCGCATATGGGAATATCCAGTGTCTTAGCTATTTCCACGCCATACTCTATGAGCAGCTTACCGCCCAAAGTCGTGGTCAGAGCCCAGGAGCCGAGCACCAGTAAGGGTCTTGTAGCTCTTTTAATCAGGTGGGCGTACTCGCTGGCGTCTTCAATAATTCTAGCTGACTTGGTCCCGGTTAACACGTTGACTCGATGATATGGTAAAGTCGTGGTCATAATAAAACCTCCTTGCTCATGCTACTTTCGTCGCCTTAATAGCCTTCTCTACTGCCAATTTTGTCATAAGACCGCCACGATGCATTAAAGTATCTTCAAATTCCTGGTCAATTCCCATCGTTGCCAGGCATGGATACTGGTGATGCAGAAGTCCGGATTTCTCCACTGCATCCCGCTCCCAGATTCCCACCAAGCCATCAGCCACATACGGGCTACAGCCACAGGGAGCCCCTTTGATAACCGCGACCCGCTTTATTCTATCCTTATCAAGCTCTATGTCCACCTCTGGTCTGCCGAAATACTTAGCAAATTCTTTAATATGCATATTCTGGCTATCTTTCTCTGCCAGGGTACAGAAGGGGACCGGGTAGACCATGTCCACGCCCATAGATTCCAGCTTGCGCTTAATCTGTTTAGCCAAGCCTGGCGGCAACCAGACACGGTTATCCGCCGGGGCAATCACCGCCTTGGCACCGCTCTTCTTCACCATGTCGGGAATCATCTGAGCCACAGCGGGATGCTCACCAAGAGATATAAGCAAATCTGCCTCCGGCAATTCTTTGGGCACAAATTCATCAGCGTCATCAATTATTGCCGGCAAGTCCTGCGGCAAGGTGTAAGAATGAACCTCCCAGTCAGCCGATCCATACTTCCGTATATTATCGGCAATTCTCTGTCCGTAATTGCCCTGTACAGCTACCAGAATACGCATAAAATTTTCTTTCCGAATCTCCCTAGTGGACAACCGCATCCAGCGGAACCTCAGAGGGATAGGTTCCCATCAAGGTGGGCAAGGTCAAAACTGGCTTCTCTTTCCAGCCGACCTTCTCCAGATATGCTGTTACTTCCTTCTTAAAGAAGATAGGTATATCCGACGCCTTTCTCACGAAAAGATGAAGGTCATCAGGCAAGGTTCCCAGATACTGCTTATGCAGAGCAATATAATGGGTGAGCTTCAGCTGGCGCCCCTGAGCAGTATCGTTCTTCCTGATGCACAGCTTTGCCATGGTGACCATCGCTCTCTCCTTGGACTCTACAACTGTAATCAGATGTTCCGGCGACGGCTCCTCAGTATTTACCAGCTTTTTCTCCCTACCATCCATCACCGTCCAGTCATCCTCTTCCTTACGACTCATATAGAGCCTTCTATATTTTGAAGAATGAGGACCTACGACAACAGGTATGCCTAAGCGATTGCAACCTGTGGCGATTGATGCTGCCTTCTGAGAATAAGCTCCCCAGGCAAGTCCGCAGGCACCAACACGGTTCAGGATGTAGTCAGCGATAACCTCATAGTTGCCCCTCAGAGGCAAGGTGGCAAATATATTAGCCACCTTCATAGCAGCGCCGGTGATATGGGAGTTAGCCACGCAGGAGCCGACATTTAGCACACCACCAGCATCGAAGTTAGGCGGGTATTTCTCATAAATCGTCTTGCCCTCTTTGTCCTTCTTCATCCCGGCTGCCATAGCCGAGCAGCCGCTGAGAACCACGATGTACTTCCTTTTGGCAAACTCCTCAGCAATTTCAGCTATCTCAGTGATCTCCTCAGGAAAGTTGGAGCAGCCGACAATGGCGATGATACCGGGTATGGTGCCCAAAACGATAGGCGCACCTACCTTTCTTATCTCTACGTCCATAATCGGTCCTCGCCCTGACCTCACGTTCCAGCTTTCCCAGCTGGCTGCTGCCTGCATCATCTTTATGATAGGCACATGGCGAGGGCATTCCTGGTCACATTTGCCACAGCCGATACACCTGTTAAACACTTCTACCAACGGTTGTATATTGCCATTCTTGGCTGCTTCAATGGCGTCGCCAACTGGCAGCAAGTTGGGGCAGACCTGGCTGCACATATTGCACAGCCGATGATCCTTAGCCAGATCCGGCACCTCTTCGGGCTTGACCAGCACCTTATTCCTCTTCGGCGCCAGTTCCATAGCCACCTTCACCGCTACTTCGGCTGCCTTATCGGGGTCGAGTATCAACGTCTGCTTGCCCTGATTTACCATATCCTTGACTATCTCATCAGCCTCTTTCTTAGTGTCATTATCAAGTCCATAACAGACCTTATCCGAAGTTGCAATCACAGCCGAACCAACCTTGGCAGCTTCTACAGGCACGTCAGTCCTGATGCACTGCTCATCGGTAACGATAACATCGGCAATACCGGTCCTGATAAAGAAAAGCTGGCGAGACAGAGGTCCCACCACTTTGGCTCTATCACTATATCTGGTCACCTCCAGAGCAGTACAACAGATGCCGGCAACCTCAATCTTGTCCTGAAGTCCATTAGCATTTATATAATCGACAATAGGAATAGCCGTAACCGGGTTATGCCCAATCAAGAGGATAACCGGCTTCGTCCTGTCCACCGCCCCCCAACCCAAACCAACCAAAGGGGTTTCAGCCACAGATGTCGGATAGCCGAAACCCACTATCTCAGCAATATCGCCAACTTCCATAGCCACATGGTCTAGCATCGAAATATGCAGCGCCTTTGATTCATAATCCAGCGCCGAACCTTCCTGTCCGGTATGAAGCGCCGATATAGCATGGATAAGCTGGCTCTCCACATACTCTATAGCTTTCTCCAGGTCTCCCAATGTCTCCGGCTTAAGCCCGAGAACCGTTCTTATATGCGGCGCCTCTACAACTATCTGGTCACCCAGATTGATTTTATAATCCCTACCATGTTTTTCAATTAAATAATGAAGGACGTGTCGAGCATGCCCACCATGAGCTGACATACCCATGCAGCAAGCCAGTAGAACAATTCTGGCTTGCTGTGTCGAGATATCAATGCCACAAGCTCCCCTCTTATCTCCGGTTAGGTCGCACTTGCCATAAGTACAGAAGCAACACAAATCGCACATAGGTGCGTAGAAGGGCTTATAGGTCTTGAGCAACCTCATGTCCCAGTTTCTTAAGTCTGGAAGCTCAGGCATCGGCGTATGCCCGACAGGCTCCCAGTTATCTTCAGCCCGGATAATCTCGTTAACTGTTTCTTCCCGCAAATTCTTCTTTTTCTTCGCAGCTACTGCCATATCTAATCTCTCCTTATATAAAGAAATTATATCTAAATTATATCATTATTGAGAATAGTTATCAATATTATATCTTGCCGTCTATAACTTCTTCCATGAGTTTACAGTTCTCGGGTTGTCTCAGCACCACGATATTGGCACCAGCCAAGAGAAGGCTGATGGCGGTAATGCCCTCCCATAAAAGCCCCTGCTTCTCGTTCTCCTTAGCCTGCTTAGTCCTGGCGCACTCGCTGCCCAGGTCTGCGATGATAGGCATCTGCATGGTATTATCGCCGAACATGACGCCGATGTGCTTGGTTCTCTCCATTATGGTGAAGCTGTATTCCATGCCATAACCCAAGGCTGAGCTTAATGGGTCGATAACTATCCGCTCACGGGGGAAGGTCTTCAGCAGCTTTACATTTAATTCCTTTTCCAAGTTTATATCCAATGGAGACTGAGCGATTATACAATGCCCGTGGTCTAAAGCCGCCTTGCTTATAGGCTCATAGTTCTCTTTAGCCACTGGACCCAGTAGAAGATTCTCGCCGGCGCATACTTCAGCCACCTTACCCAGAACCTCGATGTCCTTTGTCTCATCTCCAGAGCCGTAGACGATAAGCGGCGTACTTATAGCTGCTGCTACCTGTTTGACTACCGCAGCAGCCTTATCCGCCGGAGCATTTGCCCCTGCCGGGTCAGTGCTCACCAGACGCAGGCAAACGAGGTCAGCGCCAAGCTCCAAGCACTTCTTCGCCCAAGCCACAGGGTCGGAAAGAACATCCTTATAAGGACGGCATTCCCATTCGGTCCAGTTTTGCGGCGCGGAATCAAGGACTTCTAAAGCCACTCGAGGTCGATTTTCTATCTTGCCCTCGAAAAAATGAAAGGGAAGAACGTTTTCTCCCCCAATTTTTAAAGCTTTATCCCCCTTCCCAATCACCACCTCGGCTACTTTTCCTGAATAGGTCTCCAAAGGCGCCTTGTATTCCATCATTCACTCCTTTTTAAAGAATTCTAACTCTCGAGCCAAGCGTGAGAGTAAAGCGTCTCTCCCATGAGCACTTTAGTGGTTTTAACGTAATCTCGTTCCTTTTGTGACAGTGAAGCAATGTCTATAGCCTCTCCATCCATCGTCTTGTAAATAAGGTCAACTATATTGGGGAGTTCGCCTTTATTTAGCTTGACCAGCTCCTCGTCCAGAACATCGGCGATTGCTGAGTACAGTCCCCTTCTTCCCAGCATTATCATGTAGGTGCGATTGAGAATACCCCTGAGTTCCTCGGGAGTACCGTTGGACACGTTTGACAGCCCCACTGTCGACTTTACCCCGGGCATCAGGTCTGCCAGCATGCCGATGAATTCCACCGCGTCGGCAACCTGCTTCTGGTCGGCACTCACCGGCAGGATTATAGGGTCAACCCAGATATCTTCGTTGGGGATGCCCAGCTCATTGGCTAAGGTGATTGTCTCCATAATGCTCTCTATACGGGAATCAATATCAGGAGGACAGCCCTTGTCGGTGAGAACGGAAATAACCACATCGGTATTATATTTCTTAGCTAGTGGGAGCATGCGCTCTTTGCTGTCTGTTCTACCCGAAGAAGAGTTGAGTAGAGGTCTTTTCTTGCAGGCTTTCAGACCGGCTTCCATGGCTACAGGATTCAAAGTGTCCACGGATATGGGTAAATCGGTAACCCCCTGAATTGTATTGACCAGCCACTCGGTTACCTCTTCCGGGTCTTTTTTCGCCGGACCAAGATTAAGGTCTATGTAGTCAGCCCCAGCGTCGGTCTGTGCTTCGGCTAAATCCTGTATTACCTTAGGGTTCCGTTCCTTGACAGCGTCGTTGACATGCTTAGAAATAATATGAATGCTTTCGCCGATTAAGACCATGTGAGCCCCCTTTTTGTTTAATATCAACCTGAAAAAAGATTTTTCAGGAATGTCTAGCTGCCTAAGCCGAACCAAAGGGATATTGTATCACCTCATAATACAAGCGTCAACAGCATTTGTACCTAATTACAGGGAACAGGGTAGCTCTCCAGAAAGGAGGAACACCCACCAAAGGATAGCTATAAGGCTAACGCCCTCCAACTAAATAATTGAAAGCTGCAGTTGATGGAAGCTATAATTGACCTTTGTGAGCTAAGGAAGATGAACAGCCTCGATGATATCCTCTACGAAGTCTCCAAGCCAGCTCGCTACAGCGGCGGCGAATGGAACAGCATCGTTAAAGATTGGCAGTCGACTCCAATCCGAATCGCCCTGGCTTTTCCTGACGTATACGAAGTGGGCATGTCCAATCTGGCGTTGCCCATACTCTATAAAATACTCAATGACCAGTCCGATGTCCTCGCCGAGAGAGTCTACGCGCCATGGTTAGACATGGAGGCGTTGTTGCGACAGCATAACATCCCGCTGTTCAGCCTTGAGACCAAACACCCTCTGAAAGACTTTGACATCATCGGCTTTTCCCTGGGCTACGAGCTCACCTACACCAACGTATTAAATATGCTCGACCTGGCTCAGGTTCCGCTGCAGACCCATCAGCGGAACGATGCGCACCCCCTGATAATCGCTGGTGGTAGCTGTGCTCTCAACCCAGAACCGATGGCTGATTTTATAGACTTATTTGTCGTCGGCGAAGCCGAAGAGGCAATATTAAAGCTACTAGACGTCTGCCGAACTTGCCAAGACAAAAAGAAGCAACTATTAAGAGAAGCCTCAACTCTGCCCGGCGTCTATATTCCGAGCTTATATGAGGTTGCCTACCACAAGAATGGCAACTTCGCCAGCATAACGCCAAAGTTGCCGGAAGCCAGGCTGCCAATCGAGCGACAGATAATAGATAAATTGCCGCATCCTGTTACCAAACCGGTGGTACCCCATATAAAAGTAGTACATGACCGTGGAGCAGTCGAAATTCAGCGGGGATGCAGCCGGGGATGCCGCTTCTGTCAGGCGGGGATGATTTACCGCCCGGTCCGGGAACTCCCCGAGCAAGAAGTAATCGAAGGTGTGGCAGAGCTTATAAGCAACTGCGGCTATAATGAAGTTTCACTAGTTTCTTTGAGCACCGGAGATTACCATAACATAAGCGGCTTAATCGGTCAGCTGTCTCGCAAGTATTATCAGGATAACCTCACCCTGTCCCTACCCAGCCTACGCCTAGACACATCATCTATAGAGCTAATAGAGTCGCTGCCTCACCGACGCAAAACAACCCTTACCTTCGCCCCTGAGGCTGGGACTGAAAGGCTACGACAGGTGATAAACAAGCATATATCCGAAGAGGCGATGCTTGAAACCTTTACCGCCGCCTTCGAAAAGGGCTGGCTGAACCTCAAGCTATACTTTATGGTCGGGCTGCCCACCGAGACCCTCGATGATGTAAAGGGCATAATAGACCTAGTGACCAAAACATGCCAACTAGGCAAGAAACTCAGAAATAGACCCCCAAGACTCAGAGTCAGTGTAGCCACTTTTGTCCCCAAGCCCCATACCCCCTGCCAGTGGTTACCACAAGACACGGAGGAGCAGCTAACCCCCAAACATGAACTACTTAAACAAGGCTTACGCCGGACTGGAGCCCACCTTTCATGGCAGGACACTAAAACTAGCCAGATTGAGGCAGTTCTATCCCGAGGTGACCGCAGGCTGGGCAAAGCTATACACAGAGCCTGGGAACTAGGCAGTAAATTTGACGCCTGGCAGGAATGCTTCAAATACGACAACTGGCTGCGTGCCTTCAAGGAAAGCAAACTTGACCCTGCCTTCTACGCCAACAGAGAACGAGCCCTGGACGAGGCATTACCCTGGCAACATATCGACATTGGGGTAACATCAGCCTTCCTCAAGAAAGAATATCAGCACATGCAGCAAAGCAAAGAAACCTCCGATTGTCGCCAAGGACATTGTAACGCCTGCGGATTACAGCAAAGACATACAGATTGCCAGCAAAAATTCAAACCGAACGCCAAACTGGTATAATTATAATACGTCAAGGAAAGGAGTTGAGTTATGGCAAACACATCTTTGCCTTCTGAAGCGGTATACTGGCCGTTCAAGAAATATATGAATATGTATAACCTTTCAATAGAAGACCCCCAACGTTTTTGGGCTGAAGAAGCCCGCAAATTGGACTGGTTCAAGACCTGGGATACCGTCCTTGAGTGGGAGCCACCTTTCGCCCGCTGGTTTGAAGGCGGCAAGATAAACGCCAGCTACCAATGCGTGGACCGGCATGTTAAGACCTGGCGGAGAAGCAAGGTCGCCATATACTGGGAGGGCGAATTAGGCGATAGCCAAGTATTAAGCTATTCCACTCTATACAGGTGGGTTAACAAATTCGCCTCAGTGCTAAAGAATTTAGGTGTTAACAAAGGGGATACGGTCGCCCTGTATCTGCCAATGATTCCCGAGCTGCCTATATTCATGCTCGCCTGTGCCAGAATTGGAGCCCCACATACCGTCGTCTTCTCCGGCTTCAGCGCCCAGGCTCTGGCTGACCGAATAAACGATATAAAAGCCAAGGTACTGGTTACAGCAGATGCCGGCTTCAGAAGAGGTAAGTATCTGGAACTCAAAAACATCAGCGATGAAGCCGTGAGCCTATCGCCCTCGATTGAAAAGGTGGTGGTGGCTAGAAGGGCAGGTATAGCCACAAATATGAAACAAGGACGAGACCTCTGGCTACACGAATTACTTGATGATGCCAGTTCTTTCGTGCCTGCTGAACCTGTTGATGCCACCCACCCTCTTTACATTCTTTATACATCAGGCACCACCGGAAAGCCTAAGGGCATTGTCCACGGCACCGGCGGCTACCTTGTTTTTACCAATTCCGGCTACGAATGGGTCTTCAATGTTAAAGAGGAATCTGTTTACTGGTGTACCGCCGACGTTGGCTGGGTCACCGGGCACAGCTCCATAGTTTACGGACCTCTATGCCACGGTGCCGCTATTGTACTTTATGAAGGAGCTCCTGATTATCCCTCGGTAGACAGATGGTGGGACATCGTAGAGAAATATGGAGTTACGATATTCTACACATCGCCCACCGGTATTAGGATGCTGATGAAATACGGTGAGGATGTCGTCAAAAGACACGACTTGAGCAGCCTTGAGTTATTGGGCAGTGTTGGAGAAGCCATAAACCCCGAAGCCTGGCAATGGTATTACAAGGTCATCGGCGGCGAAAGATGCCCCATAGTAGATACCTGGTGGCAAACTGAAACCGGCGGTACAATGATATCGCCAACCCCTGGTATAGAACTGGTGCCTCTGAAGCCGGGCTCAGCGACCTTCCCCCTGCCCGGTATCAATGCTGATATCATTGATGAAAGCGGTAAATCGGTACCTGCTGGAGAGAAAGGCTTTCTGGTCATAAAATCACCCTGGCCGGGTATGCTCACGGGCATACACGGAGACCCGCAAAGGTATGAGGAGACATACTGGTCTAAATTCCCCGGCATGTTCTATACAGGTGACTATGCCATCAGGGACAAAGATGGCTATTTCTGGCTGCTAGGCAGAGCCGATGAAGTGCTTAAGATAGCCGGACATAGAATCGGCACAATAGAAATAGAAGATGCTGCTGTCTCTCATGAAGCTGTAGTCGAAGCGGCTGTAGCCAGCAGACCCGACCAAGTAAAGGGTGAAAGTGTTGTCATCTTCGCCACACTCAAGCAAGGGATAGAAGCTTCTCAGGAGCTTAAGAACAAGATAAAGCAGCATATACGCAAGACTCTAGGACCTGTTGCCACCCCTGACGAAATCTATTTCGTGGCTAAACTACCAAAAACGAGGAGTGGCAAAATAATGAGACGAGTCCTCAAAGCAGTAGCCAGCGGCACCAAAATCGGCGACCTGACCACGCTGGAAGACGAGGTATCCGTGGAAGAGGTGAAGAAAGCGTTTGAGGAGCTCAAGAAAAAGGTATGATAACGCCGCACGTAGACCTATTGACGCTTCCAGGGAGGCGCACTATACTGTATCTGAACTATATAAGGAGCGAGTACGTCCTGCCGAGTCAAGTCTTCTCAGAGATGTAAGAGCCAACCAATCTAGTGGGAGGTGTTGTTTGTGATGTCAAAAACGAAAAGCCTCATCAAGTTCACTGCCCTGTTGGTATTCACTTTAGTCCTGTGCGTAGCCAATCTTTCCTGTGCGGTAGTAAGGTTAGGACCTAATGGTGAATTCAAGGGCATAGATATCATCCTAAAGCCTGTGGCTCAATTACCAACTATCGATTCATTCCATGCTAGCCCTTCAAGCATAGCTTCTGGCGATATATCCATTCTTGATTGGAATGTCTCTGAGGCTACCGAGGTTAGCATAGACCAGGGGATAGGCAGCGTTAGCCCCACAGGTAATGTTGCGGTATCACCAGCAGCAACTACGACCTATACCATAACGGCTACCAATGCCGCAGGCAGCGTCACTCAGCAGGTTACGGTTACAGTTGCTGCGGCGCCTCCTCCTTCTTTACCCATTATCCTTTCCTTCACTGCCAGCCCCTCCAATATAAGCGCCGGCGAAAGTTTCACCTTGGACTGGAATGTTTCCGGAGCTGCTTCTGTGTCTATAACACCTGGGGCTGCATCCGTCCCGGCTTCGGGAAGCGCTACAGCAAGTCCTGCTTCTACCACCACCTACACTCTGACGGCTGCCAATGCCGCCGGTAGCGTCACCCAGTCGGTTACAGTCGCCGTGACCGAGGCTCCAACTCCCTCCCCAACACCAACATCTTTGCCCGTTATCCTCGCCTTTGCGGCTGAGCCTACTAGCATCAGTGCCGGTAACAACTCTAATCTAAAATGGAATGTCCATGAGGCATCCTCAATATACATTGATAATGGCATCGGGACAATTCCGTATACCGCCGGATACGTAAGCGTGCATCCGTACTCTACCACCACTTACACTCTAACAGCTACCAATGCCGTCGGTAGCGTCACCCAGCAGGCTACGGTTACAGTCGCCGCAGCACCTCCACCCTCACCACCACCCTCACCACCGCCTTCACCTCCACCTTCGCCTCCACCTTCGCCTCCACCTTCACCTCCTCCTTCACCTCCTCCTTCACCTCCTCCTTCGCCTCCTCCTTCGCCTCCGCCCTCGCCTCCGCCTTCACCTCCCTCCGGGGATGTTGCAACCTGCGAACAAGCCTTGTTTGACGCCGTAAATGCATTAAGGACAGCCAACGGTAGAGCCGCCTTGACTAGAAACGCCTATATTGACGGGCTGTGCCGAGAGCATGCCCAGAACATGGCATCAGCCGGTGTACTCAGCCACAACAACTTCGATACCAGGTGCACTGCTATATGGGCAAGCATCTCTGGTATGCACTCCTGCGCAGAGAATGTACTTCAAAACAACCTCCCCTGCGATGCCAATGCCATGGCACAACAGTGGTTCGAATCGCCGGGACATCACGATAATATGCTCAACGCAGCCTACACTATATCGGGCATGGGTATTGCGATAGACGGCAGCGACAGAATTTGGGCTTGCCAGATGTTCGCTGGACCATAGGATTATTTAGTAGTACCCCTTGGGCACCAGACGCCGAAATTTGACTTCCAGCTGAAAATCCGCTAGGCTTTAGGCTTCGGACTGCTAAAAGAGGTTAATAAAATGAAACGACTTGAACTTGAGGTTTCCAAAAGGGACGTAACCGGCAAAAAAGTGAGATTTCTACGCCGCCAGGGTGTCATTCCGGCCAACATCTATGGACACGGAATCGACTCCACTGCTATAAATGTTGATGCCAGAAGCCTGAAGCATTTGCTGGCTCATGTGGGCAGCACCGACCTCATAGATTTAAATATTGGCGATTCAAAAAACGCGTTAAGAGTTCTAGTCCGACAGGTTCAGAGAAATCCTATAACCGATGACCTGCTTCACGTGGACTTCTATCAGGTCAGGATGGATGAAAAAATAAAGGCTGATGTTCCCATAGCCTTCATCGGAGAGGCACCGGTGCTGAAGAAAGTCAAGAACAGCTCCGTACTCCATCTTATTGATTCTCTGCATATCGAAGCTTTGCCTGATGACCTGCCTCACAGTATTGAGATAGACGTTTCAAGCCTTGAAGAGCTTGACAGCACAATCCACGTAAAAGACATCCAACTCGGCGATAGAATAACCCTGCTTAGCGACCCCGAACAGATGGCAGTCAAAGTAATCGAGGCTCGCAAGGAAGAGGTCATAGAGGTACCGGTAGAAGCCGTGGCTGAAGAAGAGGTTGAAGTTGCCGGAGAAGCAGAGGAAGCCGAAGAAGCCGAGACTGAGTCTGGCGAAGAGGAATAACTGCCAAACCATCTCTAGCTATGGGCTGAGATAAAGTCCTTCAGTGCCCGAAGGTATTTCTCCGTGCCACCCATGAAAATAGTGTTGTGGTCAACCCCGGGTATTATGAGCAAGCGTTTGTCTTTCGCAGCAATAGTTTCATAAAGCGCCCTGCCTTCCTCAACAGGCACTATCTGGTCATACTCACCGTGTATAACTAATGTGGGAAGAGAAATCTTCCGAATAAGTCCAAGGCTGGAAGGTATCTTCGGCACAGCTACTCCAAGAGCTTGGAGCGGAAAACCTAAATAGACAAATAAGTTAAATATATTAGCGAAGCCGCTTTCTATAATTAGACCGCCGAGCTGACTCTGATAATACGAGGCAAGCTCAACAGCAGAGGCACTGCCCAGCGAGCGACCCATCAGAAAAAGGTTCCCTGAAAACCCGTTTTCTTTCAATATTCGCTTAAAGCCTTCAAATACAGGATGGGCATCCTTTATCATATTCGTGAGTGTGGGCTTGCCTCCGCTCCTGCCATAGCCTCTGTAATCAGCCACAAACAAATTTACCCCGATTTGATTATAGATGGAGCCGATGGACTCATAATCGCTGGCTACTTCGCCGTTGCCATGAAAGAACAGGATATTGGGATGCTTCTTGTCGCTGAAATAAAAACAATAAGAGACGGAAACAGCCTCGTCAACGGGAATGGTGTCAGCCATGGCATTAGCTACTGCCGATATTTCAAAGAAATCTTTTCGGGGGTAAAAAATAAACTGCAAAATTTCCGTCTTATCTAGCGATTCAAGCTCATGCCACGGCTTAGTCATAATTGCACCGTTACCATCAAATCTTTACTATCTCACCTTGAACATCTCGCTCAATTGTCAGTATACCAAAGGACTGGTATCCCGGACCTGGGTTAAAGAAAAGAATGTTTCCAATTTTTTCAACCCTTGCCCTGTGGCTATGCCCATATATGATAATATCTACATCCTCAAATAGCGCCCGCACCCTTTGCTCTATACCTTCCGGACCACCCCAGCCGTGAGTAATGCCTATTTTCTTGCCCCCGACCACCAAAAGCTCCTTGTCTGGCAGTAAGCCTCTAAGCTTCATCGAATCCACATTGCCGTGCACTGCCTTCACTTCACCCAGCCGCCTCAGTCCTTCGAAAACAGCTGAGCCAACAAAATCGCCAGCGTGCACTATCAAGTCCATCTCTGGAAACACTTTGAGTATCTCCGGATGAATTTCTTCTGCCAAATGTATATGGGTGTCAGAAAGCACACCTATTCTCATCACAAAGCTTGAACAGCTAAATCAGGATTCTAAAGTCCGCGCAAAAAATCTTCAATGGCTCGGTTCACTTCGTCCGGCTTCTCCAGAAAGACGAGGTGAGAGCCACCCTCAAAGATAGCCAGCCTGGCGCCAGCGATTTTGTTAGCTAAATACTGAGAATATTTGACCGGCGTCATATCGTCTTCAGTGCCACAAATAACCAATGTGGGAACTTCAATCTGTTGAACTTTATCCATGATGTCAAACCTGTCACAGCATCTGAAATCGTTGAGTTGCACAGCAACGCCTACCTCAATCACTTTATCAATCACTTTTTCCCGCACTTCAGTAGCCACCCGACTATAAAGCGGCTCAAGTATATTCTTCACCCAATCAGTAGGAGCACCGACGCCGGCTTCCAGCATACTAAGGAAATCAGGTCTTACCCTTAACCTTGCCCCGGTGCCAATGAGGATGAGTCCCCTAATGTCTGCCGGATATTTCAGAGCGTACATTTGAGCCACAGCACCACCCATAGAATGTCCCACTAATACAGGCTGCGAATAACCTTTTTCCTGAATATACCGATAAAGCCATTCAGAGTAATCATCGATACTGGTACAGTGTTTGCCTTGAGGATGACCTGGAAGGCTAATAGCGTCAGAGTCAGCAAAATACTCGGCTTGATAATGCCACACCAGTCCGGTGTTTCCGGCACCGTGAATGAAAACGAGCTTCATCCTAATACCTGCAAGATGCCCTGGCGAATCATTTTTATGGCAATAGCCGCCAAAAATAGACTGACTATTTTAGACGTGGCTCTGACCCCTCCTTGCCCCAGAAAAGCCACCACCCGATTAGCCTGCGCAAAAAGCAGCCAAGCTATCGCCAGATTCAGGATGAAAGAAAGTGTTACGATAATGATAGAGTACTGGTCGACCAATATCAGCAATGTAGTAAGCACTGCCGGCCCAACTACCAGAGGCGTACCTATAGGTACGACACCCAGCATGTCAGCACCAACTGAAGCTTGAGCTTCAATCATCTTGCCCGTGATTAAATCCTTGGCAGCCAAGAGGAAAAGTATTAGCCCGCCAGCGACCAGAAAGTCGGATACTTCGATACCTAAAAATATAAAAATGCCCTTGCCGATAGCAACGAAGCCCAAGCCTAACCCCAGAGCTGTAATTACCGCCAGGCGCACTGTTCTATTGCGTTCCTTAGCCTTCATACCCTGTGTCAAGGGGACCAATATGGGCAAAACACCGATGGCATCCATAGCCACAAAGAGAGGAACAAAGGTCAAGCCAAATTCTTGAAGAACTTGTAATACTTTTTCCATGGTTAGCAGATAAGGAAGACGCCCTACTCAGCCGTAGCCTTGTCGCCTCCCTTATCATCCCCCTGACGGACGCAGGCAAACGAGACTACGCTGTCATCCTGTTCCAGTCTCTTCAAATGTACTCCTTGGGTAGCTCTACCCTGAAGCGAAACCTCTTCATCCACAGAGATACGTATTACAATGCCCTTGGCTGAAATGATAATAACGTGCTGATTTGGAGCGACAAGATTAGCTGCAATAACCTTGCCTGTCTTTTCATTGATTCGATGAGCAATTACCCCCTTGCCACCCCGAGAGTAGAGAGGGAAGTTCCGTGCCCGGCTACGCTTACCAAAGCCTTTCTCTGTAACCGTAAGCAGGTTAGCCTCACGAAAGATGGCACCCATCGCCACCAGGCGGTCACCAGGACTAAGCCTAATACCACGCACTCCACCGCTAGCTCGAGAAGCCTGTCGCAAGTCCTTTACAGCGAATCTGATACCTTGCCCGTTTTGAGTTACCAAAATGACCTCACCTTTTTGCGTCACCACCTCAGCCGCCACCAACTCTTCATCACCTCGAAGCTTCATGGCGATAAGTCCACTGCTTCTGACTGAAGCAAAATTGTCGAAACTTGTCTTTTTCACCACACCTTTAGAAGTAGCCATAACCATAGACAAGCCGGGGGTAAAAGATTTTACCACCACCAAGGCGGTTATCTGCTCCTTCGGGTCGATGGACGATAGATTAGCCAGAGCTGTCCCTTTCGTCGTCCGCGATACATCCTGGGGGATATCATAACATCTGAGCCGGTAAACCTTACCCCGGTTGGTAAAAAGCAGTAAATTATCATGAGTATCAGCCACTACACAGTGCTTCACCATATCAGTATCCCGGGTAACCATTCCCGTGACGCCAACGCCGCCGCGATGCTGTTTTTGATAAGTTGTAGCCGGTATTCTCTTTATGTACCCTTGTTCACTCAGTGTAACCACCACATCCTGATGAGGGATAAGGTCCTCGTCCTGAAACTCCTCAGCTTCCTCTCGCTTAATCGAAGTACGTCGACCATCACCATAGCCTTTCTTCAGCTCAGTAACATCCTGCTTAATAAGAAAGAGCATTTTCTTTGGATTTGCCAGAAGGTCTTCCAGATAAGCGATGTTCTTGACCACCTCACTATACTCATCGACTATTTTCTTCTGTTCCAGCTGTGCCAACCGACGCAGCTGCATATCGAGAATAGCCTGAGCTTGAACCTGCGACAGCCCAAAGCTCTCCATCAGGCTGGCTCGAGCTGAATCAACCGTCTCTGCTTTTCGTATGGTCTGAATAACCGCATCCAGATGGTCAAGGGCAATTCTGAAGCCTTCCAGGATATGAGCTCGGTCCTTCGCCTTCTGGAGGTCAAATTGGGAACGGCGGGTGATAACCTCCCTACGAAAATCTATGTAGCAGGTCAAGGTTTCCTTAAGATTAAGAACCCGAGGCTGCCCATCAACCAGAGCCAACATATTAATGAAGAACGAGGACCGCATGGGAGTATATTTATAGAGGTTATTGCAAATCTTGGTAGGCTGAGCATCCTTTCTCAGTCCTATAACTATTCTCATACCATGGCGGTCCGATTCATCGCGAACCTCGCTTACACCCTCGATTCTTCTCTCTCTGACCAAGTTGGCTATTCTTTCCACCAAGGCGGCTTTATTGGTTTGATAAGGAAGCTCGGTTATAATCAACTGCTGGCGTCCGCCTCTCAAATTCTCATCAGTAATTTTAGCCTGGAGCACGACCTTGCCTTGTCCGGTGGCATAAGCGCTCTTAATACCCTCCCTACCTAAAATAATGCCTCCGGTGGGGAAATCTGGCCCCTTAACAATCTTCATCAAATCATCGACATCAGCCTCAGTGTTATCTATAAGATAATTGATGGCATCGCATACCTCGCTTAAGTTATGAGGTGGGATATTCGTAGCCATACCGACAGCAATACCCGCTGAGCCATTCACCAGTAGGTTGGGTAATCTAGCCGGCAAAACAGTCGGCTCCTTCAGACTATCATCAAAATTAGGCATGAAATCGACAGTTTCTTTATCAATATCAACCAGCATTTCCTCAGCGATTTTTGCCAAGCGAGCTTCGGTATAACGCATAGCCGCTGGTGGGTCATCATCCATGCTGCCGAAATTACCCTGCCCATCAACAAGCCTATATCTCATAGAAAAATCTTGCGCCATTCTGACCATGGCTTCATATACAGGGGCATCCCCGTGAGGATGATACTTACCAAGAACCTCACCAACTATGCGAGCGCTCTTTTTATAAGAACTGGTATGGCGGAGACCCAGCCCATCCATGGCATACAGGATGCGCCGATGCACCGGTTTCAAGCCATCGCGCACATCGGGCAGGGCTCGAGAAACTATGACACTCATGGCATAGTCAAGATAGGAGCTCTTCATCTCCTCCTCGATGATAACCGGCTTAACTACTCCTACTTCCATTTAGTCATCTCCTGAAAGATTTGCTCGCTTCAGATGCAATTAACTACTCCTCCATGAACTCTTCTTCTATCACCGTTTCCTCTTCCGGTGGTACCCCTTCAAATATAGAGAAGCCTTCAGGTATAAGCTCACCTTCTTCTAACTCGATATCCTCCGCATCCTCCAGCACTTCCTCCTCCACAGCCTCATGCCTAAGTAAGGTATCTCTAACATGAGGTTGAAAGCCTTCAACTGCTTTAACTGGAAAGGAAAGACGTCCAACCTGACTCGGATGCTGGAAAACCTCTCTGATGATAACCCTTGCGCTGTCGTTATTGATACTGACAATAGCCGCAGTATATTTATTCCCACCTTCTATCATTCTAGCCAGGCGAAAACCATGAGGCGGCTCAACCAACCCCAAATACTCCCCCTGGTCATTCTCCACGACAAGCTGCTGCCCCTTTACTCTCAAGTGAACTTGATTACCAGCTGTCATCCTGGCTAATAGCTCACGAGGTGCCAGATTTTGGAGATTTACCACCCCAGCTTTCCCCATCTCGCCAATGAAAAGGTCCGGGGAGACCTCGCGGCGTTTCTCCTTTACCTTAACCGGCGCGTCAGGCAATAAAGACAGCCGCTGGAGATTTTTTTGAGCAATAGAATTATAAGGGTCAAGTCCTAGAGCTTGAGTGTAAGCCTCCTTTGCTCTGGCAAATTCGCCCAGTTCCATAAATGCCCTGCCCAGGCGGTTGTAGGCATCGATATCTGTAGGTAAAAGCTCTATTATGCTCTGATTTACAGTTACTGCTTCCTGCCAGCGACTCTGCATAGCCAAGGAAATAGCTTCTTGGCTTGCTTTTCGCCTCAGTCTAGCCTTATCTTCTTCACGGTCAGGCATTAATTACTCCCTGTATTATCTCCCCAAGATAACCTTATTATTTTACCGCAGTCACTGTGGCAAAAAAAGTGGGCGATGTCAAGTGTCTCAAGCTAAATGAAAGATAATTTTGACAAAAAAGAGTGATTATGTTAGCTTACTACGACAGTAAATACAAGAGGGAGAACCTGTGAAAGAAAAGGTACAAGAAGTCCTGAACAATATTAGACCGAGCCTACAAGCCGACGGGGGGGACGTAGAATTAGTTGACGTTAAAGAAGGCATAGTCAGCCTGAGACTAAAAGGGGCGTGCGCTGGTTGCCCTATGTCAACCATGACTCTCAAGAACGGCATCGAGCGAATACTGAAACAAGAGATAGCAGATATAAAAGAAGTCGTCTCTGTATAACGTTAAATTACATCCTGTTCCAGGTCAAAAGCCTTATGTAACGCCTTAACAGCGTCCTTCACCCTTTCTTCAGCAATAATACAGGTTATCCTTATTTCAGAAGTGGTAATCAACTGTATATTGATGCCCTGTTCAGAAAGAGCCCGAAACATACTAGCCGCATAGCCCGGCGTATTCAGCATGCCGGTGCCAACAACGCTAACTTTGGCTAATGTCGAATCGCTGACACACTGCTTAGCCCCGATAGACTTGGCTATCGGTTGCACCAAAGACATTGCCTTATCCAAATCAGTTCTAGACACGGTAAAGGTTAGGTCTGTAATATTGTCAATGCTGGCATTCTGAACGATAGTGTCCACACTTATATTCGCTTTAGCTAATGGTTCGAAGATTGCTGAAGCTATCCCTGGTCGGTCAGGAACACCGACCACGGTAACCTTCGCCACATTAAGGTCGTGAGCTAGACCCCGCGCTTTGTTTCTTACTTCCATCGGAATCCCTCCATGAATGATAGTACCAGACTTATCACTAAAGCTGGAAGCCACCAGTATCGGCATATTGTAAACCTGACCCAATTCAACCGCCCGAGAATGCATCACTTTGGCGCCTAATGTCGCCAGCTCCAGCATTTCCTCATAACCGATTTCCGTAAGTTTACGGGCTTCAGGCACAAGGCGAGGGTCGGCAGTAAACACACCTTCAACATCGGTGTATATCTGGCATACTTGAGCCTTAAGAGCAGCAGCCAGAGCTACCGCCGTGGTATCCGAGCCGCCTCTACCCAGGGTAACTATATCCATCTCATCGGTTATACCCTGGAATCCAGCTACAATAACGATATTGCCTTTCTCCAGCTCTTTAATAACACGTTTGGGTGCAATGTGCAGTATGCGAGCCTTGCTGTATATAGTGTCAGTCTGGATGCCCGCCTGGGCACCGCTCAAGCTCACAGCTTTATAGCCCATTCCATGCAAAGCCATAGCCATAAGAGTGCTAGATACTATCTCGCCGGTAGACAACAAAACATCGAGCTCCCGCTCCTCAGGCTTTGGGTTAATCTTCCTGGCTAGCTGAATCAGGTCGTCAGTGGTATCGCCCATGGCAGAGACAACCACAATCACCTCGTTGCCTTTCTCTTTAGTGGCAACTATGCGCCGAGCCACATTCTTTATCTTCTCGGCGTCAGCCACCGAACTACCGCCATATTTCTGAACTATTAGTGCCATGTCTCTTTCCTGCCTATTCTAAAACATCTGTAAGGTGTTTTCCACTGCCTAAGCCCGCGTTAGCTTACTCATAATATTATAACCATCATCGATGAAAATTCCAGTGTTTTTAGCCTCTGCCTCGGTGAACCTCTTTGCCCCGTTGGAAGCAAACCCGGGACCCCAAAGCACAAACGGTACCGGCTCATCAGTATGAGTCTGAATCTTTATCGGCGTTGGATGGTCAGGCAAAATTAGAACTCGAAGCGTATCCTTATTCCAAGAACGTATCCTGCTGACAATTTCTTTATCCACCATCTGGATAGCCTCCACTTTATCGTCAACCGAACCAGCATGAGCCGACTCATCCGGTGCCTCAACGTGTATAGCGACCAAATCGTACTTCTCCAGCGCCTTCAAGGCTCCAACCGCTTGAGCCACATAATCATTATCCATGCCATCAGTCACACCCGGTATGTCCAGCACTGCCATATCCACCATCCGGGCTAAGCCTCGGAGAAGGTCGACCCCGGATGTCATAGCCGCCCTGAGACCATAGACCTGCTTGAAAGGCGGCATCTCAGGTATTCTGCCGCTACCCCAGAACAGCCAGAGCATAGTCGCCGGTATATCACCGCGAGCCTGCCGCTCTAAATTAATGGGATGCCCCTCGAGCACAGCCTTAGACCTCTCCATAATGTCTCGCAACAGGTCGCTGCCCTTGCCCTTGGGCAGAAAATCAGCTATTGGTTTATCCGGTATATCATGCGGCGGAGTGCAAGTAGCCAGTAGGGTATCATCATGCCCCCTTATCTTGCATATATGCCGATAGCGAACACCAGGATAAAAATGTATTTCGTCACTGCCAAGTTTTTCATTCAAAGAGGCGATAAGTGCATGGGCTTCGTCAGTGTCGATATGTCCCGAGCTATAGCTCAACATCTTTCCATCACGAACGGCGACGAGGTTGCAGCGGAAAACGACCTCGTCATCGGCAACCGGAATGCCCATGCTCTTAGCCTCAATGCCACTCCTCCCCCGGTAATATAACTTTGGGTCATAGCCAAGCACCGACATGCAGGCACAGGCGCTGCTGGGCTCCATTCCCTGCGGCACGGTCCGAACCAACCCAACTACACCTTCCTGCGCCATTGCGTCCAGATTCGGGACGTGGGCAAGCTCCAGGCAGGTCTTACCTGCGCGCTCCGGCAACGCCCAGCCGGCAGCGCCATCAATTATAAGAATGCAGTACTTCATTTCCTTTTAGTCCCCTGTCATCCTGACCCTTCCTGAAGGAAGGGGAAGAATCTCACCCTTCAACCTTGAGAGCCTTCGCTTCGCTCAGGATGACAGTCAGACAAACGTGTAAAGTAACAGAATAAACATTCACTAGTTTACACTGCTTGCCCCAGAAATAAAAGCCGCTTATAATAAGCGGTGGCGGGGCGTAGCGCAGCCTGGTAGCGCGCAGCGTTCGGGACGCTGAGGTAAGCTTATATCTTGCTACTTTGAAGTAGCCTCTACTTTACAACAATCGCCTAAAATTATAAAAGTGGAATCTAGTGACTGCCTCCTAATCTCTTTAGGAACTCATGATCAGGGTCTTCCCACATCTTTGGAAATTCCGGTCCTGTTGCTAATAGGTATTTGGATGTAAAAGGTTCCTTACTAGGAATATGACATTCAAATACAAGCTGAGCGACACGCTCACCTGGACAGAGCTCAATTGGACTATTACCAACATTAGTCAATTCAAGTGTTAAGCATCCCTTAAAGCCAGGATGGACAAAAATTGAAGTCGCGGTGATCAATCCTAGACGACCATATGAAGAACGAGTAATAACAGATGCCCCGAGGTCCGGAGGAATTGAAACATACTCAAACGTGCTTGCTAATAAAAGTTGCCTGGGATGTAGGACGAATTTTTCTCCCCACTGTAGTTGTTGTTTATCCAACAATTCATGAGCGGCCTCTGAGGTTATAGTTAGCGGATTAATTGTCCCATATTCAGTTAATCTGTAAAGCAGGAACTTCGTACCAAGACGTAAATCAATTGTACCATCATGCGGTTCTATCTCCAGATGTGGGGTAATTATTAGGCGTTCACTGATATTGGCGGTAAAAATCTTATTTAGTATCTCAAATGCTGAAGGTGCCCCTTTTTGTGCTCTTTTAATTCTAACAGGTTCTTTCTTTTTTATTACAACAGTATACTGCTTACCACTCAATTGGAGCGAGCGCTGTAAAATCGTACTCGCTTGTATAGCGTGTAAGAGCAATTCATTTAGCTTTGACACAAATACATGATTGTCTCCATAATCCCCCAGAATTGACTGAATACGATTCAAATATGCTAAAAAGAAAATGTAACCTGCATTCAGAATTGAGGGTAAGTCCGCAGGCTTGAAATTTCTTTCTTCTTTTATCTCCGCAGGTGAAATGCCATTTTTGAGAAGCTCGACTAATTTCGGAACCTTATTCCTAAATATATCAGCATTATAAGCCTCGCCTTCGGTTACCTCCTCAACCTTAGTCATCACAGTTGTCTTTGTTTCCAACAATTTATTCTCGGCTATACTGCAATGAGATTCAATGCCAGAAGGAATACTTATTGGACTTACGGCATCACTTAAATATCCATGCCATTTTTTTAGTTCTGAATAGGTGACCTGATCGGTCCTACGCTGATTCATATATTCTAGACCGCCTAGCACCTCTAACATCATTCGTAGACGTAATCTCGACGACGGATGGCTCTCTGCGTGCTGATCCATGATGCCTAAAGATAAAGAAAGGTGAGCAAGAGAAAAGAAATAGGCTGGACCGAAAATTCTGGTGGCAAGCAAATCGGCAACAATCTCGCTCAACCAATTTTCTAAGATTTTACTGCAGAATTCTTTGGTTCCACGTTTTATCTCGTGAAGGGTAAAAAAATCCTCCATAGTTAAAGGCGGTTGAGAAGAGCTTTCTCTGGGTACCTGAACGCTCCTAATTTGTTCAACGAGAGGTTGAATATCATCTAATGAAATCTGTATCTCATTTAATAGGTTGCCTGTTATTCCCTGAACATGGTCTCTTAAGTGCAACATCTCATGACTGACAGTTATGACGTGACGGAGAACATCTCTTGAATGTATTCTTGGGAATGAAAGGAAAATAAACCATTTGGGAGCTACATCAAAAGATCGGTATTCATCAGGAACATAAGGCGAGAATATGTTTAAATAAGAAATATAGAGGTCTTGAATCGCATTAAGTTCATACGTATCTTCAGAATAACTTCGAAGTATCAAGGCAAAACTTGGCTCAAATCCCCGAATAAACTCTTTGATTGGCTCTATAAGTTCAAAGGGTTGCGCATAGGGATCCAGTAGTGGAATAAAATCTAGAATCTTTTTCCCTAAGCTTTGGAGGTGTTTATTATAGGTAGCGCACAGATGAAACAGGCTAAAATCAGGACTGGCGGAACAGGACTCCAATTCATTCCCAAGAGCAGCTCTCATCATTTGGCATATTCTTATGCCAGTTTCAATTAGCTTAGTGCGGTCAAAATAGGTGGGTCTGTGTTTTTGCTCGGCGAGGTATTGTTCAAAGCGCAGAATGTTTTCTACAGTATCTTTGTAGTATCTTTCACCCACTGAATCGGGAGACATGCTCTTTATTGCAGGGCGAACCTGTATTTTACTTGACCGTAATTTTATCTGTGGGACTTGTATCAACAGCTAAAGCGATTTTACGTAAGAAAATAAATAAATCTTTTACCTCGTCTATTTTCTCCCGGGGAACGGTTTTGCCTTCTGCCAAACTTGTAATGGTATCTCGTAACTCCTTCAACTCGTCAGAGAATCCTTCCGTCTCAGCTCTTTTCAATCCACTCGAAGATAAACTGATTGCACGCGTAAGCCATCCATAGTTTTTTAGACTATCCGAAGCATTGGCTCTTAATTTGCCAGTCTTCATGATATCGTCTCCGCGATCAGCCATTTCAATAAACTCTATAGCCTTCCCAAATATATCTGCGCTTTCCTTCGGATTAATTTCCTGTAACCTTGATAAGCAATTAACAACGCGATTCGCAATAGTTGCAAGTTCTGCAGGACCAATAGCATGAGATCTAACAGATATCACCATGAGAATCCCCCTTTGTGAATTTACATTTTACACTATTTACACAGTTTCTTCACGCAATACGGGGCTGCCCTTGTCCACATTCGCCAAACCTAAAGTTTACCCTTTTCAATCATATATGTTAACACATTGTTAACATTTAGTCAAGCTTATACACGTATATAAGACCACCAAGACTCTCTTTTCAACACTTATCCAGCCGTAATACATTGACTTTTTGTTTACTATCTGTTAACATCTGGCTCCCTAGATACAGATAATGGCTACGTCCAAGAGAAACCGGAGGAAACCTTTCGAGAAATTCGGCGCGTATCTTAGGAGGATACGAGAGGAAAGGACGCCACTATTTCAAGCCGAGGCTGCACGGCGCCTTGAAATCAGCCGGCAGGAACTCAATCAGTATGAGCAGGGAGCCAGAACGCCTTCATACCCCTTACTGATAAGGCTTGCCCATCTATATCATGTGCCTACGGCAGAGATTCTTGAAAGAGCTTATTGGCCTCAGCTTGTCCTTGTACCGCTTATTGCTATTATAGATCCAGAGCACTTGTCGAAAGATTTAATCAAGGAACTTGAAAAAGGTCTAGAAGAGAAGGAGCGAAGCGAAATCACTCGGCATATTGAGAAACTACTCGTTAAAAGAGAAACGGTCAAGCTACATTAAGTCCAACTGCTTCATCATCTATTCTCCCTCTTGCCCCTTTACTACACTGAAATTGCATATGATCACAATAGGAAGTTGTCTACAGTTCTTTATTTGGCAATGCTTGCCCCAGAAATAAAAGCCGCTTATAATAAGCGGTGGCGGGGCGTAGCGCAGCCTGGTAGCGCGCAGCGTTCGGGACGCTGAGGTCGGAGGTTCGAACCCTCTCGCCCCGACCAGTTCATTTTATCTTACGTTTAGCTTCTTCCCACAAGGCATTCTGCTCGTCCAGAGACAGGCTGCCGAAATCGAGACCGCGCTCACGGCAGAGTTTTTCCATATAGGCAAAGCGTCGGCAGAAGCGCTGGTTAGCTGAGCGCAGCGACATCTCCAGGTCTATGTCCAACCTGCGAGCCACATTCGCCAGAGTGAAAAGCAAATCGCCAAACTCTTTGGCTCTCTCCTGCTGGTCCGGAGCTTGTTTAATCTCTGCCACCTCTTCAGCCAGCTTGTCTATGATTTCATCCACCTTCTCCCAGTCGAAACCAACGCCAGCTACACGCCGCTGGATAGATTGGCTGTATGCCAGGGCTGGCATTTGGTCGGGCACGCCGGTTAGAAGCGATTCTCCTTCCTCGCGCTCCTCCTGCTTTAAAGCCTGCCAGTTTTGCTCCACCTCACCAGCATCCTGCACTTTTTCACCACCGAAGACATGGGGATGACGATGAATCAGCTTGTCGCTGATACCTTGGACAACATCATCTATATTAAACTGCCCCGCCTCAGCGGCAATCTGGGCATGAAGCATAATCTGGAGCAGAAGGTCACCCAGCTCCTCACAGAGCTTTTGCGGAGTCCCGTCCTCCAGAGATTGCAAGACCTCGTAGCTTTCCTCAACCAAATAAGGTCTCAATGAGGCGTGAGTTTGCTTTTTATCCCAGGGACAGCCATCGGGGCTACGAAGTTTGGCAATGATCTCCTTCAGCACAGCAAAGTTGTCCAGATTCGCTCTCTCAGGCAAAACATAAACCCCCGGTGAGAATTTGGTTGTTTCGGTGCAATTATAATGGGGCGGCTATCAGTTGGCAATTAGCAAACTAATGAGGGTGTTTTTTGTCACTGGGGCGAGATTCTTCGACAGGCTCAGAATGAGCGGGGAAAGGTACGGAGATTGCCACGTCGCCCCGACGCAATCGGGGCTCCTCGCAACGACAGAGGAGAAAAGGGGGGAAGATGCCTATCTTCGACTACCGCCTAAGGCAATCAAAACAAAGTAAAAAAGCTGAGCCACTGCCTGGAGCGTAGCCGCTACATAGGTGAGGGCAGCAGCAGATAGAACGGCACTGGCACCGTCATACTCCTGAGTAGAAACCATTCCAGTACTGCGTAACATCTGCCTGGCTCGATTGCTGGCATTGAATTCGACGGGCAATGTCACCAGGCTGAAAATAACCGCCAGAGAAAAAAGGAAAACGCCCGCCCAGACAACCGTCATGCCGAACTTGTTCTCAAACATAACCAAAAATAAACCCAGAATAACAAAGATGTAGCCGAGGGTGCTGCCCAAATTAGCCGCCGGCACTAAAGAAGTGCGAAATCTGAGAAAGCCGTAGCCAGTCTTATCTTGAACGGCATGCCCCACTTCATGCGCCACTATGCCGAGTGCAGCAACAGACGGGGTATTAGCCACCGCCGGGGAGAGACGTAACACTTTTTTACTCGGGTCGTAGTGGTCACCCAGCCTGCTTTTAACACCCTCAACTCTGATGTTGCTCAAGTCGTTAGCCCGAAGCAACCTTTCGGCTGCCTCAGCCCCGGTGATACGCTGTGAATTAGCCATCTTGGAATATTTCTTAAAGGCTGAATTCACCCTTATCTGGGCGTAAATCATGAAGATAAAGGGTGGCAACATAATAAGAAACCACATCGGGTCGAATAAAAACATCGCCTAACTTCCTCCTAGATAACATTTAATTTTAATCAAAGTGTGGAACCCTGTCAAAGCAAGCTGCTGCCGATGAAATCCCGCTGTCCGCGCACAAACTCCTCCGCTGACATCTCCCGTTTCCCCTCCAACTGGACACTGAGCAACCCTAGAACTCCATCTCTAGCGCCGACTCCAACGCTTGTCGGCGCTAGAGGAGACAAAGCAATCACCTTGCCAACTTCGCCAGACCGCTCGCCATATAGCGGCACTACCTTAACAAGCTTTAAACGTTTACCTCGCCACCGGGCGTAGCAGCCCGGCCAGGGGTCAAAGGCACGAACTCGCCGCCATAGCTCCAGAGCTGGAAGTTGCCAATCCATCTCTCCATCGCTTTTATTGATGACTTTGCTATAGCTAGCTCGGCTTTCCTCCTGAGGCTGCGGCTTAATTTGCCCTCCAATCCACAAAGGCAGCGTCTCTGCGAGTAATCGAGCGCCGGTTTGAGCCAGCTTAATGGCAAGCGAACCGGCTGTATCATCAGCGGATATCGGCATCTCTCTTTGGCTCAAAATCGGCCCAGTATCCATGCCAGCGTCGAGCAGCATAATGGTAACCCCGGTGATTTCATCCCCTTGTAAAATGGCGGTGGCTATCGGCGAGGCACCTCGATGCCGAGGTAGCAGAGAGGGGTGGACATTGATACAACCAAACTTTGGCAAAGCCAATACCTCCGACGGTAGAAGCTGACCAAAAGCAGCCACCACAATCAGGTCCGGAGCAAAACTAGCCAGCTTCTCAACTGTGCCGCTGGCTTTCAGACTCTGTGGCTGAACCACCTTCAGCCCCCGAGATAAAGCCAGTTGCTTTACCGGAGAGGGCATGACCAACTGTCCTCTTCCAGTCTTCCTGTCCGGTTGCGTGTACACGGCAACCACCTGGTAAGTGCTGTGAATCAAAGCCTCCAAACTGGGGACTGCGAATTCCGGAGTGCCCATAAAAATGATGCGTTTTGACATGGCAACAATAGTTTAACAAAATTTTAACAACTTCATCCATTATGTCAAAAAACCCCTTGACACCCAAAGAGACCACTGTGTTACCCTTAGGGAGTTGTGGTGCGGGTCTCCGGTCTATTTACTTTGTTCTCTTCATCACAAAACTGAAGCTTAATACAGGCTATAAAATTTTGAGATGCAATAGACCTTGGGGTGGGGGTTTTTGTTTCATTTGCAGGTATTTTCAGACCAATTTTGGCAGGTAATGAGTTGAAGTCAGCACAAGAAATCTGGGAAGCCGCTCTAGGAGAACTTCAACTCCAGGTAAATAAGCCGAACTACGATACTTGGCTTAAGGACACCAGCGGTATAAGCTACAAAGAAGACGTCTTTACTATAGGTGTCCCTAATGTCTTCATCGCCGAATGGTTAAGAAGTCGCCTCCATTCCCTGATTAAAAGGACATTGACCAGCATCACCGGCAAGACCATTGACGTCCAATTTGCAATTCGCGCTCTCAGCCAGGATATCTGCCAGACACCCGCTTACCAGGCTGACGGCGGGACAAGCGCCAGACTTAAGGAACCAGCAATACCAGTATTCAGACTCAATTCAAAATACACCTTCGATAGCTTCGTAGTCGGAGAATGCAACCGCTTGGCTTACGCAGCAGCCCTAGAGATTGCTGAAGACCCCGGAAACAGGTACAACCCGCTCTACATCTACGGCGACACCGGCACAGGCAAGACTCATCTGCTACATGCCATCGGACACTCAGTCAAAGCTAAGGGGCTTCGCATACTACTTGCTAGCGCCGAGCAGTTTACTAACCAATTTGTAATCGCCCTCAAGAACAACAAGATTGATGACTTCCACCGCAAGTTCAGGAGTGCCGACTTCTTGCTGGTCGATGATGTCCAATTCTTGAGCGGCAAAGCACAAACCCAGGAATGCTTGTTACACATTTTCAATGACCTCTATGAAAATAACTGCCAGATGGTGGTTACCAGCGACCGTCCACCAAGAGCCATTTCCTCGGTCACCAAAAAATTAAAGTCCCGGTTTGAGTGGGGGCTCATCGCTGACCTGGGGCTGCCGGATTTGGAAACACGCCTGGCTATCCTGAAAGTTAAAGCCCAGCAATTGAACGTGTCGCCTCCAACGGAGGTGCTACGGTTTCTGGCAACACAGTTTCAGCACAATACCCGGGAATTAGAAGGTGCTCTTAATAGAGTAGTCACCTACTCAAGGCTGAGCGGCACAAAGCTAGATATGCACCTAACAACACAGTCACTGGCAGACATAATACCAAAAGACAGCAGGCAGGAAGCCACAATTTCACCCAAGCTCATGATGACCATTGTGGCTAATTACTATGGCATCGACCTTGAAGAACTGACCGGCAAGCGGAGAGATAAAAAAACCGTATTAGCCCGTCAGGTCACCATGTATTTACTGCGTGAGCAAAACCACTGCGGCTTGGCTGAGATAGGCAAAATGCTAGGAAGTCGAGACCATACAACAATAATGCACGGTTGCGAAAAAATCACCGCTGAAATGGATATTAATCCACAACTTCGCAACTCAATCAAGGAAATCCAGCAAAATTTAAAGCCGCGAAGAAGCTCTTCCGCATCCTGACATCAGCGCTTGTGGAAAAACAGCGCATGATAGTGGATAATTCCCCTGATTCTGTTGATAAACACCCACGTTTAAGATTGCAATGCGGGAACTTTATGCTCATAATATATTTCCATCCACATAGGGAGATGGCTTAAGTATTATTAGTAACCTAAACATACAATAGAAGATAAAGATATTATAAGGATATTACTTTAGTGGATAGAGTAGACATTATAGTGTGGGGGGGTAGGGGTGGTGATGGAATGGTTAGTTTCCGTCATGAGAAGTTTGTGCCACTAGGTGGGCCTGATGGAGGAGATGGTGGAGATGGTGGAGACATTTATCTTGTTGCTGATAGAGGTGTAACGACACTGAATTACTTTGGACGTAGGAGGTTTTTCGAGGCGGTGTCTGGTAAGAGTGGGGGTAAGCAGAAAAGACATGGCGCAAAAGGCAATGACATTGAAATTAAAGTGCCGCTAGGAACTATGGTATTTCTTAAGGAAAGTGAGCAGGAAACGCTGTTGGCTGATTTGAGCCAGCAGGGGCGGAAGGTTCTAGTGGCTAAAGGAGGTCGTGGCGGGTTAGGTAATGTCCATTTCGCCACCTCCAGAAATCAGGCTCCTAAGACGGCTACTAAAGGTGAGCCTGGTGAAGAATGCCACCTTGTACTTGACCTTAAGCTTATTGCTGATGTGGGTATTATTGGCTATCCTAACGTGGGTAAATCCACTCTTTTGGCAGCTGTGTCTAAAGCCAAGCCGGAGATAGCTGATTATCCCTTTACCACGCTTGAACCGGTTTTAGGCGTTGTTGAAGCAGGTATGCAGACATTTGTTTTGGCTGAGATACCCGGGCTGGTAAAAGGTGCTCATCAAGGCAAGGGATTGGGACATGAGTTTCTGCGCCACGTTGAGAGAACTAAGGTCTTACTTCACTTACTTGATGGTAGCTCCCCGAGTATGATTGATAACATGAAAAGTCTGAACGCGGAGCTGGCTTTGTATAAGCCAGAGATGGCTCAAAAGCCTCAGATTGTGGCGGTGAATAAAGTAGATTTACCGGAAGTTCAAGCTCAGCTGACGGAGATTGGACAGCTTTTCGGCTCTATGGGGACAAAGGTCTTCTTTGTTTCAGGGATTACCAAACAAGGTTTGCCTGAGCTTATGTCAGAAATAATCAGTGTGTTGGATATGGTCGGGGAGGAATCGGCTGGTTTGGAGGCGCCAATTGCTGTTTTTCGACCTAAGCCCAAGGGTAGGCGGGTTAAAAGATGAACATCGGTGTATTAGGCGGCACATTCGACCCTATTCATTCGGGACATCTTGTCATAGCTGAAGAAGCCAGAGCAAGGCTTGGTCTTGCCAGGATTCTCTTTGTTCCCGCAGGGCAGCAGTGGCTTAAAACAGCTAGAAATGTTGCCCCGGCAGCTCACCGGGTAGAGATGGTGAGGCGGGCTATTGCTGCCAAGCCGCATTTTGAGCTTTCGACTGTCGAGGTAGACCGACCCGGCCCCTCATATAGTGTAGAGACTATGGCTATCTTGCAGCAAAAATTAGGTGTGGAAGCAAAGATTTTCTTTGTAGTGGGCTGGGACAGCTTGGCTGAGCTGCCTCAATGGAAGGAGCCAGCCAAGTTGATTCAGCTCTGTAAGCTGGTGGCGGTTACCAGGCAGGGTTTCAGCCGCCCGGATTTAAAAGCTTTGGAATCATCTGTTCCTGGAGTAACTCAGAGTGTGGTCTGGTTGGATATAGCGCCTATTGATATTAGCTCTTCGGGCATACGAGACAGGGTAGCTCAGGGGCTATCTATTCACGGGCTGGTGCCTGATGAGGTGGGGAGGTATATAAAGGAACAGAAGCTGTATCGGAAACGGAAATAGGGTCTGCAAGCTAGATATCCAGGTTTCTCACGCTTTTGGCGTGTGCCTGGATGAATGATTTTCTGGGGGGCACTTCACTACCCATCAACATATGAAACACCCTATCAGTCGCCATGGCATCCTCGATTTCTACCTTGAGCAGCGTTCGCGATGCCGGGTTCATAGTGGTGTCCCATAGCTGCTCGGCGCTCATTTCTCCCAATCCCTTATAGCGCTGAATCTCAGTTTTGCTGCCTTTAAGCTCCTGGAGCTTGGCTTCCTTTTCCTTCTCTGAATAAATCCAGAACTGTTGCTTACCCGCTTGAATGCGATAGAGAGGTGGCTGGGCGATGAATAGATGCCCCTGGCTTATTAGCTCTACCATGTTACGATAGAAAAAGGTGAGAAGCAGAGTTCGGATGTGTGAGCCATCGACATCGGCATCAGTCATAATGATTATGCGGTGGTAGCGCAGTCGGGAGAAGTCGACCTGGTCACCGATACCAGCTCCTACTGCGGTGATAATGGCACGGATTTCCTCATGGTCCAGAATCTTGTCTTTGGGAGCCTTTTCCACATTAAGGATTTTACCCCTTAGTGGTAAAATAGCTTGAAAACGGCGGTCTCGTCCCTGCTTGGCTGAACCTCCGGCTGAGTCACCCTCAACCAGGTAAAGCTCGCACTCGCTGGGGTCGGTCTCCGAACAGCCAGCTAACTTTCCGGGCAGGGTGCCGGCTTCTAAGCCGCTTCTCTTGAAGATAAGGTCGCGAGCCTTTCTGGCTGCCTCTCTAGCTTTAGCCGAAACCAGACACTTATCTATGATTGATTTTGCATCATCGGGGTGCTGTTCCAGATACAGCGAAAGACCATCAGCTACTATGGCTTCGACTTGTGTTTTTATTTCAGGGTTGCCTAATTTGGCTTTAGTTTGTCCCTCAAACTGGGGTTCGACAAGCTTGACACTGATGACCGATGTCAGCCCGTCACGAACATCGTCACCTATCAGGTTGGGGTCGGAATCCTTCAGCAGCTTGTTTTTCCGGGCATAGTCGTTCAGGACTCGGGTTAGCGCTGAGCGGAACCCGGTAAGATGACTGCCACCGTCTATGGTATTGACGCAATTAGCAAAGCTAAGCGTAGATTCGGAAAAGCCGTCATTGTATTGCAGGGCTACCTCTACAACGGTGCTGTTTATAGTGCCGGATATGTAGATGGGCTGATTATGGAGGACTTGCCTGTTCTTATTGAACCGGCTGACAAGACTAGCTATGCCACCTTCAAACAGGAAAGTTGCCTCACGGTCAGTTCTCTCATCATTGAGGCTTATTTCCAGGTTTTTGTTCAGAAAAGCCAGCTCTTTGAGGCGCTCGCGGATTGTATTGAAATCGTAGTTAATTTCACTGAAGATTTCAGTGTCAGCCAGGAAAGTGATGGTAGTACCCGTTTTATCGGTATCGCCGATGGTTTCTAAATCGCAGATAGGGTCACCCCGTTCATATTTTTGGCAGTAGATTTTCCCCTCTCGTTTAACCTCGGCATTGAGCCAGGAAGACAGGGCGTTTACCACTGAAGCACCAACGCCATGCAATCCGCTTGATACCGTATAGGTGCGCCCGCCAAATTTAGCTCCAGCGTGTAGCCGGGTCATGACCGCCTCTAGTGCCGAGGTGTTGGTTGTCGGGTGAATGTCCACCGGTATGCCCCGACCATTGTCGATAACTGTTACCGAGTTGTCTTTATGAATTATTACCTCGGTTCTGTCACAGTAGCCAGCCATTGCCTCGTCTATACTGTTGTAGACAATCTCATAGACCAGATGGTGCAGACCGTGTTCATCTGTGCTGCCGATATACATGCCCGGGCGGCGGCGCACCGCTTCCAGACCATCCAGAATACGGATATCTTCTGCTGTGTAGTCTTCGGATGTGTTATTGTTTGTATTATTGGTGTTTTGTTTTGGCATGGCTATAGAAAAATCCTTTAATAACTTCGGTGGTTCATCGGTAATTCTAGATCGGACATAATGAGGAAGCAGGCAACCTCACAATCCCACATTTAGTGCCTGCTAATCCTAACTGTACAAGGGATTGCATTGACTTAATTTTACCATATCCTACCGGAAACTGAAAGTCCCCCTCACTCCGACCCTTTTGGGGATAGAGGGAACTAATGTAAACTGTCGTGCTTGTAGCTGTTCTGGAGAAGCTTGATGATACCTGGACCCTTTAGGTCTGTGGAGCCACAGCCATCGCTGTCGAAATGGCGGCACACGGTGCAGGTCAGGCTGTACTTATTTACCTCGCTTATGTTTACGAAGAGTTCACAGTTCTCAGCGCTGCGGTCATACCACTCCTCGAGGACTTCGGCGGTCTGTGGGAAGTGGGCTCTGAAGCCTCTGGAGATTAGAAAGCCGGAGCCGCTGGAGTTACTTTGGGGAAGATAAATATGCACTTTCAGCCTCTTGATTATACTGAGATGTGGAACTCGCACATACCGTTCTGTGGCAGTGTCTTTGGTATGTCGATATTTATACGGTCGCCGGTCTTCTCTGCGGCAGCCTCAAGGCTGGCAAAGCAGAAACCTTTGCACGGAAGTCCCTTTATGCCGGTATCCTCGAGCGCCTTGTGTATTGCACAGGTGGATACCTGAAGCACTAGCTCTTTGGTAGTTGCCTTGGATATATTCCAGCGGTCGGTAGGTCTCAGACCAAAGATGGATAGCTCCACATATCTAGCCAGGCGATGGGGGAATGATATGCCTGTCTGCTTGTACACCTTCTCCACCATATCTCCAGTGCGGTCCAGATATTTGGTGTCAGCCAGCTCGATGGTGAGCTTCATCACCTTCTTGCCCAAATCCTCGAGAGCTTTGTATGTCTCTTTCTCATCCTTGCCTTGCAGGCTCTTGGCTGCAGCCCCTATATCGAACTTTTGAGTGACGTCTTCTACCAGACCTTTATCGGCATCGAAGAGCAGAGCTTTCCCGGGCTCTTCCAGGGTCAACAATCTTTCCTTTAATATCTTGCCGTATTTCCAACCAGCGGTCATTTCCTTAAACCTCCGTTCAGAAGCTCACCTGAATGGCGCTCTTGGGACAAATATTAACGCAGTCCATGCAGCCGGTGCATTTTTCGAAGCGGACGCCGTCCACAATGAACTGGTCTGGGTCTATCTCCTTGAATTTTCGAGGACCCACCCTGGTGCCCAGTCCCAGTACATGTGCAGGGCAGACAAGAAGGCACTTGCGGCAGGAGAGAGGGTCGTTGCATTTTTCGTAGTCTACTGTTATGGTTGGCAGCATTTTCAATTCCCCTCCGTAAAGTTGTTACCAGACGTTTGCCAGTGCAGGCATGCTGGCTCGTTCCACCATTGTGATGGCATCCTGGGGGCATTCCGTGGCACAGAGCCCGCAGCCGAAGCACTGGAACGGGTCGATATAAGCCTTGTTCTGAGTCGCGGAGAAGCTCAGCGCCTTGAACTGGCAGCGGTGAACGCACGAGGCGCAGCCATTACAAAGCTCATTATCGACACGGGCAATATGGTGTCCCTTCCACAGAAATTGTATGCCGTAGTCGATTGTAGTCCTTATGGCGCTGCAGTCGGGGTAGTCACAGTTGCAGATGCCGCCGATGTACGGGGTGCCGAAAGTAAACAAGGTTTGCACCAGTCCTCTCTTGTTCATTTTGGTTACGGCATCCCTGGCTTCATCCGGTGTCAGGAACTGTATACCGCCCCGGTATGTTTCAGGCCATCTCTCCCATTTATACATTCCAGGTCCCATACCCATGCAGGTAAAGTTCTCCTCGTCGGGCAGACCCAGCATGGAACGTCGGCAGGCACAGGTCATGAGCGCGATTGGGTATATAATGTCTATCACCTTCAGTGTATCCTCCAGTGTAACAACCTGCCCGAAGTGTACCTTCCAGGCAAGCTGCTCCACGTCGTGCCTCAGCTTGGCAATAGCCTCATGGTCTTTCTTGTCTAGAGCCTCAACGTAGTTCCGGTCGATAAGAGCCATTCCGCCAGCAACTACAGGATTGGGCTGTATCTCCGGACCCTCGTCCCTCCTTATTTTGTAGAGCTTTCTGGCGTAATTTGCCGGGTTGAAATACCATCTCTCGTAGCCTTCAGCGTAACGCTCACACCATACGCACATAACTCTCGCCCCTCCTGTTCATTTGAAATTAATAGGCAGGCTAACACCGTTAGCTGCATGTTAGCCGGGTATCGTTAGCTCCGAATGATAGTCTAGGCAGGTCAGGCAGAATTGTCAACCTGTTGACTTTGCTGTATACTTGTGTTATATTGATTCTTTGTGTCTACTAGCTAGCCATTAGTCTGGGTTCGGAAGACCTGATTAAGCCGGCTGGTTGAACCGGGACGCAAACCCGTTGGGGAAGTAGACCGGTAGACAACTAGGTGGCTTTTTAGTTGGTATAACATAGAAGGAATAGTGAAATGCCTACGGTTAATCAATTAGTTAGAAAGGGACGACGGAAGCTCGGCAAGCGGACCAAAGCTCCGGCGCTGGGTGTTACTCACAACACCTTGAAAAATATAACCCGGCGGGATACAAACTCGCCTCAGAAGCGCGGGGTTTGTGTACTGGTCAAGACAATGACGCCCAAGAAACCGAATTCCGCCTTGCGCAAAATCGCCCGCGTGCGATTGACCAACGGCATTGAAGTCACTGCTTATATACCCGGCGAAGGTCATAATTTGCAGGAGCACTCTGTGGTGCTTATCCGTGGTGGCAGGGTGAAGGACCTGCCCGGGGTTCGCTACCATATTGTTAGAGGTGCTCTGGATACCGGTGGGGTGGAGAATCGACAGCAAGGGCGGAGCAAGTATGGGGCTAAGCGAGGCAAAGCGGTGAAGATTGCGGGGGGAGAGGAATAAATGCCAAGGCGGGCTAGAGTAGCAAAAAGGCAAACACCCCCTGACCCGAAGTACGGAAATGTCACTGTGGCTATACTTATTAAAAAAATTATGTTAGACGGTAAGAAAGCCACGGCTGAGCGGATTGTTTATGATGCTATGGATTTGGTTAATAAGCAATTAAGTACAGAACCTCTGGCAGTTCTTGAGCAGGCACTTAAGAACGCCACTCCTGTACTTCAGGTGAAATCTCGGCGTGTCGGCGGCGCTACCTATCAGGTGCCAGTTGAGATTGAAGCCGAACGCGGACTGTCTCTGGCTATGCGCTGGCTAATAGGCTTTGCCAGAGCTCGCAGCGGCAAATCTATGGCGGAAAAATTAGCCGCGGAGATTATAGATGCTTCTCAAGGACAGGGTGCAAGTATTAAGAAGCGCCAAGATACTCATAAGATGGCCGAGGCAAATAAAGCTTTTGCTCATTATCGATGGTAACTACAGCAGGAATTAAGACCCAACAGCCTAAAAAAGCCGTTGGCATAGGAAACAATATCATGACCCGGACTTTTCCTTTAGATAAGGTGCGGAACATAGGCATCATTGCGCATATTGATGCTGGCAAAACAACTGTTACTGAGAGAATTTTGTTTTATACAGGGCGCACCTATAAGGTTGGTGCGGTGGATGAGGGCACGGCGGTGATGGATTGGATGGCACAGGAGCGGGAACGAGGTATTACTATCACCGCAGCAGCTACAACCTGTCACTGGCAGGAGCATCGTATAAATATCATTGACACGCCGGGGCATGTCGATTTTACCGCTGAAGTCGAGCGTAGCCTTCGGGTGCTGGATGGTGGTGTGGTGGTGCTGGATGCCGTGGCTGGAGTAGAGGCACAATCTGAGACAGTGTGGCGCCAGGCGGATAGATATGGTGTGCCCAGAGTCTGCTTTATCAACAAGATGGACAGGGTTGGTGCCGATTTCCATCACACCGTTAGTATGATTGAAGAGCGGCTTCGAGCTAAAGCTGTGCCATTACAGTTGCCCTGGGGTAGGGAAAGCCAGTTTAAGGGTGTAATAGATTTGGTTGACAATAGAGCCTGCTTGTTCTCTGATGACGTGAATGAGCCGCGAGTGGAATCGCCTATTCCGGAAGAAGAGAAAGCAGAGGTAGATAGGCATAGGCAGTCATTGATTGAGAAGCTGGCTGAGAATGATGACCAGTTGATGTTACTTTATGTTGAAGGCGGGGAAATTCAAAGCAGCCAGATTAAAGCTGCCATAAGAAGGTTAACTTCGGCTAATCGTATAGTGCCCGTGCTCTGCGGTAGTGCTTTGAGGAATAAGGGAGTTCAATCCCTTCTCGATGCCATCGTGGATTATCTTCCTTCTCCGCTGGATGTACCCCCAGTCAATGTGATTGACTTGCAAACTGGCGAGGCGGATGTTCGGCAAGCCAGCGATGACGCTCCATTTTCGGCTTTGGCTTTTAAGGTGGTCGCTGACCCATTTATGGGCAGATTGGTTTATTTTAGGGTTTATTCAGGCAAGGTCAGAGCGGGAGTGCAGGTCCTCAACTCCAGCAAAGGACGCAAGGAGCGCTTGGGCAGGCTGATTCTTATGCATGCAAATCGTCGTGAAGAAATTGAAGAGACTGATACTGGTAGCATTGCCGCTACGCTAGGCTTAAAAGATACATTTACCGGAGACACTTTGTGCGACCCAGCTCGACCGGTGCTTCTCGAAGCTATACGTTTCCCTGAGCCGGTGCTTTCGATGGTTGTGGAACCTAAAAGCAAGGCAGACCAAGATAAGCTTGGTGAAGCCATGAACAAGCTATCAGAAGAGGACCCCACTTTTAAGGTTCGTACTGACCAGGAAACCGGACAAACGCTTATTTCTGGGATGGGTGAGTTGCATTTAGAGGTTTTGATAGACCGCATGCTTCGCGAATTTAATGTGAAGGTGAATGTGGGCAAGCCACAGGTAGCCTATAAGGAGACCATTACTGTACCTGCAGAAATAGAAGGTAGATTTATCCGTCAGTTTGGTGGTCGAGGACAATATGGTCATGTCTGGCTCAGGCTTGAACCGGTAGAGCGAGGTAGCGGCTTCAGATTTATTGACCAGATTCGAGGTGGAGCCATACCGAAGGAGTACATTCCAGCAGTTGAGGCTGGGGTAAGAGAAGCCTTGGAGACCGGCGTGGTGGCAGGCTATCCCATAGTAGATATAAAGGTAACTCTGTTTGATGGTAGTTTCCATGAAGTTGATTCCTCTGACTTGGCTTTCAAAATGGCAGGCTCGATAGCTTTGAAAGATGGTGTCAGGAAAGCTAATCCTATACTCCTTGAGCCGATTATGAAATTAGAAGTGGTGATGCCAGCCGAGTTCTTGGGGGACGTCATCGGCGACTTGAATTCAAGAAGAGGTCATATTGAGGGCATTGAGACGCACGGTGAAACATGTGTTGTTCGTGCTCTTGTCCCTCTAGCTGAAATTTTTGGTTATGCTACTATCTTGAGGTCTTTGAGCCAGGGTAGAGCAACTTATTCCCTGGAGTTTAATTGTTATAGAGAGTTGCCATCTGGTCTGGCGGGGCAAATAGAGGTTAAGGTCAGAGGTAGATAAATGCCTAAACAGAAGATTCGGATTAAAGTTAGAGGATATGACCACAGGCTGGTTGACCAGTCCGTGGAGCAAATCGTGGAAACTGCCGAGCGTACTGGTGCTGTGGTTGCCGGACCTGTTCCTTTGCCTACTCAGATAGAAAAGTTTTGTGTTATTCGTTCCCCGCATATTGATAAAGATTCACGCGAACAATTCGAGATTCGCACGCACAAGCGTCTTATTGACATCCTTGGTCCAACCTCTAAGACCATAGATGCTTTGACTCAGCTTCAGCTCCCTTCTGGAGTGGAAATAGATATTAGATTGTAGCCAGGGAAATGATTAAGGGTACTATTGGCAAAAAAATAGGCATGACGCAGCTTTTCCGTGATGATGGAGAGGTGGTAGTTACAGCTATTGAAGCAGGTCCTTGCTTTGTTACCCAGGTAAAGACCGAGTCTAAGGATGGTTACAATGCTGTCCAGCTTGGATTTGGGGAAGCAAAGATGCTTAACTCTCCTCAGAAGGGACACCTCAAGGAGATAGGTCAGTTCAAACATCTCCGTGAGTTTAGCGTGGACGATGTCAACGCTGTTAAGGTGGGTCAGAAAATTGATGTGGACATGTTTAAGCCTGGAGATTTACTTGATGTCACTGGAATATCGAAGGGCAAAGGTTTTGCTGGTGTAGTTAAGCGCCATCATTTTGCTGGTGGTCCTAAGACGCACGGACAATCCGACCGTCATCGAGCTCCTGGCTCGATTGGTGCCACTACATCCCCAGGGCGCGTATTCAAAGGAACCCGAATGGCTGGGCACATGGGGGACAGGCGGGTGACGACACGCAATCTTAAGTTGCTCGAAGTCGATTTGGCTCGTCACTTGTTGCTGGTAAAGGGAGCGGTGCCCGGCGCTAAGAAGGGATTGTTGCTCATTAAGAAAGCCGGTGAGGGATAAACAGAATGGAAGTCCAGGTTTATAATTTGAGAGGTGAGGTAACCGGGCAGATAGAAATAAGAGATGATGTGTTCGCTGTGCCCCCTAATGAGGCTGTGGTTCACCAGGCGTTAGTCAGACAGTTGGCGAATCGCCGTTTGGGGACTGTCGATACTAAGAGGAGAGGCGAGGTTAGGGGTAGTACCAGGAAGCTATTTGCTCAAAAGCATACCGGGCGAGCACGTCGTGGTGATATCAGGTCACCCATGCTCGTAGGCGGCGGCGTCGCTTTTGGACCTCACCCTAGGAATTACCGGCAGGACATGCCTAGGAAGATGCGGCGTTTGGCGTTGAGGTGTGTTCTTTCAGCTAAAGCGGGTGGTGGAGATTTAAAAATTGTGGATAAGCTTGAACTTGAGGGTCCAAAAACCAAGACAGTGCTGGATATGTTGATAGCCCTGGGGGTTGGAGATTCTGCTATTATTGCTACCGCTGAAGCTGAAGTTAACTTGGTTAAGTCGGCGCGTAGCTTAATGGGCATCAAGACAATGCCGGCGCCTTTGCTTAATGTCGCTGAATTGCTTTCATATAAAAGCATAATAATGACGGTAGACGCAGTGCGGAAGGTGGAAGAACTGTGGGGTGAAAAGTCAATACCAGAGGCGGTAGGTAACGTCAGTTAAGCCGGGATTTTGGAGTTTATTTAGATATGCATACTTATGAGGTAGTACGGCGGCCTTTAATCACTGAAAAGGCTACCCTGATGAAAGAGCAGGAAAGGTATGCTTTTGAGGTGGCGAAGGAGGCTAATAAACGCCAAATTAAGGATGCTGTTGAGGCGGCATTTAAGGTCAATGTGGTTAAAGTCAGGGTGATGAATGTACCGGGTAAGATGAGAAGAATAGGCAGACGGTATGTCATGACTCCGTCCTGGAAAAAAGCAGTTGTTACCCTGGAATCAGGTCAGAAAATAGAGTTCTTCGAAGGCGTTTAATAAATTAGGGGATATAAAATTGGGCTCAGTTATCAAGAAACGAAAAAAGAAAATGGCGAAGCATAAGCATCGCAAGCTCCTGAGAAAGACCCGATGGCAAAGGAGGCATCCTTAGAATTAGGGTGAACTAAGCTGTGGCATTAAAAACCTATCGTCCAACATCACCGAGCAGGAGGGGCATGGTTAGCGCCTCCTTTGAGGAAATAACCAAGACGATTCCTGAGAAATCACTATTGTTGCCAATTAAAAAAAGGGCGGGGCGTAATAATAGGGGTGTAGTGACTGTAAGGCATCGTGGTGGTGGTGCTAAGCGCAGATTGCGCATAATTGATTTCAAGCGAAATAAACTTGGCATCCAAGGGAAGGTAGCTGCTATAGAGTATGACCCCAATCGCTCAGCTCGTATTGCTCTCATTCATTATGTGGATGGAGAGAAGCGTTACATTCTGGCTCCTCTGGGGCTTAATGTGGGTGACGTTATAATGACGGGGGAAGGTGCGGATATAAAGCCTGGTAATGCCTTGCCGCTAGGTTCAATGCCAGATGGCACTTTAATCCATAATCTTGAATTTGAACCTGGAAAAGGCGGACAGATAGTACGTAGTGCGGGTACAGCGGCGCTGCTTTTGGGCAGGGAGGGCAAATACTCGCTTGTTCGTTTGCCTTCCGGGGAGGTACGGCGTTTTTTGAGCGATTGCTTGGCTACTGTAGGGCAAGTAAGCAATGTTGAGCATCAGGGTGTAAAGGCGGGCAAGGCCGGGCGCATACGATTGCTAGGACGGCGTCCTCAGGTTCGCGGCTCAGCCATGACGCCACGCGACCATCCTCATGGCGGAGGTGAGGGTAGAGCACCTCGGGGAATGGCACCTAGTACGCCGTGGGGTAAGGCGGCTTTGGGTTCAAAGACACGGATTAACAAGGCTTCAGACAGATTGATTGTCAAGCGTCGGAAATAGAAAGGTATTTGAAAAGGCAGGGGTAGAATGTCACGCTCATCTAAAAAAGGTCCTTATTGTGACGCTAAGTTGCTTAAGAAAATAAAAGCGCTTAATCGCTCTGGAGAAAAGGTAGTGATAAAGACCTGGTCTCGTGCCTCCACTGTCCTGCCAGAAATGCTAGGTCATACAATTGGGGTGCACGATGGTCGGCGACATGTGCCTATCTTTATCACTGAGAATATGGTGGGGCACAAGCTAGGAGAATTTGCCATGACCCGGACGTTTCGCGGGCATGTTAGTAAGGCGCAAGTATCAGTTCAGGCAAGAAAGCAGGTATAGTTTTTAGGCGATGAAAGTAGCAGCAATATCTAAAGATGTTCGTATTTCGTCTCGTAAAGTTAAGCTAGTTGTAGATACTGTGCGGGGCAAAAAAGTTGATGAGGCTTTGACCATGCTTAAGTTCTTGCCGACACCGGCAGCTCAGGCTGTGGCTAAGGCAATTAAATCGGCGGCAGCAAATGCAGAGAATAATTTTCAGATGGAACCTACAGAGCTTAAGATAACCGATATTTTTGCCAATGAGGGACATACTTTCAGAAGATTCCAGGCGCAAGCCAGAGGACGGGTTAATCCTATATTGAAACGCTGCACTCATATCAGTGTTTTCGTCGCTGAGGAGGAAGAACAAATTGGGACATAAAGTTCATCCTTATGGTTTCAGAATCGGTGTCATTCGGGGTTGGCAGGCTAAGTGGTACGATGAGAAGCACTATACCGAGTTCCTGCATGAAGATTTTAAGGTGCGTAAGGCTATTGGTGAAAAATGCGCTGACGGTGGTGTTGCCAGGGTTGAAATCGACCATCAGGGCAATGAGGTTCTGGTAACTTTGTATTCCTCGCGCCCTGGTATTGTTATCGGTAGAGGAGGACAACGTGCTGAAGAGTTGAGGTCGCACTTAGAGGGTATTTGTGGAAAGAGAGTGCGACTATCTATTAAGGAAGTCGAGCAACCTGAGCTTGAGGCTCGTTTGGTAGCTAGGAATGTGGCTGACCAGCTTGAACGTCGGATGGCTTTTAGGAGAGCGATGAAACAAACAGCTTTTCGGACAATGCAGGCTGGCGCTAAAGGAGTGAAGATAAGCTGCGCTGGAAGATTAGGCGGCGTCGAGATTGCTCGTCGTGAAACCACCCTCCAGGGACAGTTACCGTTACATACACTTTGTGCTGATATCGATTATGGTTTTGCCGAAGCTCGCACTACGCTGGGCAATATCGGAGTTAAGGTCTGGATTTACAAAGGTCATGTTTATCCTGAAGTAAGGAGAGAAAGTGTTACAGCCGAAGCGAGTGAAGTATCGTAAAGCTCATCGAGGGCAGAGGAGAGGCAAGGCGCAGGCTGGAAGTACTATTGTCTTTGGTGAGTTTGGACTGCAGGCTCAGGAAGCGGCATGGCTAACAGCCAGACAGATTGAGGCTGCTCGCCGTGTCATCGTCCGTTATTTACGTCGTGGTGGTCAGATGTGGATTCGGGTCTTTCCTGATAAGCCAGTTACCAAGAAGCCAGCGGAGACGAGAATGGGCAGCGGTAAGGGTACTCCAGACCATTGGGTAGCTGTGGTCAGACCAGGAAGAATGCTATTTGAAATAGGTGGCATAAAAGAAAATATGGCTCGGGAAGCGCTGCATCTAGCTTCCTATAAGCTGCCTATTGCTACCAGGTTTGTAATAAAAGAGACGGTTAAAGAAGGGGTGAAAAGTTGAAGGTCGAAGAGCTCCGTTCCTTGAGCGACCCAGAGCTATTGAAGCGATTAGCAGAATCTCGCCAGGAGCTTTTTAGCTTACATCTTCGCATGGCTACTCGGCAATTGGCTAATCACCGCGAGTTGCCCAAGGTCAAGAAGAGAATCGCCCGAATAGAGACCATAGTAAGAGAGAGGGAGTTTGGCATAAGATAGCTTTATGAAAGAAAAACGGAAAACCAGAACCGGCAAGGTAATAAGCGATAAGATGGATAAAACGGTGGTGGTGTTGGTTGAAAGCCTAAGGCGTCATCCTCTTTACAAAAAGGTAGTCAGACATACCTCTAAATTCAAAGCCCATGATGAGGCTAATGCCTGTAAGATTGGTGATGTAGTGAAGATTGTGGAGACTCGTCCTTTGTCTAAAGATAAACGCTGGCGAGTGGTAAAGATAATAAGTAGGAAGGAAGTAGTTGAGGTCGAGCCTACTGAGATAATCTAAAGAGATAAGGGATAATGATTCAGCCTTATACTAGACTTAAGGTGGCAGATAATACTGGAGCCAGGCAGATTATGTGCATCAACGTGCCTGGTGGCACGCGGAGAAGGTATGCTACTGTTGGTGATATTTTTGTAGGTACAGTAAAGCGAGCCATACCTGGTGGTGTGGTGAAAAAAGGCGATGTGGTGAAGGCAGTGGTTGTGCGCATAGCTAAACAACATCATCGCCCAGATGGGTCTTATATTAGATTTGATGATAATGCTGCGGTTATCTTGGATGATAAAAACAATCCTAGAGGCACTCGTATTTTCGGTCCGGTGGCTAGGGAGCTTAGAGATAAGAATTTTATGAAGATAATATCGTTGGCTCCTGAGGTTCTGTGAAATGAAGATTAGAAAGAATGATACGGTTCTTGTTATTGCCGGCAAGGACAGAGGTAAGAAGGGTAAGGTACGAAAGGCTTTGCCTAAAAAAGGTGAGGTGATAGTTGAAGGCGTTAATATGATTAAGCGCCATTCCCGAGCGCGCCGCGAAGCTAGACAGGCTGGCATAATTGAGCTGGAAGCACCACTGGATGTTTCAAATGTGATGTTAATTTGCAATAAGTGTAACAAACCGACTAGAGTTGGAGCCCGTTTTCTTGCTGATGGTAGAAAAGCGCGAATTTGCCGCTCCTGCTATGAAGTGATCGATTAATTGGAAGGTGCATTTTAAGGATGTCTCGCTTAAAGGAAAGATACGAGAAAGAAGTTGTGCCCGAACTAATGCGTAAGTTCGGGTATGAGAACGTGATGCAGGTGCCCAGGCTTAATAAGATCGTGCTGAATATCGGTTTGGGTGAAGCTATACAAAACCCAAAGGCTTTAGAAGGGGCTGAGAAGGATTTGGTAGCTATCGCGGGACAGCATCCAGTAATAACGCGAGCCAAGAAGTCTATTGCGGCTTTTAAACTGAGAGCGGGTATGCCTATAGGTATGATGGTGACATTGCGGGGAAGGCGGATGTACGACTTTTTTGATAAGCTCGTCAGTGTTGTTTTGGCGCGGATCAGAGACTTTCAAGGAATATCCCGCGATTCGTTTGATGGTCAAGGCAACTATACTCTAGGAATTAAGGAGCAGGTGGTTTTTCCCGAGATTGACTATGATAAAGTGGATAAGCTACGAGGATTTGAAATAATCATCGTTACTACCGCAAATAGCAATGAAGAAGGCAGGAGCTTGCTTGAGTCTCTGGGCATGCCTTTTAGAAGGAGTTAATTTCTCGATAAAATGGCAAAGTTATCTAAAGTTTTAAAATCGCAACGCCCTCCAAAATATAAGGTGCAGCAGCGGAATCGATGCAGATTGTGTGGCAGGCCCCGTGCTTATATACGCAAATTTGGTCTGTGTCGTATTTGCTTTCGACAGTTGGCTTTAAAAGGTGAAATTCCCGGAGTGAGGAAATCAAGCTGGTGATTGAAAGTGCTGGAGGCATAAGTCCATGGTAACTGACCCAATCGCTGATATGTTAACCCGGATGCGCAACGCAATCATGGCTCACCATGATAGTGTGCTTATGCCAGCTTCTAGGATTAAGCTCTCTATCGCCAAGATACTTAAGGAAGAGGGCTTTATAACTGATTACACTGTTTTAAAAGGTAAACCACAGCGAGTGATCAAGATATCATTAAAATATATAAATGGGCGTCCTGCAATTGCAGGTTTAGAAAGAGTTAGCAAGCCAGGTCTTAGACTATATGCTGGTCGTAAAGAGATCCCCCGTGTCTATGGCGGACTTGGCATTGCTATCCTGTCCACATCCAAAGGGGTTATGACCGGTCAGGATGCATGGCGCCGAAATCTTGGCGGTGAATTATTATGTTATATTTGGTAAATAGATTCTCGGAGGCGAATCTGTGTCTCGAATAGGATTGATGCCTATACCTGTGCCGCAAGGTGTCAGAGTCAATATTAAAGGCAATGAGGTGACCGTGGAGGGAAGTAAAGGTAAGCTGATGCGCTCATTTCACCCTGACATGTCCATTATTTTTAGGGACGGAAGCCTGATAGTGGCACGGCCTACCGATAATAGGAATCATCGTGCTTTGCACGGTTTGACTCGTAGCCTTTTGGCTAACATGGTTGAGGGCGTAACCAAAGGTTTTGAAAAGGTTCTAGAACTGAGCGGTGTTGGATATCGGGCACAGAAAGCTGGCAATAAACTGTCGCTGCAGATTGGGTTCAGTCATCCGATAGATTTTTCCCCACCAGATGGCGTAGAAATTGTGGTGGAAGGGACTAACCGAATTCGAATTATTGGAATTGATAAGGAAGTTGTGGGCGAGACGGCGGCTCAGATTAGAGCTGCACGACCTGCAGACTCTTACAAAGGTAAGGGTGTCAGGTATGCTGGCGAGAGGGTTCGTCTCAAGCCTGGCAAAGCGGGCAAGGCAGCAGTGAAAGGATAAAAGGCGTTGGCAGTTAAAACAGATACAAGGCTGGCGCGAAAGCGACGTCACATTCGGGTCAGAGCCAAGGTAAGCGGTACAGCGATGAGACCAAGGCTTTGCGTTTTTCGCAGCTTGAACCATATTTATGCTCAGGTTGTAGATGATTCTGCGGGATATACCATAGTTTCAGCGAGCAGTTTGGATGCGGAGATAAGGGGCAAAGTCACAGGAAAGAAGAAAACGGAAAATGCTGAGCTAGTTGGCTCTCTCTTGGCTCAGCGCGCCTTGAATAAGGGAATTAAACAGGTAGCTTTTGACAGGGGCGGTTATCAGTACCATGGACGGGTTAAAGCTTTGGCGGAGGCTGCCAGGAAAGCTGGCCTAGACTTTTGAGGTTTTTAGATGAAAGCAGTTAAGAAGCTAATTGAAGAGAGGACCAAAATTGATGCCGGTGAGCTCGATATTAGTGAGAAACTAGTGTCACTTAACCGGATAACAAAGGTTGTTAAAGGTGGTAAGCGTCTTCGTTTTAGGGCGCTGGTGGTTGTTGGTGACGGCAACGGACACGTGGGGGTTGGCTTAGGTAAAGCTAAGGAGGTGCCAGAGGCAATTCGTAAGGCAGGTGTTGTAGCTCGGAAGGACCTCTATAAGATAACTATGGCAGGGACTACTATACCACATGAGGTGTTGGCTAAGTCAGGAGCGGCGAAAGTGTTGCTTAAACCAGCACCGCCCGGAACCGGAGTCATCGCCGGTAGTAGAGTTCGCTCAGTACTTGAAGCCGCAGGTATAAAGGATGTCCTTAGCAAGTCTCTAGGTAGTTCTAACCCTGTAAATGTAGTCAGGGCGACTGTTTTGGCTCTAGCTAGTCTCAAAAACCCTGAGGAGGCTGTAGCAAGGCGCAAAGCTGAGCTTGAGATTAAGGAGACAAAGTCAAGTGACTAAACTGCGTATTAAATGGATAAAGAGTGATATTGGATATGCCAAGGAGCAAAGGCTAACCTTGAAAGCTCTAGGCTTCCATCGCCTTCATGAAACGGTAGAACATGAAGATTCTGCCCCCGTTAGAGGAATGATAGCCAAGATTGACCATTTAATTAAGGTGGAAGTGATCACTGATGAAGCAGCATAATCTAAAGCCTCCCGCAGGTGCAAAAGGCAAGGGGAAACGTGTGGGGCGCGGCGATGGCAGTGGACATGGCAGTTATTCAGGGCGTGGCTGCAAAGGACAGAAATCACGTTCTGGAGGCGGAGTTCGCCCTGGTTTTGAAGGAGGACAGCTTCCCCTAATTAAACGTTTGCCTCGAAAACGTGGATTCGTTAATCTTTTTAGAACTGAGTATAGCATAGTTAACGTGGGCGAATTGAGAGTATTTTCTCCTGATACTGAGGTTACTCCAAAGGAGTTACTTGCAGTTGGCTTGATTAAGTCTTTTAAATATCCGGTTAAGATTCTCGGCGACGGCGATATCGATCGTCCGCTTGTGGTAAAGGTCAACAAATTTTCTGCCACGGCTGAAAAGAAGATAGTGGCTGCCGGTGGTAAAGTGGAGGGAATTTAAGTGCAGCAGGTTAGCGGAAGGCCACGTCTTATTCAAGCATTGATTGATGCCTTCTCTCTACCAGACCTGAGACGACGTCTCCTCTTCACCATAGGTATGCTGGTAGTTTTTCGCTTCATAGCTCATGTCCCTCTGCCCGGTGTAGACCCTAAAGCGTTGCAAGAGCTTTTTGAGCAGAATCAACTTCTGGGTATGCTTGACCTGTTTAGCGGTGGGGCTATGAGGAACTTCAGTATTGCGGCTATGGGAGTTTATCCCTATATAACTTCCTCTATCGTTATGCAGTTGTTAGTCCCGGTTATTCCCCAACTTAGAGCCTTATCTCAGGAAGGTGACTCAGGTAGGCGGAGGATTAATCAGTTTACTCATTGGTTGACTATACCTCTGGCAGCTCTTCAGGGTTATGCTCAGTTGATGCTGATGCGCAGTCAGGGGGCGGTTGCTCCAGCTGGAGCATTGCCTACCATAGCTATAATAGTGTCGCTTACAGCGGGGACAGTCTTTCTCGTCTGGCTTGGTGAGCTTATCACAGAGCGAGGCATTGGAAATGGTGTGTCCATAATAATCTTTGGCGGTATTGTGGCTGGCTTACCGGAAATGATAGGTCGTGGCGTAATAGCTAAAGAGAACATTGTCGGTCTTATCGCCTTTCTTATTATTGGTCTGGCTATCGTGGCGCTTATAGTTATATTTACCGAGGGTCATCGCCGTATTCCGGTGCAATATGCACGCACTGCTTTCCGTGGGGCTCGCATGTATCGTCAAACAGGTTCAACGCATATTCCGTTGCGGGTGAACACTGCCGGGATGATACCTTTAATCTTTGCCATGTCGCTGATGATTTTTCCAGCAACGATAGCCAGTTATTTCGCTAGCCCCCAGGGGCAGGACCCCAATTTCGCCAACACAATTATGACATGGTTCAGCCCCGATACACCTCTGCCTGTGGGGTTGTTTTACTGGGTGATTTATTTCTTGATGGTGGTGGCATTTACCTTTTTCTATACTATGGTGATATTTGAACAGATGGACTTGGGGCGGACTTTGCAGCGCCAGGGTGGCTTTATCCCGGGTGTACGTCCGGGCAAACCCACGGTCGATTACCTCAACAGAGTCATTAACCGCATAACCTGGGGTGGGGCTCTGTTTTTGGCTTTTGTGGCGGTGATGCCGTTCCTAGTTCGAGAAGTAACAGATGTCGGCGTGCTGACTTTGTCTAGCACCGGTATACTTATCGTCGTGGGTGTGGCTTTAGATACTATGAAACAAATAGAAGCACAGCTGACAATGCGCCGCTATGAAGGTTTCTTGAAGTAAGGAGATAAACAAATGTTTTTAGTTCTCCTAGGTGCTCCGGGGGCTGGCAAAGGGACTCAAGCAGCTATCATCTCCCGAGAGTTTGGCTTAGCTCACATAGCTTCGGGTGACCTTTTTAGACAATCTGTGGAGAAAGGAACTGAACTGGGAAAATCAGTCAAAGCTTATATGGATAAAGGTGTCTTGGTTCCTGACGAGGTGACGATTCAGCTAATGTCAGAGCGGCTGAATGAACCTGATTGTAAACCGGGCTGTGTTTTCGATGGCTTTCCCCGTACTGTTGAGCAAGCCAAGGCGCTTGACAAGATGTTAGCCGGTCGCGGCTGGGCTGTAGACAAGGCAATATACATTGAGGTGCCTGAGGGAGAATTGTTAAAACGGCTTGGTGGGCGCTGGATATGCCGCAAGTGCCAGGCACCTTACCATGAGGTGACTTCACCACCGAAGACTCCGGGGAAGTGCGATAAATGTAGTGGCGAGCTTTATCAGCGTTCAGACGATAATCAAGAGACGGTAAAAGAGCGACTTAAAGTCTATTTCGCTCAGACTACGCCTGTCCTTGATTATTACAGGGAAGATAGTAAGCTTGTTCCGGTTGATGGTAAGCTTGGTATAGAGGAGGTATCCGAGAGGATAATTGGTGTTCTCGGGGCCAAATTAGGGAAAACCTAATGACTGTGATAAAGTCACCGCAGGAAGTGGCTATCATGCGTCAGGCTGGAAGAATCGTGGCGACTACATTGCAAAGGTTAAGAGAAGAAATAAAGCCAGGGATTAAGACCAGTCACCTTGACTCGGTGGCTGCAAGCGAACTGCAGAAATGGGGGGCTAAGGCTTCTTTTAAAGGTTATCGAGGCTTCCCTGCATGTCTGTGCGTTTCGGTGAACGATGAGATTGTTCATGGTATTCCTGGAGAACGGCGGCTGAATGAAGGTGATATCGTCTCTCTGGACTTTGGAGCCATAGTTGATGGATTTCATGGGGATGGGGCGATAACAGTTGGGGTTGGTAATATCAGTGCTAAAGCCCAGGAACTTTTGGCAGTTACCGAAGCTGCCTTGATGGTTGGTATAAGGGCAGCACGTAATGGTAATCAATTGGGAGAGGTTTCGTCAGCCATTCAAAACTACGTTGAAACAAGGGGCTTCTCTGTGGTTAGGGAATATTCCGGGCATGGAGTAGGTAGGGACTTGCATGAAGACCCTTTGGTGCCAAACTTTGGCTCACCAGGTGAAGGTCCTATTTTGCGAAAAGGTATGACTTTGGCAGTGGAGCCGATGGTTACTGTTGGAGACTGGCGGACGCGGATTGCTGGGAACAGATGGACAGTGCTTACTGCAGACGGCAGCCTTGCCGCACATTTTGAGCACACCATAGCTATTAGCCAGGATGAAGCAGAAATACTGACTCTATTATAATATAATTATAGAAGTGTAGTATGCCTAAGAAGGAAGCAATAGAGGTTGAAGGCATAGTGGTTGAAACTTTGCCTAATGCTACATTTCGTGTGGAATTGGCTAATGGACATGAGGTTTTGGCTCATATTTCGGGTAAGATGAGAAAACATTATATTAGAATTTTACCGGCAGACAAGGTATTGGTGGAGCTTTCGCCCTACGATTTGAGTCGAGGTAGAATTACTTATCGGTTTAAATAGTTATGAACAGTTTGTGGTTTGACATAAATGTAAACAAAGTTTATTATTATAGGGTTTTTCGCTTTAAGGTGATTTGATGAAAGTACGTTCTTCTGTTAAACGTCGTTGTGATAAATGTAAGATTATCAGGCGCCGTGGGGTAGTCCGGGTTATTTGCCAGAACCCCAAGCATAAACAGCGTCAAGGATAATGTAGGAGTTATCAGATATGGCACGTATCGCTGGTGTGGACATTCCAAAGGATAAAAGAGTGGAGATTTCATTGCAGTATATCTATGGTATCGGTCCTCATTCGAGCCGTCGGATTTTGTCTTCCAGCGGTGTTAATCCTGATACTAAAGTAAAGGACCTTAGCGAGCAGGAGGTTGTCCGTATTCGTGAGGTTATTGATAAAGAGTATAAAGTAGAAGGCGAGCTTCGCAAAGAAGTTAATTTTAATATTAAGAGACTTATTGAAATCGGCAGTTATCGTGGTCTCAGGCATCGTCGCGGATTGCCGGTGCGAGGGCAGCGGACACAAACTAATGCTAGGACCAAGCGTGGTCTCCGTAAGACAGTGGCTGGTCGTGGACAGAGGCGTGGAGTGGCGAAGAAGTAAAGGAGTAAGAGAAGTATATGCCTAAAAAGAAAACCGGAGTAAAAAGGCGAGAGCGCAAGCAGGTTGCTGAGGGCAAAGCTTACATCCAATCTACATTTAATAATACAGTCATTACTCTTACTGACCAGAAAGGCAACGTTATCGCTTGGGGAAGTCCCGGCACAGCTGGGTTTAAGGGTTCTCGAAAGGGCACTCCCTATGCGGCTCAATTGGCGGCGCAGGGCGCTGCCCAAAAAGCCAAGGAGCACGGTTTGCGTCAGGTCGAGGTATATGTCCGAGGTCCCGGTAGTGGTCGCGAGGCGGCGATTCGAGCCATTCAAGCTTCAGGGATTTTAGTGACTGTGATTAAGGATGTAACTCCTGTTCCGCATAATGGTTGTCGACCTCGTAAGAGAAGGCGTGTCTAGAAATGGGACGATACACACAGGCTAGTTGCCGTTTATGTCGTCGCGTTGGCGACAAATTGATGCTCAAGGGGGATAGATGTTTTACCTCTAAGTGCGCTTTCGAGCGCAGGAATGTTCCCCCCGGGTATACTGGAGTCGCAAAGCGGCGCCCAAAGAAGTCTGACCGCGGTCTTCAATTGCAGGAAAAACAGAAGGCTCGTTATACCTACGGGCTTTTAGAACGGCAATTCCGTAAATTTTTTGCTGAGGCGGGAAGGCTTTCTGGCATAACTGGCGAGAATCTGTTGATTCTACTTGAGAGACGGTTGGATAATGTAGTTTACCGCTTAGGCTTTGCTAACTCTCGCCCTCAAGCCAGACAGCTGGTATGCCACGGTCATTTTCTCTTGAATGGTCGTAAGACGGATATACCCTCTTGTCTGGTGAAGCCAGGTGATACTATTGCTTGGCGAGAAGGTAGTACCAAAAGCGAGTATTACAAAACGCTGGCTCAAGAAATTGAGGGCAGGACCATTCCCGGGTGGTTGACATTGGACAAACAAAAACTAGTAGGTCAAATTGTTAATTTGCCTACAGCTGAGGATATTGAAGTTAAGTTTAATGAAAAGGCTATCGTTGAATATTATTCCCGTTAAGGAGGCTTCTTGGCTGGTTTAGCATTACCAAAGGTGGAATGTGTTGAGAACACTGAGACCTATGGCCGCTTTGTTGCCGAACCTGTAGAGAAAGGCTTTGGAGTTACATTGGGTAACGGACTGCGCCGGGTGCTTCTTAGCTCTTTGCCTGGTGCGGCAGTAACTTGGGTAATGATTGAGGGTATTCAGCATGAATTTTCAACAGTCCCTCACGTTAAAGAGGATACTATAGATTTCCTGCTTAACGTCAAGGCGATGCGGCTTCGTCATCTTGCCCAGCGTTCTGGAAAGTTAAGGCTGGAGGTTAGGGGAGAAAAGCAAGTCTACGCTGGTGACATTGAAACATCGGCAGACTTCGAAATTGTTAACCCAGAGCTTTATCTGGCTACTCTGGACTCCCCGGAAGCTAAACTCAGTGTCGAGTTTAATGTTGAGATAGGCAGAGGTTATGTGCCAGCCACTTCCAGTGACAGCTTACCGATTGGGGCGATTCCTATAGATGCTATTTTCACCCCGGTTCGTAAAGTCAATTACTCAGTTGAGCCTAGTAGTCTTAGAGAGGGAAGTAACCAGGAGAAGCTTACTCTGGAGATTTGGACTGATGGCTCCTTATCTCCAATAGAGGCGGTTACTCAGAGCGCAGCTATCCTGATAGAGCAGATTGGCTGCTTCCGTGAGCTGGCTAAGACTATTACGCAGGAGGGAGCGGAGGTGGCGTGGCAACGGCTGATTCCACCAGAGCAATACCTGATGCCTCTCGACCAATTGAATTTGTCCACGCATACCTATAACAGCTTAAGAAGAGGTGGGGTTACCACACTGGGGCAGATTTTGGAAAAGGGGCTTGATGGTCTATGTGCCTTAGCTGGCTTTGGCGCTAAATCCAAGGAAGAAGTAGAGGCAGCTCGTAAACAGCTTGACTTGCCTTTTATCCCCGAGACTAAAGATAAGAAGGAAAAAAGGAAGGCATTGAGAGCTTCGGCTTCCCAAAAACAAGAAGACGCTGAGGGGGAGGTTGCGGATTGAGGCATCGCATAGCTGGACGAAAACTGAGCAGACCCACGGCGCACCGTTGGGCTTTGTACCGCAACCTGGTGTCTGATTTGATTAAATACAATAAAATCGTCACCACCGAGGCTAAAGCAAAGGAGATTCGAGGCTTGGCGGAGAAGATGATTACGCTGGGGAAAGAAGGCAGCCTGGCTTCTCGACGTCGGGCTTTGGCGTTTGTTACTGATAAAAAGCTTGTTGACAAGATATTTGGTGAGCTTGCGCCCAAGTATATGGAACGCCCCGGTGGTTATACACGGATAGTCAAGATGGGGCGGCGGGTCGGTGATGGAGCGCGACTAGCCCAGGTTGAGATGGTGGAATAAAAAGAAACCGTATTGGTGAAGCTCTTTAACAGGTTTAACAAGATAGTTCTGGTTGTGGAGTATGACGGCAGAAATTATTATGGTTTCCAGTGGCAGGCTAACTTGCCTACAATTCAAGCTGAACTGGAAGGAGCTATACGAAAAGTTACTGGAGAAAGCAGCCGTGTCATAGCTGCCAGCCGGACTGACACTGGCGTACATGCCAGAGGACAGGTGGTTAGCTTCCGGACTAAGTCTGTCTTACCTCCACAGACATTTGTTAGAGCTCTGAATTACTATCTGCCGCGGGATATCGCGGTTAAGGGGGCTTGTAAGGTAAATATGGATTTTAATGTCAGGCGTGATGCTATGAGCAGAGAATATGACTACTATATATTGAATGGTTCTACTCGGTCACCGCTGTTCGAGGGTTTTTCTTATTTTGTGCCCGGGAAGTTGAATATTAAAGCTATGAATAAGGCGTGCAAATTTCTTGAAGGTGAACACGATTTCGCCTCTTTTGCTACCGCTCTAGGCGAGCTGAGAAGCACGGTGCGTAATGTCTATGAAGCCAGAGTGTCGAAGGATGATGACTTGGTCACTTATCACATGACGGCTAATTCTTTTCTGCCTCATCAAGTCCGTAATACAGTGGGCTTGCTGATAAGGGTGGGTCTGGGTAAAGTAGGACTCGATGAGTTCAGTCGGATTATTGAGGCAAAGGCGCTGGGCATGGCAGGTCCAACCGCGCCGGCTTGTGGTCTTTGTCTTACTAAGGTCAATTACCCCAAAGATTTGGAGCTGGCAGCATGAAAACCTATTCAACCAAAGCCAAAGATGTCGAACGCCAGTGGCATGTAATCGATGCCTCTGGAAAAACCTTAGGCAGGCTATGTACCCAGATAGCAAGCTTGCTTATCGGTAAGCATAAGCCGATGTACGTGCCGTATCTCGATACCGGCGATTATGTCATTGTGCTCAACGCCGCCAAGGTTAGAGTTACCGGGAGGAAAACCAAGCAGAAAACCTATTACCGGCATTCGGGATACCCCGGTGGCATGAAAGCCGAGGTCTATGAGGATATGATGGCTGCTCACCCAACCAGAGTGATTGAGCACGCAGTCAAAGGTATGCTGCCGCATAATCGATTGGGCAGAGCCATGTTCAAAAAGCTCAAGGTTTATGCTGGCGACAGTCATCCCCATCAGGCACAGGTCGCTGGTGCCAAAACAACTGTAAAAGGGAGTAAAATCTAGTGGCTACTCAGACTTATGACCAGGCTACAGGCAAGCGCAAGTGCGCCATAGCGCAGGTGAAGCTGTTCTCAGGAGGCAGGGGGCAGATTATCATTAACGGTAAGCCCTATGAGGAGCTTTTCCCCCGCTTTGAATATCGCCGCACTATCGAGCATCCCTTCAGGGCTACGGATACCGTAGGTAAGTTCAATGTTGAGGTCAAGGTGACTGGTGGTGGTAAGACCGGTCAGGCTGAGGCTATTCGGCATGGCATTGCTCGAGCCTTGGTTTCGGCTAACGAGCAGTTCAAACCTCTGCTGCGTCAGGAGGGTCTGCTGACCCGTGACGCCCGCATAAAAGAGCGCAAGAAGTACGGACTCAAGCGCGCCCGCAAAGCACCTCAATACACCAAGCGCTAAAACTTCCCAGCCTGAGAAACTAGAAGAAGCCTACGTAGATTTCTTTGTCTTTTCCTTTTTGCGGCGAGGTTGCCGGGGGTCACTTTCCGTCATAATGTGCAGGATCATTTGCACGGAACACCTTCGAAAACAGGAATAAGCTATATGTCGTCTTTATTTCTCACTGCGAGCAGCCTATTGAGGAGGTGCTGGCATTGATTCCTTACTGCTTCAAGGGGATTGGGGTTATTTATCCCAAACTTCTGACTAATTTTTTGGGGGTCTATAGAATGAGCAGCCTTATTTCTAGCATCATTCAATCGTCGGGCTAACTTAAACCATGACTCATCAAACAGACTAGCTTGCTGTCTCCAACCGAGATTCATCGTCTGTGCTTTGTGTTCTAAGTGGTCAATAGGACTTATAGCCCAGTTCTTACCTTCATTGGCTGCATCACGTAGGTCCGGATTCTTCTCTAATTGGTATTCTCTTGTAACTTGGACAATGCTCTTATATAGCTTCAGATGTTTATCACGGATGAAAGTCCAAAACTCATGGGATGATTTGAACCCACCAATTCTGTCGGGCTGAATAGGATCGGACTGCAGGCTGAATTTGCTATTGTATTTTACCGTATTCTCGAATAATTCAAGTAGAGCCTTGAAACTGGATGGCAATAATATGTATTCGAGCTCGAAATTTTCGCCGCAAAATCTGGACAGTTCAAATCCTGATAATAAAAATTTTCTAAGCGCATAGTCCAAGGTGAGCCATGTTTCTAGCACAATTTCTCTTGGGTTGTTTGATGTGTTAAGAACATCGATGCACTGCTTTATCAATGAATTAAGCTGTTTAAGGTCGGATTCTGTGCCCCAAAAAAGTATATCCTCTCGGTTATCATCCCAGACAAAATTCATTTTGCAGCCTCCACGGTTTTACACTTACATGATAAACACCATTTTCGAGTGTTAATTCTTACACAGTCTATTACACATGGTATGCAAAATCAATTTAAAGGCAAACTGCGTGATCTTTAACAATTCGTGTTGTGCAAGTCCGAGTTCTAAAGGCAGACTCAAATCCTGCTTTGACTGGTCCCTTCCCATGATTGCTGGACATTTCACGCCTTCTATGGAAAAATGAGACCTGAGTCCCAAGGCTGCAAGAGACTAACTCGAACTGGAGGGTTCAGAAATGAAATATTTTTTGAAGCGCAGGTTATTCTTCCTTAATGTTTTCCTGGCTGTGCTGCTGAGTATCCTGTTTTCAGCATGCAATTTGAGTAGCACTCCGCCTGAGACCATCAAGTGGCGCATGGCTACAAGCTGGACCGAGGATAACCTTATTTATACCGAGGGTGCGGTGGCAATATGTCAGAAGGTGGCAGAGCTTAGCGGCGGACGCCTGCTAATCGAGGCTTATCCCACAGATGAATTGACCAGCACGTTTGGCGTTTTCGATATGGTGAGCCAGGGGAAGGTTGAATGTGGACATTCCTGGCCCGGCTACTGGCGAGACAAGGAACCCAGCTTTGTGCTTTTTAGCTCGATTCCAAATATGATGACGATGCAGGAATGGATGGTCTGGCTGTATGGACCTTCACAGGGCATAGAATTATGGCGTGAATTGTATGCAAAATATAATGTCGTGCCGTTTCCAGGGGCATTAGACGGCACGGAGTTTGGATTTTTTACCAATAAGCCTCTGCGCAGCGTCGATGATTTCAAGGGCATGAGATTAAGGACGCCGGGAATCGGGGCAGATGTACTTAAGGAATTGGGGGCGACTCCGGTTGTCCTGCCACAAGAGGAAATCAAGGAGGCATTGAAAAAGGGAGAGATAGATGGCTTTGAGTTCGCAACCCCGGCAATAAACTGGAACCTGGGTTTCGATAGTTCCATAGCACCATACGTTACACTGCCGGCATGGCATCAGCCATCCTGCATGTATGATACCCTGGTCAACCAGGATGCCTGGAACAAGTTACCTGATGACCTCAAGGCTATTTTCGAATCGGTCTGTAAAGAAGTGGGGATGGTGGATTTCGTTGCCCGCATCGAGGGGGCAAACCCAGACTATTTGAGCAAATACGAAAAAAGTGGCATGCAAGTATTTATACTTGATGAACAAACCATGCAGAGAATAACCGAAATAACAGATAGTATATGTGACAATTTAGCTGCAAATGACGCCTTTTTTGCAGAAGTCCTTAAATCGCAGAGGGATTTCCGCGCCAACTACCGCACATGGGAGAAATGGGGAGATTATCAGATTTACCCGTCAGAATAAATGCTGCAAATCACATATTCCATTTAAAGGCTGACGACATCGCCAGCCATCATGGACTGGATAGACTTTGCCATGGTGGTAGGTTCGCCCACTGCCAGCTTATCCATCAGCTCGAAATATTCAAGGCAAGTAGTGCAGGCTAGAAGCTCCACGCCCTGTTCCTCAAGCCGTTTTAAGTGCTCCAGAACCTGGGAACCCTGACACAGCAGGCGCACACCGGCATTCCAGAATATCAGGCTGCCTGGCTTGTCTTCGTTTTCACCCAGTAACCGAAGAAAATTAGCCATAAGCATAGAGCCCAGTTGCTCATCACCTCTACCCAGCCCCTCGGATTGGATTAGAAATATCTTCGGTCTCATATGGCTCTCCCTTTATCGATTGTCGTCAGTAACGGCGAATGGGTTTTTGGGTAATTCTGGCAGACGTTCAAATACTACTTGGCTTCATTCAGCCGTTTCTTCAGGTAGTCAATGGCTTTTACCGGCGTGGGGTCAGTCTCGTTGAGTATTGCCAGATAGTAGCTTGTCCAGTCGCCCAGGTAAATCAGGCTCATCATCTGGCTGAGCTGGCTGTCACCCTGGCTGTCCACAAACTGGTGGCTGATGGCGTTTTGCTCCAGGAGGTCAGTGGTTATCTGGTAGCGAATCAAAATTCGCGGATGAAGTGAAGGGCAGCGGAGCAGGACTACGTACACCTTGGAGGCGGGCTCTTGGGGGAACTGGTAGCCGACGACGGCATTGTGGTTAAGTTCCGAGAATGTCTCATAAAAAGCCCAGGCTTTGCTGTTCTCGTTAATCTGTGTCTTCCAGCGGCGGGCAACAGCAGAGAGAATGCCGGCACCGTAAATCACGGCTATTCTGTTGTGCAGCTTCTTAGCAAGTTCTTTGGCTCGGTTTGAGCTTGTGGGTACAGTCTCCTTAATCTCTGCCAGCAGCTTCTCAAGGTCTTTAACCATCGCCTCGACCTCAGCCGTTTTGTCTTTGAGAAAGCCCAGTTTTTGAAGTAAAGCTATCAGGGACATGAAGCTGTAGTGCACGGTAGCCCGAGGCTGGGCGACGTAATCTATAATGAACACAGGCACATGGGCATCCTCAGCTACAGCCTTTAGCTTGCCGCCGGTGGTTATTGCCAGTTTTTTGCACTTCTTTTCCAGAGCCTGGAAAAAGGCGGACAGCGTTTCTTCGGTATTTCCTGAATAGCTCGAAGCAATCACCAGCGTCCTTTCGTCAACAAAGGCTGGCAGGTCATAATCTCGGGTTACGAAGACAACGGGCTTGGTTAGACGTGAGACGAAATTGCGTAGCAGACTGCCACCGATGGCTGAGCCACCCATGCCTAAAACAACCACTTTATCAATATCGGCATAATCTTGGGGTAGCTTGAAATTTTCAGCCTTGTGCCAGGCAGTATGGCATTGCTGAGGCAAGCCGCGAAGGTGTTCCAGCATATTTGCCGGGTCGAGTCGCTTATATACTTGAACGTCGTCTAAGTCGACCATATCTCAAAGCCCTAACAATTTGCTGCCGCCCTCCAGAAGTTTCTTAACCTGCTCAGGGCTGTGACCTTCGGCATAGATGCGTATGAGCGGCTCGGTACCGGAGAATCTCAACAGCAGCCAGGAGTCATCAGCCAGAATGTACTTATAACCGTCGGTGGTGTCCAGACTGGCTACCTTTATGCCAGCGATGGAGCTGACATTGCCCTTAGCCAGCCTGTCAGTGAACATCTGTCTTTCATCGGCGGAGATGTGAACATCAATGCGGTCGTAGTAGTGAGGACCAACTTTGCTGAATAAGTAGTCCAATAGCTGCGATGCTGTCTTGCCTGTCTTTATGATGAAGTCGAGGAAGTACAGACCGGCGAGTATGCCGTCGCGCTCGGGTACATGACCGCGGAAGCCGTAGCCGCCGCTCTCCTCACCGCCCATGAGTGCATCCTTCTCTATCATCAGCGGGGCTACATATTTGAAACCTACCGGCGTCTCATAGACGGGTACACCGAATTGCTTTCCCAGTATGTGTAGCATGGTGCTATCGGTTAAGGTCTCGACTATAGCACCGCGCTCTTTGCGGACTTCGAGGAAATATAGAGCCAGCAGGGCAAATACCTGATGCTGGTTGAGGAAGTTTCCTTTTTCGTCGATGACGCCTATTCTATCGGCATCGCCATCGTTGGCTAGACCTACATCTGCCTTCTGGTTCTTGACTGTATTAGAAAGTTTGGCGAGGTTCTTGGCGATTGGCTCTGGTTGAATTTCTGGAAAACAGGGATTGCGCTCATTGTTAATCTCTATGACTTCTATTTTGCCACCTTTGAGAAGCTCCTTGAAATAGCCGATTCCAGCTCCGTACATGGAGTCGACTATGACCTTTAAATGACTGCGGCGAATGGCTTCCAGGTCAACAAGTCGTTTTAGCTGTTTGAAGTACGCCGGGTCTGGATTGAAGTATGTTATCAGCCCGTTGTTCAGACCCTCATCCAGTGGAAGTCGGCTCACCTCGCCTGTGGCAAGTGCCTCATTGGCGTTTTTCTCTATTTCTGCAGCCACCTCAGATGGAGCGCTGGCTCCAGCCTCATCCTTGTATTTGAAGCCGTTCCAGCGTCCCGGGTTGTGGCTGGCGGTGATGATTATACCGCCGATTGACTTAGTGGCGGTGACGGCGTAGCTTATAACCGGCGTCGGCGCTGCTTTGGAGCACAGGTTCACTTTAACTTTGTTGCCGGCAAGCACTTCGGCAGCGGCGGCAGCGAAGTCTTCGGAAGCGAAGCGGGTATCATAGCCGATAACCAGCCCGCGCTCAGCCAGCCTGGCTTGCTTGAGATAGTTAGCTACTCCCTGGGCACATGCCCGGACATTATCGAAAGTAAAATCTTCGGCGATAACGGCTCGCCAGCCGTCAGTGCCAAATCTAATAACCTTGTCCATTTGATTTACAGCCCAGCCTCAGCCTTGAGAACTGCGGCTTTGTCCGTCTTCTCCCAGGGCAGGTCGAGGTCTTCTCTGCCGAAGTGCCCGTAAGCAGCGGTTTGCCTGTAAATGGGACGGCGAAGGTCAAAGTGCCTGATAATGGCTTCAGGGCGGAGGTCGAAGTGCTTCTTAATCAGTTCAATGATAATTTTATCGGACACCTTGCCTGTGCCGAAGGTCTCGCAGGATACGGATAGCGGGTGGGCGACACCGATGACATAGGAGACCTGCACCTCGATGCGTTCAGCCAGCCCGGCAGCGACTATGTTCTTGGCAATATACCGTGTCATATAACTGGCTGAGCGGTCGACCTTGGTGGGGTCTTTGCCTGAGAAGGCTCCACCGCCGTGACGGGCATAGCCGCCGTAGGTATCGACCAGTATTTTACGACCGGTAAAGCCGGTATCTGATACCGGACCACCGATGACGAACTGTCCGGCGCCGTTTATGTAGTAGGTTGTTCTGTCATCCATTAGCTTTGATGGTATGACGGCATTGATAACCTTTTCTTTGATGTCCCGCTCCATTTGGTCGCGGCTGATGCCGGGGTCATGATGGGCGCCAATGACTACAGAGTCCACCCTTTTAGGTTTGCCGTGGTTGTATTCCACGGTTACCTGTGATTTGCCATCGGGGCGGAGGTAGGGTATTGTCTTGTCCTTTCTGACCTTAGCCAGCTGGCGGCACAGCTTGTGCGCCAGGGAGATGGGCAGCGGCATGAGTTCGGGCGTTTCATTGCAGGCGAAGCCGAACATCATACCCTGGTCGCCGGCGCCGGTCTTATCCAGCTCGTCGACTTTCTTCTCATCTCTGACTTCTTTTGATTTGGTTACGCCCGCGGAGATATCTGCTGATTGCTTCTTAATGGATACCAGTGTGCCCAGGCTTTCATAATCGAATCCGTACTCTGGCTTGATATAGCCAACATCTTTTACCACCTGACGCACAATATCAGGTACTTCCACATAGCACTTGGTGGTAATCTCACCCAGAACAACCACCAAGCCCACGGTCACGGCGACTTCGCAGGCAACTCTGGCGAAGGGGTCTTGTGCTATTATGGCATCAAGGATGGCATCGGAAACCTGGTCACAGAGCTTGTCCGGATGCCCCTCAGTAACCGACTCCGAGGCAAAAAAATAGGAAGCTGTGGTATTGAAACTGTTTGACATTTTTTCTCTCCTTATGGTAGTGTTTGATGTTATCTCCCTATTTAACTGCGACCTTTTACGGTCGCCATCGCCACATACGCGTAGCCTCGACCCTATAGGGTCGAGTTCTGCGAGGCTAAAGCCTCGCAGCTACAACTAGGTTCCTTCTTCCCAGCTCTCCAGGTATTTCTTTTGTTCTTTGGTCAGGGAATCGATGGCTATGTTCATGGCTTTGAGCTTGAGCCGCCCCACCTCGTTATCGATTTTTTCAGGCACTGGGTAAACGTTCGGCTTCAGCTTTCCCTTATTCTTGACCAGATACTCCAGGCATAGCGCCTGGTCGGCAAAGCTCATATCCATGACGCTGGCAGGATGCCCCTCAGCCGCCGCCAGATTTATCAGCCTGCCTTCACCTAGTAGATAAATTCGGCGCTTGTCAGCTAAAGTGTATTCATCGACAAAGGGGCGCATTTGCCTCTTTGACATGGCTAGCTTTTCCAGGGCGGGGATATTTATCTCGACGTTGAAGTGCCCGCTGTTAGCCAGTATAGCCCCATCCTTCATCTGCGAGAAGTGTGCTTTGTCAATGGCGTTGATATCTCCGGTGGTGGTGATGAAAATGTCTCCAATCTTAGCCGCCTCGATTAAGGGCATGACCTGATAGCCATCCATTGCTGCTTCCAGGGCTGAGATGGGGTTGACCTCGGTTATAATCACCTGAGCGCCCATGCCCTGAGCTCGGCGGGCTACGCCTCTGCCACACCAGCCATAGCCGCAAATCACCACCTTTTTCCCTGCCCAGAGGACATTGGTGGCTCGGGTGATGCCATCGATAGTGCTCTGTCCCGTGCCGTAGCGATTGTCGAAGAAGTGTTTGGTCTTGGCATCGTTCACGGCGATGATGGGATATTTCAATTTGCCCTGGTCAGCCATATTTCTCAATCTGATGACGCCGGTGGTGGTCTCTTCGGTGCCGCCGATTATGTTAGCCAGAAGCTCTTTTTTCTCACGGTGGGCAGTGCTGACCAAGTCGGCGCCGTCATCTACGGTGAGCTGTGGTTTATGTTCCAGGGCGGAAATTATGTGCTTATAGTAGGTCTGGTTGTCTTCGCCCTTGATGGCAAAGGTGGGCAAGCCGTATTCAACAAGTGCTGCCGCTGCATCGTCTTGCGTGCTCAGCGGGTTTGAAGCGCATAGAACCAGGTCGGCGCCGCCGTCCTTCAGGGCTAAAGCCAGGTTGGCTGTCTCTGTGGTGACATGGAGGCAGGCGGAGATGCGCACGCCTTTCAAAGGCTTTTCCTTAGCAAATCTTTGTCTAATTAGCTTGATTACCGGCATCTCCCGACTAGCCCATTCGATGCGCAGCCTCCCGGCTGAAGCCAGAGAGCGGTCTTTAATGTCGTAGTTCTTTTTACTCATTGGCTGCTCCTTATTATAGTTTATCTAAAATATATCTGCATGAGGAGAGTAATCGAGCGCAACATCCTGCCATCACATAAACTGCCCTGCTACATAGTCGGGTATATCCACCTTGCCCATAATCATGGGTTTCTGATGGCAATCGCTGCCGCCGGTCAAAAACAGGTCATGGCTTTTGCTGAATTGGATGTAGTGCTCAGTGGTCCTGGCATCATTTCTGAAGTGCCAGCACTCGACACCATCAATGTATTCCAGCATATATTCTTCGATAATCTTCGTCTGCTCGCCTAAGTCGGATGTTACGCTCTGCAGGGATGTCCCGTGCGGGTCATTGGGATGGGCAAGTACAAGTATACCGCCGGCATTCCTGATTAACGTTGATGCTTCAGCCAGTGACAGCGGATACTTGGGTACATCACACTTGACCAGATATTTGTCAAACGCCTCCTCCTGGCTGTTTACAATCCCTTTTTGTATCAAATATCTAGCTATGTGGGGTCGACCAAAAGAGCTGTCAACGCTGTCTTGTATTTTCTGGATGTCTGTCTTATCTAGTTTAGCAACGTGCTCCTTAGCCAATTCGGTATTCAGCCTCTCTAAAATTTCCTGTGCTCTTATCTCTCGGCGCTGTCTTATCAATTTCAGCTTACTCTTCAGGTCCTCGTTGCTGATATCAAACTCGTATCCCAGGAAATCCAATGAAACTGTTTTGCCGCGTTCGGAGGGATGTGGAAAGGTAACATTCAATTCTATCCCCGTAATGTAATTTATGCCGTATTTCTTAGCTAGTGATATGGCTTTTTTCTGGCATTCGATAGAATCATGGTCGGCTAGAGATAGCAGGTCGATTTTTCTACTACTGGCTTCTCTGATAACCTCGTCTGCATGCAGATTTCCATCCGAACATGCGGTATGTATATGCAGGTCTATTTTCATCTATTTCTTTTGCACATTGGTGATGTACCAGTCCTCAGGCTGGTCATTACGGGTATCAACTATGAAGTGGATAATTTTAAGGTCAGGGTACAAGCCCTTTAAGTCATCCACATTCACTTCCTCGAATTTCTTTTTATTGCTTAGGTAGGCTTCTTCGGTTAGTGCGTTTGATACATAATCTTCCTTGGTACGCTTCAGTATCCGCGCGATGGACACTTCCTGGGGACAGTCCGTCTGCATTATGATGAAGGTCAGGTTGTGTTTGGCGGCTATGGCAGCGGCGCGTCTCCTTAACGACTGAGTGACGAAAGTGGCATCGAGAATCACGCCATCGCCCTTTTTTAGAATCTCCTCCGCTCGGTTGAACATCTCATCATAGACAAGTGTCCGTTTATTCATATTGGAGGCGACTTTTTCATCAAAAATGTCCTCGTTTTTCAGCACCTCCAGTCTAATCAGGTCAGTTCGAAGGAGTGGATAGCCCTTAATCTTTGCCACTTCCTCGGTGGTCTCGGTTTTCCAGGTGCCGGGCAAGCCACAAACGATAAGCAGGAAATCGGTTCCCAGCTCATTTTCTACAAATCTAGCAAATGGCTCTCTCAATCTATTGTCTCCTTACACCTAATAGGTCATACATATGATTCAGCGAGCTGGAAATACCTTCTGGCAACAGCCAGAGCGCTTGATTTTTCCTCCTTAGAGACATGAGGGTCATCCAGCATGAAGCTGGCTACCTTGCCCCGGACGTAGGCTCTATAGCACTTGTAGAAATTCAGCAATTGGGGCAGCTCTTTATCCTGGCTCAGGCGGACATAGGCATTAACGAAAGCCCGGGATAGGTCAGCTCGCTGGAAGCGGTCTAGGTCCATAGCCAGAAAAGCAACTTCTGAAGCGACATCGCCATATCTGAACCTATCGTTGAACTCAATACAGTCGTAGATATAAATTCCATTGCTGAGACAGACATGGGCAGCATGAAGGTCGCCGTGACAATCCCTTATCTTGCCGTCCTTAACTCGCTTATCAAACAGGAGCCTGTTTGATTCAGCGAAGTCGTCTGTGTAATTCTTGATTTGTTGGTATGTATGGGGCGAGATAGAGGCATCCACATATTTCTGTGTCTGGACGAAATTCTCTTCAGTGTTGATTAAAATGGCGTCCAGATTGCCGTAGGCGCTGATTTCGGGGCTTGTTCTGGCTTTTTTATGAAATACCGCCAGCTTCTCAGCTACCCGTGCCACCATCTCCTCTGTTACCTTGCTCTGAGGCAAAAGCCTGTCCATCATCCGCTCCCCGGGTAGCTGTTTCATTTTCACCGCATATTCGATTGTCTCCCCATCGCCGCCGAGGCGGATTTGACCATGAACGCTGACTATGGGCACGACTTCCAAATAGATTTCGGGGCAGAGACGTCTGTTCAGCTCTATCTCCTGCTGGCAGAAGAAGCGGCGCTTCTCCAGCGTGGTGTAGTCCAGATAACCCAAATCAACGGGTTTTTTGACTTTGTAGACATAGTCGCCGGTGAGAAAGAGGAAGGACATCTGGGTCTGCACCAGTTTCACATTTTTTGGACTATGCGGGTAGATTTCAGGTTTAAGTAACGCTTTAACTAAAGGTGGTTGTTTTGCCATTTTTTCTATCTTAAATCATCGAAAAGCCTTAGCATACACAGGGTGGTCTACAACGTCACTGGTAGACCACCCTGAACTCCAGTAAAGGAATTATTAGCCTTCAAACCATAAGTGCCTCAGGGCACGACATGGAGAGCCTGTGTCCTGGTTACGGTGCCGTTAGCGTTTGTGGCTTTTATCGTATAGCTATGGGTTCCCAGCGCTGGTGTAAGGGTTTTGCTGCCACTGTGAGGTTCCGAAATGCCATTTATGGTCACGCTGGCGGCATTTTTTACCTCCCAGCGCATCGTTGCTGAATGGGGTCCTGGTCCCGGTGGCTTGTGTATGGTATTTGGGCTGATATCGAAGACCACTATGTTGGGTGGTAGTGCCGGCGGTGGAGGCGTAGTTGGGGTGGTTGGTGTAGTTGATGCTGCTGAAGTTACAGTTACCGTCACGGACTGTGTAGCGCTCCCGTCACTATTGCTGACACTCAGTGTGTAGGTTGTGCTGGAACTTGGTGAAACTGATGTGGTTCCAGCAGCTGCTAAACCGGTACCTACCCCCTGGTCTATCTGGATGCTTGTGGCGTTGGTTACGTTCCAGATGAGCGTTGCCGATTCTCCCTCGGTTATTTCGGTGGGACTGGCGGAGAACGCCACGATGGTCGGCGCATCTGAGGTAGTGGTGGTATCTGTAGTGCCTGTAGTACCTGGGAATGTAGGCAAGCAGGCAAGAGGGCTCAGCATCAAGCTGCTTATTAGAAGTAGTAGCCAGGCAAATAAAAATAACCTTTTCATATCCACCTCCAAAGATTATTTGTAGAACTGAGTATAATGGTGAAGTATTTCGATGTCAATAGTCTTTAAGTCCCCAGACTAAATACCGGTCTGGCTTCTTCACCAGCAGAGAACTTATCACCGGGGAAAACAGCGTGTCCCATCTTTACCTTTTTGCCCATTATCTCCATATTAACCTTGTTCGGGTCAATTCCGGTCAGGTTGCCCATTATCCACGGTCCCTCGTCCAGCTCCACCAGGACTATAACATACGGGCACTCATTTTCACGCCCCTCTGGCGGCACGAAAACGGTGGTGAAAGTCTGGACATTACCTTTGCCGCTCAATTCCACTATGTCCAGGTCGGTGCTGGAACATTTGCTGCAGGCTATTTTAGGCGGCACTGTTATGTTGCCACACTGCTGGCATTTTAATCCCAGCAGCTTGTTCTGCTTAAGCGCCTCACTGTATTGTTTAAAACTTAATTTATGCTCCATTTTGAGTCTCCTTCGGGGGCGAGTTACCAGCCCCTCTGTAGAATCACGTTGCAAAGCGTGCCGCCGTCTCCACCGAGCGTGTCGGTCATGCCTGTCCTGGCGCCTTCGACCTGGCGCTCTCCACATTCACCTCTTAACTGCCTGACGATTTCATATATTTGAGCGGTGCCGGTGGCACCTATGGGGTGTCCCTTGGCTTTCAGTCCGCCGGATGGGTTTACTGCTATCTTGCCTCCGATTTTGGTCTCACCTTTCTCTACAGCCTCGCCGGACTTACCGAATTCGAAGAAGCCGAGGCTGTCCAGAGCCACAATTGTGGCTATGCTGAAGCAGTCGTGAAGCTCGATAACGTCTATGTCCTTGGGGCTGAGTCCGGACATATCGTAAGATTGCTTAGCCGCCAGCTCCCTGGACCTGATGCGTGGCAGGTACTCCTTTTGGCTGAGCAGGTTGCCGGCTGAAGCCTGACCTACGCCGACTACATAAACCGGCTTTTTTGTTAGCTTTTTAGCCTTTTCTTCCGAGGCTAGCACTACGGCTGAGCCTCCGTCGGAAAAGGGACAGCAGTCGTATAGCTGCAGAGGTTGGCACACCATGAAGCTGTTGAGCACGTCATCTATGGTTATCTCTTTCTGAAACTGAGCTTTGGAATTGCGGGCGCCATAATAGTGAGAATTAACGGTGACCTGAGCCATCTGCTGCTTGAGCCTTTCCAGCGGTATGCCGTACTTCTTGGCATAAAGGTGGGCAATCAGGGCAAAGACGCCGGGGAAGGTAATGCCGCAGGGATATTCGTAGCGGCTGTCGCTTGCCATGGCGAAGGTCCGGGTGGCTAAAGGCGTGCCCATCTTGGCGGCAGTCTCAGCGCCACCGACCAGGACTATGTCATAGAACCCCGAAGCCACCCACATGAAGGCGTCACGGAAGGCGGCGCTGGAAGAAGCGCAGGCGTTTTCGTATTTGTTGGCAGGGATGTTATAGGCACCGATGTAATCAGCAGCAAAAGCCTGCGGCTGTGCTTGCCCCTCGGCGAAGTCCCCCAGCGCATTGCCCATGAACAAAGCCTGAATGTCTTTCGGCTTCAGGTTCGACTCGTTTATGGCGTCGATGGCGGCTTCAGCGAAAAGCTCTATAGCCGTCTTGTCCTGCTTGCCGCTGAATTTCGTCATCCCCACGCCGACTGCGGCTACTTTTCTCATATGTCTATACCTCCGTGCATTATTTTCCAGTCCCTCTCCCTAAAAGTGGTAAGGTTCCAAGGCATTATTATTTTGCGGACTGTCCTAGTTTTAAGGTAGTTTCTTATTATTCAGATTTCGTTTGAGTACTTTATGGCGATGGATAAAAACTTTTTTCATGAATCGAGCAGCTAAATCCATAGCATGGCGGGGTTCAAACGTGATCTGATCTGTAATAACTGTACCGTTCTCGGAACTAGAAATAGATCGTTCATGACGCCAAAGTTTCATAAAAGTCATGGGAGACTGTTCGATGAATCCCTGTCCTTCACTTAGTGCGATTAATGTCATATCATCATAACCAAAAGGTAAAAAACCAAATAAGTAGATTTTGCTTCGGAATAAACGCTCCCCGGGCTTGAATTTTATATCTTGAAGGCTCTTGACCCCGCGGGGAAAAGTCATCCGGAAATAAGGCCACATTTCCTTTGAAATTCCACTACGTGAAGTAATCCATTTCCATACTTCTGAGATGGGTGCGGAAACACGTGTTTGAAATTTTAACTGAATCTCCATTGTATAATTCTCCCAGTATGGGAAATTTTTAATAACAAATCATTTAAGAAATAATCGAGATTTTTCAACCGGATTAAGTTGCCGCCATAATGCAGCTTATTCATGGTTGTGTTATTTGCCTTTATTCATTTATTTTATCAGCTTCGGGCGGCATCGGCTACAAAAAGCCGCCTGCTTCCAGTCGGTGTCAGCTAAACTATTGGAAAAGTGCATGACGCACCTGGCGTTTTCGCAGTGTTCCAGACCAAATGTGTGCCCTAGCTCGTGAACTGCCTCTTTTATGGTCCTGTCCATGAATAGGGCTTCATCCGGAGGCGACCCGTAGAACTCCTGCCTTAAGCGGCATAAGGAAATGATGGCTACTCCAGAGGCTATATCAGCCTGACCGAAGATGAAGTACAATCCCGGAGCGTAAAGGTCAACATCAACTATTCCCAGGGCTTTTTTACCTTTAGCCACGCCTGTTTTTTTCAGCCCGGCGAGCAACTTTGAAGCCAGATATTGCTCCCGCTTGGAGTCATAAGCCTGCTCAAGCTTAATAGCCTGTGGCATTATCTCTACGGGGCAGCCAAATGTTTGATTCAGCTTTTCCTCGAGTTCGTCCAGTATGTTCTTATCAATATCACCCAGCGGCTTCAAAGTTATTTTCATCTGTACTTTTGGCTTTGAACTTTTGATTTTTAACTTCTCATCTTATCCAGTCCAGTATTTCTCTCAGCACCCTGTCGTGGTTGGCTCGGGTAAGTTCAATTACCTTCACCTTCGGGTGGCGTTTTATGTCATCGGCGAAAGGGTGAGGGTTGAGCATTATGGTGCCCAGGACTTTCTTTCCGCTGTCTATCGCCTTGAGGACGGCTTCTCTGAAGCGGGACGAGAAAAGCTCCATCTTGCCGATTTCGTCGATAACTATTAAATCGCTTTCCTCTATTGCCCGGTTGATGGCAGCGACGCCGACATTATCCAGGTTCTGTATGTCAACGCCGTATCTGCTGACTCGATAACGACCGGGGAAGTCGACATGCGACATTACGGTGTCGTGACCGTCAAGGGTAACAATCCTGAAGCCTTGCCTTGTTCCGCCGGTTCTTATCTCTTCGGTATAAAAGCCGCCGGCTCTGGCTTTAAAACTGGCTACCGCCTGTCTGATGACGGTAGTTTTGCCTGTCCCCGGGCTGCCGTTTAGTAGGTAGACATTAGCCATTAAGTCTAGGTGGCTTCGGTCTTCTTCTTTCGGGCGGGCTTTTTTGGCTCTTCTGCTTTTGCTGGCTTCGCCTTAGCCGCTTTTGCCTTCGGTTCCTCCGCTTTCGCTGCCTTTGCCTTTGGTGCTTCTGCCTTGGCTTTCGCAGCCTTCGGTTTGGCGGCTACAGCTTTAGGTGCAGCTTCTGCCTTTTTCTTAGCCACCGCTTTCTTAGGTGCCGCCTCCGCAGCTTTGGCTTTAACAGCCTTCGCCTTTGGTGCTTCTGCCTTGACTTTTACTGCCTTTTCCTTTGGTTTAGCAGCTACGGCTTTAGGCGCAGCCTCCGCCTTTTTCTTAGCCACCGCTTTCTTAGGTGCCGGCGGTGCCTGGGCAACTGCCACTGCTGGTGCTGGTTTTGCCGCTACTGGCGTAACACCAGCCAGCGCCATCATCTTTCTTCTCTCTTCCAGCTTCTTGCGGCGTTTGCGGTGCTTCAGCATAGCAATTCTTTTTCTTTTATTCATCGTTCACCACCAAAATTTAAAGTATATCTCCAAGTGTGCGACGTATTATCTCTTAATCAGCTTTGAATTTCAAATTTCACTCCCACCCTAGCCCTATCTCTTCGAGGGAGAGGGAAGTAATGTAGGGACAGACCTTTAGGTCTGTCCATTGCGGACAGGTTTAAAAACCTGTCCCTACATGTTGATTTAAGGTGTGTATTTTGCTCTCAGTCTGGCTGAAAGCTCAGCCAGCAATTCCAGGGCGTGCACCGCAGCTTCATTGGACATGGACGCCAGTGTACAGGACGGGGTCAGCAGTCCCTGGGCGATTAACTGCTTGAATGGTATGCCTTCTCGGGTGAAAGGCGCCATGGCTTCGCCCAGCCGGTCGTACAGGCTGGCTACTGATTCTCCGGTTGAAGCCTCCTCGGTGTTGGGGATAATGCCCCAGGCGATGCTGCCGCCCCGCTCTAGAAAGGCTTTCACCTCTGCCGGATAGCAGCTCAATGAGTCGGCATAGTTATAGGCATCGAAGCTCAGTATGTCGGTGGAGCTTTTCAGAAGCAGTGACCAGTCGGTGCTGCCGCAGCAGTGCACTCCCTTAAGTCCCTTTATACCGCTGAAAACCTCTTCCAGCAAGGTCGTTACCTGCTCATTGGGAACGGAGACGAAAGCTGTGCCCAGTGAGGTCAGGTAAGGCTCGTCCACAAAGATGACGGTGTTTGGTGAAATCTGGTGTAAAAACCTCTCCTGCCACATAGCTTTCAGCCGCAAGAACTTTGCCAGCGCCTCAGCTAGAAGGTCGTCATAGAGTATGCCTCGTTGCTCCCTGTCGGTGACACAGAGCCCCCAGGTTATAGGTCCGGTTAATTGACCCTTGACCATACCGGGGCGTCGCTCTTTTAGAGCCAGAAAAGCATGTAGCCCGGCAGCATATTCGGCGCTTATGCCGTAGTCGTCCGGCTTATCCTCCGAGTCAGCGTTATAAAGCTGCTCTAGCTGGCTGTCGAAATCTGCTGTGCGGTCCACGTAGACTTTATCTCCCTCCAGCACTAGCCCGGGGAAGCCTTCGCTGAACTGGACATACATATTCTCTCGTTGGGAACGCCTCGGCAGTTGTGGCCAGGCGGGCAGGTCAGGCAGATATTTAGCCACCAGGGAACACGCCTCCTTGGGGTCGGTCTGAGGCATGCTACCTATAGCCGTAGGCAAGCAGTTGAATTCTATTTTTGGTGACATGTCTTAAAAATCCGAGAGCCTAATTCTTCCGTGTGAGATGTTATGGATGAGGTGATTACGAGACTGGCTCTTTAACCTCAACTATTAGAGACTCGACCTCCGTCTCTTCGGGAATAGGTTCACCATGTGCCTTGCAGGATTCTAAGTACAGCTCGATAGCTTCTTTGACCATAGAGATAGCCTCTTCCTTTGTTTCTCCCTGTGTGTAACATCCCGGAAGAGCCGGTACTTCTACCGAATACCCGCCCTCCTCTTCAGGTATAAGAATAACGGTATATTTTAACATAGCCACTCCCTAGAGAAGCCCCTTTATTTCCTCTATTGAAAGTTCAGCTTTCTTTAAAATATTGCTCAAAATCCCCGGCTTTACCGCCTTTCTATGGACAGGGACAACTATCTTGGTTTCCGATTTACTTTCGTGTCTCATAATAACATGACTACCTCGGGTGCGGTCAACATACCATCCTCTTTTCGTGAGAACGTTTACCAGCCTGTCACCTTTAATTTGAGGCAGCTTTGGCATTTATATTACTTCGTGGGGAAGGTAGTGGGGTGGGAATGATTGGCTACTTTATATACTTGCCGATGATTGGTGCCAGGTCTTTCTTTACCTGCTGCGGTATAAGCTCCGGAGAGGTGATTATGGCATTTTTAAGTGCGCTGGAGCAAATACAATTCCTGGCTTTGGGCATGCGGGTTATGGTGTGCTTTAATATCCTCTTGACGGTCTCGGTGCCTCGCCTTAGATTGTCTAATATCATTTCTGCAGACACGACCTCGTAGGTCTCTTTCCAGCAGTCATAGTCGGTAACCACCGCCATGGTGGCGTAGCAGATTTCCGCCTCGCGAGCCAGCTTAGCCTCCGGCAAGCCTGTCATAAAGATGACGTCAGCTCCCCAGGAGCGGTACAGCTCGGACTCAGCCCTGGTGGAGAACTGCGGTCCCTCCATGACGATGCATACGCCGCCGTCATGAGCCCGAATCTCCAGTTTGCGTGCTGAATCATAGAGTATATCGCCGAGCACCGGGCAGAATGGGTCAGCAAAGGGTATATGCCCCACTATGCCTCCGCTGAAAAAAGTGTCCTGTCTGAGGAAGGTGCGGTCGATAATCTGGTCGGGGATAACTATATCCAGCGGTCTGATTTTTTCCTGCAGGCTGCCTACGGTGGCTACGGAGAGTATATATTCCACGCCCAGTGACTTCATGGCGTAGATGTTGGCTTTTGCTGGCAGCTCGGTGGGACTGATGTAATGTCCTCTGCCGTGTCTGGGCAGAAAAGCCACTTTTACGCCGTCTAAGTCGCCTAAAATTATGGCGTCGCTGGGGTCGCCGAAAGGCGTTTTCACCTTTATTTCCTTGACGTGTGTCATGCCCTCCAACTGGTACAGCCCGGTGCCGCCGATGATGCCAACTTTAGCTTCAGCCATATTCAACTCCTTATTAAAAGTGGTTACTCTTGGTCTTTGTTTTCTTATTTTTGACCTGCTTCGCTTATTTCCTCAGTTCTCCCGTAATATATCAGGTGGTCACCAGCCTGCACAATCTCTTTAGCATCCGGGTAAAGCACTACCTTGCCACCTCTCTCCAATACCAGTATTCTGATATGTCCCTTTGCCAGGTTGGTATCGCCTATTCTGGAGCCAACCTCCCTTCCTGCCTTGCCCACAGTGAGCCGAGCCAGGCTGTATTCGCCGGCATGATACATTATCTCCGTGTTCGATAGCTCAAGCTTGAAATACCCCGTCCGTTTCAACCAGTTGACTATTACAGTGGCTAGCTTATCCACCACACCGAGCCAGTAGAGCACCATCAAGGCGACCGCCGGCAGCGCCGACAGGATGAGAAGATAAGGTGATGTTGGCTTAGCTGGTTTTATTCCCACCACGATTATCACCAGTAGCAGGAGCAGGAAAAGTATAATGCCCACGCTGCCCAGGAACATCATCCAGCCGACTATGAGCCGGCGCCTGGGATGCCCGACCACATTTTCCGCTTCCTGTGTGGTAAAGCCGCTATTGGTAAGCGCCGAAAGCGCCTGAAATCGGGCTCTGGACCGCTCCATGCCGGTGGCTTCCAGGGCAATCGAGCCGAACCATAGTACAAACAGCCATGCCGTAATTAACACTAACAGCCATTCGGGTTGCATGTTACCACCCCTCCGTATTCTAAATTTGTGAAGCTGCTGGGACTGCTCCACTCTTTCCAAACTTGCCCAGCTATTTGTGCTATTAAGGGAATGCCAGAATTATACTTGGAAATCTCATTGCTGACAATCACCGCCTCTTTATTCTCTCCCCGCTCATTCTGAGCCCGTCTAAGAACCTGAGCGCCATTCGAATTTTGGTAATTTGAATTTATTTAGGATTTTGTACTTAGGGTTTAGGATTTAATGCTCACCCCCACGTCTGTCATTCTTCGCCCCGATGCAATTGGGACGACGAAGCAATCTCGCCCACCCCATGTCATTCTGAGCCTGTCGAAGAATCTGTACTTGGGGTTTAGGATTTAATGCTCACCCACCCCATGTCATTCTGAGCTCCGATGCAATCGGGGCGAAGAATCTCGGCGGGGGGGTATTCTATTTCGCCTCGGCTGGGTGTATAATCAGGTGGTATCCCAGCAGAGCAGTTGCTCTTAACGCAGATAGGAGGTCGGACAGATGCTTAGAACACTACTCTACATATTTTTAGCACTGGTTGTTATATTATTGGTATGGTTGGCACTTAACAGGTTCGTTTGTTGACGGAAATTTAGCCCTCGCTCTTTTTCGAACCGAAGCTGATGAGATAATGCCGATAATCTACTTCCTATTATAGGAGCTTGGGAGGCTTATATAAATAGGCTCTTCGGTCGTAATAGGAGGTTGTTTTTATGGCTAAGACACAAAAAGGCAAAAAGATAGTCTCTGTAAAGCCCTATAAGAGAACGAAGAAAGGCGGCGCTAGAAAAGTAAGGGAAGTCAAGGCGCATCGGAGGTCTACACCGAAGTAAGTTTATGATTTGCAAAATGGTCAGCAAACACGAATGGGGAATTCTAAAAAGAAAAGCTGCTGCGTCTGCGGCAGAATCGGGAAAGTGCAGGCGTGGCGTACAAAGGCTGAATCAAGAGGTGGTATCCAGGCAAAGCAGTTACTCTTAACGCAGATGGGAGGTCAGACAAATGCTTAGAATACTACTCAACATACTTATAGCTCTGGTTCTTATCGCGCTGATATGGTGGGTGCTTACCAGGTTCATCTGCCCCATGTTCTGATGTTGGTTTAGCTCCCGCCTAGTTGTTACCCATTTTCTTCGACTATTTTCCGCTCCTCCTCTGTCAGCCCATAGAGGTCGTAGACGAGGTTGTCTATCTCTCTGTCCACGTGGTTGATTTCACGAAGGAGTTGGTCGTGCTCGTTGCAGGGTGTGTTGCGGATTGGAGCCAGGCGCTTATTTAGCTTAAGCATCTTTTCTACTAAGGCTACTAAATTGTCGTGCATCTTTTTCTTAATGGGATTACTGAAGCTAATGAATGGTATTGGAAATTTGGCAACATAATATTCATCGAGATCCATTGTCCTTATGGCTTTGCTGAATATGAATCTATAAGCATACCAGGACCAAAGTTTAGAATTCAGCAATCCTGTGATATAGCTGTAACTAAATTTTTTATCGGTGAGCACGGTGTTTTCTACAGTGTCCACCGTAATAATGCCATCCTTATCAAAAGTAGACATAATAATTATATGGTCGGTTGGGTGCAAAACATGGGCAATTATTCGTTGAGATATGATCTTTGGTTGGCGCAAGAATGAGATTTTCTTATCTGCTCTACTTTTTAAAACGTCTTCAGACAGAGTTTCCTTGGTCTCATATAGATTGTATCGGGCGATATGGTCTCCACGATAAACAGGAATGCCGTTAGGGTCTTGAGTCACATATTTTTGAAACGGTAGACCTCTGGAGGTTCTGCTGATGTGGCTCATAAAGTGTTTTGATGAGCTTAGTTTATACAAGATTTTTAGCTCTTGCTCATTTATACCCATTAGAATGGAATCGGTAATAGCTGACGTCTCCTTGGAAATAGGGAGGATGTCCTTTCTCCCGCTAATTCCTAGAGTGATGCCCTGATAGCAGGTTTGCTTGGAGAATTTTTGAGAGATGACAATTATCATCTGTTCGAGTAATACTTCTCTAAAAGCCTTGCTTACATCACAAGCTGCTCCGAGTCTATTGAGAATTAATCTCCTAGTGTTTGCCCACTTCTGACTGTAAGCTAGAGATTTGGGTATGATAAAACCGAAGAAGCCACCTTCTTTAGTTAAAGTCAGCCCCTTTTCAATGAAAACCGCAGCGCTATTCTTGTTGTCTTTACTGTTAGGGTAAAAATCTTGAATATATGCCCTATCTGCCTCATTGAATTCAGCTCCATACGGTGGATTGCCTATTACTATATCGAAGCCACCTTTTGCCATAATATCCGAGAACTCTTGTCCCCAGTTGAAAGGTTTCCTTTCCCGCCATTTTTTGCCAAAATACTTCTTCAACTTGTCTTCGGTGCCTGAGATAAGCGAATTGCCTTGACGGATGGTATCGGCAAGAGTGGGCAAGGTATCTCTTTTTGCTAGGCTGCGCAGCAGTAAGTTCAGGCGGGCTATCTCGATTGCCTGCATGTCTAAGTCAACGCCGTAAATATTGCCGGTTAAGATGGGCAAACGTTCCCATTGGTCAAGCTGGGAAACAGGTTTACCATGCTTATCAGCATGATAGTTCAGTAGCTCGTCGTAGGCACGAATCAGAAAGGAGCCTGAGCCGCACGCGGGGTCTAGAATCTTGATGTTGACTATTTCATTGTGGCTGCGTTCTTTGAGAAAACGACCGACAGTCTCTTTAACTATGTAATCGGTTACGAATCTGGGAGTATAATAAATTCCCTGCTCCTTACGCCGCTGCTTCTTGGCTGTAAGCTCAAAGGTTGTTTCGGCAGGAAAGCCCAAGTCCATCTTAGCCTGTACTTCTTTAGCTCGCTGCTTGACTACGGTGGCTATGTGTCCCAAGTACTGCTCGTAGACTGTGCCCAGCACGTCGGCGCCAATCAGTGAAAAGTCGTAGTTAGCCATACCACCGGGTATTTCGTACAGACCGTTGATGATGTTTTCTAGGGTGGTGCTTTCGATAAAAACGTTGTCAGTTATGTGAGAGGCGAACAGGTCGCTATCATAGTAGCCGTCGAAATCTCTGAAGATGCGTCGTATTATTTCGACAAGCTCTCCCTTACGACTGCTGCTTCGCCATTCGTGTACGGCGCTGAGCAGTATTCTGTCCTCTATTTTTCTGTCCTCGCAGGTACGGATGAAGATAAAGCGGTTGAATAGCCGCTGGATAACTTCGTCTATCTGGGTGTAATTCAGTTTTTGATTATAGTGGTGGAGTTGGGTAAAAAGAGCCTCACGCCATTGGCGGAGCTGGTTGAAAAGCCGTTGCTCTATCCCTAATCTGAGCGGCAGTGCCCCGTATTTCTCTGCTCTTGCGTTCAGAGCATTTTGTTCAAGTGATTCTCTGGAGAGGAGCCACAGGTCATCAAAATCCCTTAAATAGCTGTCGTAAGTGATGTTGATAAATGAGCGCCCCGTTTGAGCATTGTAGACCTGTATTCCTTCAAAATTGGTGAGTACTGCCCAGGTGATTCCCTTGTTGTAAGCATAGGTAACTGCTTGCTTTATATATTCGGACTTGGTCAACTCAGCCCGCAGCGGTTTAGCTTCCAAATAGAATTGAGAGACCCCGCGCAGCTTAAAGACATAGTCTACTCGCCCAACAACTGCTTTAACTTCTTCAACCACTTCCTCTCCACCGTAGATATCCCAGCCCAAAGCGCTAAATAAAGGCTCAATAAAAACTCTTCTAGTTTGAGCTTCGGTGTACCTCTTCTTATCGGTGTCAGATAGGTTTCGATATTTCTCAATCAGCCTGGCTATTTCCTGCCGAGCCTTTTCTTTTGCGTCTTCAACCCCATCGTTACTCATGTTTCTATTATAGCTCTTTTTAAACTATTCGCATACGGTTTTCTGATGATACCCTTTTGGTTATGATGGCGGTGACGCCTTTGGGCGACAGGCGGATGCCATCGGAGCTAGCAACCTAACGCGTCTGCGCCGCTCTGTCCAGCCACCAGGGTTTAAGTCTAAAGAAGACGACCACCGAGAAAAGTAACAGGAGCACGGTCGCGATGCACTTGGTGAATTGCTCTATCTGAAGTATGGACATGCATAAATTTGCCATGATATGAAACAGTATGTTGCCGGGTATGCTCCGGTTATCTCTGTAGAAAATCCAGTTCGCCAGAAATGCCAGAGCGAAGACGACTACGATAAAGTTTATAGCGTAGATGATATTGGTATGTAGCATTTCATAATGGTAATAGCCCTTGATGAAGAACAGGGGCATGTGCCATAAAGCCCAGAGCGCGGCGAAAATCAGGGTTGATATTAACAGGCTCCTGCCTTTCTTACGCAGGCTGTCCACGCCGTAACCTCTCCATCCCGTTTCTTCAAATGTGGGAGCTAAAATGACGCTGATTAAAAGCTGGACAGCAGCCCAGCCTGCCAGGGAAAAGCCCGGCGATAAGGCAAATTGCGTAACCGGCTTTCCGAAAAGTAGAGAGATGGCGATAGCCAATACCACCGTGACCGGCATCGTCAGCAGGATAATCAGTAAATACTTCAACTTTATCAGCTTAAAATTGAATAGCCTGTTCTGGAAGTCCCTTTTCATTTCGTCGTTTCCCGAACCGTAAATCATGAACATGGCTACGGCAAAAGGCACCACCAGACCGAGTATGACGAAAACGTATTTGTAAGCGGTTAAATCCTCGTGGAAGCTGCAGTAAGCGGCGGCGAACCACATAGCCCAGGTAATCAGCGTTGTAGTAAGGTAGAATTTGAACGGTTTGTATTTGAAATTCAGGTAGTCGTTATTTATAGTCAAACTATCTCCCTCAAGCCGCTGGCGTACGGCTTTTTGATGATACCTTTCTCGGTAATAATGGCGGTGATGTATTTATGCGGGGTAATGTCGAAGGCGGGGTTGGCGGCGGTGACGCCTTTGGGCGCCAGACGGATGCCACCGATGCTGGTTACCTCTGCGGGGTTGCGCTCTTCGATGGGGATTCGGTCGCCGGACGTCAACGAGAGGTCTATGGTGCTGGTGGGGGCGGCTACATAGAAGGGGACGCCGGTTTCTTTAGCCAGCACGGCTAAGGTGTAGGTGCCGATTTTGTTGGCGGTGTCGCCGTTGGCGGCAATCCTATCGGCGCCGACGATGACGCAGTTTACCTTGCCACGGCTCAAGAAGTAGCCAGCCATGGAATCGGTAATGAGTGTTACCGGTATGTTCTCCTGCATCAGTTCCCAGGCGGTGAGGCGGGCGCCCTGAAGCAGCGGGCGGGTCTCGGTGGCGATGGCCTCTATTTTCTTGCCCTGCTCTGCGGCGGCTTTGATAATCCCCAAGGCGGTGCCGTAGCCGGCGGTGGCTAAGGAGCCGGTGTTGCAGTGGGTGAGTACGGTGAAGCCGTCTTTAATCAGCCCGGCGCCTAGCCGGCTGAGACGTTCCTGCGCTGCTTCTTCTTCGGCGTGAATCGACTTTGCCTGGTTAATGAGTGCCTGCTTTATGGTGGCGATGTCAGCCGCTGCCACTGCCTTTTTCATGCGGTCGATGGTGCGGAACAGGTTGACCGCCGTGGGTCGGGCGGAGGCGAAGGCACGCAGGATTTTATCGAGCTGCTCCAGGAACTTTGTCTTATCCCCTGCCTTTATATCACGGGCGCCGAGGGCGATGCCGTAGGCGGCGGCTACCCCGATGGCAGGCGCACCGCGCACCTGCAGTACCTTGATGGCGGCGACGACCTCGGTGTAGTCACGGAGCTCGACAAAGACCAGCTTGCCAGGCAGTTGTGTCTGGTCGATGATTTTAATTTTGTTGCCCAGCCATTCAATCGGCTTCATCGGACTCCCGGATTATGTCATTTTCGACTCGCACATGTAGCCTCGACCTTTTAAGGTCGAGGTCAACGAGGCTAAAGCCTCGCGACTACATGCTAGCGGAGATTGCCACGCGGAGTTTATCCTGAGCCGAGGTAGATTCTTCGCTACGCTCAGAATGACATATTTGGGACTCACACTGACATATTTGGGGATCGCAATGGCACTGAACATTAGCTTAGGTTGCATCTCCTCCAGTCAGTCAGGGCTTTATTCAGGTTCTCCAGGAACAGGTCGCGGTCATTTGGGGTTATATTTACATTCCACCCCTTTTTTCGGATGATTGCCAGGGTGCGCTCGCTTGCGAAGCAGGTGGGGAAGTTGATGCCGAAGGTCGCCCCCTCGGGTACCATGGTGGCTTCCAGATTGTCGAAGGGGATATTGAAGGAGAATAGTCCACCGAGGACTATTCTGAACTTACTATCGAATATCTGGTATTTTCGGGGGAATATCGCCCAGAAAACGGCAAACATGAGTACGGTTACGGCGAACATGGCAGTGGCTGCTTCGATTTCGGCGATGAATAGATAATATATACCGAAAAGTATGAAGAACACAGGCAGCACCATCATGCCTTTGAACAATGAGTCATAGCGGGGGCTTTCTTGGTAAATTACAGAGTCCATTTAACAGCTCCTCTTTCTGGATATACATATTAGCTTAAAATAACCTTTAATGCTATAGGCACTGTTGAAATCCTAAATTCTAATTCCTAAGCACTAAACAAGTTCAAAGCCATAAATACCAATTACCAAGAATCAGGCAGAGGAACCCCCCTGTCATTCTGAGCGCAGCGAAGAATCCCACCTTGTCCCTGCCGAGATTCTTCGGTCGCCCCGATTGCATCGAGGCTTCCTCAGAATGACAGGAAAATGACAGAGATTGCCACGTCCCGATTGTATCGGGACTCGCAATGACATTGTTGGGGGAGCCCTTGGTGTTTCAAATCTGGGAATTGGAATTTTGATATTATTTAGGATTTAGGGTTTGGTTCTTGTCGATTTTAAGTAACTGGTTGGTGTAAAATGGTCGGCGTGATATTCAAAATAGGGAGGCTGTGAAATGCCTACGGCGAAGGTTGGCGATATAAATATCCACTACGAGAGCCACGGCGATGGTGAACCGCTGCTGCTGATACAGGGCTATGGGCAGTACTCCGGGCAGTGGGCAACTCTTATTCCTCGCTTTTCCCGTGAGTATCGGGTGATTTGCTTTGACAACCGGGGCACCGGGCGTAGCGACAAGCCAGACATGCCCTACACCATGAAGATGCTGGCTGCCGATGCCAGCGGACTGCTTGATGCCATAGGCATTGACAGGGCACATGTTTTCGGCATTTCCATGGGCGGCATGATTGCTCAGGAATTCGCACTTAATTACCCGGACAAAGTTGTCAGTCTCATACTGGGCTGCACCGAATGTGGGGGGAAAAACACGGTACCGCCGACTAAGGAGGCAAGGGAGTTCCTTTTCGGTCCGGAGATGGCAAAATTGCCCGTGGCGGAGCGAGCCAGAATGACGGTTCCCTGGTTGTGGAATCAGGAATTCATCGATAAGCACCCCGAGGCTATTGAGTGGTATGTGGAAATTACCTCGGAATATCCCACGCCGACTAGTGGTTACGCGCGTCAGGCGCAGGCGATAATGGGACATGATACCTATGACCGACTGCCTCAAATCAAGGTGCCAACGCTGGTTATAACCGGTGGCGCCGATAGAGTCATTCCAGCCGGCAACTCGAAGATTCTGGCTTCCCGGATACCGAATGCCGAGCTGGTTATACTGGAAAACTCGGGTCATGGCTTCTTTGGTGATGCTGCGCCCGAAGCTACGAAGGCAATACTCGATTTTCTGAGGCGGCACTCCAGAGGCAAGAAATAGCCTTAATACGTACTAGTTTCTGGTGCCCCAGAATTTTCGACCACAACAAGCTGGTGTAATGTTACATAAGCGGTGATATTGGCTTCAAACTGATGGCTTGACAAGAGGTGTATAATTTAGTCACAGCGTTAACGATAAACTTAATAGAAGATATAAGGTTAGTGGGGACAGAGAAACGGCGTCCGTAGGGGGTCACCTGGACGCAGTGGAGTCAATGGTGAAACCGACCACGTTTGCTGTGGGTTTTTGTTTTTGAGGATAACCCCCGGAGCACCACATTATAAAGTCAGCATTGAGGGTCAATAAAAAGAACTGAAACAGGTTTAGACTTTAACGACTAAGGTATCAATGAGGAGATGTATTATGAGAATCAGGAAATCATATCAAAACAAGATCTGGCTGGCTTGTTCAATCCTGTTATCCATACTTCTAATCTCTTCTGTTTTTTCGACTTGTGCCAAGTCTGCGGTCTTCTCAACTAAAATAGTTAAGCCGGAGTCTGTTGGTCTTTCGTCGGGAAAACTGAATGAGATTGATACCGCACTGCAAGCTGACGTAGATGCAAACAAGATCAGCGGTGCTGTGCTCTTGGTGGCTCGAGATGGGAAGGTCGCCTATTTCAAGAGTTTCGACTACCGAGATAATGAGAAGAAGCTACCGATGGAGAAAGACTCGATATTTCGTATCCATTCCATGACCAAATCTCTCACTGCCGTGGCAATCGCCATGTTGAAGGACGAGGGCAAATTGAAGTTTGAAGACCCAGTTGAAAAATACATACCATCTTTTAAAGATATCCAGGTGGGAGAAATCTCAAAAGACCAGAACGGCGAAGATATAGTCACCATGGTGAAACCCACCACCGTTATGACAATTCAGCATCTTGCCACGCACACTTCGGGATTAAGTTACTCGTTTATGGCTCCACCAGCAATTCAGAAATTTTACATACAAGCTGGTTTGAATAAACCTGACGGATTAACTAATGAAGAGGTATGCGATAAATTGGCAAAGGTGCCACTGGTTGAAAATCCGGGAACACTATGGAGATATGGCATGTCATACGATGTTTTGGGTCGGGTGGTCGAGGTTGTCTCCGGTATGCCACTGGACAAGTTCTTTGAAGAACGTATTTACAAACCATTGGGAATGAAAGACTCGGGATATCTGGTCACAGGAGAGAACACAAGTCGCCTGGTTTATCTTGACCCCGAATGGCCTTTCTACAGTGACGTGACTGACCCCAACAAGAAAAATTTGAGTGGAGGCAGTGGTAGTGTATCGACAGCGGTGGATTGGGCACGCTTTGCTCAAATGCTTCTCAACGGGGGTGAACTTGATGGTAAGCGCTTACTGAAACCGGAAACGGTGACCTTCATAACATCAGACCTATTGGGATCATTGAGTAATCGAAGTGATGCTCTGTACACACCCGGCTCCGGATACAGTGTAGGCTTTGATTTTTGCGTCCGCATTGATATCTCAAATGTAGACTTTCCTGCGAACATCGGCGAGTTTTATAAGGCTGGTATGGCTGGGACACAGTATTGGGTTGATCCCAAAGAACAATTAATCGCCGTTTTTATGGTGAATACTACAAACCTAACCCTACCACAGTATTATAGGGATTTAATACAGAGTAAGATTTACAATGCCATCATCGGCATACCAGAAGCGCCGCCAGAAACACCACCAACACCCGGAGCAACAACCTCTTTCCCGTCAGCAACTTACACCAATGATGAGTACGGCTTCTCCATTCAATATCCCAAGTACTGGAAGGAGCGACCAGAGATGATGACGAGTCCTTACTTCGTGGCTATGTTCGGTATACCCACCTCTGTTCCAGTTGTAGGCGTAGCTGTCTTTGATGCAGATGCGCCTGTATCTGAAGACTGGATTATTGAGTCGACAAAGAAATTGGGACATAAAGACCCTAAAGTCAAATCTGACATCAAAGAGGAGACTCTGGCAGGTGGTATCAAGGCTTACACATGCCAATTAGGCTATATTACTGCCACTGGATATGAGGCAGTTGGTTATTTCCTGATGGCAGATAAGGACGGCAAGCGTATTCGCTTGGGTGTGGTTACTGTAGAAGGGTTCTCTCCTTACGACGAAAAATTATTCTCGGAGATTGCTCACACTCTGACATTCAAATAGCAAGTGGATTTAGCCATTCGGGAGGCGCCGGGCTGCATGCACCCGGAGTCTGCGCAGGGATCCAATATCTAACATCATATCCACCTGCTGGATTATATCTATATGCACATGGTGTCTAAGATATGCTAATTTCTGGTACCCCCAGAATTTTCGACCACAACAAGCTGGTGTAATGTTACATAAGCGGTGATATTGGCTTCAAACTGATGGCTTGACAAGAGGTGTATAATTTAGTCACAGCGTTAACGATAAACTTAATAGAAAATATAAGGTTAGTGGGGACAGAGAAACAGCGTCCGTAGGGGGTCACCTGGACGCAGTGGAGTCAATGGTGAAACCGACCACACCAAAAGTGGTCGGTTTTTATTTTAGAAAAGGAGGTCATCATGGTGGAGACAGTTAAAGTTGCCTATGATGTTGCCCAGAGAGCGTCATCGGATCCAAGTTTCATGCACGTCCTAGTAGCCGACCCAGTTGAGGCTGTGCGGCAATTTAATAAGAGTTTGAATGTGGAAGAAGCAAGCGAAGTAGCGTTCAAGGCTAGGCAGTTAATCTCTGCGCTACCAGGGTCCGAGATAGTCAACCTTGTCAAAGAGATACTCAGAAATGCAACGAATGCTTTCAGGTTGACGATTCGCTTATCCCAGGTACTCTTTTACATAGGCATTGTTATACTTGTGGGTTTGTTGGCATTTGAACTCATAGGGAGAATCTTAGGAACGACATCCTGGCAGGATGTTGCTACAACGGGGATAATCGGTGCGGTAGGGATTGGAACGATAGTCTCATCGTTTATCTTGAGGCCCCTCGGAAATATCCAAAATAGCGTTGGAAACCTGTCGCAGGTGGAGATAGGTTTTCTCAGCTTCATAGACAGAAGGCAGATAATGCTGCAAACAAAGGTTTCCGGCGATATTGCTGAGACGAAGCAGCTTAGTGATGAAATCGGAAAAGCAGCTTCTGCCGCAGCAAAACTCATTGAGGATTATTGCGAATATAGGACCACCGAAGGCACAAAGAAGTGATAATTCGCTGAACGTCAAAGCAGCATTCTGAAGATATACTGTTGAGCGGTCGGGTGGTTTGCCTTATCCCCTTTTCTTAAACCAGGGAATAAACATGGGCACCCTTTTCTTGTATTCCAGGTATGCCCTGCCGAACTTCTTCTCCATCTCTTTCTCTTCAATGGCTTTGATGTAGAGGACATTAATCACTATGAACAGCGGGGTGAAGATGAAGATGAGTGACAGCGAGCCGAGCAGAACTCCCAGCCCGAAAAGGAATATGAACATGCCGAGCAGCATGGGATTCCTGATGTAGGCGTAGAGTCCGTTGGTGATGAGCTTTGGTGGTGGGTCGAAGGGGACGGGTGTGCCTCTGGTGCTGAAAAAGGATATGACCGGCCAGAACATGATTAGAAAGCCGACGACGGTGAGGAACCAGCCTAGCCCCAGGCTCCAACAGGTCGAGCCGAAGTGGAGGAAGGTAAGCCATTTATCCAGCCAGAGAGAGGCGAAGACGAAAAGGACTATGATGCCAAAGAAGATAATCGCTGCTATCGGGGTGGTCAGGATTTTGCGCTTCTTGCCTCCGGTGGCTACCCTGTAGACATAATCGGCATATCTGTCCCAGATGCTCATTTCCAATATCCTTTCAACGTAGTATAGGTTTATTCAAGGCTCTTGTCCAGTTCGTCTCTGTTTTGACAGCCGTGTAGCGTGAGCGTATCATCAGAAGGCTAAGCATTGAGGAGGTAAAATGGCACGCGTTAAATTGATTGAGAAAGAACAAGCCGACCCGAAGATTAAAGAGATGTTTCAAAAGCTGGAAGACCAGCAAATTCCCGTACTTAACCTGTTCAAAGCTGTGGGTAACTGTCCCAGGATAGGTCGTAACTTCGTCAGGTTGGGCAATGCAATACTAAATCCGGAGTTTATAGACCCGAAGTTGAGAGAGCTGGCTATTTTGCGGGTTGGCAATCTGCTCAGGTCGGAATACGAGTTCACCAAGCACGTGACCATAGGTATGGAAGCCGGTGTGACAGAAGAGCAGATAGACGAGCTTTCCAGCTGGGCATCTTCGAAGAAGTTCACCGATATAGAACGTGCCGTTCTACAGTACACCGATGAGGTTACGCTGAACGTTAAGGTCAGCGACAGTACATTTGCCAATTTGAGGAGATTTTTTGACGACCAGGCAATTGTCAAACTTACGGCGACTATTGGCTACTATGGGATGGTATCCAGGATACTGGTGGCTTTACAGATAGAACTGGAACCGGGAGAAAAGGCGTTCATACCGAAGTATTGAGCAGATTTTAAAGAGTAAATAGAAATACTCTCTCCCTTTGAGTGGGAGGAGATATGGGTATGCAGTTTGCTAGGGCTATCGGTTTTTCCTGATTCCTTCGAGCGTTGCCTTAGCATGGGGCACCATGGCGATGAATTTGGTCAGCTTTTCGCAGCCGTACTCATCGCAGTAGGCGCAGTTTACAACTTGCTTTCCCTTGCCGCACTTTCTTATTTCGCAGATATTGCAGTAGCCGATAAGCCTTTTGCCCTCGGTCTTGCAGCCATCGCAGTTGATGTCCTCCGGTTTAATGGACATTTTGTACTGTTTAGACCAGGTCTCGGCGACCTCTTTCCTCTTGGCATCATCGTTTTTCTGTGTAGCTATAAACGCCGGGCATTCGGTGCAGACTATTCCGCAGTAAGCAATCATCTTGTCCATGTCTCCCTCCTTTTTTAAGAAGCAGGGGCAGGTGTGAAGACCTACCCCTGCTTTTTGAGTGGCGTTCTATAGGTTAGCGTGAACTCCTGGCTTTCTTTTTGCGCCATCGCGTGAAATAGAGTACCACAACCAGTATGATAATCCAAACAGGGCTGAAGATTACCAGCCAGATAGCTATGTTGGCTAATGCTTTGCCGAAGGTAGCCAGACCGCGGACTGCTGACTTAAGTGTCTCCAAAGCGCTCCAGCCGGTACCGTCTATAGGCTGTGTCTTATATAGACTTACTTCTATAAGCGCCATGTCTGAGGTGCGCTCAAGGTACTGGATGCGTCCCTTAATCCGCTCGATTTCCTGTCGCACGTTGGAGAGCTGCTGGTATACTTTTAGTGTGTCCTCCACCGTCTGGGCTTTTTTGAGCAGCTCAAGGTATTGAGCTTCGGTTGCCTCTAAGTTGCGAAGCTGAGCCTGCAGGTCGGTGTACTCTTCGGTTACGTCCTGGCTGTCGGTGCTCTTGTTAGTCACCTTGACTGCCAGTTTGCGCAGCCTTTCGAAGGCTTCATCGAAGCGGTCGGACGGTACTCGAATTGAGATTCTGCCATATGTTATGTCTTTATCTCCTTGCTCGTTGGAGGAGACTACGTAGCCGTCCAGTTCTTCGGCGACTCTGGTGACGCCAGCTATAGACTCGGTTATGTCATTCACCTCCATGGTGATATAGCCGGTCTTTACCAGTCTGCGGTCTATGTCTGTCGCGTTAGACTCGGTACTGTATGAAGCCTCATAGGTGTCCCCCCTGAAAAATCCCAGAGACGATTCCGGTGCTGCCGGGGCTGGTAGTGCTCCTCCCGGCACGAATGGTGGCGGGCTTTCTTTGGCAGCGCCACAACCTGCAGCCAGTACCAGCCCCAGGATTAGAAGCACAGGTATGGCGATTTTAATCAGCCTGTTCATTTTTACCTCCTTTTATGCTTTCTTGTGTAATATACGTATAATATCAAAAAGTATTACAGGCAAGATGTTGCCATGTGCTTGATTATACATCCAGTTAAGGCAAAATAGAATGCCTGAGAAAGTGGCTTTTGCCATTGGGAGCACTTTTGACTGATGTCATTCTGAGCGCAGTGAAGAATCTAAACCCTTCATACGGTTTATCCCGAACTGGATTCTTCTCTCGCGGAGTTTATCCTGAGCCAGATCCTTCGGTCGCTTTACTCCCTCAGGATGACGAAGGCGAAGGGCTGCCTCAGGATGACAGGGCTGAAGGCTACCTCAGAATGATGAAGGTGTTCTCAGGGCTCTCTGTTGAAATGGCTTTTGTTGTTCTGCTATCCTTTGTGTCAATCATGCTATACAACTCTACGGGGGACATGAATGAGTAAGACTATAGTTGAAGAACTGGAGCCGTTATTCAATCCCAAGTCAGTTGCTGTAGTCGGGGCGACTAACAACTGGAACAAGTGGGGCTTCTCGACTTTCAGCAGCGCTCTGAATGGTTTCCGCGGTCCGGTGTACCCGGTGAACAATAAGGAAAGTGAAATCATGGGACATAAAGCCTTTGCCCGGCTGAGTGACATACCGGGTCCAGTTGACCTCGTTGCCTTCGTTATACCGGCTCCCAGCGTTGCCTCTGTCATGGAAGAATGTGTTGCCAAGGGGGTGAAGGCAGCAGTGATTATCTCGGCTGGCTTTGCCGAGGTTGGAGAAGAGGGTAAGAAGCTGCAGGATGAAGTTTTGAGGATTGCCCGGAAAGGCGGGATTCGTTTCATCGGACCTAACTGCATGGGTTTCTGGAGCGCCTCGTCAGACTTGAGGGCATTTATGTTTCCGTTGCCGGTTGAGGATGGTCCCCTGGCTTTTGTGTCGCAAGGCGGAAACGTTGGTGGTGCTGTTGTATTGTCCGGGCACATGCGCGGTATAGGTTTTCATCGATACGTAAGCTGTGGCTGTGCCGCGGATATACAGATTGAGGACTATATAGAGCATTTTGGTGAGGACCCGCAGGTGAGGGTCATACTGGCATACATAGAGGGCTTGGTTGATGGCGGACGCTTCTTAGAGAAGGTGAAGAAGGTTACGCCGAAGAAGCCGGTCATTGTCCTGAAGCCGGGCAAAACTGACGCTGCTGCCAAAGCGATAACGTCTCACTCCGGGGCGCTGGCAGGCTCTGACGAGGCGTATGAAGCCGCTTTCAAGAGTATTGGTATAACCAGGGTGGAAAGCCCTGAAGAGCTGTTGGATGTTGCCATCGGATTTATAACCCAGCCGCTCCCCAAAGGCAGAAACGTGGCTATACTGACACCGGGGGGAAGCTACGGCGTTATCTGTGCTGACGCCTGTGCTGCCCAGGGCTTGAATGTAGTCCAGTTGCCTGATAGGGTCATTACTGCACTTGATAAAGTATTTCCACCAAGATGGAGCCGGGGCAATCCCGTAGACCCTGCTGGAGACAGGAACTTCGTTACCTTTCTCACCGCTCCGGGCAAATTGTTAAAGGTGAGCGAGGTTGATTCATTGATTTTTATGGGATTCAGTGGCTTCTCAATCTTTGCCTCGCTGTTCGTGTCTACGGATTCCGGTCAAACCGCTCCCTGGGTTTCCTCGCGTGAAGCGTTCCGTCAGGTTGCCAGCGCATTCACTAAGGTGCTCAACTCCGGAGATGCTGTAGAAATAGGTAAGTTTATACAGCCTGTCGTATCTAGTTTAGCTTCGAGGATGGGCATTTACCATGAAGAGGAAATCGGCGACCTGACAGAGATAATAGCCTCTGCCATCGCCTCCGGTAGGCTCAATGTCCCGTTTTTGGTTAGCGCTTTTCTGCCAGCCGGCTCTCAAGCTCTAGCTGAGATGCGAGTGCAAAAGCCGCCTACAGTTAATGAAGCGGTGGCTCACTTTCTGGTGGCAGTAGCTGAGCAGTGGGTGGCAAGTTACAAGAAGCCGGTGCTTACCACCACCTTCTTCGCTGAGGACCAGCCCCGGTTGCAGGGAACTCATTATGCCTATCCTTCTGGCAGGCATGCCGCCAGAGTTCTGATTAAGATGGTGGAATATAGGGAGTATCTGGAGGCTATAGGCGCGTATACGAGATGAGGTCTTAGACTAAGTACTTGGTTATTGGCGTCGGTTCTTCACCTTCTGTTCTATCTTGAGCTGCCCTTCGACAGCGCCATGGTTCTCCGTCATCTGTCTCATCCTGAGCTGTTCCTTGTAGAATCCTGTCCTGTCGCTGGTTAATAATGGAGAAACAAGGGAAAGGTTTATGCCCAGTTAAGATGTAGGTCTGGTGGAGCTGGACGCCTTGCGCAAATCCTAATAATGACCTAAACAAAGGGGCGTTTCAAACTTGATGAAGAGTGTCCTCATAGTCATTCTGAGCGTAGCGAAGAATCTCCTCTATTTCCCCTCCGGAATCCATTTCAGGCTTAGATTCTTCGGTCGCTTTACTCCCTCAGAGTGACATGAACTAAGATGCCAAAACTACTGGTGTTTCGAATTTTGGAATCTTGATATTGTTTGGGATTTAGGACTTCGAGCTTAGGATTTGGTGGGGTCGCCTGTGTGGTGTCCACGGCTACTGCTGGTAGAAGCTGCTTGTCCAGGCTGGTCTGTGTGGTGTCTGCCCTGACTCGAGCATCTGTTTCCATGCTTCGTCGGTGAGGCGGTTTTCCATGGGCTGCTTGAACTCATAGTAGCTTAAAGTTGGTCCAGCGCCAATGATAATTCTGCCATCGGGGACCTTATAGGCTACTAATACTAGGTCCACATAGCCCACACCCTCCTCTAGAACTTCTGGTGGCATATTGGTATCGGTGTGGACGTCAGCCACGATGGTTGTCTCCTTGCCTTCGGCTTCGACGCCAACTATTATATCCTCCAGGCTGCTGCCAAAGTTCCTGATGAAGTCATAATCGTCTTCGGTTAGCTCCTTGCCCTCAAGCTCGTTGACGGCAATCCTGAGAGACATATCCAAGACAGCCTCTAGTCTCAGCAGCCGTCCATTCTCCTCCTGGCTCAAAGCTCCAAGCTGGGACAGCCCTGCTCTGGTCATCTTGGTCAGGTCTAGCATGCGGGCGTAGAACTCGGGGACGGGCTCGATGTAGCCAACCAGTGGCTTCGGCGGCGGTGGTGCTGATGACAACATCGGGGTATAGCTCTGCTTGGCATAGAGTATGGTATCATGTCTGAGCTCAGCCCATGAGGCTAGAGCGGTGTTCAACTCTTTGTCCTGCCAGGCTTCGGTCTGCATGAAGGCGGGATAGCCCTTGCCGAATTCATTGAGCAACGGTTTCAGGGTATAGAGCCATGCCCAGTACAGGTTGCGGTGCCAGTCCTCTTCGGTGAAGGCGGCAAACTGGTCTTTAAGCAGCTTGAGCTGCTTATCATAGCTGGTATCTTCGCCCTGATACTCGGTGTCTCCTTCGCGTTTTAATATCTCATAGGCTCTGTCTGAGCCCAGGACAGCCATGATGTCCAGACCTCGAGGGAAGCATCTGGCTGGACCCAACTGTGTCATCTTCATGGTGAAGGGGTTGCCTGTGCCGACATACATGCCGACCGCCGGCGACACCAGATTCTGAAATATGTAGGAATCGGGGACGAACCTCTGCCCCATGAATCTCATCCCTTTTGTCTTAGCCAGGCATTCATAGAGCTTATCCTTGGTTACAGGGGGATATATCACGCATATACCTGAGCCGCCGTAGATTTCAGGGTTTCTCATCTGGGCTAGCTCGGCTTTCAGCTCCAGCACTTTGGATTCAGCAGCAAGCTGGTTGGGGGTGAAATCCTGTCCCAAGACCTTTTTTAAGGCGGCGAGGTATTCGTATGGTGTCAGGTCATCGGCGGTGCCGACGAAGAACGCAGTGACGGCATAGATTCTGTCCCAAACATCTTTGGCAGTGTAGTCAGCGACCCTGACGCTGGGCAGCTCGGCTGAGATCAGAGACGCCTGTATGGTGGCTATTTTTGCGTCATTTTCGGATACCAGTGCATCGTTTCCGCCCTTGAGCAAGAAAGCCATCCTGCCGTACCACATCATGGCTTTAAAGTAGCTCTTCAGGATATCGCTCCGGGTGTAGTGTCCTCTGGGGACATATTGAGAATAGTCTTCGCAGTAACACTCAGCCATATCGCATCTACAACTTGTTTCCGAATTAAAAATGGCACTGGGACTGAAGCCCTGATGGGCTTCGATGTTGTTTATTTCCTGACTGACTTCGTTTTTCACGTAGCTGGGAATGGTGAAGTCTATTTTCTTAGAAGGTGTCTGGAGCAGGCTCAGAGCTACGGCGAAATAGGCTAAGTTTCTCCTGGCAGCCTCTTTCAGCGCTGGCTCGGTGAATGACTGGTAATCGGCTTCGGCTCTTTCCAGCATCGCCTGGCTCATATCTATAAGCTGGTTATAGAACTCCTCCTCCTCGATTCGCTTCAGAATCTCGTTGAACTGAATGTGGTACAGGTGGAGCAGGGTGTCTGAGGTGACGAATATGGGGACTTCTCTGTTTTTCAGGTCTTTATATGGTTCCACAATGTCATCGCCGCTCCACGGTATAACCACGAAGCCGTTTCTCCCTAGAATGGCTTTTTGCCCGGAATTCAAGTTGAACTCGCTTTCAATCTGTTTTGAGTTGGCTGTTTGACTAAGGTCCAGGGGGAGGGAATAAGTTGGGCTTTTTGGGGTAAAGCTGACCGAAGTCGGTTCATAGGCTGAAGCCATAGCCAGCTTGGGATTAGGCAGACCGCTGGTTGGAGGAACGGTTATTGGTGGTGTGGTGGGAGCAGGCGCTGGCTGGGATGCGCAGCCGCTGGAGATGATGATTAAAGCTGCAAGAACAACTGTAAAGATTTTGGCAACCTTCATCTCAACCTCCTCGAAACTAGCTAGTTTGCTCTAATGTCTTTGCCACTTTGGGGGGGAAGGCTGGCTCTGGCTGGGGCTGACATTGGTTGGAGTCGCCCCACTCCCAGTTGTGTTATCGCTTTGGGAATTATTCTTGTCTCGTCCTTTATCCTTGTAATAGTTCCAGTCCCGGGTGTCTTGTTTTTCTTTGCTCTTATCCGTTATTTTGTCAATAGCTTTTTGCCAGTCAGATTTATTTTGCTTTGATGCATTTTCCTTGGCGTTTTCCAAAGCCGTTAGGCTCTTGGAGGTACTCTGCTCTAGCGATTTCTTGAGATTCTCTCTTTGGGCAGCCCGTTTGTCCTGTTTGGTGGTTGTTGTCGTAGTTGTAGGCTGTTCTGTTGTAGTCGTAGGAGGTTGTTCTGTTGTCGTAGTTGTAGGCTGCTCTGTTGTAGTAGGAGGTTGTTCTGTTGTCGTAGTTGTAGGCTGCTCTGTTGTAGTAGGAGGTTGTTCCGTTGTCGTAGTAGTAGGCTGTTCTGTTGTCGTAGGAGGTTGTTCCGTTGTCGTAGTAGTAGGCTGTTCTGTTGTAGTAGGAGGTTGTTCCGTTGTCGTAGTTGTAGGCTGCTCTGTTGTAGTAGGAGGTTGTTCTGTCGTAGTAGTAGGCTGCTCCTCTGTTGTCGGTGGTTGTACCGCCGGTACCTCTTCTGGTGGTGTTGGCGGTGAAGGTTCAGTTATCGTTGGCTCAGGGGTAGCTGTGGTAGTTGGGGTCGTGCCAGTGGTGCTCTCTAGATTGGCTATTGCGGAATTAGCCAGCTCCAACTGTTTGGCTAACCTTGCAGCAGTGATGGCAGCATGCTCGGTCTTTCCCTGGCTAGCCATAACTTCAACTTCTACAGCTCGCGTCTCGGCGAGCTGGGTATGAATTTGGGCTTTTTGTGTGTCGGTAACGGCAAGAGCAAGCCTCACTTCTTCTGTAGCCAGTTTTATGGGATAAAGGACTTGGTCTGGCATAGCATCTGATGAGGCAGCCACGGTGCTGCCAGTGGTCACCAGGAGGATAATGGCGGCGATTGCAGCCACAGCCCAGCTTTGTCGCCACGAGCTAGAGCGGCTAGGTGTTACTGTTTGCCTTTGTTGCCTGGCATGGTATTGTGCCCCTTGGAGCCTAACTTGTGCCCAATGTTTAAATTCAGGGCGAGGGTGGATATAGGAAGCTCGCCTGCCGATATCGAAGGCGGTTAGTAGCATTGGCTCAAGCTCAGCACGGTGTTCAGGATACCTTGCAAGGCAACTCATGAGGCTTTCGCCAGAGCGCATCCGCTCATAACATTCGTTAAAAATATCTTCTAATTTTCTAGCCATACAATTTCCCCTGAAGAGCCTTTCTTAATGATGCCGTAGCATTGAACTGTAAAGCCTTAACAGTTCCCTCGCTTTTGCCCAGCGTTCTAGCCACCTCGGTAATCGATAGTTGCCCGATAAAGCGTAGTGTGGCTACCTCTCGCTGCGCTCCCGGCAATTGCTCCAGTGCTTCCTTCAGTTGATAAACTTCAAAATTCCGTTCTGTCATCTGTATGGGGTCTTCCATACTTCTTGCGTAGGCTTCATCGAGACTGGTTCTTTTCTCCTTTGATTGTTTCCTTACATAGTCAATTACTCTATTGTGAGCGATCTTAAATAGCCAAGCGGCAAATGGCAGGTCACGCCATTTGTAAGAGCCAATCGATTCCAGCGCTTTAATAAATACGTCCTGTGTCAAATCCTCCGCCTCAGCCTGACTTCTGACCTTGACATAAATGTAACGGTGTATCCTGTCAAAGTTCTGGTTGTATAGCTGAGTAAAAGCTGCTTGGTCACCATTTATTGCCTGTTGTACTAAATATTCTTCACTTAACACCAGACAACCTCTTGCCTGGCGCTTATTATAGTAAAACGTAATAGATAAGGGAAACGTTTATATGAAAATAGGCTTTGGAATGAGAGTTTTTATCTATAGTAAGGCTGTTTCCTGTGTAGAAATACGTTGACACAGGCAAATATTTGGCACACAATGTATTATTTGAGGGGAGGGTTGTCCAAATGCCTGAATTGAAGTTTGATAAAGCAAAATGCGCTGATTGTAAGGTAGTTAGCTGCCTGGTTAAATGCCAGTATATGGATTTCAAGGATAAAAGTAAGGCGAAGGCGGAGTGGCAGAAGGTAATCGAAGGTGAGGATTCCTGTGTGCTGGAGGCATGCACCACATGTTATGCCTGCGAGGAATATTGCCCCCTTGGGAATCACCCCTTTTACTTAATAGTCGAACGCCAGGAAGAAAAGGGCATATTGCCTCAATCCAGACCTATTCTTAAGCAGGCAATCAATATGACCACAGCCCAGGGCAAATTTCTAGTAGGAAAACCTGAGAAGACGGCATTATCCTTTTGTGCTATACCGAGGCTTTACACTCTGGCTAGTGGGAAACTTTTTGAGGATGTTCTACCGTCCTGGGTATTAGGTACTGAGTTCTTCTGTCAGGCTATGTTCTTGCATTTTGCCAGAATGTCAGTGATAAAGGAAAACCTTCCCAAGGTGATAGACAATATCTGGAATCAGGGAATCAGGGAAGTCATATTTCTACATGATGAATGTTATGGCACCTTTACAAAGCTGGCGCCTGCTTACAGCATCGAAGTGCCGTTTAAACCCATTCATTATTTCGAATACCTGTATGAAAAGCTGAAGGGGAATAAGAAGCTGATAACGCCGCTCAATATTAAGGCAGCATATCATAGAAACTGTTCAGCCCGGCTTGTACCGGAAACAGACCACTTTGTGGATGATATATTCGGGCTAATCGGGGTTGAAAGAGTTAAACGGGAATATGACCACGAGAATGCTCTGTGTTGCGGTGGGCTTTTGATGACGTCAAGGGGTTATGATGCGGGTCACGATGTGCAACAGAGGAATATAGACGATATGGTGAAATTTGGGGCTGAATATTGCGTATTTAACTGCCCAGCCTGCTGGGACCCTCTGGCTGAGAAGGTCGCTAGAAGGGGGATTAAGCCAATACACATGATTGACCTGTGCAAGCTGGCGATAGGTGAAAGACAAGCAGTGGAGGTGACAGTATGAGCGATATATATGAAGCTCTGGTTAAGATAGTAGGCAAGGATTACGCCTCGAATAAACATGAGGAGCGTTATTTCTATGGCAGGGACCCCGGTTTAATGACACCACATGAAGCGGATTATGTGGTGATGCCAAGGACAACCGAGGAAGTACAGCAGATAGTAAAGCTGGCGAACATGGAAAAGGTGCCGATAGTTCCTAAGGGGGCAGGATTGGCATTGACTGGCTTGGTGATTCCCCTTAAAGGCGGAATCGTGATGGACATGAAAAGGATGGACAAGATACTGGAAGTAAATGAGTGCGCTAGATACGTTGTTGTCGAAGGAGGCGTTACCCACGGTGCACTGAGAGAATATTTAAATGAACATCATCCCAATCTAAGGAATAGCCTTCCTGAGTCGCCACCAATAACAACCATAGCCGCAAATGTGGTGATACATGGACAGGGGCGCCTGACAAACCAATACGGTTTTAATTCCGATATGGTTAATGGTCTGGAAGTCGTATTGCCGACAGGGGAGGTGTGCAAAATTGGTTCCTGCTCTGTAGGTCCGTACTGGTTTTCTAAAGGACCTCCACTGCCTGATTTGTCTGGACTATTTCTGGGATGGCTGGGCACCACGGGCATCCTAACAAAAGTGGGTTTAAAGCTTTATCCTAACAAGAAGATAAAGGACCTTGAAATATTAGTGACGGACAAAGAAGACTTGGTCCCTGACATCATATTCAAGATTACTCATACTGAGATGGTAGAGGACTTAGCTATTTGGGCGCAGGAACGACCTCTGATGTTCAGGGGAAACTATCATATTAATATCTTCTTGACCGCGGACTCAGCAGGCGAGCTCGAGACTAAGAGGAAGATGATATATGATTCGGTTCAAGAGTATGTTGATAGTAAGGATGCTGGGTTTATGATAATGAACCTGGATATGAGGCATGAATTCATGGACAACCCGCAGAAAAGCATGACGGCGTTTGCCGATGTCAGAAGAGGTGGCGGTTTCGAATATGCTGGGCCGATTATTCCTATGGAACTTTATCCAGAATGCGTCAGAAAAGTAGCGGAGTTGGCAATTGAACACAGAGTGGTATACGGCGGTGCGGGCCGGGTTATCCATGGAGGTCATTGTATGATGTTCTCATTTGCGTATGCGTTCAATCGGGCAGACCTGAATGAGATGAGTAGAGCCAAAAAAGCTTTGCATGAGGCGGCTGAGTTTGTTGCCGATAAAGGCGGGGTTCTGTGGAAGCCAAACATAGACGAACAGAAGATAATGATGGAAAGGATGGACCCGAATACACTGAAACTCATGACGGATATCAAAAAACTCCTGGACCCTAATGGAATTATGAATCCCGGGAATTGGGAGGTGAAATGATGCAACAGCAGGACTATGTAAGCCAAATACACAGGTGTTTTAGATGTGGCTATTGCAAATTCCCAACTGATTACTCGTCATTTAATTGTCCTCCTTATAAGAGATTCAGATTTGATACCTATTCCACAGGTGGGCGGCTATGGTTAGTTTATGCCTGGCTAAAGGGTGAAATCGAATGGTCGGAACACCTTGCCGAAGTACTGTACACATGCACAACTTGTAAGAACTGCACTGAACAATGCCCGATGAAATTTGCTCCTGATATTGTTGACTGGATAGTGGGAGCCAGGGGCGATATGGTTGAAAAGGGCAGGATACCGCCGCGCGTAGCGCACTTCTTCGAAGCTGTTTACGGCTACGGGAATCCTCTGAAGCTGCTCAGAAGCGACCGGGCTGCCTGGGCTAACGGCACGAAGAAATATGCGCCTGGAGATGAATATCTTTTGTATGTGGGATGTCTGGGCTCGTACGATGAGAACGGGCAGAAAGTGTCTAGGAGCCTTGTTGATGTGCTTAACGCAGCCGGAGTTTCCTTCGGCATCTTGGGTAGCGATGAGGAATGCTGCGGTAACGAGGTCTACATGTTGGGCGAGATGGGTCTGTTTCAGACGTTGGCTGAGAAGAATAGCCAGAAGTTCAAGGAGCTCGGTGTAAAGAAGATAGTCACGATTTGCCCCCATGGTTATAACGCCATGAAGAACCGCTACCCGGCATTAGGTGCCAGCTTCGAGGTGTATCACTATACCCAGCTCTTGGCTGGTCTGGTCAAGGAAAATAAGATAAAACCTTCCCAAAATAAGACAAAGGTGACTTATCAAGACCCGTGTTTCCTGGGAAGGTATAACCAGATATATGAAGAGCCCAGGCAGATATTGCGCAGCATCCCCGGTGTTGAGCTGGTGGAGATGAAGAAAAACAGGCGGGATGCTTTCTGTTGTGGTGGCGGTGGTGGTAATTTCATTATGGACCTCCTGGCGGGAGGTGAGGAAAGTCCAGCACGTGTTAGGGTCAGGGAAGCCTATGCCACTGGTGCTGACACCTTGGCGGTTGCCTGTCCCAGCTGTCTGACCATGTTCACCGACGCCGTGAAAACGGAAGACCTGGACGACAAGCTGGCGGTTAAGGATATTTCACAGATTGTGAAAGAATCCCTTTAGTAATGACGAAATAATATGACAAGGAGGAAAAAACAATGCCGAATTGGGCTGAGTTGGGCGCAGAATTCGAGAACGCATTGCGTCTTAAGACAAAGATTATCGCTTATCGGAGGCTGGAGAAAGCCGAGGAGCTCGACAAGATAAAGAATGTGATCAGACTCGACCGTTTCTTCACCTTCTGTCAGGTTCCCTTTATAGTGCGGGTTAACGGAGTGACGGTGGGCATCACCAAAGCGGATAAGATACAAGACCGCTGCTCAAGGCTTTTCGGTCTAAGGGCAGCCACAGAGAAAAGTATGAATGCTGAAGCAGCCATGCTGTCAACCACCTGGTTTCGTTCGCCTGAAGAGGCATTAGTGCAGCAGGGCGATTATTATCGCATTCCTGTTGGTGAAGCTATAGTTCTGGCTCCTTTGACCAAGCAGAAATTTGAGCCAGAAGTCCTTCTCTTGTATGGAAACCCAGCACAGGTAATGATGGTTATGTGTGGGCTTCAGAAGGTAAAATATGAGCGCTTCTCGTTCTCGTTTATTGGCGAAGGAGCTTGTTCTGATTCACTGGCTCAGTGCTATGTTACTGGCAGACCGTCAGTGAGCATCCCATGTTATGGTGAGAGGTCCATGGGTGGAGTGTCAGACGATGAGATAGCGATTGCTCTGCCTGCTGGCGAGCTGGAGAGAACTGTCTCGGGGTTAAAAGAACTTGCCAAAATAGGGTTCAAATACCCGATTAACTTTATAGGACCTTTGCTCGACCCGACCCCACTGCTGACCGGCATATATCGCCAGGCTTCCAAGAGCTGACAAAACGAGAGCACGTTTGGGATATCTTGTTATTCGGTGGCTGCTGTTTCACAAGCCTTTGCCGAGTATATAGATAATCAGGTCCGCCAGTCGGCAGCTATAGCCCCATTCGTTGTCGTACCAGGCTAACACCTTAATCATATTGCCGCCAAGTACCATTGTGCTCGGGGCATCGAATATTGAGCTGGCTGGGTTGCCTTTGAAATCCGTGCTCACCAGCGGCTCATCGCAATACTCCAGTATACCCTTGAGCTTGTCTTTAGCCGCAGCCTGAAAAGCCTGGTTAATCTGCTCAGCAGTAGCCTCTTTATCCAGGTCGGCTACAAAATCGCACATGGAGACGGTGGGCACGGGCACCCTCAAAGCGATGCCATCAAGCCTGCCTTTAAGTTCCGGTATAACCAGGGTTACGGCTCTGGCAGCTCCAGTGGTTGTCGGGACTATGTTAATGGCTGCCGCCCGCGCCCGGCGCAGGTCCTTGTGGTACATATCAAGAAGCCTCTGGTCATTGGTATAAGCGTGAATTGTGGTTAATAGTCCCTTGCTTACTCCGAAGTTGTCATGTAGTACCTTGACCACTGGTGCTATGCAGTTGGTAGTGCATGAGGCGTTGGAAATAACGCGGTGCTGCGCTGGATTGTACTTGTCCTCGTTCACGCCCATGACTATGGATATATCTTCGCCCTTAGCCGGCGCCGAGATGATGACCTTTTTGGCACCACCCTGGAAGTGAGCGGATGCCTTAGCGGCGTCTGTAAAAATACCGGTGGACTCGATTACTATGTCAGCTCCATAATCCTTCCATTGAATCTTGCTTGGGTCGCGCTCGGCAATTACCTTTGTCTTCCTGCCATCAACCACTATAGCGTCGTCTTTTGCCTCCACCTTGCCGGGATAAATGCCGTAAGTGCTGTCGTACTTGAGCAGGTGGGCGTTAGTCTTAGCGTCAGTAAGGTCGTTGACCGCAGCCACCTCTAGCTTGTCGCTATAATGCTGGCTTATGGCTTTGAAAGCCAGCCTGCCTATGCGTCCAAAACCATTGATGCCTATTTTTGCCGCCATTTTCTTGCCTCCCTTGTTTATATTTCGTTGTACTCTGAGCCAAAGCGAAGGACTCAGAGTGGCATTCAGGATTTCTTATTATAACTTACCCTTACCTTAGTTCCAATCCCACCCCTCGTATTCCATTCCGCCAGTATCTCAATCCTTCTGGGTTTCACAGCTTGGACTAGGTCATCGAGTATGCGGTTGGTTGCTTCCTCGTAGAACATTTCTACCATCCTGTAGCTTGTGAGATAGAATTTTAGAGATTTCAGCTCGATTATATGCTTATCGGGGACATACCTTATGTTAAGTGTGGCATAGTCGGGTTGTCCCGGATTGAGCGGGCACAGTGCGGTGAATTCGCTGGTAGCCATTTCCTCCTCGTATTCCCTATCGGGGTAGGGATTTGGCATGGCTATAAGCAGCTCTTTTTGAGGATAAGGCTTATATTTGAGCTTCAGGTTTTTGACCTTTTTCTTAATTTCGTCCACTATTCTAGCCTCCGCCCCAATATAAGTTGACGTTGTCCTTGACCACTTTCTCAGCCTTGCCTTCGACCATCATGAACTTAAGTTGAGCCATAGTCTCCATAACAGCCATTCGCTTATCGGAGGCGGACAGTTTATCGAACTTGATGGCTTCACCGCCGGGCATCCAGGGAATCTCGGTAGCTATTTGGTAGGCGGACTTGGTGTCTTTTTCTATAATTCTGGTTACGGCTTGCCGCCTTTGCTCGTGATAATAAGATAGCTCACTAAGCCTTAGCTTGAAGCCGCTGAAAACAGAGCCGTGTCCCGGGAAAATGAAGTTGACCTCCAGCTTAGATAGAGCCTCCAGTGATTTGAAGAAGTCGCCCAGCGGGTTTTCCCCGGATTGCGGGTGAAGACCGACATGCGGGAATACATCGGGCAGTATATGGTCGCCTGAAAACAAGAGCTTCCGCTTCGGCTCGTAGAGGCATATATGTCCCGATGCATGCCCTGGAGTCACTATGACCTTGAACTCTGAAGAGGCGACGGTTATCGGGTCTCCATCTTTCAGCATGATGTCAGGTTTAACCACCCCCACGAATTGCCGTATCTCCATGGCAGCTTCGGAGAGTTCGGTCAAGCGTTCCTCAGGCACACCGTTGGATTGGAAGAGTTGCTTTACCTGTTTTAATAAGCCATCGGGTTTCGTATATCGGGAATCGATAAATTTCGCCTCGATATCGCTTGTTGCTACCTTAGCCCCAGAAAGCTGTTTCAATTTATCTATCATGCCGTAATGGTCGGGATGAATGTGAGTAGCCAATATCAGAGGTATGTCTTTAAATCCGAAGCCGCCGAACTTGAGGGCATCCCGCAAAGCACCGAAGGCTTCTGGTGTATCGAGTCCGGTATCGATGAGCAAATTGCCCTTGGTGCCTTCTACCATGTAAACGTTGGTGTGGTCTAAGGCTGCTCCCACTGGACGCGGCAATTTTATCTGGTGAATTCCCTGGACTATTTCCATCTTACCCTCCTAAATTGAAAGTGCTTCCTTACCGGCGAAGCGGGCGTTGGCTCCCAACTCCTCTTCTATCACCAGCAGGCGGTTATATTTGGCTACCCTCTCGCTACGGCACGGAGCGCCGGTCTTTATCAAGCCGGAGCCGACGGCAACTGCCAAATCGGCTATGGTAGTATCTTCGGTCTCGCCGGAGCGATGGCTGATTATGGTTGTCCAGCCAACCTGCTGGGCTGTTTTTACCGTCGCCAGTGTTTCGCTGAGTGTCCCCACTTGATTTGGCTTTATTAGTATGGCATTTGATGCCTTTTGGGAAATGCCTCTTTCCAGCCGTTCCAGATTGGTGGTGTACAGGTCATCGCCAACCAATTTAATCTTCTTGCCTAACCTGGAGGTCAGCAATACCCATCCTGACCAGTCATCCTCATCCATGCCGTCCTCAATGCTGACGATGGGATAGCTAGATACCCATCCGTCATAGTAATCAATCATCTCGTTGCTGGTTAGTGTTAAGCCATCTTTAGATAAGATGTATTTACCGTCATTGTAGAAGCTGCTCGCCGCCGGGTCCAGTGCGATAAAGCAATCTATATTAGCCTTGTAGCCGGCGAGGTCGATTGCTGCCAGTATCAGCTCTACTGCCTGCTTGTTGGAAGCCAGTGACGGGGCAAAGCCGCCTTCGTCGCCGACGTTGGTATTCAGCCCTTTGGCTTTGATTGCCTTTTTAAGGGCATGGTAGATTTCAGTTCCCATTTGAAGCGCCTGACTGAAGCTGGTAGCGCCCGCCGGCACTACCATGAATTCCTGTAAATCGGTGGAGTCAGCAGCATGTTTTCCGCCGTTGAGTATATTCATCATGGGCACTGGCAGCAGCCGGGCAGCAGCGCCGCCAAGATAGCGGTACAAGGGTAGATTTGCTGAATTAGCCGCAGCTTTAGCGGTAGCTAAAGATACTCCCAATATGGCGTTTGCCCCGAGTTTTGATTTATTGGCGGTGCCGTCGAGCTCAAGCAGTTTCCGGTCAACTTTTGCCTGCTCTGAAACTATCATGCCAATAAGCGCCGGGGCAATCTTGTCATTGACATTGCTCACTGCTTTACAGACTCCCAATCCACCGTATCGGCACTTATCACCATCTCGGAGCTCTACCGCTTCGTACTTGCCGGTGCTGGCGCCTGAGGGGACCGCAGCTATGCCGACTGCGCCATCGGAAAGCTCAAGCTGGACCTCTATGGTGGGATTGCCTCGGGAATCGAGTATTTCGCGAGCTTTGATTTTTTTAATGGTCACTTTTGTTGATTTCATGGCTTTTCAGTCCAGCTTTTGTCCTTTTGCCAGGGAGATGGCTTTCTCCACGGCGTCAACGGCGTCCTCTGCCTTGATTATGGACTTATCCTGTTCTCCGTTTCGGTACAGTGACCAGGTGTTTAGTCCGATGACCGGAATGCCACTCTTCAGGGCGAAGCCGATTTCAGTGAGCGTGCCATAGTCGCCGTCGATAGCTATTACCGCTTGAGCTGAATTAGCTACGGCTATGTTTCTGGCATAGCCGGCGCCGGTGGCTACAGGTATCTGGACATAGGGATTGGAATCAGCCGGGTCGGCGCCTGGCAAAATGCCTATGGTCAAGCCGGACTCGATAGCGGCTCCGCGGCAGGCTGCCTCCATAACGCCGGTCAAGCCCCCGCAGACCAGGACAGCTCCCCGTTTAGCCAGCTCTCTGCCTACAGCCTCAGCTAGGGCTGCCTCATGGGCGGAGCACTTACCACCGCCGATAACTGCGATGATTAGCTTTTTCTCAAAGCTCGGTTTTCCCACGGTCAGAAATTTTGCTCTAAAGACTCGCTTTCCAGCAATTATACCACGAAGGTAAATAGCGGCAAAGAGAACTACGCGGATGAAAGGTAACATGATGGGGATTCTCTATTTATGAATTGCTAATCAGCGAATGCGGGTGTAAAATGCTGTAATGCCTGCTGCAAGTGAACAGGTGTATGGCAGGTGCTTTGGAGGGGGAAGACAATGTCTGCGAAAATCTCAAACAATTATGATGTCGTAATAGTTGGCTGCGGAATAGCAGGGTCGGTTGTTGGTGCCATATTATCAAATATGGAACGCAAAAAAGTTCTTATTCTCGAGACTTCGTCGCAGATTGGGGGGCGTGCTACATCATTCCGTGGAGAAGGCATTATAGATGCTGACGAGTTCCGTAGAACGCTGGCGCTGTCTGCTCATTCGTGGGTCAGTGATAGGACTGAGCCTGACCTGTCCACATTGATAAAGAAGAAGATGCTTAACGGATATGTCTTGGAAGCCGGTGGCAGGGGTGCCTGGTACACTAACCGGGGACGTGTGAGTCACGCTCTGGCACTGTTTAATAAGGCTTCGATTTTCTACTCCAACACAGGTTTTGTGTGGTATGACCACGATTGGAAGCCTTACATCGTGGGCAGGAGAACGAAGTATGGTTGGATGAGCGATGAAGATTACGCTGAGATGGTTAAGGTCCATAAGCGCAAGTTTCAGGTACGTACCATAGCTGAAGCCGAAAAACTCGACCATGTAACCTTGAAAGATTGGGTGGAGGAGATAACTGGAAGTGAACTGGCGCAAGAATTCCACTATGCCATGGGGACTTTTCAGACCATTATAAATGACCCAGCCCTAAACGCTGCTGGAGAGAACCTCAAGGTATTTTTACAGGTTCAGGAAACCAGGGTGCACATAACCAATGGTTCCTGGGGCTTTGCCGGCGCACCCGGGCATCGTTTTATTACCGATGGTTTTGCTGCCGCGGTCAGGGACGCTGAAGGCGACATAATCACAAATGCCAATGTCAAAGAGATTATAGTCCAGAATGGAAGAGCGACCGGCGTTGTAGCTGAAATTGACGGTAGAAGCGTGGAAATAAAATCCCCGGTGGTAGTCTGCACTGCCCCGCCGAGGGCGTTACTAAAAATCCTGCCGGAGAGTTTGCTGCCAGCGGATTTTGTTAGATTAACCAAAAATATAATACATACTTCTATGGTTGCCGCTCAGTTCGGTATGAATAAGCCGATTAGTGCCTTCTGTGAGCTTGAGGTAGACCCTAGGTCTTTCTATCATACCTCGATGTTGATTCCCGAGAGTGAAGGGCTGTTCAGGGGCAATGTTCCACTCGACGTAGTATCCATGTCTACAATGGCGCCCACAACTGCACCCGAGGGTAAGCACCTGGCTGGTATGGCAAGCAGCATACTGGCTGAAGAAGCCCATGATAAGAAGAAGGTGGACATAGTGATTGACAGGATGTTGAAGTTTGCCGATACTGCCTTTTCAGGCTGGCGGAGGGCACTGGAATTCATGTTCTTTACTGTTGGAGATACCTGCATACTTTGGCGACATCCGGAAGATGAGTGGGTGGATGCACAGTGCCCCACCGTCGAGGGACTGTATTTTGCCGGGGACACGTATGGCAAGCGTATTAACGAAGGAGGCATAGAGGGCGCTGTCCACTCCGGGTTTATATGTGCCAGTGCCATAGCCGGCAAGGACTATTTGCAACTCCTGCCGCCGGTCTTCCGTTGAACGGCAAATTAATATAAAGATTGGAGGTTAGCGTGTTAAAAAACAGCCACATTTTTCTAGCTGTAATCTTGATGATAGGGGTCATGATTACAGGATGTAGTGCAGCGGTAGCCAAAAATGGCGATACGGTTCGGGTAAACTATACCGGGAAACTGGCAGATGGCACAATCTTCGATTCATCTGCTGGACGTGAACCTCTGGAGTTTACTGTAGGTGCAGGTCAGGTGATTCCCGGGTTTGACAACGCCGTCCTGGGGATGAAAGTCGGGGAAAAGAAGACCGTTACAATTCCAGTGGATGAGGCTTACGGTCCACGCCGCGATGAACAGATAGTGGAAATATCCCGAGAAAAGCTTCCCAGCGATATGACCCCGGAGGTTGGTCAGCAGTTGGTGATGAAACAATCTGATGGCAGAGAAATCGTAGTCGTTATCACAAAAGTCTCTGACGAGACGGTCACCATAGATGCTAATCACCCTCTTGCCGGCAAGGACCTGACCTTTGAAATTGAGCTAGTAAAAATACTTTAGAATTTCATCTCTTATACCGAAAAGACCGAGGAGAGGATGATATGAAGATTCTGGCTATTGTGGGCAGTCCCAGACCCAAAGGCAACACCAGCTATCTTGTTGACCAGGCGCTTAAGCAAGCCGCCGCCCGCGGGCTGGAGACGGAGAAAATCATTCTGACTAAATATCGAGTAAACCCATGTGATGGGCATGAGAACTGCGCCTCGTTTTCGGCTTGTAAGCATGATGATGATGTCCCCATGATTCTAGATAAATTTATTAATGCCGACGGAATAATTCTGGGCAGCCCGGTCTATTACTACAATATGACTGCTCAGATGAAAGCCTTTGTAGATAGGAATTATTTTCTCTACACCCACGGTATTTCCAAGAAAATGTTCTGTGCCGGTCTGATTGTCGTTGGTGCTGGAGCTGGTCTCGAGCATGCTGTCAGGGCACTGAGGCGGTTCGTGAAGCTATCCGCCGATATCCCCGATGACAGGATAGTAACGCTCACCGGTTATGCCGGCAAACCTGGTGAAGTAAAGAGCAACTCGGCGCTAATTGAGGAGGCGCAAAAGCTGGGCGCGCGGATGGCTGATATATTGACCTCGGCTCAAAGCCTGAAATCGTCATAGGCATCCTTTCTCTCCGAGTGGTAAAATATAAACCAGGCGTACTCTTGTTGCCGGAGACTATAATTTGTTACTGGAATTAAGAGTCAGAAACCTGGGAATCATCGAGAGCATAGACTGGAACCTGAGCAGCGGATTGAATGTTATTACCGGCGAGACCGGAGCGGGCAAATCGCTGGTCATCGATGCCGTAGAGACGCTGCTGGAAGGGAAGGTGGGTGATGAGGTTATCCGCCACGGCAGCGACGAAGCCCGAATAGAAGGAGTTTTCGCCCTGCCTGAAAGTGAAATCCTGCCGCGGCTCAAAGAATTCCTGGCGGAAAAAGGTCTTGAGTCCGATGAGGAGAACCTGGTTATCAGTTGCGAGTCCAAAAGGCAGGGGCGCAGCGTTATCCGGGTTAACGGACATGCAGTGCCAAAAAACGTTCTGCACCAGATTGGACGCCTGCTGGTCGATATTCACGGTCAGAGCGAGCACCTGTCTCTCCTCGATACGAAATATCATCTGGACTTCCTTGATGCCTACGGTCATACAATGGACCTGCGGCGCGGCTTCAGTGCCAAAGTAGCCGAGCTTAATAAACTGGAGCAGGAGCTGAAGTCGCTGGTTGAGGCGGAGAAAGACGCTGCTCGCCGCGAGGAATTCCTGCGATTTCAGCTCGGTGAGATAAGAAAGGCAGAATTGCGACCGGGTGAGGAAGAAGAGCTAGAAAAGGAACGCAGCGTACTCTCTTCGGCTGAGAAATTGAAAGCCATATCTTATGAAGCCTATCAGGCGCTGTGCAAGGAAGAAGCATTACGTGCTTCGGCTCCGGCTCTGGACAAACTGAATGAAGCGCTTGCAGTCATGAGGAAGCTCGTGGAGCTAGACTCCGCCCTCAGCCCGCAGCTCAAGGCTCTCGAAGAGACCGTATATGGTGTCGAAGAAGTAGCGCGGGACATTCGCGCTTACAGCGAAAGGCTGGAGCCTAATCCGGAGCGGCTTGAAGAGTTGGAGGCGCGTTTTGAGGTTATAAAAAACCTGAAGCGAAAGTATGGGCATACTATCCCTGACATACTAAGCTACATGGAGAAGGCTGAAAAAGAGCTTGAGGGAATCTCTCTCTCTTCGGAGAGGCAGGCTGAGCTGGAGAAGATGCGCTCAGAGGTCAAGGCGGAGATGGGTAAAATAGCCTCTGAGCTTTCCGATGAGCGCTCGGCGGCGGCGGAAAAAATAGTTTCCGAGGTGAGAAAAGAGCTACATGATTTGAGCATGTCGCAGGTTGAATTCCAGGTGTCCATAACCCGAGAGGAAGCTGAGGAAGGCATTCCTCTGCCCGACGGCAAGACTTACGCCTTCAACAATGAGGGCGTTGATGTGGTTGAGTTTATGGCTTCGACCAATCCAGGGGAACCTGTCAAGCCCATCACTAAAATCGCCTCTACAGGTGAAATCTCCCGTTTTACGCTGGCGTTGAAATGTGCCCTCTCCGAGGTTGATAGCATACCGGTTCTCATTTTCGACGAAATCGATATTGGTGTCGGTGGCAGGAGCGGCGAGATAATAGGCAAGAAGCTGTGGGCATTAGCCCAGAACCGCCAGGTGATTTGCGTAACTCATCTCCCCCAGATTGCAGCTTTTGCTGATGCCCATTACAACGTCCACAAACAGGAGGCAGATGAGCGAACCGTCAGCATGCTTCAGCAGGTTGAGGGCGAGGAGCGTACCAAAGAGATTGCTGTTATGCTTGCCGGTCCCCAGTACACTGAAGTTTCCCTGACCGATGCCCGTGTGGTTATGCACAGGGCAGATGCCTGGAAACGGGACCAGCGCAAGGTCTCCTGAAAGCTATAAAGGATTGTTCGATTTCCCACAGTCTAGGTAAGCGCATGTTGTGCTTCGGGGTTGCGGAATGCCTGGGGTAGACTAAGCAGTGCCATAATAAGTTCGAATCCAATTCGGTAGCCCAAGTTGTTTAATATATAGAACTCACAGAGTAACCTTTGCCTTTGTCTGAGTCATGTAAATTGAACAAGGGAGGCGATTGTACAGGTTACCTTATATTTAGAATTACAATGTCAAGGCTCCTTGCCATCCTGCTTCCGAGAAATTAGTATTATATCAGGGACAAAGTCGAATAGGTTTGTCCCTACATTATCGCTACTTCAGTTTCTTTCCGCACTTGTCGCAGAAGTTCGCGCCCATGCCAACTGGTGCACCGCATTGGGAGCAGAAGTTTCGCTTACGCGTTGATTTCTTCTGAGGTGGCATCTTTTCTGTCGCTACTGGCGCTGACTTCGCTCGTTGCGAACGACCACGGGAAGGCTTGAACGAATTGAAGGCAGCTATCAGGTCATGGACATCCTCGGTATCGAAAGCCAGGAAATAGAACAGGTCTGGCCCTTTCAGTAACACGATTTTACCCACACTCTGAATGGCGGTAAAGGCATAGACCGATGGTTTCTCGATCTTGCCCTTTACGTAATCGTGCAGGTCCTTGGCTTGCCTTATAACAATCTCCACGTTTGGCCCGACTTCGTACTTGAGGAATGTCTGTGCCTCTACAAAGGTGAATGCCTTTATCTCATCTAATTCGTTGAATCCAATCTTGACCAGGTTTTTCGACGGGTCTTTCAAGTTCTTCATTTTAAGGTCGATGGTCAGCCCTTTGTCCGTGAGGGTGTAGGTGGGCAGGTCCGTGCTCAGTTTCTTAGTAACGCCACTTTTTTTCACTGCGGAGCGCACCTGATTCCGGGCTATGGCGTAAACCAGATAAATGCCTGCCATAATGAAGAAGCTGCTGGAAAAGGACAGTGGATTGGCTTTCAAGAGGTCAAAGGTGATATAGCCGAAGAGGTAGGTCAGTCCCAGCAGTATCAGTACCAGGAACACGGCATAGGCTATGCCGGCGTGTTGAAAGAATACGGCTATGTGCGTCCAAAGACTTTTATCTGTGTATTCCAGCTTAGCTTCTTCGATTCTCAAACTTTGCCTTGTCCACCATAGCGCGCATTCGATGTACACGATAAGGAACACAGCTATGAAAACGCAGGCGGATGTGGACGTAGGAAGGAAGTTATTAAAAGTGCCCGTGCCTCCGAAGAGGTGAGATTGACCCTGATCGGGAATTAAGGTGATGGCGAGGGTAAGTACCAGGAACAGTATTCCTACCCACAGAATGCTGGCACCAGCGAATACCTGGAGAAATTTAGATTTTCCTATATTGCACTCCCTACTTCTTAGTGTTATTGTGAGCCCCAAAATCGGGGCTCACAATCTTCATCTCTATCTAACTCTCTCCCACCAGTGGAGAGAGGGAACTCTCGGTTGTCTTACTTCACCTCGGCACTTGAACTGTTGCCGTCCGGGTGCAGGTTTGATATGTGGCTGTCAGCGTGTAAGTGCAAGTATTGCACCGCTGCACCTGCGTGGAGCCGCTCATGCCCACAGCGCCTATGCCGGATATGGTTACTGTGGTACCGGCAGGGCCGGTCACGCTCCAGCTGATGGTGCACGGCTGCACATACACTGCTTCCGCTTGGCCACCTGTAACCGGTGGACAGTTGGCGATGAAGGAGTTGATGGTGGGGCAAGCCTCCTCGACTGGAGGTGGCTGGCCAACTCCTACGGTCACCGCGTCCTGGCCGCTGCCGGCGGCGTTCTTGGCGGTAACCAGATACCTGGTCTGCTGTGTAGGACGGAAGGTCTTGCATCCCTGTGGGTCAACTGGATTCGGTTTTTCACCACCGGCACTGAACAGTACCTCGGTAATGCCCTCGCCGGTGACTTTCCAGCACACCCTGACTGCGTCGCCTTGGGTAACAAAGGAGCGGTCGGCGGTGACGTCAACCACAGGCGCCTTGGGTTTGGGGTAGCAGTACATATCCTTGCCCTGTGCGTCCTGTTTGCAGGGCACGGTCTGGCAGCGCTGGGCATCTGTGTAGCCGTATTCCTTTGCCTGAGCCTGGGTCAGGCACTGGCATTTCTGCGAGCAGGGCTGTATAGGTGGGCTGAAGCAATATTTCGGCTCCTTACCTGAAGAATCACATATTTCGTCGCTGCAGGAGATGGTATAGCCGAGTTCTTCCGCCTCTTTCTCCGTCACACAATAGCAGCCCTCAGGGCATCTGCTGTAGCAGTGCTTCTCAGGCTCGCCTGGTGCGCTGCAGGTCTCCTCTTGACACAGGTTGGTAT